>Ga0222427_100036_pt1 | contig 411872 bp, 330 predicted proteins | sample 2B20Ametagenome_FD_182890 | JGI IMG/M metagenome (GOLD analysis project Ga0222427, IMG submission 182890) | Enriched microbial communities from leaf-cutter ant dump, University of Wisconsin, Madison, United States - 2B20A (version 2) | ecosystem: Environmental > Terrestrial > Nest > Insects... | reverse complement strand
ATCCACCCGAAGCTCATGAAAATCTAGGTTTATTTTTACGGTTCCCCTGAACGGAACGCCACAAACCAAGGCTTTCCAGGAGAATCCAGCTTCTCTACCTTGTAGAGACGTGGCGCAATCGTACTATGATTCGGATTATGCAGCTAAAGCGTAATTATTTTCGCCGTGTAAAAGTTTGAGATCTTATATTTACGAGCAAGGTCTCAATGCTCGACGTGCTTACTGTTCAATTCGACTCGCTGTCAAAACCAGTCGACCCCAAAAAATAAGTCTGCAAATTTAGAGTATTTGAAATTACTTTCTACTAAAATTTTCAGAAAAATTATAAAGTCAAAAGTTATAAAGTCGAAAGTTGTAAAATCAAAAGCTGTAAGTTTTTTAAAGTCAAATATTTGCGGAATATTATGTCTTTTTGCTTTTTCTAAATTGTGTATTTAAAAAGAACAAAGTTGATATTGGCAACCGCTTTAAGACTTTCGACTTTTGACTTTCTGACTCTTCTATTCCTCGTCTTTAAAATTAAAAGGATAATCTCCAAAGATCGGAGCTAATTTTCGAACGGCATAAGTATTTCTAGTCATCTTATTAGATAATGCGATAATTGTTACACCTTCATTCATCAAAGTAATATAAGATGAGGTGTTTCCGTGCCACCATCCATTATGAAAATAGAAATTCTGTCCTGTTTCCCAGTTAATCATTCTAATTCCTAAACCATAATTTTTAGTTCCTTTACGCTCATTACTGTAGCCCGTGTAAACTTGTTTCAATAGTTCAGGTTTCAAGAAATCTGGCGATTGTCTTGCTCTATCAAACTTTAAAAGATCTCTAGCGGTAGAAAAAACGTTTTTATCTCCATAAACATTGTCAAGATAATCAAACCCAATTTCTACGCCATTGCCTTTATAAGAAGGAACAATTTTTTTTCTGTCTTTGTCATCATCAAAAACATAAGTGTTTTTCATGCCAAGAGGTTTAAAAATCATTTCAGACATGGCTTCTTTATAACTTAAACCAGTGATTTTTTCGATAATAAGCGCCAGCATTGCATAGTTGGTATTACAGTAGCTAAAACGTGTTCCTGTTTTAGATTCTAAACCTATATCTTTTGTTGCCAGAATATTTAAAATGTCCTTATTGGTCAATTGATTGTGTCTGTCCCAAATAGATTTATCACGATCTGTAAAATACGCATAATTACGCATTCCTGTACGGTGGCTTAAAAGCATTCTGATCGTACAGTCTTCGTATGGAAAAGTTTTTAAAATAGTATTTACCTTTTGGTCCAAGTCAATTTTACCGGCATTAACTAATTTTAAAATAGCAGTAGCCGTTAATACTTTACTTACCGAAGCAATTTGTACAGGTGTCTCTGGTGTTATTTTGGTTCCTTCATTTTTATTGGCAAAACCATTATATCTTTCAAATAAAATCTGTCCGTTTTTGGCAACCAAGAAGCTTCCGTTCATGGTATTATTAGGCCAGTTTTTATTATAAAAGTGATTTATTCTGCCAACAACCGAATTTTTAAAAGCTTGCGAAACGGGCTTTTCAGCTCCTAACGGCTTCATTTTTGGTAATGTATCTTCGACTGTCTGAGTTGTATCTGTTGTTGTTTTTTTGTTTTGACCACAAGAACTTAAAACTAGTATAGAAAAAAGTATTTGTGGTATCTTTGTTTTTTTAAGGAAAATCATTTGCATCGTTCTTTAAAAACAAATATATCGAATTCAATTTTGTTGTTTCCTTAATTCTGAGGCTTTAATTTGTGATTTTTAACATAATTTTAAGAATTTAAAATTTTAGTCGTTTGTTTTTCAGCTTCTAACAGTTTTTAAACATTTTAAATAGAATTTTAGAAACAAAAATTTAACTAAATTTGTTATATTTAAAACAAATACTGTGTAAAAAGTTATATTTTAAAATATTAAAAAATCAGTTTAGATGAAATTTGGAATCATAAAAGAAAGAAAAAATCCGCCGGATAGAAGAGTTGTATTCTCACCAAATGAATTGACAAAATTAAAACAGGTTTATCATGAGGCTTCTGTAAAAGTTGAAAGCTCTGATATACGAATCTTTTCTGATGATGATTATAAAAATATGGGAATCACAGTTGCAGAAGATGTTTCTGATTGTGATGTTTTATTTGGTGTAAAAGAAGTTCCTGTAGCAGATTTGATTCCAAACAAAGCGTATTTCTTTTTTTCTCATACAATTAAAAAACAACCTCATAATCGAAAATTACTTCAGGCAATTTTAGAAAAAAATATTGATTTATACGATCACGAAACCATTGTAGACGAACATGATCGTCGTTTAATTGGTTTTGGAAGATATGCTGGAATGGTTGGTGTTTATAACGGAATTAGAGCTTTCGGAATTAAATTTGAATTATTTAAACTCCCAAAGGCGGAAACACTTTCAGGAAAAGAAGATTTGATTAAGCATTTAAAGCGCATCACAATGCCAGCGCTAAAATTTGTAGTTACTGGAACTGGAAAGGTTGGAAGTGGAGCAAAAGAAATTTTAGATGCGATAAAAATAAAAGAGATTACGATAGACAATTATTTGACTAAAAAATATGCTCAAGCGGTTTATGTACAACTTGATGTTTTAGAATATAACAAAAGAAAAGACGGTCAAGTTTTAGATTTTGTAGATTTTGTAAATCATCCAGAAGAGTACGAATCTGATTTTGAAAGATTTACCAAAGTGTCTGATATTTATTTTGCTGGACATTTTTATGCGAGCAATGCACCAATGATTTTAACAAAAGAAATGTTGAATGCAAGCGATTGCAAATTAAAAGTTGTAGCCGATATTTCTTGTGATGTTAACGGGCCAATTGCTTGCACAGTTCGTTCTTCAACTATTGAAGAGCCTTTATATGGTTATTTTCCTTTAGAAGATAGAGAAGTAGATTTCTTCCATCCAGCTGCGGTTGCAGTTATGGCGGTAGATAATTTGCCATGCGAAATCCCGAAAGATGCGAGCGAAGGTTTTGGAGAGCAATTTATGGAACATGTAATTCCAGCATTCTTCAACGGAGATAAAGATGGAATCTTAAAACGCGCCAAAATCACAGAAAACGGAAAATTGACGGAAAGATTTAGTTATTTGCAGGACTATGTTAATGGTTAATTATAAATGGTTAATTATAAATGAAAAAGAGCTTTCTAAATTTTAGAAAGCTCTTTTTTTATTTGTACCAATGAGAATTAATAATTCAGCATTAACAATTCACAATTAATTACACCATATCTTCAGGCTTCACCCAAGCATCAAAATCTTCTGGAGTTACGTAACCCAAACGAACAGCTTCTTCTTTAAGAGTAGTTCCGCTTTTGTGTGCGGTTTGAGCGATTTCTGCGGCTTTATAATATCCAATTTTAGTATTTAAAGCTGTAACTAACATTAATGAATTGTCTACCAGTTCTTTGATTCTTTTGTGATTTGGTTCAATTCCTTGTGCGCAATGTTCGTCAAAAGAGACACAAGCATCTCCTAACAATTGTGCTGATTGCAAAAAGTTGGCTGCCATTACAGGTTTAAAAACATTCAATTCGTAATGACCTTGCATGCCTCCAACCGCGATTGCCATATCGTTTCCGATAACTTGTGCGCAAACCATTGTTAAAGCTTCGCATTGCGTCGGATTTACTTTTCCTGGCATGATAGAGGAACCAGGTTCGTTCTCAGGAATATGGATTTCGCCAATTCCAGAACGTGGACCAGAAGCTAACATTCTAACATCATTAGCAATTTTATTTAAAGAAACGGCTAATTGTTTTAAAGCTCCGTGTGTTTCTACAATTGCATCGTGCGCTGCAAGTGCTTCAAATTTATTTTCTGCCGTTATAAACGGATGATTAGTAAATTTGGCAATATACTCCGCCACTTTTACATCATAACCTTTTGGCGTATTTAATCCTGTTCCAACAGCTGTTCCTCCAAGAGCAATTTCAGATAAATGCGCTAAAGTGTTTTTTAAAGCTTTTAATCCGAAAGCCAATTGAGCTGCGTAACCTGAGATTTCTTGCCCGAGAGTTAAAGGTGTTGCATCCATTAAGTGTGTGCGTCCAATTTTTACAACGTCTTTATATTCTGTGGCTTTTTTTGCTAAAGTAGCATGAAGTTTTTCTACTCCAGGAATCGTAGTTTCTACAACCATTTTATAGGCTGCAATATGCATTCCGGTTGGAAAAGTGTCATTTGATGATTGTGATTTGTTGACATCATCATTGGCTTTTATGAATTGTTCGCCTTCGCCAATTTCAAAACCTTTAAGTACTTGAGCGCGGTTAGCAATTACTTCGTTAACATTCATATTGCTTTGCGTTCCAGAACCCGTTTGCCAGATTACCAACGGAAATTGATCGTCTAATTTACCAGCTAAGATTTCGTCGCAAACTGCGGCAATGGCATCTCTTTTTTCGATTGGCAAAACGCCTAAATCGTAATTGGCGTAAGCTGCAGCTTTTTTTAGATAAGCGAAACCTTCAATGATTTCTTTTGGCATTGAAGCTGCTGGCCCGATTTTAAAATTGTTTCTGGAACGTTCTGTTTGTGCACCCCAATATTTATCGGCTGGGACTTGAACTTCGCCCATGGTGTCTTTTTCTATTCTATATTTCATTATGTTGTATGTAAAATGTTATTCGAAAAATGTGAAATATTGAAAACCTCTTTTGAAAATGAGTCTCTTAGCCCTGATGGGAGCGGCATCCTTTTGTAGTGGGGTTCACTACAAAAGATATAGCGGACAGCAGGAAACAGCTCCTGAAAATTATTGCAATTTGCCTGAGCTCTTTATTTTAAAGGATTTCAAGTTCTAAAAAAGCTTATTTAAAATGAGTATAAATATACGGATAAATGTTATTTAACGAAAATTGATTTAGATTTTATTGCTGAGGAAAAATATATACCCTACATTTGTCGTAACATTCAAAAATTCCGGAAAACATGTTTGAATTTTCACAGTACTTAGGTTTTTTACTTTTCTTAACCATACTAACTATAGGGTTTTGGTTAATGTTTTTCTTAGTTGGTTTCGTATCTTACTGGGTTACGGGAGCAAGCTGGGAAATGATTAAAGAAAAAAGAGCCAGAAAAAGACAAGAAGAACAATCTATTTAATTTTAGATTGATGTCATAAAAAAAGAACCCAAAAGGTTCTTTTTTTTTGTTCAAAAAAAAAGGAAATTCCAATATCAGAAAATCCAAAATCCAAAATCCGAATTTTCATGCTTTGCGTTTAGAACTTTGTAAAAGTTTTAAACTTTGACAAAGTTGGAGGTTTTTTATAAAGGCTAAAAATAAAAAAATCCCAAATTTCAATAATTGAAATTTGGGATTCTTATTTTTAGACATCCAAGTATTGGAATTTGGACCCGAGCGATAGCGAACAGGCGAAGCAATTTCAGTATTTGAATTTAAACAATCTTAACCAGGAAAGTCTCCACCGCTATCTCCGCCACCGTCATTTCTTGGCTGCGCATTTTTATCTCTTTCGCTTTTTGGTTTATTGAAACGGTAAGTGAATGATAAATTAAACTGACGTTTGCGGAATTGGAATTCGCTATATGAAGTAACGCCATCCAAATAAGTATAAGATCTCATTTTTCTAGAATTGAAAACATCGCTGATGTTGAAAGCAATTGTTGCTTTATCTTTCAAGACATCTTTGCTGAAAGCTGTATTCATTCCGAATTGACCTAAGTTTTTACCTTGAGCTGTTTTTTGCTCTCCGTTGTACATTGCAGTTAACTGCCAGTCAATTTTATATGGTAAAGTAACTTTAGAGTTTACTCTTGCAAACCAAGAAGTGGCTTGATTGTCTAAGTTTTGAACAATCTCATTTCCTTGCGTGTCAATATAGCTGTGTTCTCCAGTTGTTTTTACGTTGAAAAAGTTGAAGTTACTGTTTAATTTCCACCATTTAAATGGAGTGTAATTGAATGTAAATTCGAAACCAAATTTTTGCTCATGTCCTAAGTTAATAGGCTGACTTTTGATAACAGGAGTTCCGTCAACTACTTCACCTGGCGCAGGAGTTACTACTTCGCCATCAGCAGTTACATAATCACCGGTAGGAGAACGTACAAAGCTAAAAACATCTTTAGTATCTTCGAAGTATGCCGATGTATTGAAGGTTACTTTGTCCCATTTTTTGATGTATCCAATGTCATATTTGTCTGTTAAAGAAGGATCTAAATCTGGATTTCCTTGAAAAATATTAATGTTACTCGCATAGTTTACAGCAGGATTCATGAAACGTCCTCTTGGTCTAGTTAAACGTTTGCTATAACTTGCAGTGAAATTACTTTGATTTGAAATCTCGTAACTAACAAAAGCACTTGGAAATAAGTTATTGTATTTTTTAGTGTTAAAGTCGCTGTTATCTAATAAGTTAACATGGATGTCTGTGTCTTCCCATCTTAAACCAAGTAAATAAGAAAATTTATTTACTTTGAAGCCATATTGAGTATAAAGTGCATTGATGTTTTCTTTGTACTCCAATGTGTTTGATAAATTCGGATTTTTTTCTCCGTCATTATCCGTTACATAATACTCGTTATTTAGATCGCCAAAACTTCCTTTGTAACCAGCTTCAAATTGCCCACCTTTTCCTAAGGGCAATACATAATCGGCTTGAAACAAAACTTGTTTTTGAATTTGATCATTTAACGTATTATTGAAGTTTGGTGAAGCGTCAATTTCACTAAAGCTGTCGTCTGTGTTTCTTGAAATAGAAAGATCTGCAGTAAGCTTGTGTCCTTTGTCGTTGAAATTTTTAATCAAGTTAGAAGTGTACTCAAAGTTTTCGCTTCCAGTATCTGCATTATTTAAACGATAAGATGTTCCTGTATAATTATGGACAGCATCGTAATTGTAGTAATTGATTAAATCTCTATCATCACCAGAATTTTTTTGGTAATTGATCGCATTTGTCCAAAACGTAGTAGGAGTTATGCTCCATTCAACACCAGCTCTTCCGTTAAATCCTTTTCGAATACGTTTTGTATCTCGGTCTTCATCTAGGAAGCTTTTTGTTACATCGTTTTGATCAAAGTATTCTGAGTTTGTTTTACCAGCTCCTTCTGTAGTCCTGTAGTTGTAGCCTGCAGTTGTAAAATAGTTTAGTTTTTCTGTCTTATAGTTCAAATTGGCACTTAAACCATACGTTTCTGGTAAACCAGTTGAAGCAATAAAAGTTCCGTTGAAACCTTGATTTTTACCTTTTTTAAGAATAATATTAATGATTCCAGATCCTCCTTCTGCATCATAACGAGCAGATGGATTGGTGATTACTTCTACTTTATCAATAGCATCTGCAGGAAGCTGTCTTAAAGCTTCTGCTACATTTATCGCTTGAGAAGGTCTTCCGTCAATTAAAATACGAATATTGTCGCTTCCTCTTAAACTTACATTTCCTTCAGTGTCAACAGAAACAGAAGGAACGTTGTCTAAAACATCGCTCACACTTCCACCTTTTACAATCATATCTTGACCAACGTTGTAAACCTTTTTGTCAAGTTTAATCTCAACAGTTGATTTTTCAGCACGAACTACAACTTCATTCAGCTGTGCAGCATCTTCTGATAGATTTACTGCACCTAAATTTGTGTCATCTTTAATGCTTCTTCCTTTAATTTCAGTTGGTTTAAACGAAATAAACTCAACTTTGATATCGTAAGTTCCAGGTGCAACAGCAACCTCAAATTCTCCTTTTGGATTGGTAATACCTCCTGCTATAACTTTTGTGTCATTTGGAGCAGTTATAGAAATAGTAGCGTATTCTAACGGTTGTTTGCTTACTTTCTCGAAAACTTTTCCGGTGACTTTAACTTTATTCTTGCCTCCAGGGCTTCCTTGCTGAGAGTAATTGTAAAAACTTGTAAATAAGAATACAAGCAATACTGCAAATTTGATTTTTTTCATTTTCTGGTTTTTCTTTAATCCTTTAGACGGCAAATGTAGTTTTTGGTTTAAAGAGAGAAATCACAAAAAAATGTTAATAATACATTTTAGAATCAATCTAAAAAAGAAGCAACTAGATCGGGATCGCGACCAATTATCGCTTTTCCGTCTTTTACAACAATCGGACGTTCAATTAAAATAGGATTTTCTACCATTGCATTGATAATCTCGTCGTTGCTCAAAGTTTTGCCTTTAAAATTCTCAATCCAGATTTTTTCTTTGGTTCTAACAAGCTGAATTGGTTCAATACTTAATTGCCCCAATAATGTTTTAAGCTGTTCAAAAGTTGGAGTTTCTGTTAAGTAAGGTATGATTTCAAAATCTTGATTGGATTTTTCAATAAAAGCAAGGCAGTTTCTTGATTTTCCGCATCTCGGATTATGGTAAATTTGTATCATTTTGTTATATTTAGATGTTTCAAATATTCGTAGAATAAAAAGGGATATTTTTGCAATATCAAAAGTAAGATTAACTTATCGAATTTGAATTCTCATTTTTTAAAATTTTAAATTTATGTTTTTAGAGCAAGGGATTAAACCTGAAAATAAATTTTGGAAATATCTTTTAGGATCTGTCTTTATTATTTCAGCGTCTTTTGTTGGACAAATTCCGCTTACGGCAGCTGCATTTTATAAAACATATACTGAGCATATACCTTTTCCAACTACCAACGAAGAGATTATGACTATGTTCGAATCGAATACGACGCTTTTTCTAGTAATGGTTTCTTTTGTTTTTGCTTTCGCTGGAATTTATTTTGTTGTAAAATTTATTCATCATCAAACCTTGTTGTCTATTACAACTTCAAGACCTAAAGTAGATTGGAAACGAATCTGGTTTTCTTTTTTTGTATGGACATTTTTTTCATTGCTTAGTTTCTTATTTGTTTATTTAAGAGCTCCAGAACAATTTGTATTGCAATTTAAACCAGTACCTTTTTTAATATTAGTGATTTTAGGCTGTATTTTAATTCCTATACAAACCAGTACAGAAGAATATGTTTTTAGAGGATATCTAATGCAAGGATTTGCCAATTTGGCTCATAACAGATGGTTTCCGCTCTTAATGACCTCTGTTATATTTGGCTCAATGCATTGGACAAATCCAGAAGTTGGTAAAATGGGAAATATTATCATGATTTATTATATAGGAACAGGATTGTTTTTAGGTATCATAACCTTAATGGACGAAGGAATGGAATTGGCACTCGGATTTCATGCTGCAAATAATCTTGTTGGAGCGTTATTGGTTACTTCAGATTGGACTGTTTTTCAAACCAATTCTATATTTAAAGATCTTTCAGAACCTTCAGCAGGAATAGATGTCATTCTTCCTGTGGTGATTATTTATCCAATTTTGCTTTTTATTTTTAGTAAAAAATACGGATGGACAAATTGGAAAGAAAGACTAACAGGAAACATTAACAATGTCGAATTAAAAGCTTAATAATATGCTAAACTTAACTCAAAATAACGTTCACAACTATTTTAAATTAAATGGATATCATTTGAATGCAAAAGATTTGTGTCGTGTCGCTTATAGTTTTATCAAAGAAGGAGATGCTTATGAACAATCTATTGGAGAGTTCTTTTTGGATTGGTTTGATAAAAAAGATTATATAGAAATGACTACTTCTGGAACAACTGGACTACCAAAAGTAGTTAGGCTGAAAAAGCAGGCAATGATACAGTCTGCATTAGCCACAGGAGATTTCTTCGATCTAAAACCTGGAGACAAAGCTTTATTGTGTCTTCCAACACAATTTATTGCTGGAAAAATGATGTTGGTAAGAAGTTTAATTTTAGGATTAGAATTGGATGTGGTTTCGCCGAGTCTTCATCCGTTAGAATTAAATACGACAACTTACGATTTTGTAGCAATGGTGCCGCTTCAAGTTCAAAATTCAATTGAAGGACTTTCTAAAGTTCGTAAGTTGATTATTGGAGGCGCTAAATTAGATTCGGCACTAGAAGAGAAATTATTGCCTCTTAAAACAGAAATCTACGAAACCTACGGAATGACCGAGACGATTACGCATATCGCTGCGAAACGTTTAGGTGATTCTGTTTTTTCTATTCTTCCGAATGTGAAAATTTCGCAAGACGATCGCCAATGTTTGGTTATAAATGTTGCTACGGTTTCAGATGAACCAATTGTGACAAACGATTTGGTTGAATTGTTGAATGAGCAGCAATTTAAATTTTTAGGACGAATTGATAACGTAATCAATAGTGGAGGAGTAAAGCTAATTCCAGAACAGATTGAAGCTAAATTGATCGGAAAAATTGCCAACAGATTTTTTGTTACAGGACTTCCAGATACTACTTTAGGAGAAAAATTAGTTTTGGTTATTGAAGGAGAAAAACAAGAATTCGAACCTGATTTCTTTGATGTTTTAGGCAAATACGAAAAACCAAAAGAAATTGTTTTTGTTTCAAAATTTAAAGAAAACGAAAACGGAAAATTGCTTAGAAAACCAACTCTTCAAGATTGAAATTCCAAGTTTTTAAATTCCAAATTCCAAATTGATATACTTTGAGTTTAGAACTTTGTCAAAGTTTTAAACTTTGACAAAGTTGAACTAGAAAATTAAAATCCCAAATTTCAATAACAAAGATTGAAATTTGGGATTTTAAATATTAAATAATTCCAAGAATTGGAATTTGGAATTTAAATATTGAAATTTAATTTTAAGCTTTACGCTCCAAAAGTGCCATATAGAATCCGTCAAATCCAGATTCTGAAGCTAACATTTTACGATCTTCAATAAAAGTAAATTGTTTTCCGATTTCTGTTTTTAAGAATTTCTCTACTTGCTCTTGGTTTTCTGATGGTAAAACCGAACAAGTTGCGTAAACTAATTTTCCGCCCGGTTTTACGATTTTAGAATAACTTTCTAAAACCTCACTCTGAACTTTACGAATGTTGTCGATAAATTCAGGTTGTAATTTCCATTTAGAATCTGGGTTTCTTTTTAGAACTCCTAATCCGCTACAAGGTGCATCGATTAAAACACGGTCTGCCTTTTCGTGCAGTTTTTTAATCACTTTTGTACTGTCGATAATGCGGTATTCGATATTGAAAGCTCCGTTTCTTTTAGCTCTTAATTTCAATTGTTTCAATTTACTTTCGTATAAATCCATTGCAATCAATTGGCCTTTATTTTCCATTAAAGAAGCCATATGCAATGTTTTTCCGCCTGCTCCTGCGCAAGTATCCACTACACGCATTCCTGGTTTTACATCCAAAAATCCTGCAACTAATTGAGAGTTGGCATCTTGAACTTCAAATAAACCTTGTTTGAAAGCATCTGTTAAGAATACATTAGCTCTTTCTTTTAAAACAAGAGCTTCTGGTTGGTCTTTTAAATATTCTGTTTCAATATTTAAATCCATTAAAGTATTTCTAAGGCTTTCTTTAGTTCCTTTTAAAGTGTTAGTTCTCAAAATAACTTTTGCAGGCTGATTTTGAGCAGCAATTTCTTTTGCCCACACTTTTTCTCCTAATTCTTTAACTCCTAATTCATCCATCCAATCTGGAATAGATTCTTTAATTGCTCTAGTTTTAGATAATTCGTCAAAACGACCTTTTATTTTTCTTTCTGGTGTTCCTTCCAATTGTCTCCAATCAGGAATTGGATAACCACGTAAAACAGCCCAAACAGCAAACATTCTCCATAGATTGTCTCTATCATAAGGTTCTTTTACTTCTGCAATTTCAGCATATAATCGTTTCCAACGAACAATTTCGTATATGGTTTCAGCAACAAATTTTCGATCAGAACTTCCCCAACGTTTGTCTTTTTTTAAGGCTCTGGCTACAACTTTGTCTGCATATTCTCCTTCGTTGAAAATAGCATTCAAAGAATCGATTGTCGTATAAACTAAATTTCTGTGTAATCTCATTTTATTTATTTGAAGTGCAAAGGTAGTATTAATTGATTGAAAGTTAAATTTTTAATACCGAATCTTACTTAGACTCTTATTAAAAGAAAAAAAACACTCTGATTTAGAGTGTTTTTTTAGAAATATCTTTTTTGAGATTTAGTCTTTAGAAATAATTCTCGTTAATCCAATGTTTTCTGGAGCATGAAGCACCATTGGGAATTTCTCTATTTTAACAGAACTGCTGTCTAAACCAAAAGCTCTTTCTTCAGACAAACTCAGTTTTTTAATGAAGAAATAAGAGTTCATGATAATGTTTTCATGCCATCTTAAGTCGTTGTCGTTTGATAAGAATTTCTCAGACAAGACAAATTTAAAGTCTCCAATAATATTGTTTTTGTTTAAAGATTCGTAACGGCTGGTAATATCTACTTCGCCACGTTTTACCATGTCTTTGATAACTTCTCTAAACATTAAATTGATTTTGGTTGGTTCTCTAAAACCTAAATTGAAATCAATTCTATAAATATCGTCTTTAGCAATTTCTGTTACTTTATATTGTGTTTTATAAGGCTCAGTTAAAATGTTAACGTGAACAAACCAATAAATGTCAGCTCTTTTTGGACGTTTTTGAAGGATAGAATAAATTACTTTTTCTTCTAACTCATCTACACGATTTGCGTTGGTCATATAAACCAAGTGAGTCGCGTATTTTGGAATCGATAAATCTTGGCTTAATTCAACTAAAACACGTTTGTAATCATCAATTTTAACCACTTTAGTGTAGTTTTTATTGATTTTCTTAGCTAAATACCAGATTGTCATTACAGAAATTAATAAACTTGCAATAATCAAGGTTACATAACCACCTTCAGCAAATTTGGTAATATTAGCAAACAAGAAACTGAACTCAATCAATAAATAAATAGTGATAAGCGGTACCATGAAGTACAGTTTTACACGTTTCATGATTAAGTAATAGTTCAGCAAAATGGTTGTCATGATCATACACAAGATAATGGCAAGACCATAAGCATGCTCCATGTTTCCTGATTTCTCGAAATGTAAAACGATTCCAACACAACCAATAAACAATAACCAGTTAATTGATGGAATGTATAATTGACCTTTTACTTCTGTTGGGTATTTGATTTTTACTTTTGGCCAGAAATTCAAACGCATTGCCTCGTTAATCAAAGTAAATGAACCAGAGATAAGTGCTTGTGAAGCAATTACGGCAGCAAGAGTCGCAACTACAATTCCGAAAGGCAAGAACCAATGCGGCATGATTAAGTAAAATGGATTTCCATTTTCTCCGCCTAATTGTTGTAACGTACTTCCTTCGTGGTGAATTAAATATGCAGCTTGCCCAAAGTAGTTTAAAACCAAAGTAGCTTTTACAAACATCCAGCTAATTCTGATGTTTTTTCTACCGCAGTGTCCCATGTCAGAATACAAAGCTTCAGCTCCGGTTGTACATAAGAATACGAAACCAAGAACGAAGAATCCGTCAGGATGTATCGATAATAAATGATAAGCGTAATATGGATTAATTGCTTTTATTACTTCAGGATAATTAAGAACTTGTATTGCTCCCAAAGTTCCAAGCATTACGAACCAAATTAACATCATTGGCGCAAAGAATTTACCAACCAATTTAGTCCCGAATTGCTGTATAGTGAATAAAACAAATAAAATTGTAATTACTATGTAAACAATGGTTTGTGTTTCCATAGTTGGGTAGAATGCTCTAATTCCTTCTACAGCAGAAGAAATAGAAATAGGAGGTGTGATAATTCCGTCGGCGAGCAGGGCGCTACCTCCAATAATTGCGGGTACTATGAGCCATTGAATTTTTGTTTTCTTGACTAATGCATATAATGCAAAAATTCCTCCTTCACCGTGATTGTCTGCACTTAAGGTAATAAGCACATATTTGATTGTAGTTTGTAATGTTAACGTCCAAAAAACGCAAGAAATACCTCCTAAAACAATATCAGCATTTATGGTGTGATCGCCTAAAATGGCCTTCATTACGTACAAAGGAGAAGTTCCAATATCTCCGTAAATAATCCCTAAAGTAATTAATAAACCCCCAATAGACAACTTACTATGTAAGTTTTTATGCGATGCGCTCATGTATAATTTTATAAAAAGACGGTTGCAAATTTACTGTTTTAAAACAAATTAGCGGCAATTATAATTAAAAAGATAAAAAAAAGCACAATCGTAAAATTGTGCTTTCTTTTTTGAATGTTATTTATTTCTAAAATTAACCTCGTCTTCCATTGCCTCTAGAGTTAGAACCGCTTTCTCTTTGGCTTTGTCCGCCGCCTCTAGATTCTTGGCTCATTCTTGGAGATTCTGAACGTTGGCTTTGTTGTGCTCTAGCAGAATAATCTCTGTTTGAATTACTAGCTTGGTTTTCAGAATAGCTTCTTGAACTTCTTTCTACTCTTGGGGCAGATGCTTCACGGTTAGAATATCCTCTTGATGTATTAGAAGAATTACTGTTTCCGTAATCTGCTCTTTGCGTATTTTGAACTCTTGGAGTGCTCTCTACTCTAGGAGTATTGTTGGTATTATTAGAATATCCACGACCAGTTGTGTTTCTGTCAACGGTTACACCTTCAGAACTTCTGCCAGTAGAGTTGTAACCTCTATTGGTGTTGCCATTACCATAACTATTGTTGCTTCTATCTACAGTAGGTCTGCTTGTTGTATTTCTGTTATCAGAATATGTTCTGTTAGAGATTCCGTTATCAGACGTTGTTCTGCCTGTATAGTTTCTGTTTGTATTATAGGTGTTTCTGCTTGTTTCTCTACTCACAACACGTCTTTGATCTAATTCGTATCTATTTGTAGTATTAGCATGTCTTTCAGCAAAACTATAGTTTGGACGCATTCTTTCGTAACCATAAGTACGTCTTGTTTCATAAATTGCAGGAGCTGAATAACTTCTTCTTACATTTACATAGTTGTAATGGTTGTTTACGTTAATATAAACGTTTACATTATTTCTATATCTGTAAACTGGGTAAGGATTCCATGCTCTATAGTAAGTTGGGTAATAACCCCAATACCAAGTTGAGCAATAAGGTCTATAATTTGTAACCCAGAAAGAAGAATAGATAACAGGAACTACACTATAAACAGGCTCATAAATATAATTTGCTCCGTATAAATAAGTATTACCTACAACCTGAACACTTACTTTGTTGTAATTGTCTCTTTCAACATCGATAGTTGCAATGTCTTGATAAACATCACGATCTAAAACCGCTTGAATGATTACAACGTGTGTTCTGTTTTCTACACTCTCAATAACGCGAAGATAATCTACTTCGTTATCGCCATTAAGGTCTAAGTTTGATATTTGATATTTGGGATCATTTAAACGTCTTTCAAAATCTTGAAGGTTAGCAGATTCTCCAAACATCGAAGCAACAGCTCTTAAATCTAAGTTATCGCTTATATCTGAGTTTTTTGCATAAACAGTAGTTTGACCTTGTACAGCACAAGAACCAAAAACTAAAGAAGTTATCGCTATAAAAAGTAATTTCGCTTTCATGGCTAATTTATATTAAATTATTTGTTTATGAGATATCCAATTATTGTGCCATAAAAGTTAGATGTGATTCTGTAGTATTTAAGTTGTTGATTTATAGGTGTTTGTTTTTTATGTAGGATGGCTTTATTCTTTTTCTGTACAAAGAACTAGAAAAAAGAGATTAAACATTCTTGTCGAAAAAAGACGAAAATTAATTCTCCATGTGGGAATTAATTGTATTTTAGCAACACCCTAAATTTTTATTTATATGAGAAAAGTAATGCTGTTTTTTTGCATGTTTGTTTTGTTTGTATCTTTTAAAACATTAACAAATAAGAATAAAGCAAATTTTGAAAATGGTTTTATAGCAATTCAAGTCGATACTTTGTTTCAGGATAATATTAGTATTCGTGCTATTACAATAGATAAAAATAAAGTTTGGTACGGAGGAGACAATTCTCGTTTTGGTTATTTTGATTTAGAAAAAAAAGAAAAATTTCAGGAGCATATTTATAAAGATACTTTAAAATTAGAATTTAGAAGTATTGCTCAAAATTCAAAAAATATATTTCTATTAAGTGTTGGAAATCCAGGATTACTTTATCAGGTTTCTAAGAAAACCAATAAAGTAAAATTGGTCTACAAAGAAGTTCATCCAAAAGTATTTTACGATAGCATGCAATTTTGGAATGATAAAGAAGGCATTGCAATTGGAGATCCGACCGAAGATGCATTTTCTGTTATTATTACAAGGGATGGAGGGGAAACATGGACGAAAGTGCTGTCTCATAAACTTCCAACAAATGCGCAAGGCGAAGCGGCTTTTGCAGCAAGTAATTCTAACATTGTAATTAAAGGAAATGATACTTGGCTGGTTTCTGGTGGAAAAAGATCTCGTGTTTTTTATTCTGGTGATAAAGGAAAAACTTGGAAAGCAGTAGATACCCCGATTGTACAAGGAAAAGAAATGACGGGTATTTTTACAGCCGATTTCTACGATTCTAAACATGGTTTTGCAGCGGGAGGAGATTATGAATCACCGATGCTAAAAACAGATAATAAAATCGTTACTAAAGACGGAGGGAAAACTTGGGAGTTAGTTGGTCAGAATCAAGGTTTTGGATATGCTTCTTGTGTACAATATGTGCCTGGCGGAGGCGGAAAAGAATTGGTTTGTGTAGGTTCTGGTGGAATTCAGTATTCTCAAAATGGAGGTGAGACTTGGACTATGTTATCTCAAGACACCAAGCTTTTTACGATTCGTTTTATCAATAGAAATACCGCAATTGCAGCTGGGCATAATAAAATGCTTCGCATTCACTTTAAATAAAAAAATAAGAACCCTAAATAATAAAGTAAGTATTATTATATAGGGTTCTTATCGCTGTTGTTTCGTTAAAGCTTAGTCTTTATTGCCTTTGTCTCGATATTGCTGTAATAATTTTCGATTAAAGTCATCTTCCGATTTTTTAAGCAATAATATTTTCTTTGCTGGAAGTACTTTTTTAAGACTGCTCATGTATTTGTCTCGAAGCTGATATATTTCTTTATCTGTACTTTCTATTTGAGACAATAATGTTGATGCTTCTTTATCTGAAAGGTTTTTAAGATTTTCATCTTTTAGCTGTCTAATATAAGTTTTCATTTTCAGATACTTTAATTCATATTGCTTATCATCGTAAGCATTATAAATTGGCCAGAATTTTTCAGCTTCAGTAGAAGTCAATTCTAATTCTGTTGTTAAAAATGACACTTTAAAAGCTTTAATTTTTTCTCGCTTTTCATCGATTTTTCCATTTTGTGCAAAAAAGGAAAAACTTGTCAGAAATAGCAATAGCGGTAAAATGTTTTTTATTTTCATTGTTAAGTTAAGTTGTTGAGTTAAGTTTGATTTAATTTTGTTCTGAAATTAAGTGCTCTATGTTTGGACTTGCAGCTAAAATATCTTCTAATGTTTCGTCTTCTAGAGTAACATTGTTTCCTAATTTTTCTATATCACTGTCGTCTAAGGTTTGAATCAAATCGTATTGGCTGATATTAGAGTGATAAGATAAATAGTTTTCTAAAGTAGCTTCATCAAGATCATTTACGCTAGCTTTATAATTGTTTGCAATTGGTATTAGTAATGCAAAACCAATTACTGCAGCTGCCGCCAGAGAAAATGTTTTGTTACGTTTGTAAAAAGGAATTACCTTAACTTCTTTTTCGTCTAATTGCTGTAAAACCTTCTCTGAAAAATTATCAAAATAATTGTCTGGAGTTTTAAAGCCAGATTTTATTTTGGGTTCGTTTTCTAATTTAAATGTTTTCATAATACTTATAAGATAGTTTTAGTTACAAAAGGTTTAATTTGATGTAACATATAATTCAATTTTTTTTACTGCGTGATGATAAGATGCTTTTAAAGCTCCAACAGACGTTCCTAAGATTTCTGCGATTTCTTCATATTTCAATTCTTCAAAATATTTCATTTTGAAAACTAACTGCTGTTTTTCTGGAAGTGTTACAATTGCTTTTTGAAGTTTGATTTGAATATCGTCTCCATCAAAATAAAGATCGGCTTTTAAATTATCGATCGTTTTATTCTGTAAATCTTCAGACGAAATGCCACTCAATTTTGCTTTTTGCGATAAAAAAGTCAAAGCTTCGTTTGTAGCAATGCGATACATCCAAGAAAAAAGTTTACTTTCTCCTTTAAAGTTTTTAAGATTTTGAAAGACTTTTACAAAAGTGTTCTGTAAAACATCATCGGCATCATCATGATTCAAAACAATGTTTCGAATATGAGAATACAAAGGCTTCTGATAATCAGACAAGAGTTTTTGAAACGCAATATTTTGCGTTTCAGGACTTAATAATTCTTTTATAAATTCTTTCTCGTCTATCAAACTTTTTGTTTTGTAAACTTTCTCTAATAGAAGTTAGACAGAATTTATCGTAAAAGGTTTAATGTGCCTTTAAATTTATTTAAAATTCTGAGTCTTCTTCTGTTGCAGGTGTTTGTGTAGGAGCTGGTGTTGGCGCAACAGGTTTGCGTTTTACTGGCTCTGTACGTGGTTGTTCAGTGCGTGGCTGTTCGGTACGTGGTTCTGTGTACGAATCGGTTTGCGTTTCGTTAGAACTTGCTGGAGCATAAGTAGGTTCAGCAGTAACAGGAACTACTTTTGGTTTTATTGGGAAATAAATTTCAGTAACCAATTTTGAAGATGCTTTTACATCCAATTTGCTTAGCGTTAAGATTTCAAGATGTGACCAGCTTAAATCTGGAATAATCTTTTCGTTGTTTATGTAAGCTGTTGTTTTTGCAATTGCTTCATTTCTATGAGAGTAATCTCCGTTAAGTGTTGTTTTTACTGCATCGAAACCATTTAGTTTTCCCGATAAAATATCACTTCCAGAACTAATAGAGATTTCTTTATTAATAGGTAAGCAAATAGAGATTTTTGCTAAACCAGTTTTTGTGTCATAAGTATGATAAATAATAAATGGTTTTCCGCTTTCTGCTAAACCATTTGTTTCGCTAAAGTGAATCAATTTCGGAATTACAATTCTAGCATTTTTACCTATTTTGGCAATTTCGCTAGTAAAAGTCTGTTTGATATATGGTGTTTCATTTTTCTTAACCACTCCGTCTACTTTTATAGCATAAGTCTTAGTTTCGTAATCTAAGTTTTTATCAATGTTAGCCAAACTTTTTTCGTAGATAGTTCCAATAACTCTGTCAGAACCTCCGTGTAATGCGGTATAAATTTTAAATAGAAAACTCATAGTTCCTTTTCCTTTCCAAGTCACTTTTGTTTTTCCGTTCAAAGTGTCTTTTAAAGTCCAGTTTACATCAGCTTCAGTACCATCATATTGCATTTTTTGATCAATGCTTTCACCGTCTTTTGTTTTAAGAATGATAGAATTTCCTTTTCCATCTGCTCCATCCCAATAAAATGTAGCGCCATTTCCGCTAGTTTTGTTAGCGTATGTCATTTTTATTGAAGGATCTTCAACAGACCATGATTCAAAATCTTCGTAATTTCTAAAGTCGTTTAGGTAGTTATAAACCGTTGTACGCGGAGAATTAATTACTTTACTTCTTTCTACAGAAAAATCGCCTTTCTGAGTAGCAACAAAAACAGTAAGAGCGACAAAGCTTAATAGGGCAAAAAGAAATAAATACTTTAGAATTTTCATGGTAGATTGTTTGGTTTCGGTAAAGTTATAAATTTTATCGTGAGTGTTACTAATAACCCATAATTATTAGGTTTTATTTTATTGTAACCAGAATAATTTATCTTTTCAAGAATATTTTAATTACAAACAAAAGAACTATAAAAAGCAGAAAGGCTAGTAGTACTTTGTAATTTCCTTTGTAGAAGACTTTGTGTAATTTTAAATCTTTTCGATAAGCAAATATCATAATAATTACAAAAGCGATAAAAAAGCATACTCCAAATAGTATTTGACCTTGACTAAACATAGTTATAAAAATTTTTAGCAAATTTAGAGATTTGTAAACGATTTGCTGCTAAATTGCCTTTTCATTTCGATCAATAAATTTTCATATTTATCAGAAAGTGACTTAAATTAGCAAAAAAAAGAAAAACTACTATATGAAAAAACAACTTGACGCCGTAACAGAATTTCACACTGCTTTTAGAATTGGCCACAGCACTACACCAAAGGCTGATGTAGGAGCAGAGAAAAAATTACTTCGTTATAATTTAATGAAAGAAGAAAATGAGGAATATTATGAAGCGGTTCAGAATAATGATTTAGTTGAAATTGCAGATGCGCTTGGAGATATGATGTACATTTTGTGCGGAACAATTATTGAGCACGGACTTCAAGATAAAATTGAAGCTGTTTTTGACGAAATCCAACGCAGTAATATGAGTAAATTAGGAGAAGATGGCCAGCCGATTTATCGTGAAGACGGAAAAGTAATGAAAGGACCAAATTACTTTAAACCAGATTTTTCGAAATTATTCTAATAAAAAACAAAACCCGATAAAAGTAAATTTTATCGGGTTTCTTCTGTAATATGGTTTTGGATTATTGAACTTTAACTGTCCATCCGTAAGTATCTTCAGAAAGTTTGTTTTGAAGACTTGTTAGTTTTTCTTTTAAGAAAGAAGCATAAGAATTTTCGATTGGAGTCATTTCGAAGTACTCATCTTTATAAGAGAATCCTTTGATAACGCTAATAACCGCTGCAGTTCCTGCTCCGAAAATTTCTTTCAAAGATCCGTTTTTAGCAGCTTCAACCAATTCAGAAACAATTACTGGGCGAACTTCCACATTTAATCCTTCTTTTTCAGCCATTGCGATCAAACTTTTTCTAGTAACACCATCTAAAATTCTTTCGCTTGTTGGAGCTGTCAATAAAGTATCGTTGATTCTGAAGAAAACGTTCATTGTTCCAGCTTCTTCTAGTTTTGTGTGCGTTGCATCATCTGTCCAAATAACTTGTTGGAAACCATCTTTGTTTGCCAAGTTAGTTGGATAAAATTGAGCAGCGTAGTTTCCAGCAGCTTTTGCAGCTCCGATTCCACCATTTGCAGCTCTACTGAAATGCTCAGCAATGATAACTTTTACTTCACCTCCGTAATAAGCTTTTGCAGGAGAAAGTAAAATCATAAATTTATATTCGTCAGAAGGATTTGCGATAACTCCAGGACCTGTAGCAATCATAAAAGGACGAATATACATACTAGCTCCGTTTCCTCTTTGAATCCATTCTTGATCAATTTTCAATAATTCATTTAAACCATCCATAAAAATAGCTTCTGGAACTTCTGGCATAGCCATACGAACAGCAGAATTATTAAAACGCTTGTAGTTTTCATCTGGTCTAAACAACCAAATATCATTCTGTTCGTCTTTATAAGCTTTCATTCCTTCAAAAATAGCTTGACCATAATGGAAGACTTTTGAAGATGGATCCATCAAAATTGGAGCATAAGGCTTAATGACAGGATTTTGCCATTGCCCGTTTTTAAAATCGCATTCGAATAAATGGTCTGTAAATACAGCACCAAAACTTAAGTTGTCAAAATCTACTTCGTTGATTTTTGTAGAAGTAGCTTTAATGATTTCAATTTTGCTCGTTTGAGTTGTACTCATAGTTATGTAAGTTTTTTGTGAGATATTCTTCACTATCAGAAAATTAAAGTGATAATATCGTGTAAAATGGAATTTATTGAATGCAAAATTACGCAAAAATCTGTAAAATACTTAGTGAAAATTCATTATTTACTCGTTTTGACTGAGATTTATTTATCCTATAATAAACTCAAATATTTAGTTGATTTTTATAAAGAATTTATGAAAAAACTATCGATTTTTAAGGCTTTACGCATTTGTTTTGACTAAATTTGAATATTAAAATGGCTTGAAAATCAATAAAAAGCCATTGTTAAATTCTTAAAAAGGTGAAAAGAGAAATAATTAAAACGCTAGATGGCTCAACTACAATTCGTTTACCAGAATGGGACGAATGCTATCATTCTAAGCACGGTGCAATTCAGGAAGCAAAGCATGTTTTTATCAAAAATGGACTTTCGTTATTTGAGAATCCTATAAGTATATTAGAAATAGGTTTTGGAACTGGTTTAAATGCTTTTATTACTTTTTTAGAATCTGTAAAAAAGAATCAGGCTATTGATTATGTTGGGGTAGAAGCGTATCCGGTAGATGCAGAAGAAATTTTAGAAATGAATTATGCTGAAGAATTGGAAGCATCTGAATTTTATAACATTTTTGAAAAAATGCATAAATCGGAATGGGACGAAAAAATAGAAATTTGCGACCTGTTCTCGTTAACCAAAAGAAAACAATTTTTTCACGAAATAAACGATTTTGAAATTTTTGATTTGATTTATTTTGATGCCTTTGGTTATAGAGTGCAACCAGAACTTTGGAGTACCGAAATTTTTCAGAAAATGTATAACAGTTTAAAGCCAAATGGAGTTCTTGTTACATACGCAGCTCGAGGAGTTGTTAAAAGAAGCATGATCGAAGTTGGATTTACTGTAGAAAAATTGGCAGGCCCTCCAGGGAAAAGAGAAATGTTTCGAGCTTTTAAAAAGGTTTAAATGAGTTATTTAGAACAGTTCTATATTGATTTATATGTTTTAAGAAAACGTATTCGTTGCTAAAATTTTTAAAAAAATAAGTTAAAAGTAGAATTTATGTTGGTTAATTGTTTAAATTTGGCTCGAGTTTAAAAAAATAGATAACCCCCGAAAATCTTATTTTATTATGTCAAAAATGATGTTTGATTACACGAAATCAATACTTGAAAGAGTTAGTTTCGATCCGATACTTTTCTGCAAAGAGTTAGAAAAAGCTATCAAAACACTGTTACCTTACGAAATGGAACAATTGCAAGAATGGTTACTGAATTTCGTTGTCGGAAAACCAGAATTAAAACAAAGTCTACTACTAATTAAAGTATAAAAAAAGGAGCCAATTTGGCTCCTTTTTTATTATGCTTTCTTTTGTAGCGGACTAATGATTTGAACATTCTGAAAAACAATTGCGCCTTTTACAACGCCTGCAATTGTAGATCGTAATGCATCAATGATTTGCATTTTTAATTCACTCTTTGGGTAAATCAAACTTACCTCGCGAGCAGGTTTTGGCTCCTTAAAATTACGGAGCTTCAGTTTGTCGGATTCTTTTAAGTCTAGGGTGTGCAAGTACGGAAGTAACGTTGTACCAAGACCTTCGTCTGCCAATTTAATTAAGGTTTCAAAACTACCGCTTTGAATCTGGAAATTAGTTTGATCGGCGTCTGAGACATTTTTGCACAAATTTAAAATCCCATCTCTAAAGCAGTGTCCGTCTTGTAATAACAGAATTTCATTCAGATTTAAGTCGGCAACCTCGATTTCTTCTTTCTGAAAACTTGCATGATGTTCAGGGATATACGCTACGAAAGGCTCAAAATACAAAACAATTTCTTTGATTTTTTCGTCTTCAAGAGGAGTTGCAGCAATTGCAGCATCCAGATGCCCGTTTTTAAGTTTTAGAATAATTTCCTCTGTATTCAGCTCTTCGATTAAGAGTTTTACTTTCGGATATTTTTTAATGAAATTATTTAAAAACATTGGTAGAAGCGTAGGCATAATGGTTGGAATAATTCCTAAACGAAATTCTCCTCCAATAAAACCTTTCTGCTGTTCTACAATATCTTTTATACGATCAGCTTCGTTTACGATATTTTTGGCTTGACTTACAATTTTCTGTCCTATATCTGTAAGCTGAATCGGTTTTTTACTTCTGTCGAAAATTAAAATATTAAGTTCTTCTTCGATCTTTTGTATTTGCATACTTAAAGTTGGCTGTGTTACGAAGCATTTTTCGGCCGCAAGGGTAAAGTTTTTATGCTCAGCAACCGCTAACACATATTGCAATTGAGTTATAGTCATATTGATAGTAATTTGTGATGCAAAAATAAGAAAATATAATTTTTATTTATGTTTATTTTAGTAAAGTTACTCTAAATTTGTAGTAAATTAGTGTAAAAAATAAGATTATGAAGACGAATATTTTAGGATTACCTGTAAAAGAATCAGAATTGTTAGTTAAAGAACTAAATGTATTATTGTCAAATTTTCAAGTGTATTATCAAAATTTGAGAGGAATTCACTGGAACATTCGCGGAAAGCGTTTTTTTGATTTACATGTTAAGTTCGAGGAATTATATACAGACGCACAATTAAAGATAGATATGATAGCTGAGAGAGTCTTGACAATTGGAGGAACGCCTTTGCATACTTTTGAAGACTATATTAAAAACAATAAATTAACGGTTGGAAAAAATATTTCTAACGATGAAAAAGCAGTTCAATTAATCGTTCATTCGTTATCAGATTTATTAAAAATCGAAAGAGAAATATTGAACAAATCTGACGAAATTAATGATGAAGGAACCAATTCTATGATGAGTGACTTCATTTCTGAGCAAGAAAAAACGATTTGGATGATGAATGCTTGGTTAGAAGAAACCCTGTAAACGATTGTTTTTTAAAAGATTAAAAGCAGAATGGAATGAAAAATCTATTCTGCTTTTTTGTTTATGTTAAATTTCTATAAAAATCTCTTTGATTTTATTTGTTTAACGCTATTTTTGTTTCGATGAAATATATAGCTCGCATATTATTATTCATATTTATTGCCTTCTTATCGACCCCGACAATTGTTCAGGCGTTAAAGAAAGGGAATAATACGGCTATATCTTTTAGTGTTGCTGAAGAAGAAGTGCATAAAGAACTTAAAAATATAGTTCATCCTACTGTTCTTGAGCATGAAGTTTTAATTCCGGTTTACATCGAGAAAAAAACAATCATTTCTGAAAACATTGTCAAACTAGACAACATATCTCCGAGCATCTTTGCTCCACCACCAAACGTAGCATAATACTTCCGATTATTTTGAACTTTAGCCACATTTCTCTCGAGATGCGGTAAATCTTTAATGAATAATTTTTTTAGTATTATGACAAAAAAAATCAATCTTTTTGCCAACCTTAAATCTGATTTTGCCTCAGGTTTAGTGGTTTTCTTGGTGGCTCTTCCGTTGTGTTTAGGTATTGCAATGGCTTCTGGAGCACCATTATTTTCTGGAATTATCGCTGGTGTTGTGGGTGGTATCGTAGTAGGGTACTTAAGCCAATCACATATTAGTGTATCAGGTCCAGCTGCTGGGTTAACAGCTATCATTTTAACCGCAATTACCGATTTAGGAGCTTTCGATGTATTTTTAATGTCTGTTTTTATTGCTGGAATAATTCAATTAGCATTAGGATTTTTAAAAGCTGGAAGTATATCGAACTATTTTCCAACAAACGTAATCGAGGGAATGTTAGCGGGTATCGGAATTATTATCATCTTAAAACAAATACCACATGCTTTTGGTTATGATGCAGATTTTGAAGGAGATCAAGCTTTTGTTCAAAACGACGGAAGCAATTCGTTTTCATTTCTATTTGATGTTTTAAATCATATTCATTTAGGAGCTGTTGTAATTTCGGCAGTTTCATTGGTAATTTTATTAGCTTGGGATAAAGTTCCTTTCTTAAAAAGAATAAAACTAGTTCCTGGTGCATTGGTTGCTGTTATTGCAGGGGTAGTTTTAAACGAAATATTTGTATCTACAGGAAGCACTTTGGCAATTGCAAAAGAACATTTGGTTTCTTTGCCAGTTCCAAAATCTTTTGAAGACTTTAAATCAATTATAATTACACCAGACTTCACTGCTATTACAAATCCGCAAGTTTGGGTAGTTGCTATTACAATTGCCATTGTCGCTTCTATTGAAACTCTTTTATGTATCGAGGCTTCTGATAGAATGGATGTGCAAAAACGTTACACCAATACCAATGTAGAGCTTAGAGCTCAAGGTGTTGGTAATATTGTGAGTTCTCTTTTAGGAGGTTTGCCAATGACTTCTGTAGTAGTAAGATCTTCTGCAAATAATAATGCAGGAGCAAAATCTAAAATGTCAGCCATTATTCATGGCGTGCTTTTATTAATAAGTGTATTGTCTATACCAGCAATTTTAAACAAGATTCCATTGGCAACATTGGCTACTGTTTTGATTTTGGTTGGATATAAACTAGCAAAACCAGCAACCTTTATGCATTTCTGGGAAAAGGGGAAATACCAGTTCGTACCTTTCATTGCAACTTTGGTCTTTGTTGTTGCGACAGATTTGCTAAAAGGTGTTGCGCTGGGAATTGTTATCAGTATTATTTTTGTTTTAAGAGGAAATCTGAAGAGGGCTTATGTCTTCAAGAAAGAAGAATATGAAGATGGAGACCTTATTCATATTGATTTGGCTCAGGAAGTTTCGTTTTTAAATAAAGCGGCGATCAAACAAACGTTGGCTGAAATTCCAGAAAATTCTAAAGTCATCATTAATGCTCATGATACGGAGTATATCGCTCATGATGTTTTAGATTTAATTCGCGAATTTAAAGAAACTAGAGCTATTGATGAGAACATCAAAGTGAAGCTTAAAGGATTTAAAGAAGCATACGAATTAGAAAACACACCCGAAAACCATAATCATGTTACAATAGAACATTACTATGATGTGGCAAAAAGAGAACTAGTTCAAAAAGAAGTTGTTAGAGAAGAATAATTAAAAATAGGCGTTTTTAAGAACCTAGAAATGTCAAATTTTAGGTAACTTTACATTTAAGTTCTTTTTTGAGACATTCCTAGAATTAGAAATTACCACACAAAAAATAAAAAAATGAGAAAATTTTATGAGCAGTTATTAGAAAACAATAAGAAGTGGGTTGAAACTTCATTGGCAAAAGATCCTAATTATTTTGCTGATTTGGCAAAAGGACAACAGCCACCATTATTATGGATTGGATGTTCTGACAGCCGTGTTCCAGCAAACGAAATTGTTGGTGCAAAACCAGGTGAAGTTTTTGTACACAGAAACATTGCTAATATGGTTGTTCACTCTGATATGAACATGTTGAGTGTACTAGATTACGCAGTAAATGTTTTGAAGATAAAACACATTATTGTTTGCGGACACTACGGATGCGGAGGTGTAAAAGCAGCAATGGGACATCAATCTGTTGGAATTATTGATAACTGGATTCGTCATATTAAAGATGAATATCGTTTACATGATAAATATTTAAATTCAATTCAAGATGAAACAGAACGTTTTAATGCTTTTGTTGAAATTAATGCCAAAGAACAAGTTTATAATTTAGCTAAAACGTCAATCGTTCAAAGTGCTTGGCAAAACGGTCAAGACCTTATGCTTCACGGTTGGGTTTACGGATTAAATTCTGGTTTCGTAACAGATTTAAATGTTACAATCTCTTCAAATGCAGAGCTTGATAGTGTTTATAAGTTAGACTTTTAATAAGAAAAAAAATCGCCCTTTTTGAGGGCGATTTTTTTTATTCGTTTTCGTCTAAATTCTCATTAAATGCTGAAGGAAGCATTGTGGGAATAAACTTGATTAATATTGGCAATAATAAACTTCCTCCTGGAAGTAAGAATATTGTTAGAGAAGGAATGGTTTTACAGATATCCAAAAGCTGTTTTTTTACCTTTTTCTTTTCTTTAGCATCCAAATCTCTCGTTGTAGAATAGGCGAGAAGGACCATTAATTCTTTACTCTGAACGATTTCTTTAATTAACCTATTTTTGTTTCGTATGATTAGTTTGACTACACTATGCGTCATTTGATCATAAAAATGTTTAACAGGATTTGAATAATTAAAATACGGAATCTTCTTTTTATGAGTAGTGATAAAAGAATTGGTTGTGTCCATACTTTTGGTTACAAAGTCGTCGCCAACTCCCATTGTAGAACCTAAGGCATATAGAAAATACGATTCTTCGTTTTCTACCACTCCATCACTCCATAAAGCCATTCCGGCCATATCGATTAGATAATATTGTTCCAATCTGTTTTTAAAGTATTCTAGATTTAAAGTTTCTAAAGTTTCAACCGTAACTTTAGAAAATTTGGAATAACGTATAGAAGCTTCAAAAAGTTTAATTAAAAGATCATCGTGCTGCGATTTTACGGTTTTGGTTTTTAAAGCCAAACCAACAATTCCGAGAACGGTTTCTTCAATTCTTTTTAAATATTTTTCAGGAATTTCTCCATGCTCCAAATATTGTCTAAAAGCCAAAACATCAATAAACAATAAAGCATTGGTTACCAAATGCGAAAAGTTTTTACTAATGATGCTGTCGTTAGTTTGAACTCTCTGATCAATAATATTTTCTAGAGATATAGAAGGAGTGTCTTTTGGCAATAAAATTTTCAACAAATTAAATCCTTCAGGACTCATTTGTTTGTAAAACTTTAAAACTTCTGAAATAAAATTTTGAGGTTCCGAATTTCTTTTTTCTAAACAAAAAACATGATAAAGTGTGTTAAGTAAGGCTACTTTAGAAATTTCGGTTTTAAACCAGCCCTTTATCGGAATCGGAACTTGCGAATCTATAGCAATAATGTGACCGTAGATAAATCCCGTTTCTCTCACTTTATAGTAAAACGAATCTACAGTTTCAAAAGGAATTGCTTTTGAAAACTTTTGTTCACTAAAAAACTTATCGATCCAGCCTGATGCTGATGGGTTAATCATTGGTTTAATTTTGCTGATGCAAAGCTAGGTCTTTTTCTTGTTCTAGAATTCATTTTAAATGAAATAACCACTACAATTTGTGAAATTATAGTGGTTATTAAAGTTTTTCTTATTTAATGATTCCTGCACAAGCAACTCTTCCTCCTGCATTTCCTGTTGGCTGAGTTGTAAAGTCATCTGTTCCTGCATGAACAATTAAACCTTTTCCTAGAACATCTTTATTAGCATCTCCGCAGCCAATACACCATTCGTCAGTAGTAAGAGTGATAGATCCGTTACCTTTTGCGTCAGCAGTAAAGTTTCCAATATCACCTGCGTGGTATTCTCCAACTCCCCATTTTCCATGTTTTTTGAACTTTGGATTCCAGTGACCTCCAGCAGAGCTTCCATCTGCAGAGCTACAATCTGCTTTTTCATGAATATGGATGGCGTGAACTCCAGGTTCTAGTCCTGTAATTTTTGCTGTAAAAGTCACCTTGCCATTTTTTTCGACAAAAGTAGCAGTTCCAGCAACTTTACTATTGCTTTTTGGTTCTAATGCAACAGTTAGAGTTTTAGCATCATTTGATTTGTTATTTGTTTTACAACCAATGATTAAGGCTGTAATTATAGCGAAAGAAACAATTAGTTTTTTCATATCTATGGGCATTTTAGTTAAAGATTAAGTAAATTTAACATAAAATAACGGAATTGATTAACTCTAAAAGTTAAAAAAAAGTCAAACTATACGTTATAATTTGATATTGATTGAGTTAAAAATGGAAAATATTGTTTAAATTCGTATAGGTTTTTAACGAATAATTTCTGAAAACTGTTTGTCTAATTCGCTCACATTTAATCCTTAATGTTATGATGAAAAAGATTTTTACCCTCGTTTTTTTTAGTTCGTTTTTAATTTCCTGCAAATGCACAAAAACGAATGCTGTTTCTAAACTTGATGGAACTTGGGAGCTGAATTATATTTCTGATCCACAATCTACTTTTGAAGGATTATATCCAAATAAAAAGCCAACCATAAATTTTAATACCAAAGAAAATCAGGTTTCTGGTAATTCTAGCTGTAATTCTTATACAGGAAAATTGTCTGTAGATGGTAATAAAATTGATTTTGCACAGCCAATGGCAGTTACGAAAATGATGTGTTTGGACGGATTACAAGGTGAACAAACTTACTTGAGTACATTGCAAAAAATAACTTCTTACGATGTTACAGATGACGGTAAGACTTTAAATTTTATTTCTGGCGATATTGCATTGATGCGTTTTACTAAAAAATAATGTTATGAAAACTACATTATCTGTATTGTTGTTGCTGATAAATGTTGTTATTTTTTCAGTTTCGGCCCAAGAAAAATCAAAAAAAGAACTCAAACAAGAGAGAGAATTACAGAAACAAAATGAAACAAAGGCTCTAATAGATTCTCAAAACTTTGTTTTTGAAGCCCAAAAGGCAACACCTCAAGGAGGAAGATTACTTCAACTAGACTATAATACTTACTTTTTAAAGTTTAATGCCGATAACACAACTTGCGACTTGCCTTTTTTTGGACGTGCATATAATGTTGGGTATAATGGTGATGGCGGAATAAAATTTGAAGGTAAGCCAGAGAACATCAAGGTTGAAACTAAAAAGAATAATACAATTTTAAAAGCTACTGTAAAAGGTAATAGTGATGTTTATGATTTAACGTTTTCTATCTTTTATAACGGAAGTACAACGCTTTCTGTCAATAGTAATAATAGAGCCCCAATTAATTACGATGGAATAATATATGCTCCAAAAACAACGGAGAAAAAATAGGATAATTCATTTAGCAAACTTGTCACAAATTCGTCTGAATATCTATGGTAAGAAAGTTTTTTTGGTTATTAAAAAAGTGGCAGTTTTCAGTTTTGTTTTTCTCTTTTGGTGTATTTGGTCAGGATTTGGAACCTCGAGCTTATGCTAATGTTCCTAAAGACTTAAATGTAATTGCGGCTGGGTATGTTTTTATGAACGGAAATGTACTCACAGATCCGTCGTTGCCCATTGCAGATTTTACGCTCCGAAGCCATAATCTGGCAGTTAATTATATTAGAACATTTGGCATGTACAATAAATTGGCGCGTATTCAGGTAGCGCTACCTTATTCTTTTATGGATGGAGAAGTAACGCGAACTAGTGGAGATGTTCTAACGGGATCTAGAACAGGATTTGCAGATATGAAAATTAGATTCGGAATTAATCTTTTAGGATCTCCTGCTTTAGACAAATCGGAATTTAGATCTTTTCAGCAGAAAACGATTCTAGGGGTAAGTTTAGTTACTTCAGTTCCTACAGGAAGATATTATGAAGATAAACAGGTTAATATAGGTACAAACCGTTGGGGATTTAAGCCAGAAATAGGAGTTTCCAAACGATTTACGCATGTTTACGCCGAGGCTTATGCAGGGGTTTGGTTTTATACTGATAACAATGATTATATGGGTAAAAAACTGGAGCAGAAATCTACTTATAGTTTACAAGCTCATGCTAGTTATTATTTTAAAAATCAGATGTGGTTGGGATTTAATACCACTTGGTTTTTTGGAGGAAAAACAATTATTGATGGAGTTCCAGAGGATAGCCAAATTGATAATTGGCGAGTAGGAGGAACTTTTTCGTCACCAATTGCAAAAGGTCAATCAATCAGATTACAATATCATATTGGGGCATATACCAACAATGGTTTAAATTATTATGCTCTTTCAGCAGTTTACCAATGTTCATTTTTTTGAAATGTGATTGAGGTTTAATGTGTTTAAAATCAGTATATTTGAGTATGCATATATTTTTTAAAAACAAATTTAAAATTAAAACTATGAAAAAATTAGGTCTTATTCTTATTATGGCGGCAGCCTCGTTTTCATCTTATGCACAGTCTTCATATAAAGAAGATTTAGAAGTAGTACAAAGCGTTTACGGGAAATCTAAAAGTGATCTTGTAAAACAGTACATGAATTTATCTGATGCGCAAGCAGCGGCCTTTACAAAAGTTTATGATGATTATGAAGTAGCTCGTAAAGCTTTAGGGCAAACAAAATTCAAATTGTTAAATGATTATGCAGCTAATTATGAAACTTTAACTGATGCTAAAGCAGATGAATTGGCTAAAGCTACTTTGAAAAACCATGTTGACTATGAGAAACTTTACTCTAAAACTTATAATCAAGCTAAAAAAGCAATTGGGTCTATAAATGCAGCGAAGTTTATTCAACTTGAAGTTTATCTTCAAACTATAATAAGAAGTGAAATCTTAGAAGCTATTCCGTTTATTGGCGAAATGGATAAGACTAAAGTAATGTAGAGTAATCGTCTACCATAAAAAAAGGGAATCAAACTGATTCCCTTTTTTTATTATTTCTCTGTTTTAACTTTGTAAATCTCATTTACCATTCCGTCGCGGAAAGTGTCTAGCGTAAGTTCCCAGAACATGATTCCGCCAAGTTTTTTAGCTTTTACATATTCTGCTTTTGCTTTAATAGATTTTAAATCATCTGATGTTGCAAAAGTTTTTGTACCAGCATTGTACCAATATGGGGCTTGTGCTTTTTCATCATAAAAATATTTCCAACCGTTAGCTTCAGTGTAAGTAGTTGCAAAGTTTTTAAAATCAACACCTTGAATGTGTTCTCCAGCTTGGTATAATCCGTTGTTTATATTTTCTACGTTTTGCCAAGTTCTAGAATAAAAAGCACCGCCAATAATTAATTTCTCAGCAGGAACGCCTTGTTTTAATAAAAATTCAACAGCTCTATCTGTAGATTCTTCTTTAGGATTTGTACTGTATAATGGAGTATGGTGACCAGTAACTTTAGAATATCCGTTTACTAAATCATAACTCATAATATTGATTCTATTAACAAGTGGAGTAACTGCTTTCCAGTCGATAGATTCGTCTAAGTATTTTTGGAATCCTCCCGCAGCAAAACTTAATTCATATTTTTTTCCCAATGTTGAACGAAGAATTTTTACTAATTCTGTAAAGTTTGGTTTGTCTACTGCTTGGTATAAGTGACCAGGAAGACCTTCAATTGCAGGATATTCCCAATCCAAATCTAATCCGTCAACTTTATAAGAATCACTTAATTCTTTTACCGATTTTGCAAATTTTAAGCGTCCTTCAGCTGTAGAAAAAGCTTCAGAACAAGGCTCGCAACCTCCCCAGCCTCCAAGTGATACAATGATTTTAAGCTGTGGATTTTTCGCTTTAAGCGAAACTAAATGCTTAATAGTATTAGAATCTTTCTCTGAATCAACAGTTAATTTTCCGTCTTTTAAGTGACAAAAACTAAATATGATTTGGTTTAATTTACTAACTTCATACTTATCAATAAGTTCTGAATCGCCCGTATAATAGGCAATGATATCCATTTTTTTATTTTTCTGTGCGAAAGTAGCTGTGATACCAAAGCACAATAAAAAGGATGCGATTAGAGTAATTTGTTTCATTATTTTGTTTTTTATAGTTTTTAGAACGTTAAATATACTGTAATACATTTGATATTTAACTATTCCATACGTCTTAGAATGCTAATTTTAACGAATATTTTGCAAATTCCTGCAAAAATATTGCGTTACGTAAGTAGTGTCTTATAATTGTTGAAATAAAAAAAGCCCACGCAGTTTCGGACTTGCGCGGGCTTAAACAAATTAAAAGCTAAAAACTATTTTTCTATTAGAAGCAGTAAGTGTTCTCTGCAACTAATTTTTCTGCAATTTTTTCTCTCAATGCCACAACATTTGGCAAGTTTGTATATTTAGTGAAACGTTTAAGTCCCATTAACATCATACGTTGTTCGTCTCCTTCAGAGAATGAAGCAATTCCTTCTTTTCCTCTTAAGTTTACGATATCTACAGCTTTGTATAAGTATAATTTTGCCATTGCAATTTGCTCTTGTACTTTATCTTCACCTTGAGATTTTGCTAATTTTTCAGTTCTCAAGATTGTACTTTCAGCCATGTAGATTTCGATTAAGATATCAGCAGCAGCCATTAATAACTGTTGGTGAGAATCTAAATCTGGACCGTATTTTTGAACAGCGCTTCCAGCAACCATTAAGAAAACTTTTTTCAAGTTAGCCACGATTACTTTTTCTTCTGAGAATAATTCAGAGAAATCTGGAGTATCAAAAGATGGAATTCCCATTAATTCTTCTTGAACTTTCATTGCTGGTCCAAGTAAATCAACGTGTCCTTTCATTGCTTTTTTAATCAACATCCCTACAGAAAGCATTCTGTTGATCTCGTTTGTACCTTCGTAGATACGTGCGATACGAGCATCTCTCCAAGCACTCTCCATTGGAGTATCTTCAGAGAATCCCATTCCACCAAAAACCTGAATTCCTTCGTCAGAACAGTTTTGAACGTCCTCAGAAACTGCAACTTTCAAGATAGAGCACTCGATAGCGTATTCTTCAACACCTTTTAGTTCTGCTTCTTGGTGAGAAGTTCCTTCCGCTTCACGAGCAGCGATTCTGTCTTCGATGTCTTTTGCAGCACGGTAAGAAGCACTTTCTCCAGCATAAGCGTTAGTTGCCATTTCAGCTAATTTAGAACGGATAGCTCCAAAAGATGAAATAGAAGTATTGAACTGAATTCTTTCGTTAGCATATTTTACAGCTCCAGAAGTAACTCTTCTTTGAGCATCTAAACAAGCTGCAGCTAGTTTAATACGTCCAACATTTAAGGCATTCATCGCGATTTTGAAACCGTTTCCTCTTTCAGATAACATGTTTTCAACTGGAACTTTTGTTTCGTTGAAGAAAACCTGACGAGTAGAAGAAGCACGGATTCCTAATTTATGCTCCTCTTCATTCATAGAAATTCCGTTTGAAGGATCATTTTCTACGATGAAACCTGTAATATTTTTATCATCTCCAATACGAGCAAAAACAATGAAAACGCTGCAAAAACCTGCATTCGAAATCCACATTTTTTGCCCTGTAATAGAGTAGTATTTTCCGTCTTCAGATAAAACTGCTTTTGTTTTTCCTGAGTTAGCATCAGATCCTGCGCCTGGCTCAGTTAAACAATAAGCACCAAACCATTCTCCAGAAGCCAATTTCGGAACGTATTTTTTCTTTTGTTCCTCAGTTCCGTAAAGTGTAATTGGCATAGTTCCAATTCCGGTATGAGCACCAAAAGCTGTAGAGAAAGATCCAGTTGCTCCAGAAATGTAGTCACAAACCAACATTGTAGAAACGAATCCCATTCCTAATCCGCCGTATTCTTCTGGAACTGCAACTCCTAAAAGTCCCAATTCACCTGCTTTACGCATTGAAGATTCTGTATAAGCGTAATCTTTCTTTTCGAAACGATCTTTATGCGCCCATAATTCTTTGTCTACGAACTCTTTTACAGAGTCACGCATCATTAACTGCTCTTCTGAGAAATCTTCTGGAGTAAAGATGTCCTCGCATTTTGTTTCTTTAACCAAAAACTGACCACCACGAGTCACGTTTTTTTCGATTGTATCTGCCATGATTATGTTTTTTTATATATTTTGTTTTTGCTCAATCTTGTCATTTCGACGAAGGAGAAATCTCCGCGACGATTATCCGCATAGTATTCCAATCTTTGTCGAGCCACTTACGGAGATTTCTCCTTCGTCGAAATGACAAACTGAACGATATACTTTACTTAATAATATTTTTTACAATACTTCGTAGATTCCAGCACTTCCTTGTCCAGTACCTACACACATAGAAACAATTCCGTATTTATTACCTCTGCGTTTCATTTCGTCAAACAACTGAACAGAAAGTTTAGCACCAGTACAACCTAGAGGGTGTCCTAATGAAATTGCTCCACCGTTTACGTTTACGATATCAGGATTTAAACCTAATTCACGAGTTACTGCTAAAGCTTGGGAAGCGAAAGCCTCGTTTAATTCGATTAATTCGATATCGTTTAGTGTTAATCCTGCTTGTTTCAAGGCTTTTGGAATAGCTTTTACAGGTCCGATACCCATAATTCTTGGCTCAACACCAGAAGAAGCAAAGTTTACTAAACGTGCAATTGGCTCAAGGTTTAATTCTTTTACCATGTCTTCGCTCATGATTAAAACGAAAGCAGCACCGTCGCTCATTTGAGAAGAGTTACCAGCCGTTACACTTCCGTCAGCAGCAAAAACGGGTCTTAAACCTGCTAAAGCTTCTTTAGAAGTTCCAGCTCTTGGTCCTTCGTCTTTATTGACTACGTATGATTTCGTTTCTTTTTTACCATTTTCGTTAATGAAAGTCTGCTCAACAGTAATTGGAACGATTTGCTTATCGAATTTTCCTTCTGCCTGTGCTTTTAACGCTTTCATATGAGAATTGTAAGCAAACTCATCCTGATCTTCTCTGGAAACATTGTATTGTTTAGCAACCGCTTCGGCAGTTAAACCCATTCCCCAGTAATAATCTTCGTGACCTGCAGCAGCAACTTTATAATCCGGAGTTGGTTTGTAACCTCCCATCGGAATATAACTCATACTTTCTGCACCACCAGCAATGATACAATCTGCCATTCCTGATTGGATTTTAGCAGTCGCCATTCCGATAGTTTCTAATCCAGATGCGCAGTAACGATTTACCGTAACTCCAGGAACGTCTTCTACTTTTAATCCCATTAAAGAGATCAAACGACCAACGTTAAGTCCTTGTTCTGCTTCTGGCATTGCATTTCCAACCATAACGTCGTCAATACGTTTTTTGTCAAAATCAGGCAGTTCATTCATCATAAACTGAATGGTTTCAGCAGCTAATTCATCAGGTCTTTTAAATCTAAAAACACCTTTTGGAGCTTTTCCAACTGCTGTTCTGTATGCTTTTACTATATATGCTGTTTTCATTTGATTAATTTCTTAGAGGTTTCCCTTTAGTTAACATGTATTGAATTCTCTCCAAAGTTTTTCTTTCTGTACAAAGAGATAAGAAAGCCTCTCTTTCAATATCTAATAAGTATTGTTCAGAAACCAAAGTTGCTTCAGATAAATCACCACCAGCCATTACATAAGCCAGTTTGTTGGCGATTTTCTTGTCGTGTTCAGAGATGTATTTTCCAGCTTCCATTTGATCCGTTCCTACTAAGAACATACCTAAAGCTTGTTTTCCTAAAACTTTAATATCGTTTCTTCTAATTGGCTGTGTGTAACCCGCTTCTGCCATTAACAAAGCATGTTTCTTAGCTTCAGCAATCTGACGGTCTTTGTTAACTACAATGATATCTTTACCATGTTGCAAAAGTCCAGTGTCAAAAGCTTCGTAACCAGAAGTCGATACTTTTGCCATTGCAATAGTCAAGAAATACTCTTGAAGAACGTTCAATTCCACATCATTTTTGCGGAACAAATCTGAAGCTCTTAAAGTTAATTCTTTAGAACCACCACCACCAGGGATAACTCCAACTCCAAATTCAACCAATCCCATATACGTTTCTGCAGCAGCTACCACTTTATCAGCATGTAAGCTCATTTCGCATCCACCACCAAAAGTCATTCCGTGAGGCGCAACTACAACTGGAATTGAAGAATAACGAACGCGCATCATTGTATCTTGGAACAATTTAATAGCCATGTTCAATTCGTCGTATTCCTGCTCAACTGCCATCATGAAAATCATTCCGATATTAGCTCCAACAGAGAAATTCGCAGCTTGGTTTCCAATAACTAAACCTTGGTGCTCTTTTTCAGCTAATTCAATCGCTTTATTGATAGCAGAAAGAACATCACCGCCAATCGTATTCATTTTAGATTGGAATTCTAAGTTTAAGATTCCATCTCCTAAATCCTGAATAATTGCTCCACTGTTGCTCCAAACTTTTTTGCTTTCGCGAATGTTGTTTAGGATAATGAATGAATCTTGTCCAGGAACTTTTACTTGAGATTTTGTTGGAAGGTTGTAGAAATAAGTAGCGCCTTCTTTAACAGTATAGAAACTGTCACTTCCAGAAGCCAACATTTCGTTTACCCATGCAGCAGGCTCTAAACCTTCTGCTTTCATGATTTCAATTCCTTTTGCAACACCAATAGCATCCCAGATTTCGAATGGACCATTTTCCCATCCAAAACCAGCTTTCATGGCGTCGTCAATTTTGTATAATTCGTCTGAGATTTCAGGAATTCTGTTTGAAACATAAGCAAACATTCCAGCGAAACTCTTACGGTAGAATTCTCCCGCTTTGTCTGTTCCTTTTACTAAAACTTTAAAACGATTAATCGGTTTATCGATCGTTTTAGTCAATTCTAAAGTTGCAAAATTTGCTTTTTTAGCAGCGCGGTATTCTAATGTATCTAAGTCAAGAGAAAGAATATCTTTGTCTACTTTTTTGTAGAAACCTTGTCCGGTTTTGCTTCCTAACCAATTATTTTCCATCATTTTGTTGATGAAATCAGGAAGTTTGAACAATTCGTGTTGCTCGTCGTTAGGGCAGTTTTCGTAAATTCCATTGGCAACGTGCACCAAAGTATCTAAACCAACAACGTCAACCGTACGGAAAGTAGCCGATTTTGGACGACCAATAACTGGTCCAGTCAATTTATCAACTTCTTCGATAGTCAATCCCATTTCTTTTACTAAATGGAATAAACTCTGAATTCCGTAAATACCAATTCTGTTTCCAATAAATGCTGGAGTATCTTTAGCAACAACCGAAGTTTTTCCTAAGAATTTAGAACCGTATTCGTTTAAGAAATCCAATACTTCATTTGAAGTTTTTGGACCAGGAATAATTTCAAATAATTTTAAGTAACGCGCAGGGTTAAAAAAGTGCGTTCCGCAGAAGTGCTGTTGGAAATCTTCGCTTCTTCCTTCACTCATAAAGTGAATTGGAATACCAGAAGTATTAGAAGTAACCAAAGTTCCCGGTTTGCGGAATTTGTCGATTTGTTCGAATACTAATTTCTTAACATCCAAACGCTCCACTACAACCTCAATGATCCAGTCAACATTAGCAATTTTTGCCATATCGTCTGTCGTATTTCCAGTCGTAATTCTACTTGCGAATTTCTGACTGTAAATAGGAGAGGGTTTCGATTTTAATGAGTTCGCCAAATGGTCATTTACCACACGGTTGCGAACGGCTTTACTTTCAAGAGTTAATCCTTTTTTAGCTTCAGCTTCTGTCAACTCGCGAGGAACGATGTCAAGGAGTAAAACTTCAACACCAATATTGGCAAAATGACAAGCTATTCCTGAACCCATAATTCCGGATCCAATTACAGCAACTTTTTTAATTGTGCGTTTCATAATTTGTTACTTGTTTGTTTTTTGCAGTTTTCGAATTATTTCTTGTCTCACGAAATGCTATTCGTTTTCTGCGTTTTCTGTTTGATTAAATATGTTTTTGTCCTGAATTAATTCGTTGATGATTTCAGCAACTTCGATAAAATGATTCAGTTTTTCATCTGAAACATGTTTTCTTACTGACTCATTAAATTTCAGAACTGTATTTTTAGATAAATCTCTTTTTTCTTTTCCAAATTCCGTTAGATAGATTAAAACACCTCTTCCGTCACTTGGGTTCTTTTTGCGAACAATCAAACCTTTTTCTTCCATAGATTTTAATGTTCTGGTCAAGCTCGTTGCTTCCATGCCCATTCTCGGACCTAAAGCAGTTGATGGAGTTCCTTCTTCTTTGTCCATACTCAAAAGCGCAAATCCGGTTGCCATTGTAGCATCATACTTTGCAGCTTCTTCGTTATACATTCTTGAAACAGCTTGCCATGTTGCTCTCAAAATATAATCTATCGTTTTATCTTTCATATGGTAACTATATCGATTTCAAATATAATGAAAAAATACTATGCATGCATATTATTTTTTCATAAATTTTTGGTTAGTTAAATAATATCCCTGATTTACTGGGGTTTGTGGTTATTTTATTTTGAAATATACTATTCTTTTTTCAGATTTTAACAATTTTAGTGAGGTAAAAATCCTTTTGTGGTATTTATTTTGGGTTTAATTCTTGATTATTCAAAAAATCATGAGTTTATTTCAGTATTGTGTTCAGTAGTATATCTAGAAATTGCTCGTTGCAAGATCTTTTTCATACGATTTCTCAGACTTTCAGGACGTAAAATCTCGATAGAATCTCCGAAACCTAGTAAAAGTCTTTCCATTTCATAATTCGGCAAAATATATAAATGGACAATTACGCTTCCGTCTTCGTTTTCCTTAATTAAGCGTTGGGAAGAATGCAACGGTTTTGTGATTACGTATGGCGCATTCGAAGCATCAATCCAAAGCTCGATACGTCTTGGCTGTAAACCAGAATTGACCGTTACACCAATGATGTCCTTATAATACGATTCGGCATCAAAATCTTCTTCTATATAAGGAAGGTTAAAATCGTAATCTATAGAAACGATTCTGTCCAGAGCCAAATTCGTAATAGGCTGTGAAGCATTTCTCTTTCCAATTAAAAACCAACGATTGTTAAACTCTTTTAATATGAAAGGATGAAAATGGAATTTGGTTTCTTCCTGTGATTTAAAAGATTTATAAGTAATGATCAAAACCATCTTTTTGATAATTGCTTGATAGATTTCATCTAAATAATGAAGTCCTTTCAGCTTTTCGTTTTTATCTAAATAAATAACGGGTTTGGTATGCGATTTTTCAGCATAGATTTTATCTTCCAATCGCTGTAAAATATCAGATACATCATTAAATAAAGAGAAATCTTTGAATTGTTTTAACATTGAAACAGTTTCGGTTAAAACATTCATATCGGTTTCCGTCAGCGGAATATCAGTTATCGAAAAATCTTCGTCTTCATATTTATAATACTTTTTATCATAAACCACGATTGGCGCATTATAACCGAGTTTTTCACTTCGCATGAGCTGGATATCCATTTGGATTGTTCGTTTACTAATAGGAATATCTCGACCTTCATATTCAGATAAGGCTTCAGAACAGCATTCGATTAGGTCTTCAAGCGTCCATTGTCTGTATTTATTTTGTAGACATTTGTCGATTACTTTATATCGGATTAAGGCGTTTTTGTTTTGCGACATATTGTGTTTGGTTTTTTGCTCGCAAAGTAGCTAAGACGCAAAGTTTTTTTGCTTTAGGTTTGTCATTTCGAGGAACGAGAAATCACACTAGTAGCTCCACAAAGCAAATCCAATCTTTGCGGAATTCCGCGTGTGATTTCTCGTTCCTCGAAATGACAAACTGTGCGGGAGTTATTCAAATAAAAACTTTGCGTCTTAGCGACTTTGCGAGATTATTTTTTACTTTCTAAATAACTTATCTCTTCTTCAATATTTCGTCTAGCACAATCTTCATACAAATTCCTAAATTCATCTGTTTGAAAAATAAATTCATATTCCAGAAAATGTTTCAAGGCTTTGGCTCTTCCAGGTTTGTATAGAAAATCTGGATAAATGCGGTATTCTTTTCTAATTTGTTCAAAATAGATTTTGTAATCTTTCCAGTCTTTGGCAAGGATTTTCAAATCAAAATCAATTAACCAATTAATATCTTCATTTGCATTATGCGCATGAAGTTGTGTAGCGCAAATAGCATCAAAAACTAATTGTTTATTTAAAGAATGATTTTCATCTAAAATCGACAAAGCAAACTCAGCACTTTTCGATTCATTATCTTTTTTTGAAGCTGAATACACAAAGTCATGATAAAAAATAGAAAATAATATTTCGTTCGGATTTTGGAGTCGATCTCGATAGATTTCAAAACTCGTAATCATTTCTTTTAAATGTGTCAGATTATGATAATGTCTTGATTTCTTGGAATATGTTTTTTCTAAATCATTCCAATTTTGTTGAATTTCTTGTTCATTAAAACCAATATTTAGAAGTAAATCGGCGTAGATTTTATTCAGATTCATCTTGTTTTTTACTCAAATTTAAAATTTCTTTTTTACTGCGCAAAATAATTGCGTAGTAGTTTTGAAATCTTTGTTCAGGAAATAAAACAAATAGTATTTCTAAAAAATAAAACAAAAACTTTACTACGCAGAATAATTGCGTACTAGTTTGGAAATCTTTGTTCAAGAAATAAAAACAAACGTTCATAGAAATAAAATATTGAAAAAAGCAGGTCAAGTTTAAGTTACTTCTAGAAACCTTTCAACGATTTATACTTATACCATTACCGCTTAATTCAATTCTCATGAAGCAGTAGCTCAATGGATAGAGCAGGTAGTTTTGAAATTATCCCTTAAGGTCAATCAAAACTTACTTCCTACATTGCCAATGACCAGGTTGTGGGTTCGAATCCCATCTGCTTCACTATTAATGGTCAATTGAAACTTACTTCAGACCACGGCTACTTTCGGTTCGAATCCGAACATAGTTTCAAAATCATCATTAATAAAAAAAACGAGGGTCAAGATTAACTTACTTCTTTCGCGGTAGCCCGCTCCATTTTAGCTTAGTTAATTCATTACACTCCAATTTAAGGTCAAGTGCTTCTTACTTCAAACACTCTTTTAGGTAGAACTCAGAAGCACAATTATCTAAATTTTAAAAATTAAAAAAATGAAAACAAAAGAATTATTAAAAATCAGTTTACGTCAAAATGCTATTTTCATTCCATCAGAAATGATCGTGAATGATAACAAGAATTTATCAGGAACAACATCGGTTTTTGCAGCCAATGTTTCAAAACTAGGATATACATTTTCTGAAACGTTACTGCACGCTTTAAATAATGTCAGCCCAAATTATAAAATCGAGGTTTTAGAAGTGCTGAGAGAAGTTTTAGGAATAGATAAAAACTGGACGCCATTGGTGAAAGAATGGAATGTGCCAACAAATGAATCTGTTATCGATCATATCATCACATTTTTCGGAAATGTTTTCCAAACTAAAAACGGAACAGTTTTACAATGCGGACATACAATTCCAGATAACACTTTTCCATTAGAAAGATACAACGGTTGTCCTTTCTGCGGAACTCCATTTGAATTTGGTAAACTGGAAAAAATCGGTCAAGGAAGCAAATTAAAAGTCCTTGAATTGTGGAATGAAAAAGATTTAGAAAACTTTTATATTTCGTTATTGCAATCAAAAACAGCTTTAGATGCTACTCAGGTAGATAGTTTAAAAATGGCGATGAAATATTTGCCTTTACCAAAAACCGAAATAGCAATGAAGGAAACTTTAATGCTGGTGATCGATCTTTTGATTGAAAATGGTAATGAAGATTTGGCTTCTCAATTTTTGAAAACGCCAACCGATATCTTACGTTATTTATGGTATAAAAATACTGGAATGCTGCAGATTATCGAACCAAAAACGATTATCAAAAGAGCGGCTAAAAACAATCAACATTTTCATTATTCTTTGGATACAAGTGCGCAGGCTAGAATTGCATCTAAAAAAGATTTGAAATTAAAATATTCTCGAAAAGAATGTTTGATGGTTGCCAATTGGTTGAATAACATGAATTTGGATGTAGAAGCCATGTGCGAAATCATGCATCCAAAAAGAGGAATGTGGGTTCGTTTTATCCGAGCGTTGCGTTTGGCGGAATACAGCAAAAGAAAAGGATTTGAGAAATTGAATTTTTTAATGGATGTATTCTACAACCAAGTGTACGATGTTTGGCAAAGCAAAGTGAATTCGTCAAGATTGAAATTTGATGCCGATAAAACATTCGGATTGTTGAAACAACGTCCAGGTTTGTTTGCTCGTTCGTTATTTTCGAATATGCTTTGGTTTGGAGCCGATGAAACAATCGCTCATTTCGAAGAAGTTATCGATAAAGTTCCTGCGAGATTGGTGTTTACATTAAACATGTATGCACAAAATTACTTTGATGTTAACATGCAGAGAAGTGTGAAACCTTTGGGTGGAACAAACAAACGCGTGGGATCAAACCAATTGTTGAAGTTGTACGATGATAATCAGTTGGAAACAATGAAAAATCAAATCGAAGGCTTGACTATTTTGGCGATGAAAAAACGATTTGCATCAGTTTCAAACTCAAATAAAACAATTTATATCGATCCGCAATTGTTTAATATGCCGGTTTCTATTGGAGATCGTAGCGATACTGTTCAGGATTTGCCAGTTGCTTTAATGGGAACACGTTTTCCAGTTGAAGGAAACGAAGTGCGATTGTTTATGCAATGGGGTAAAGACTTGCCAGCGCAACATTTAGATATGGATTTAAGCTGTCATATTGCTTATGAAGATCGTTCAGATATGTGTTCTTTCAGCCGATTAACCACTACGGGTTGTCAGCATAGTGGTGATATCAGAAGTATTCCGAATAAAATTGGAACTGCTGAATACATCAATATCAACATCGACGAATTAGCGAAAGCGAAAGCAAAATTTGTGACTTTTACTTGTAATGCGTACAGCAACGGAAGTATTACGCCAAATTTGGTTGTAGGTTGGATGAACAGTAAATATCCGATGAAAATTTCGGAACGAACAGGTGTTGCTTACGATCCGTCGTGTGTAGATCATCAAGTTCGTGTGACGCAAAATGTTGCCAAAGGTTTGGTTTTTGGAGTGTTGGATGTAGCCAAAAGAGAAATCGTTTGGTTAGAGATGACTTTCGGAGGTCAGGTTGTGGGTGGTTTGGATTTCAAAGGAGTTCAGGCGCTATTGGCAAAATTGAACAGCAAATTGAATATTGGTAATTTGTTACAGCTAAAAGCGGAAGCTCAAGGTTTAACCATTACCGAAAATGAAATCGCTGAAGAGGTGTACACAGCGCAATGGGCGATGAACCCAGCGGTTGTGACACAATTATTAATTGATTAGAAAGAGGACAAAGGTTCAAAATGAGCAAAAGTTCGGAGGTTTTGTAGAGGCGCACTGCTGTGCGTCTCCGCAAAGTTTGGTAAATTTAATCTCGCAAAGTCGCAGAGTCGCAAAGATTTTATTTAAGTAATTCCCACACAGTTTGTCATTTCGAGGAACGAGAAATCCCACACGGGATTCGACAAAGATTGACGACGTTCTGTGCGGAGTTTCTAGTGTGATTTCTCCTTACGTCGAAATGACATAAAACGAGGAAAAATCATTTTAATCCTCTTAATCTGTGGCAAAAAAAACTTTGCGACTCTGCGACTTTGCGAGAGATTTTTCATTTGCTTTAAAGAAAAAACAATCTACGCAAAATGACTGCGCAGCACGAAACAACCTTTGTACTATCAAAATAAAACAAACAATGAAAACACAAATAAACGGTACAGATATATTAGAATTAGGATTTCCTGAAGGAAAAATAATTGGAATTGCCTTAAAAATAAACAGCAAAAGAAACGGATTCACCCGAGAAGAAATGATCGAGAATTATAAAAACGTTTTAGAAGCTCCAGAAAATTATATAGACGATAAAGTGTTCAGCAAATTGGCTGTTGCTTTAATCGAAAAGGCGAATGAAAAACCAGAAGATTTCATTGCTTTAAACCAAAATCCGAATGCGTATTCGGCTTACGGATTGGATCATATCGAAGACGGTGCGAGAAAACAAATGGAGGTTGCCATGAGACTTCCTGTTACCGTTGCAGGCGCTTTAATGCCAGATGCGCATCAAGGTTACGGATTGCCGATTGGTGGAGTTTTAGCGACTAAAAATGCTATTATTCCGTATGGAGTTGGTGTTGATATTGGGTGTAGAATGGCTTTGTCGGTTTACGATATTCCAGAAGATTTTTACTTTGAAAATGAAGCTAAATTCAAAAGAGAATTGATCGCGAATTCGATTTTTGGAGCAGGTCACGGATTTCACGGACAATACAAATCAGATCATGCGGTTTTGGAGAATGAGACTTTCAACATGAATCCGTTTGTGAAGAATTTGAAAGATAAAGCCTGGTCGCAATTAGGATCTTCTGGCGGTGGAAACCATTTTGTGGAATTCGGAATTATGGAATTTTCTAAAGACGATGCCGTTCTGAATATTCCAAAAGGAAAATATGTGGCTTTATTGACGCATTCTGGTTCACGCGGAATGGGAGCAACAATCGCTGGACATTATACCAAAATTGCTAAAGACGAATGTAAACTTCCAGAAGTGGCGAAAAACTTAGCCTATTTGGATATGAACTCGCAATTAGGTCAGGAATATTGGTTGGCGATGAATTTGGCGGGAGATTACGCTTCGGCTTGTCACGAGATTATCCATAACAAAATGGAAAGAGCTTTAGGTGCAACGATTTTAGCAAAAGTCGAAAATCACCATAATTTCGCTTGGAAAGAAATCTGGAACGGCGAAGAAGTAATCGTACATAGAAAAGGAGCAACTCCAGCCGGAAAAGGCGTTATGGGAATCATTCCAGGAAGTATGACCGCGCCAGGATTTTTGGTGAGAGGAAAAGGCCAAGAAAATGCAATAAACTCCGCTTCGCATGGAGCAGGAAGACAGATGAGCAGAACTCAAGCCATAAAAAACATTACACAAACCGAGATGAAATCCATCTTGAGAGATCATGGCGTTACGCTTATCGGTGCCGGACTAGACGAAGCCCCAATGGCATATAAAGATATCAATCAAGTAATGGAAGCCCAACAAGATTTAGTGGATGTTGTAGCCAAGTTTATACCGAAATTAGTGAGAATGGCAGATGATGGAAGCCGTGAGGACTGAGTTTAGTGTTCAGTCGCAGTCGCGGTTTTCAGTGTAGAGGCGCACTGCAGTGCGTCTAACACAACGTATTCTCATTTTTTGTCATTTCGAGGAACGAGAAATCACACTAGTAACTCCACAAAGAGAGTCCAATCTTTGTCGAATCCCGCGTGTGATTTCTCCTTTGTCGAAATGACAAACTTTACGCAAAATTGTCTCTCACTCCCGATAGCTATCGGGATTACAGATTGAAACAGATTTTAATCATTTTTAATCCTCTAATCTGTGGCAAAAAAACTTTGCGCCTCAGCGCCTTAGCGAGATTAAAATAACGCCTTAGAGGCAAAAAAAATAAAATAATAACGCTCAAAGAGAAGAAACCTTTGTCACTCTGTCCCTTTGAGCCTTTGTAACTTAAAAGAAATGAAAACATACATAGATATCGGTATTAATTTGACCAACAAACAATTCCAAAACGACATAGACGATGTTGTACAAGACGCCCTCGACGCCGACGTATCGCAAATGATACTCACAGGCACGAGCGTACGAAATAGCGAAGAATCAGCAAAGATTGCGCGACAATATCCAGGCGTGTTGTATGCGACGGCAGGAATTCACCCGCATGATGCGAAGAGTTTTGATGCGCAGAGCATTTCAAAACTAAAGAATTTATTACAGCAGAAACACGTAATTTCTGTTGGCGAATGCGGACTCGATTTTGATCGTGATTTTTCGCCCCGAAACAAACAGGAAGAATGTTACAAAGCCCAGTTAGAATTAGCGATTGAAGTTCAGAAACCTTTGTTTTTGCACGAAAGAAGTGCTTTTAGTTCTTTTATGAATATCACAAAAAGCTATCTGCCGAAATTGCCAAAAGGCGTTGTGCATTGTTTTACAGGAAGTTTGCAAGAAGCCAAAACCTATCTTGATAACGGATTTTATCTGGGTTTTACGGGAGCGATTTCAGATGCCAAACGTTTCAGCCATTTAAAAGAAGTCATTCAGTACGTACCGCTCGACCGAATGATGATTGAAACCGATGCGCCGTTTATGCTTCCTAAAAATGTCCCGAACAGCCTTTTGAGGAAATACCACGAACGACGATGCGAACCGTCTTTTCTGCCATATGTAGCGGGAACAATCGCGCAGTTTAAAGGAATTACTTTGGATAAAGTTGCGGAGGAAACGACGAGGAATTCTAAGAGCTTTTTTGGGATTTAAAATTCTAAAAGTTTGTATAGATTTACAAAAAAAACAGTAATGGAACAAGGAAATGATGATTTCAAGATACTCACAGATTACATATTGTCAATTAAATTTATGCAACGATTTGATTTTATTGACTTTATTGATTTTGATTCAATTGAAGATTGGGCAATACAATTAATAAATTTAGGATGTGAGAATGAAGCTCTTTATACCTTAGCCACTTTTTATAAGCCTATTAATCCTGACGAAATCATGCCTTATTTAAAGCACACTTTTTTAGAGTTGAATTTAAAAGAAAGAGATGGAATAGAAGCGAGGATATGTTATGCTCGATATCATCTTGCTAAAGTTGCAAAGGGAGAAGATGTGAAGGCAAATTTATATTATGCTATTCCATTCTGTGATGGAGATGGTCGAAAATCACACCCAGAAACGGAACTTAATTTTGGCGTTCTTAGTGAAATTTGGCTTGATATGAAATATGATCCTGACTATTGGTATAGAGGAGTTAACATTAGCAATATTGAGCAAAAAGTAATAGAAAAGGCTAAATGGTGGTTAAAAAATAATCCTATAAGTTAAAATATTTACGACTCATTTGAAATAGAAAATCGCATCAATGACAAATCTCAAAAACCGAGGAAAAGAAGCTAGCGATGACGTTTTGTTTGGAACTGAAAAAATGCAGTTCAAACTAAAAGAAGCCGTAACCGATATGCATTATTTTTTAAGCCGAGGTTATGGCGAAAAATCGACATTGGCTTTAGTTGGAAACCGTTATCGTTTAAATGCGCGTCAGCAGCAAGCGGTTCGCGGAATGAGTGCTTCTCAAAAACAGATTGATGACCGAAGAGCAAAAGAAATTGAAAGTCAGAATCTGGAAGGAAAAGAGATTTGTTTTGACGGATTTAATGTTCTGATTTTACTTGAAAGTATTTTATCAAACGCTTATGTTTTTAAAGGACAAGACGGTTTTATCCGAGATTTGTCAAGCGTTTATGGAACTTATAAAAAAGTAAAACAAACTTCTGAGGCTATTGAATTGATTGGAGATTTTTTTAGAAATGAAAAAATTAAAAAGGCACTTTGGTTATTTGATAAACCTGTTTCAAACAGCGGAAAATTAAAGCAAATGATTGAAGAAATTGCTTTAAATAATAATTTCAATTGGGAAGTTCAATTAGTAAACAATCCCGATAAAGTAATAGCCGAAAGTAATTACATAGCGGTAACTTCAGACGCTTGGATTTTGGATAACGCTTCTGCTAATTTCAATTTAATGAAATATATACTCTCGCAAATGAGTGTAAAAGAAACAGTAATTTGCCTTGAATAAAAAATGAAACACAATCTCTTTAACGAAATTAAATCGGTAATTCCAGATCTTGATAAAGAATGGAAAGAAAAATATGTTTTGTTTTTGACAGATGAAAATCTAAAGCTCTTTTCAGCAAACTTGATTTCATTTCACAATCAGAAATCAGAAATTTTGAGACTGCCTTATTTTAAAGATGAAATTGTGGTTTCGTTGCAGGATGCTGTTTTTTATTTTAAAGCTGTTTTAGAAGATTTAGAAAATGGCTCCAACTACTTGCGCGAAAGTTTGATTCAGACATTTCATGAAACGCCATTTGAAAACATACTGCTTATTTTAGGACAGCGTTTAACTTCGGCAAGTCAGCGTGATGAAAACGGAATTCCGCCAGCAAAAGAAATTCTTTTAGAAAGCTGTTTTGAACCTTTTAATAAAGAAATTTCAATTGCAGCAAGAGCTTGGGAAAAACATGTTGGTAGAAAAAAAGACAGTATTTTTGGAGAAATAAAAGGAAATACAATCCAGAAAAAAGAAAAAGTTGAAGAACTGATTCATTACATGATAAGCCACAAAACATGGTGGAATATTTTCTACCATTATAAGCATGGTTTGGTGTACGAAATAAGAGTGCAAAACGGCCAAGGATTAAGATGGTCTGCAGATGGAAAAAAGTTCATCGGATTTTTAGAAGACTTTTTAGAAGAATAAAAAATGGAAACAGAAAAGAAATATATTTTTAGTACAGAAGAATGGCAAACTTGCATTAAAGTTTTGCAAGCGCTGAAAGACGATCCGTTTGAAAATCCAGACAATGATTTATTTGCGGGTTTAATTACGAAGATTCATAAAAATGCTAAAAAGAATTTGCGTAGCGTGAGTTATTCTTCTAAAAAACAAGAAGATCTTCAAGTGAGTTTGAGTGCGACTTTGGTTTCAAAAGCATTAAACGGAGAAACCTTATTTGCTGAAAAAGAAAATCCAGACGAACAGCAGTTTACCGAATTGCATTTGCCTAAAAACTGTTATGCTTGCAATCGTTCTTATAAATTAGCGCATAGTTTTTATACTAGACTTTGTCCAGAATGTGCCGACGAAAATTATGAAAAACGTTTTCAAAATATTGATTTAAAAGGACGAAATGTAATCCTTACAGGCGGACGCGTAAAAGTAGGTTTTGCGACAGCTTTAAAACTTTTACGAAATAATGCCAATGTTGTACTTACCACTCGTTTTCCTGCGCTTGCTTTAGAACAGTTTAAACAAGAAAATGACTTTGAGCAATGGAAAGATAATTTGATCGTTTACGGTCTCGATTTACGGAATCTAAATGCTATAAATGAGTTTATATCGTTTTACAAATCCAAATTTGAGAGCTTAGATATTTTGATTAATAATGCAGCGCAAACCATTAAATATACAGATGAATATTATCAGCCTTTAATTCGAAAAGAAGAAAATCTGCTAGATCAATTTTCGTTAAATAAAAAACTAATTGCAAATAAAACTCCAGTTGCGGCAGAAGTAAAAGCATTAGAATATGGCGTTGAAGAAAAGACAGAAATAGCACTTTCGCGTTTTGGACAACCAGTTGACAATCGCGAAAAAACAAGCTGGAATTCGACTTTGGAAGAAATCAGTATGTATGAATTGGTTGAGGTTAATTTGATCAATCAGATTGCGCCTTATTTTTTGATTAAAGAGCTAAAACCATTGTTTTTAAACTCGAAGTTTAACGAACGATTTATTGTCAATGTTACATCGTCTGAAGGAATTTTTAGTTACACTAACAAAACGATTTTTCATCCGCATACCAATATGACAAAAGCGGCGCTGAATATGATGACGCTGACTTCGGCCAAAGAATTTGCAGAAGATTCGATTTACATGACCAGTGTAGATGTGGGCTGGATTTCGACAGGAGCAAAAGAAAGTCTCCGAAAGAAACAATTTGAAGAAGGATATGTGCCTCCACTAGATTCTGTAGATGGAGCAAGCAGAATTTTTGATCCAATATTTCAGGGAATCAACGGAAAAACTATCTTTGGGGTCTTGCTAAAAAATTACAAAGTCACCGACTGGTAAAAATTTTGGATAGTAGTTTAACTGGAAAAATATTCCCACCAAAGGAAAAGTTTTGGGTTCGAATCCCAACTATCCTCTAGGGTGTTAGCTCAATTGGAAGAGCGTCCTCCGCCACTGAGGAAGGTTGCAGGTTCGAGTCCCAGCACACCCTTTTTTTAGTTTTAAATTTCAAAAACAAATAGCCTTTATGGCAATCAATTAGGGTGTTAGCTCAATTGGAAGAGCGACAGTTTGCTAAACTGGAGGATGCAGGTTCGAGTCCAGGCACACCCTTTTATTTTTAGGGGCAAAGGTTCAAAGATACAGAGGTTCAAAGGTTTTACAAACTTTGGGAGTAGTCATAAAAGAGGTGTTAGTTCAACTGGAAGAACGCTTGCCTTTCACGCAAGAGGTTGCGGGTTCGAGTCCCGCACACCAAACAAAAACAAATAAACAGGTGTAATTACTCGTATTAAAAAATTACCATTTAATTACATTTGAAAACATTCAGAAATGAAAATGATATTTGGTTAGAATATTAAACTTCAATAAGCTATAAAATGAACATTCAAAAGAGCAGATTACTTTTATTTTCGGCAGTTTTACTATTGTTTTTTTCTTGTAAAGAAGAAAAGAAAACCAAGATTAAAAAGAGCATTAAAAAAGAAGTTGCAAAAGCTGAACCTAAAAAAGCGGAAATTAAAGGAAGAATTCTAAATGAAACCCAAAGTAATTTTCTGAAACTATTGGTAAAAGAAGAAATTGGCGAACAAAAGTATGACGATCTGCAAACCGAAAAAGCGCCTTATAGTGTTCATTTTACTAATGATGGCGATCCGTATTCTGTTGAGTTTGATATTATAAAAGAACAGGATTTTAATAACGACGGAATTATAGATTATGTAGTGCGTAGAGATTCAAGCGGAATGTTGGGAGGAAATGCAAATACAAACCAGGATTATATCTATTACATCATGAAAGATGAGGTTAATTATAAAGAAGCGCATAGTATTTTAGGTTACGCGCCATTTTCTTATAACATAATTGACGAAGCAAAATTTGATGGAGATACATTTAAAGTCAAAATCACACAAAATTATAGAACGTACATAACGGAGGATTTAAAATCAGCTTCTTTGTCTTTTATTTATAAAGACGGAAATCTTTACGAAGAATCGTATTTGTCTGATTGTAAGTTGGCACAATTAGAATCTAAAACTATTTTTAATGATATGCCAGAAGTTACCAAGCGCATTCGAAGCATTGAAATGCATAATTATTGCGAAACCATAGGCGAAGTGTATAAAAAAGGCGATGTGCGTATTCTTGCTGATTTAGAAGGTTGTGACAATCTATCGCTGACTTTTGATACCGATTATAATGTCGAAAAAAGTAAGCTGAAAAATGCTGCGTTTAGAAAGAATACTGCTTTAGAACTTTTGAAGTTTTTATCGGCTAATACTCAGTTTTCGGAAGAGATTGATGTGATGATAGAATATTACGAAGAAAACCCAGTAACCGACAAATCTATAGAAACAGTAGAAGGATATAGCTTTAGAGTGTTAATTCAGCAGAATGACCCAAAGAAAAACGAACTTCGTTTTTTAGTACAGCTTGAAAAAATTGATAATCCGTATCAAAAAGAAAATTGGGAAATTGCAACACGCAATAAAACCGCTCCGCAAGAGGATGAAGATTATTGATTTTCTGCCTTATGTAGCGGGAACAATCGCACAGTTTAAAGGAATTGCTTTGGATAAAATTGCGGAGGAAACTATAAACAATTCTAAAAGCTTTTTGGGATTTAAAAGTTAATAGTTAGCAATAAGAATAGATAAGGTGTAATCTTTTTATTTTTTTATCGAAAAAATACTTATTTTGGTTCTATATTTTTTTATGAGCAAAAAAGGTTTATCAGCATCATTATCATTAAGAATTGATTCGATTTTTGAAAAAAAAGGATGGGAAATTATCAGGAATGAAGATAATATTTCATTATATAATAATTATTTAGAAAGGCTTTCAATATTACCAAATGAAACTAAGAATCTCTTTATTGATTTAACAGATAGATTCGAGAATATAACTGTTACAAATGTTAAAAAGCTTTTTGCAGATTCTTATGATACGATTGATAGAGATATAATTGATAAGTCGAGAAAAATTTACTTTATGCCTCTTATTATTCCAGTTATTAATAACAAAGAAAAAAGTAAGATCGGTTTTTTCAAAAGAATATTTAACTTTTTTTTTGAAGAAAATGTAGAAGATGATTTTCAAGATCGACCAAAATATAAAAGTTGCGATACAATTATTTCCTTAGTTAAAATAGAATATAGAGATATATATGGTAGCGAAAAATTTGTTTTTCCAGAATCATTCAAGAAATTTAAAGACCAATTTACAGATAATGATTTACTAATTTTGATTGACGATTTTATTGGTACAGGTGATACAGCTTCAGAAGTGATTCAGTTTTATTTTCAGTACAAAAAGTTTAGTAAAAAAAACTTAAAAATATTAACTCTAATATCTCAATTAGAAGGCGTTAAGAGATTGGAAAAAGATTTTGGGGTAAATGTTGAATCTGCTTTGATAAAAGAAAAAGCTTTAACAGATTATTATAAAAATGAAGAAGAACTTGAAGAGAAAAGGTTGCTTGTAAAAAAAATGGAAGAAAAAATAAATATAAGTTCTGATTTATCTTTTGGTTATAAAAAGTCAGAATCTTTAGTCTGCATATTAAATAAAAGTCCAAATAATACTTTACCAGTTTTTTGGCATGAGACAAAAAGTCTAGTAGCACCATTTCCACGAAGAAAAATTTATAATCATGCAAGAAGGAAATAATATATCTAATGAAGTTAGGTTTTTAATCTTAACTATTATAGAAAATGATGGTAATATTGAAGAATTACGTACTATAGGTTATAATTATCAACAGATAACAAATTTAATCAAAGAAGAAGTTAAAATTGGTAACGCGACTTTTGTAGATAATAATTTGCAATTAACAGATGTTGGAAGAGAAGTAAAAAAACAACTGTCAGAAAAATTAGAATATGTTGGCATTGAAAAGTTAATTTCACCTAAAATTTCTAGTTTTATAGAAGATCATAATGAAGATGTATTTTTTATTCCTTCTGAAAAAGAATTGCCAGATTAAAAATAAGATTTATATTTGCTTTGATATCTGATTTCGGATCATCATTATAGGGAATAGGATTTCCGAGCAGTTCCGATTCAAAGCCTTCTCCAGAGTCGGCAGCTTTGAATCGGCCTTCCAAAAATATGGGGTCACATTGTGGCCCCTTTGAGATTATATAAGTATGGATTTTAAGAGTTATTCAATTAAATTCACTAGTGAAGCTGAAAATAATGGATTTTCGGAATCTAATATTAAGCTTTGTCTTGAGTATGCTGAGGTATTGTATTCAAAAAAATTACCCATAATTTATAATTTAACTCACTTAAGTAAGCTTACTGGCTTTAAAAAAAATTATTTAATTCAAGCTGCAGTAGTATCTAAACATTCAGAAGCATATTATAGAACTTATCGTATAAAGAAGAAAAATGGTTCAATAAGACAAATAAATGAACCACTTCCTAATTTAAAAAATATTCAATACTGGATTTTAGATAATATTTTATATCAAATAAAAGTAAGTCATTATGCAAAAGCGTATGTCAAAAAAAGAGGCTTGACTAATAATTTAAGATTCCATAGAAATAAAGAAAAGGTATTAACTTTAGACATAAAAAATTTCTTTCCTTCTATAAAATTTGATAAAATAGAATATGTTTTTTCAAGTATGGGGTATTCTACAACAGTTTCAAATTATTTAGCTAAACTATGCTGTTTGAATGAAAGTCTTCCTCAAGGAGCTCCTACAAGTCCTTATCTATCAAATATTGTTATGATGCAAATTGATCAAGATATAGCTGTATTTTGTAAAGAAGTAGGGGTGAATTTTACTAGATATGCAGATGATTTAGTTTTTTCAGGTAGTTTTGATGAAGCACTTGTTATTAAATTTATAACAGAAAAGCTTAATACCAACGGATTTGAAATAAATACAGAGAAAACTAAATTGATGTATAGGTCAGAAAGACAGATTGTTACAGGTGTAGTGGTAAATAATAAGATACAATTAACTAAAGAGAAAAGAAAAAATCTTAGACAAGTTTTTTATTATCTAAAAAAATATGGTTTTGAAAATCATATGTCAAAACTGAAAGTATCGAAAAAAAATTATATAAATTTTCTCCTTGGACAAGTTAGTTTTGGTTTGTATCTAAATCCACACGATAAAAACTTAATTGAATTTCGAATTTTTTTATTGGATTATATTGAAAAGGACTTAAAGGGGAATGATATGATTAAATAAAGTTAGGTGTTTATTAATAGTCGTCAGTCTTTTTAAAGATCCTCTTTTAGTATTTCAGAAATAAAAAAAATGTAATCTTTCTCTTTCTTTTTAGAATGAAAGAATATCTTTGCGATGCAAAACAATCAAAGGAGTAATCCTTAAACTTTTTTAAAGTTAACATAAACGAATACCTCGTCACGGTGAAGGAACAGGAAACTGTCCTAAATCATTCCTTTGAATGTTTTGCACACCTAAAGCGAGGTATTCGTGCATCTAAATTTTCTATTATGCAAAAAGAAAATCAAAAACCAACACATCGTGATGTAGTGCCATCCGTACTTAATTTCCTTTCAGATGAAATGTTTGATGGAGATTACAAAGAACAGCCCATGTATTTGCAGGAAATCTTCGAGCTCCTCATGCACACAGAATTTGGCGACGATCAACATTTAAGGCAAAAAATGCTAAGCTGTTTACGAACAAGCAGAAATCTGGCAGAAACTTTAGCCCCGTTTTCAGACAAACAAATTTATAAGGCTTGCGCCAGTTTAAAAATAAAGCAATAAAAACCCAAACCCTGCAAATATCTAGTTTGCAGGGTATTTTTTTTAACTTCAATTAAGTTTTTTACTACATAAAAAAACAGTATTTATACTTGTGTGTGTGATTTTTATTACTTCTACTTTTGAACTTTCCTATCAAACAATTTGATGGTGAGTGATTTAAGTTTAGAAATGAAAGCATACAAAGTCCCATTGCTATTTTTCTTTTTACTTGTTACAACTTTTTTGTTTTCCCAAAATGAAAGATTAATCATTGGCAGAACAACAGGAAAGCTGCAGCTAGATAAGACAGTTGTTAGAACTTTTGGTTTTGCCGATTCGCTTTCGGGACAAATTACCTTGCCCGGATCGTCCATCGAGATGAAAGAAGGCGATAGTATTAACATCGATTTTTGGAACATCTCTCAAGGAAATCCGGTCTCTTTATACTGCAAAGAAATCGACTTTGTACAGCGCGATAAAGAAAACGAAATCATGAAACAAAAAGAGGCCATTCATCATATGGAACATGGGTTTTATTCGTTTCAGGCTCAAAAAACAGGAACGTTCTTGTATTACAGTCCAGAAAATTATCCGTTCAATCTTCAGGCAGGAATGTTTGGTGTTATCATTATTCGTCCAAAAGAAAATGATTATTCAGCACAAGGGCCTTTAAAAGAAGTATTGTGGTGCAGTAACGAATTAGATACACAATGGCACACCGATACCATTATGGGAACCGAATACGATCCTTCAAACAAAGCAATTGTTCTTCCTAAATACAAACCCAATTATTTTCTCATTAATGGAAAAACTTTATCAGAAAATAAAGGTTTGCAGTCAATGAAACACAAAAAAGATACGCTTTTGCTTCGGTTAGTAAATGCAGGTTTGTATGAACATGAAATTGTGTTTCCGTCTGAGGCTAAACTTCATTTACTGTATAGAAAAGATTTTAATGTCAAAAAAATAGCAAAAGGATATCAGCTAAAACTCCATTCAGGCGAATGTCTCGAATTGCTTGTTTATTTAGGGAATACAGCAGAGACAGAAAAAATCAAATACCGTTTTATAAATCCAGATTCAAAGAAAACAAGTTTCAGCGCTGCAATTCCTCTTTTCTACCCCTAATTTAAACCCATTTCTAATGAAAAAAACACTACTTTATTTTATTCTTCTTATTTCATTTTCTTTCGCTTTTGCGCAAACCAAGCCTACTTTTTCTGTGGTAGGAAACGCAACAAACAAAGAGAGTGTACAGAAAAACAAACGACTGGATATTTCTAAAATAAAAGTCGAAAACATTTCGAATCAGCCTATTTATCTGGTTTGGGAAACGGTATCGAATACTTTTCCAAAAGAATGGGACTGTTCAATGTGCCAACATGGTGCTTGCCAAATCGGAATTCCAAAAGGTTCAGCTTTTAGCAAGCTCAATGCAGATCAACAAGGCTTTATTGCCATTCATGTTATTCCGTCCAATAAAAGCGGTAACGGTACTGTGAAGTTTAAAATCTACGATAAAGCCAATCCAGATTATGCTCAAATTTTAACCTTTCAGGTAGAAGCCCTTTAATACCAATAAACAAATCATTAATTAACCCAAAAACACACAAAATGGAAAAAAAAGTTACTTTATTCTTTATTATTTTGATTGCAGGTTTTTGCTTTGGTCAAAATAAGAACAATGTACAATATGTACGAAAGAATGCCAATAGTCCTGAAGCTCAGGCAGATCTTGAAGCTATGAATGTTGCTTTCAAAAAAATGCGCGAAATGGGCTGCGAAAAAGGTCTAAGCTGGTACTATCAGGGAGCGATTCATAATATACCAGATGTAATTGATGGAAAAAATCAGCTTTGCCCAGAGTATCAGGTTTCTAAAGATAAATTGTGGGCGTGGGGCGATTGTACGCATAAAAAAACAGAAAGTGCTTCTTTAAACTTTTTGTTATGGCACAGAATGTACATTTGGTATCTGGAAAAAATTGTCCGTGAGTTATCTGGAAAAAAAGATTTTGCTTTACCATACTGGAATTACGGAAGCGACGAGGACAAAGACAATATTATGCCTGAAAAAATAAGAGAAAAATCGGGTTCATTGTATATTGCTTCGAGATATAGTATTTTGAATGATGGAAAAGAGATTCTCCCAAATCAGTTGGAACAGATTAAGTTGTCTTTGAATGAATTAAAAACCAATCCTTCTTTTTCTGGTTCTGCCGGATTTAGTAAAAATCTGGAAATTGCACCTCATGGTTTTATGCATGATTTAATTGGGGGAGAATATGCAGATCCAAGCGAAACATTTTACAATGAAATTTACCAAAAACAGAATTTTTCTGGTTTAATGGCCAATGTGCCTTCTGCTGGATTTGATCCTGTTTTCTGGCTTCATCACAGTATGATTGACCGTATTTGGGAATCTTGGGATGTTTCTGCTTATGGCCAGCGTCCAACATTAGAACAACTGAAAGCTAATCCGTGGCCTTATGAGTTTATTACGCCAAATGGAGATCATGTTACTTATACAATGGAAGAAGTTTATAATATTGTTTTCAATTTAGATTACAAATATGATAATCTTCTTAACGAACCAAAAGCTCCTGTTTTGGCAGGGAAAAGCGCAAAAGGAAAAAACGTAATTGCTTTTCAGGACTCAAAAGAAAAGATTATTTGGGAACAAAAAATAGGTAAACCTATTGAAAGTACTGGTTTTACTCACAAAGTAGCTTCAAATTTTGCTAAAAGCACTAATAAGGTTTTTAAAGCTGAGGTGAATTCTAAAATTGTATTAAATCTGGATGTAGTGGTTTACAAAGAACCAAAAGATTTCTATAGCGTTTATCTTCGTTATCCCGGAAAAGAAGATCAATATGTGGGTACTATGACTTTCTTTGGCGTTGCACACGACCACGGATTAGAAGGAACTCATGAAATAAGCGAAACGGGCGTAAAATTAAATTTCTCTTATTTTATCTCAGACGACTTATCAAATTCTGCTTCTGATTTTGAAATTATTATAAAAAAGACTGGAAAAGGAGATGCTAAAGTAACGCTAGAAAAAATTAGTGTTGCCAAAATAAACTAAGTCAATTTTTTACCAATAAAAACCCAAACCCTGCTAATACCAATTGGCAGGGTATTTTTTTGTAATCAAATCGTACTTTTAATTCGTTAGATTTTTTAACAGTTTTAAGACATTCTTTTAAGACAAAATTGCTGTAAAATTCCTATTTTACAGCTTCAAAATAAAAGCCCGTAAAGATGAATATAAGCATCTCAGTTAAACAATTAGGAAAAAAGCATCCGTTGCTTCAGGAAAAGAATATCGCCTTAGCGCTAGAAAATCCTGTCATTACTACACAAAAACTCATAGAATCGATTGTTGATCATCAGGTACAATTGTTCCGTTCTGCTTCGTTTGAGTTTGAAGACGAAGACAAAATCCATCTCCCAAAAGAACATTATTTACCCATTTTGACCGATACCGGAAAAGTAGGTTTCGGCGCGCTTTACAATCATAATCAAGTCGATTTAACCAAAGCGCAGGAAAACGCTATTCAAGCTTTTGAAGACGGAATGTACGCTGTTTTCTACGGAGATGATCAGCTGGAAACGCTAACCGAACAAATCGATTTATCTCAAAATAAAAACCTCACTTTTATCAGGCTGACTTTCTTGGCGGGAAGCTATTGGTAATTATTAATTGTTAATGGTGAATTGTTAATTGTAAAATGTGGAGGACTTTTTACAAATCAAACCTAATATTTCACTTTTCAACAAAATTCTAAAATCTGCAATCTAAAATAATTAAAACATGACGATAGAAGATCTTTTAAAAAGTAAAGTAATTGAAAATCCAATTAAGAGATTTAAAAAAGAACTGGAAGAAATTGTAAACAGCAATCTGGTTACGAAATTATTTTCTGGAACAAAACTGAAAAAAGAAGTGGCGGAGTTTGGTCTGGAACTCTTGAAACTTCAGGACAATTATTATAACAATTATATTTCGCTAGGTTCTAAAGAAGCCGAAAAGTTTGCGACTTTGGTAAAAGAGAATATCTGGGACGATAAAAGTTACTACGATTTACTGCTTTACTTTTTTGGCGAAGAAAACGCTTCCTACGTAAAAGAAGCTTGGAACAGACTGCCTCAAAAAATGTATCAGACAGGTTATACGCGAAGAGCTTTTAGAGCTCCAAATCATAAAAGTTATTTGCTGATAAATCAGATCAATTTTCTGCGTTCTCTGCTAAACGGACCTTACAAATACAATTATCAAGATAGCAGTACTTTTTACTACAATTTGAGTATTGAAGATGAAATTCGATACGATACCGAGATTTCAAATTCAATGAATAAATTCATGGTTTGGTCTGCCGCATTAGATGCTGGAAAAGAAGGACTTTATCAATTGTTTGAAGACATTATTTTCAATAAAGACTCACACGGAAAAGTTTCTAGAAATATCATCAAAGCGCTTTTAAACAGTGAGAAAAAGGAAAACTGGGAATTGGTAGAAAAACTACTTTTGGCCGCGCAACGTCAGGAAGGTTTGCGCCAGACAATTCTGGAAGCTTTAGACGAAACAAGTATTGGTGCTTTGCAATACATGATCAAAGTCTTAATTGATAATAAACTGACTCGTTTTTCATCGGTCGTAAGAGCGATTGATACGTGGACAGGTTTGGGCTGGGATTCTGAAAAAGAAACTACGGTTCGTAATATTATCGAGTTGGCTTCGGGTTATTTTTCAAAACCAGAAACGATTCCGACTGGCGTAAAAAGCAAAAATAATAATGAAGTCTACATGGCACTTTGGGTTCAAGGTGTTTTGGATGTAGAAAAAACAGTTCCGTATTTGCATGAATTATTAGAGAAAGGTTCGGCTGAAAAGAAATCACTAGCATTGAAATTTGCTGGAGAAACGAACGATCCGTACATCGAAATGCCACTTTATTTTAAAGCATTAGAAGATGAAAATCTACAAGTTTTAGCTTTTGCAGTTCCGAGAATGAATGCTTTGTTGGAAGCGAATACAAAATCGAAATTCTATATCGAAAACACCGATTATCCGAACTTTTTTGATAAAGTGTACAATCTGGCACAAAGCATTACCGAGAAAGAAAAAACTTTTGAAGGGAAAGTATTCTCGTGGCTAAATGTAAAATTCGAAAGAGATACGCTTTATGCTGCTGCCATCAATTTGGTTGGCGATAACAACGAAAGATTGGAAGCCGTTTTACAACATTTTGAAGGTTTCTCCATCAACTTAAGAGAGAAACTGACCAGAAATTTATTGGGCAATTTTTACAGCTATTCGTACTACAGCAATCAAAACAATCAAACCAAAACAGAACCTACTGAATTTCAAAGAAATTTTGCCTTACGAATTATAAAAGATAGGGGAGAATCTCTTGTGGCTTCGGCGGTTAATGTTTTAAAAGATTTGAGTTTAACGGAAGATGAGTTGGCGATTTTTCAGGAATTGTTTAAACGTAAAAATTCTAACTTAAAGAAAAACCTAACGGCGATTTTGATCAAACAAGAAGATCAAAAAGTAATCAATTTCGTGGATCAGACGGTAGAAAAAGGAGATTTAGAACAGCGTATGTCGATGTTGGACGTTATGCTGCAGCTTCAAAAAAATAATAAACTGACAGATAAGGTTAACGATTGGGTAAAAGAGTATCTGAAAAGACCAAAAATTACCGAGAAAGAAACCAAATTTATTGAGCAATTAGAACCTTCAAAAAAACAAGATCTTTTAAGCGCCGAAAACGGTTACGGATTTTTTACGCCAAACGAAATTTCGGCTTACGAATTGCCAAAACCAAAAGCAGATTCTTTATACGCAAAAGCGGTAAAAGAACATCAATACGGTTTCTCCAAATCGATGTCGCATATCAAAACCGAAATTGCGAAGCTTTATAAATTGTTTGAAGAAAACAGAAATTACGAATACGAAATCGAGAACTACGATAATAGCAGATCAACTGTTTTATTGGGGAATACTTTTAGACCATTAAAAAATATAAAAGACGAAAAGAATTCAGAAGTAGTGGCAACCAATTATCCGTTGTACGAAGTTTGGGAAGAATGGTTTAAAAAATCAGGTCTTGCCAATAGAGATTTGTTTTTGATGACAATGATAAACAATTGCGATCGAAAAATATGGAGAGATTTTCTAGAAAAACATGTTTTTTACTTTAAAGAATTATTGCCTCATCCAAACAAAAGAGGTTACGATTGGGATAATGCGATTTTGAATATTTTAAATGCATTACAGATAAAATACTTTTTTGCAGAAAAAGATGATTTCTTAATCGATGCTTGCGCCACTTTGTATGCAGATCTTCCAGAATCTGTAAAAGAGTTTGAATATGTGCCTGGAAAAAATGAATATTATTACAACAACAATAACGGAAACGGCTGGCAAAATCAAGGTTTTTTTGATATTTATTTGAATAAAATCGGCTTAATTGATTTAACAGAAGAGCAAAATGCCAAGGTTTGGAATCTATACAGATGGAGACAATTGAACGGTTTAGAAAAAAACAGATCGTTTGCCAAACCGCCAATTCATTTGTATTGCGTGGCTTTCGAACAAAAATTAATTACCGAAGGCGAATTGTATGAAGGTATTTTAGAAAGCGAAAGAATTTCTGTTTTAACCAGCGAAACCAAACATTACAGACATTTTGGAAGCGAAGATTTAATTAAGAAGTTTCCGTTCCTAGTTCCGATGATTGATAAAATTAGAGAAACATTTTTGGATGTTGAGGTAAAAAGAGGAGATTCGAATACAACGGTTACGCATTTGGTGCAGAGTTTCCAGAAGATTTTTGGTGCCAGCCGTTTGGTAGAATTGATTACAGCGCTCGGAAAAGCAAGTCTATACAAAGGTTATATTTATTCATGGAGCTACACCGATTTGACGAAACAGAAATTATTCAGTTTCTTATTAAAAAGATGTTATCCGTTAGAAACCGATACGCAAGAAAGTTTTAATGTTTTAATTAAAAAAGCCAAAATCTCTGAAGAAAGATTGATTCAGACTGCGATTTATGCACCACAATGGCAAAAGTTCATCAGCAGTTATTTGGATTGGAATGGTTTGGATGAAGGAATTTGGTGGTTTCATGCGCATACGAAAACAGCGTCTTACAGCGCGACAAATTCAGAATTAGAAAGTGAAGCGGCAAGATTTTCAACTTTAGATTTACAAGATTTTAAAGATGGAGCTGTCGATAAAGATTGGTTTACATCGGCTTACAAAAAATTAGGAAAAGCAAAATGGGAACTTTTATATGAATCTGCGAAATATGTAACAGACGGAAATGGTCACAGACGTGCGAGATTGTACGCTGATACGATTACAGGTGATTTAAAAATTAGAGAAGTTACGGCAAAAGTAAAAGACAAACGTGATCAAGATTACTTAAGAGTTTACGGATTGGTTCCGTTAAGCAAAGCAAGTCCAGAAAAAGATATTTTGGCACGTTACGAATATTTACAGCAGTTTAAAAAAGAAAGTAAAGAATTCGGTTCGATGAAACAGGCGAGCGAAGCTTTAGCGATTCGTGTAGCGCTAGAAAACTTGGCAAGAAATGCGGGTTATCCAGATCCAGTTCGTTTAACTTGGGCAATGGAAACGAAGCAAGTTCAGAATATTTTATCAAAAGAAACCGAAGTAGTTTTAGATGATGTTACAATCAGCTTGGTAATTAATAATGAAGGAAAAGCTGATTTAGTTACGTACAAAGCTGGAAAAGAATTAAAATCGATTCCGCCGAAATACAAAAAAGACAAAGGCATTCTGGAATTAACAAACTACAGAAAAACCATGCGCGAGCAATGGACACGTTCGAGAAAAGGTTTAGAAGAAAGTATGATTCGTGGCGACGAGTTTTTATTCGCAGAAATGCAGAATCTTTTCGAACATCCCATTATTTCGAAACATCTGGAGAAATTAGTTTTTATTTCGAATGACAATCAGATTGGTTTTTATGTCGATGGAAGTTTAGTGACTGGTTTAGGCGAAATGATTTCATTAAACGACAAACAGACCTTTAGAATCGCACACTGTTTTGATTTGCATAAAAATAATGTTTGGGTCGATTATCAAAAATATTGTTTTGATAATAAATTGCAACAGCCGTTTAAACAAGTTTTTAGAGAATTGTATGTGCCAACGCCAGACGAATTGAAAGAGAAATCTATTTCAAGACGTTACGCAGGACATCAAGTGCAACCGAATCAAACTTTAGCTTTATTGAAAACAAGAGGTTGGAAAGTAGATTACGAAGAAGGATTGCAGAAAGTTTTCCATAAAGAAGGATATCAGGTAAAAATGTACGCCATGGCAGATTGGTTTTCGCCGGCAGATGTTGAGGCGCCGACTTTAGAAACCATCGAATTCCATTCTTTAAAAGATTATAAAAACATTGCTTTTGAAGATATCAATCCAAGGATTTTCTCAGAAGTTATGCGTGATATTGATCTAGTGGTAAGCGTTGCTCATGTTGGTGGAGTAGATCCAGAAGCAAGTCATTCGTCTATCGAAATGAGAGCAGTTTTATTAAGAGAAACATTGCGATTGTTTAAAGTCAAAAATGTTGAAATCAAAGAAAACCATGCCATCATAAAAGGAAAACTGGCAGAGTACAGCGTACATTTAGGAAGTGCGGTTGTGCATCAGCTTCCTGGCAAATATTTATCGGTTCTGCCAATTCATTCGCAACACAGAGGACGTTTGTTCCTTCCATTCGCAGATGAAGATCCGAAATCGGCTGAGGTGATGTCTAAAGTTTTATTGTTTGCCAAAGATGATGAAATTCAGGATCCGACTATTTTGGGGCAGATTGATAAGACGTATGCTTAAAAACCAAATATTACGTTTCCCACGGTTGAAACCGTGGGCAATTTTTAAAAATAAAACAGACGTCCATAATCTTGTACAGTCTTTTTTTTTGGTATACAATTATACTTCGTGAAATTTTGTTCCCATGTATTTTTTTGAATGAAAAAGATTACATTTGTAAAAAAAATAACGGTTTAATTGTATAAAAATATGGAAACAATCAAAAGCAAAATAGAAGAATATAATGCAGCGGTTGATGAAGTGCTTGGTGATGATTATTATTTATTGTCGACTTTTGAACCAGCAAGTGATTCTGATCTAGAGCAACTCAAGCAACACGTAGGTTTTGAATTGCCAAAAGAATTGATACAGTTTTATAAAACTTTTGGTGGATTGAAAAATATAGATAATGAGGAATCTTATTGCTTCTCTATTAGTACTATTTCAACAACACGTGACTTAGGTTTAATTGAAATGATACGGTACAGTTGGGGATTTGATAGATATGAATTTGATGAAGGTGAAAATTTTACAGCAGAAGAAATAAAACAATTAAATTCTAATTATAAATGTATAGGATGGTACAGAGATGATACAGTTTGTGAATCTGCTTATTATATATTTTTTGATAAAGATGGGAATTTTGGAGAACTATTTTATGATCAAGACTGTTTTAATGATGCATATAAAGTTCTAAAAAAACTTTTGAAAAATGAGTTTGAAAAAACAACATTAGAAAACATATTAGTAAAAGCATTAGAACAAACAAAAGACACCTTGATTATGTGGAATGAATAGTTGATTTATAAAGTGAAATGCGACATTTTCAACCCTATTTTGGCGCTTAAGATGACTATTTCGTAAAACTGAAAAATGTTTGTTTTTTGAAATTTTTATCGATTTTTGTTAAATTATGAAATAAAAGACTACATTTGTCCTGTAATTAAAAAACAGAAAAATACATATGAGACTTTCAATAGCAAAATATTTTGACCACTTAGCAGGATCACTTCCGGCTGAAGTATCAGGATGCAATATGTATTTTTATGAAATCGAAATGTAAAATTTAGAGTCAAACTCATCATAAAATAGAAAAGCGTCCTCAAAGTAGGGCGCTTTTTTTGTTTTAAACCACTTCGACTTCGCTCAGTGTGAAAACAAAATTGGATAGAATTACAAGAAAAATGATAGAATATTAAACCATAACTAAAAAAAATCAAAAAAATAATTGACAAAATGTTTAATGATTAATCAAAATAGCGAAATATAATCTTGGAGAGTAACCTGATGAGCGACAGCCATTTGATACAAAGAGAAATCTGCACCAGTAGGCGGACAGGAATTTCTTTTTTTAATTTTAAACATAACTAACTGATAATCAATAAAATAATTTTAAAAATGATTTGGAAATATGAATTTTTCGACATTATCTTTGCCAAACAAAATCTCAACAAAGATTTTCAAATAAAAACGATTTTAAAATATAATACAGCATATAAAATGAAATTCAATTTCGCATATAGAATAGAATCACAACTTCCGAGCCTAGATCTTGGATGTCTAACAATACAGGTGCATGAACATGGACAATAGGATACGTATATCTTATAAATTCTGCAAGCACCTTTAATCGGGTGCTTTTTTTATGCCCAAAAAAATACTGATTTCGTAATTCAATTGGTAGATGGGAAGTGAATAACTACCTAGTGAAGGTTCGAGTCCTTCCGAAATCACTTGTTCTCTAGAAGGAACTGGCTCATTGGGGTTACTGGCTAACCTTCCCGACTGTCTCTCGGGAGAAACGGGTTCGACTCCCGTATGAGCCGCTTTTTACAAAGGTGCTGAGGTGCTAAGTCGCTAAGGTACTAAGGGTAAAGATTGAGAGTTAAAAAGTTTTAAAAACTTAGTACCTCAGAACCTTAGTGTCTCAGAAGCTAAAAAATAATCTGGGAAGATAACGGAGGTTGTTTACCCGCTTTGGATGCGGGAGGTCGCAGGTTCGAATCCTGCTTCCCAGACAAATGCAGGAATGGCGCAATTGGTAGACGCGACTGATTTAGGATCAGTTTTCTGAGAGTTCGAGTCTCTCTTCCTGTACTAAAATGAAAATTTAAAAAATATAAGATGAAAAAGATAAGCACATTATTCGCTAAAGACCCTAAAGATTTAGGTAGAGTGATAGATAAAGTTAATATCGAAAACAAATGGGTTTTTGATGGAGAAGCCATTGCAACAAGAAAATTTGACGGTACATCAGTTGCGATTATTAACGGAGAATTGTTCAAAAGATTCGATGCAAAGAAAGGAAGAGTTATTCCGATAGGAGCGATTCCATGTCAGGAAGCAGATCCAAAATCAGGACATCATCCGCACTGGTTAAAATGTGATCGTTCAAAATCGGAGGACAAACATTTTTTTGAAGGTTTTGATGGATTAGAAAACAAAGTTGACGGAACATACGAATTATGCGGACCTAAAGTACAAGGAAACCCAGAAAGTTTCGAGAAGCATACATTGGTAAAACACGGAAGCGAAGTGCTAGATTTTGTAAGTCTTGATTTTAAGGATTTAGAAATATTCTTATCAGAGAATGACATTGAAGGAATTGTTTTCCAACACATTTCAGATGAAAGAATGTGCAAATTAAGAAAATCAGATTTTGGTATTAAACGAATGAAATTAGAATCTGTGTAAAAAGTAAATAACGCTAAAAAGTAAAAAAATGAAAGAATTATTCAACCGAATAGCCCTTGTAGGAATTGAACAAGAAGAATATGATGTTATAAAAGCCAATTATTCAGGACATATTATTTGGCATCAATCTATTCCTAAAATCGTAGTAAAAGACGAAGTGCTTTATATGGAAAAAGCCAATGGAATTGGAATGCTTCCTGTCGATAAAGTGGTTTATTACGGAATTTACGATAATGATTTCGATTTTATTACTGGTTTAGCGATCTGGAGAGGTGACTGTTATCCGAATGCGGCAGCAATGCTTGACTGTCGATTTAAGATTCCATGTCTGGTAAAGGCATTATCGCTTTCGAGATTTAGTGCACCACGCGGATTTATAAGTGCAGGAGCTTCTGTAAACACTGTAAATGATACGGTTGCCAAATGGGGTAATTGGCATTGCGGAGAAAATAAACATCGTTTTACTGGAGAATGGGAAAGCGAATTTACCGCTACAATTGAACCTTATTATGAAGGAGAAGCCGTTCGTATCATGATGATTGGAGATACTTATTGGCAGATTAAATTAGAAGGAGATGATTGGTTAAAATCAATTCATCCTGATAACGCAGGTTTTATGCCTGTTGATGAAGATTTGCTAGCAGATACTATTCATATAAAAGAAACTTTGAAGATGGATATGATTGGAAATGATTATATCGTTGGAAAAGATGGTTCTAAATATTTATTAGAAGTAAATCATATTCCGAACATAACTCGATTTGATGAAGTAAGAGAAGCTTATTTATCGACGGTTATAGAATGGATTAACTAAAAAAAATATCCTGCGCAGAATAATTGCGCAGGATCATTTGAATCTTTGTTCAAGAAGTAAAAAACGTTCTTTAATAAAATGAAAAGACATCAAAGGAAACTTTGATTTACAATATCAAACAAGCCTTGTTGGGTGTTTCTGTATAGCACTATTGTAGAGGACTTTTCGCGAAAGCGTATTATGTTTTTCTATGCAGCTTGGTTTGGAGGTTTTGATGGTTTTCCAAAAAATTATCACACAAGGGATCTGAGGGTTATGGGTTCGAATCCCATTCACAGTAATGTGGTAGCTCAAAAGGATAGAGCATTGGATGTGTTTATGCAGGTTCGAATCCTGCACCGAACTCGTTTCGGTTGGACGAATTGGTTAGTCAACGGGTCTCAAAAACCTGTAACAGTAGAGACCATCACTCTTAAAAAGATGACCATTAGAAAAAAACTGATTTGTCTTTGTCAGTGAAATTAGGGTTCTAGAATTCGAAGTTTCACACTCTGATAAAGCCAGTGCAAATAGGAATGTGTTTTGAAAAGTTTGTTTTCTTTTTGATTTGATTGTTAAGAGAATTTGGGGATTCTCTCAATGAAATAGAATCAGAAACAATTCAAAGAGACAAAGAACAAACTATTCGTCCGTTTTTCTCAGAGGAGAAAGGCAAAGAGGTTTTTTTATTTAGAAGATTTATAGAAGAAAGACAAAAGAAGAAAGATAACAGAGGTTTACAAATTTCAAAACTTGAAACCTGAAACAAAATATAATTATGATAAAAAGAATTAAAATCGAAAATTTCCAAGTAGGCTTGGTGTTCGAAAATAGAAAATTAATTAAAGTAATCGAAGAAGGATTACACTGGATTTTTGGAAACAAAGAAGTTATGATTTACGATCTAAGCGGATCTTTTCAGGCTCCTTTTGAGTTGGATATTTTATTGCAAAATGAAGTATTGGCTTCGCTTTTAGAAGTTGTTGAGGTTGCCGATAACGAAATTGTATTGCAATTCGTAAAAGGAAACTTTAAAGAAATTTTAGCGCCAGGAAAGTATGCTTTCTGGAAAGGAGTTGTAAAAAATGAATTCATAAAAGCAGATTTGTCTAAGATTGAAATCACGGAAAACATTCCAGTAAACTTATTAGAAAATGTTAAGATGAGATATTTCACAAGAAAATTCATTGTGGCAAGCAACGATAAAGCGTTGTTGTTTGTGAATGGCACTTTCGTGAAAGAATTGAAATCTGGAACACATTATTTCTGGAATAACGCGATTACAATCGAAGTGAAAACTGTCGATACAAGGCAACAACAATTGGAGATTTCCGGCCAAGAATTGTTGACTAAAGATAAAGCAGGATTGAGAATCAACTTTTTTGTGAGATACCAAGTGGTTGATATCATGAAAGCTTTGACTGAAAACAAAGATTTTGAAAAACAATTGTATGTCGCAATGCAATTGGCTTTAAGAGCCTTTGTTGGAGGCTTGACTTTAGATGAATTGTTAACTAAAAAAGATGCTATTGCCGAGGCTATTTTAGAAGAAGCAAAAACTAAAATCAAAGATTTAGGTTTAGAAATTTCTGATGCTGGAATAAGAGATGTAATTCTTCCAGGAGATATGAAAGAAATCATGAATCAGGTTTTGGTTGCTGAGAAAAAAGCGCAAGCAAATAGCATTATGAGAAGAGAAGAAACTGCGGCAACAAGAAGTTTGCTTAACACAGCAAAGCTGATGGAAGAAAACGAAATGTTGTGGAAGTTGAAAGAGATGGAATACGTGGAGAAAATTGCAGATAAAATTGGTGAAATCACCATTTCTGGAGGTGGAAACGTAATTGGTCAATTAAAAGAAATCTTCGTAAAATAAAAGAACCATTAACAGAAATGTTGATCGTTTAAGTTTAATAATAAAAATTTAAGGATGAATCAAGAAATAGGATTTGGGTCGGCCCATAAAGGTCAGACAGATACAGTGGAGTTTAGTGAATCTTCGTTTGCCTCGAGTATAGACGCAAATTTAGGACGCACTAGCCTATGGAATGAAAAGGTAAATTTTTGGGATATTATATATATCATGTAGAGATATTTCTCTGGTAAAGCAAGCGTGCTTTTGAACTTTTGTGATATTGGATTTCCCAGAAAAGCCTTCGATTTCCTGAGATTCCCAAGAATTGCAAAAGAAAAATATCATGCAAAACAATACACTAGAAAAATATAAAAAAGCAATTAGAAATAAATACGAGATAGAAAAAGGCGGTCAATACTTTGATTATTTGTACAAGCCTTCTCGTGGTAAACTTCGTGATTTGTGCTGGCTTATTTTCGAAAATAACCCAACTCAAGATGATTTGAATGTCTTCAAAAATCTATTGGGATTAGATTTCGATCATACCAAAAAGAACAAGTTCAAGGAAAAGAAAGACAAATTCCGACCGATCGAAACGTTCTTAAAAGGAGAAACAGATCCATCAAATATTGATGCTATAAATATGGCTGCGATTTTGGTTGATTTTGAGCCAAGACCTTTCAAAAAGTTTTACGAAAGTTCTAAAAAAGAAGAAACAAAACCAGCTAAAAAGCTAGAGAAAGCTAAAGCTGTTTTTGAAAAGAAGAGTACTGTAAGAAAAGAGAAACCTGAAAAAAAATCTAAGAAAAGAAGTTTTTTTCGAGATTTAAAAAGCATGTTTTTCTGATTAAAGACAGAGAAAATTCAACAGAAACCATCAGTATAAAATTGGTGGTTTCAATTTTAAATTTTAAAAAATTAATGAATAATAAAATATTTTTTACGTCTGATCATCACTTTGGTCACACGAATATAATTAGGTTTAGTGAACGGCCTTTTGCCTCAGTAGAAGAGATGGACGAAGAGCTCATTAAACGTTGGAATGAAAAGGTGAGTCCGCGAGACACAGTTTATCACTTAGGCGATATTTCGCTGGCTAGACCAGAACGAACAAAAGAAATTTTAGACCAATTAAATGGTTCTATTTTTCTTGTAAAGGGTAATCACGATAAATCGGCGTTGAGTTATGCCAAACGATTTGAATGGATTAAAGATTATTACGAATTAAGTGTCGCGGATGAAGATGCACCAAATGGGAGGCAAAAGATTATTCTTTTTCACTACGCCATGAAAGTCTGGAGAAGTTCTTTTAGAGGAACTTGGCATTTGTACGGTCACTCTCACGGTCATTTGTTTGATGATGAGACTTCACGTTCTTTTGATGTAGGTGTAGATTGCCACAATTACGAACCACTTTCTTATGATGAGGTAAAGGCTCGCATTTTATCGAAAAATTGGAAAGCTCCTTTTGAAGATAGGGAATTGTAAATTTAAAAAAAATTAGAAAAAATGAAAACTACAGATAAAGTTATTATTATCGATCTAGAAGCTACGTGTTGGCAAGGCGCGGTCCCGAGTGGCCAGCAAAATGAAATTATAGAAATCGGTTTGGCAGTATTGGATACAGAAACTGGAGCAATTTCTAAGAATAAAGGAATATTGGTAAAGCCACAGCGCTCGAGCGTTAGTTTGTTTTGTACCGAATTGACTACCATTACTCAAGATTTATTGGATAAAAACGGCGTTAGTTTTGAAGATGCCATCAATCAGCTTATTGATGAATATAATCCCGATTTGTATACTTGGGCAAGTTACGGTCAGTACGATTTGAATATGCTGAAAAAACAATGTAAATCATTTGGTATTTCGTATCCGATGGGAGAGGAGCATATCAACGTAAAAGAGCATTTTGCAGAAAAGTTTGGTTTGGTTAAACCAACAGGAATGAATGGCGCGCTTCATATGCTGAATATTCCATTAGAAGGAACACATCACCGCGGAATCGACGATGCCAAAAACATCGCTAAGATTTTGAATTGGTGCTTGAAAAATTAGAATTTAATTTGTTAATCGCAGTCAAAAAGGATAGTTGATAGCTGTAGAAGGAAACTACGGTTTCGTAACTGTAGTTTCTCTTTTTGGTTACAAAAAGATGATCTAGCAAATGCTTCATAATACTGGTAATATTATAATAAAAGTTCAGATTTAATAATATATTTGTTACTATACTTATTTTAAAAAAGTAAGCCTTTTTTTGTTAAGCTTGTAAAAGATTAATCTATTTAAAAGGCATAAAATTTCACTATGGATAGAATAAAAACACCGTTTTTGGATACTATTTATCATCTAAGAACAATTGAACAAGTCATTTTGTATGATAAAATAATGACCATTTCTAAAGCGGAAGAAAACGAAATCATATTATTTCTAGAAACCGAATTTGAGAAAGAAATTTTAGAATATCCTGGAATTGCACCCAATTTCAATTCACAAGCTGCGCTTTGGGCAGCAAAGACGGTTTATTTAGCAGCACAATTGCTATTAAACAGAGAACATAAAATAAGTGATTTAAGTTTACTATTGCCAGAACATAAAGTAAATGACGCTTCGGCGATACTTTCTGCAGATCTCTGTTTGCGTTTTTTGCCACAGATTATAGAAAAAATAAAAAAGATTGATCCAGAAGATTTGATTATTCCAATTTTGGAAAAACATCTGTTTCAGTTTCATTATTCGGCTATTGGATCTGAAATTATTTCGGAAAATATTGATTACGGAAATATCTCAGAAAATGAATGTTTGTTACAACTATATTTAGATCGCATTGTACAGCGAAAAGCTATTAAATGGGCACAATCCGATTTCATTCAAAAACAGCTTGAAATTGGATTTGGAGATTATAGAAAAATATTTTGGGCTCAACTTTAAAACAACCAACTAAACAGAAATAAAAGCAAAATAATGAATACAATAGATAAATTAAATGCCGTTTTAAAACATATCAAGGAAACTTTTGTTGGAAAAAATGAAATTATCGATCTTTTAGGAATCGGATTATTGGCTAGAGAAAATGCCTTTTTGTTAGGGCCTCCAGGAACTGCTAAAAGTGCAATTATTAGGTCTTTATCGAAAGGAATTGATGGTGATAAAAACTTCGAATATCTTTTAACTCGTTTTACAGAACCAAATGAGATTTTTGGTCCTTTTGATATTAGAAAACTAAAAGAGGGAGAATTAGTAACAAATACAGACGGAATGATGCCAGAAGCATCGATGGTTTTCTTAGATGAAATTTTCAATGCAAATTCGGCAATTTTGAATAGCTTACTAATGGCGTTAAATGAAAAAATATTTCGTCGTGGTAAAGAAACTAAAAAATTACCAGCTCTTATGTTTATTGGAGCAAGTAACGTTTTACCAGAAGATGAAGCATTGAACGCTTTGTTAGACCGTTTCTTAATTCGTATTAAATGTGATTATGTCGAACCAGATTTATTGCATGAAGTTTTATTGGCTGGATGGAAATTAGAAAGTTCTGGAGTAAAAGAAAATCCAACAATTTCGGCTGATGAGGTTCGTGAATTACAGATGCTTTGTCGTAAAGTAGATCTAACTGCAATTCGAAATGAATATGTCGATATTGTCCATAGTCTTCGTAATACAGGAATTAAAGTATCAGACAGACGTGCTGTAAAACTTCAAAATCTTATAGCTGCAAGTGCCTTAATGTGTGGTAGAAATGAAGCTATTGTTTCTGATTTTTGGGTATTGAAATACATGTGGGATAACGAAGAGCAAATAGAAATACTAGAAGGAATTATTAATAAAATTATCGAAAAAGATAATTCTACTTCAGCGCACCCACAAGCATTATACAATAAAACGCCAGATGCCGAGAGTGTAATGAAAGAAGTAAATTACCTAACCGAGAAGTGGCAGGATGAAAACCTTTCTTTTGAAGAACAAAATGTAATTAAAGATAAGCTGAGATACATTCAAACTCGTTGCGACTGGATTAAAGATGGAGAACAGAAAAAGTATATTCAGGATCATATAGAAGCTCTTTGGCAAAAAATTCTACAAACTATTTAAGATGTATTTTTTAGAAATAAATAAAGAACATAAAGATTTTTTAGGCACAATAAGACATTGGGACAATTTAAAAGTTGCTCATGAATCGGATGTGATTTGGGTTAAAGATTTTTCTTTTGAACAAATTAGTTCGCCAGAAATACTTCAGATTCCGTACGCAAAATTATATGAACTAAAGGAAAATTTATTGTTTAGAAAAGGCAAACTTCTACCAGTAAAAAAGCTTCCTTCGGGATTATTATGGACGCCAATTTTAAGGGCTTTGTCAGTTTCGCTTCCAAAGTTTAACCATAACTTTTTTGGTATAGATCAAAAAGTTAAGATTACTTTGAAACCTTCAGAAAATACCAAAGAAGCGTATGCTTTATTAGTAGATTATGAAGAATTGAAAACCTATATTGAATCGGCGCCAAAATACAGGCTGGAACCTTTGCGCTGGATTGTTGTTGACAAAAAAGCATTGATTATTGGAACTCCTTTATTGCCATTAAAAGGCAGTACTTATTGGTTTGAAAATAATTTTCTAGTACCGTCAGGATATGATTTCGAATGGAATGTTTTAACGAAAATAATACAACAGAAATTAAATCAAGCAGAAGAAAATATGGTGCTTTGGAACACAGACAATACTTATTCAAACATACCAATTATAAACATTAAACCGCTTTCTATAAGCTCATTTCGACTAACTTTTTCATAAAATAAAAATGGAATTTCAAAGATATTTTCAATCGTTTACAGACTATTTTTGGGAATGGGAAAATAAGATATTTTCTCAAGATAGTGTATTTGAAACAATCACAATTCCAAATGGACAAACTATCGGTTATGAGAAATTTGTCTTTGAAATTTTAGAAGCACTTTCAGATACAAATTTTCCGCCATTTGGAACCCTTTTATTAGCCATTACAGCAACAAACCATGATAGTAAGGAAACTATTGATAAAATTCAAGAATGGGCAAAAGGTATAGAAATAACAAAATCTTTTCCTGTAGAACATTCGTTTAGGTTAGGTGCTAGTATTGGTTTTATGAGACAGCTTTCGGCTTTGCCTGATCAATATAAAACTGGCGAGAATAGAATGAAAATGTTTCAGACTATTTTTGATGGATGTCATAACAGAATTTCTACTGAAAAAGCAAAAAAGATTCTCGAAGAATACAAAAATAAAAGACATCATTTGGTGCGAGCGGGAGTAAAAGAGCCTTTTAATGAAGGCAATTTTATAAAAGATTTTAGAACGCTAGCTTTACTCAAAAAAAGGTTCCCAACCGTACAGTCCATTTTGTATGCTATGGAGAATAATCCACATGAGGATTTGAAGGAGAAACTAAATGAGAAAATCTTAGAAGAAGAAAATCTTAGTGATACCGCAACATTTGTTGAGCAACTTATAAACGATGATCGCACGTTTTATGTGGGAAGTCTTATCAAACGACTTTGGTCAGGACTTCACATTCCATTGCATCACAATCATCCGAGTGAACAGCCTTTGGGAGGAATCTCGGATTTGACAAACAAAGGTGATTTTGACAAACTGGTAATTTCTGAATTTGCTTACGATGATGATGTTTTTATGTCTAGAATTGCCAATAACGAAGCTCTGTACATTCAGAGGGAAGTACCACCGGAAGCAGATAAGTTCGAACGCATTTTGATTATTGATAGTTCATTAAAAAACTGGGGAAATCCTAAGATTTTATCTTTTGCTTCGGCAATTGCAATTGCAAGACATCCTAAAACCGATATTAAATGTAGGGTTTTTATAGTAGGTCAAAATTTTAAAGAAGTTCTGTTAGATAATGTTCATGATGTAATTCAGGCATTGAATGAGCTTAGTGGTAAGCTGGATTGTTCGCAAGGGCTTGAATCATTTTTTCAGCAAAATAAAATTAGCAGTAAAAATCAGGAAGTATTTCTTTTCTCTTCAGAAGATACTTTGAAATTGATGGCAATGAAAAATGTAATAAGTACTTACTATGCTGAGATTAAGTATGTTTTTGGAATGGAGATGGAAGGAATTAAAGTCTTCAAAAACATGAACAAAGGCAGAAAAATGTTGCAGCATATTATAATGCCTCTGGATGAGCTTTGGAAAAAAGAAAAAGGAGATTTATCACGTCGTAACTATTCAGAAACGGACTTTGAGAATATTCCGCTTTTATATCCAGTAGAAAGAAGCTATCAGAATATTTTTTATTATGGGACAGACTTTTATACTTATCTAAATGGAAATTTGTTCTGCTTTGTTAGCAATGAGTTTAGCAAAGGATTTAAAAAAATAGCTTCAAATCTTCTTTTCGAAAAAGGAGATTTTGCAATGAAAACCAATGATAAAGGAGAAAGGTTGCTATTGTGTTATGTCAGCGATGTTACTCCTGAAATTAGTATTTATAATATAGACAAACAGGAACTCAAAAATAATGTGGTTTCTAATGAAGATCTTAAAGATTTGAAAGTTAATGTGTTTGGATATAGGAACGAATTTTATTTGACTGATGGTGCTTGCTATTGGCATGTTAATGATGCTTTAAAAATAAGACCGGAGAGTAATAGTTTTATCAATGAAGCTTTTTCGAACTATAGCATAAAACAAAATTCTTTTGTTAGAGATTTTATGAACAGTAAATTCAAATACAGTGTCATGAAAAAAATAAAGGAAATTTCAATTGGAAACAATTATTTCGAAATCAATGGGTTTAACTTTACTCATTTGGAATTTTCTAAGAGAAATTATTATCGGGACGACTCGAGACATCAGATAATACGATTTGATGAAAAGGTTAAGCTTATTTTGAAAAACAAAGGAATATCAGCTATTGATCTTGTTCATATAATAAAACAAAATACAGATAAATCCTTAACAGAAAGTAAAGCAATTGTAGATGAAGAACTGGGTGTTATTTTAAATAATGTAACAAGACAAGAAGCCGAAGATTTAAAAAGAATAATTGAAAGAACTGGAGCAGTTTGCTATATAGAAATCTTGTTTTTTGAATCGAAGGACGGAAGTAGAGTAACCAATAAGGATGGGATTCTAATATTTGAGAGTAGTAAGGAGGAAATTCCTAATTTTTATATTCCTTTTATCGCAAACGGAAGAACAATTATGGCTTCTGAAATTGAATATTCTGGTAATGATTATTTTATAATAGATTCTTCTCTTACAAGTATAAAAGAGAAAGACTTTATAGAAAAATATATGTACCCATTTATACAAAATGTAAGGCAACATGGAACTTAAACTTAGAATAAATTCTAAAAATACATTTCCCAAAGGAGGTGTTTTTATAAAAAGCGCATTGCCTAAAGTATGGCTTCAGGAAATTCAAAATATTGGATTAGCGTTTGATATGGTTAAAGTTTTTCCAGTTCCAGGAGCAAATGCAAATGAACTATTTGGATGTTTATTGGTCTTCGATCAAACTCTTGCGAGAATTGATATTGGAAAAAACCATTACTGTCAATTGATAGAGAATAAATTGTTTATTCCTGAGAATACAGTTGTGACCCCTCAGCTAACAAAGGCTGAGTGGCACAATTTGTTTTCTGAGCATTATCATTTCCTGCACTCAGATATTGGATTAGTGGAATTAAAAGAGGAAGTTTTCTGGATTGACTTATTAGAGACACCAGTTTTAAAAGAAATTGATATACTGGAACCTTCCAAAACAATTCATATTCCACAGAAAATATCATCATTACGTTACGAAATAAATACCGAAGATATTCTGGAAGCGCTAGAAAAATCATTTAGTGATGAAGAAGTGCTGGATGAATTGCCATTCGATATGGAGGAGTTAATGAAAGGGAATCAAAAGGAAATGGATAAGTTTTTAGTATTTCTTGATAAAAATCCTGAAATGGCTTTAAAATTGGCTATTCCTCTAGATACCTTGGGTACTGCAAGAGGAGGATTTGATGGAAAATTTTCTTTTGACGGAATTGATTCCAGTTTTTCGGGTGGTGGTTCTTTTTCTGGGGGAAGAAGAAATACAGTAAATGAATCTGAATTTGATGGTAAACCTTTTATAATTGTCTTTAAGATAATTTTTGTGCTGGTCGTTCTATTTAATCTGAAAGGTTGCCATTTTAGCAATGCTAATATTGGAAACAATTCATCTCTAGCTTTGATCATTATTGTATTTGCAATTGGTTTAATAATAGCACTTGCAGTTATTAGTAGTGATTCTTCGAGTTCTTCTGGGGGATATTCACCTCCACCTCGGCCATCGGGATCAGGAGGAGGTTCAGCTTTAATAGACTCTGAGCGTTTTGCAACTATACAAAATAGATATGAGAAAATTGCAGAAGAATTTAAAGAAAGAAAAGATTATGCTAAAGCAGCACATGTATATATGAAGTTGCTTAAAAATCATTACAAAGCAGCAGATGTTCTTGAAGAAGGAGAGTTGTACAGTGAAGCTGCAGCGGTTCATTTAAAATATTGTAATAATAAAAACAAAGCGGCAGAGTGTTATGAAAAAGGACACGTGTACAAGCAGGCAATTGAATTATACAAAGAGATTAATCAAAACGAAAAAGTAGGAGATTTGTATACGATTCTAAAAGAAAAACCAGAAGCTGATAAGTTTTATGGTAAAGTCATAGATGAATATAAAGTTAATAATCAATATGTAAAGGCATCCTTTATTTATAAAAATAAAATCAAGGATATTGAGGGTGCGCAAGATGTGTTGATAAAAGGTTGGAGAAGTAATAAAGACGCATTAAATTGTTTAAATAACTATTTTGTAAATATCGAGTCGACGGAGAAATTATCAAGGACGATAACCTCAATTTACGAATCGGATGTTTCGGCTGAGAATTCAGAGTTATTCTTGCAGGCCATGAAACAGGAGTTTAAAAAACATGAAGAATTAGAGGAAATCACCAAAAATATTGCCTACGAGATTGTTGCTGATAAGATTGTAACTAAACCTGACATAGCATCAGAATTGATCGCTTTTAACGAAAAAAACAAATCAATACTTAAAGATGTTATGAAGTATAAACTAAAAATGAGAAATAAGGTATAAATAAAAATGGGCGTATGGTTAATTGATACGCCCGTTTTTATTTGAATAATTTAAATCCATTCTCCAGCAGCATTATAATCATCTGGAAGATACGTAAGATATTGCACCATTCTTGGCTTTTTTCCTTTATTGGGTGTCGCGCAATGCGGCAGTGCATTATGCCAGATGATAAAATCGCCTGGATCTCCTGTAATTGGTTTTGGTTGTAAAGTTTTTAGAGCTTTTTCTCTAGGATTTTCATTCGGTTTAAGTTCGTCTAGCCATTCATTTATTTGGTTGTGAAAACCAGCCACACAATGGAAAGCACCATCATTTTCTCCACATTCAGTTAAATAAAGTAAACCTTGAAGTCCAAAAGTCAGCGGTTTTTTTAAACTCATATCCCAATGCAACGGACTTCCTAGAAAAGAGGAATGATCCGTTTCTGGCGGATTAAAACTTACTTTATCAATCGTTTTGTAGATTTTCGTGGTTTTATAAAGCTGTTCGTAAGCTTTTTTTATCCTTGGCGAAAAACGGTTACGATTTAAAGTTTCGTGATCCGAAAAATTAAGCATTAATCCCTTTTGTTCTTCATGTCGGTTGTACCAAGTTTCTTTTACGCTTGGATCCATTTTTAAATAGCTCCAAATAGCTTTTTGTGTAGCTTCGCAATCTTCTTTAGAAATAGCATTTTTAATGACAATATAACCGTTCTGATTCCAAAATTCAAGATCTTCTTCAGACAATACATCTTCAGTTAAATCTTCAATTTCTAGAGGAGTATTTCTTTTTCTGTCATTAATCCATGTTTTGAAAGTTTCAAAATCAGGTTTTTCGTAATATAAAAAATGCAAAGTATCTTCCATTCCAATGCCTAATTGATACAATGTTCTAATTTCATTGTCCCAATCAGCTTGGTCTGAATTCGCACTTTCAGGCTTTACAGCGCGGTTCCATAATTGTTCTATAACTGTCCAAGGCATACTTTTCAGTTTTAGTTGAATCAAAACATAAAAATACGGGAATTATAATTTTAGGGTTAAAGTAAAAACACCTGTTTTTTTTGATACTAAAAAAGGCTATCCGATTGAGATAGCCTTTAGAATAAAATCTTTATCAATTAACCGGCAACTGTATTCTGAGTTATTGGCGTTTTTACAAATTTGATATAAATGAGAAACTCAACAAACGGAATCAAAAGAAAAAACAGAAAAAAAATCAATTCGTGTTTTAGAATTCCGTAAAAAATAAAATTCTGCACCGATTGTAATTTTCGTCCCATTTCTGATTGTAGAGAGAGTTCAATTTTTTGAGGTTCAATTTGATCTAGTTTTGCCAAAGCCGATTTAAATTCGGCATAATCAATGTTTTTTACATTTCTCATATCGGCTTTTTTGTCGACTGCTTTCATAAAACCATATATGCAAGCGCTGTAAACATCCGATTCGTATTTTTCAAGCAAGTAAGAAGTCGAAGAATTCTTGAAGTTATCTAAAGTGCTTAAACCACTATTCTTTTCTTTGATATAAGAGCCAAATGCTTTAGTAAGCGTTTTGCTAACATCTTCTGACGAATTGGATAGCAGTTGTAAGGCATGTAAAAAATCTTTTTTCTCTTTTTCAGATGAAAATGTAGTTCCAAAAGTGTTAGAATAAATCTTAGCTGCAATATTTTTGTTTTCGCTTCGCAAAATAGAATGCGTTCCGTAGAATAAACCAATCATCGTCATAAAATATAAAATGACTATCAAGAAATACGGAATCCAGAGTTTGGCAAACCAATTGTAATATTTTTTGTCTCGATAAAAGAAATTTTTTCGATATAAAAACACATTAAAAACAATACCTAAAATAATACCCAGAACAATAAATAAAATAATCCAGAGTATAAACCAACCTATGTTAGGCAGGATAAACTGTTTTGAAAATTCCCAAACTTCTAACCAATTTATATTGTCGATATATTCTTTCATTATTTTGTTTTTAGTAGATTAAAAATAGTTAAAAAATATTCACACAAAAAAATATTCAAAACTAAAAAAGGCCATCTCATTGAGACAGCCTTTTTCGCTTTGGTTATATTATTTTGATTTATTAATTGTTTCCGTAGATTTTAACATAAAGATCTTTGTAAATCTCTTTAATAATTTTTCGTTTCAATTTTAAAGTAGGTGTAAGTTGTCCGCCATCAATTGACCAAACATCTGGCGTTAATTCAATACGTTTCACTTGTTCCCAGTGACCAAATTTTTTGTTGATGCTTTCTACTTCTTCATCAATTCGTTTAATAACATCTGGATTTGAAGAAATTTCAGCATCTGTACTTCCTAAAGTAATTCTATGGATTTTAGCCCACTCTTTTACAAATTCGAAATTTGGTTGAATAAAGGCAGCTGGCATTTTTTCGCCTTCACCAATAACCATAATTTGCTCAATAAAGCGAGATTGCTTCATCGCATTTTCAATCATTTGCGGAGCGATATATTTACCTCCAGAAGTTTTGAACATTTCTTTCTTACGATCTGTAATTTTTAAGAAACCTTCGCTGTCAATTTCTCCGATATCTCCTGTGTGGAAATAACCATCAATAATTGCTTCGGCAGTTTTTTCTGGATCTTTGTAGTAACCTAACATTACGTTTGGTCCTTTCAATAAAATTTCTCCGTCTTCAGCAATTTTAACTTCAAGATTTTGGATTGGTTTTCCAACTGTTCCAATTTTAAAACCTCTGTTTCTTTGGTCGTTAACCGCAATAACAGGTGATGTTTCAGATAAACCGTAACCTTCCATAACTGGAATTTCTGCAGCAGCAAAAACTCTCGTTAAACGTGGCTGTAAAGCGGCACTTCCAGAAACCATTAAATCTAAATTTCCTCCCAAACCTTCTTTCCATTTGCTGAAAATCAATTTACGGGCAATTTTTAATTGAAACTCATACCAGAATCCGTTAGCTCCGTATGGCTCATACTTTAAACCTAAATCAATAGCCCAGAAAAACAGTTTTTTCTTGATGCCAGTTAATTCAGCTCCTTTAGCATAAATTTTATCGTAAACTTTTTCTAAAAGTCTAGGCACAGCTGTCATTACAGTTGGGCGAACTTCTTTTAAGTTATCACTAATTTTATCAATCGATTCTCCGAAATAAACCGATACACCATAATATTGATAGATGTACAAGATCATTCTCTCAAAAATATGGCAAATAGGCAAGAAGCTTAATGCAGTGCTTTTTCCTGCATCAAACGGAATTCTAGGCGAGCTGTCTAATACGTTTGATACAATATTTTTATGCGAAAGCATAACTCCTTTTGGTCTTCCTGTTGTTCCAGAAGTATAGATAATAGTAGCTAAATCATCGGTTTGAATACTGTCTTTTCTAGCTTCAACTTCGTTTTGATTGCTTTCGTCTTCACCAAGAGCAAGTAAATCTGTCCAGTGTTTGCAACCTGGAATTTCATCAAAAGAATACACTTCCTTTAAAGTTGGTACATTCGCTTTTATAGCATTTACTTTCTGCAATACTTCTTCATCAGAAACAAAACAGTAAATACTGCCGCTATGGTTTAAAATGTACTCGTAATCTTCTTCTGCAATTGTTGGATAAATTGGAACATTTTGAGCACCAGTCTGCAAAATTCCAATATCCATTATATTCCACTCCGTTCTGTTGTTCGAAGTAATTAATGCGATTTTATCATCTTTCTGAACGCCCATACGCAATAATGCTCTCGAAACAGCATTTGCTTTTGCAATATATTCTTGGCTAGATGTTTTTTCCCAGACTCCATTTTTTTTGGTTGCAAGAGCAACTGGAAGGTTGTAAGTTTCTTGTTGATAATAGGGAAAATCAAAAAGGCGTGTGATTGAAACCATGTTTAATATATTGAATTTTATTGCAAATTAAATAAAATTTGGGTATGATTTTCAGTTTTATAAAATTTAATGGGAAAATTTATAGAGACTATTAAAAATCAACGAAAACGTTTTCTTTTTCGCCGTGAAATTTCCAAAAAATCAAGAAAAATTTAATTTGAAGATGCTTTTTGAAAGTTATTGCACGTTATAATCCTCGTAAGTTTTTACTCTTTCGCCCATTAAAAACATTTTTTTCTTGGCAAAATGAATAGAGAACTGAGAATAGTACCATTCTTCACTGTCATTTGGTCTGTACCAAAATGTATAAGTGGCACTGTTGAATCCTTCCTTAAAAACAGGAACTCCTTCTTCTGTGCATTCAATTCCCCAGTTTATTTTTTGTTTGCTTAAATCTTCGGCCTGAATAAAACCTGTTCCGTCTGGATTTAAAACCGTAATTGGCTCTTTTTGGTTTAATGGCGCAAAAGTTCCTGGAACAGGATAGCCAATGGTAGTAGTAATATAACGTTCTTTAGAATTATGGATAATCTGATCAACGTGTACTTGTGAATGCGATTGAAAGGCAGTAAAAAAAAGTGTTACCACTAATAAATGTAAAAATTTCATTCTATGTAGGATTAAGTGTTTTTGGGCTTAGGAAATCTGTCGAGCAGATTTCTTTTGGCGAATATAATTCAATTTTTCAATAGAATTATCGCTTAAAAATACAAGAATGAAATTTTTCTTTTTTTATGAATTTAGGTCAGTTTTTACTCCGTTGAAAACTGATTTTCTAGTAATTTTTCTTTAAAATCAGATCTAAACGTGTAGGCAAAAGTGATCATTAAAGCTCTAGTGTCCGACTTTGAAGTTCTGTTGTTTTTAAATAATGCCGTATTGTTTTTATAACCGCTTTCCAAAGTGTTAAACATATCGGTTACAACCAGACCTAAACGGGCATTTCCTTTTCCTAATTTTTGTTGGAATCCCATGTCTACATTGTAGATCGGAATTCTTTTTCCTTGCGGAGTTGCAACAGCAGAATTGTAATTTCCGATAAGTTGTAATTTTCCGCCTTTCCAAGGAATAAAGTTGTTAATTACTTTTCCGTACCAGCTGAATGCGCTGTTAACAACAGTATCTTCGGTTCCGGGCAAATTGCTTCCACTAATGTTTTGCTGAAAAGCAGTCAAGCTGATATTGGCATCATAAAAAGAAAATGGTTTTAGACTAAAAATTCCCTCAATTCCGTAAGTTACCATGTGTCCGATATTTTGAGGTTGCAATAAAACCGAACCATCGTCCTGAAGGATAGAGTATTGTCTAATGGTATTGTTTGCATTTCTATAAAAAGCATTTCCAGAAAGCGAATATTTATCCCATTCTTTATTATAATTTAATTCTACAATATGAATGATTTCGGGTTTCAAATACGGATTTCCTCCATGCGGATTTAAAGCGTCAGTAATATCAACAAAAGGATTCAAATCATCTAAATCTGGACGATTTATACGTTTGCTATAACCAAATTTTAAAAATTCATCAGATTGTAAATTCAATTGAACAGATGCAGAAGGAAAAAACTTTACATAGTTGTTAGAAAAATTATCACTTCCATTTTCTGTTTTTCCATTGTTTGAAACTTGCTCAGCGCGAAGTCCTAAATAATATTTCCATTTTTCATCATCTTTCGTTCCTGAATAAGAATTTAAAACACCGTAAAAAGCATTTATTTGTTCGTTAAAATCGAAAATATTACTGGTAAGAGGATTTACAACATAATCGCCATTGATTAAATCAGCACTCTGAAAATCGGAGTTATAGAATCTATAGGTTCCTTTATATCCTGTTTCTATTGTTGATTTTTGCGAAATAGGAAACGTATAATTTAAAATGGCGTTCGAGATATTTTCCTTTTCATAATTATGTGTTTTCTGCCAGAAAGTATCACCGATTTGCGCTCCGTTTTCATCATAATTATTGGTATCGATATCTGTATTTTCTCTTCCAAAATTAAAAGAAGTGGTAATATTTGCGTTTAAACTTTTTCTATCATCAGAAAATTTACGGTCATAATTGAATGCCATTTCAGCAGCTTTAGCTTTTTGTATTTCTGACGAATGACGTTGGTTAGCAGAGAAAAACGCATCTGAATTATTGTAAATGTTCGTTTTTAAAGTCTCTTCATTGTCTTTGTTTTCGAGATTTCCAAGTGCTTCAAAAGAGAAAATATTTCTTTCATTTGGAGAAAAATCAAGATTGAATTTTAGATTCTGTAAACCTTCTGTACGCTGATCACTTCGAGTCTGATGAATATAATGCTCGTCTTGAATAAAATAATTCGTTCGATCGCCTTCAATACTTTTTGTTCTTCCTGCAAAACGATTGTCATAAGCAAGGCCAACATTCCATTTGTCGTTTTTATAATTTAAAAGAGCAGAACTGCTTAATCTTCCTTTCGCTCCAAAACCGCCACCTAGAACTGCTGCGCCGTTTATTCCGTTTAGATTATTCTTTTTAAGTTTGATATTGATAATTCCGCTTTCGGCATTAGCATCATATTTTGCTGTCGGACTTGTAATGATTTCGATGCTTTCAATACTGCTTGCCGGAATCTGATTCATATCTGTAATAGCAGAATTTTTTCCATTAATTAAAATCAAAGGTGTTTTTCCTCTCAACGAAATGGCATCATCAGCATCAACCGAAACTGTCGGAATATTTTTCAACATATCAATTGCAGTTCCGCCAGATTGTGAAATGTTTGAAACCGCATTAAAAACAAAACCTTCAGCAGTTTTCTGAATCTGCTTTTTCTCAGACTTCACGACAACTGTATTTAAAAGATTGGCATCTTCTTGTAAAATAATATTGTTAAGCGAAATTGGAGAACCTGTATATTTTATTTTCTGATTGTAAGATTTAAAACCAATCAGATGAAATTTTAAAATGTATTCTGCTGGAGTTATATTTTCAAGAATAAATTTTCCAGAAGAATCGGTAGTAGCATATGCCGCAGTTTTGGTTGTATCGGTAACAGGTTTTAAAACCACATCGGCAAACTCGATCGGATTTTTCCCATCAGATACCGTTCCGGTTATAGAATTTGTTTTTTGACTAAATGAATATTGGCTTATAGCGAATAAGAGAATAGCTGCGAGTAAATTTTGTTTCAATGTTTTCATGAGACAAAGATATTTACTAGAAGTTTTTTGCTTGCTTAAGCTGTCTTAAGATACTATTAAATTAATCTTAGAGTACTTTTAATGGTGTTTTTTTAGCCGCAGATTAAGAGGATTAGAATGATTTTTTATGCTAATGGAAGGAAAATCTGTGGAAATCTGTTGAATCTGTGGCAAAAAAAAGCGCTCGATAATTCGAGCGCTTTCTATATTAAAAATATATTTCTTAGTTTTTCTCAATCCATTTTCTTGCATTGACAAAAGCTTCATGCCAAGGCGTAACCTCGTCATTTCTATCTTTTGGATAATGCGCCCAGTTCCATTGGAAAGTAGAACGCTCAATGTGAGGCATCATAACCAAGTGTCTTCCAGTTTTGTCACACATCATTGCAGTGTTGTAATCAGAACCGTTAGGGTTTGCAGGATATCCTTCGTAAGCATATTTAGAAACAATGTTGTATTGGTCTTCTGCATAAGGCAATTTGAATTTACCTTCTCCGTGAGAAACCCAAACTCCTAAAGTGCTTCCTGCCAAAGTCGACAACATAACAGAATTGTTTTCTTGAACTGTTACAGAAGTAAAGATACTTTCGTGTTTCTGGCTTTCGTTATGGTGCATTTTTCCGTGAACTTCGTGCTCTGGATTAATCACTTCTAATTCCATAAACAATTGGCATCCGTTACAGATTCCAACAGATAAAGTATCTTCTCTTTTGAAGAAATTATCTAAAGCTGTTTTTGCTTTTTCGTTGTATAAGAAAGCACCAGCCCAACCTTTAGCAGAACCTAAAACGTCAGAGTTAGAGAATCCACCAACAGCTCCAATAAACTGAATATCTTCAAGCGTTTCACGTCCAGAAATCAAATCCGTCATGTGAACGTCTTTTACGTCAAATCCAGCCAAGTACATTGCGTTTGCCATTTCACGCTCAGAATTACTTCCTTTTTCGCGGATAATCGCTGCTTTTGGTCTTGGTTTTGAGTTGTCGATTTCTGGTTTCTTTCCTGTAAAGTGTGTAGGGAAAGTATAATTTAAAACTTGATTTTTATAGTTTTCGAAACGTGCTTTTGCAGTTCCGTTTTTAGATTGTTTTTGATCTAATAAATAAGAAGTTTCAAACCAAACATCTCTGTAAGTTGGAATATCCAATTTATAAGTTCCAAAATCCAAACTTGCAGTTTCTTGAACAGAACCTAATTTAAAGAATTCGATATTATTAGCTTTTAATTTAGCTTCAACAGCTGAATCTGATTTCGCTTGGAATACGATTCCGATGTTTTCTGCGAAAAGGATTTTCAACAAGTCTTTTTCCGCGAAAGCGCTGAAATCAATTTTAGCTCCAAGATTTACATCAGCAAAACACATTTCTAATAAAGTTGTGATCAAACCACCGCTTCCGATATCATGACCCGCTAAAATTTGGCTTTCGCCGATTAATTCCTGAACTGTATTAAATGCATTTTTGAAGAAAGCCGAATCTTTAATAGTTGAAGTTTCGTTTCCGATTGTATTTCTAATTTGTGCGAAAGATGAACCTCCTAATTTGAAATCATCTTGAGACAAATTGATATAATAAATTGATTCTCCGTTTTTCTGTAAAACAGGTTCAACTACTTTTCTAATATCGGTACAGTTTCCAGCAGCTGAAATAATAACCGTTCCCGGCGCAATTACTTCATCATTTGGATATTTTTGTTTCATTGAAAGTGAATCTTTTCCTGTTGGAATATTGATTCCCAATTCAATTGCAAATTCAGAACATCCTTCAACAGCTGCGTATAAACGAGCGTCTTCACCTTCGTTTTTACAAGCCCACATCCAGTTTGCAGATAATGAAACCCCTTTTAACTGATCTTTAATTGGAGCCCAGATAATATTTGATAACGATTCTGCAATTGCATTTCTAGAACCCGCAACTGGATCGATCAAAGCAGCGATAGGAGCATGCCCGATAGAAGTTGCGATACCTTCTTTTCCTAAATAATCCAAAGCCATTACACCAACGTTGTTCAAAGGTAATTGTAACGGACCTGCATTTTGCTGTTTCGCAACTCTTCCTCCAACACAACGGTCAACTTTGTTTGTCAACCAGTCTTTTGAAGCAACAGCCTCTAAACGTAAAACATCTTTTAAGTAGCTTTCAAAATCATTTGCCGAATAAGAAACATCAGCATATTTTCTATCTACTTTTTTATCTGTCATGATCGTTTTTGGAGAACTTCCAAAGAAATCTTCCAAAGCATAATCCATTGGTTTAGAACCATTAGATTTTGATTCGAAAGTAAAACGGTGATCTCCAGTTACATCTCCAACTTCGTACATTGGAGAACGCTCTCTGTCAGCAATTCTCTGTAAAGTATCAATATCTTTTTGACCAATAACCAATCCCATTCTTTCTTGAGATTCGTTACCAATAATTTCTTTTGCAGAAAGAGTAGGGTCTCCAACAGGTAGTTTGTCTAAATCGATCAAACCTCCAGTTTCTTCCACTAATTCAGAAAGACAGTTTAAGTGCCCGCCCGCACCGTGATCGTGAATAGAAACAATTGGATTATTGTCGCTTTCTACTAATCCACGAATTGCATTTGCAGCACGTTTTTGCATTTCAGGATTTGAACGCTGAATCGCATTCAACTCAATTCCTGAACCGAAAGCTCCTGTATCTGCAGAAGAAACTGCAGCACCACCCATTCCAATTCTATAGTTTTCACCACCAAGAATAACGATTTTGTCGCCTTCTTTTGGTTTGTGTTTTATTGATTGATCTAATTTCCCGTAGCCAATTCCACCTGCTTGCATGATTACTTTATCGTAACCAATTTTTCTGTTTTCTTCTTCGTGTTCGAAAGTTAAAACAGAACCTGTAATAAGCGGCTGTCCAAATTTATTTCCGAAATCAGAAGCTCCGTTTGAAGCTTTGATCAAAATATCCATTGGAGTTTGGTACAACCATTTTCTTTCTTCAACTGCATTTTCCCATTTTCTGTCATCGTTCAAACGAGAGTAAGAAGTCATGTAAACTGCAGTTCCAGCCAAAGGAAGCGAACCTTGTCCACCTGCTAAACGGTCACGGATTTCTCCTCCAGATCCTGTTGCAGCACCGTTGAAAGGTTCAACAGTTGTTGGGAAATTGTGTGTTTCGGCTTTTAATGAGATAACCGAATCAAATTCTTTTATTTCGTAAAAATCAGGTTTATCAGCCGATTTTGGTGCAAATTGCTGCACTTTTGGTCCTTTTACAAAAGCAACGTTGTCTTTGTAAGCAGAAACAATATCGTTAGGATTTTCCTGAGATGTTTTTTTGATTAATTTGAAAAGAGAAGTTTCTTTTTCTTCGCCATCGATCACAAAAGTTCCGTTGAAAATTTTGTGACGGCAGTGCTCTGAATTCGCTTGAGAGAAAGCAAAAATCTCAGAGTCAGTTAACTTTCTTCCTAGTTTAGTTGAAAGATTATTTAAGTATTCAACTTCTTCTTCGCTTAAAGCTAAACCTTCAACTTTGTTGTAAGCTGCAATATCATCAATCTCCAAAATTGGTTCTGGCTGAATATTGATAGTGAAGATTTCTTGATCTAATTCGTTGAATTTTTGGAAAAGCATCGGGTCAAAATCATTGAAATCAGCCGTTGCAGGATGAAATTCTTCGATTCTGATAATACCTGGAATACCCATATTTTGAGTAATTTCTACAGCATTTGTACTCCAAGGTGTAATCATAGTGGCGCGTGGACCAACGAAGTAACCAGGCAATGCTGATTTTTCGATCTTACTCGCTTCGGCAAAAAGCCAGTTTAATTTTGAAATGTCTTGAGCTGAAATTTCGTTTTGCGTTTGTACGGCAAAAACAGTTTTGCTTTGGTTTTCAAAGAAATGGATCATTTGTGTAGTTTGTTGTATTGAGCTGCAAATTTAATGTAAATAAATAGTAAGCGCAAATTTGGAAACCATCTCTTTTCAAAAAAAATGAAATTGCTTTTTTCTTGCATTTTTTCTACCAAAAAGACGCAAAATCAAGAGGTTTGGGTCTTTTGTAAAAAATAATGATTTATTAAAATTTCTTTTTTGATATGTTCTGTAATATTAAACTTTTAGAAAGGAAATAACCAAAATCAAAATAGCACATTTTGGAAATCTTAGATGGTTAGAATTTGCAAAATTTATGTAACTGTAGAATATGTGAAAAATGCGTTTTAAAGAAAATTCTTTAGCTGAGTATAAAAAAAAGCGGCAATTTGCCGCTTTTTGGTAGATGAAAAATCTAATTTTTAATTAATAATGACCTTTTTGAATGCTGTTTTTTCTCCTTTTATAATTTTGATAATGTAGATTCCCGTTGAAAGATTATGTACAGAAACTTCAGATGAAGTTGTATTTTGTTTTTCGAAAACTTTTTGTCCAGCAAATGAGAAAATTTCAACTGAATAAGAACTGTCTATAATGCCTGGTTGAATAACAAAATTTCCATTAGAAGGATTTGGATAAGTTACAATTTCGTCAGCAATAACTTCTTCTTCAATTTCAGCAGTCTGAACCATTTTGCTTGCTAGGTTGTTGCAAGTGTCTTGTGAGTAAGAATCCCATTCGCCACTTAAATTGAAAGTAGTGCTAGGAGAAGTTATAGTTGATTTTCTTCTTAAAGTAACATCGATCGCAAAATTAGCTGTTCCGCCATTGAAAGTTCCTATGATATCAATTAAAACGCCATTTTTGAATAAACCTACAGCATCATTTCCGTTAAAAGTGAGTTCTGTTGCTGTTGTAGAAATGTTGGCAGCACTTGTAGAAAAACAGCTTGATGACATTGAACTGTTTACAATTACAAATTTGCTTCCTGTTGCTAATGTTCCGCTTAAAGCTAATCCTGTGCTCCATGAACCTGAACCGTTTGTTTGTTTTTTAATCGTGTAAACTGATAAATTAACAGAACTTCCTGTATTGTTGGCAATTTCTAAAGCTTTGTTGTTTCCAGAGCCTTCTATGTATTCAGAGAAAAGCAAATCGGTTGCAGTTCCAGTGCCACTGCTGTTGGTTGTAACTGAAATAGTGTTGCTTGACACAGAAGTATTTCCTGCAGCGTCTTTTGCTTTTGCGTAAATTGAATAAGCAGTAGAGGCTGTTAAACCTGTAATTGTAGCCGTGGTTCCCGGAACAGTTGTTTTTAAAACGCCATTTGCATAAATATCATATCCTGTTACAGCAACATTATCTGTAGAAGCTGTCCAACTAAGAGAAATTGAAGTTGAAGTTTTTGATGTCGAAGCTAAACTTGTTGGTGCAGTTGGCGCTTGAGTATCTGTAGAAGATGTTCCGCCCCAAATCTGGTTTACATACTCAGGATGATCGATATATGGGTTTCTGTTGTTTTGGCGCGCGTAAACAGCATTGTTTCTAGCAATTTCTCTGGCGCTTACAGGATCTTGAGCATTCCAAGCCAAAAGCATGTTTAAAAAAGCAGTTGTAAAAACTTGGTTGCTCGTGCCATTAAACATAGCATAAGAATAGCCAGCAACGGTGTTTTCATATCGTGTTGCAAAATAGAAATACATTCGGGCAATATCTCCTTTAAATTCATTGATAGGTTCGAAAACTGTTCCTGTATATCCAGAAACAGCACTAGATCCTAATTTGCTTCCGTTTTGGGAAGTATAGGTAGCGGAACTAACATTTCCGTGCGGATAATTAGAACGCATTCCGTTTACTTTTCCATCAGTTGGTGTAATAAAATGCGCGTCGGCAACCATTGGCGATTGGTCATTAAAAACCGATTGCGGAATAATATGTTCTCTGTTGTAGCAATCGCCTTCAACAGAATAATTGCCACATCTTTGAGTGGTTCCTGTTGAATAATTGTAAGGGTCTGTTCCAGAAGGATTTTCAGAATACATGTCTAAAACCGTTCCGTCGTTTTCGTAAAAATTGTCAACGTCAGAAGTTTGGTAGGTTGTGTACAATCCTGCGTAACCATTATCGGTATGTCCTTTAATAATATTGTACAATTGTGTTTTTAAAGTGTAACCTGTTCCTGTTGCAGTGCTGTAATAGCCAGATGGAATTTGGGCAAAACCAATTGTAGCAAACATCAATAACAATAAAAAGTAGTTTTTTTTCATAAATTAATAGTTTTTAAGATTTGGTTGAGAATTGAATTTTAAACTTTTAAATGTTTGAATTTTAGAAAGTTAAAATTACATTGTAGCAAATCTACTACTTTTATGAATCGAAAATGTTAAGCGATGTTTAATTTTGGATATATTTTCTTACGAGAGTTTTTTTTGGTTGCCACGAAGATGCTAAGAAGCAAAGTTATTTAGGAAGATTACATTTTTGTTCCAATATTCCGTAGAGACGCACTGCAGTGTGTCTAACGTATTGTGGATATTCGTTGCGTAGACGCACTGCAGTGCGTCTCTACGATATACTTTGTGTAAAAATAAACTTTGAGAGATTAAAAACTTTCGTGCCTTAGCGCCTTAGCGGCAAAACCCAGCTATTTCGGAAAATCTTGACTTTGGTAAGCACCCAAATCTGGTGGAGAAGTTCTCGTAATTCCTAAAATATCAGTAGGAACAATATAAGCAGGATTCCCTTTCGCGAAAGCGGCAGAAGTTTTATCGATGTTGAATTTGTTTTGAGAAACATTATAAAATTTCGGATTTTCATTCAAAATAATATTCGTGTAATGTTCTGTGTCAGTTTTGAATTGATAATTCGGATTGGTTGTTGAACTACTAAATTTCAATAAACAATTATTTAATTGATATACAAACGGAGTGTTTGCATTTTTATTTAAGTTAAGTTCGTTTGTAGCCGAACCATAAATAATGCAATTATTGAAAGTAGCCTGAGTAAGTGGATTGGTTTCTGGAGTTGCGCCTGCCAAAGAGTTGCTCAAATTTACTGCAAACGGAGAACTGCCAGACCAGTTATTGTTAAAAGTGCAATGTGTAAAACTATAATTTCCGCCATATACACAAGATAAACTCGCTATTCCTGCACGATTTATTACGATGTTTTCTCCAGTAATTTGTTCATTTTGAGCTAAAATTCCGTATTCGACGCAATTGTAAATTTGTGTGTTTTTGATTGAAATAGGATTTAACGCACTTCTGAAATCTAAACCTACAATTGCATTTTTTAAAGTCAAATGGTTGATAGAATGATTCGCGCTTCCTTTTTCAAAAATAACCGATTTCCATTGTCCGGGAATATCCGAATAAAGTGATTCTAAACGATCGCCTTCAAAAACAACTTCATTTTCTAGTTTGTCTGTTGTAGAAACTGTTCCGTTAATTTCTAGAGAAGCATTTTTGGCAACATACAAACCTGAATTGGCGTGAAAATGAACTCTTGCACCAGCTTCAAAAGTTATGGTTTTATTTTCTGGAACGCCAGCATATCCATAAATAACGTATGGTTTTTCGTTTGTAAAAAGAAGTTCGTTTCCGTTTACAGGATCATTTTCGCTCAAATAAAATCCGTCAACATCTTTGCCGTCGATTTTAATTTTTTCTTTTGTTCCATCAGGATTTTGGTTCGGATATAAGAAAACAGCATCTTGAATTAAAGTGACCAAAGCAATTTCCTGCAAGTTGGCTCCGCTGTCAAACTGAATTTCGTCAGTATATAAAAAATCATCAGGATTGGCATCTGTAATGTCTGCAGTTGTTTCTATAAAAATGTACAAACTGTCTTTTGCTAAAAGCGTAACATTTTGAAAAACCTTTCCATTATTGCCCGTCATTCCATCAACAGTCATTCTGTACTTAGAATTCAAGCCTTTTTTAAATTGGACAATCGGAATCGAAATATCATTTTTGCTTTGGTTGTAGACTTTTAATTGGTAAGTACTCGAACCAATATTCTTGAAAACAGTATCCAAATAAACAGTGTCTTTTGAGAACTTCAAATTCCCATTACTGGCAACAGTATCAAAGTCAGTTCGGCAAGAACTGAAAGCTAGAATTATTCCGAAAATGAAAAGTAAAAAGTATTGACGCATTTAAATAGTTAATGTGTTTTAGCCACAGATTAAGGAGATTAAAAGGATTCTTTTTCGCCACTAATTTCACTAATTTCCCGAATTTAATTAGTGCAAATTGGTAAAATTTGTGGCAAACAAAAATTAATCTATATAATCAGTGAAATCTGTGGCAAAAAATAATTTAAGCCAAAGATCGGTTTGCGATTGTTTTTGTAAAAATAACAAAAAACCTACAGGTTTGAAGTTGAATTTTAAATTTTAGAATCCGATTTTAGATTTATGTCTTATCTTTCTTTAATTTTACGATTTTAAAGTTTATTTTAATGAATTATACAAAAGAGCAGATTTTGGCGCGCTGCAATGAGTTTTCTAAAAACACATTAATGGAAACGCTAAAAATAGAATATATAGACGCCGGAGAAGATTTTTTAACTGCAAAAATGCCTGTAAATCCAAGTGTTCACCAGCCAATGGGATTGTTGCATGGCGGTGCTTCTGTAGCTTTGGCAGAAAGTGTCGGGAGTGCAGCTTCTTTCTTTTTTATCAATCCGAAAGAGCAGGAGGTAAGAGGTATTGAAATTTCGGCAAATCATCTAAAAAGTATTCGTGAAGGCTATGTTTTCGGAACAGCCAGAATTATTCACAAAGGAAGAAGTCTTCATCTTTGGGAAATTAAAATTACAGATGAAGAAGGAAACTTGGTTTCGCTTTGTAAATTGACGAATATGGTTTTGGATAGAAAGAAAAGCGAATAAACATGAATTCATTTTTCTTGAAAATTAAAAATCATAAGGAACAAAATTTACCCTTTGTACTTTATTCAAAACCCAATGCAGGAAGTTATGTTGGGATTTTACAGCAAAATAATACATTGTATGAAGTTTCAGATTACAGCGAAAAAGGATTTGTTTTTGCTTCTTTTGATGAAAAACAATTGGTTCTGATTCCTGAAAATGAATCGGAAATTATTACTGTAGATAAAGAATCATCCTCATTTGAACCAATTGAAATTGACGATTTGAGTTTTGATCCAGAAGCTAAATTTCAATACGAATATTTGGTGGCACAAGGAATTCAAGCTATTAAAAATGAAGAATTCAAAAAAGTAGTTCTATCAAGAAGCGAAGAAGTGCCTTTAGCTGAATTTGATTTTATCGAAACGTTTCAGCACTTGGTTCAGCTATATCCTGCAACTTTTTGTTATTGTTTCTTTCATCCTAAAATCGGACTTTGGATGGGAGCAACTCCAGAAAAACTATTAAAAGCAAATGGAAATGTTTTTGAAACCATGGCTTTGGCAGGAACGCAAAAGGATAATCAGGAAACTGAAATTGTCTGGCAGCAGAAAGAAAAAGACGAACAGCAATTTGTAACTGATTTTATTGTAAAACGCCTTCGCGAATTTACCGCTTCGGTTGTAGTTTCTGAACCTTACAGTTTAAAAGCAGGATCTATTTGGCATATTAAAACAGATATTTCTGGAGTTTTAAAAGACAATTCTACTTTAGAAGAAGTAATTGATACATTGCATCCAACTCCTGCAGTTTGTGGACTTCCAAAAAAGAAATCGAAAGGATTTATTATCGAAAACGAAAATTACGATAGAACTTTTTACACTGGTTTTTTAGGAGAATTGAATAGCACATTTGGAGAAGCTCAAGCAAGTTCTGATTTATTTGTAAATTTACGATGCATGCAGATTCAGGAAGAAAAAGCGATTTTATATATGGGTTGCGGTATTACAAAAGAAAGTATTCCAGAAAAAGAATGGGAAGAAAGCGTCAATAAATCAATGACGATGAAAAGAGTATTAAAAAAATAGTTTAAAATTTCAGGTTTCATGTTTCAAGTTGCTAATTGGGACGTAAATCTGAAATGAAAAATAAATAAGTTTTAAGTTTCTGTTTCATTAGTTGTGTCACCCTGAGCGAAGTCGAAGGGCACAAAGGGCTTCGACTTCGCTCAGCCTGACAACTTGAAACCTGAAACTTGAAACAAAACAAACAGAAAAACAATGAAACTAGACATATTAGCATTCGGTGCACATCCAGACGATGTAGAATTAGGTTGTGCAGGAACAATTTTAAAAGAAGTTTCCCTTGGGAAAAAAGTAGGTATTGTTGATCTAACACGTGGAGAATTAGGAACGCGTGGTACAGCAGAAACCAGAGATCAGGAAGCAAAAGATGCGGCAAAGATTTTAGGTGTTTTGGTGCGCGAAAATTTAGCTATGCGTGATGGCTTTTTTGTGAATGATGAAAAACATCAATTAGAAGTCATAAAAATGATTCGTAAGTACAAACCTGAAATTGTATTATGTAATGCAATTGACGATCGCCATATCGATCACGGAAAAGGAAGCAAATTAGTTTCTGACGCTTGTTTTCTTTCAGGTTTAATGAAAATTGAAACTTCGATTGACGGAGTACAACAAGAAGCATGGAGACCTAAAATAGTTTACCATTATATTCAATGGAAAAATATCACTCCAGATTTCGTTGTAGACATTACCGGATTTGAAGAAAAGAAGATTGAAGCGATTATGGCATACAAAACGCAATTTTACGATCCGAATTCAAATGAACCTGCGACGCCAATTACGAGTAAAAACTTTTTTGAGAGCCTAAATTATCGTGCGCAAGACTTAGGAAGACTAGTTGGGAAAGATTTTGCAGAAGGTTTTACTGTTGAAAGATGTTTGGCAGTCAATAGCTTAGAAGATTTGGTGTAAATTTTATAAAAATTTTTCATTTTTTTCTTTGTAGAACTCAACCTTTGTTCTATATTTGCACTCGCTAAGCAGAAAAATGGTGGTTGTAGCTCAGCTGGTTAGAGTAGCGGTTTGTGGTGCCGCGGGTCGCCGGTTCGAACCCGGTCAGCCACCCAGATAGAAAGCCTTGAAGAAATTCAAGGCTTTTTTTGTTTTCTGTCGAAAACAAAAAAAGTAAATTCCAAAATGAAAAATTCCAAATTCCAATTGTATGCGCACTTTGGAATTTGGAATTTTTCATTTTGGAATTTATCTCAAAGAGCTTTGAATTTGGATTTTAAAATATTGGAAATTAAAAAAGCACAACTGACAAGTTGTGCTTTTCTGGTTGGTAATTATTTGGTTTTAATGTATTATCTAATTTCTTCAAATGTAGTTCCTTGTTTAATATCTCCAGTTGTAAAACCTTTCTTAAACCAGTACATTCTTTGTTCTGAAGTTCCGTGAGTAAATGAATCTGGAACAACATGTCCTTGCATTTTACTTTGAATAGCATCGTCTCCAACAGCATTTGCTGCGCTTAAAGCTTCGTCTATATCTCCAACATCAAGATCTTTTTGGTTGTCATGAGCCCAAACTCCAGCATAAAAATCAGCTTGCAACTCTAAAGCTACAGATAATTTATTCGCTTCCGCTTCGCTTTTTCCTTGTTGCAGTTGACGCATTTTAGAAGACGTTCCCATTAAAGTTTGAATATGATGACCAATTTCGTGCGCAATAACGTATGCTATAGCAAAATCGCCTCCTTTTGCGCCAAATTTAGTTTTTAACTCTTCAAAGAAATCTAAATCCATATATACTTTGCGGTCGCCAGGACAATAAAAAGGACCAGAAGCAGATGATGCTCCACCGCAAGCAGTTTGTACAGCACCTTTAAAAAGAACCAATTTTGGTTTTTCGTATGTCATTCCATGTTCTGCAAAAATCTTTGTCCATGTGTCTTCATTGTAAGCAAGTAAAGTTCTTACATATTCCCCCATTTTTTTATCTTCCTCACTTAGAGGAGCTGCAGCTTCTGTTTGTTGCGATTGTCCGCCTTGCATTTGTTCTAAAATTGGCGCTATTTGCTGACCAGTTTCACCACCAAACACATTAAGCAGTAAAATAATAATCCCAATAACTCCACCGCCGACTAGTGCTTTGCCACCGCCAGAAATTGATCTTCTGTCTTCTACATTATCACTTTGTCTTCTGCCTTGCCATTTCATATTGAATTCTTTTTAATCTTGTTATGTAAAACGTTGTACGAATTTATAGATTTTTTATGATAAATTTCACAATTGGAACATTAAGTTTTTAGTCTCAGTCACACTCGCAGTTAGTGCTTTACCTGAAAACTGCGACTGAGACTGAAAACTCAATTACCCTAGCCATTTCACCAATGCTTCTTCGACTGTTCCTTTCATGATTGGTTTAGAAATATAATCGTCCATTCCAGCAGAAATACATTTATTACGTTCTTCTTTTTCAGCGCCTGCTGTAACGGCAATTATAGGAATGTCGCGTCCTTTTTTAGTATTTCTAATAGCTTTTGCGGTTTCATAACCATTCATAATTGGCATTTGAATATCCATGAAAATAAGAGTTGGATTTATTTTTTCAAATTGCTGAATGGCTTCGTATCCGTTTTCGCATTCAAAAATAAAAGCATTATGGTATAGGTTTTTTATAATTGTTTTAAGAAGAAGCATGTTTACCTTGTTGTCTTCTACAATTAGAAAAGTAATATTGTTGTCATTTGTTTCTATCTCGTCAGAATCAAGATCGATATTTAAACTCTTAAGCTCGGCATTGTATTTGTCATTTATGCTTTGGTTACTTGTTTTTAGATTTAAATCAAAGAAAAAAGTGCTTCCTTCGTCAATTTTGCTTTCCAACTGTAAACGGCTTTCCATTAGCGCCAACAATTGGTTGGATATAGTTAAGCCCAATCCAGTTCCTCCAAACTTTCTTGTTGTAGAGCTATCTTCCTGTAAAAAGGCTTTAAATATTTTCTTCTGGTTTTTTTCGAGAATTCCAATTCCAGTATCGATTACGGCAAAACGAAGCACACAATTGTTGTTATGGTTCTTTTCTAAAACCGAAACATTTAATTTGATAGAACCTTCAGTTGTAAATTTAACCGCGTTTGAAAGCAGATTAATCAAGATTTGTTTCAGTCTAACAATATCTGTCCAGATATATTTAGGAACATCAGGATCAATGTTTAATTCAAGTTCTAGATTTTTTTTGTTCGATTCGTAAACAATTAAATCGAAGACTTGTCCTAGAATTTTTTTAATATCATATAAGTCAATAAAAAGCTCCAGTTTTCCGGCTTCAATTTTTGAGAAATCCAAAATGTCATTTATAATTTCAAGAAGAGAATGAGCCGATTGGTTAATCGTCGTCATGTATTTTTCTTGAATTTCCTCCAATTCCGTTTTCATTAATAAGTGTGTAAAACCAATAATTCCGTTTAGAGGAGTTCTGATTTCGTGCGACATATTAGCCAAGAAGTCAGATTTTGATTTGTTTGCCGCTTCAGCCAGCTGTTTTGCTTTTATGGCATCTTCTATTTCTTTTTTGCTTGTAATATCAAAATAAATTCCGCCGACAAATTCAATTTCATCATCTCGCTTAATAACATCTCCAAATTCTTCTATCCAAATAAACTCGCCGCTTTTACGCTGAATACGATACACATTATGCAAAGGCATTCCGTGTTGTAGATTATCGATTTGATTGTTAATTACTTCTTCTTTATCATCAGGATGAATTAACGATAGAAAAGACAAATTATTTTCAATAAATTCAGATTTTGAATATCCAGTAAGATTTAAAACTTCATCGTTTAAGAATATTTTGGTAGAGAAAGCATCAAATTTTGATAAATAAACCGTGCCAGGAATGTTGTTTGCAATCAGTTTAAATTTCTCCTCACTTTCAATAATTTTAGTTTCATTTCGGTTTCTTTCTAAAGCAGATGAAATGTTATTTGCCAATACCTGAAAGATGTTTATTTCGTCTTCAGACCAGTTTCTTTCGCTAGAGCAGTCGTCAAAACCAATAAAACCAGTGAATAAATCATTAATGTAAATAGGTAAAATTAAGATCGATTGAATTTCATTATCGATAAGAAGTTTTTTGAAAAAACCATCATTAAGATTTCTTGTAAATGTGTTTAGGATTTTTCTTTGCGATGCAACATCATAAATTTCCTGAAGATTTTCTTCTGTCATATGATGCAAAGGAGTAATTTGGTGTACAACGCCTTCACGCGACCATTTGTATTTTTGACTTACAGTATTGTAAATTGCATCCTTTTCATAATAATACATATGATCTACTTTGGAAGCTTTTCCGATAATTTGATACGTTTCCTGAAACATCTGATGAGTAGTTTTACTCAACAGAAACTTTTCGGTACATAAAGAAAGTGCAGACAAAAGCTGACTCTTATGTTCTAATTTTCTTTCTGCTTCTAAACGCATTTGAGAAGAAATTGCAAGTGAAATTACATCGGAGATTGTTCTTGCATAATTAATGTCTTCATTGTCCCATTCTCGTTTTTGTTCGGTACTTTCAAAACAAGCAACACCTGCTAGTTGGCCTGTTAGAAAAATAGGCACATCAAGCATTGATTTGATATTGTTTTTTGTGAAATAAAGCTTTTGAAATTCAGATGTTTCCAGTTTATTGAATACGTCTGGAGCATTGATAATGGCTTTATTATTTAAGGTTTCAAAATAAATGGGATACGATTCTTTATTTAAGATGTTTTTGTCGCTTACGCTTTGATTATCAATACTGAAAAGATTTTTGCAAGTAATTAGATCATCGTCATATTTCCAGAAACTTACACGATTGGCGTTGCTTATTGAGGCTGCTTCTTTTAATATTAAATCTATAACTGTATTTAAATCATCGTATTTACTAAAGTCTGTTGTAGATAATTTTTTGGTCGAACTATTGTAGGCTTCAATTTTTTTAAGACGTCTTTTTTTCTCGTTTTCAATATTCTTTTTCTCTGTAATATCTCTCGCAATTCCAGAAAATCCTGCCGTTAATCCTAAGTCGTTTTTGCGAACAATAATTTTTTGTGAAATCCATATTTCATCTCCGTTTTTCTTCAAAATCGGAATTTCGATAATCGGATAATTATTTTCGTTAAGTACTAAATTTTCGTAAAAATCAACGGCACTACTGATATAGTTATCGTGAATGAAATTAGAATAATGCTTTTTAATTATTTCGTTTTGAGTGTAACCAAGAGCAGAAATACCAAATTCATTTATAAAAGTAAAATGACCATCTGCATCAATTTCAAAAATAATATCTGTTGCCGTCTCAATTAGGTTTTTGTATTGATCCTGAACAATAACTTGCTCTGTTACATCTTGCCCAATACTGATAATTAAGTCGTCAGAGAATTTTTTATCTTTCCATTGAATGTATTTATAATCACCGTTTTCGGTTTTTAATTTTCTAATGTAAAGTTTGTTTTCTTGATTTCTAGCAAGATTTAATTTTTCGCTAGATTCTAAATCTTCAGTTAATTCCCAGAATTTTAAACCCATAACCTGATCGGGTTGGTATCCTAAAATAGGAGTTATGGTTTCGCTGCAAAAAAGTATTTCGCCTTTTTGGTTGGATGCTATCGTAAGCGAATTCCCTTTGTGAACAATTTCGTTTGCAAACCTAAAATTGTCTCTATTGTCTAATAAAACCGCATATTTTACTTGGTTTATGATGAAAATAAGGATGCAGAAATTGATTAATAAAATAGAAGATTTTATTGGAATAAGCTGAAATGCAACTGTCGCTATTAAAAAGGTGAATGTTAACGCAACAAAAAGCCAATATATTTTTATAGGCTTAAGGATATTGTACGAAAAGAAAAATGAAATTAGAAAGACAATAATTGGTACAACATCGCTGCTTAAAGTAATAATGTTGTAAGCTACATAACTAATGTATACAAAGAAACAAGAAATGAATAGTTGTTGAATGTTATCTCTTACCCATTTTATTTTATTTGTTATGGTGTAAATAACGAGAACAAAAATACCAATTAGAACATTGATTACTAATAGGCTTTTTGGTCTAATTTTAAAGATTTCATTTATAATTTCAATAATAATTACTGCAATACCAAAAAACAAAATGTAGAGCTGATATTCTCTGCTAACGGTATCTTGTTCTTTCTTTTTTTCGATGAAATATCCAATTTTAGCTTTGATTCTAAAAAAGTGGTAAACTAGGAGCGAAAGAAAGGCAAAAAGCGATAAACCTAAAACAAAAAGTTTATGGTTATTGTAATAAATAATATCTGAATTAAATACATACCATCCAGTCACAATCGATTCGAAGGTACTTCCAACAGTGGAAATTCCTGAAAGAATCAAATTGAAAAAACTACAGTTTGCGGCCATAGAATTTGGGGTATGTTGGTTTAGTAAATAGCGTTTTGAAAATTCTTAAAAAGAAGTGGTTAGGTTCTTTGAAATTAAGAATTTTCTATTTTAATCTACATTATATTTTCCAATTGAATCAATTGAATCTTCATCTTCAGATTGTTCTCCAAAAATGGCAAAATAGGTTGCGTAAATCATTGAACTATTAAAAACAACAGTAAAAATAATTCCTACGCAACAGCCTATAAAACCAACCATTGAACCAATGAAACCTATGATAAAAAAAGCAAATATATTAAGCGGATTTTTTGTAACGATAATGATGCTCGATTTTATAGCATCTATAGCTCCAAGGTTTCCAAAAACAATTAATGGAATTGATAGAAACATAAAGTAAGAAACCATAAATGAAATTACATTTCCAACAAATACGATTCCTGCACTTTCAATTAAATTGGCGATAGCAGTTCCGAAAAGAGCAGGAATAAAAGCAGCTACAAAAATTTGCCCAAAATATGGAGATTTGTAAAAGGTGAAAATAGTAGAAACATTAAATTCTACATCTTTATCTGCAGAATCTGCCATTTTTAGAAAACCAGCACCAAACGGAGCCGTAATCCCTGCAACGATAGAAACTGCTACAGTTTGAATTACAAGTTGAATAGTTGTGAATTGTTGATTTTCAAAATTTTGAATGAAATCTTTTGTCATTGCTTCAGCTCCAAAATAGGCAATCATTATACCTATAAAAGCCACTGCTGCAATAATCGAAAATACCAAGATGATTAGCCCAGAATAAAGTGCTATTTTTTTATAGTTTTCGAAAGCGTGATTAAAAACCGTCGCAAAATCAAGGGAAAAGCCATTTTTTTTAATGTCCTCAATTTGGTTAAGTGTAGATTTCATTTTATGTAAGATTGTTTTATAGACTTGTAATATTTGAAAGGTATCTTGACGTAAATATAATATTTTTAATCAATTCCCTGTAAAAATCTACAAAACATTCCGAAATGTTTTTAACCGATTTATAGCCAGTCTAGAATTCGTTTTATTGGTCCCAATTTATCCTTGTAAGGCGCATAACGCATAGGTAAATCAAGCCAATTTCCTTTTTTTACAATTGCCTTATGATGCGAAAATGTATCAAAGCTTCGTTTGCCATGATAAGCGCCTATTCCGCTATGTCCGACACCGCCAAAAGGCAGTCTATTATTAGAAAAATGAATAACCGTATCGTTAATACACCCGCCTCCAAAAGAGTATTTTGAAATTAATTTCTGTGCAAACGAATTATTTTCGCTAAAAATGTAAAATGAAAGAGGTTTCTCATAACGGCTTACCACGTTCTCGATATCATTTTCATTTTCGTAAACAAGAATTGGCAAAATAGGTCCGAAGATTTCTTCTTTCATAACGGCGCTTTCCAAATCTGGTTCTTCAAGAAGAGTAGGTGCAATATAAAGCTTGTTGGCATCGCTTTCTCCACCAAATAAAACATGTTCGTCTTGAATCATATTAGTTAATCGATACCAGTTTTTTGTATTTATAATTCGTGCAAAATCTGGAGATTTGTCTATTTTTTTTCCATAAGCTTTTATGATTTCTTCAATCATATAAGAAATGAAATTAACTTTCATATTTTTCTGGATCAGTATATAATCTGGAGCAATGCAAGTTTGTCCAGCGTTGATAAATTTTCCCCAGACAATTCGCTTGGCTGCAAGTTTTAAATTGGCCGTTTCATCAACAATGCACGGATTTTTTCCTCCCAATTCAAGGGTAACTGGCGTTAGATTTTCTGCAGCAGCTTTTGCAACGATTTTACCAACAGCAACACTTCCTGTAAAAAAAATATAATCCCATCGCTGAGCCAATAGTTTATTAGAAACTTCAACTCCGCCTTCTACAACTTCAACGTGATTAACATGAAATGTTTTTTCTATAATTTTTGCAATTACTGCAGAAGTGTGAGGTGTAAGTTCGGATGGTTTTAAAACCACTCGGTTTCCTGCGGCAACTGCAGCAACAAGAGGACATAAAGCAAGTTGAAAAGGATAATTCCAAGGAGCAATGATTAATACATCGCCATAAGGTTCTTTATAAAGATAATCGGAAGAAGGAAAGTTAAGCAGTGATGGAAAAACGCGTTCAGGTTTTGCCCACTTGTTAAGGTTTTTTATAACATCTTTCAGTTCTGAAATGACATAATTGGTTTCGGTCAAAACAGCTTCAAACTCCGGTTTTTTAAAGTCATCATATAAAGCTTTTACAATTAAATCTTCACTTTTCTGAATATTATATAATAACTTTTTTAGAGTTTCTTTTCGATATCCGATGTCGCTTTTAAAGTCCATTTTACGATTAGCTTGTTTTTTTCTCCATGCAAGTTAATCGATAAAATTTAAAAAATTAACAATTAAATCATAAAAATCATACAGCATTCCAAATTGGATCGTCTGGAGTAGGGGCAATAATTGTGATATTCTCTTTTGAAACGGGATGTACAAAAGTTAATTTTCGCGCATGAAGATGAATTCCGCCATCAGGATTGCTTCGATCTGCACCGTATTTTAAATCTCCTTTAATCGGCGACCCGATAGCACTTAATTGTGCACGAATTTGATGATGACGACCCGTATGCAAATTGATTTCTAAAGCGGTATAATTTTGAAGTTCTTTAATTATAGTATAATCTAAACTCGCCAATTTGCTGTCTGGAACTTCTTTTAAATGTGCTTTTGAAGTATTGTTTTTTTCGTTTCTTTTTAAGTAATGAACCAATTTGGCTTTTGCTTCTTTTGGCTTATTTTTTACAACAGCCCAATATGTTTTTTTAGTCTCACGATTGCTAAACAATTCATTCATTCGCGATAAAGCTTTGCTAGTTCTAGCAAAAACCACAATCCCCGTTGTAGGTCTGTCTAAACGATGAATTACACCCAAAAAAACATCTCCCGGTTTGTTGTATTTGGCTTTAATATATTCTTTCACCACATCAGACAAAGGTTTATCGCCAGTTTTATCTCCCTGTACAATGTCACCAACACGTTTATTAATCACAATGATGTGATTGTCTTCGTGAAGAATTTGGAGATTATTTTTGTCTGAAAGAATTTTCATGAAATTTATGCTTTAAAAATGAAGTTTGGCTAAAGCCCTTGATATTGTCTAAAAAAGATACCTCCAGCTAAAGCTGGAGGCAATTGATATTTGTAATCTTTGAACCTTTGTTCCTCTGTATCTTTGAACCTTAGATTAATATTGTTCATTAGCATTAGGAAAATCACTAGACTTAACATCTGCAGCATATTGACCGATTGCTTTAGTCATTTGATCATAAAGATTTAAATAACGACGTAAGAAACGCGGACTGAATTCATTGTTCATTCCTAACATGTCGTGAATTACAAGAACTTGACCATCTACGCCACCTCCAGCACCAATTCCAATTACTGGAATAGAAATGCTTTCTGCTACTTTTTTAGCCAATTCTGCTGGAATTTTTTCTAAAACAACAGCAAAACATCCAATTTTTTCAAGCATTTGAGCATCTTCAATCAATTTTTCAGCCTCTTCATCTTCTTTTGCACGAACACTGTAAGTTCCGAATTTGTAGATAGATTGAGGAGTTAAACCTAAGTGTCCCATTACAGGAATACCTGCATGCAATATTTTTTTAATTGATTCTTTAATTTCTTTTCCGCCTTCTAATTTTACAGCATGAGCGCCACTTTCTTTCATAATTCTGATAGAAGAACGCAAAGCTTCTTTTGGGTCAGATTGGTAACTTCCAAAAGGCAAGTCAACTACAACCAAACCTCTTTCTACAGCGCGAACTACAGAAGAAGCATGATAAATCATCTGATCTAAAGTAATTGGCAAAGTCGTTTCGTGACCAGCCATTACGTTTGATGCCGAATCACCCACTAAAATTACATCGACACCAGCGGTATCAACGATTTTTGCCATTGTATAATCATACGCCGTAAGCATAGAGATTTTTTCTCCATTGCTTTTCATTTCAATTAATGACTTTGTTGTGATTCTTTTATAATCTTTTTTTGCTACTGACATTTTAATGTTTTTTTGATGTTGTAAAAGTATTGAATAATTGTAAAAAGGGAATTAGCAATTATAGAATATTTCGAGAGAAAATGGTTTTCGGTCTTTAAATCCTAATAGAAATTGACTGTTTTCCATTACAATAGAGTAATTGTGTAGTGATTTTAATATTTTTTGCCACGAATTCCGCAAATTACTTTTGTATTTAAATTAGAGCTAATTTGAGGAATTCGTGGCAGACTTTAAATTTTAGCAATCAGCCATGTTTACGGCAATTGCAAGACCTCCTTCAGAGGTTTCTTTATATTTTGAATTCATATCTTTTGCTGTTTCCCACATCGTGTTAATCACTTTGTCTAAAGGGACTTTAGCATTTTTAGAATCGGTTTCTAAAGCCAATTCGGCAGCATTTATCGCTTTAATCGCGCCCATTGTATTTCTTTCGATACAAGGAATTTGAACCAAACCGCCAATAGGATCGCAGGTCAAGCCTAAATGATGTTCCATTGCAATTTCTGCAGCCATTAAAACCTGAGCAGGAGTTCCGCCCATTAATTCGCAAAGTGCAGCCGCAGCCATAGAAGACGAAACACCAATCTCAGCTTGACATCCGCCCATTGCTGCAGAAATTGTCGATCCTTTTTTGAAGATACTTCCAATTTCGCCCGCAACCATCAAAAATTGTTTGATTTCTTTTTCGCCTGCATTATGGTTTTCAATCACCATATAATACATTAAAACAGCAGGAATTACACCCGAACTTCCGTTAGTTGGAGCAGTAACTACACGGCCTAAAGAAGCATTTACTTCATTCACGGCAAGTGCAAAACAGCTAACCCATTTTAAGATTTGGCGGAATTTAACTTCAGTTTTTCTTATTTCTTCCAACCAGCTTTGCGGATCATTATAATTAGAAAGTCCGATTAAGTTTTGATGCATATCAAAAGCCCTTCTGCGCACATGAAGTCCGCCTGGAAGAATTCCTTCAGAATGGCAACCAATGTACATGCATTCTAGCATTGTATTCCAAATACGCATTAATTCAGAATGCACTTCGGCTTCTGGACGCATCGAAATTTCATTTTCGTACACAATTTCAGAAATCGATTTGTTTTCTGTAACCGTATAATTCAATAATTCTGCAGCGTTTTGAATCGGATAAGGAAATGCACATTTTATAACCTCTTTCAGTTTAGCGTTTGTACGTTCTTCTTTAACCACAAATCCGCCTCCAATAGAATAAAAAGTAGATTCATATTCAGAATCATCAGACTTGTAAGCTGTAAATTTCAGCCCATTTGCATGGAAAGGAAGAAAATCTTTGTTGAAAACAATGTCTTGAAGAAAAAAGAACGGAATCACTTTTTGGTTACCCAAATTGATTTCGTTTGTAGTTTCGATTTTTTTAATAATTCCTGCAATATCTTCTACAGGAATATATTCAGGATCTTGTCCGCTCAAGCCTAACATTACAGCAAGATCTGTTGCGTGGCCTTTTCCAGTTAAAGAAAGCGAGCCATATAAATCGACTTTTACTCTTGTGATATCGTCTAAAATTGCTTCGTCTTTCAGCTCTTCCAGAAAGCGTTCGGCAGCGCGCCAAGGACCTAAAGTGTGTGAGCTTGAAGGGCCAACGCCAATTTTAAGCATATCAAAAACAGAGATACATTCTTCCATTGTTCAATTTTTGTTAAGACAAAGATAATCGAATAATGCAATGATGGTTTCTTTTTGAGTGTTAATCTTGCGTATTTGTTAAAAAAAATATTAAAATTTAATAATTCGGCAACGAAATAAATTTAAAACCTTAATATGCAGTTTCCGTAAAAAGTTCGTGTTTTTTAGGTATTTTTGTAGAGAAACGAGTTGCATTACTCGGCTCTTTATTATTAATACTTCATGGATTTTGTTTTAATTCTGAAAATGTCTTTTTACAAATATTAATACCACAAGAAGATAAAGTTACCATATGATAGAATTTTTCAGACATCTATTACAAGAATTCGAATTACCTCTAAGCAATCCTGTATTAATCTTTTCGTTAATACTCTTTATAATTCTGCTTTCGCCAATTTTACTTAAAAAGATTAATATTCCAGGAATTATCGGTCTTATTATTTCAGGAGTTATCATTGGTCCTCACGGATTAAACATTCTAGCAAAAAATTCTGCAGTCGATTTATTTTCTACAATCGGGCTTTTGTACATCATGTTTATTGCAGGGTTAGAATTGGATATGAATGAATTTAAAGCAAATAGAAACAAGAGTTTGCTTTTTGGATTTTTCACTTTTATTCTGCCGTTGTCCATTGGATTTCCCGTTTGTTTTTACTTGCTCCAATACGATTTTAACGCTAGTTTTTTAACAGCAAGTATGTTTGCAACGCACACTTTGGTGGCTTATCCAATCGTAAGTAAATTAGGAATTGCTAAAAATCAAGCAGTTGCTATTACTGTTGGAGGAACTATTTTGACCGATACTGCCGTTCTGATTATTCTAGCAGTCATTATGGGAAGCAGTCAAGGAAATTTAAATCAAGCATTTTGGGTTAAGCTGATCGTTTCTTTAGCCATTTTTTCTGCTATAATGTTTTTGATAATTCCACGTGTTGCAAAATGGTTTTTTAAGAAATTAGAAAGTGAAAAACACGCCCATTATATTTTTGTGCTTTCTGTAGTTTTCTTTGCAGCCTTTTTGGCCGAAGTAGCAGGAGTAGAACCAATTATTGGAGCATTCGTGGCAGGTTTGGCATTAAATCCGTTAATTCCACATTCTTCTGCTTTGATGAACAGAATTGAGTTTATTGGAAATGCTTTATTCATTCCATTTTTCTTGATTTCTGTGGGAATGTTGGTTGATGTAAGCGTTATTTTAAGCGGACCAACAGCTTTGATCGTAGCAGGAACTTTAAGCGTTGTAGCGATTTTCGGAAAATGGATCGCAGCATTTTTTACTCAAATTGTTTTTAAATATACCAGAACAGAAAGACAGCTTATTTTTGGGTTGAGCAGTGCGCACGCTGCCGCAACTTTGGCCGTAATTTTGGTTGGTTTTAAAGCTAAAATATTAGATGAAAACATCTTAAACGGAACCATTATTCTAATTCTGATTACGTGTATTGTAGCTTCGTTTGCAACAGAAAAAGCAGCGAAGAAAATAGCGATTTGCGAAGAAGAAATCTCGCATGAAGACACAGAAAGAGATCAGATATTAGACGAACATATTTTAATTCCTTTAGCAAAATCTTCTGCTGCAGCAAGTTTGTTAGATTTTGCACTTTTAATAAAAGACAAAAAATCATCAAATCCGGTTACTTTACTAACGATTGTTCCAAACAACAATCAGGCAGAAAAGAATATCTTAAAATACAGAAAAGCAGCAGATAAATTTGTAATTCAAGGATCAGCATCTGAAGTAAAAATTAATACGATTGCGAGAATCGATCATAATCCTGCAAGCGGAATAGCAAGGACTTCAAAAGAAATCATGTCGGATATCGTGATTGTAGGTTGGCCAAGAAAAACGGGATTTTTAGACAAAATCTTTGGAGAAAACGTAGATTCGATTATCAATAATGTAGATAAAACTTTGTTTATCTGTAGGTTTCAAAAGAGTTTTATTGAAGAAAAAAGATTGGTTTTCGTTTGTCCGCCGTTTTCAGAAAGAGGAGTTGGTTTTCATTTGTTAATGCAGAAAGTTAGTCGTTTGGCACAAGAATTAAGCATTCCGATTGTAATTTATGGTGAAGAAAAAACGCATCAAGCAATTCAGCAAATTGCGTCTAATTTAAAGCTGAACAGCAAATTCGGATTTAAAAATGTTGCAGATTGGGAAGATTTTGAAGTAATTTCAAATGATATTAGACCAAATGATTTGGTTGTGGTTAATTTATCTCGAAAAGGTTCTGTTTCGTATCAATCAATATTTGATAAATTGCCAACGAAGTTTGAAAAGTATTTTGATACCAATAACATTATGCTTGTTTATCCGCAAGACGATAGAAAAGAAAGTGCAATGGATGCTTACGAAGATTTTACCGCATCGCCTTTAGCAAAAGGTATTGAGGCAATCGAACAAATCGGACGTGGTTTGGGAAGTATTTTGAAGAAAAGCTAAAATCTTATCTTTATGAAAATCTCGTGCTTTTTACCTCTTTGTGCTTTGGTTTTTATTTTTGTGAGTTGCAATAAAGCTAAAGAAGAAACAAATTTAAATTCTGAAGTTGAGATTACAGATAGCATTTCAAAACCTGTAAAAAAGGAATTACCTGAGAATTTTGATGAATTCAATAAAAAATTTCATTCCGATTCTCTTTTTCAGGTTTCGAGAGTCGATTTTCCTATTGAAGGCCAACATGTTTCTGGTTTTGACCAACACGAATGGACAAGAAAAAATTGGCAGTTTCAGGTAATTCCTGTTGCCGAAAAAACAGAAATTGAAGAATACCAGCATTCATTAATAAAAACAGATACTTTAATAACCGAAAAATTTTGGATTCCAGACAGTGGTTTTGAAGTGGAAAGACGGTTTAAACTCATTCATAACAAATGGTTTTTAATTTATTATAATGACATAAATTTATAGCATATGGAGGTTTTAAATGAGATTTTACAGAAGTATAGTTTTCCTAAAAGAGAGATAGAACCTTCAATGCAGATTGGAGATATTCAAGAGCATTTAAAATTCGATCTTCCTGAAGATTATGTTTTTTATGCCGAAAATTATCTTGGAATCGATCAGTTTATTGGAGCTGAGTTTATAAAGCTTTGGAGCTTAGAAGAAATTATTGATGCTAATTTGGAGTATCATATTTTTGAAAAATTGCCGCAAACACTTGCAATAGGCACAAATGGGAGTGGAGAATTTATTGGGATTGAATTTGATGATGATAATTCTTTAAAAATTATTCTTTCTCCTTCTATGAATTTGGATGTAAAATATCACGTCAAAATAGGAGATTCATTTACCGATTTTCTCGATCGACTAGATAAAGGAGTTGAATGGTTTTCATAAATTAAAAATAACGATATGAATCACAATGTTAAATCTATAAGACCGTTTATAGGCGCTAAAAATTTTGAAATATCAAGAAGTTTTTATCGCGATTTAGGATTTGAAGAAATAGTTTTAGAATCTAATTTTTCAGTTTTTAAAACAGGAGAAATTGCTTTTTACCTTCAAGATTACTACGATAAAAACTGGATTGAAAATACCATGATTTTTCTTGAAGTTGATAATGTCGAACGTTATTACAGCGAAATTCTAGCGCTAAATCTTCCTGAAAAATATGAAGGTGTAAAATTAACTCCAATAAAATATTTAGACTGGGGAAGCGAATGTTTTCTGCACGATCCTTCAGGAGTTTTATGGCACTTCGGAAAGTTTAAATAAACTTTATTTTGCCACTAATTGCACGACTTTTTTTACTTTCTAATTATTCAATAAAACTAATTAGTGGAAATTAGTGAAATTCGTGGCAAACAAAAAAAATCATCTTAAACCAAAATCACCCAAAACTCGCGTTGTACTTTTGCGCTGATACCAGTCATTGTAAACCAATTCTAGATTTTTAACTTCAAATTCTCCGAAATCATAATCACGGAATTTTTCTGCGATTTCGATTAGTTTTTTCGGATCATGAAGTTTTTCCTGAAAACGCATTATAGTAGAATGCGCAGTAGATATAGAATAACGACTATCGATACTTTGCTGTAATCCTGAATTTTTAAAATTTTCGCGAAGTCTATTTCGTAAATTATTTAAAGTTTCGTCACTTGGAAACCCTTGAATCATAAGAGCAGAAGGAGAAGCTGTTATTCCTTTAAAATGAATTTGGATTTTCTCAACATCAACCAAACTTCTGCAAATAACTTCAATATATTCGTTTGGCGAAATCTGATTTAAAGTAAAATCTGAAGAACAAGAAATAATCGACATAACAGTAATATGAATGTCTGAATCTGGGTAAAAATATTGCTCAGGTTCTGCTTTTTTCAATTCGTTCAAGAAAGACTGAATATTAGCTTTAATTTCATCATTTGGGCGAATAAGCAAAGTGATTCCAAAACGAGAATCAGATTCGTTTTTAAGTTCCGTATCGATTGAATATTTGCCTGCCGAAATGATTTCAGAAGAGGTTTTGTAAAGTTGGTCGTAGTGTTCAGTTAAATTCATTTTGGTATTATTTCTTTTTGGCTTTTGCCAGATTTTCTTTGACTCTAAATTTGACAATTTCTGTAATCAAGTCAAAGGGCATTGGATCTTTTAAGGGAAATTGCACAGAGCCTTTTCCAGATTTATATTTAGAAAGTTTTTCGACAAAAGCTTCATGTCCGCTTGGTAAAGCATAAAGTCCGATATGGTTTTTAAACGCAGCAAAATAAACAACAATTCCATTTTGCTCAAAAGCTGGCATCGAATAACTGATTTTTTCTTTAGCATCAGGTGCCGCCTTCTGAATTGTCATTCTGACTTTCTCCAAAACTTCCTGAACCTCATTAGGAAATCCGCCAATGTATTCGTCTATGTTTTCTGGTTTTTTAACTTCCATAACTTTTTTTGTTTACTTCGTCCGTTCGGCTTTCAGCCTCGGGTCAAGTTTCAGGTTTCAAGTTGTCTTTTCTTTACATTATTATTTTACCGCAAAGGTCGCAAAGTTACTTTATTGCGAGACTTAAGCAGAGCTTATATTAAGTTCGTAAAGCTTTATCTAGAGAAAGCTTGGCGAACTTTTCATTTCAATGATTCTCAAAAAAGACTTAGCGTACTTTGCGTAAACCTTTGCGTTCTTTGCGGTTAAATTTTTACACAAAAGCGGTTAAATTTTCATCACGCAAGTCCTTTTGGAAAACGATCCAGAACCAAATTCAAACGTAAATTATGCTCTAAAAAAGCTTTTGCTCCAGCCAAAACCAGAGTAAAACCTTCAGTCGAATTACGAACCTGATCGATTATTTTATCTGTGTCGCCATGAAAACCAGAATTGGTAATACTCACAAAAGTTTCATTTTCATTCAACGGATTAAAAACCCATTCTACCAACGTAATTTCGTCTGGATTTCCCCATTCAATTACGATCTTTTTATTTTCTTGCAAAACAAGTGTCGTAACCGAAAGCGAAAAACCATACATTTCCCAAGTCCATTCTGTTTTTTGATTTTCTTCTAATTTTCCAGATCCTTTTGTAAACCAAAATTTACTCGTAATCTGCGGATCAATAAAAGCCTGAAAAACTTCTGAAACAGGTTTTCTTATCAGCATTTCGGCCTTTGCATATTTGTTGTTTTCTGTTTTCATTTTGTTTGAAGTTAATTAGTTAGCTGTAACGAGGAAATGTAAATATAACTCTAAATTTTGTATTGAGTTCTTAAGTTCTAACTTATAACTTTTTTTTATCAATCCATTTCCCAACAGTTGGCGCGGTGTAATTTCGCATTTGATCCAACAAATCATCGATAGAATCGCTAACCAAAAGCATTTTTTGATTGACTTCTTTCAACAATCCTTTTTCAGTCATGGTTTGCAGTAATTCTATAAGCGAATCATAATAGCCATTTACATTTAAAATTGCGATTGGTTTTTTATGCAAACCTAATTGCGCCCAAGTCAGCATTTCGAAAAGTTCTTCGAGAGTTCCAAAACCTCCAGGAAGTGCAATTACACCATCGCATAAATCGTTCATTTTGGTTTTTCTTTCGTGCATGCTTTCCACCAAAATTAATTCGGTTAAACCTAAATGAGCAATTTCTTTAGATCTTAAAAAATTAGGCAATACACCAATTACTTTCCCGCCAGCATTCAAAGCTCCGTCTGCGACAGCGCCCATTAAACCAACATTTACGCCACCATAAACTAATTCTATATTTTGTTCGGCTAAGGTTTTGCCTAAAGCAACTGCTTGTTCTTCGTAAATTTTTTCAGTGCCATAACTAGAAGCACAGAAAACGGTTATTCTTTTCATTTATTTTCTTTTTTAGAGGCAAGATGAAAGAAGCAAGAAGAAAGAAGAAAGAGGCAAGATAATTTTTGAGGTTAACATCTTTCTTCTTGCTTCTTTCCTCTTTCATTTCATCTCAAATCTCATTTTTTCTTCAATTCATATTCAAAATACGGTACTTCTAAACCATTAACAGTAAACGTTAGCTCATTGATTTTTTCAGCTCCGAGTTTTAAAACGGCTTTTTGTGAACGAAAGTTTTCTGCTCCAACGTGAAAAAGTACCGAATTAACGTGCTGAAACGCGTAATCGATCATTAACTGTTTGTTTGAGTTATTGTACGGGCCGCCCCAGTATTTTCGAGTTATAAAAGTGTAGCCAATTCCAACATTCGATTTTTCTGGATTGTAATCGTAGAAACTTGAGGTTCCCATAATTTCATTGGTTTGTTTATCGAGAATTAGGAACGGATTTTTTGTAAGGATCAAATCAAAGTAAGCTCTAAAAACGTCTCTTTTATATCGATCTTTAACCGGATTTTGTTCCCAAATTAACGGATCAGAAGCGGCTTCAAATAACGCCTCAAAATGTTTTTCTTCTAACGGAATTAACTTTGAGGTTTCATTCTCTAAGAAATCTGGCTGTAAATTGAAGTTTGATGTTTGCATTATTATAGTTTGTTAGATTAGTTAATTAAGTCCAATTTGTCATTTCGACCGAAGGGAGAAATCGCACTAGTATGTCGAAAAAGATTAGAAATTTGCTTTACGGATTTTCGCGTGTGATTTGCTTCGCCTATTCGCTATCGCTCGAGTCTCCTTACGTCGAAATGACAAACATTATTAAATTCGTTTTATCTGCACACAAGAAACATTTTCCATTTTAATTTGTTTCCCTGTTTTTTTCAATAATCCCGTTTTAAGATCTCTTTTAAAAACAATAACATTTCCAGTTGAGACATTAGAAGCTACTAAAAATTTTCCGCTTTCATCCAAAGCAAAAATTCTTGGGTGTTTTCCTAAAGTAGACTGATAGCCAATGTTTTTAAGCAATCCGTTTTCGTCGATAGAGAAAATAGCAATATTGTTTTCTTTGCCGCGATTTGTCGCGTATAAAAACTTTCCATCAGGAGAAATATGAATGTCTGAACTTTCAAATCCTTCTTTTATTTTATCTGAATGTGTGGCAATGCGTTGAATTTTGTTTAAAACACCATTTTCATAATTGTAAACACTTATTTGTCCAGCCATTTCTTCAATGCAATATCCCCATTTTTGATTTGGGTGAAAAGTAAAATGTCTTGGTCCAGCTTCTAAATCGGTTTTCGTAAATGGATTTAGGGTTTCCACTAAAGGCTTTTTCAGATTTTTATCAAAAGCATAACATCGAATTTTATCGGCTCCTAAATCGGGTAAAAACAAATAATCGCATTGCGGAGAAAACACTGCCGAGTGCACGTGAGATTTAGTTTGTCTGTCTTTATTCACGCTTCCATCTGTGTAGTGAAAATTTTGTGCGATAGAATCGATTTTTCCATTTTCTAAAATAGGATAAACCGAAACGCTTCCTTCAGTATAATTGGCATTAGCAAGCCATTTCCCGCTTTTATGCACACTTACATAAACTGGGTTTTCGCCACCGCTTCTTTGACTGTTTAAAAAAGTCAAAGTTTTCGCTGACGGATTAAATTCAAAACTGCTTACGCTTCCTGCATTTGGAGTTTTAGTGTCTGTGCAAGCATAAACATATTTTCCGTTTGGAGAAACCGTCAAATACGACGGATTTATAATGTTTTTAACTGAAGTAAATTTGGTCAGTTTCCCGTTTACAGTATCCAATTGATAAACCTGAATAGCTTCAGCTGATTTATCTCGATTATACGATCCTAAAAACACGTAGGTATTTTGAGAAAAAATATTGGATGTTACGAGAAATAAAAATGTTAGAAAAATTATTTTGTTTTTCACGGTTTTGAGTTTGTTTTTGGTTTTTAGCAAATGTTGTCATTTCGAGGAACGAGAAATTACAATAGAAATTCCGCATGCTTAATCGTTAATCTTTGTCGAATTACGAGTGTGATTTCTCGTTCCTCGAAATGACAAATTAAAGAGTTTATTCTTTTGATTTAAAGACAGAATTAATTAATTCCTTTCCACCACTGTTTAAACTCTTGTTTGTCATTTTTCAGTTCGACAACTTCTCCAATCATTGGTGTAATTAACGGAATCGGATTCTCAGATAAACTATTCAATTCAGTTACTTTTTTCAAAGGTTCATCCCAAGCGTGAAGCGATAATGAAAACTTGGAAGAATGCACCGGAAATACACGTTTTGCTTTCAGGTCTTTTATGGCCTTTATTACATCTTCAGGTAAATTATGAATGTATTTCCAGCTCATATTATATTGCCCATTATCAATTAAAGCAACATCAAACGGACCATGTTTTTCGCCAATTTCAGCAAAATGTTTGTCATAACCACTGTCTCCGCCCAAATACATTTTAAAATCTTTGCTTTCTAAAACAAAAGAAGTCCAAAGCGTATTACATCTTTTAAATCCTCTGCCAGAAAAATGTCTTGATGGCGTAGTGTGAATAGTTAGATTTTCATCTAATTGGACTGTGCTATACCAATCTTTTTCAATAATTATTTCAGTTGGAAATCCCCAAAATTCAAAATGCGAACCTACACCAAGTGCGGTGATTATTTTCTTTGTTTTAGGTTTTAATTTTAAAATAGTTTCATAATCCAAATGATCGTAATGATCGTGTGTAATCAATAAATAATCAATTTCTGGAAGATCGTCAACCGTATAAATATCAGTTCCTTTAAACGATTTTGTTGTTCCTGGAATAGGAGAGGCATTTCCGCTAAAAACGGGATCTATTAAAAAGCGTTTTCCTTCCAGCTGAATAAAATAAGACGAATGTCCGTACCAAACCAAAATATCTTGATCTAAAGAAAGTTCTTTCAAATTGGTTTTTACAGACGGAATTAAATCAGTTGGAAATTTTCTTTCTACTTTTTTAAAGAAAAAATCATAAAAAACTTTAGAATAACTCGCGCCTTCTGCAAGATCTGGCGTAAAGCTCTGGTTTTCGAATTTTCCGTTTTTATATTGTGGTGAGTTCTGAATTAAAGCCAATCTTTCGCCAGACGGCGCTTTTCCAAATTTAGGATGCTGTAGAAAAAAGTAAATGGCAAGAACTATTACGAATAATAGAATTAAGAATGTAATCATTTTATTTTGAGGGATATAATTTTTGTGTGTATTGAATAGAAAGTAAAATTATTTCTTTTAAAATCTCTTTATCAACATCAGCTAATTTTTTGATGTAAATGCAAGCTTTTGAAGCAGTATGTTTTCCTAATTTCGGTAAAAGTTTTTCTCGTTCTTCTTCTGGCAGATAGAAATAAACAGTCATTGCTGTTTTTCTTGGCGAAAATCCAGCCAATGGCGCATCGCCTTCGTGTCCGCTGTCGTATTTGTAATGATAACTTCCAAAACCAATAATGCTTGGCCCCCACATTTTTGGTTCAAAACCTGATGTTTCTTGCATTATTTTAAGAAGTTCAAAAGCATCGTTTCTTTTAACTTCATTTTCGACAGCGTTAATAAAATCAGTAACGCTTTCTGCTGTTTCGATGGTTTTATTTTTTGCCATTTTGAGAATTGTTTTTCTTTACTAAATCACTTTTGAGCAAAAGGTTTTTGATTTTAAATTCGGTTGCATAAAACAAATTCGAGTCTTCTGGCATTTGGTTTTCCATAGCAATCAAACTCACATCGCTTTCAGGGAAATATAAATTTACAGAAGAAAATCCGTCGCCTAAACCAGTGTGTCCAAGATATTTTACATTTTCTTCTTCAACAATTCTAATTCCGTAACCATAAGGTTGTTTTTCTTTTCCGAAGAAATTATGCTGTGATAAAATTGTGTTTGCGGTTAATAACTGATACGATTCGGGTTTTAAGATTTTTCCTTTATGCAAATTGTTATTCCAAATTGCCAAATCTGAAACGGTCGAAATAACGCCGTCTGCACCTAAATTGTCATCATTTATAAAACCTGGTTCAACTGCGGTAAGCACATTTTTATTATTGTAATATCCAGTCGCTAAATTTTGAGCCTTATTTTTAGCGTAACAGAAAGTATGATTCATTTTTAATTTTGTAAAAAGCGATGCAGCTACTTCTGCGTAACTTTTTTTCGTGGTAAATTCAACAATCTTACCTATTAAACTAAAGTTTAAATTTCCATATTTAAATTGCGTTCCAGGTTTAAAAGCCAATGGTTTTTGCAAATCGATAATTCCGTGGGAGTGGTTTAAAAGCTGATGAACTGTAACAGAATCTGCCCAAGTTTGCGTAAGTTCTGGCAAGTATTTTTTGATTGGAGCATTCAAATCTACTTTTCCTTTTTCGACTTCCAATAAAAGTAAAACGGCAGCAATTAATTTACTGTTCGACATAATCTCAAATTGTGTATCCATTTTCACGGGTGTTCTAGCTTCGAAATTTGAAAATCCTTCTGCTTTAGAATACAATGTTTTTCCATTTTGCGAAATCAAAATAGTACCATTAAATTTAGGATTTGAAATTTGAATTATACTATCAATACTTTTTTTAAGATCGTCCTTTTTTTGTGCTGAAGAATGGCAACTTGTAAAGATTACTAATAGTACTAGGGAAATTTTAGAGATGAAGTTCATTTTGGTTATTGGGAGTTTTTTCGTTTTGACTTTCAAGTTTCAGGTTTCACGTTTTCAGAGATAACTTGAAACCTGAAACTTGAAACAAAATTTTAATTTAAAACATTCCGTTTTCGTTAATCGAATCTTTTGGAACGGGTTGCCCGAGATCCCAAAGCTCAACGATTTTATCCGATTCGAATTTAAGAATGTGCACAACGGCAAAACCAATATCTGAAGGCGTTTGCTTGAGATGCGAATGCACGGCAACCAAATTTCCGTCTTCTAGAATATGATGAATTTTAAAAACCTTATTCGGATTTGTTCTAGCAGATTCTTCCATGGCAAGCATTAAAGTATCTGCATCGCCTTTAAAATAGGCGTTGTGATGTTTGAAATTCTTTCCGACATATAATCGAAAACCTTCGTGAGAATGCCCTTTTGCTGCTAATTTCAGGAAGTTTTTAGCGATTTCTTTCTTAGTCATGATTCAAGATTTAAAAGCAAACTAAGTTATGAAATAAAGCGCTATAAATTTTGCAGAAAAGGTTCGGATATTTATAAAATTAAAGGGCTTCCGATTTTATTTTTCTAAGACCAACTTTTGATCCGAGATGCAATAGTAATTTTTAGAAAAAGCTAATTTAAAGTTATTTTTTCATCGCTTCTGTTTTCAAGTTAGCAGGCATTTTTTCAATTGCATAGCGCAGTGCGGTGCGGGGCATTACCGTTTTCTTTGAAACAACATATTCAAACACCTCTTTCTGGTGTGATTCGCTTGCTGCCTTTAGCATCCAACCATAACCTTTCTGCACCAAGTCATCTTTGTCTAAAAGAAGTACATCAGCCAATTCTAGAATATTTTCTAGAAACAATCCTTTTCGTGCAGGAATAATTAATGTAACGGCAGCTGCACGTTTCACCCAGCGATTATTAGATTTTGCCCAATTCTTCAATTCTAAAATATATTCAGGATATATCATGATGAATGTGCCAATAGTATGGTTGCATAAAGTATCACAGGAGGCCCAGTTAGAGATATAGTTATGAACCCAACGGTTAAAAATTACGAAATCTTCGCGCTCGTAATGTTTACGCAAAGCATATGACCAATTACAAGCAATAATGGACTCTTCGAAATTGCCTGACTTCCATAGCTCTTCGCATAAGTCAAAAATTTCTGTTTTAGTTTTTCCTTTTATCTCAGCAAAAAAAGTTTTACTAATTTGATTGACAATGGGTACTTTTACGCCATACGATTTGATTTCTTCTTTAAAGAATCGTTGCGAACTGTTTTTTGTTTTTTCGTCAATGCTATCATTGAGTACTTGACGAACTTGTTCGATAATTGTTCTCATTCTATACTAATTGTATTGTAAGGTTTTATTATCGTGTTTTAACGGCAATTCTAGAAGCTAGATAAGCCATTGGAATATAAGCAAAAATTAAATCTACAAAACCAAACCAAATAGGAGATGGTAAAGTGAAAACTGTAACAATACCGCCAAATAAAAAGAAAGCGCCAATTCCGAAAGCTAGTTTTGATTTGTGTTTAATTGCGGCAACAGCAGTTGTCAATGCTCCTGCAAAAGTTCCTATTGCGTGTGCTAAAAATGGAAAAAGAAAATGCTTTGGCTCAAATAAATGAATGGTTGCCTTTAAACCTTCAGTAGTGGTAATATCTGCGCCATTTGGAGCTGGAATTATCGAGCTGCTTAGTAAAATGATGCTCATATTGACAATACTACCAATAACTAGACCTGCAATTACAGCCAAAGTATTTCTTAAAAATGGATTCATAATTTTCGCTTTTTAGCTAACGAATTTATGAAAAATAAAGCAATTAGTTAAACGATTGTCTGAATTCTAAAGGCGAAGTGTTAGTCTTTGTTTTGAATAATTTACTAAATGATTGCTGATGCTCAAAACCGAGTTCGAATGCAATTTCGCTGATAGAAAGGGTAGTGGTCGAAAGCATTTCTTTGGCTTTTTCAATCAGCTTATTATGAATATGCTGTTGCGTACTCTGGCCTGTATGCGTTTTTAGCAACGCGCTTAAATAATTGGAAGAAACGTTTAAATTTTCGGCTATAAATTGAACCGTCGGAAGTCCTTTTTGTTTTAAAGAATCGTCTGTAAAATAATCTTCGAGCAATTTTTCTAAACGAGCTAAAATCTGATGACTGCTTATTTTTCTAGTAATAAATTGTCGGTTATAAAACCTTTCAGCATAAGTCAGAAACAATTCGATTTGGGCAATAATTACATCTTGACTAAACTTATCAATATTAGATTGATATTCTTGCTGAATATTTTTAATGATATCAATTAGCATATTTTCTTCTTTATCAGAAAGATGCAATGCTTCATTGGCTGCATAGCCAAAATAATCGTATTGTTTGATTTTCTGCGCAAGCGGTGTATTCCAAAGAAAATCAGGATGGATCAATAATGACCATCCTGTGTGTTGCATTTCGGCATTTCCTTCAATAGAAAAAACTTGTCCTGGCGAAATAAATAATAAAACTCCTTCTTTAAAATCGTACTCCTGTTGGCCATAACGCATTTTTGCGTTGGCATTTCTTTTTAAAGCAATCGAATAAAAATCCAACATTAAGTTCTTTGGTTCTTCGGCATTGAGATATTTTAAATCTTCAAAATTGTAAACGCTCACCAAAGGATGTTCGGGTTTTGGCAAATCTCTAAAATCATGAAATTCGCTTATTGTTTTAAATCGAAGAGGTTGTTGATTTGCCATACTACAAAGTACTTAATTTTGATTGAAAATAGAAGCAAATTCTTTTGCATAATCTGCCAGTTTTGTTTTTCCTAAAACTGCAGGGCGATTTCGATAGTAATCTTCACCTAACAAACCGTTATAAAGAGCCGCGTACATTTCTACCAAACCTTGCGCAATTTTAGGTTGCATTCCAACAGCAACTAATCCGTTTAGTGTTTCTTTGTCGCTTACTAAATTCCATTTTAATTCAGGATTTCCAATTTCTTGACCTAAAATTTTTGCAGTTTGATCTCCAGTAAGTTCTTCGCTTGCTACATAACGTATTTTTTTTCCGTCAAGCGGAGTTGTAAGCTCTTCTGCAATTGCTTCTGCAATATCGTTTGGAGAAACCCACGGAATTAATTGATCGGCTCCATAATTGGCAGCGATAAAACCGTGATTTTTAATCATCGGAATATAACCTAGCAAATTGTAGAAAAATGAGGTCGGACGCATAAATGTAATCGAAACATCTGAAAGTTTATTTAAAACCGCTTCGATTTCATTATAACGCTGAATAATTCCAGAACCTTCTTCTAAATGCGCTCCAATACTGCTCAAAAATACGACACGTTTTACACCAGATTTTGCAATAGCTTCGGCATAATTATTTCCAATTGTACGAGTAAAAGCATCCAAATCAAGATTGTGATCAAAATAATTCGCACGCGGAATCATGCAATATACGGCATCTGCTCCTGTAAATATTTGAGTTAAAAATTCGACATCGTTTACAGAACCAATCGCAGCTTGAGCTCCAAGATTTTCAATTTCCGATTTTCTTTCATTGCTGCTTGCGATTACTGTAATTTGATGCCCTTCTTTTAATAATGCTTTCGCTAAAGGCTTGCTAATGTTCCCTAGAGAACCTGTAATTATAATTTTCATGATACTATTTTTTTGATGATACAAAGTTGCGCAGTATCAGCGAAATAGATTTAGCCAAATCTATGATTGATGTAGCCTAAAATAATAGTATGAAAAGTGATTTTATTTTTCGGATAATTTTCTTTCGGTTTCAATTTGAGGCTTTCCAGTTGCATTTGGCAGACCTTTTCCAGTTTCGATTAGTTTTTTTAAACTATTCTCGATGTAATTGCTCCAACCTGCTTTGCAAACATCAAAACATTCGTATTCTGGAACTAAACCAACGTGTGTAAAAATAAGTTTTGTTTTGTCGTTTTCTTTCGAAATATCAAAAACAGCTGTAGTATTGGTCCATTCTGTATCGTCTTTGGTGAAGCTGAAATAATTTTCTTCAATCAACCAAACGATTTTCTGATTTGGAATTACTTCAATCAATTTAATTTTACAACGATGAACATCTTCATAATGATATTTAAATTCGTCGCCTTGATTGGCTGTTTTTCCTTCAATTTCTTCAGACCACCAGCCGCGAACATTTTGTATCGCTTTAAAGACTTCTTCTGGCGATTGATTGACAATTATAGTTGTGGTAAAATCGTGAGTATTCATAATCAATTGATTTTTAAATTAGTAAAAGTAAAATTACAATCTAAAAATCAATTGGTTAAGGTGTTTTAAAGACAATTTTAAGGTGTGTTTAAGACAAGATTTTATTAAACGCCATAAAAGAATATTGCAATCGTCATAATCAAGCCAAATAAAATTAGAAAACTTAAAAGAGTAATTAAAGTGACTCTCCATCCGCCAAAAGTATCCCCTCCATTTTCGTTGTGCTTTTGAATGTTTTCTTCTTGATAAGTCTGAATTATATAGGAAGCAATGAAAGAATAAATAACCGGAAAGACAATTTTTGGAAAGTTTTCAGGAAGACTAAATGAGATTCCGATAATTGCAATTGTGCACAAAGCTGTAATAATCCAAGTATTTCTGGCTTTTTCTAAATCATTAAAAGCTTTAAAGTTTTGTGCAATGCAATATCCTGCAACCAATGGGCCACCAAAAAAAGTTGCCGTGCTGATTGCTTTTTTAGAATATATTTTCTCTGTTGGAATTTCTTCAAAAACTGATTTTTCTAAGTTATTGTCTTCTGTCATTTTTATAAAGTGAGATTTGAGATTTATAATATTGTTTTAATTTTTTGAGGAATTTTATTTATTAGTTCAAAATGTTTTGACATAACATTTTCAAGTTCCAAAGTTCCGCCTAAAATAATCATTTCCTTGTGTGTAAAACGTTTTCCAAGTCGGTCTTCAATCATAATTTTTTCCATGCTTTGCGCGATTTCAATTTGATGCAAGAACTCATTCGGATGACCTGCTGTGCAAATTACAAGACCGTACGGAATGGTTTTCATTTTTCTGGAAGTTTCGTTTTGTCCGTACGCATATCCTACAGAATAAATGCGATCAAACCAACCTTTTAATTTTGATGGACAATCGCTCCACCAAACTGGATATAGAAAAATAATACAGTCGGCTTTTTCTATTTTTTCTTGTTCTGCTAAAACATCTGTTGGAATAGGAAGTTCTGTTTTGGCAAAACCTTCACGATTGTATTCTTCTTCAGACATATCGCTTGCAAAATTTAATGCATACAGATCGGAGATTTCTACATTCCAGTTTTCATTATTCAAGGCTAGTTTTAATCTTTCTAGAACCTGAAAAGTATACGATTTTTTGCTAGGATGCGCGTAAACAATTAGAATATTCATTTTGAATTTCTTAGATTTATTTTTTTGTACGAAAATATAAATTAAAATATAAAAAATAATTGATTCTTACTTAAGAACTTTCCTTTCGTTTTCGAGCATTTTTTCAATATTAAAGTAAATGCCATCGACATTGTAAACACCCTTTTCAAAACTTAAATAATCGCAATTATCGACAAGTGATTGTCCTTTCGATTCTATTTCAAAAAGGCTGAGTAAAATATATTCATGGTCGACCATTAGTACGTGAAAACCAGTTTCACATTTTTTGCCGTCGCCAGAAGAAAGAATGACATTCATGATGCTGTGAAATCTAAAAGAAGCAATTTTCGCTCCTGCTTCATCGCCTTTTAAATGATAAATGTAAGCTAGAAAGTTAAGTTGCTGTAAATCGAATGGAAAATCATTTAAGGAATGATCGATTAGTTTAATAATCGCATCGTAATCGGCGGTTTCTAGTTTTTCTTTGTTGTAATAAGCTTGAAGCTTTTCGTCGTCTGGAGATTTCCAAAAAGCATTATACTTAGGTTGAAAAAAATAACCAAGATACAAATGGCGGTATTCATCATGCGTTAAAAGAGTGTCGTTTTTAGTGAGTCTTTCCATTAGTTTAGGATAGAAAAACTTCGAATTTTTGTCGCTTATTTCTTTTTCGATGGCTTTATAATCGGGTGTTGTAAAACCAAGTTCTTGTGAATGCAGTTGAATTCCGAAACAAAAAATGAAAAGGATAAAAATTTGTTTTAGCATGATTTAGAATGTTTTAAGTTGTAGTTCTGGTCTTACTAAAATACAAATTATATTAGAACAAAAAACGCTCTTATGAAAACAGATGCGTGAAGGATGGGAGCGGCATCCTTTTATGGTTATTTTACCTCTTTAGTCAGCTCAAATAAAATATAACTTCCGGTGCTAGAATTTCCTCTTGATTTTTCTACAAATCCTTTTTTAAGATAAAATTCAATTGCTTTGGTATTGCTTACCAGACATTTTAAGGTAATTGGAAATGCAGTTTTTTGCATTGAGGCTTTTAATAATTCGGTACCAATGTTTTGTCCTTGATATTTAGCGTCAATATAAAGATGATGAATGAAATTATTAGGCATCCAGATCGAAATAAATCCGATGGGAATATTTTCTAAAAGCGCTATTAAAATATATTCGCCTTGTGTTTCTTTGTCAAAATCGTCTAATTGAAATTTTGAAATATCTTGGTCGGCAAATGTGCGTTTTCTTTCGTTTAAGAACAATTCTCTTAAATATGGTAAATCGCTGTTTTGGGCTTCTATTATGCGTATCATTTACAATTTTAATTTACTGTTTTTCAACAGCACAAACCTTTTTAAATTATTTTTAGAATTCTGTTTGAGTAGACAATATAGATAAAAAAATCCGACCTGTTTGCACAAATCGGATTTTGAATTTTTATGACTGTAGCTTTTTTATAAGCTCATTTGATGCCTGCTCAAGCGCTTTATAGTAATTTCCTTTTTTAAGCTCAGGAATAGAATAGGTGCTTATTATGTTTTGAGTATCTTCTGTATTCAACTTGTACTTTATAAAATCGACACTTAAGAGCTGAATCTGTCTCAATGTTTTACTAACAACAATTAATAGAGTAGGATCTAATCTTGGATCTTTTGATAAAAATTTATCTAAATCGGTCGCAAACTCTTCAAAAGATTGAAATGGCTCAATAGAAGGAGTTGTTATAATAACAATTTTATAAAGATATTTTTTTTCAAAATTGTTAAGTGTAGTGTTTAAAGCTTTAAGTTCTTCTGGTTTTAATATTTTTTCGAAGTCGTTAACACAATCTGTAGATTGAGAAAAAGTGCTTTTTAAACGAGAAGCAAAATCAGTGTCGTTTTTTGTTTGGGCAGACAAAAGAACTGAAGATAATAGTATTAGCGTAAAGAATAATTTTTTCATTCTGTTGCAGGTTAGATTTGGTGCAGCAAAAGTAGCACATTCTTTATTTTAAATCGCTGAAAAAAAGATAAGTTTTGATTTTGAAATGAAGAAATATTCATTTTTGAAAAATAGCTTCTTAAATTAAAAATCCGACTTGCTTTTGCAAATCGGATTCTGAAATTTTCTATTGAAGTACAGGGATTAAGTGATCCCATTTGAGTTCTTTTGCAAAATCTAAAGCTGTTTTTCCGTTATTGGTTTTTGCATCTGCATTAGCTCCTGCTTTTAAAATGAGTTCTACAGAAGTTTGATTTCCGGCAATGGCTTCGCGATGTAAAAAAGTATAACCCAAATCGTCTTTTGCTTCTATTTCTTCTGGATTGCTTTTTAAGAATTCGATAAGACTTTCTTTCATGTTTTTGCTCATCGGATGTTCAATTAGATTTTCTGGTTTCTCTTTTTGTTCGTTTACAACCAAAATATCACTAAAATCACCAAATTCTAATCCCCAAGCTTCATCATGTGCTTCTCTTTCTTCGTCGCTCATTTCTGAACGCATGGCATGAATTGTAAATGCTCCGTAAGTTTTTCCATTAATTGCAAATAACCAATCACTAATTTGATCAATTGGAATTGCAATTTCGTCTCCATTATTTACATTCGTCAATTCATTCGGATCGTTTACTAAAATTCCGTAGATCGTTTCACCATCAAAATTTACATCATTAATCCACATGTGTTCTACGATCGTTTCATCGTCTATGTCTTGAGTGAAAGCTAGTTTTACACAAGCAACATCCAATCCTGGAACTATTCTTCTGTATTCCCAAGATAATTCTCTCCAGAAATATTTAAAGGTCTCTTGAGCTTTTTTATAGGCTTCAATCATTTTTGGACTTTCTCCGTTGGCGTAGAATATTGTTGTTTCTTCCATTATATAAAGTTTAAGTGATTTTATTGAATTTTGAATCCTTATAAAAGTAAGAATTTTAACATGATGAAAAGTTTTCCAATGTCAAATTTTGAACAACTTTTTATTTGGCATTTTTCTCCGTGTAAATTGTAAGAAGTGGATTGTGTATTGTTTTTGTTTAATAAAATTATTGGTTTTTATTTTAAACAAAAAAATCCGATTTGATTTACAAATCGGATGTTGTTTTTTAGTTGAGTTTTAATCTTGTTTTCGAATAAAAATATACAGTTGCTATATTTAGAATTGCAAGAATCCATAATAATGGATTGCTGAAAAAATCCTGATAGGTTTTGCCTTTCGGAATTTCTACTAAAGGAACAAACAACAAAGCATCTAATAAAATTGCTGTCAAAGACATAATGACCCCAACTTGAAATCCAGATATCGAAATTGCTTTTTTATAATAAAATGAAGCTCCAATTGCTGAATAGAAAACAATGAAAAGGCAGATTATTGCAGTTTGTATATTTAGCGAATCTTTTATAATTGGAATATGTTCTAAGATAAAAAAGGTTGCAGCGACACAAATCCAAAGAATGATTCCCGATAAAATGGCTCTTAAATAATTCATGATAACTGATTTATTTCATTCCAAACACCACTTTTTGTCGCGTTCTGGACATATGCTGAAAAATCAGTTGCTTTTCGTCCTAAAACTTTTTCTATATCATTTGTAACGCTAGAATTTCTTCCATCCAAAACTTCTGCAAATAAATAATTGATCAACCAGATTTCATCTTCAGGAGTTTGGTATTCGCGAAGTATACTTAGATATTCTTCTAATTTTAAGGATTGAAAAATGATTTCTTTCTCGGTAATTTTTGCTATTTCTTCAATTGCATTTCTAAAAGTAAGCAAGCGCGGACCTGTTAACTCATAAGTTTGTCCGTTATGTTTTTCGTTTAAAAGTGCTTCTGTAACTACTTCAGCAATATCGTCAGCGTCTATAAAAGGTTCTAAGACATCTGCTTTTGGAAGCGCCACAAATCCAGCTAAAATAGGTTCTAAAAAGAAGCTTTCGCTAAAGTTCTGATTAAACCAAGAGGCTCTAACAATAGTCCATTTCTGAGCTGTAGCTTTTACAATTTCTTCGCAGACTTGTGCTTCTTTTTCCCCTCTTCCAGAAAGTAAGACCATTTTTTCTACACCAAGTTTTGTTGCTAAAAGTGTAAACTTCTGAATCGTTTCTGGAGCAGACGGAATAGCTAAATCGGGATAAAAAGTAATATAAACGCTGTCTTTTTCTTTTAAAGCAAGTGGCCAAGTTTCTGGATTTTCCCAATCAAAAGGAACTTCTGCAGTTCTTGAGCCAATGCTGATTTTGACATTTTCTTTTTTCGCTAATAATGCCGCAACACGTCGACCTGTTTTTCCGTTTCCGCCAATTACTAAAATGTTGTTTGTTTTCATGATGAATGTTTTTAATTAATGATGACACAAAGTTGCACACATCATTATCAAAACATTTGTTTGAAAGGAATTAAGATTTGTTTGAAAAGAATTGTTTTTTGACTTCGTTTGGTCTCGATCCGAATTTTTTCTGAAAAGCATTTGAGAACGAACTTAAACTTTCGTAACCGACATCCCAAGCGGTTTCTTGTACTGTTTTTTCGCTATTGCAAAGTAATTCGTAAGCTTTATTAAGACGTTCTTCATGAATGAATTTGTAAACCGGAATTCCGAATAGCTCTTTAAAATTCTTTTTTAATTTATTGCTGTTTAGTCCAATTAGTTTGGATAATTCTGTTATTGTTGGTGGTTTAGAATAATTTGTGCTTACAATATCTTTTGCCTGAAAAAGTTTTTCTTTGTCTTTTTCGGTTAAGTCTGTTTTCTTTTCGCTGGAAAGAAGAGCAAAATAATGCGCCAATAATTCATTAACCTGACTCTTCAAAAATAGAAGTCTAGTGTTGCCTGTATAAGTTGTATTAAATACTTTTTGAACAGCCAATTGCATTTCTAAAGTCATAAATAGAGTAGGGCCTTTTACAAAATGAGAATTAGGATGGACCAATTCGGGCAATTGTTTTTCGAAAATCTCTTTTTCTGTCTGAGGTAAATTTTGAATAGTTTTCAGTTTAGCAAAAATACTAATGGACTGTAAAGGTTTTTCAGGTGTAATTTTATGGGCAAAACCAACTTTTTGATTTCCGAAAAATGAAATTGCCAAACCTGTTGTGTTCGTTAAATATTTTGTTTGGTCGTTGTGTTTAATTTCTAATTCGACATTTCCAGAACCATAAAAAGCAAAACCAACTGCATCGCCGTCAATTTCGCATCGCTGTACAAACTCTTTATCAGAATTGGATTGCTCGATCAAGACAATGAAATTATTTACTTCTATGATATCGGTGGTCATTTTTTTTTAATTAGAAAATTTGATAATTAGATAATTTTTTAAAAGGCTGAAATGTAATCAAATATACAAAAGTAATTTTAGGACTATTTCTAGGGAAGAGAAATCTGCATGTATACGTAACGTTTTTTTCACGATTATCTTTGTCAAAGTTTTAAACTTTGACAAAGATTTTGATTGAGTAGTTTCCAATTTTCGTTTTCCAGAATAAAAAAATCCGATTCACTTTCGCAAATCGGATTTTATAAATTGAAAATTATATATAACTCCGTAAAGACATTAAATCTCTACATTGTATATTTTACAAGTGAATTACTTCGCCGTAAGCGTCAGCAACAGCTTCCATAACAGCCTCGCTCATTGTTGGGTGAGGGTGGATCGCTTTTAGGATTTCGTGACCAGTAGTTTCTAGTTTACGAGCTACAACTGCTTCAGCAATCATATCTGTAACACCAGCACCAATCATGTGGCATCCTAACCATTCTCCGTATTTAGCATCGAAGATTACTTTTACGAATCCGTCAGCAGCTCCGGCAGCTTTTGCTTTTCCAGAAGCTGAGAATGGGAATTTACCAATTTTTAATTCGTAACCTTTTTCTTTAGCTTGTTTTTCTGTTAAACCAACAGAAGCGATTTCTGGAGTTGCGTAAGTACAACCAGGAACGTTTCCGTAATCGATTGGCTCAACGTGTAAACCTTTAATTTTTTCAACACAGTTAATACCTTCAGCAGAAGCAACGTGAGCTAAAGCTTGACCTGGAGTAACGTCTCCAATTGCATAGTATCCTGGAATGTTAGTTTCGTTGTAAGCGTTTACTAAGATTTTATCTCTGTCAACAGCGATACCAACTTCTTCTAATCCGATGTTTTCGATGTTTGTTTTAATTCCAACTGCAGAAAGTACGATGTCAGCTTCAAGAATTTCTTCTCCTTTTGCTGTTTTTACAGTTGCTTTTACTCCGTTTCCAGAAGTATCGATTTTTTCTACAGAAGAGTTAGTCATGATTTTTACACCCGCTTTCTTCATAGAACGCTCCATTTGTTTAGAAACGTCTTCGTCTTCTACAGGAACGATGTTTGGCATAAATTCTACAATAGTAACGTCTGTTCCCATTGAGTTGTAGAAGTGAGCAAACTCAACTCCAATTGCTCCAGAACCTACAATAATCATAGATTTTGGTTGAGTTGGTAATGTCATTGCCTGACGGTATCCAATTACTTTTACACCATCTTGAGGTAAGTTTGGTAACTCACGAGAACGAGCACCAGTTGCGATGATAATGTGATCAGCGCTGTATTCTGTAACTTTATTATCTTTATCAGTAACGTCAAGTTTTTTTCCTGGTTTTAGTTTTCCAAAACCTTCGATAACGTCAATTTTGTTTTTTTTCATTAAGAATTGAACTCCTTTGCTCATTCCTTCAGCAACACCACGGCTGCGTTGAATAACTGCTGGGAAATCTTTATCAAATTCAGAAACTTTCAATCCGTAGTCAGAAGCGTGTTTAAGGTAATCAAAAACCTGAGCAGATTTTAAAAGTGCTTTTGTTGGGATACATCCCCAGTTAAGGCAAACTCCACCAAGATTTTCTTTTTCTACTACAGCTACTTTAAAGCCTAATTGAGAAGCTCTAATCGCTGTTACATATCCTCCAGGACCACTTCCTAAAACAATAACGTCGTATTTCATTTTTTTTGTTTTTAGTATTAACTATCGAAAATGAAGTTTGTATTTCCGAAACTCATCTTTCGATTTCTTCTTTTGTTATTTGTGATTGCGAATTTAAGGATTTATTTTATATGAACACTTGAAATTTTGCTTTTAAAGAAATAGATTTTGGTCTTTTCACAGAAACCGAACTAATTGTGAATTGTAAATTGTGAATTATGAAGTGATTTTTGTGATTTTGACTATAAATCTGAAAAAGTTGTGGATTTCGAGATGTTTGAAAAAAAATAAGCCACAGATTATTAGGATTAAAATGATTTTTAAATCAATGTTAATCTGTATAATCTGTGGCTAATACTATTTTTGCGAATTGCTTTGGAAAATCTTTGCGTGGGCTTCGACTTCGCTCAGCCTGACAATAGTAGTAGTTAACAATTAATAATTAACCATTAACAATTAATAATTAAACTTTCACGTGTCCCCAGTTTTCTCCGCTGGCAATTCTTCTAATTTGCATTTCGCTAACTCCAAACTGTTTTGCAATCATTTTAAGACGCGTTTTTTGTTCTGGTCTTGCAAGGATTTTTTTAATTAACATCACTTTTGTGGTTGTTAATTTTCGTCCGTCAGCTTTTAGATTGTGTTCTATTAAGTTCTTTTTTGCCTGAATAACACGCGGACTTTTACGGCTGTGCGCCATCATTTCTTGTTTTGTAGCCCAGCGTAAATTGCGCTCGTCATCGTTTGCTCTGTTGTAATCTAAGTGCAGAACATACGTTTGATCTTCAGAATCTTTCGGAATGAAATATTGGGCAACTAGTTTGTATAAGAAAAGATATTTATTTACGATTTTATCGTCTTTTTTAACCTTAAAACGGAAAGTTGGATATCCGTCGCTTAAACCTCCTTTTAAGATGCGTCCGTTTTCTATTTCATCGGTAAAACTTATTAATCGACCTCTGTTTGAAATGGCGTATCTTAATTGTAATGAGGCATTTATTTCTATTTCTTTGAATTTTTCATCAGGATAAAATCTATTTTGTGGCATTGTCTTTTACATTTGATTTCTATACTCTCAAAGATAAAGAATAAACGAAAAATTTCTGCTATCTAACTGATTGTGAAAGGTCAATTTTATGATTTCTATAACGCTAATTTAACGTTTTAAAGCGTTTTTGACAGTTTTTAGTCGGATTTTAAATCACAATTTGTGAATACTGCAGTTTTTTAATTTAGGAAACGAACGTCAATTTATAGCTAAATAATTATTAAATTATTGGTCTAGCCAGTTTTTGAAATTATTAATTTCCTTTTTACTGATGAAAATTGCCTCAGATTCGGCTGGAGGAACATTTAGAATCAATTCTACTTTCTGATTGGAGTGTTTTACAACTTCTTTTATACTGTTTCTAGTCACAATATATTTTCGGTTTATTTTAAAGAAATTGAAAGGATCAAGACTATTTATAATATCGGTTAGGGTATTATTGTACAAATAGCTGTTTCCAGATTTTACGTGAATAAAAAGATGCTTTCCTGTTGCCGTAAAATAAGTGATTTCACTTTCGTTAATAGAAATCATTTTATAACCGTGATTTACTAAGAAATGATGCTGGATTTTACTGCTTTCAGGATTTTCTATTGCTACCAAAGATTGAAGTGTAGAATTGCCGTTAAAACTATCTTTTATTTTTTTGAATTTCTGAAGTGCTTCTAACAATTCTTCTTCTTCAAAAGGTTTTAAAAGATAATCGATTGTAAAATGTTTAAAAACTGAAATGGCATAAGAATCGTAAGCCGTGATAAAAATGACAGGGCAGGAGATAGCAGTTTTCTCGAAGATTTCGAGACTTTTTCCGTCACCCAAATGAATATCCATAAAAGCAAGATCAACTTTGTTTTCGCTAAAAAAAACAACGGCTTCTTTTACCGATTTTAAAACTGTGATTGCGGCAATCGATAAAACGTCCTGCTGTTCTAAAATCGATTTTAGATAGCTAGAAGCAAGATGTTCGTCTTCGACAATGGCAATTTTCATTTTTACGGAAATTTATAACCAATTATACTGCAAAGATAAAATCAGTAATTCTTATTCGCAATAAAGAGTGTAATTTGTTGCATGAATTTTATAAAAAAAAGGCCCAGTTGTAAAAACTGGACCTCTTAAAAAAAACAATTTAGGTAAAATTATAGATTGGGATTATTCAATCTCGCGTTTGCTGGGTAAATAAGAGTATAACGCGGATCATTTTGTATCAAAGTATAGTTTTGTCCTTTTAGAGTATGAACAATTTGTTTTTGAGTTGTTCTCCTTAAATCAAACCAACGCTGACCTTCAACAACAAATTCACGTTGTCTTTCTGCCAAAATGAAGTTGGTTAAATCTGCTGCATTCATAGCGTTTACTTGGCTTTCAAGCTGTGTGTATCCTGTTGCAGAATATCTGTTTTTTGCAAAACTTAAAACAGTTTTTTTAGCATCTGCGATATTGTTCAACTTTACAGATGTTTCTGCTTTTGTCAAATACAATTCAGAAGTTCTAATCGTGCATTTGTTCTCGTCGAATCTTCCTTTTTCAATTAAGTAATTGCTTCCGCTAGTTGAAAAGTAAAGAGGAAAACGTAAATCTGTCGTTTTGCTATATGCATTGATCAACTCTGGAGACGCAAAAGAAGATTGCATAATATCGGTAGTATATCCTGGTTCGATAGCTAAAATAGATTCTGCAGCATCAAACTTTGTTGGAATAACAGAAGTCGAATTTAGATTAACCAGATTGCTGTTTATTGCAAGCGCTTTGTTGGCAGCATCTAAAGATTTTTGCCATTGCTGTTGATAAAGATAAATTCTGCTTTGTAAGCCATACAAAGCAACTTTAGAAAAGCGGTAGTTTAAACCTTTAACTTGAGAACTTACATTGATTAATTTTTCAGCTTGATTAGCATCTGAAATAATCTGGTTGTAAATAATTTCAACAGATTGCGGAACAAAAACTTGCTCTAAGTCGATTTCTAGAGCTAATGGAACTGACTTGTCTGAAGCAGCTGTTGCCGCATTGTATGGTTTTCCAAAAAGATTTACCAAGTCAAAATAGGCTAAAGCTCTAAGCGCATAAGCTTCTCCAATTAATTGATCTTTTTCTGGAGAAGGATCCAGTTTTTTTGGAGCTTCATTGATTACTACATTCGTATAGAAAATAATAGAGTATAGTTGGTCGTATGGAAAAGATTTGGTATACTGATCTGGGTTTGCGTCTTTCCAGATGTGAATGTCTCTGTAAGAAACAGTTCGGTCACTATCTTCATTTAAAACCAATTCGTCTGTACGCATAGACGTTAAGGCTTTGTGTTGTGGATATATCGAGTAGCCTGTTGTTAAAACAGCACGATATTGTGGTAAAGTTTCTGGAATCACTTTTCCGACAGGAGTAACATCCAGATATTCATCGCAACTGCTTACAGCAATTGACGCAACAAAAAGGAATATATATTTTGAGAATTTTTTCATCTTTAATTGTATTAGAAAGTTACATTACATCCTATAGTAAATGATCTAGGAACTGGCTGTGCATAAATGCTTCCGTATGTTTCAGGATCAAAATATCCTTTGAAATCTGAACCTACTACAAATAGGTTTCTCGCTTCAACATTTAATCTGATGCTTTGAATGTTAATTTGATCTGTAAATGCTTTAGGAAGTGTATAGCCTAAACGCATACTGCTTAATCTCATATAGCTCATTTCGCTAACCCATGTGTCTAAATAGTTGTATGTTGGTATCTGATTTGCGCCAGCGAACCATAAATAAGCTAAATAAGAATCTCCGGTTCCAGAATCTTTACTTGTAATTCCTGGTAAATTAGAAGATGTATTTGTTGGTGACCAAGCGTTTAAAATATCTGTACTATAATTTTGTCCTCTATCAACTTGTGTTCCGTTGTAAGGAGGTGTTTTAACTACCGTTTGTTTTAAATTGAAAGACGCAGCAACTGTGAAATCAAAATTGCTTATTTTGAATGTGTTGGTAATACCTCCAGTAAATTTAGGGTCTCTGTCTCCTAAATAAACAAATAAATCTCTGAACTCTGCTGCTGTTAAACTTGATTGTGCAAATTCTCCAGGGAAAAAGTCTGCATAAGGATCAAATAAACCAAAGAAAGTTTGTGCATTTACAGTTTCTCCTTTTTTGTTTACAAATAATGGATAACCGTTTTCGTCGATTCCGTTTGTTTTAAATCCGAAAACAGCATTTACAGCATGACCTTCTAGGTTTGGCGTATAAGTGTTGTCGCGAATTTCTAAACGGTCAACATTACTTTTGTTGTGTGCAAAGTTGATGTTTGTTGTCCATTTAAAATTAGGGTGATTAATGTTCTTTGTCGCAATAGAGATTTCATAACCTTTGTTGCTTACTTGCGCCCAGTTCATGTTTGTATACTCAAAACCATTTTCTACTGGCAAAGATTTCGAACCAATTAAATCAGAACTTTTTCTGCCGTAAGCATCTGTAATAATGCTAATGCGGTTATTGAATAATCCTAAATCTAAACCAAAGTTGGTATTTTGTGTTTTTTCCCAACGTAATTTATCGTTTGGTGGACTTATAACAATGATTGTTGGTTCTGTTGTTCCAGGTAAAATAGTTGTTATTTTGTTATTCCCCATTACGTATGGCGAAGTTCCTTTATCAATATTACCTTGTAAACCGTAAGAAGCACGAAGTCTTAAATTAGAAATCACTTTGCTGTCTTGAAGGAATTTCTCTTGAGAAACTAACCAAGATCCAGAAACCGACCAAAGCGGTAAATATTTGTATTTAGGATCTACACCAAATAAGTCAGAACCATCATATCTAATACTTCCAAAGAAACTATATTTTCTGTTATAAGTATAAGAACCAGTTGCGTAAAATGAAGCAAAAGCATTTTCGCTCTGGCTTTTTAGGTATGTTCTATACTCAGGATTGTTTGCAAAATCTGAATTTGGAAAAATAATCTGTTGTGTTGTTAATGTATTTTCGTCAAAACCAAAACCTTTTGTAGCAATATTTGTATTGTAAGTTCTTCTTAACTCATTACCAACCATTGCTTCAATTTCGTGTTTTTCACCTAAAGTCTTGCTGTAATTAACCATTGTTTTTAGGTTATATTGAAAGAAATCGGTGTTTGAATTTTGAATAATACCACCAGCAGGAAGGAAATAATTGTATTTTCCGTCTTTGTAATAACGTGTTTGTTCTTTTGTTCTTCTTGTAAAATAAGTATCTGCTGAAGCAAATTTCTCACTTGAGCTATTGTCTAACTGTAAACCTAATTGGCTGCTTACTCTTAAATCTTTTGTGATTTTGTATTCAGCATCTAATAAAGCTTTAATCGCTCTAGTTTTTAAATCGTAAGAAGTATTGTTTCTTTCTTCGATGATGTTGAAAGGAACATAAATATCAGAATAACCCATAATGTCTGGATCGTATTTGTAGCTTCCGTCGGCATTGTAAGGAGTCAAATATGGATTAACGTTTCTTGAATAATTAGCAGGATTGGTAAAACCACTTGTATCTGAGATATAAGAAGTAGTTTTATTTTCAGAACCAAAAATTCCAATACCAACTTTAAATTTATCTGTTATTTCAAAATTGTTTTTTAAAGTTAAGTTGTAACGTTTTAAACCAGTTCCAATAGTTGTTCCTTTTTCGTCATAATATCCTAAAGAGAAATAATAATCAGATCTTTCTCCTCCACCAGACAAACTTAATCCGTGTTGTGTATTAATGGCAGTTTGATACAATAAATTACCCCAGTTCGTATTAACGCCTCTTAAACTGTTAATAGATTGCTGTGTTTGCGGACTCAAAGAAGAAAATCCACCAGTTCTGTATGCGTCTAATTCATTCGTTCCATTTAGGATACGGGCAACATCTCCACCGGTGTCTCTGTAAGTCAAATCTGAACGGCCAGCCAAACCAAGTTCAAAATCAACTTTTTGATTAGAATCCATCAAGTTTAATTTTGAAATTTCTGGTCTTAATGTAATAAAGGTATTTGTGTTGAAGTTAATCGACATTTTACCACTTTTTCCTTTTTTGGTCGTAACCACAATTACACCATTTGCAGCACGCGCACCATAAATCGCAGTTGCCGCAGCATCTTTTAAGATGGTAATATCTTTAATATCATCTGGGTTTAAACCAGCGATAGAGTAGTTGTTTAAAACATCAATATTGTCCTTGTCGTAGTTTTTAGGAACATCATTATTCTCTAACGGAAGTCCGTCAAGAACCCATAAAGGATCTTGAGAACCGTTTAAAGAAGCTGTACCTCTAATTCTGATTTTTGCAGCTGCTCCAGGTGCTCCAGATGGTGTAGTAACAGCAACTCCGGCAACTTGTCCAACTAACAATTGATCGATACTAGAAACTCCAGCTTGCTGAATCGAAGCCATATCTACTTTTGTAATAGCAGATGTCAGCTTTCTTTTTTCAATTTTTTGGTATCCAGTAACTACAATTTCCTGAAGTTTTGCAACCTCAGATTTTAAGTTGATTGTATATTCTTTTTGAGCTGACAATTCAAGGGTATAAGGCTGATATCCCATGAAAGTGATTCTCAATGTAGTCACTTTTTTTCCTATTTTCAATTGAAATTTACCATCAAAATCTGTAGTAGTTCCAATGCTTTCGCTTTGGATAATTCCTGATTGTGATGTTTTGCTTCCGATAGAATTGTTTTCAACAAAAATCGAAGCTCCAGGAATAGGCTGGTGATCATTTTCATCTAGAATAATTCCCGAAATGGTTCGGGTTTCCTGCGAGTATCCTGCAATGGCAAGGAACAGCAGTAAGGCTTGTAAAATTTTTGTCATGTTTTTGGTTGTGTATTAAAAGGTTGTATTATTTAATGCTTTTTCGATTCGTTGGATCAAATCGCGGTAATGGTTTTGGGTAGATTGGTCTCCTGTATTCTTTTTAATTTTTAATAATTGAAGGACTTTTGTTAATTCTCCTTTTTTATCTGAAGTAACTTCTGCAACTCTGCTTAAAAAAGCATTATTGATGTTTCTTGCTGTATGGGCATCGTCTAAATAATTGCATAAATGCGGCATGCTTAAAGTCTGCTGAATTTCGATTGTTTTCTTTGCTTCGGTTTTTTCAAATAATTTATTTGTTGAAATAATTAAAACATCTACATAATTCTTTTGTGTCATACGCTCTAGAATTGACAATGATTTATTGGCAATTGTTCCAGCAAAAACGTTTTGATGCATTTTTTTAAACAAATCATTTACAGTAAAAACCGGATCTTTGGTTTTGTTTTGGTGATACAGTTCGTTTTCAGTCATTCGAAGCAAACGATCGTCTCTGAACAAACTATACATCATATCGTATTGTAATCCTCGTGCCATTGTATATGGTGTGTACTCATAAGGTCCAATAGGAGAATCTTTCAGCGGATTTGTTTTTTCTAAAATGTCATTGAAAAACAACCACTGCGGAATCGTAACTACATTTTTAACTAAGTAATCTACGGCTCTTTTTTGCATTGCTGCAGGAACGGGAACATAACTTTGTTTGTTATCGCCGTGAACAGTTGTATTTAAATAAATACCACCAACATTAGCCAATACATGATCATTGTAAGTTTGCCATTGTCCAATGGCTCCAATATATAGTTTGCCAGTTTCGTAGTAAGACTCGTTTTTTTCGTAAGTCCAGTTTAGGATATTATCTACAACACGTCTTAAATTTTTTAAACCGTATTCGCTCGCTTTCATAGCATCGTTTCCTAAATCTTCAGACTGAGAACGAGGATCAATTACATTTCCTTGTTGCTCGCCATAAAAATAAATGGGGTCATCTTGATGTTTGGTAATTAAGGCGTTTAGTTTTGTTGTTTCGTTTTCGTTAGGCGCGTACCATCTGTAACCCCATTCAATAGCGTATTTATCGTATTCTCCGATTTTTGGAGTAATAACTGTTACGTTGTCTTCTGGCTGCGCTACATAATTGTAACGCGCATAATCCATAATTGACGGAGCCGTTCCGCCCATTTTTGCTGTGAATTCTTTAGAACGCAACGATTCTACATCATAAGCAAAAGAAGATCCCATATTATGTTTTAGACCAAAAGTATGACCCACTTCGTGAGACGAAACAAAACGAATTGCTTCTCCCATATGTTCGTCACTAAATTTGTTTCCTCTAGCTTTCGGATCGATTGGTCCTGTTTGAATACGCATCCAACTTTGAAGCGAAGTCATTACATTATGCCACCAGATAATATCGGCTTCGATAATTTCACCACTTCTTGGGTCAACCACAGATGGTCCCATAGCGTTTGATTTTGGAGAAGCGGCATACGTAATTACAGAATAACGAACGTCATCAATATCAAAATCTAAGTCTTGTTCAGTAGGTTCTTTTGCAATAACGGCGTTTTTAAATCCCGCTTTTTCAAAAGCTGCCTGCCAATCGTGAACCCCATCAATAATATACTTTCTCCATTGTTTTGGAGTCGAAGGATCGATGTAATAAACGATTGGTTTTTTCGGCTCTACTAATTCACCTTTTAAATATCGTTCTTCATCTTCTTTCTTTGGTTCTAAACGCCAACGCGTAATTAGTTCTTTTTCAAGCATTGCTTGTTGGGCATCGGCAAAATACCAATGCTTTTCGGTAAAGAAACCAATTCGGTTATCAGAAAAACGAGGTTTCATTGGAACTTTATCCAATAAAATAATATTACTAGTTACACCAAGCGTCACAGACAATGCTGGACCGCTTTCGACAACAGAAGTTGTCAATTGTGATTTTACGACAATGTTTTTTGGGAAAGCTTTTAAACCTTCAATATAAGAAAGGTCAGATTTTACAGAACCTCCCAAACCAATGTTGCTCAAAACATCGTTAAAGCTTTTTTGTTTTCCATCAAAAACCTTATTCACTTTAATTACAACAGATGTCGAGTCATTATTTTTAGTTTCAATATCAAAAACTTCAATAATAGATTCGGCAAAATTATTTTGAACCGATTGTGTAATCGCATCTTCTTTTGGAGAAGAAACCTTTGGCACATAAGATTTTACCCAGACTTTCTTTGCGATTGTGTCTTTATAAAAACTGATAATCTTGTTTTCATAATTCATTCCTTTATTTAAACCAGCTTCATTTACTTGAAAAGGAACTTGAGATAATTTGTTTACAACTAAAAATTCTCTTTTAAACAAGCTGTCCTGAATTTCAAAATAAACATCGGTTTTAACTTGAATGATGTTGAAGAGTCCTTTTTTGACAGAACCTTTTTTTACAAGGTCGTCGTATTTTTTACCTTTTTTAGAATCGGTAGAATCTTTTTTAATTTCAGTTGATGCTTCTTTTTTGTCTTTCTTTTTCTTTTGAGATTGAACAGTAAGTGGCGATAATAATAATAAGAGTATGCAAATTGTTACCAAATTATGCAGGAATGACTTTTCCTTCATTAGATGTTAAGTTTAGGTTAATTTTCGATCCGAAACTATTTTATTTTAGTTCAGTAAAAAAACAAAAAGGAGTGAATGGCTTTTTTTTAGGAGTGAATGTCTATTAATGGAAGAATACAGATAAAAACGCCGTCTTTTTCTGATGTTTTAAAATCGGTTTTTGAGTAATAATTGTAAATGCTATTCAGGTAGTTTAACCCAAATTTAGTACTCGGTTCAGCAGTCAATTTCTTTTGAATATTGTTGCTGATAATTGCCTGATCTTCTTGAATCAGGATTGTAGTAGTTAAGGGGCTTTCTTGAGTTGCGGCATTATGCTTAATAGCATTTTCGACTGCAATCTGGAAAGCAAGATAGGGGATGTGTTTGTTTAAAGCAGTTTCGCTTTCTATTTGGATAGAAAAGAATAATTCGTCTTTAAAACGAGTCTGCTGTAAAAAGATATATTTTTCGATAAATAATAATTCATCCTTCAGAGGAACAATGTTTGTTTCTGGCGGATCAATTAAGTAACGATAAATGCGAGATAGGTTTAAGGTAAATTTCTGCGCAACTTTAATATCGTTGCCAATTAGCATATAAAGCGAATTGAGCGAATTGAATAAAAAGTGCGGATTCATTTGCTCCTTCAATTGTTGTAATTGAATAAGCGCTTTTTCTTTGATTATTTTTTCATTTTCTACTAAGAGTTTGTTTTTCTCTTTTATTGCAATTCCTTTTTCGCGGTACGCACGTCTGTTGATATAAGTGAATAAATAGAAAATAAGCAAAAGCATTACAGTGGTAATCGAGTATATCCAAGTAGAATATTTTTTAACTAATTCTACATTTTCATCTACAGAAAATTTAGGGACATTGACACATATAAACCAATGTGAATTTTTTAAATCTAACTTTTTTGTAAAACGAATAACATCCAATTTTAAATATTCAGACATTGTAATTCTTTTTACATAATCTTGTTTTTTTGTAAAAATGGTATCAAGAGATTCAGTAGAAGAGATTTTGTAAATATCCTTACCTATAAATGCAATTTCAGGATGATAAATGCATCTTCCAGATTTATCAAAAATAAAAGCATAATTTGTTGCTGAATTAGATTTGTCTACATTAGAAATATAGTTATGAAGTTTTTTTAAGTTGATATCATAACCATAACGCACAGTTATATTTTTTGAATTGAGTTTGAAATAAATTCTCCAAACCCATTCTTTTCCTTGTGGAATGACGGCACTGAAATAATCTGCATTTTTATTTTTTAGAATAAAATCTGCAGCTTCTTTTTTTAAGGTATCAGAAATGGAATCTGTTCCAAACTGAATTTTGTTTTCATTGATTTGAAACCAACTGTCGGCAACCAATGAATTGGTGTCTTGAACCGAAGATAAAATGTGTAAGTTGGATGCTAGATTTTCTGGCGTACTTATTTTTAAAACATGTTTTATTTGGTTTTCATGTTCGAGAAATTTAGAAAACTCCTGCGACAGAAATTCCTGTTTCTTCATAAAATTGCGCAGAGATACTTCATCATTGGCTTTTTGTGTCAAATCAGTAATGAGGTTGCTCAGCATGTAAACGGACAAAACTGTAACCAGAATCGAAACCGTAACATATATTAAGAACGCGCGTCTAGAAGTAATATTTTTTAATCTAAATTTCAAAAAGTACCATTATGACCTAGTTCGCCACGGCGAATTGTGAGTCATATAAATTTTTATAGTACCCATCAGTTTTTTGCAATAATTCCTGATGCGTTCCCTGTTCAACAATCAATCCCTTATCCATCACCACAATCTTATCTGCATTTACAATTGTTGCTAGTCTGTGCGCTATAATAATCGAAGTTCTTCCTTTTGTAATCGTTTCGGTCGCACGTTGAATCATTTCTTCAGAATACGTATCGATAGAAGAAGTAGCTTCGTCCAAAATCAAAATACTTGGATTACTTACATAAGAACGTAAAAAAGCAATCAGCTGGCGCTGTCCTGACGAAAGCATAACACCACGCTCTTTTACATCAAAATCATAATTATCTGGCAGGTTCATAATAAAATCATGAACGCCAATTTTCTTCGCTGCATCAATTACTTTATCTCGAGTAATTTCTGGATTGTGCAAAGTGATATTATTATAAATCGTGTCGGCAAACAAAAATACATCTTGCAAAACGACAGCAATTTGTTTTCTTAAAGAAGCCAAAGTATAGTTTTCGATATTTTCTCCATCAATGCAGATTGTCCCGCTATTGATTTCGTAAAAACGATTCAATAAATTAATAATCGTAGATTTTCCTGCTCCCGTAGAACCAACAATTGCAATAGTTTGTCCAGCCGAAACCGATAAATCAATTCCTTTGATAACTTCCTCTTCTGGAATATAGCTGAAACGAACGTCTTTAAAATCGATTCTTCCATCAAAAACTGGCGCTTCAATTGTTCCTGTATCTTGAATATGATCTTGAGTGTCGATGATGTCAAAAACACGATTTGCTGCAATCATTCCTAATTGCATCTCATTAAATTTATCTGCAATTTGCCTCAAAGGATTAAAGAGCATTCCGATGAACATCGTGTATGAAAATAAATCTCCAAAAGTTGTAAAATGATCTCCGTTTAAAATTCTGAATCCGCCATAAACCACAACCAAACCTAAAGTAATCGATGAAATAATATCGGCAATCGGGAAGAAGATCGAGTTGTACAAAATAGTTTTAATCCAAGCAACCCTGTGTTTGTTATTGATATCTTTAAAATTTTCGGCTTCAATTTTTTCACGGTTAAAAAGCTGTACGATTTTCATTCCCGTTACACGCTCTTGTACAAATGAGTTCATGTTGGCAATTTGAGTTCTAACTTCTTCAAAAGCAACCTGCATTTTGCGTTGGAAAATTCTAGTGATATAAACCAAAATTGGCATAGCGACTATCACGATCCAAGTTAATTTCCAGTTCATGTAAAACATAAAAATCAAGACAACAACCATTTTCATCAAATCGCTTATAATCATAAACAAACCTTGACTAAAAATACGTGCAATTGACTCGATATCCGAAACAGCACGCGTGACCAATTGTCCAACAGGAACCAAGTCAAAATATTTCATTCTGAAACTCAAAATGTGTTTGAATAGTTTGGTTCTGATGTCTTTTACAATATCTTGCCCGAGCCAGTTTGCCCAATAGACAAAATAGAACTGAGAAAAAACTTCCATCAATAAAACAACTCCCATTAACATAATATATAGGAGCAACCCCATTTTGTCATGAGTTTTGATGTAGCCATCGACAGTTTCTTTTAGCAAGTAAGGACGAAGTGCAGCGAAGATAGACAGCGAAATGGCAAATATGATTACGCCATAATAACGCCATTTATAGGGACGCGTATATTTTAAAATTCGTTTGAATAATCCAGTATCGAATGCTTTTGCTTTCATTTATTTTTATGCTTTAAGCTTTAAGCTTTAGGCTTTAGGCAAAGCATTGGAGCTTACTGCCTACAGCTTATAGCCTACAGCTTATAAATATTCGTAATAAATATTGGTTAAATATAAACCATGTGCAGGAACCGAAAATCCTGCTTTTTCTCTGCTTTTGCTGGCAATAATGTTTTCAAAATCTGCCAGTGTGATTTTATACAATCCTATATTAATTAAAGTTCCTACAATCGAGCGAACCATATTTCTTAAAAAACGGTTTGCCGAAATGGTAAAAATCAGTTTTCCGTTTTCTTGTTTCCAGTATGCTTCAAAAACCGTGCAATCAAATGTGTTGACATCTGTATTAACTTTTGAAAAACACTGAAAATCGGTATGTTTCAATAATAACTGAGCTGCTTCATTCATCAAACCGACATCTAATTTTTGCGTAACATACCAACTCAATTCCTGTAAAAACGGATTTTTTACAGTATTAATATGATATTCGTAAGTTCGCTTTGTGGCATCAAATCTACAATGCGCATCATCGTGAACTAGGATAATGTCAAAAATAGCAATGTCTTTTGGTAAGTACGAATTCAGTTTATAAACCAAAACCGGAATGTCTAGGTTTTTTTCTGTGTCAAAATGACCGTACATTTCGCTTGCATGAACACCAGTATCTGTTCTTCCAGCACCCATAATGCTGATAGTTTCATTTAATAAAACCGAAAAAGCCTTATTTAAAGTTTCTTGAACTGAAGAAGCATTCGGCTGTATTTGCCAGCCATGATAATGTGTTCCGTTATAAGCGAATTGAATAAAATATCTCATTTTAAGGGACAGAGGTTCTGAGGGGCAAAGGTATGAAAAAAGGTTCTAAGATGCTAAGAAGCTAAGGTTCTAAGTTTTTTCTATAGAGATATGATAATACTTTGATGTTTTTATTTGCCAATCTTGTGTTAGATGCAGAGCAGTGAGTCTCTACAATTTAAAATGCTAGGAAAAACTTAGTATCTTAGCATCTTAGAACCTTAGCCCCTTAAAAAGAATGACTAAAATCCTACTGCTTTCAGATACTCACAGTCACATTGATGATACCATTTTAAAATATGTTGCTCAGGCAGATGAAGTTTGGCATGCTGGAGATATTGGAGATCTGGTGGTTACAGATACCATTAAAAAGCTAAAACCCTTAAGAGCAGTTTACGGAAATATTGACGACGCAAAAGCCAGATTAGAATTTCCGTTAAACAATAGATTTTCATGCGAAAATGTATCGGTTTGGATTACGCATATTGGAGGTTATCCAGGGAAATACAATCAGAATGTAAGAGAAGAATTGGCTCTGAATCCACCGAAATTATTTATTTGCGGACATTCGCATATTTTGAAAGTTATGTTCGATAAAAAAAATAATTTATTGCACATGAATCCCGGAGCTGCTGGAAAAAGCGGATTTCATAAAGTAAGAACTATGTTGCGATTTGTTATCGATGATGATAAAATCAAAGATTTGGAAATTATAGAAATAGGAGCGAAGTAATTAATGCGGCAACGGAATTTTAATTTTAATTTTAGTTCCCTGATTTTCTTTAGAAACAATAGATAGAGTTCCTTTGTATTTTTTAATTCGAGCTCTAATTCTGTTTAAGCCAAAACCTTCTGCACCTTTTAATTTCTGAGTTTTAAAACCAATTCCGTCGTCGTAAATACTCAGAATTAATTGATTTTCTTTTTCAGTCAAAGATAGTTTTGCCATTTTAGCGTTACTATGTTTGGTAATATTGCTAAACAATTCGCTGACAATAAAATAAATCTTCATTTCAAACTTTTCAACGTATCTTCTGCTAGTTGGAATGGAACTTGAAAATTCAAATTCGATGGCAGAATTGGAGTTTTTTTCGCATAAATCTTCTAGAGCATAAATTAATCCAAAACGAACCAAAAGCGACGGAACAAGATCGTGAGACATATCTCGCAACAGTTCATGCGCTTCTGATAAAATGTTTTTAGCTTTCTGGATTTCATCCGATTTTATATCGTGTTGAGCCGTAAAAGTATTTAAATGCAATCCTGCCGAAGACAAAAGCGAATTGATATTGTCGTGCAGAAAAGAAGCGATTTTTTTTCGCTCTACTTCTTGAGAATCTATACCAGAATTAATTATATCCAGAAGGATTTTCTGTTTCGTGTCTTTTCGTTTTATTTTTTGTTTTAGTTTATTGTTTTGATATAAAAAGTAAAATAAAAGAAAAATGATAACGGTAAGTATAACAGATAAACTGACGATTTTTTTGTTTCGCAGTTGTTCTGATTTACTAAGATGATTATTTACAGTTTTGTTCTTAACTTCAGTTTGTGGAACTTTTGCTGTATCTATTGATTGTGCGAAACTATTTCCTTCAAAAGCAAAAAGAAAAAGCAGATATATAAAGAATTTGAAACGAAACATAAAAGCAATCTTTAAGGATTAATTAAATTGTTTTTAAGAGCATATTTTACCAAGCCTATTGTGCTTTTTATATTGAGCTTTTTCATAATGTTTTTGCGATGTGTTTCGACAGTATGCGAACTGATAAATAGCTTTTCGCTGATTTCTTTTCCGCTGTATTCTAAGGCAATCAGTATAATGATTTCAATTTCACGCGGACTTAAAATCGGATTTTCTATAACTACATTTGAGTTGAGTTTTGGATTGTCTCTGAATGTATTGAAGATTTTTTCTCTAACCGCATCGCTAAAATATTCCTGACCCTGATAAACGGCTTCTACCGCTTCGATAATATTTTCGCCAGCGCAGTTTTTTGTCAAATAGCCTTTTGCGCCTAGTTTCATTACTTCTTTAATGATTTTTAGATCATCATAACTAGATAAAATGATGACTTTGCAAGGAAGTTGTTTTTCGTTAAACTCTTTTAGTGTTTCTATGCCGTCTTTTCTTGGCATACTAATGTCCAGAATTAAAACATCAGCGTTGTCTTTCAAAACATCATCGTAGACAGTGGTGCCATCTAGTGAGGTTCCGGCCACTTCAAAGTTTGAAACAGTTTGAAGCAGATTGGATAATCCATCAATTAAGACTTGGTGATCGTCTGCAAGATGAATCCTTATTTTTGGTTCCATGATTAAATTGAATTTGAAAATGCAAAATTATCACGCAAATGGTATTCTTATTATGCTCTTTAAGCTTGATTTATAATACAATAAGACATAAAAAAAACCCGAATTAGAATTCGGGTTTTTCTTCGCACAAAATAAACTAAAGTTTATAGGTTTACCTCAAACGATCAACAGATTTTACAAGATCTTCGTCCTTTTTGATGGCCTTATTAGCTAGAACTAATAACACGATAGCAACAATCGGCATGAACATCCCAATACCTTTCTCAGAGACCTCAGTCTCTCCAGATAAATTTAGTGATCGATATACAAATAATCCTAATAAAATTAAATTTAATATTATATTCAGTCTGTTTAATACAAACTGGTTTTGTCTCTTTTTGAATGAAATTATACTGATAACACTAAGCATTGTTGTTAATCCTAATATAAAAGTATAAAGCATGTCCTGCATAAAAAAGAATGGCTTTCCTGCACTAGTTGTCCAAAGCGGAATAAAAAGCAGTAAAATGCCAGTTACTGCAAAAGCTAGAAATAAATATACAGTTTGTATTCTTTGTATCATGGTCTAAAAATGTTTTACAAAAATATATTTTCTTTTTTTAAAATACTATTGTATGATAAAATTTTATTCGTATTATTGCATCATAATACCGTAAGCACTTCATACTGCGGTCAATTCAAATTTATTATCTACCTATTCTTTTTACAGTATTTCCTTTTAAAATAATTAAATTCATAGAACATTCATGTTTGATATTTCTGCATTAAAAGAAATGAAGCTTGCTGAGCTTCAAGAAATAGCTAAGTTAGCTAAAACAATAAAGATTACTGGTGTCAAAAAAGAGACTTTAATTAGTCAGATTTTAGCACACCAAGAGAGCACTAATGCTCCGGCTCAAGCACCTCAAGCAGAAGTAGTTTCTGAAGCCAAAGAAGAAAAACCAAAACGCGCTAGAATTGCTCCAGCAAAAACAAAAGCAGCAAATACCAAAAATGCTCCTGTTTTAGAATTTGATAAAGTAGAGGAAACTGTTCAAAAAAACGATACTGCAGAAACAGTTCAGCCAATTGCAGAAACGGCAACTGAAGCAGTAGAGGAAAATAAAACACCAATAGCTAAAAAAGAGCCTAAAGGTGGAAAATTCAATAAACAGGCATACGAGAAGAAAGTAGCGCTGAAAAAAGAAAAAGAAGCAGTAAAAGAAGTCACTGCTACTGAAGAAGTTGTAGAATCAGCTCCATCAGAATCAATTACTTCTGAGCCAACAGCCGAAACAGCTGATAAAACTCCACAAACTGCTCCTGCAAAAAAGATCAATCCGAATCAGAATAAAAATCAGAACCAGAACCAAAATCAAAACCCGAATCAGAATCAAAATCAAAACGGGAATGGCAATGGAAACGGAAATCATAACAACCAAAACCCTAACCACAAGAATAAAAAGAACAATAATAACTTCAGAGATTCAGACTTTGAATTTGACGGAATTATTGAAAGTGAAGGTGTTTTAGAAATGATGCCAGACGGTTACGGATTTTTACGTTCATCAGATTATAATTATTTAGCTTCTCCAGATGATATTTATTTATCAACTTCACAAATCAGATTATTTGGTTTAAAAACCGGAGACACTGTAAAAGGAGTGGTTCGCCCGCCAAAAGAAGGCGAGAAGTTTTTCCCATTGGTTCGTGTATTAAAAATTAACGGACACGATCCGCAAGTAGTTCGCGATAGAGTTTCTTTTGAACACTTGACACCAGTTTTTCCTTCAGAAAAATTCAAACTAGCCGAAAAAGGCAGTTCTATTTCAACAAGAATTATAGATTTGTTTTCACCAATAGGTAAAGGTCAGCGTGGTATGATCGTTGCACAGCCTAAAACAGGTAAAACAATGCTTCTTAAAGATATTGCAAACGCAATTGCAGCTAACCATCCTGAAGTTTATTTGATTGTTCTTCTTATTGATGAGCGTCCTGAGGAGGTTACAGATATGCAAAGAAGTGTTCGTGGTGAAGTTATCGCTTCAACTTTCGACAGAGAGCCACAAGAACACGTAAAAATCGCCAACATTGTATTAGAAAAAGCAAAACGTTTAGTAGAATGTGGTCACGATGTTGTGATTCTTTTAGACTCGATTACACGTTTAGCAAGAGCTTACAACACAGTTCAGCCAGCATCTGGAAAAGTATTAAGTGGAGGTGTTGATGCAAACGCATTACAAAAACCAAAACGTTTCTTTGGAGCAGCTAGAAATGTAGAAAACGGAGGTTCTTTAAGTATCATCGCAACTGCATTAACAGAAACTGGTTCTAAAATGGACGAAGTTATCTTCGAAGAATTTAAAGGAACCGGTAACATGGAATTACAATTAGATCGTAAGATAGCTAATAAACGTATTTTCCCAGCAATCGATCTTACTTCATCTAGTACACGTCGTGATGATTTATTATTAGACGAAAAAACATTACAAAGAATGTGGATCATGCGTAAATACTTATCAGACATGAACCCAGTAGAATCTATGGACTTCGTAAACGATCGTTTCAAGAAAACCAAAAACAACGAAGAGTTTTTGATTTCGATGAATGACTAGTTTAAAGATACTAAGGTTCTAAGATGCTAAGTTTTTTAGCATTCGAAAGAAAAGGTTAAAATATAAAACAAAAAAGGATGAGTTAATAACTCATCCTTTTTTTATGTTCCTAAGAGAAAAACTCAGAACCTTAGTGTCTTAGCGACTTAGAATCTTACTTCTTATCAACTACAGGTCTATTTTCTCTATTTGCTAAATCCCAAGCTACGACAAAAGCAAGTTTTGTTCTTTTAGTTAAAGCATCGTATTCGATTTTTTGAGGTTCGTCGCCTTTTCCATGGTAATCTTCGTGAACTCCGTTAAAGAAGAAAACAGCAGGAATACCGTGTTTTGCGAAGTTATAGTGGTCAGAACGCTCGTAGAAATGGTTTGGATCTTTTGGATCATTAAATTTAAAATCTAAGTCCATTTTGATGTATTTCTCATTTTGAGCTACAACTGCATTGTGTAAATCAGATGATAATCTGTCTGCACCAATTACATATACATAATTGTTAGTGTTTGAATGCTCTACATCACGACGTCCGATCATATCGATGTTAATATCAGCAATTGTATTTGCGATTGGAAATAACGGATTTTCAGAATAATAACGAGATCCGTGTAAACCATGCTCTTCTCCAGTTACGTGTAAGAATAAAATAGAACGTTTTGGTCCGTGTCCTTGTTTTTTAGCTTTCGCGAAAGCTTTAGCCATTTCCATAACCGCAACAGTTCCAGAACCATCATCATCAGCTCCATTGTAAACTTCGCCATCTTTGATTCCAACGTGATCGTAGTGAGCAGAAATTACCAACACTTCATCTGGTTTTTCAGAACCTTCAATGTAAGCCCAAATATTTTCTGAATCAGGTAGGTTTTGATTACGTTTTGCGTTCATAAATGCTGCAGGAACAGGCTGATAGTAATCTGAAGCACCTTTTGGAAAAGAGATTCCATTTTTTTTGTATTGCTCAATCATGTAAACTCCCGCTTTTTTCTGTCCTTTAGAACCAGTTTCGCGACCTTCCATTTCATCAGAAGCAATAGTATAAAGCATTGTTTTAAGATCTTTTTCGCTGATCGCCTTAATGTATTTCGAAGGATCTGAATTGTCCTTCGATGCTGTTGACTGCGTAGTTTTACAAGAATACGCAGTAACAATTAAAAATAAAATGAGTAATTTTTTCATTCTAGATAGTTAGTGTAAATTAATAAATGTGTAAAGAACGTAAAGGGTCAGTAAAAATAGAATAAAAAGTGAGTTTATTATAAAGAGCATAACGCTTTTAACAAATGACACTATTCGAGATTCACCATAAAAACGATGATGTGCAGGATAAAAATAGTAACACATCCAGATGGTTCCGACAAAGGTGGTAATGCCCGAAATGAATGACAACGGACTATCTTCTCCAAATAAACCAATAATCCTATCTATGATAAACATAATGAGGAAAATCAGTAAGAGAAACGAAAAATAATGAAGTGTAAAAATACCATGATCAAAATAATACCATTTTTTCTTGTTATGAAAAAGCCACAAGAAAAAAGCAAAAAATGGCATGATAATAAATAGAATTTTGGGAAGATTATGGAAAAATGACTCAATAAACTTTTCGATAATCTCTTTTTTAGTATAGGTCTCTGTAACGTGAACTGCTTTTTCGTAAGTCCAATAACTAAGAGCATTCATTTTTTGACTTTCTTTTCCGTATTTCTGGATGGAGTCTATTTCTTTCATTTCTTTAAAATGAAAGTATTTATTATCTTTTTCCTTATTTAATTTTTCGGTAGTTTTTGCAATTTCTTTACTTAATACTTTTTCGCTTTTGTCAATATCTCCACTTACTTTGCTAGGAAACATTGCAATTAATAAAAAGGTAATAAAACTGATGAAAATGTATAGCCTAACAGGAGCTAAATAAGACAAACGTTTCCCTGAAAGATATTCTTTAGTAAGCGTAGAAGGCTTAAAAAGCAGGTTTTTTATAGTTTTCCAGAATGCATTTTCATAATGCGTTAAATCTTCGAAAAAGTGAATAAATAAATGATGAAATGTTTTTCTGGAATCACTGTTTTCTTGTCCGCAGTTAGGACAAAATTTTTGCTCGACAACATGCCTGCAATTTAAACAGGTTTTGTCTTCTCTAATTTTGTTGTGTGACATTGGTTATTTCAGTTGATTTTGGTGTAGTTTTTTTGGTTCTATTTTTTAAGCACTTCATTCAAGAAAAGCTGTAAATGCTCAAAAGATCTTTTAGCAGCAAGAGCATTATAAGCTGCGCCTTTAGAATTATCGTTTCCAGCTTCTGGATTTGTAAAAGAGTGCACAGAATTTGCATAATAAATCATTTGCCAATCTGCTTTAGAATCGCGCATTTCTTGTTGGAAAGAAGCGATTTCATCTTTAGGAACAAACGGATCGTCAGCGCCATGGCAGATTAAAACTTTTGCATCGATAGTTTCTGTTTTTCTGCTGGCATCTTTTCCTAAACCACCGTGAAAAGAAGCAATACCTTTAACCTTCAAATGTCCGCGGGCAGCTTCTAGAACTCCAGTTCCGCCAAAACAGTAACCAATTGCCACTATATTATCTGCATTTGCTCCCAATTTTACTAATTCTTGCAAAGCAGTATTGATACGTTTTTGATAAGCTTCATAGTTTGTTTTATAAAAACCAGCTTGTTTTCCGGCTTCGCCAGTATTTTTAGGATAATTTCCTTCGCCGTAAATATCAGCGATAAAAACGTTGTAGCCTAGTTTCGATAATTCTTCTGCAATTCCTTTAGAAGCATTGTCAATTCCAAGCCAAGCAGGCAAAAGCAAGATCCCAGGATTGTTGCTGCTCTTTTTAGCAGATTTAATAAATAAGCCATTTAGTTGTTGGCTTCCTTCGGTGTATTTTACGGGTTTTAACTGCGCATTCATAAGGTTAGAAAATAAGATTGCACTGAATAAAATGATTATGGAGTTTTTCATAATTTCTTCAATTTTTAACAAATATCAGAAATATTATGTTACAAAAAAACCTCACAACTAAATTCTTGTGAGGTTTGTAACGGAATATTTTAAAAGAATGTTTTTCTTTTTTATAAGGATATGTTTCGTTTAAAAGCGCAGCCCAGTTCTACAATAGAATCGGTTTTATCAATGCCTGGAATACCATCGATTTTTTCGTAAAGAATGCGACGCATATGTTCATGATTTTTAGCGATAATTTTAATGTAAAGCGTAAAAGAACCTGTTACATAATAACATTCGGTAATTTCAGGAATTTCTTTAAGCGCTTCAATAATTCTTTCAGAATCAGAATCTTTATTTAAAGTGAGTCCGGTAAAAGAAGCCCAGTCGTAACCAATTTTCTTTTCTTGAATAATAGGTTTAATGCCACCAATAACACCTTGTTCAATCATTCTGTTAATACGCTGATGCACCATCGTATTTGATATTTTTAAATTAGTCGCGATTGCCGAAAAAGCCATTCTTCCGTCTTTTTCTAATTCTTTAATAATATTAATATCAAATTCGTCTAATAATTCCATGCAGTAAAAAATCGTTTAAAATTACTTTTTTGTAATTCATAAAAGTAACTATTTTTTTAATAATCACTCAAAGAATATTTCACTCAAAGGGAATTTGCTTTTTTTAGAGTTGTAAAATATGTGTTTTGACTTTTAATTTGTTATTTATAAGTCAAAATTAAAACAAAAAGCTCTTTTTTAATTTAATTTTGATATTTTTGTAGAAATAAAAAGCATATTATGATAAGTACAGAAAAAACACTTTCGTCAAAATCTGAAGTTTTGATTGAAAAAGAAAACAAATATGGAGCTCATAATTATCATCCGCTTCCAGTAGTTTTAGAACGTGGAGAAGGAGTATATGTTTGGGATGTTGACGGAAAGAAATATTACGATTTTTTATCGGCTTATTCTGCAGTAAATCAAGGTCATTGCCATCCGAAAATTGTGAATGCAATGGTAGAGCAAGCTCAAAAACTGACTTTGACTTCTCGTGCTTTTTACAATGATAAATTAGGAAACTACGAAGAATATGTAACCAAATATTTTGGGTTTGATAAAGTTCTTCCAATGAATACAGGAGCCGAAGCGGTTGAAACGGCTTTGAAAATTTCTAGAAAATGGGCTTATGAAGTAAAAGGAATTCCAGAAAATCAAGCACAAATTATTGTGTGTGAGAATAACTTTCACGGAAGAACAACTACGATCATTTCATTTTCAAACGATGAAACAGCGCGTAAAAACTTCGGACCTTTTACAGATGGTTTTATTAAAATTGAATACGACAATCTTGAAGCGCTTGAAAACGCTTTAAATTCATCAAAAAATATTGCTGGATTTTTAGTTGAACCAATTCAGGGCGAAGCTGGGGTTTATGTTCCTTCTGAAGGATATTTAGCGAAAGCGAAAGCACTTTGCGAAAAGCATAATGTATTGTTTATTGCAGATGAAGTTCAAACAGGAATTGCACGTACAGGAAAATTATTAGCGGTTCATCACGAAAATGTGCAACCAGATGTTCTGATTTTAGGAAAAGCAATTTCTGGTGGAGTTTATCCAGTTTCTGCGGTTTTATGTAATGACGAAATCATGAATGTAATTAAACCAGGGCAACACGGATCTACTTTTGGAGGAAATCCAGTTGCGGCAGCTGTTGCTATTGCAGCTCTTGATGTTATTAAAGACGAAAAATTGGCTGAAAATGCAGAACGTCTTGGAGTAATTTTAAGAAAAGGATTGAACGACATTGCAGCTAAAAATGATTTAATTACGCTGGTACGCGGAAAAGGTTTATTGAACGCAATTGTAATCAATACAGATGAAGAATCGGATTTGGCTTGGGAAATCTGTTTGAAATTTAGAGACAACGGACTTTTGGCAAAACCAACTCATGGAAATAAAATTAGATTGGCTCCGCCTTTGGTAATGACCGAAGAGCAAATTCAAGAATGTTTGGAGATTATCGAGAAATCTTTAGCAGAATTCAAGAAATAAAATATCCTTTTAGGACAAAATAAAAAAGCAGCAAACTTAATTGCTGCTTTTTTTGTAGACGCATTTTTTTAAAGTGACCGTTGTTGAGACAGCCACTTTTTTATAATTACTTAAAATATCAAAAAAAGTAATTATAGCGATAGCTCGTTGGGTAAAATCATTTTAAACACATAGAAACATAGCTTTTAGGGATCAATAAAGGTGTTTCACTTAGAATATTACACATAGAACTATGTGTTAAAGCGTGCTTTTTCTATAATCTTAAAGTAGAAGCAATAAAAACCTATGTTTCTATGTGTTTAAATTAAATTTTTGTTCCATTTCACTCAACGGGTATAGCGATATTATAAATCGACGAAGTATTTCTGTTTTCCAAAGTCAAATTCATAATAAGTTAGATTGGGCCAAAGCGGTTTAATTAAACCTTTTTCCCAAGTATGTAAAGCTATTTCTAATTCTTTTACTTTCTGCGAATTCTGTTGTGCTAAATCTTTGGTTTCTGATTTATCTGAAGCTAGATTATATAACCATTTTTCGTGCGTTCTACCGCTAATAATTAATTTCCAATCACCGCTTCGAACAGCTTTTGCATCGCCAGAACGCCAATATAAATCGTTATGAGCGATTTTATTTTCATTCACGGTTTTTACTAAATCAACTCCATCATAAACTCGGTCTTTTGGTAAATCAGAACCAATTGCAGCAGCAACGGTTGTAAAAATATCTAAAGTGCTTACTGGAGTTTTGTAAATACTATGAGGTTTAATTTTTCCTTTCCACGAAAGTGCAAAAGGAACATTAATTCCGCCTTCAAAATGAGAAAATTTTCCACCTTTTAGAGGCGCATTTGTCGTAGCAAAAGTATAATCTGCGCCGCCATTATCGCTGGCAAAAATGATTAAGGTATTATCTTCTAATCCTTCTTTTTTGACTTTTTCGCGAATTCGCCCAACAGCGTCATCCAAAGCGCTGATCATGGCAAAATAAACACGTTTATTCTCGTCTTTTACATTCGGAAAACGATCATAGTATTTTTTGCGAACTTGAAATGGCGTGTGAGGTGCATTAAACGGAATGTACAGTAAAAAAGGCTTATCTTTATTTTTATCAATGAAAGCTTCGGCTTCGTCGGCAAATTTTTCGGTTAAGTATTCTTTTTCATCAATAATGGTAGAATCTCGACGAATTTGTCCAATTCCAACTCGTCCTTTTCCCCAAATAGTTTTATCGGTAAAATCTTTATGGTGATGATTGATGATGTCTGGATTATCATCTTCTGGCGTATAAAGCGAGAAAGCCTGATAAAACCCAAAATGATAATCGAAACCGCGATCTAAAGGAAAAAATCCTTTGTTGTGACCCAAATGCCATTTTCCGATTATTGCTGTGTTGTAACCTTGCCTTTTAGCTAAATCGGCAAAAGTGATTTCTGATTTTGGTAAGCCTTGCGTTGCAATTGAAGCTTCATTAGGATATTCGATTTTATCATTCAATCTCCAATTATCGGTTTTAATTAAGTATTTAAAACCATAATATTCCAGATTATTTTTCGGATAACGATCGCCTGGCTGATATTCGTGACCAAAACGTTCCTGATATCTTCCTGTAATTAATCCAGCTCGAGATGGCGAACAAATTGCTGCAGAGGCATAGCCATCTGCAAAAGTAACACCTGAAGCGGCCAAAGAATCGATTTGTGGAGTAGGAGTCGATTTTCCGCCGTAGAGCGAAATATCATATTTTCCTAAATCATCAGCAAGGATAATAATGACATTAGTTTTTTTTCCGATAGTAGAATCTTTAGGTTTTGAAGCCAAAAACTCCTTTTTTCCTTCTGCTAGTTTTTGATCTTCTTTTATTAAAGTTCCGTCAGTATTGATGGGCCAAAATAAAAAAGTTGCTAGAAGGAGAAGCACTATTACAATGGGAACAGCAATTTTGGTTATTTTTTTATAGGTTGCCATAGTCTTTAGTTTTGATAGTTTTAGTTAAGGTTTATGGTCTTTTTGCAATATTTTGTCATTTCGAGGAACGAGAAATCACACTTGATTATCTACAAAGATTGGCTTTTTGTGAGCGGAATTTATTGTGTGATTTCTCGTTCCTCGAAATGACATACCTAAAGTTTTTTCAGAAATTGATAAAAACTTAAAGATTAAACTTGTTCTAATATTGGCTCTTCTTTACTAACTGCTTTTGGTTGTACTGGCACTGCCAAAACGCCTTCTGCCAATGCGCTTCCTTCTTTTTTAGATTTAAAAATAGGCCAAAGAAATTGCGCGTACCATTCTTCTTGTTTGTACGATTTCATTCCGTACGATTCTGGGAATTTTCGAGTAATTAATCCTGTTCCGAAGATTACGTCCCAGATGAAAAACATGTTTCCGAAATTTCCTTTAAAATGTCCAACACCATCTCCGCTTGTATCTGCATGATGCGCGTGATGCGTTGCTGGAGTCGAAATCAATCTTTCTAATACCCAAGCAATTGGATGCAATACTTTGTATTTGTAAAACGGTTTGTCCCAAGCAATGCTCGAATGCGCACCTAAAGTTATGAAACTTTTAATTACGAGAACAAATAAAGCTGGAAGTCCTAAACCTAAGTAAGTTAGCGTTGCAGTCAAATAGATTTGAGAAAAGAAAACAGTATAGATAAAATTCTGTCTCGAAGCCATTGCCATTCCCATGTAAGGAGCAGAATGGTGTGTTCTATGGAAGCGCCATAAAAACGGCACTTGATGATGCAAACGATGGTACCAATATTGCGTTAAATCATCGGCAATTGCGATTAGGAAAAAGCCTCCCCAAAATGGAACCCATGATAAAGAGTTAGCCAAATTTGGAAGTAAATAAGGTAAAGCGGTTAAGCTGAAAAAAGCAATTACTGGAGGCAAAAGTAATTTTGGCGCTAAGAAACAAACAATATCAATTTTGCGTTCTTCGCCCGTCCATTGGTCATCATACAAACCTGCTCCAAATTCGATGATTCCTAAAACGATCATAAAAACCGTTAATCCCCAAGTTCTGATGTTTGCAAAAACGGGCTGTACAAATTGTAAAAACGAAGGAAGCGCAATATGAGATTCGCTTACAGCACTTCCGCCCAATTTAAAGTAAAGATAAATTGCCAACACAGGCAATGCATAAATAAAAAGACTTATGGTTAAATCTCTTGTCAGTTTTGAATTTTGAACTACTGCCATGATTTCTTATTTTAAAAATTGATTTATAATTGATAATCCTCCCGCTAAAATCGCTAGCGGAACTAAAAACAAGATTATCCCAACGACAATCTTTTTTCCTATAATTTCATAATCTACTCGTTTCATAATCGTTTATTTTAGAACCTGCAAGGTTTTTTAAACCTTGCAGGTTGTTTGCATTAATTGTTTGTTCCTGCAGGTTTTGTAGCCTGTTTGATTAAATCAGAAACAGTTTTTCCTTTATCAGCTCCTGTATTGTGGATTCTTCTGTTGTAAACGTCCTGCCAATCAATCAACGGATAGACATTGTTTTCTTTTGCTTGTTCGTCAAATAATTTTTGAAGTTCGGCTAGTTTTTCAGGATATTTTTTAGCCAGATTATTACGTTCGTTAAAATCTTCGTTTAGGTTATATAATTCCCAAACATCCGCATCGAAATTGCTTGGAGCAGGTTTTTCATTATTACCTAAAGATTTTTTTACTGCGAAAGAATCTGGTAAATGTGCCGCAGAAGCTTTCCATCCGTCTTTATAAATTGCTCTATTTCCGAAGATGTAATAATATTGAACTTTATGCAACGATTCTACTTTCGGATTGTCTAAAGAAGCCTTGAAAGTTGAGCCTTGAATAATGTCTTGTTTGATGTTTTTGATATATTCTGGAGCTTTAATTCCAACAATATCCAAAGTTGTTGGCAAAAGATCGGTTACGTGACTGTATTGAGTTCTGATGCCACCTTTGTCTTTAATTCCGTTTGGATAAAATACAATTAATGGGTTACGAGTTCCTCCTTCAGATTGTGCATCTTGTTTCCAGTTTTTGAAAGGAGCATTGGTTGCCTGAGCCCATCCTAAAGGATAATTGGTGTTCAACCCTTTAGCCGTTCCGATTTCTCCAATATTATTTAAATTGCTTTGGAAATTCTCTTCATCTGTTTTTCCTTGAGCAAATAAACTTTGATTGATTGTTCCTTGCAAAGTTCCTTCTTTACTAGCTCCGTTATCTCCAATAGCAACAAAAATCAATGTATTATCAAGTTGTCCGCTTTGTTTTAAATAATCTACAACTCGTCCAATTTCGTAATCAGTATACGTTAAGAATCCAGCATAAACTTCCATGAATCTTGCATACACTTTCTTTTGGTCTGGAGTTAATTTTTTCCATTCTGTGATTAAAGCGTTTCGTTCTGGCAAACCTGCATTTTGAGGAAATATTCCTAATTTCTTTTGGTTAGCCAATACTTTTTCGCGGTAAACATCCCAACCTTCGTCAAATTTTCCTTTGTATGGTTCAACCCATTTCTCAGCAACTTGGTGAGGTGCATGAACCGCTCCAGGTGCATAGTACAAGAAAAATGGTTTTCCAGGCGCAGCTTTTTGCTGTTTCTGAATATAACTGATCGCTTTATCAGTAATCAATTCATTTAAGTGACGTCCGTCTGGTTTAATATGAGTTTGATCTTCTACTAAATCTGGATTGTATTGATCGGTTTGAGAACCTAAGAATCCGTAGAAATGATCGAAACCTTTTCCAGTAGGCCATCTGTCAAACGGACCCGCATCTGTTGCATCTTCGTCTGGCGTAACTCCGTATTTTCCAACTGCAAAAGTATTGTAGCCATTGTCGCGTAAAATCTCTGCAATGGTTCCTTTATCAGATGGAATTCTTCCGTCCCAACCTGGGAAACCTGCAGAAAGTATCGTATGAGAAAATCCGCTTACGTGAACTCTTCCTGAGTTTCTTCCTGTCAATAAAGCGGCACGAGTAGGTGCACAAATCGCTGTCGTGTGAAAGTTTGTATAACGAAGTCCGTTGTTAGCCAAATTATCAAAAGTTGGCGTGTTAATTAAACCTCCAAAAGTGCTTGAAGCTCCAAATCCAACATCATCTAACAGAATCCAAACAATATTCGGAGCGCCTTTTGGAGCCGTTACAGGTTCTGGCCAATATTCTTTAGAATCAGCTAAAGTTTTACCAATTACACCTTTAAATTCTGTTTTTTCCTGTGCTATTCCTAATTGCGCAATAAGGAAAGCTGTAACCAAAAGACCTTTCTTCGGACTTTTGAAAGCAATGTTATTTTTTAAATTTTTCATTGTTTTATAGTTTTCTAGTTATATGGTTTTAAATAATGGTTCTTATTTTTTAAACACATAGAATCATAGATTCACTTTGTTTTAAAAGGCGTTTCACTTATTTCAATTCACGTAGTAACTATGTGTTGAGAAACAAGTTTCTCTTTAACTTCCTTTATTTTAGAGACTAAATCTATGTTTCTATGTGTTTAATTTTATTAGATATTAATATCCAGGGTTTTGCGGTAAACCCTCTGGGTTGATATTTCTTTCGCTTTGCGGAATTGGATAAAGATTATTTCTTTCTGAAACGGAATTTTTAGCCGTTACTTTTTTCACTTCAGTTACCAATGTTCCCCATCTTACCAAATCGTACCAGCGTTGTCCTTCTTGAACGAATTCTTTTTTACGTTCTTCTTGAATTGCAGCTCTAAAAGAAGTTTGGTCTAATCCAGACAAATCCACAGTTGCATCTGGAGTTGTAATATCTTTCCCGAAAGCTCTTCTTCGCACTTGATTGATTAATTCGTAAGACTCAGTAGTTGGTCCGCCTTGTTCATTTATCGCTTCCGCTAAAGACAAAAGGATGTCGGCATAGCGAATAACAGGAAAGTTGATTGCCACATTCGCTGGAGTTGCCAAATTGCTTAAATCCAAATATTTTTTGAAAATTGGTTTCGGAAATGTATAAAGCGTCCCAGTTGCTGGATTAAGCAATTGTTTGGCATAACTTACATCTCTTCTTTTGTCTCCAGGCTCATAGATGTCGTAAAACAAAGCAACATCTGAAATGATATCTGCTGGTTCAGTTGCAGTAAATCCTGTGAAAGAAGTTGCTTGAAAAGTGCTTCCGCTAGAGCCATTTCCTGCCTGATTTGGCTCAAACTGAACTGAGAAAATATGTTCTTTTCCGTTCTTTTTTGTTTTAGTGAAAATGTCTTGAAAATCTTCAAACAAAGCATATCCGTAACCTCCATTAATGACTTCTCTTGATTTTGCAATTGCATTTGGCCAATCTTTTCTCGTTAGATATACTTTTGCTAAAATTGCTTTTGCAGCACCAGAAGTCGCACGTCCAGCATCTGCTGCGGTATAGGTTTTTGGTAAAGCTTCAGCATCCGTTAAATCTTTAACGATTTGATTGTACACTTCGTCAACAGTGGAACGATTAGTTTTTAAATCGCCTAAATTGATCGAAGTAGACTCGTGTAAAACAATTGGAACACCGCCCCAAAGACGAACAGCTTGAAAATACAATAGTCCTCGAATAAATTTCGCTTCATTAATTAATCTTGTTTTAATTACCTGAGAACCTGATACTTTCGGAATATTATCAATAGAAACATTGGCTCTATTGATTCCCGCATAAATTTGTCTCCAAGCTACTTGAACACGATCTGAAGTCGCATCATGAGTTAAACTACTTAAAGCTCTAACCTGCGGATTGGTAGCAGAAACTCCTGCCGCCGCATAATCTGAAGCCATATCAGTTAAGAAATAAAGGTTTCTACCAAACAAACTCTGCTCTCCAGGATCAAGGCTTAAAGAAGCGTAAACAGCAGTTACACTTGCAACGGCATCATCTTGTGTGACAAAATAATTGTCTTCGGTTACAAAAGAGGTAGGCGTTACCTCTAGATCAGCGCACGATGTCAATAGGCCGGCACTTAAAAGGAATGTTATAATGATTTTTTTCATTTTGATATTTTTTTACTTAGAAGTTTACGTTCAATCCCGAGATAAATGTTTTAGAGTTTGGATAAGAACCAAAGTCAATTCCCGGATATAAGTTGTTTTGCTCGTATGAACTTACCTCTGGATCGTAGCCAGTATATTTAGTCCATGTAATTAAGTTTTCTGCAGAGACATATATTTTTACACTCTTTACTCCCAGTTTTTTAGAAGTGCTTTTTGGCAGCGTATATCCTAAAGTGATTAATTTTAATCTTAAGAAAGAAGCGTCTTCTACATAGCGTTCAGAAACAATTCCAAGCGGTGAACTAGAAGCTCTTGGAATTTCATTGCTCGGATTGGTTGGTGTCCAACGATCATTTAAAGTCGCTGCAGCATTAGTTCCAAGCGTAGAAATTTCTAATTGTTGATTTAAAGCATTGAAGATTTTTCCTCCATAAGCTCCTTGAAAAGAGAAATTCAAATCAAAATCATTGTACGAAACGGTATTACTGAAACTTCCAACAAATTTTGGTTGAGAAGTTCCTAAATTTCCTTTGTCAAGAGCGTTAATTACACCATCTCCATTTGTATCGACATATTTTCTGTCTCCAACTTTTGTGTTCGCCAAACTGTTGATTTTTGGTTGCGTATTAACTTCTTCTTGAGTCTGGAAAATTCCGTTAGTTTTGTATCCCCAGAAAGTTCCTAATGGCAATCCTACTTTTACGATTACAGGTTGTTGTTGCAATAATGAACCATTTGGCACTACAGGGAAAAACTCGTTTACACCATTTCCGATTTCGGTAACTTTATTTCTGTTTAAAGAAAATACAATGTTCGAATTCCAAGCGAAGTTTTCTGTTTTGACATTTTCTGTAGTTAAGCCAACTTCAAAACCTTTATTTTCAACTCCACCAATATTTTGAAGAACAGTTGCATAACCTGAACTTAACGGAACTGGAACGTTTATTAATAAATCTTTTGTCTTTTTGTAATACACATCAAAAACAAAATTGATTTTTCGATCTAATAAGGATAAATCCAATCCAACGTTGTATTGATTTGTTTTCTCCCATCTCAAATCTGGGTTTGCCAATCGAGTAGGAGCAAGACCAGTGTATAAAGTTCCTCCGAAAGAATAATTAACAGAACCCATTGAAGCTAACGGAAGATAGTTCCCAATTTCTTGGTTTCCTGTTGTTCCTGCTGTAATTCTTAGTTTGGCTTCGGTTACGCCTTTAATGTTATTGGCAAATTCTTCATCGGTAATATTCCAAGAAAATCCAGCAGAAGGGAAGTAGCCCCAAAGCGACTCAGAACCAAATCGAGAAGAACCGTCTGCACGTCCAGATAATGTGAAATTGTATTTTCCTTTATAAGAATAATTTACTCTCGCTAACCAAGATTTTAAAACACTTTCGTAAGCGTCGCTATATGGCTTTAAAGGAACACCATCTTGAATGGCATTGTAAGTAGTATTATCGTTTACAAAAGTCTGCGCTCCAGCATTTACCACTTCTCCTTTTGTGTATTGAAGCGTATAACCTCCTAAAGCAGAGAATTTATGATTTTCGCCAAAATTGGTATTATAGTTAAGTGTGTTTTCATTTAAAACAGAACTCACCGTTCTTTCCCCAATAGAAGCCAAACCTTTTGTTCCTGCACCATTTGTAGTATTAGCAGGAGCGTAATAATTTTGTTTTGTATTTAAAACATCGCCACTTACAGCAACTTTTGCAGTTAATTCTTTATTGAACTTATACTCACCAAATAAGCTAGTTAGAATTCTATTTAATTTAGTTTCATTAATGGTATTAGCCAAATCATTTATAGGATTTGAAACATAACCATTTACCGAAGTTGCATAAGGATTATTAGTAACGTTGTACGTTCCGTCTGCATTTTTAATTGGAACAACTGGAGCTGTTAACGCAACGCTCACTAAAGGATTTGGGTTTCTTCCTCCACTTGAATTTGAGCCCACACCATTAGAGAGTGAATTAGTATAGTTGGCATTTACTCCAAATTTAAATTTCTGAGAATAATTTCTCTCATAATTGGCACGAAGAGAAATACGTTTAAAATCAGATCCTAAAACAATACCGTCTTGATCAAAATATCCTGCAGAAACAGCATATCTAGATTTTTCGTCACCTCCAGAAAAAGATAAATTATGATTCTGAACAGGTGCTGCCGTGACAAAAGCTGCAGATTGCCAATCGTAATTTCCAGAAGTTTTTAAAGCTTCAATTTGCTCTGGAGAAAAAGAAGGCGCCTGACCGATACTTGCCTGAACATCATTTCTTAAACTTGCCCATTCACTGGCATTCATTAATCTCAATTTCTTTGAAATATTCTGGAATCCGAAATAACCTTGGTAAGAAATATTATCTTGACCTTTAGTTCCTTTTTTAGTCGTAATAATTACCACTCCATTCGCTCCACGAGAACCGTAAATTGCGGTTGCAGAAGCATCTTTAAGAACTTCAATAGATTCTATATCGGCAGGATTAATTGTCGAAAGGACGTTTACACTTGCTCCAGCATAAGTTACTCCAGCCGAACTGTTGCTGTTATCGTTATAAATTAAGATTCCGTCAACAACATAAAGCGGTTCATTACCAGCAGTAATCGAGTTTCCTCCGCGAATGCGAACACTTGAAGAAGCACCTGGACGGCCAGAACTTTGTGTGACTACAACTCCGGCTACAGCACCTCTTAATAAGTTATCTGCCGAAGAAGTTACTTGCGACAAATTGGCTTTTGGAACCGAAGCTACAGAACCTGTAATATCTTTTCTTTTTTGAGTTCCGTAACCAACAACGACCAATTCGTCAAGTTCTTGGCGTTCTTCTTTAAGATTAATGATAACTGGATTTTTTTCAACTGTAACTTCTAGTTTTTTATACCCAATGTAGCTTACAATCAAAGTATAAGGAAATTTTTGTCCTGTTTGGAAGTAAAATTTCCCTTCAGCATCTGTTACAACTCCGTGAGTTGTTCCTTTAATATTGACAGAAGCGCCTATAATAGGCTGATTTGTAATAGCATCTACAACAGTTCCGTCAAGTTTAGATTGAATAAGAGGCGTGGTATTTTGGGCTTGTATTCCTGCCGTTATAAAGAGCAACTGCAAGAGTATATATAGGTTTAATTTTTTTTTCATTTCTTTGTACTGGTTTTAAGTAATTAACAAGACGCCCTGAGCACTGTTTATACAGCACTCTAAAAGTGTTCTTGATTTAGTGATAAATGTTTCTTTAAGCCTCGCCATTTCTGTTGCCGCAGAAATGGCTTTTTTTATTTACAGCAACAGCTTTGCATTGTTTTCATTTTAGTTTTTTTTAATTGTTAGTTATTTAATTTATTGAATAATAGATATAGTTTCAAGAATCTATTCCAATACAAATAAATGTATCAAAAGAGACCTTTGGTTAAATTCAGTAAATATTTTTGGTGGTGTTTTTAAAAGATTTGCTTCGATATGAAATCTAAAGGCAAACAAAATAAGTAGATTATTGACAACAGATACACATATAACAAATAGTGCTATAAGTGTAGTTTTTACGAAGAATGTAACGCGATATGCTTTCTGTTGTTTTCACAATACTAGTTTTTAAGGTTTGAAATACTATTTTAAACTCTATTAATCCTATAGACAAAGTTAAATTTTATATAATAAAAACCAAAAGTTTGTGAAGTTTTTTTTGAAAAATATGCTCATACAAGAGCTGTAAGAAAAATGAAATTTATGCGAATGCTTTATTTTAAAAGACTTGACGAGATTTTTGGCTTTCGAAGAAATGTTAAAAGAAATTTTATTTGCGAATTAAAATTGTAGTATTTTACACTTTATTTTAGGCTTTAAAACAACTTTAAAAAGACTTTTAAAAGGTTTTAAAGCGACGAAAAAGTCTTAAAAAGCGATTTCTAACTTTAATTTTGTAAAATCTAAACAAGAATTTAAAGTTGATTTTGAATAAATTAGAGTAATTTTATAGATACTAAAAACAAAATAGAATTTTTTTAACCAACCTAATGATAAATACTTATATTTGTAATAAGTATTTTTACTTAGTTTTTATAATTAAAAGGAAATGATAGAAGTAAAAGAAGCCTTAGAAATTGTTGCTGCAAATAGTTCCGTTTTATCAACTCAGAAAATTTCGGTCAGTAAAGCGCTAGGGTATATTTTGGCAGAAACAGTTTATTCGCCTATTTCAATGCCACCGTTTCGTCAGTCAGCAATGGATGGTTATGCTTTTACACATTCGATAAGACATCAGTTTGATGTGGTTGGAACTTCAAAAGCTGGAGATCATTCTAATATAAAACTAAAAGAAAATGAAGCGGTACGTATTTTTACAGGAGCTTATGTCCCAAAAAATGCAGATACTGTGGTCATGCAAGAGCATGTAATGGTTAATGGAGATTCGATTTTGATTGCTAAAAAGCCTGAAGCTTTTGCCAACGTAAGAAGTAAAGGAGAACAAATCAACGCTGAAGATGTTGTTTTTGATGCCAATACATTGATTACTCCAGCAGCAATTGGTTTTTTAGCGTGTTTAGGAATTACAGAAATAACAGTTTACAAAAAGCCAAAAGTAGCCATTTTAGTTACTGGAAATGAATTGGTAAAACCAGGTAAAAAACTTCCAAAAGGAAAAATTTACGAAAGCAATTCTATAATGTTACAAGCCGCATTACAAACAATCGGAATTAATAAAATTAAAGTTCATACCGTTAAAGACAATTTAAAAGCAACTAAAAGAGCATTACAATCCATACTTAAAAAGAATGATATTGTGTTAATTTCTGGCGGAATTTCGGTTGGAGATTATGATTTTGTAAAAGAGGCATTATTGAAAAATGGAGTAGAAGAGCTTTTCTATAAAATCAATCAGAAGCCTGGAAAACCAATGTTTTTTGGTGCTAAAAAAGATACTTTGGTATTTGCCTTGCCAGGAAATCCAGCGTCGTCATTGACTAATTTTTATATCTACGTATATCCTGCAGTCAAAAACAAAATGGGATTTTCGAATACGCATTTGCCAAAAATTGTTCGTAAATTAGATAGTCAAATAAATAATACAACTGGAAAAACACTTTTCTTAAAAGCTTTATACAATGAAACCAGTGTTGAAATTCTAGAAGGACAAAGTTCTGCAATGCTGAATACTTTCGCTATAGCGAATGGATTAGTGATCGTTCCGCATGACGTTGAAAGTATTAAAAAAGGCGCATCAGTTACGATTATGCCTATTGATTAATTTTTTTTAAAGGTAGAAGAAAGAGGCAAGAAGAAAGATTTTTTAGATAAAAAATGAAAAGCGCTGTATAAATAAAAGCATATAGCTTGAAAAAAGTTAAAGAATATAACCAATGGTTTCAACCATTGGAACGTAAAGTGAGCAAAACTTGAAACGTTAAACCTGAAACAAAAAGAAACCATGAAAATATCAGTATTTATTCTTTGCGGAGGAAAAAGCACCAGAATGCAGTCAGAAAAAGGATTGGTTTTGTTTCAAGATAAGCCCTTTATAGAGCATATTATTCAGGCAATTTTGCCTATTACGGATCGAATTAAACTGATTACATCATCTAAAGAATACGATTATCTGGACTATGAAAAAATTCCCGATTTAATTGCAGATAAAGGTCCGTTGGGTGGAATTTACACTGCGTTATCTCATTCAGATACCGAATTCAATCTGATTTTAAGTTGTGATATTCCTTTAATTTCAACCGAATTATTACAGGAATTAATTTCAAAACATACCAAAGAAGCTGAGATAACAGTTTTTGCATCAGAAAGTAAAACGCATCCATTAATCGGAATTTATTCTAAAAATATTGTTCCGACGATCAAAGAAGCAATTGATTCTAATGAATTAAAAATGATGGATTTGCTGGCAAAATTGCCTCATCAAATTATCAATATAGAAGAAAGCGAAAACTTTCATTTAACCAATATTAATTCGGCCGACGAATTAAACGACCTGAATATCAATTTAACTTAAAGACTATGCGAAATTTAAAAACACCAAAATTGACGATTGTAGGCGCAGGTCCAGGAGACGTTGAATTGATTACTTTAAAAGCAATTAAAGCTTTAGAAAGTGCTGATGTAGTTTTGTACGATGCTCTTGTAAACGAGGAATTATTAGAATATGCATCAAATGCAGAAATTGTTTTTGTCGGGAAACGTTTAGGCTGTCATGCTTACACACAAGATCAGATTAACGATTTGATTGTTTTGATGGCAAATCTTCACGGACATGTTGTGCGTTTAAAAGGTGGCGATTCTTTTATTTTTGGAAGAGGAAGTGAAGAAATTGATTATGCAGTAAAATTTGGTTTAGAAACCGCTGTTGTTCCAGGAATTTCGTCTGCTTTGGGCGTTCCAGCTACAGCAGGAATTAGTTTAACACAACGCAAAATCGCAGAAAGTTTTTGGGTAATTACAGGAACAACTTCAAATCACGAATTATCAAAAGACGTTCATTTGGCATCAAAATCGGCTGCAACGGTGGTTATTTTGATGGGAATGCATAAATTAGAAGAAATTATTTCGATTTATCAAGAGAACAGAAATGACGATCTTCCAATTGCCATTATTCAAAACGGAACAAAAAATTCAGAACAAAAAGTAATCGGAACTATAAGTACAATTACTAAATTGGTATCTGAAAAGAATATTTCATCACCGGCCATTATTGTGATTGGCGAAGTGGTAAAAAATACATCAAAACTGACAGAATATTTTCAAGAACATTTTGATGATGAATTCATTTTTCAAAATTTAAATTTATAAAAATGATCGAGGTTAAATATTTTGGAGCTGTTGCTGAAAAAACGAAATGTGAATTCGAAAAACTATCTTTTTCAGAAGAATTATCACTGCAAAAACTATTGCAGGATTTAAACGAAAAATATGAGTTCGAATCACTAACTTTTAGCGTTGCTGTAAATCAAAAAATAGTTCCAAAAGAAGCAGATTATACTTTGCAAACCAGCGATATTGTAGCTTTGTTGCCACCATTTGCGGGAGGTTAAAATAAATTTATGAGTGGAACTTCAAGATATAACAGACAAATTATACTTCCTGAAATTGGAGATGTTGGTCAGTACAAATTATTAAAATCGAAAGTTTTGGTAATTGGCGCTGGAGGTTTAGCTGCTTCAATTCTGCCTTATTTGGCCGCTGCAGGAATCGGCGAAATAGGAATTGTAGATGATGATTTGATCGAAGTTTCGAATCTTCATAGGCAAGTAATTTATAAAACCTCTGCTGTTGGAAAAGGAAAAGTTGTAGAAGCAAAAGCAATGATTTCTGAACTGAATCCGCAGGTTAAAGTAAATGCTCTTGCAGAGAAATTATCTGGAAAAAATGCACTTTCATTATTCGAAAAATATGATATTATTGTTGATGCAACCGATAATATTTCGATAAAATATTTAATTAATGATGCTTGTATTTTGACGAATAAACCAATGGTTTACGGATCAATTTTTAGATTTCAAGGACAAGTTTCGGTTTTCAATTATCAAAACGGACCTACATATAGATGTTTATATCCAGATGAAAATTCCAACGTTGCAAATTGTGAAGACGCTGGCGTAATCGGAGTTTCGGTTGGGATTATCGGAATGTTTCAAGCAAATGAAGTCATAAAAATGATTCTCGGAATTGGAGAAGTTTTAAATGGAAAAATATTGGTTTATAATATTCTGAAGAACGAACAGCAGAAATATGATTTCGATAGAACTTCAAATATTGAAATAACAAAAGAAGATTTCGATCGCAAATACAATTCAGCTGAAAATCAAATAGAAGAAATCAAATTTGGATTGTTGTTGGATGAATTAGAAAACGATGAGGTTCTTTTTTTAGATGTTCGAAATGAAGATGAACTACCAAAAATAAAATTCAAAAACAGCATTAAGATTCCGCTTTTAAATTTAGAAGACGAAATTAAAAATTTAAATAAAAATCAAACTATTTACGTTTTTTGCCAATCAGGAATTAGAAGTAAAATAGCAGTCGAATTGCTTCATAAAAATCAATTTCAAAATGTGAAAGGTGTTGCTGGTGGCGCTTTGGCAATGAAACAATTATTAAAAGAAGAAAAGATATAGCCACAGATAATACTGATTTAAAGGATATTTTAATTTGCTTTTGTCAGGCTGAGTGAAGTCCAAGCTCGATTTAAATAGAAGACAAAAACAAATAGAAAGTTTATTGAAACTAGAAATAATTATTTGATTTTAATGATTTAAAATATGAAAAAAACATTCTTTGGTTTGTTGCTATTTTTTTGTTTTACACAATTTTCTTTTTCTCAAAAACATGTAGATGCCACAGGAGAAACAGAAATTTATGATGCTTACGAAAAAGCAGAAAAAGAATTAAACAAAGTTTATAATCAGTTGAAAAATAAGTTAGGAGCTAAAGATCAGACAGCATTAGTAACTTCTCAGAAAGATTGGATAAAGTTTAGAGATTCAAATTGTACATTTAAAGCTTACCCAGAAGGTTCTGGTGGTGTAATATCAAATAAAATGTATGCAGATTGCAGAATGCAGATTACTTTGACTAGAACCCAAGAATTGAAAAGTTTGTTGGGAGGTTTTTAAACAACTTAACATTAGTAATTTAAAACAAAGCGACACGACACATTGATTAAAAGAATAAAGAGTTAGTTTGTCACTCTGAGCGAAGTCGAAGAGCATTCCAATTGGAATTGGGCTTCGACTTCGCTCAGCCTGACAAAAGCAAATTAAATAATCCTTTTAATCTGTGTAATCTGTGGCAGAAAAAATATAGAAATGAGTAAAAATGTATTTGTAGAAGGACCGATTTCTCCAGAATTTATTGCAGAATCGATTGCTAAACACCAAGCGAAACGTACTATTGGTGCACATAATATTTTTCTAGGACAAGTTCGTGCCGATGTAATTCACGACAATACTGTCGTGGCAATCGATTATTCGGCATATAAAGACATGGCAAATGAAGCTTTGTATGCAATTAGAGAAAAAGCATTCGCTAAATTCGATTTAACTTGTATGCACATTTATCACAGTTTGGGCGTTGTAAAAGCGGGCGAAATCTGTTTGTTTGTTTTTGTTTCGGCTACGCGTCGCAAACAGGTTTATGAAGCTACAGAAGCCATCGTAAACTGGATTAAAACCGATGTGCCGATTTTTGGAAAAGAAATGTTTGAAAACGATACTTTCACTTGGAAACAAAATACCTAAGAAATTATAATGGTAGATATTACGCATAAAATAAGCACTTTAAGAGTCGCAACAGCAACCGCAATTGTAAAAGTTAGCAAACAAGAAACAATAGATGCGATTGTTAATAATTTAGTGCCAAAAGGAAACGTATTTGAAATGGCAAAAACGGCTGGATTATTTGCGGTAAAAAACACGCACCTGTCTATTCCAGATTGCCATCCGCTTCCAATTGAATTTACTTCTGCAGAATACAACATTGAAGGTTTAGACATTCATATTATCTTCAAAGTAAAGACCGTTTATAAAACAGGAGTTGAGGTTGAAGCTATGCACGGCGCATCGATTGTAGCTTTGACAATGTATGACATGCTAAAACCGATTGATAAAGAAATCGAGATTTCAACCATCAAATTAATTAATAAAGAAGGCGGAAAATCGTCTTTCAAAAATAAATTCCCTAGTGTAATTAAAGCCGCAGTTTTCGTTTGTTCCGATTCGATTTTTGCAGGTGACAAAGAAGACAGATCTGGAAAAGTGATTGTAGAAAAGTTAGATTCTTACGGAGTTGAAACTTCTCATTACGAAATCATTCCAGATGAATTAGATATTATTCAGGAAAAAACTAAGGCTTTCGCCAAAGAAAATCAGTTGGTTATTTTTACCGGCGGAACTGGTTTGTCTCCAAGAGATGTTACGCCAGAAGCTTTGGCGCCATTATTAGAAAGTAGAATTCCAGGAATTGAAGAAGCAATTCGCAGTTACGGACAAGATAGAATGCCGTACGCGATGCTTTCTAGAAGCGTAGCAGGAACTCTAGGAAAAACGTTGGTTTTGGCGTTGCCAGGTTCAACAAACGGAGTAAGAGAATCTATGGATGCTGTTTTTCCGCACGTATTGCACGTTTTTCATATTTTAAAAGGAAAAAATCATGACAGCCTCTAACACTATTTTGACGGATGGTTTTGGACGCAAGCACAATTATTTGCGCATTTCACTGCTGGAAAAATGCAATTTGCGTTGTACGTATTGCATGCCTGCGGATGGAATCGCATTATCTCCAAAAGCCAGTTTAATGACGGCTGATGAGATTTTTGCAATTGCCCAAACTTTCGTGAAAAATGGTGTTGACAAAATACGATTAACAGGCGGTGAGCCTTTGTTGAGAAAAGATTTTCCTGAAATCGTTTCTAAATTATCTGATTTAAATATCTCACTTTCTATAACAACAAACGGAATTTTAATTGACCGCAATATTGAAGTTTTAAAGCAATTTAAAATCAAGAAAATCAATTTGAGTTTAGATACTTTAATTTCTTCAAAATTTCATTCTATAACGCTTAGAAATCAGTTTGAGAAAGTAATTGATAATCTGCATTTGCTTTTAAATAATGATTTTCAAGTAAAAGTGAATGTCGTTTTGATAAAAGGTTTCAATGATAACGAAATTGTCGATTTTGTAAAACTGACTCAGTTTTTGCCGATTTCTGTTCGTTTTATCGAATTTATGCCTTTTGCAGGAAACGAGTGGGATAGGAGTAAAATGGTTTCGCAAAAAGAAATTTTATCTTTAGTAGAAACTCAATTTTCTTCAGATGAAATTCAAAAGTTGGAAGACGAAAAAAACTTCACTTCAAGAAATTATAAAATAAAAGATTTTCAAGGCGATTTCGGAATTATAAGTTCCATTACAAATCCGTTTTGCGACAGTTGCAATCGCATCAGATTGACGGCTGACGGAAAAATAAAAAACTGTCTTTTCTCCAATTCAGAAACCGATTTATTGACTGCTTTTAGAAATGGAGAATCCATCACTGATTTGATTTCAGAAGCGATTAAAAATAAAAAGAAAGTTAGAGCGGGAATGTCAACCGTTGATGAAATTAATGATCCAACACTTCATTTTGATAATCGCAGTATGATTGCGATTGGTGGGTAGATTCTGCTTTTAGAATCTTTGTCAAAGTTTAAAACTTTGACAAAGATAGGTAGCTACAACGTTTGTCATTCTGAGGAACGAAGAATCGCACTCGTATATCTACAAAGATTAGAGATATGCTTTGCGGAGTTTCTAGTGTGATTGCTTCGCCAGTTCGCTAGCGCTCGTGTCTTCGTTCCTCAGAATGACAAAAACAAAAAAGGTTCAACATTACGTCAAACCTTTCTTCAAATTATTTTTTCTTTTTAGCTTTTGCTTTAGCCTTTTTGAGAGCGATAGCTTTCTTTGCAGCAACTTTTTTAGCGTTGGCTTTATCTTTTGCCTTTTTCGCTTTTTCTTTTTTCTTTTCGGCTGCTTTTAGTTTTGCTTTTTTAGCTTTTTCCAATTTTTTGATAACCGCTTTAATCGCTTTTTCTCTTTTCTTTTCTTTCTCTTTTTTGGCTTTCAGTTTAGCTTTAAGCTTTGATTTTATATCGTTTTTTTCTTTGCCAATTTTTTCAACCGTTACAACAGGTTTCGTTTCTGAAGCGTCATTAGTTTTAATTTCTACAATTTCAGAAACAATAGGTTCTTTTTTAGCGGGAGTTGTGGTAGCTTTTTTTACCGTTGCTTTTGGAGCTGTTTTAGAAGCAGCTCTAACTGGTGTTTTAGCTACAGGTTTTACAGTCGCAGCTGGTGCTTTAGCAGCTGTAGATCTTGCGGCTGTGGTTCTTGAAGTAGTTGTTTTTGCTGCTGGTGTTTTCGTAGCGGTTCTTGTTGTTCTTTTAACCGTTGTCTTAGTTTCTGGTTGCACTTCTGTAGTGGTTTCTACAGCTGTTTCTGCTGGAATATCTGTGTTTTTTTCAGCAGAAACCGATGGGTTTCTTTTTATCATAACTGTATTTTTAATTGAATAAATAGATATTAACCAAGTAGTTTTAAAGCTTTTGAAGTATGATGCTTTAACCGAAATTCTTAGTTAAGCTAAATATACGCAATTTTTGAATACAAAATACGATGCTTTTTTAGAACTCATTAATTTTCAACTGTTTCTAGAATTTTGAAATTACTTTTTGGAGCTTCACAAAGAGTGCAACAGTATGTTTCTGGCAAATTTTCAAACAAAAGACCTTTAGGAATTCCCTGAGTTTCGTCTCCGTATTCAGAATTATAAAGCGTTAAACATTCTTGACATTGGTAAATATCCAATTGTGGTTTTTCTTTTTTTTGTGGTTTTTCAGTGGTTTCTGAAGTTGAATTTCCGAGTTCTTCAAAATACTTTCGGCTTAATTCAATTAAAATCGTTGGAAGTTCCAGTTTGTCAATATCCTGCGAATGCACAATGTATTCGCGTGTATTTGGATCAAAATTCTTTGCAAACAATACATTATATGTATCTCGTATTTTGATGGATTCTAAAGCGGCTGGAAGTTCATTTTTTTCGATGACAATTGAAGTGAAATAATGCCCGTCGCGGTTGTATTCTGAAATCCCGAAATTTAATCCGTAAGTACTAATGTCGAATTGGTCGAGCGTGCGAACTAGAAAAGTTTTCAAGTTCAAAGCCCATTCCATTGCAACGGGTAAGTGCCAGTTTAATTCTAGTAAAGAATGGCGAACGTTGATACCGCGTTTTCCTAAGAATTTCTCCCATTCTAGTTTTCGGTCTTTCGGAATTCCTTTTATAATGAAAGATTTCCAAGGTGTAATACAGATCTTTCCGATTTTGCATTCAAAACACAAATCACACATTTCTTTCAAGAAATCTAAATCGTAAAGATTGTTTCTCCAATATAATCCCAGCCAATATTGATCGATTCCCATTCTGTTCATTCCTTCGTAATATGGAAATGGATAAAAAGGAATATTTAACGGTTTGTCAATTGTTCTGTTGTTGGTGTCTAAAGCTTCGCTCACCAAAGTGAAAAGCATTTCGATATCAACAGAATCTTCTTCAGATATTTTCTCAATTTCGTAATATATCTTGGCTAAATCCCAACTGTAAAGCAAAACAGGATAAACTTCCATTTTCTGCCATTTAGGAAGACGAATGTATAAATACCAATAATCTTCCAATTCAGAAGCTATGAAATTTAAATGTCCCGTAAACAAAGGAACTAATTGCTGTTTTGGATCTGTAATATTGACTTTTAGTTTAGGTTGTTCTTTAAATTCTTCTAAAACGTATAAAAAGCGATTTCCAGTAAGCCAGTTTGTATTTCTGAAAATATCAGTCGAAACATAAGATGAAACGATATTATTACCGCTTTTTTGGTCTGGATAAACAAAATGATGTTTTCCTAAAGTAGTTTTATCCAAAGATTTAAACCCTTTCGGGAAAATAATATCTTGTCTAGAACCAAAGGAAATAGAATCTAAACCTTCTTCCAAAGCAATATTGACTACTTCTCGTAATTCCCCTGGCGAAATAACGCCTCCTTTTACTATTAATCTTGTTAGTTCCATAGTTTTTTTGTTTCAGGTTTGAAGTTTCAAGTTTCAAGTTTCAAGTTTGTCAGGCTGAGCGGAGTCGAAGCCCGATTCCAATTGGAGCGCCCTTCGACTTCGCTCAGGGTGACATTGCGTTGTGTCAAGTCACAGTTTTCAGTCACAGTATGCACTGAAAACTGCGACTGAAAACTCATTTACACTTCGCCAATATCTCTTTTACTTCTGTTTTACAGCTTCCGCAACCTAAACCTGCGCCTGTGTTTTTACATAATTCGGTAAAATCGTTTACACCGCTTTTAATCGTTTCTTCGATGTTTCCAGCACCAACTTGACTGCAAGAGCAAACCAATTTTCCTAAGACCGGTTTTGCGTTTGAGCTTCCTCTTAAAAGCGTATTTCGTTTGTCTGATAATTCGATTTTGCTCTCGATCATGGTTTTGAATTCGGCAAACTCGTTTTTATCACCCATTAAAATCGCACCGACTAAAAGATCATCTTTTACGATACATTTTTTGTAATAGCGTTTTTTCAAATCGGTAAAAACAATCTCTTCGTAGGAATCATCATTTTCTGGAATTGTCAAATCGCCAATACTGCAAAGGTTGATATCTTCTAATTTTAGAATATTCATCAAAATCGAACCTTTGTAATAACTGCTGATATCCCCCGCAAGGAAATTTGCCAGAATATTGGCTTGTTCTTCGGCGGCAGAAGTGATTCCGAAAAGTTTACCGTTGAATTCGGCTATTTCTCCAATCGCAAAAATATCCGGATTTGAGGTCTGTAAATACTGATTTACTTTCACGCCGCGTCCGCATGCCAAACCGCTTTCGCGTGCGATTTCGATATTCGGGATAGTTCCAATCGTATATACAATTGCATTTGCCGTGATGATTTTGCCGCTTTTTAAAGCAATTTCAATTTCATTCGGATTATCAGTTTCAAAAACGGTACTGACTTCATTATCAAAATAAATCTGAATATCACGAAGCTGTACTTCTTCGGCTAGTAATTTGCTTGAAATTCTATCCAATTGACGCTCCATTAAACGGGAAGCACGCTGAATAATAGTGGCTTTTACTTTTTTATGTTTTAAAGCTGCTGCTAATTCTAGTCCTAATAATCCACCACCAATAATGACAACATGCTGTTCTTCTGGCGGAAGATTGGTGCTGTCTAAATGTTTTTTCAAACGATCGGCATCTTCTTTTCTTCTAACCGTGAAGCGTCCAGGAAAATGAAGTTGTGCATTTTCGGGCACAAAAGGACGGCTTCCTGTTGCGATAATCAATGAATCGAAAGTATGAGTTTCGCCTTGACTGTCTAAGATTGTTTTTTGTTTTGGATCTAATTTTTCAATCGCAACGCCAGCTTTCATCGTAATTTTTAATTTATTGAAAGTTTCGCCATCTTTAACTTTTAAAAGCTGTTCCCAAGTAAATTCTCCTGTCATGTACTCAGGAAGCAAAACGCGGTTGTAAAACGGATTTATTTCATTCGAAAAAACAATAATTTCATCGGTAGAATTAAATTCTCGGTAATTCTGAATGAATCGGAACGAAGCTGCGCCGGCACCCACAATCGCAATTTTTTGAAATGGTTTTACATATTTTTTAAGTGAAACGGTTGTGAATTTAAAATCAGGTTCTTTTGAAATTGGATCGACAACTGTATTCGTTAAATTATTAGTTCTATTTAAATCATTTTCAAGCTGTTTTCCCCAATGCATTGGCAGAAATAACACTTTTTCTTTGATGGAGTCAGTAACTTTTGCTTTTACTCGAACTTCTCCGTTTTTGCTTGAAACGACAACAATATCACCATTTTTAATATCGTTTTTAAAAGCATCAATCGGATTTATTTCTAAAACGGGACTCGGAATATGTGTTAATAATCTTGACACTTTTCCAGTTTTGGTCATCGTATGCCATTGATCACGAATTCTTCCTGTTGTTAAAATAAAAGGGAATTCATCATTTGGTTGAACAGATGTATTTTCAATAGAAGTTGGTAGATTAAAAATCGCTTTTCCAGAAGGCGTATAAAATTTTTTATCGGTAAACAATCTCGGAGTTCCCGGATGATTATAATCTGGAACAGGCCATTGAAAAGTGCCTTCACTTTTTAAACGGTTATAATTTAAAAAGGAAATATCGATATTAGTGTTTTTGGTAAGCGCACAATGTTCTTTATAAACTTCTTCGGCATTGTTGAAATTGAACCCATTGAAATTCATTTTTTTAGCAAAACGAATCAAGATTTCAATATCTGGAAGTGCTTCTCCAGGTGGATTAATTCCTTTTGGCAAATACGAAATACGACGTTCCGAATTGGTCATCGTTCCTTCTTTTTCCAACCAGCCCGCTGCAGGCAATAATAAATCAGCAAATTTGGCTGTATCGGCATTATGCGAAATATCTTGAACGACAACGAATTTTGCGTTTTGAAGTGCTTTTTCTGCTCTTCTGGAATCGGGTAAACTCACTAGCGGATTGGTGCAGATAATCCAAACAGCTTTCATTTTTCCAGATTCTAAGGCTTCAAACATTTCTGTAGCCGTTAAACCTGGTTTATCTGAAATTTCGTCGACTCCCCAAAAGTCGGCTACTTCTTTTCGATGCGTAGGATTAGCAATGTCTTTATGTGCTGCTAAAAGTGTTGCCATTCCGCCCACTTCGCGTCCGCCCATTGCATTCGGCTGACCCGTTAATGAAAATGGTCCAGAACCTGGTTTTCCAACTTGTCCTGTTAGTAGAGATAAATTTAGCAAAGCTGTGTTTTTATCAACACCAACAGCGCTTTGGTTTAATCCCATTGCCCAAAGCGAAATAAAACCTTTTGCTTTTCCGATAATATCTGCAGCGAGTTTGATATCGTTTACTAAAATACCACAAAGTTTGGAAGCTTTTTCAAGTGAAGTTCCTAAAACTAAGTCTTTGTATTGTTTGAAATTTTCTGCGTGATTTTTAACGAAATCATGATCGACATAACCTTTTTCTATGATACGTTTGGCAATGGCGTGATATAAAATAATATCTGAACCTGGAATAATCTGCAAATGTAAATCGGCGAAAGCAGCAGTATCTGTTCTTCTTGGATCAATGCAAATAATTTTAGTTTTCGGATTTTTCTCTTTGTGTTTTTCTAATCTTCTAAAAAGAATAGGGTGACACCAAGCAGGATTTGCTCCTGTAATTAAAAAAGTATCCGCCAATTCGATATCATCGTAAGCAATTGGCACAGAATCTTCTCCGAAAGTCTTTTTATAACCCACAACCGCAGAACTCATGCAAAGTCTGGAATTCGTGTCGATATTATTGGTTTTCAAAAAACCTTTTACGAGTTTGTTGACTAAGTAATATTCTTCCGTTAAACATTGTCCTGAAATATAAAATCCAACGCTGTCTGGTCCGTGTTTTTTAATGATAGAAGTAAAAACTGCAGCAGCGCGATCCAAAGCGGTATCCCAGCTTACGCGCTCCAACGGATAATTTTTACTTCCTCGCATTTCTGGATATAAAATTCTATCAGAAGTATCGTTAACTACGTAGTGCAGGTTCATTCCTTTAGAACAAAGCATTCCTTTATTTACTGGATGATCTTTGTCGCCTTCGACCATTACACCATTTTTAGCATCGTTGGTCACGATTATACCACAGCCAACGCCACAGTAGGAACAGGTAGTTTTGATCTTAGTACTTTGCATCACGTCTTATTTTAAATAAATCACTTACTTAATTTGAAACAAAAATAAGTATTTTTTAAGTATTAATACTTAATTTTTAATTTATTTTTTTACTTTTGGTAAAAAGAAATGAGTAACAACAAATTAGTTTTTAATGTGCTAAAAATTAGAACTCATGAAAGAAGAACAAGCTGTATGTTATTCCTGTACAAATGAGAATTGCTTTATCAAGAAACACCTGCATTTAGAGAAAATGACAACTTATATCTCTAAAAAACAGAATATAATTTGTAAAAAATCGGATCGTTTTATTGCAGAAGGTGCACCGTTACAAGGGCTTTATTTTATTTGCAAAGGAAAAGCTAAAACGGTAAAAACTGGAATAAATGGTCGTGAGCAAATTGTGCGTTTAACTAAAAATGGTGATATTGTAGGTTTCCGTGGTTTCGGAACTAGCAAACGTTATTTGATTGGAGCTTATGCGCTGGAAGATACTGTTTTGTGTAATTTCAGTAACGAAACGATGCAGGAAATTTTACAGCATATTCCTGAATTTACCTACGCTTTAATGTTGTTTTATGCCGAAGAATTAAACAAAAGCGAAAATAATATCCGAAAAATTGCTCACATGAATGTCCGCGAACGTGTGATTGATTTATTGCTTTATATTCATCGCAAATTTGGACAAACAAATGGTCTAATTGATATTGAACTTTCGCGAAAGGAAATCGCAGATTTTGCCGGAACTACAGAAGAACAGGCGATTCGTATTTTATCAAGTCTGAAAAAAGAAGCTTTGATTAAAACGGAAGGGAAACGTGTTGGGATTTTAGGAATTTCAGAATTACGTTCTGAAATTATGGAACATAAGTATTTTTGATTTTTATTTCATTTTTTTACCATTTTCATAGATGAAATTCAATTCTTCTCCAGTTTTTGATATACAGAATTCCTTTCCATTTTTCTTTCTGTCTTTATATTGGCAACTATAAATTAATTTGCCTTCGGAAAAATATTCTTCTAGAATTTTGTTTTCATTTTCATCAAAAGAAATAGAAGAATAAACACTTCCATCAAAATCTAATTTGTCTTCCTTTTTCTTTTTGAAATACAAATGTTCGTGAAAGTAGACTTTTCTACTTGGAATTCCTTTTTTGTCTTTATTGTAATATTCAGTACGCAGAATTATATAACCATCTTGGTAATCAGTTTTTGATAGTAATATGTCATTCGTCCACCGACGATTTTCTATAGAACCTGAAAAAACAGAATCATTACTGACTTTATAAATAAGCCCGTCTTTAGAATATATATCATTAAAAGTAATTGCTCGATTTCCTTGTGCAAAACTTGGAGCGACGGTCGTTAATAGAAAAATGAATATTATTTTTTGAAGCATGATTTTTTTATTTTTTCCTTCCCACAAATCTAATTACAGAACCAGTTCCATTATGAAATAAACCTTCATTAAGTTCGATTTCTTTTTCTTCCAATTCAATGATTTCGTAATTAGGAAAATCGGCTTTGATTTCTTCTATCGAAAATAAAGATTCGATGTCTTTTGGTCCGCCAACTTTTTCATTTTTGGTTACGTACTCCAAATGTTTTTTGCTGAAGGCTTCGAAAATAATTATACCATCTTTTCTCAAAAGTTGATCCAGCTGTTTGTGGATTTCAGATTTTATCGAAGCTGGAAAATGAGCATAAATTAAAGCAATTGCATCAAATTGATTCTCTTGAAAATCTAAAGTTTCGAGTTCGCCAACTTGATAATCAATTGAAACATTATTGTTTTTTGCTAATGAAATTGCTTTGTTTCTGCCTTCTTCACTAATATCAAAAGCAGAAACTTCCCAGCCTAATTTTGCAGCAAAAACGGCATTTCTTCCTTCGCCTTCAGCGGGAAAAAGAATAGTTCCTTTTTCTAATTTTTCAATTTGTTCTTTTAAGTAATTGTTGGGTTCTTCGCCGTATGCAAATTCTTCACTTTTGTAACGGTCGTCCCATCTTTGTATCCAAATATTGTTCATGATTTAAGTTAAGAATTATCACTCAAATATAGTTAATTAAGGAATTTTTAAATGAACTTAGAAACAAAAAAAATGCCCTTTTCAAATTTGAGAAAGGGCATTTTCTATATAGTTTAATTTATAAGAAAATCGTTTTGTACTTCATCTTAACCAACAAGTCTTGTTGTACCGCAATTGATGTCAATTTCTGCAAAATGATGTTTTCCCATTACGATAAGAAGTTTGTCTGTATTGTAACCAATGTATCTTATTTCGGGAGTTCCTTTTTGTGGTTTTCCGCAAACAGAAACAACGTTGGTTTGCCATTTCAGTTTCTTCCTCTTGTAGGCAGAAATGGTTTGTAAATCATTTTCAACATAGTAAACAATGTTGTTTTTCTTGATGCCTCTTTTTTGCGTTTTGGCAAAATTAATTTCTGAGCTTTGCGAAATTAAAGCATTATTAAATTTTTGGGCAATACCCGTTTGGCTAACCAAAAAGGTCAACAAGGATAATTTTAGAAATGGTTTCATTAGGATAGAATTGGGGGTTCATAATCGATTCAAATATAAATAATTAAAGTATATAATACGTTTTTATATGTTAAAAAAAATACCCTTTTCGCGAAATAGGAAAAGGGTAAAATATATAGGTTGATTTTAAAGAAAATTTATTTTTTCCAGCTGAAAATTTTCGGATCTACAGAAATCATTAACCAAGCCCAATTGTTGGTATGGCTAGTATCTCCACCTTTAACAAATTCCATTGTTTTAGATCCAAACATTTGAGAATAACCTCCTGTTACGGTTATGTTTTTCTTGAAATTATATCCAAAAGTTGCATCAACTTCAGTTCCTAAGTAAGAATCCATTTTTTCGTTTAGAGGGACGTTAACAACATCAGCAGCAGTTAAAAACACATGAGGAATCAAAGCAAATTGCCATTTGTTTACATTATAGTTTAATTTGATAAAAGCATCTTGTAAACCAAAGCTATTTGTGTAATTTCCAACATAAAAATAATCCATATAACCGTTAAATCCGTGGTTGGTTCCAAAAAGCGGATTGAAAGATTTAATTACCGTACTTCCGTCAGTTGAAGATTTTCCAGATAAAAATTCGTAACCTAAACCAGCTTTGAAAGAATCTGTTATGTTGTAACCAAGATTAGCTGCGGCATTCCAAGCGCTTACTTGCTTATCATTACTTTTTCCAGTTTGCCCATAAACCCAAAAACTAGTGTCTAATTTGTCTTTTTTATAAGTCAGGTAAGGTCCAAAAGTTTGTTTGTAATTTACTAGAATTTTACTCTCTGGAGTATTTGGATTACGAGTAAATTCATAACCTGTATTCAATGCTAAAAAACTAGCGCCTAGATTTTCGCTAAAATTTTTATGATACCACGCATATTGCATATTTTTATACATATTAGGTACCGTATAAGCAGTTTGCACAAGATTTTCGGCGTCTGAGTTATATGCACCTCCAAAATCTAATTTTTGAGTTTCATCATGATAAGACACTATTAATGCGTCATGACTTTGCCCTTGCTGTGCCCAATCCAATTCACCAAGAATACGCTGATTATCATAAGAAAGTACTTGACGTCCCATTCTTGCGCTCCATTTTTCAGTAAAATTATATTGCGCCCAAGCCTCGAAAACTGCTACTCCGTTTTTATCGGCAGTAGCTGTAGTTGGTACATCTCCCCAAGTTCTGGTATTTTGGAAAGTCAGTTTTACGATTAAATCCTCTTGTTTATAATTAATACCTAAACGAGAACGTTGTGAAATTTGCGATGTTCCTTCTTGACCATAATTCAACGGTTGCTTGAATCCGTTTCTATATTCAAAACGAGGTCTAATTTGTAGATTCACATCTAATTCTTGTGCTTGGATTTCGAAACTTAATCCTACGATAAGTATTAAAATTAGTTTAAGTTTTTTCATAAAATTATTTGGTTTTTATCGAGGATAAATTTATAAGAAAATGCCGTCTTTATTTATGATTGAAATCATATTTCTAATTATTTTTTAATCTAAGTCTAATATGCAGGCTCTAACTTCACCTTTTTTACTTTAATTTCTTTTTTCTTAGAAAGTTGTGTTATAGTATAATGCATCCAAACTAGGCAGACAGTTGAAAATAACAGTATAAAAATCCATGAGCTTGACCAGATTCCTGTTGCAGTTAAAAGATATCCGAAAATAATTGGCCCAAAGAAACCGCCTAAACCACCAATCATTCCTACCATTCCGCCGACAACACCAACTTCATTAGGGAAATATTCGGGAATGTGTTTGTAAACCGCGGCTTTTCCGATTCCCCAAGAAACCCCGATTAAAATTACTAAAATTAAGAATACCCACATATTCGCATCAAATTTAATAACAGTAACGCCTTTTGCAATTAGTTCTTTTTTAGCAACGCTTTGATTGTGAGATACAACTACATCCTGCCAACTTGAAGTTGTCGGGAAAATAGCATTTTCATTTGCAACTGTATTTGCTTTTTGCGTAATAGGATATTCTTTATCTCCTATTTTTACAGTTTTATCACTAATTTCGTTTACAACGCCCTTTTTTGCAGCCAAGATTCCAGGGCCAGAAGTCGTAATTTCCATTTTAGGAATTGCTAATAAAGCACTCAAAATTACTGAAGAACCCAAAACCCAATACATCACTTTTCTTGCTCCGAATTTATCTGATAAATACCCGCCAAATGCCCTGATTACTCCTGATGGCAAACTGAACATTGTGGCAAATAAACCTCCCATAACCAAACTGGTTTGGTAAACATTCATAAAGTTTGGCAATAACCATTGAGAATAGGCTACAAAGCATCCGAAAACTAAGAAGTAATACGCTCCAAAACGCCACACTCTTTGTGATTTTAAAGGTGTAAGCATTTGCGAAATAGTTTTTCCATTGCTTTCCATTTTTTTATTTTGAGCGAAAATTAGAAAGGCAACACCAATTACTACTAACGAAATGGCATAAATAACAGGCAATACTTTCCAGCCATTTTGCGGATCATCAATTGAAAAATGATTTAATAATGAAGGAGCTAAAAAGGTTGTAATTGCTGCGCCAGCATTTCCCATTCCGAAGATTCCAAGCGCACGTCCTTGCCATTCTTTTGGATACCAAATTGAAGTATAACCAATTCCGACAGCAAAACTAGTTCCAACCATTCCAAATAAAAAGCTTAGCAAAGCAAACATGGCAAAACTGTCAGCATAGGGAAGGAGAAACAACGGAATCGAACAAAGCAGTAATAAAAGTGAAAAAACGTATTTCCCGCCAAATTTATCTGTCAAGATTCCGATTGGAAGACGCATGATAGATCCAGTCAAAATTGGAATCCCTAAAAGCCATCCAACTTGAATAACATCCCAATGGAAAATTCCGTTATCAACCAAAAAGGTTACTAAGACCCCGTTTAATGTCCAGCAGGCAAAACACACTGTAAAGGCCAATGTGTTCAAAAATAAAATCTTGTGTGATCGCGATAGTGAGTTTGTATTTTTCATAGCACTTATATTTTTATGTAAAAATAAGTACTATAACTTAGTTAAAACCTGCTAAAACGCAGTTTTTGAAAAATAATTACGTATTTATACGTATTTTTTAAATTAAAGAATACTCCGCTGCTTTATTAGAAAGTTCCATTAAGTTTTTCACTTTCAGTTTTTTCATTAGATTGAAACGGTGTACTTCGGCAGTTCTTTTACTAATATCTAAAGCTTCAGCGATTTCTTTGTTTCCTTTTCCTGATAATAAAAGCGTAAGTATTTCTTTTTCTCGTTTGGTAATCATCATTTCTTCGCCTAAAGTTTGTTTAGGTTCTAATGATGTAGACGAATTAGTCAACTGACCAATTAAAATAGACGAAATATCACCACTGAAATATTTTCCTCCGGCAGAAACGCTATGAAGCGCTTTTAAGAATTCTTCTTTTGAAGAACCTTTTAGTAAATAACCATCAGCTCCAGCTTTTATAGATTTCAAAACATATTCTTCCGATTCGTGCATCGAAAGCATGATGATTTTTACGCTGTTATTTTCGCTTCTAAGTTTTTCTACTAATTCTATACCAGTCATGTTTGGCATACGAATATCGGCTATAAGTAAATCGGGTTTTGTTTCGGCAACAACTTCAAGTGCATCAACACCATCAATAGCTTCGCCTACAACCTCTATGTTTGCTTCATTTTCGAGTAAAGATTTGATTCCGTCTCTAACAAAAACATGGTCATCTGCTAATACTACACGAATGATATTGCTCATAATTACTTAATTTAGATTCTCGATTTTTACGTATATTCATCTATAAAGAAGACGCTAATATACGTACTTTTTTAAAAATAAATTCCAAATTTTTTAAATTCCAAATTCCAAGATTAAAAAATCATTAGAAAAAGAGACAATTTCAATATCAATGACAATGTCAATGCGAAATCGTAAAGGCAAACGTTTGTCAGGCTGAGCGGAGTCGAAGCCCACGTAAAGAGACTCCACAATCTTTGTCAATTTACTATGCGATTCTTTGACTTCGTTCGGGATGACAATAGAAGTGTTTCAACTTTGTCAAAGTTTTAAACTTTGACAAGGTTCTATCCGTTTAGTTTGTCATTCCGAGGAACGAGGAATCTTACACGGGATTCGACAAAGAATAAAGATTTAGATTATGGAGCCTCCTTGCGTGGGCTTCGACTCCGCTCAGCCTGACAAACAGTGCGCCGAATTGGAATTTGGAATTTAAAAAATTGGAATTTCTATTTAAGTATCGGGATATTAAAAGTAATCCTAGTTCCTTCGCCAGGAATAGAGTTCATGAAAACGCGACCGTTAATGTATTGGATTCTTTCTTTCATGAATAAAAGTCCCATTCCGGATTCGCTGTTGCGTTTTTTGTCGACTGAATTGACGTCGAAACCTTTGCCGTTGTCGTCTACAATGATGCTTAGAAGTGTTTCACTGTGTGAAAGTTGAACAATAATATGCGATGACTCGGCGTATTTTATGGCGTTGTTAATCGCTTCTTGGGTAAGACGGTAAATGTTGATTTCGATTAAGGAATCTAAACGTTGATCAAAATCGGTTTTGTTGTAGAATAGGATTTCTTTTCCGGTTAATTTGGAAAGTTCTTGAGTGAGTTTTGAAAGAGATGAAACAATTCCGTGATCGCTTAATTCTGGTGGCATCAGGTTGAAAGTTGCCGTACGAACGCCTTTGATAATATCCAAAGAGAGCTTCTTTAAATACTCGATTTTTTGTTCCGATTTTTCTCTGTCATCGAGATTGATACTTTCTAAACTGAATTTTAAACCCGTAAGCATTTGACCAATTCCATCGTGAATTTCTTTGGCGATTCGGTTTTGTTCGTTTTCTTGATTTTCAACAATTTTACTTGAAATAATCTTTTGTTGATTAATTTTTTCGGTTGTGTTTTCGAGATTTAAACGTTCAACTTCTCGCTGCGCTTTTTTACGTTCGGTGATGTTGAAACAAACGATTAAAAGTTCTAGTTCGTCTTTTTTGATCATTACGGGAACCATCGATAAATCGAGCCAGATTTCTTTCTCGTCTTTGTTTACAATTTTGATTTCTCCCTGCCAGCCACTGCGCTGTTTTTCGAAAATCAAACGATCAAAATTGACTTGTTCTTTTTCGTCTTCAGTTAAAACTTCAGAGAATTTTTTGTTGGATGAAAACTTAGTGTAATTTAAAAGTTTGGCGAATTTTTCACCAATATGAATGATCGAGCCGTCTGGCGAAATTCGACAATACAACAAAGTATTTTCCATCGCATAATTGAGCGATTTCAGTTCTTTTACTGAGTTTTCTTTGATTTCGCTGATGATTTCAGTGTCATATGCCAGTTTTAAAGCTTTCTTTTCAGAAGATAAAAGCTGAGCAATTAACCTTTCGATTTTCTTGTTTGTTGGTTTGAAAATGAAGAAAAATTCCAAAAGCAGAACAAGCAAAGTGAAACCAAAAATCCAATATTCGATTCGGCGTTGTTCGGTTACTTTTTCGTGTGCTTCAAGATCGTATTGCGTTACTATCTGATTCATTTTCGAAAGGAAAAGGCCTTCGTTTTCTAAGATAGTTTGAACCAGTTTTTGATTTTCTGAAACGGATTTTTTCTGTTGTAAATTCAGTAGAAAAGAATCGGTTGTCTCTGCTATTTTATTGAAAATTGGGTTGATTTCAAGGTACAATTTATTCAGCGTTTCGCTTTTTTGGTGTGGAAAAGCCAAGCTGTCATTTCCGTTTTCAAGAGCGTTTTGGTTCTTTTTCCAAAGTTCTAAAACTTTTTTTAAGTGCGAAGCTTTTTTGGCTGTAGCCGAATCGGAAACGTAATGTAAAATCAGCACTTCTTTGACAATTTTCTGGCTCAGCATTCTTTGCTTTCCAGAAAAGTTGATAATCTTAGAATCGCTTAATTGCTGATTCAGATTGTATTGAACGAGAAACTGACTGACAATTATGGTTAAGGCAATAGTAAGAAGCGCAAAAAAATACAGTCGTCGTAAATTTTTGAAAGTGATTTTTTCTGCAGCTTCCTGATTGCTTTTCTTCATTTAAGTCTTTTTACAATCCTAAAGAAGCTTTTATTAGGTTTAAGTTTTCTTCAGAATATTTGATTTTTAAAGCTTCCTGATGCCCTTTGTCCGACATTTTGTCCCAAGTTTTCTTGATGATGTTTTTTAGCTTTTCTTCGTCATGTTTTTCAACGAAAGGTTCTAAGTAATATTCTAAAAACACCAAACAAATTACATCTTCTAGCAATTGTGTTTCGGTGTCTTTTTTAAGCAGTTTTTTTTCAATTAAAAAAGAGACACGATCGATAAAAGTTTGATCGTAGCCAGCTTTTTCAAGAATTCCTGCGGTAGTTTTTGCGTGGAATTTTTTTAGCTCTTCTCTCCATTTTAAATAACCGACACGATCCATAGGGTACGATTCGCGGGCCACTTTCCAACGGCAGATATGTTGCGCTTTTGAAGCAATCTGAACTTCTTCTGAAGCATTTGGTTCAAACTGCATCAGTTTTTCATACATCCTGTTTGAATACAATAATTCTTTTGGATATTCGGTGTTTTGGTCTAATTCGATATTCGGATCCTGAGCGTTTTCAGCATCAATCCATTCACTTGCTTTTTGAAAAGGTGTAGTCATTTTTCTGGTAGGTAATAGATTTCAAAGATACGGAATTAAAGTTTTTATGTATAGATTTTTCTAACACATAGAAACATAGATTTGTTGTATCGTTAAAGGTGTTTTACTTGCATATATTCACATAGATTATCGCACTAGTTTTGTCATTTCGACGAAGGAGAAATCTCCGCGAGAAACTCTACAAAGATTGGCGATTTGCTTTACAGAGCTACTTACGGAGATTTCTCCTTCGTCGAAATGACAAGATCGAGAGGGTTGGAACGTATAAATTAGTCTACAAACCCAACAAAAACTTCATCTTTAACAATCTTAATCGGGTAGGTTGCAATGCTGTACTCTTCGCCGTTTAAATTTGAACCATCAACCAATGAAAATGTTTTTTTATGCATTGGGCAAGCGATTTTCGGAATATCGTCTGCAGAACCTGTCATTCCTCTTGAAAGTACCATTTCCATTTTGTGTGGACAGGCGTTTTGGCAAGCGTACCATGCGTCACGGCGTGCGAAATTGAAAATCGCAATTTGTTTGTTTTTGTATTTGATACAGCCTCCTCGGTTGGTTGGAAAATCTTCTACTTTACCAGCTTTGAACCAAATTGTTGCGTCACTCGCGTGAACTGTTTCGTATTGATTTAAGATTTCTTCCATTTTGTTTTGGTTTTGATTTCCTGTTTCTTAGCCCTCTTTTACAATCATGAGAGTTATGATGGCGCAGTAAAAAGAGGGTAAGAAGGACAGCAAACGTTTTAATGATTTTTTTTCTTTTTTTGGAGCTATTGTGTTTTGCCGCAAAGTCGCAAAGACGCTAAGTTTTTTTTCTTTAGTTTTTTAATTTGACTTCGAGACTTTGTGTCTTTGTGGCAAGATGTTTTTTAAGACCAAGCTTTTGGCATTTTTTGATCTCTTAACGGAACAAATGCAATGTTGTCGTCTTTCTCGTCAGAGTTTACGAAATGGTTGAAACGTTTCATTAATCTTGGTTTTTCTAGAACTTGTTTCCATTCGCATTCGAAAGTGTTAACCATCGTTTGCATTTCAGCTTCAAGCGTTTCGCAGATTCCTAAGCTGTCTTCGATGATTACTTGTTTCAGATATTCTAAACCGCCGTCTAGTTTTTCTAACCAAGTTGAAGTTCTAATTAACGGTCCAGCAGTGCGGATGTAATACATTAAGAAACGATCCATGTATTTGATTACAGTTTCTTTGTCGATTTTCTCAGCCAATAAAACCGCGTGTTTTGGATTTGCTCCACCATTTCCAGCGATGTATAAATTCCATCCGCCTTCAACAGCAATTAATCCGAAATCTTTTCCGCGTGCTTCGGCGCATTCGCGAATACAAGCTGAAACTCCACCTTTTAATTTATGAGGAGAACGAATTCCTTTATATCTATTTTCTAGTTCGATCGCAAATCCGGCACTGTCGTCCATTCCGTAACGGCACCAAGCGTTTCCGACACAGCTTTTTACAGCACGAAGCGATTTTCCGTAAGCGTGGCCGCTTTCAAAACCATTTTCGATTAAGATTTTCCAGATTTTTGGCAAATCACTTAAATGCGCTCCGAATAAATCAACTCTTTGTGCTCCAGTAATTTTAGTGTACAAATCGAATTGTTTTGCTACTTCGCCAATTATGATTAATTTCTCCGCAGTAATTTCACCTCCAGCAACTCTAGGAACGACAGAATATGTTCCGTTTCGTTGGATGTTAGCCAAAAATCTATCGTTTGTATCTTGTGTCGTTACGTGTTTGTTGGCGGTATCATTGTAAATACTTGAGAAAATTGAAGCAACAACTGGTTTGCAAATTTCACATCCATCACCTTTTCCGTGATGATCTAGAACGTCATAGAAATTCTCATATTTGTTGATTTTTACCAAATCAAACAATTCTTGACGGGTATAGCTAAAATGCTCGCAGATGACTTCTTTTACTTCTTTTCCTAAAGATTTTTGCGTGGCTTTTACTAAATCAGAAACCATTGGTTTACAGCCTCCACAACCAGAAGTTGCTTTAGTTGCTTTCACAACATCTGAAAATGTTGCGCAAGATTCGTCTAGAATTTTACAGCAAATAGAACCTTTAGTTACATTTTCGCATGAACAGATTACAGCTGTATCTGGCAAATCCATTACACTTCCTAAAGAAGAACCTTCAGAACCGTCGCGAGAACCTAAAATCAAATCTTCTGGATTTTTAGGTAATGCCATTCCGTTATTGTAAATCTGGAAAAGCGAATTATAATCACTAGAATCTCCAACTAGAATTCCGCCTAAAAGCGTTTTAGAATCCTTTGTAACGTTGATTCTTTTATAAATCCCGCTTAATTTGTTTTCATAAACAATCGCTGTAACATGCTCGTTTTCGATAAAAGGATCACCAAAACTCGCCACTTCAACACCAATTAATTTCAATTGAGTCGACATATCGATGGTTTCTCTCATGGTTTTGTCACCATTTAAGATTTGTTCCGCAGCTACATCAGCCATTTCGTAACCTGGCGCAACAAGTCCGTAAATGTTTTGGTTATAAAGTGCTGCTTCGCCAATAGCAAAAATTGAAGGATCTGATGTTCGCATTTGATTGTTTACCACAATTCCGCCTCTTACGCCAACTTCAAGTCCTGAAACTCTTGCCAGTTCGTCGCGAGGCTTAATTCCAGCAGATATAACCAACATGTCTACTTTTAACAATTCGTCGTTTGCAAACATCATTCCCGTTATACTTTCCTTTCCGTCAATATATTGCGTTGCTTTGTTAAGATGAATTCCGATGTTTAATTCTTCTATTTTTGATTGAAGCATATCGCTTGCGCCTTGATCCAATTGTCTCGGCATCAAACGTGGTGCAAACTCCACCACATGCGGATTCAGGCCTAAATCGCGAACTGCTTTTGCAGCTTCTAATCCTAATAAACCTCCGCCTAAAACTGCAGCTTCAGTAGCGCCTTTTTGTTTTATTTTTTTGGCGTAAGCCATAATCGCATCAAGATCTTCGATGGTTCTGTACACAAAAACACCTTCTTTTTCTACACCTTCAATTGGCGGAACAAATGCTGAAGAACCTGTAGCTAAAACTAAGTAGTCGTACGTATGTGTTTTGCCTAAGTGTGTATGAATTGTTTTTACATCACGATTAATATCTGTAATTAACTCAGATGTGTTTAGAATAATATTGTTTTGTTCGTACCATTCAGTAGTTGATAATGATAGATCATCTGCTGTTTTTCCTCCAAAGTACTCGCTTAAGTGAACGCGATCGTAGGCGCGTCTTGGCTCTTCTCCAAATACTGTGATTTGATACTTTTCTTGTCCTGATTTTGCAACAAACTTTTCGCAAAATTTATAACCAACCATGCCGTTTCCAACTACTATTACTCTAATCATGATTTCTTTAATTAAGTATTACTACGCAAATATAAGTATTTATACTTATAAAAATACGTAATGTAATTATTTTTTAAGTAATGAGGGTATCTAGGTAACTACGTATTTTGTTGTAATCTTTTACGTAGTGCGGGTTTTAAATGATTTTTTGATTACGTAGTTCTTTTAAATTTGAAAGGATTCTAAATAAGCGTTTCAAAAAAATGTCGTAAATTCATAAGAATTTTATAGGTATTTTGATAAAGAAATACTTTTTAAACTGATATCTCATGAAAAAAATACTCTCAATATTGTTATTATCAATTTTAATAATGGGCTGTAAAACGACAGCAAATAAAGATGCTGCTGGATCAACTTCAACAAGTTCTACAGAAGAAGATTTAAAATATTATTTTAAAGGAACGGGAAATGAACCATTTTGGGGAATCAAAATAGGGAATGAGGAAATCGTTTTTACCTCATTAATACCAGGAAAGGAAAAAATAACTTTTCATGCCGTAGAGCCTATTAGGGCAATGGACGCTAATGTAAAAATGTATAAAGTAAGTAATGAAACTACTTCAGCAACCATTACAATTCAGCAATTGGATTGTCAGGATTCCATGTCTGGTGCGATTTCACCTTATAGCGTAAAAGTTGAAATCAAGAATAATTCGGAATTAGAAACGAAGAAATTAAGCGGATGCGGAAAATATTTAACCGATTATCGTCTTCATGATATTTGGGTTTTAGAAGAATTAAATGGTTACAAAGTATTTGCAACCGATTTTCAAAAAGAGTTTCCAAGAATTGAAATTAATTCGGCTGAAAATAGATTTATGGGATATGGTGGTTGTAATTCGATAACTGGACAAATCTTTTTTGAGAAAGATCTTTTACGTTTTACAAAAGTCGTTTCTACTTTAATGGCTTGTCCGCAAGGAAATAAAGAAGGTGAATTTTTGAAAGCTTTACAAAGTACAACTACATATTCTATTGGAAATAATCAATTGACTTTGTCGAATCCTTCAGGAAAATTGATTGTTTTTAAGAAAGTTGATTAAAGATTTTGTTTCATGTTTAAAGTTTCAAGTTGCTGTTGTCATTTCGACTGAAAGGAGAAATCGCATAAGAAACTCTACAAAGAAAATCGCCAATCTTTGTCGACAAACTAGTGTGATTTCTCCTTTCAGTCGAAATGACAAACTAAAACCGTATTTGTTGAGTATAATTAATAGAAACATTGCCCACGGTTTCAACCGTGGGAACTTGTTGATGCGATTTATTCAAACAATTCTTTAGGTTCATCATTTTCTGATTCTTCATCCCCTTCAATAAAATCCAATTCTAAAGCTCTTACACTTTGAACCGCATTTCCGGCAATACCGCGAATAGAACCGTACATCCCTAAAGTATTGTGAACCACTTTTTCGATTTGTTTTTCTCTTTGTTTCCAGATTCTTTGCATTGCTCTTTTCTCAGAATCTAAATCACTTTGCATTTGCGTGAAACCTTCTACAATTCCTTCAATCTGCAAACGGAATTCGTTGCTCGTTAAGAAATCATACAACATTGACATTTTATCGCCTTTGTTTTCCTGCGCCTGAACCGCTTGATTAATTTGAATTAATGATTGACGCAAAACCGCGCTTAAACCTTTAAATTCTTCATACGTACAAATCCAGATTCCGTCGCGCATTCCCATACGGTCCATTCCTGATGGCATAACTTCGGTAACCAAAACACCAATATTGGCTCTTTTCGTTCTAATATCGTTTTTGAATTTCTCAATCCATGATGGCTGAAACGCTTTGGTTCTTTTACTTTCGTAATAAATAGAACCGCAGTTTTGATGCTCTCTCGTGTTTACCACTTGAAGACAGTCGGCGCCATTGGCACCTTTTTTAATTTCGTCAATACTGTCAAGTGGGAAGTTGTTGGCCAACCATTCCTCAATTGCCAATTCCATTACTTCTCCTTGTAATTGCATCGAACCTTGTTCTTGCTTGCGTTTCATTTCTTCAGTCAGCTTTTTTTGTTCTTCGAGCTGTTTCTGAAGTTCTTTGAATTTTAGTTCGTTTTTATCATCTTCTTGTTTTCTGATTTTTTCACGTTCCAAAGCCAATTGCGCGTTTAACTGCTTTTCGGCTTCGGCTTGAATCGCTTCTTTCATTTCTAGTTTTTCGCGTTGTAATTTTGCAATTTCACCTTCCATTTTATTCAATTCTCTGATTTTTTCTGATTTTTCAGAGAGTTCTTTTTCCATTAGTAACAAACGATCTTTGTTTTCTTCTTCCAGTTTCGCTTTTAGCTTTTCTGAAATTTCTTTTTCGGCGGTCTTTTTTTCGCGCTCCAAACGTTCAGCAAAAAGTTCGTTTTCCTGTTTTTTCTTCGCTTCAAATTCGGATTTAGCTTTTTCCAATTGCTCGTTTTTAAGCTCTAATTCACGGTTTTGAACGTTTGCTTTTTGTTGAAATTCTTTACGGATGCTATCTTCCAATTGATGTTTTAAAACATCATTGACATCGATAGGAGTTCCGCAGTTTGGACACTGAATTGAAGATTGTTCAGCCATTTTGTATTATTTTTTATGGAATGAAATTATAGTTTGCTAAGGTATTTAAAACTTATCTTTTTTTGCTGTGGATTTCTGTACTAAATTGTAACGAATTTTTTTTATAGCCACGAATTCACGAATTTTTTGTTTCACGCAGATTTTGCTGATTTTGGCAGATTTCACAGATTTTTATTTTAAATAATCTGCCTGATCTGCTTAAATCTAATGAAATCTGCGCGAAACAAATCCTTTAAATCTTTTAATCTGTGGCAAAAAAAACTTTGCGTCTTAGCGTCTTTGTGGCAATAAAAAGGCAACAGCAGATTGTGTGATTTCTGAATGATCGTCTTTTGAAGTAATCAAGGAAACATTCGTATGTAAATTGACTTTTTTCAATTCCACAAAACCAATTTCTGAATCCTGATTGTTTTTTGCAATATTGGATGGAACAATCGAAATTCCCAATCCGTTTTTGACTAATTGAACGATGGAGTTGATGTTATTCGCTTCGTGAATAATCTTCGGCGTAAAGCCATAAAAAGCACAAAGTTCCAATAAAACTTCATGATAATGTGGCGCGTAATCTTTGTTGAAGAAAACAAATGTTTCGTCTTTCAGTTTTAAAATATCATTTTCTGATGGTATCTGAAAAGCGTTTTTATTGTAAACCAACGAAAAACCGTCTTTAAACCATAAATGCGATTTTATTTTTGGCGAATAAATAGGGGAGCGGATAATTCCCATTTCGATTTTTCCTTGTTCTAAAGCATCGATTTGTTTGGTTGTTGAAATTTCAAAAAGCTTAAAATTAACGTATGGAAATTGCGCTTTCAGATGTTTTATTAAATCGGAGATAACAGCAGAATAAATAGAACTGATATAAGCGATTCTGAATTCGCCCGAAACATTCTCTGCAATCTTTTTTGTCTTGACAGAAATGTGTTCCAGATTCTGAAAAAGTGCTATCACTTCTTCTTTAAAATATTTTCCTGCTTCAGTAAGTTCTACTTTTTTATTATTTCGAATAAAAAGTTTGGCTTGAAGTTCTTCTTCCAATTCAGCGATTTGTCGGCTTAATGGAGGTTGAGAAATAAAGAGTTTTTCTGAAGCTTTGGTGAAGTTCAATTCTTCGGCTACAGCCAGAAAATATTTTAAGTGACGTAATTCCATGATACTTATTAAGTATTATTAATTGATAAAAATAGTATTTTTAAAGTATTTGTGAAAAGGGTAATTTTGAAATATTAAAATAAACCTCTCGCAGATTTAAACAGATTTAGCAGATTATTAATTTAGATAAACCATCTATAATCATAATAATTTCCCGATCATATAATAGCAAAAAGATTCACTCAATCTGCCCAATCTGCGAGAGAATAAAAAAAACAAAAAACAAAGACCATGAAAAAATCAACTATTGAAGAAATCAAAGAACGATTTGACAATGATGTCGAACGATTTTCAAATTTAGAAACAGGGCAAGTGGCAACAATCGACGCTACTATTTCGCTAGAATTAATAACTGAAGCTTCAAAACGAATTGTTCCAAATGCTAAAAAAGTTTTAGACGTGGGCTGTGGCGCAGGAAATTATACGTTAATGATGTTGTCTAAAGTGCCAAATTTAAATTGCACTTTGGTAGATTTGAGTTTACCAATGTTAGATCGCGCTTTTGAAAGAGTTTCTGCAGTAACAAATGGTAAAGTAGAAATAAAGCAAGGTGATATACGTGAAGTAGCTTTAGAAGAAGAAAGTTTTGATATTATTTTGGCTGGTGCAGTTTTGCATCATTTGAGAGATGATAATGATTGGGAAACGACTTTTACTAAATTATTCAAATTGTTGAAACCTGGCGGTTGTTTGATGATTTCAGATTTAATTACTCAAGACACTGATTTGTTGAATGAATATACTTGGCAACGTTACGGAGAATATTTGGAAGGAATAGGAGGAGCGGAGTATCGCCAGAAAGTTTTGGATTATATCGAAAAAGAAGACTCTCCAAGATCTATGAATTACCAATTAGATTTGATGAAAAAAGTGGGTTTTTCAAAAGTAGAAATTTTACATAAGAATATGTGTTTCGGAGCTTTTGGCGGAATTAAATAAAGGTTTTTTTGCCACGAATTACACGAATTAATTTTTTAGTTTAGAAAAGAAAAATTAGTGAAATTAGTGTAATTCGTGGGGAAAAAAATTATACGTTAACAGGGATTGGATATTTGTTTCTAAGATCGAAAACTAATTCGGATGGGCCGTTTTTCTGCAAATAATCTAATTTTTCTACGGCTTCTTCCATCGTTGGAATTTGTCCTTTTGGAATCCACCACATCGCTGTATGGGCTTTTCCAAATTTCTGAAACCATTCTTTTCGGCGTCTTAAAAATTCACTGTGAAAAGTTTTGTACATATAATGTTCTAGAGTTTCGATGCTTTCCCAAACCGATACATTGATGATAATCTGTTCATCGTTGTACGGATTCAAGTTTGTGGCATTGTAGCTGTCAGTATCGTCTTTTAATCTCCAGACAAAACCTTCGCTTTCTTCGGCTAAACGGTTTACAATATCTAAATTATCTACAAATTCTTTCATTATTGGGTCGTTGATGTCGACTCCTTTCATTTTGGCAATATTAATTTCGGCAAGATGATAATGACTCATAGTTTTATGGTTATGAATAAGTGGCAATTTAGCTTTTTTCTGAATAATATATAGGATTTTTTTTCGCCACGAATTACACTAATTCACACGAATTAATTTTAAAAATAAAATTGGTGGAATTAGTGTAATTCGTGGCAAACAAAATTTATAGAATTTGAGCTGTTTTATAAACTTGAATTGGGCTTGAAACTAGACTTTCTGTTTGTTTGATGAAATCTTTTAAGTAAGATTGGTTGTTGTGTAAATCTAAACCAACTTGATCTTTCCATTCTTCCCAAAGAATAAAAACATTTTCTGAAGTGTGTAAATCGTAACGAATACAAGCAGCTTCTTTTCTGGTTTCAGAAACTAAATGCGTTAGCAAGTTTTGAACTTCAATTAAATGTTCTGGTTTACTTTTTAAAATTGCAGTAATCGAAATCATAATTATAAGTTTTTAAAGGTTTCTTCTAAATGTTTCGTGTAATTCTCCTTAAAGATAACGATATTTTCTGGTGTAGCACCTTTTTCTACGTCATGGAAATGGAATCCGTTTACGCGTTCCATTCCCGTGAATTTATTCATTTTGTGGAAACCAAACATTGGACCATCATCAACAGAAGTTTCTTCGAAGAATTCGCCTGGAAGTGTAAAAGCGGTTGCAGGTGCGTTCCAGCTTGTAGTAAGCATGTATTTACGTCCATGTAAAAGTCCGCCAGTTCCGTAATTGATGTCTGGATTTACGCGGCTTCTTCCGTCGCTTTTATAAATTCCGTTGTTGTGACCTTGTGTGAAAACATCATCGATATATTTCTTGAAAAGGTTTGGCAATTGAAACCACCAAACGGGTGTGTGATAGATGATTAAATCTGCCCAAACGAATTTTTCTACTTCTTTTTGAAGATCAATTTCGTCTTCTACGTGAGTTGTTTTGATTTCGTAATCGTTGTTTTTAGAAAGAAATTCAACTGTCCAATCTTGAACGGTTTTGTTGAATTTCCCTCCTGAATGCGCGAATTTTTGTCCGCCGTTAATTATAAATATCTTTTTCATTTTAATTGTTCTTATGAAAACGGATGTGTGAGGGATTGAGGCGGTATCCTTTTATGAAGCGATAGCAGAATAAAAGATACAGCCGAAAGCCCGACCCGGAGGGGCACACCCAAATTATTTTTATGTTTTAAGTTTTGAGATTTTTTAAACACATAGAAGCATAGGTTTTTCTTTTTCGTCGCACAGTTTGTCATTTCGACGAAGGAGAAATCGCACTCGTTGCTCGCCAAAGATTGGCGACATAGTTTGTGGAGTTTCTAGTGTGATTTCTCCTTCGTCGAAATGACAAAATTGTGTAGACTATGTAAATTTATGCAAGTGAAACGCCTTTGACTACAAAGCGAAACTATGTTTCTATGTGTTTAAATATTTATTTTATTTTAGCAATCGCCTGATTGATAAACTCCAATTCTGAAGTTGATAAATCGAAATCCATTGTTTTGGCATTTGAAATCGCCTGCTCTGCGTTTCTTGCTCCAGCTAAAACTATCGCGATTCCTTTTTGTAAAGACGTCCAGCGCAAAACTAATTGTGATAAACTTGCTTCTTTTGCATGTGCTAAAGACGTTAATTCTTCTACTAAGGTTTTTACTTTTTGAAGATCGAATTGATTGAAATAACCGTTTCTGTGGTCGTTTTCTTTTAATTTACTGTCTGTGAAATATTTTCCAGTCAATAAACCTCTTTCCATCGGACTGTAAGCAATGATTCCGATGTTTTCTGAAACTGTAAACGGAATTAATTCATCTTCAATTTTACGGTTCAGCATGCTATAAGCTACTTGATTTGAAGCAATTTGAACTGTTTTTTGTGCTTCTTGAATTTGTGCAACGTTGTAATTACTTACTCCGAAAGCTCTGATTTTTCCTTGTTGAATTAAACTTTCTGCCGCTTCCATTGTTTCGGAAATTGGGGTAGTGGAGTCTGGCCAGTGAATTTGCAATAGATCGATATAATCAGTTTGAAGGCGTTTTAAGCTTTCTTCTACTTCTTTAATTACGTTTGCTTTTGATGAATATTTGTAAACTGGAACTTTTTTACCGTTATCATCTGCGTCAAAAAAGAAATCGCCTTTTCCGTTGTTACTTCCGTCCCAAACCAAACCAAATTTAGTCAATAACTGAACTTTAGAACGATCTTGACTTTTGATGGCTTCTCCAATCATTTCTTCACTTAAACCAAATCCGTAAAAAGGAGCAGTATCAATTGTAGTTACTCCATGGTCAATTGATGCGTGAATGGAGTCGATAGAATCTTTCTTTTCTGTTCCGCCCCACATAGTTCCGCCAATTGCAAAAGCACCGTAAGTGATGGTTGATAATTCAAGTTCTGAGTTGCCTAATTTTCTATATTCCATGATTGTGATTTTTTATGTTTAAAATTGATAGGGCAAAATTATACTGTTTTTGCGATTCTTATTTGGTATATATTTGTCTTTTTTAGGTATATTTGCATCTTCAAATAAATGGAATTATGAAAAAAGAAAACTTATATGAGCCTTTTACGGTTTCTTTTGAAACGCTGAATGAATATCCAGACGTGGGAGATCGCCATAATTTTTTCGAATTGGTTTATATTCTGGAAGGTACAGGAAGACAATGTATTAATAAGAATATTTTTGAGTACGATCCTGGTCATTTGTTTTTATTGACGCCTGAGGATTGCCATAATTTCACGATTGAAACCGAAACGAAATTTTTCTTTTTACGATTCAATGATATTTATTTGAAAAATTCGAGTCTGCAGAATGAGAATATTCAGCGATTGGAATATATTCTTCAAAATGCAAATCATCAGCCGGGTTGTATCTTAAAAAATGATCCTGATAAGTGTTTGGTGAAAGTGATGATTGAAGCTATTTGCCGAGAACATCAAGATAAAGATGTTTACAATCAGGAATTGATTCAGCAATTGGTAAATACCCTGATTATTATTGTGGCGCGAAATATTGCGAAATATCTGCCTGAACAAGTGACAATAAACACAGAAGCAAAAGCGATGGATATTCTGCAATATATTCAGAATAATATTTATTATCCAGAAAAGATTAAAGCGGAATCAATTAGTGATTATTTCGGAATTTCTAATACGTATTTAGGTCGTTATTTTAAGAAACATGCGAGCGAAACCATGCAACAATATATCAGTAATTATAAAACAAAACTGATTGAACATCGTTTGCAATTCAGCGATAAGCGTATTAATGAAATTGCTTACGAATTTGGTTTTACGGATGAAAGCCATTTTAATAAATTCTTTAAAAAACAAAAGGGAAATAGTCCTTCTGAATTTAGAAAGACGATTCGATTGAGTGCTTAGGTTTTTTGCCACGAATTTCACGAATTTCACGAATTTACGCGAATTTATTTTTAGCCACAGATTAAATGAATTAGACAGGATTTTTTATTTCACGCAGATTTTAAATGATTTAAGCTGATTTAAGCTGATTTAAGCTGATTTAAAATGGATTTTTTTATAAATCCGCTCAATCTGCTTAATCTGCGAGAGAGAAAAAAGAAATCTGCAAAATCCGCGTTTTCGCAAAGCGAATCTGTTTCATCCGTATGCTTTAATTCTCTTTACCAATAATAAAATCAAAATGTTCGGTTTTACCTGCTCTTAAATTACTGATTTCATTTTGAATTAATTCTTCTAAAGAATCGGCAACAATGTTTCTGTCCCAAGATTCATTTTGAAGTTCGATAATCTGCCCGAATTTTCCTTTTGAAGCAGGATCTGTATCATAAAGTAAATAATCTCCATTGCGTCCTGTTGCAAACGGAATCCATTTTGGGTTGGCGTAGTTATTAGTTTGAATTTTTTCGAAATCTATTTCTTGTTCTGGTAAATCTTCTTCGTCAAATTGTAAATCTTGTATCGAATTCCATTCTTCTGCAATATCTGCAAACGGAATTAAATCATAACTCCAATTGTTTATTCCAAATTGAAAAACGGCTGTTACAGGATCATAATCTACATTTTGAACTTTATAGAAATTAAATAAGGCAGGCGGTATTGTAATATCGTCTTCAAGTTTAATGTGTTCCTGAATATCTTCTTCAGAAATTCCTTCGGTAAGATTGTAATAATCGTTGTTGGTAGAAACAATTTTATTGATTTCAGAAATCCATTCCTGCCACAAAGGCTTAAATGATGCGAATTCTGGATCGAGTGGGGCACTAATTTTCTTTTCTTTTTCTTTGGCGGCTGAAATACTCAAGCTTGTAATTTTCCCATCTTCTTTGTCAAACCAAACACTTATTCCGTTTTGAATGAAAGCGCCACTTCTGTCGCCTTTAAAAAGCTTTACAAGCAAATTTTTATTGTTTTCGTAATATTGAAATAATTCATGTCCGTCAAAAATAAACTCTCCTGTAAAGATGCTTTTAGCACAATAATCATATTCTCTAACTTCAAATTCAACAGCCAAACTTTCGACTTTATCTCCTTCTTTAGAAAAAGCCATAATACCTTGTTCATCCCAAGTATAAATATGATTGTATTGTTTTTTGGTGTATCTAAAATCTCCTAAAGCTTGTTTTAAAACTGTGATATCAATTGGGAATTCGACTTTTATACTGTTAATCTGAAAGCCTGTTTTGGATAATTCAAGTTTTGCCATTTTGCTTTTTTGAGAGTTAGATAATCTTTTTAATTACACGAAGTTTATGTGTATGTTTTTTTATTTCTGGATTATAGATTCCGGTATGGTCCAAACGGTCAATACGAACTTTTCCGCTTGCGTGAATGATGTAATTGTTTTCCATGATAATGCCAACATGAATGATATTTCCTTCGTCATTATCAAAAAAAGCTAAATCTCCAACTTCGCTTTCTTCAATAAAACTCAAAGGTTCTCCTTCAAGCGCCTGTTGCGAAGCATCACGGTGAATTTTATAACCATTTAATTTGTAAACCATTTGAGTAAAACCAGAACAGTCAATGCCAAATGGTGTTTTTCCGCCCCATAAATACGGAGCATTCAAATACATAAAAGCCGTTTTGATTAAAGCGCTTTTGGGTTTGATACCGCTAGTTTTGGTTCCTTCAAAATCAAAGTTTGAGGTGTTGATCTCGTTATTGTTTAAAAAAGATAATGAAGCTCCAAGAGGAATTGGAAGCAATAGATTATTTGGAGCCGTGATATAATCAATTAAGTCGGCATTTAAGATAATGGCTTCTTTGCTCAATAAATCAAATTGCTCTTTGGTAATTTCCTGATATTGCTTAGAATCAACCCAGCCTTCATAATCATCAAACTGAATCCGGATTCGCGCCCATTGATTTTTGCGTTCTAAAATTTCGATATGCTCTCCAAACAAAAGTTGAGTGACAATTTCACTTCTGTCGCTGGCTTCAGCGCGAACGGGTACTATGGCTAAATTGCAAATTCCAAACATCTAAGGAAATTTATAAGTTGAAAAATCAGGAGTTACCATTATAACTCCCGATTTTTTGAGATATTGTTTTAAGCTCTTTCGATAACAATTGCTGATGCACCACCACCACCGTTGCAAATTGCAGCAGCTCCAGTTTTTGCATTGTTTTGTTCTAAAACATTAAGTAAAGTTACAATTATACGTGCTCCAGAAGCTCCAAGAGGATGTCCTAAAGAAACTGCACCACCATTTACGTTTACTTTATCGTTATCAAGGTTTAATATTTTTGCATTGGCTAATCCAACAACAGAAAAAGCTTCGTTAAATTCGAAGAAATCAACATCTGAAATTGAAATTCCTGCTTTGTCTAAAGCTTTTGGCAATGCTTTTGCTGGACTTGTTGTAAACCATTTTGGTTCTTGTGCAGCATCTGCATAGCCTTTTATGTAAGCAAGAGGCTTTAATCCTAAAGCGTTTGCTTTTTCTTCAGACATTAAAACCAAAGCAGCAGCTCCGTCATTAATTGTTGAAGCGTTTGCAGCAGTTACAGTTCCGTCTTTTGTAAAAACAGGGCTTAAAGACGGGATTTTATCTAATTTCACATTAGTATATTCTTCGTCTTTAGAAAATATAATAGTTTCGCCACGTCTTTGCGGTACTTCAACAGGAACAACTTCATTGTCGAATTTTCCAGCGTCCCAAGCTTTTGCACTTCTTTCATATGATTGGATTGCGAAAGCGTCTTGTTCTTCGCGACTGATTTTGTATTCAGTAGCACATGCATCAGCGCAAACTCCCATTGCGTTGTTGTCGTAAGCATCTGTTAAACCATCTTTCTGCATTCCATCCAACATAGTTGCAGGACCAAATTTGTTTCCAGCGCGCATTTGTACGTAGTGAGGTATTAAGCTCATGCTTTCCATTCCGCCCGCCACAACAATTTCAGCGTCTCCGCATGCGATTGCTTGAGCAGCAAACATTACGGCTTTCATTCCAGATGCACATACTTTGTTTACTGTTGTAGCAGCAACTTCGTTAGATAATCCGGCAAATAATGCAGCCTGACGTGCTGGAGCTTGTCCAACTCCTGCCTGAATTACATTTCCCATGAAAACTTCATCGACTAATTTTGGGTCAAGGTTAATTTTTGAAAGGGCTCCTTTTATAGCAGCAGCGCCTAATTTTGGTGCAGGTACAGTAGATAGCCCGCCCATGAAACTTCCGATAGGTGTTCTAACGGCAGAAACGATAACAACTCTTTTGTTCATTTTCTGTTTAATAATAGTTAGTAAGCAAATTTAATGTTTATTTGAATAAATTCAAATTTTGTATTGAATCGAGCTGAATTTAAATTTAGGGTGAAATTTTTGTTAATTCTATTCGTTTGATTGTGAAGTGGTTTTGAAAAAAGATCAAAAAAAAACTAAAAAAACTCAAAAAAAAGCTTGTGAGATATGGAATGTTGTTATACATTTGCACTCGCAAAACGGAAGCAATTCCTTGAGCAAGGAGAGGTGCCAGAGCGGTAATGGAGCAGATTGCTAATCTGTCGACGGGTAACCGTCGCCAGGGTTCGAGTCCCTGTCTCTCCGCTTAATTTTGCCTCGGGGTGTAGCGTAGCCCGGTTATCGCGCCTGCTTTGGGAGCAGGAGGCCGCAGGTTCGAATCCTGCCACCCCGACTACAATTGAAATAATGGTCGCATAGCTCAGCTGGATAGAGCACCTGCCTTCTAAGCAGGCGGTCGAAGGTTCGAATCCTTCTGCGATCACAAGAAGCCATTCTTTAGGAATGGCTTTTTTGTTTTTATGTAACTAGTTTTGATTTCTTTTCTAAGAAATTTTACAAGTAATGGTTCCATAGCTCAGCTGGATAGAGCAACGCACTTCTAATGCGTAGGTCGAAGGTTCGAATCCTTCTGGGATCACAAAAAGCCACTCAAATCGAGTGGCTTTTTTGTTTTGTTCTTTTTGTCGGGAACTTATTCAAATAAAAAAGACCAAACATTTTTAAACGTTTGATCTTTTATTCTTGTCTGAATTTTGCTTTAATACCAATAAAGCGGTATTAATAATTGTCAAATTCTCTTCGTTTGTAAAAAGTATCATCATTGCTTTCAGATGCAAGGCGCGATTCTTCAGTAGGATAATAAGAATTCAATACTCTTCTTTCGTACTCCCTATCAAAATCATTTTGCCAGTTGTATCTGCTTGTTTTTCTAAAGGTATCATAACCGATGTTGTTGGCCATAACAATTTTAGTGTCTTTATTTATGCTTACGGAACCAATCGGTATAATAATATGGCTGTCTCCATCTTTATAGATAAATTCCTTTCCATTTTCATTTGCAATTGCATCGTGCACTTCATTGCGACTATCTTCGATTAACCCTTTGTCTAAATTGACATCAAGATAAACAACGCGTTGCATATCTTTATTGACCCAAAGATTGTCAATTTTTCCTATTGTGCGGTTGTCTGAATCTACAATTTTCCAACCTCTTACATCAGAATAGTTCGAAGCAACTTTATAATCAGAAAGCTCGTCTAATCTGTATAAATTTCTATCTTTATTTTCCATAGTTTCTTAATAATTTGCTGTGCTGTCTGCACTAGAATTGTTTTCGATTTCCATTCTGTTTTCGTTTTGCACCTGATCATCTCTCAAAAAGACATAGTATACAAGCGCTGAGATTAATAGGACTGCTACAATCCACGGCCAAACTGGCTTCTTTTTCTCAATTTTAATTTCTGCCATAATCTATATTTTTTATTATGAATATTTAATTTTAAAATAAAGGTACAAATGAGAATTGCGTTCAGAAGTATTTAATTTCATGCAGAATTTATACAATTTCCAGTTCGATAAAAAATTGATTTATAATAGTTTGAAAATATAGTTGCTTAAAAAATGTTGGTCTCAAATCGTTTTTTGTTCTTTTAATAAAGCCAATGCTTACGGGCATTTCTTGCTTTCTTAAATAATTTTGTAGTAAATTGCTTGTTCATTTTTAATTCTAATAACAAATAAAATTTTTACTACGCACCATGAATGAAGAAATAAATTTCTACAGAAACACGAAGAAAACCATAAACTTACTTTTGTATGTTAGCGGAATTGGCATTTTAATAGCAATTGCATTTTTATACGGAATAGGAACTTTTGACGGAATATTTAAAATAAAACTATCGGTTATTACGGGTGCTTTTCTTTTGATAATGCTTGTTTTCATTTTTAAAATGCTAGGAAGTATAAAAGACAAATCACCATTAATTCACATAGATTCAACAGGATTTTCTGGAAGAACAACTCCAGTAGCTAAAGCTTTTGGTAGAATAGAATGGGAAGATGTTACTGATTTGCAATTGAAGAAAGTAGGAGGTGATACTTTAGTTGCGGTTACAACTGACAACATCACTAAATATAAAGGTCAGGTTTCTAAGTTTGTTTGGAAAATGGCTTATGATGAACAAGATTCTAAATTGAATATCATGTATTCTGCTTCGGAAATTGATATTGATGCGCAAAGACTATATGACTTGTTTGTAAGTCATTGGAAGAAATAAAACCCAAGAAAAATTGTAGTAGGAAGTAGGTTTTATTGTTTTTTTAATTATCAAAATAGCTTAACTTAGTGTAAATGACATCAAAATAACCTCAAATTTACACGTTTAATGCATTTTAAATATTTATCAATATTCCTGATTTTAATATCGTTTAAATCTTATTCTCAAATTGTTGAAGAAAAAAAGAACTTTCGAGCTGCAGATTCTTTATTAAAAGAAAATAGTTTTTCAGTTCATAAAGACAATTATTTTTTGACAGGAATTCCTTTAGATGAGCCTATAACAAGAAACTCAGCAGACGTAAAATATCAAGTCAGTTTTAAGCTTCGATTAAATTCTAAGCCTTTATGGGGCGGATTTTTTCCGTACTTAATGTATACTCAAAAAGCTTTTTGGGATATATATGCAAGTTCTAAGCCTTTCTCAGAAATTAACTTTAATCCGGGAGTAGCACTTGTTCGTCCTTTTTATTTAAAAGGCAACAGATTAACATACGGATCGATTTCATTTGAACACGAGTCAAATGGAAGAGATTCTATCTATTCACGAACATGGAATATGCTTGCCTTTTCCTTAAAATCTCAAGTTTCGCCAAGATGGGTTGTTGGTATAAGAGGCTGGATTCCTATTGTTGATAAAGAGGATAATCCAGGATTAACCCAATATGTTGGTTATGGAGAAGCTAGTGCAACTTACCAAATAAAGCCTGGGCGCTGGAGCGCAGATATGCTCTTTAGAAAAGGCAGTGGTCTTATCAATTACGGATCTTTGCAGACGCAGCTTAACTGGCGACCTTACAAAAATGAAAATTATTATGTTACTCTTCAATGGTTTATTGGCTATACAGAAAGCTTGATAGATTATCAGAAACATACCAATATGGTTCGTATAGGTTTTACAATTAAGCCGGAAGGAATGGGAATCTTTTAAAGAGCTATTAATTATTTACTTGAATTTTTTTAAGCTGATCGAAATACTGTGAATGGATGGTTTGACCTTGGATGTATTGCTCCAAAGTCATTCCATATAATTTAGTATAAGTACTGTATTGATTGTTTTTAATATCTTTTTTTGACTGAAGTTCTTTTTTGTTTTTAATATTTTTGGAAGGCATATTATTGTTGTTATAATTTATATGAATGTTTCTGTTGCTAAATTTATTGAGCCGTTAAAAGTTTTATTTTCTCAATAGCTTCTTTATTTTCATTTGCGACTTCTACTAATGCAAGCAAAATATCATTTCTAAAGATTGTTTTATTTCTAACGTTTCTAACTAATGCTTTGCTAGGGGTAGGCTGCCCTTTTTTGATGATGCAAGCAATTGTAAGATCGACATAGGTAACAGGTAAATGCTTATCTATAAATTCATAAGCTTTTTTATTGTGAGAATTATCTTCTTTAAAATTGCTATTATTGATTAATTTTGACATATATTTGCTAAGTATTAATAACATGGTTGTTGGCAAGTGTAAATGTAGGAATAATATTATATTTATTATTCTTTTTAATGTTAAAAAATATATTTTAGCTATATTTTGAATGAATTTTAATGATGATGTATCACGAGAAATTAAGTAAATTCTTTAAGGATAAAGGATTGAAGCAAAAAGAAGTTGGGGCAATTTTAGGATTTAGCCCTGCAATGATTGGGAGATATTTACATGGAACAGCTAATATTGGTTCTGAATTTATTATTAGCTTAAGTAAAAATTTTCCGGATGTAGATTTGAATGATCTTTTTGCTCCCGATGAGCAAAATATGGTTAATGAAATGGGAGCAGTATATGAGAAGCAAACTATTTTGAATGATCTAGAAGAAATAGAAGGTCGTATTCATAACATTAGACTTCGGCTTGTAGATAAAAAGTTTGAGGAATAATTGAGAATTTCCCAAGAAAATATCTAACAAATTTAAACTTTAAAGTATTAATGAAACCACTCTATTTTGAGTGGTTTTTTTGTTATAAAATACTTCATTTTTAATTGGATATATATCAAGAGGTTAAGTTTTTTTTTACTAAATTTGATTTAACAATTTCTAGCAGTAACCAATATGGAAAAATTAAAACGACCGGTTTATGTTAAACCAGGAGCGGATGATTTTTTTAAAAAGATGCGTTTAGAAGTGAATGAAACGGTCTTAAAAAACTCGTCCCTGTATGTATTAAATGTTGTGAAGTCGTTAGGGCTTCTAGCAGTATTTTTTTTGTTCTACGCCTGTATTTTAATGTTCGGGAACCAGACTCCCTTATTGTTTCTTTTTTACATTTTGTCTGGCATTACAATGATCGTTTTATTTATAAATGCTTTTCATGATGCTGCACATGGAGCTTTGTTCAAAAAGCCAAAGCATAATGAATGGTTTTTATATGTTTTAGAACTCTTCGGGAGTAATCATTGGCTTTGGATGCGACGCCATATAAGTTTGCATCATGCTTATCCAAACGTGCCAGATTGGGATGTTGATATCAAACAAAGCGATATAATTAGGATATTTCCAAACAGTCCGCTCTTTAATTATCATAAATATCAACACATTTACATGTGGTTTATTTATCCTCTTTATAGCCTAAATTGGCTTTATATAAGAGATTTTAAAGACTTTTTTGGAACTAAGGATAATTATGTAAAGAAAGTAGTTGATAAGATTCCAAGACAAGAAGTGTACAGACTATTTGCAGCTAAAATTATTAATTTAATTTACCTGCTTTTCATTCCCATGATGCTTTTAAATCAGCCTTGGTATACGGTTCTTTTTGCTTGGCTGTCTATGCATTTGTGTGGTAGCGCAATTGGAGTTGTGGCACTAGTTTCTACTCATGTTGATGAAGATGCACACTTTCCAGGTACTGATGAAGAGGGAAATCTTTCTGATACTTGGGTAATGCACCAAATGATTGTAACAAAGGATTTTAGCACAGAAAGCAAATTGGCTAATTTTTTATACGGCGGATTTACCCATCACGTAGCGCACCATCTTTTCCCTGCGGTTGGACATACATATTATCCATATATTACGCCAATTATAAAACGCTATGCAGCCGAATATGGTCTTCCTTATACTTCCTATCCGTTTCATCATGCTGTTCGTTCTCATTTTAGAATGTTGCGAGACAAAGGTGTAAAAGAAAATATCTTAATAACAGGAGAAATATAAGCTATAAAATATCTCATAAAAAAAGCGGTTTTAAAAACCGCTTTTTTTATGATTGAAATTATTTTTTAGTTTCAGTATTTTGCTTTTTAATGTCTAAGTCTTTTAAAAAGTTGTCTTTAATCTCAATGTCAAAATTATCTTCTTTAAAAACCGTCAGTTTAGATTTGGCAAATTTGAAAACATTAATTTTATTGTTTTTCACATCAATATACAAATCGTACGAATAAGTGTTGCAATCATGCTGTTTGCATCCCCAAGCATGGAGTATATTATCTTGTTTTTCAAAAGGAGTTTCGGTATTCCAGTTTTTTACCATTTCATCGTAGTCAGGGCCTAATAGTTTTTTTAGTCTTGGGGCTAAACTGCTTTTAGTTAAAAACTGCGTTCCAATAACACTTTTATCTACTAAACTATACAAAGAATCATTTGGATTTAAGACGATGCTGTCTGCTTTTAAAGCTTCTGTTTTTATAGAAGTAGAATCTGTTTTCGGAACTTTTTTTATAATTTCTTTTTTACACGAAAAAAAGATCAAAGTACTCAAAATAGCTGTTGAAATATATGTGGCTCTGTAATTCATATATCTGTTTTTTTAAATTAATAATTTAATTTACAAAGTCGTAATAACCTAATTTTCATAAAGATATTAAAAAAATCACATCTTTTGAAAGTAATTTAGGACGAATAAGAGATTCAAAAAAATAATTTTTTAGCTCTAAAGAGAAATCTTAAGAATCGGTTTTTGATATTTTTTGTTTAACTTCAATTTTTAAAATTATCTGACAATGAATCATACATTAAAAATTATAGCTTTTTTTCTTTTAGGAATTAGCGTTCTACAAGCTCAAAATGAGGTTTATACTTCTCCATCAGAAGTTAAAATCTCTGATACTACTTTTGTTAATCTAAGAGATTATAGCAACGATTTTGTATATGACATGAAATATGCGACCGAAGATAATTTTCTAAAAACAAAAGTTTATGATTGTGCTGAATGTATGCTTCGTTTAAAGACTGTAAAAGCATTAATTGCAGCCAATAAAGATTTTCAGAAGAAAGGATATAAAATAAAATTGTATGACTGTTATAGACCTGTAGACATTCAGAAAAAGATGTGGGAGATTGTGTCGAATCCGACCTATGTGGCAGATCCAAAAAAAGGCTCCATCCATAATAGAGGAGGAGCCGTAGATATTTCTTTGGTTGATATAACAGGAAAAGAAGTTGATATGGGAACTTCTTTTGATTTTTTCGGAATTATGGCCAGTCATAATTTTAAACAGCTTTCAAAAGAAATTCTTTCAAATAGAACTTATCTAAAAAATACAATGATAAAAAATGGCTTCAATTCTTTTGATTCTGAATGGTGGCATTATAATTTAAAAGCAGGTTTAAAAGATAAAGTGGCCAACCAGAAATGGAAATGCGATTAATTATTCAACGCATCGTATGTTTTCCATGAAATAGGTATTTGGATGTGTAACCTTTCCATTCAGCTCTGAGGTTAGTTCTCTTTTTACGATATAATCTTCAACATTTGTCAGATATTTAACGCGCATAATTGAGATTGGAGATTTTTTTAATTCTTCATAATTGTCTTTCATAAACATAAAAATCCCTGTGTTTATGCGGTTATCAAAACCTTTGTCGTCACGAACTAGTGTTCCGCAATTTTCTTGATCGATATGCATCAATGTTACAATTTTTCCGTTTTCTAATTGTAAAAAGATTTTTGAATTTTTATCAAAACAGTTAGCTTTAATAAAATCTTTACTTTTCTGAATAGATTGTAAATTTAAAGTAGGCAATCCGTCTGTTTGGGCTAATGAAAAGAAGATGTAATCAAAGTTTCCTCCAAAATATTTCTCACTCATTAAATACTCATTTGTTACTTTATAGCTTCCAATTGAGTCATTTACATTTACACTGTATTCACATGGTTTTTGTGCAAATGCGGTAATAGTCAATAAAAAAAGAGTTAGTGTAATTAGGTGTTTCATTGTATTAGTTTATTTTGGTGCAAATTAAAACTATTTTGTTATCTTTTACATCAGTTGTAAAAAAACAATACAAATTACCACCATTTTTTATTTTCCACTTTTTTCTAATGTTTTCTACCGTTTCCGGAAAATTGCGAGTTGTAATATTGGCCTGCTTATTGGCAAGTTCGTTTTTCATCTCGTTTTTGCTGTACGAAATGGCTTTTTGAACTTCAAATTTTCTTCCCGGAAAATCAATTAATTCATCAGAAGTATATAAATGAGAATGTTTATGAAGTTTATCAATTTGAAAAGCAATACTTACTTCATCAAAACCGCCAGATTTCATAATAGCAGCATTGGGTTCGTAAAGGTATTTCTTTGGAAAATCGTAAAGAGGATAGGAGATTTCTTCGCCTAAAACAAACTCAAAAGTTTCTGTTTTTTCCTTTAAAATATTAGCCGTTTTTAAAGTTATTTCGCCAGAATAGCTTTTATGAATTTCAAAAAGTAACTCTTTAACTTCATTTTCGAGCGCTATGATATGAATGTTTTTGACATTTTTTAATTCTGATAATCCTGCTGAAATATCCAACAATGGTGCAGTTTTAATTAAAATAGAATCTGATTTTTCAAAATAAAAATCAAGCAATTCTGGAACATTTGGCAAACAATCTTTCAGCATGAAAACTTTGCCTTTGCTGTCATTTCTTCGTGAAGGATCAATATAGATCCAATCAAATTTCTGATTGCTTTTTTCTAATAAATCAATAGAATCGCCAGCATGAAAAGCGCAATTTTCAACTTTTAGTTGTTTAAAATTGTGAGATACGATATCCGATAATTCTTCATTGATTTCACAATGTGTTATCGATTTAAATTTCTTCAAAAAATAGTAATCATCAATACCAAAACCTCCGGTTAAATCAATTAAAGATTCACCAGAAATTAAAGAAGCTTTATAAGCTGCTGTTTTTTCTGAAGAAGTTTGTTCTACCGATATTTTACTCGGATAAATGATGTTTTCCGAAGCAAACCAAGTCGGAAGTTTTTCTTTAGCTTTTGTTCGCGCTTCAATTTGATTTAAAATTAAAATCCAATCCATTTCTGGAAACGGATTTTTCTGCAACGCCAATTTTGTTGTATCTGCACCAGTATTTTGAGTTATAAATTCTTGTATATCTGGATGCAAAATAGAAGTGTTCAAAGCTAAATTCTTTCGGTTAATACGGACACAATTTTATTGTCAGGAAAAAATTCTTTTAAAATTACTTTTATCATGGTAAATGCAGGAATTGCGATTATCATACCTACAATTCCAAAAGTGATTCCGCTGATTAAGATTACTAAGAATATTTCTAACGGGTGCGAATTTACGCTTTTTGATGAAATTATTGGCTGACTAATATTATTGTCAATCGCTTGAACTACCAAGAACCCTATAATTACATAAATTGTTTTTGGCAATATTTCAGATTGAAAATCGTGTCCAATCATACTTATCATCGTTAAAATTGCGGCTAAAGTAGTTCCAATAATTGGCCCCAAATACGGAATTATGTTTAGAATTGCGCATAAAAATGCAATTACAAAAGCATTTTGGTTTCCAAAGATAAGCAATACAATTAGATATAAAATAAAAACCACGATTAGTTGCAATAGCAAACCGATAAAATAGCGGGTTAATAAGTGGTTTATTTTTGTGATAGAATTCAGTATTTTATCTTCATTAGAATCTGGAAGCACTCTTCTTGCTTGATCTTTAAAAATATCCTGATCTTTAATGAAAAAGAAAGTGATAAAAAATACAGACACCAAGCCCATTCCCATATCGGCCATAAAGTTGATAATCGTATTGATAAATCCAGTAAAATAGCTAAAATCTAACAGCGAAGTCAGTTTAGAATCTTTAATTATTTTATTTAAGTCAATATGCTGAATATTAAAGTATTTTTCAAGATCTGTTTCTGTCTCCATAAATTTAGATTGCAAATGCGCGGTGTCTAGAAGAGCCAAATTATTGGCTTGCGAAATAATTAATGGAACAAACAAAAGGATAAAACCAACAATCAGAAAAATAAAAAAGATAATGGTTGTTGAAGCTGCCAGCGAATTGTTGAACTTCAGTTTGTTTTTTAAAAATAACACTAAAGGATTGGCAATTAAACATAAAATCAATGAGATGCATAAATAGACAATTACAGTCTGAACTTCATATAAAAAATATAAAACGCCTGCTACAATTAAGATGACCGCAAGAGCTCTTAAAATTCCGTTTGCAATAATTTTTGATGTTACCATTAATTCAAGTTTTAGAGCATAAATATAGGAAAAAGCATTCTAAAATTTTTAGTATAAACAAAAAAAGCGAGATGAAAACATCTCGCTTTGTCTAACTTTTTAATTCGGCTATTGTGCAAATGCGGCTCTAGCACCTCCAGTTGTAAAAATAGCTGATATTCTGCTTTTTTGTCCTGCTGAAAACATATACATTGCTGCATCATCAACATAGTCCATGTAGTTCATTGTCATTTCTACTGGCGTTCCAGAACAAGTGCTGTAATGTGGGTAAGCAGGAACTCCATAGTTCGCGTCATTATGAGTAGGAGTATCTGCAACAAGATCGCTTCCGCAAGTTGCATCTCCCCAAATGTGACGTAAATTCATCCAGTGACCAACTTCGTGCGTAGCTGTTCTTCCTAAGTTAAATGGAGCGTTTGCAGCGCCAGATAATCCGAAATAACGAGAATCAATTACAACTCCGTCAGTAGAAGAAGCACCTCCAGGAAATTGAGCATAACCTAAAATTCCGCCTCCAATGTTGCAAGACCACATGTTTAATTTTGTAGTTGGAGAAGTAGGAGCAATTCCGCCTTGAGCAGTTTTTTTCATCGCATCGTTTGTTCCCCAAGAAGTTTTAGTTGTAGATTTTCTAATAACTTGGTCTAAAACAAATGTAATTCCGATGTTTGCTTTAACTCCTGCAAATAATGCTGGTACATTATTGTAATCTGAGTTTAAAGCATTAAAATCTTTGTTTAAAACATCAATTTGTGATTGAATTTGTGCATCCGAAATGTTTTGTGCAGCCGTTCTATAAAGAACATTAACTACAACAGGAATTTCGATTTTTCCATTTACCAAACGGCCTGTAAAGTTTGAACCTGCATGTTGTAGAGTAAAAGTTTCGATTTCGTTCATTCTAATAGCCAATGAAGGATCAGCTTTTAATTGAGCTTCTAAAACTTCTTGTGTTGCGCATCCTCTTCTAGAAGCAACAGTTGCATCTGCATCAGCAGAATCTGATGATTGATCATTTTGACAAGCAAACAGCATTAAAGCTGCAAATGTGGTAATAATAACTTTTTTCATAAATACTTGGGTTTTTTGTTATAAAATTGTTGATTAGTTGAATAATGCAGCAATTTTATAACAAAAAAATATTGTGGAAAAATATTACAAAGATTATTTTGTGAGAAATTTTGCAATCCCTTACAAACATTGATTCCTACAAAAATTAGCTAAAAAATATTAATAAGTTTTTTCTTTCTTTTTGATTTTTTTAATGCATTACGTCTTGATTATTTGCCGTTTGTCGATTTTTTGTAACTGCTGAATCAGTAAAATTTGTCTCGTAATTGAAAAAAAAGCGGTTTTAAAACTGTTTTTTATAAAGAAGTAATTTCGTAAAGTGCAATACTCGCGGCTTGAACAACATTCATACTGCTGTTTTTGCCAAACATATTGATGTGTACAATTTGATGTGAAAGTTGTAGAAGTTCTTCTGATATTCCGTTGATCTCGCTTCCTATCAAAAGTGCGATTTTTTTGTTTTCTGGAATAGTAACTTCTCTTAAAGGTTTGCTGTCTGAAGTTATCTCTAAAGCAATAATTTCAAAAGCATTATCAATTAGAAATGATTGAAGTTCGACAAAATCTTCAATTACAGAATGAGTCACATGTAAATGTGTGCTTCGTGAAGTTTTATTAATTTTTCGAGGTGTCAGCGGAATATCTTTTCCAAAAAAGATAATGTTTTCAACTCCGAAAGCTTCAGAAATTCTGAATAAAGAACCAATATTCTGCTGAAAGTAAATGTGATCGCATATTAAAGTAATAGGAAATGTTTTTCTTTCAAATTGATTTTCTTCGTGAGTTAACTGCATTTTTTGTCGTTAAAAAGTGATTAGTGAATAGTGATTAGTGAAAAGTGTTGAGAGTTGGCGTTACTTTTTTAATTGATTGAATAGCTAATTACTAATAACTAGTTACTAATTACTTATGGACTAATTAGTAAAAATATAATTGATAATGTTAGCACCCATTTTTAGTGCTTTGTCTCTTACGTTTGCTGGATCGTTGTGCACTTCTGGGTCTTCCCAACCGTCGCCCAAATCGCATTCGTAAGTATAAAGTAAAACCAGCTTGTTATCTATAAAAATTCCAAATGCTTGCGGACGAGTTCCGTCATGTTCGTGAATTTTTGGTAATCCGTTTGGGAAAGGAAATGGTTTCTGAAAAATAGGATGGCTCGCAGGAAGTTCAACTAAATTATTGTTCGGAAATATCTTTTTGATTTCTTTTCTAATAAATTGATCCATTCCATAATTATCATCAATATGCAGAAAACCGCCAGCAGTCAGATAATTTCTTAAGTTGGTCACATCGGCATCGCTAAAAACAACATTTCCGTGACCTGTCATATGCACAAACGGATACGAAAATAAATCAGGATTGCTTGGTTCTACAGTTGAAGGTTTGTTTTTGATGCGAGTATTAATATTGGCATTGCAAAAACTAATCAAGTTAGGTAAAGAAGTCGGATTTGCATACCAATCACCGCCACCGCTGTATTTAAGCAAAGCAATTTCTTGCGAAAAAGAAGAAATAGAAATCAATAATAAGAAGTAAAATAATTTTTTCATTTATTGTTTGTTTTGTCATTTCGACGAAGGAGAAATCACACTAGAAACTCCTCATAGTTTGTCGCCAATCTTTGTCAAATCGAGTGTGATTTCTCCTTCGTCGAAATGACAAATTATTTATTCATTAAAGAAAACCACACTATGACAAGCAACGACAGCAGCTGTTTCTGTTCTTAATCGTGTATTTCCTAAAGTTACAGGCTTGTAATTATTTTCTAATGCTAATGCAATTTCCTTTTCAGAAAAATCGCCTTCTGGACCTATTAAAATGGTAACATCTTCATTTGGTTTTAAAACCTCTTTCAACGATTTTTTATCGGTTTCTTCGCAATGCGCAATTAATTGCAAGCCATTTTTTTGCTGTTTAATAAACTCTTTAAACGAAATCGCTTCATTCAGTTTTGGAAGAAACGTTTCGTTGCATTGTTTCATTGCCGATAAAATAATTTTTTCGAAACGGTCTCTATTAATTACTTTTCGTTCAGAACGATCGCAGAAAATTGGTGTAATTTCTTGAATGCCAATTTCAGTAGCTTTTTCTAAAAACCATTCAAAACGATCATTCATTTTAGTTGGCGCAACAGCCAAATGCAAATGGAATTTTGGCTTTTCGGCATTCGTTATAGAAAGCACTTCAACCGTACATTTATTGTCTGAAGCCAACGTAATCTGAGTTTCAAACAATAATCCAAAACCATTGGTAACATGTAGAATGTCTGAATCTTTCTTTCGAAGCACTTTTATAATATGACGGCTTTCTTCTTTATCAAAAGAAAAACTTTCGGTTGTCTCGTCTATATTCGGATTAAAAAATAATTGCATGATTTAAAATTCGATTCTTGCTTTAGAAACCACAGCAGAAGTTTCAAAACGATTAGATAAGTATTTTTGGTATCCTACAATTCCAATCATTGCAGCATTGTCTGTGGTATATTCAAATTTCGGAATAAAAGTTTTCCAGCCATATTTGCTTTCGGTTTCTTTTAAAGTTGATCGAATTCCTGAATTTGCAGAAACTCCTCCGCCAATAGCGATTTGAGTAATTCCGGTTTCTTTTACAGCCAATTTTATTTTAGCCATCAAAATTTCGATAATCGTATGCTGAATAGAAGCACAGATATCATTCAGATTTTCTTCGATAAAATTAGGATTCTGCTGTTTATTTTTTTGAATGAAATATAAAATAGCTGTTTTCAATCCAGAGAAACTGAAGTCTAATCCCGGAACTTTCGGTTTTGTAAAAGGAAACGCTTTCGGATTTCCTTCTTTCGCATATTTATCAATCAAAGGTCCTCCAGGATAAGGAAGTCCAAGAATTTTGGCACTTTTATCAAATGCTTCTCCAACAGCATCATCTGTAGTTTCTCCAATAATTTCCATATCAAAAAAGCTATTCACTTTTACAATTTGAGTGTGTCCTCCACTAATTGTTAAAGCTAAAAACGGAAATTCTGGTTTATCATAGCCTTCTTCATCAATAAAATGAGCTAAAATATGCGCATGCATGTGATTCACAGCAATTAGCGGCACATTTAAAGCTAATGATAACGATTTACTGAAAGAAGTTCCCACCAACAAAGAGCCCATCAAGCCTGGGCCTTGCGTAAATGCGATTGCGCTTAACTGTTCTTTTTGTACATTTGCTTTGCGAAGTGCAGCATCTATCACAGGGACAATATTCTGCTGATGCGCGCGTGAGGCCAATTCAGGAACTACACCTCCGTATTGGTTGTGAATTAATTGATTGGCTACAACATTTGACAATACTTTGTCGTTATGTAAAACCGCGGCAGCAGTATCATCGCATGAACTTTCGATGGCTAGAATAAAAACCTCTGGATTTTGCATATAAAGGCACAAATTTTGAATTATATTTGACAAATCAAATTATTAAATTTCTTTGATTTAAGCAGTGCCCCAAAATTAAAGAATTTTTATCAAAAACAGCCGTTCTTTGTCTGTTCAAAATAAATTTAAAAGAAACTAAAATTAAAGAAGCTATCAAAAAAGTAAAGAAAATAATATCACGAACCCTAATTGGGTTGATTTTACTTTTGTTAGCGCTTGCTATCATACTATCTCTTCCTGTCGTTCAGACACAGATTGCCAATTACGTTACCAACCGATTAAACGAAGATTACAAGGTCAATATTAACGTTGAAAAAACTGCAATCAATATTTTTGGTGGCGTAAAATTAAAGAAAGTAACGATTTTGGATCATCATAAAAAAACGATGATTTATTCGGATATTATTACTACCGATATTGCCAGTTTCAGCAGATTGTTAGACGGAGATCTTATTTTTGGAGATTTGCGTTTGACAGGTTTGATTTTTAATCTGAAAACTTATAAAGGTGAAGACGAGAACAATATCAATAAGTTTATACAAGCTTTTGAAGTTGAAGATACACCAAAGAAAAAATCAACAAAACACTTTCTGTTAACGGCTAAAAATGGTTACATCGAAAAAGGAAGATTTTCTGTTGTTGATGAAAATAAAACGACTCCTAAGTTTCTGGATTTTACAAAATTAAATGCTTATATCAGCGAGTTTAAATTGTATGGGCCAGATGTAAATACAAACATTCACCGATTTTCGTTTATGGATCATCGTGGTTTGTATGTTTCTAATTTTGCAGGTAAATTCAGTTATACCAAAAAGCAGATTATAGTCGAAAATCTGGCTATTAAAACCAAAAGATCTTCTATTTATGGTGTAGCAATTTTAAATTACAAACCTTCAGATTTTCTTGATTTTACAGACAAAGTTCGATTTGATGTTATGATAGATTCTTCTTCTATTGCAACAAACGATATTCGTCATTTTTACGATGGTTTAGGTAAAAATCAGCACTTTAAACTGAAAACAAAATTAGATGGTCCGCTTAATAATATGTTGCTTACAAGACTTAGATTAAGCGATACAAACGGCTCAAAAATTAACGGAACAATTAATTTTAGAAATCTTTTAGGGAGTAAGGAGCAAAAGTTTTCTATGGATGGAAAATTTGATAAGTTGCTTTCTAGCTATGATGATTTGGTGGTTTTGCTTCCTGGAGTTTTAGGGAAAAGACTTCCGAAAGAAATGAAGAAAATCGGTAAGTTTAATATTGTCGGAAAAGCAAAAGTTTCGACCACAGCATTAGAAACCGATTTCAAAATGGCAACCGATCTTGGAAACGGGCAAGTCGATCTTCATATGAATAATATGGATTTTATTGACAAAGCGTCTTATTCTGGAAATATCATTTTAACAAACTTTGACGTTGGTGCTGTTTTAAGCCGAAAAGATATTGGAAAAACGACTTTAAATCTAGATGTAGATGGCGTTGGTTTTACAGAGAAATATTTGAATACTGTTATTAAAGGAGATATTTCGAAATTAGATTATAATAAATACACCTATAATAATATAGTAGTAAACGGAAATTTTAAACTTCCTTATTATAAAGGACAAATTGCAATAAACGATCCGAACTTAAACTTAAATTTTGATGGTTTATTAGATTTAAGCAAAAAAGAGAATCGTTACGATTTTCATATTAATGTAGAAAATTCAGATTTAAGAAAACTTAAGTTTGTTGGCGATTCTATCTCACGTTTTAAAGGAGATGTTGTGGTTCAGCTAACTGGAAATTCTATCGAAAATCTTCAGGGAGATATCTTTATCAATGATGCAGAATATCAAAATCCAAAATCGACTTATGTTTTTGATCAAGTAAATCTAAATTCAAGTTTTGATGCAGATCGTTTGAGAACTATTACCATTAGTTCGAATGACGTTGTGGACGGAAAAATTGTGGGTAAATTTAGATTTGATCAATTGGATAAATTGGTCATGAACTCTGTTGGTAGTTTATACACCAATTACAAACCTTATAAAGTTAGAAAAGGACAGTTTTTACGCTTTAATTTCCGAGTTTACGATAAAGTAGTCGAAATGCTTTATCCAGAAATTAATATTGATTCGTCTACCGTTGTTAGAGGAAAAATAGATTCTGATTTACAGGAATTTAAATTCCGTTTCAGATCGAAGAAAATTACAGCAGATAAAAATACATTTGATAATATCCGTATTAATGTAGATAATAAGAACCCGCTTTATAATGCTTATGTCGAATTAGACAGTATTAAAACGCCTTATTATAAAATACGTGATTTTAGTTTGATTAATGTTACAGCAAATGATACTCTTTATGTGCGTTCTGAGTTTAAAGGAGGAAATGAAGGGGAAGATTACTTTAATCTAGATTTGTATCATACAATTGATAAGAATAAAAACAATATTGTTGGGATTAAGAAATCTGAAATGAAGTTTAAGGACTATCTCTGGTACTTAAACGAACATGCTGAAAAAGATAATCAGATTATAATTGATCAGTATTTTAAAAATTTCTCATTTGATAATATTGTATTATCTCACGAAAACCAGAAAATTGATTTAAACGGAGTTATAAAAGGAACTGATTATAAAGATCTCGTCCTCACATTTGAAGATGTTGATATTAATAAAATTACGCCTGTAAATTCCAAATTTGTATTTGATGGTAATTTGAATGGAAATGTCAATTATAAGCAGAATAAAAATGTTTATCAGCCCACGGCATCCATAAAAATTGATCATCTTGTTATGAACAAGACAGAATTGGGTACGCTTAATTTTGATATTTCTGGAGATGAAAGCTTTAAAAAATTCACGGTCAATTCATCGATTCAAAACGGTTTTACAGAATCGTTTAGAGCAAACGGAACTTTCGCGATAGAGAACAAAGAAACAATCATGGACATGAGTCTGAAATTGGAAGGTTTCAATTTGGCTACATTGGGAACTATTGGCGGAGACGTAATTTCTAATGTTCGTGGTTCTGTTTCTGGAAATGCCGCTGTTATCGGGAATTTGAAAAAACCAGAAATCAACGGACGTTTGTATGTTGAGAAAGCGGGAATGACAATTCCGTATTTAAATACCGATTATGAGCTGAGTGATCGAACAGTAATTGATTTAACTAATGAGAAATTCTTATTTAGGAATAATCAGTTAACTGATACTAAATATCATACAAAAGGTTTACTGAATGGAAGTATTGAGCATAATAATTTTGGCGATTGGAAATTAGATTTAAATGTTACTTCTAAACGATTAGTAGCGCTTGATACAAAAGATAGTGAAGATGCTGCTTATTTTGGTACGGCATTTATAAACGGATCGGCTAGTATAAAAGGACCTGTTGATGCTTTATTCATTAAAGTAGATGCAAAATCTGAAAAAGGAACCGAGGTTAAAATTCCAATTAACAATACACAAAGTGTTGGAGAAAGCAGTTGGATTCACTTTGTAACGCCAAAAGAAAAGTATAATCTTGCAAATGGAATTGTTGAAAAAACCAGAGATTATAACGGACTTGAATTAGAATTTGATTTTGATATTACGCCAGATGCCGAAGTAGAAGTTATTCTAGATCGAAATTCTGGTCATGGTATGAAAGGAAAAGGATACGGATCGCTTTTATTTAAAATTAATACTTTGGGTAAATTTAATATGTGGGGAGATTTCCAGGCATACGAAGGAACTTATAATTTTAAATACGGTGGACTTATCGATAAAAAGTTTACGGTTAAAAAAGGAGGTTCGATTATTTGGGAAGGAAACCCAATGCGTGCTCAGCTGAATTTGGAAGCCGTTTATAAAACCCAAGCCAATCCAGCAGTACTTTTGGATAATACTTCGTCATTCAATAAAAAAGTTCCTGTAGAAGTAGTTATCGGGTTAAGAGGAGATTTGGCGAGTCCAGAACCAAATTTTGATATTCAGTTTCCTTCTGTGAGTAGTGTTTTAAAATCGGAGATACAATATAAGCTTGATGATAAAGATATTCGTCAAACCCAAGCGCTTTATTTGCTATCGACTGGTTCATTTATGAGTACTGATGGATTTAGTCAGGGAGATTTTTCTGGAACATTAACAGAAACGGCTTCGAGTTTGTTAGGAGGCATTATTAAATCTGATAATGATAAAGTGAATATTGACTTAAATTATATCGCAGCAGACAGAAGAACAGGGCAGGAGGTTGATGGTCAGTTTGTGGCTAATATATCATCTCAGGTAAACGAACGAATTACGATTAATGGTAAATTGGGAGTTCCTGTTGGAGGTGTAAACGAATCTGCGATTGTTGGTGATATTGAAATTCTGTATCGTGTAAATGAAGACGGTACAATGAACCTTCGTTTATTTAATAAAGAAAATGACATTAATTATATAGGACAAGGAATTGGTTATACGCAAGGAGTCGGTATTTCTTACGAAGTAGATTTTGACACCTTTAGCGAGCTTGTAAATAAACTGTTTAAAGACCATAAAATAGAAAAAGCGGTAAAAGGTTCTAATTCTAATGATTTGCCAGATTCGTCTTTGAATCCAGATTACATGACTTTTACAAGTAAAAAAGATTCGGAGAAGAATAAGAAGAAAGCAAAAGAAGACGAGGAGAAAAGAAAGAAAGAAGAAGAAAAGAAGAAAAAAGACCAACCGCAAACTCCAAGTAATAATCAAGGATTAATTCCAGACAACGATTATTAACACTTTGTTAAAAATAGGCATTTGTAAAACCATTATTCTCATAATGGTTTTTTTTATGCTAAATTTAGGCACTCTAATAAAATTTTCCATGTGAGCGGGAAATTCTGATTTTTATAACACTTCATCGGGGTATTGTTAATTTTGACGATTTAATTAAAAAAATAGCGTTTTATTATTTTTAATGAAATTTTTTCCTAGAAAAAACTTATTAACGAAAACGTTTGAATTTAACAGATTTTATTAATTTATGATAATCACAACCTGAAAAGTGATGAATGTTTGCTAATTTTACACTTTAATACTTAAATAATGCCAAAAACAATAAAAAAAGTAGGTGTTCTTACCTCAGGAGGAGATTCACCTGGAATGAATGCTGCAATACGATCAGTTGTTCGAACTTGCGCATACCATAATATAGAATGCATCGGAATTTATAGAGGGTATCAAGGAATGATCGAAGGAGACTTCAAGGAGATGGGACCACGAAGCGTAAATAATATTGTAAACAAAGGTGGAACGATCTTGAAATCGGCTCGTTCAGTTGAGTTTAGAACCCCTGAAGGTAGAAAAAAAGCACATGAGAACCTTTTAAAGGCAGGTATTGATGCTCTTGTAGTGATTGGTGGAGACGGAAGTTTTACAGGAGGTTTAATTTTTAATTCAGAATATGACTTTCCAGTAATGGGAATTCCTGGAACAATCGACAATGATATTTATGGTACAAGTTTTACTTTAGGGTATGATACTGCTTTAAATACTGTTGTAGACTGTATAGATAAAATTAGAGACACTGCAAGTTCTCATAATCGTCTTTTCTTTGTAGAGGTTATGGGTAGAGATGCTGGTCATATTGCTCTTAATGCAGGTATTGGTGCAGGAGCAGAAGAAATTCTTATTCCTGAAGAAGATTTAGGTTTAGATCGTCTTTTAGATTCACTTCAAAAAAGTAAAGCATCAGGAAAATCATCAAGTATTGTTGTAATTGCAGAGGGAGATAAAATTGGTAAAAACGTATTCGAATTAAAAGATTATGTTGAAGCTAATTTACCTGAATACGATGTGCGTGTTTCTGTATTAGGACACATGCAACGTGGTGGTTCTCCGTCTTGTTTTGACCGTGTTTTAGCAAGCCGTTTAGGAGTTAAAGCTGTAGAATCTTTAATTGAAGGAAAATCTAACTATATGGTTGGACTTCGTGAAGATAAAGTAATCTTAACACCGCTTGAGCAAGCGATCAAAGGGAAATCAGAAATTGATAGAGAATTATTAAGAGTGTCTGACATTATGTCGACATAATCAATATAAAGTTTAAAAAAGAAAGAGAAGTTTATTGTGAGGAAATTAGACTTTGAATTAGTGTAATAAAAACAAAAGCAAAAAATTTAGTAAAATGTCAAAAGTAAAATTAGGAATAAACGGATTTGGACGTATCGGAAGAATCGTTTTTAGAGAGTCTTTCAATAGAGATAATGTAGAAGTTGTTGCAATCAATGACTTATTAGACGTAGACCACTTAGCTTATTTATTAAAATATGATTCAGTTCACGGTCGTTTCAACGGAACTGTAGAAGTTAAAGAAGGAAAATTATATGTAAACGGAAGAAACATCCGTATCACTGCAGAAAGAAATCCTGCTGACTTAAAATGGAACGAAGTTGATGTAGATGTAGTAGCTGAATGTACTGGTATCTTCACAACTATCGAAACTGCAAGTGAGCACTTAAAAGGTGGTGCTAAGAAAGTTATCATTTCTGCTCCTTCTGCTGATGCTCCAATGTTTGTAATGGGAGTTAACCACGAAACTGCAAAAGCTTCTGATTTAGTTGTTTCTAACGCTTCTTGTACTACAAACTGTTTAGCTCCATTAGCTAAAGTTATCCACGATAATTTCGAAATCGTTGAAGGTTTAATGACTACTGTTCACGCAACTACTTCAACTCAAATGACAGCTGACGGACCTTCTAGAAAAGACTGGAGAGGTGGACGTGCTGCTGCTATCAACATCATTCCTTCTTCAACAGGTGCTGCTAAAGCGGTTGGAAAAGTTATCCCATCTTTGAATGGAAAATTAACTGGAATGTCTTTCCGTGTTCCTACTGCTGACGTTTCTGTTGTAGATTTAACAGTAAAAGTAGCTAAAGAAACTACTTATGAAGAAATCTTAGCTGTATTGAAAAAAGCTTCAGAAAACGAAATGAAAGGTATCTTAGGATATACTGAAGATGCAGTTGTTTCTCAGGATTTTATCTCAGATAAAAGAACTTCAATCGTTGATGCTGGTGCAGGAATTGGATTAAATTCAACTTTCTTCAAATTAGTATCTTGGTATGACAATGAGTACGGATACTCAAGCAAATTAATTGATTTATCTGTACATATTGCAGGTTTAAAATAATAATATATATTTTTGCAAAATCCCGTTATGTAAGTAACGGGATTTTCTTATTTTGTTACCTCTATAATTAATGTAAAAAACACACTTTTAAATTAAGTATAGAAAAACCTAATTCCAAAAACTAAACAAATGAAATTAATAGTTGATAGTGGATCTACTAAAGCCGATTGGATTGCGATAGATGATAATGGAAAAGTATTATTCACAACACAAACTTTAGGATTAAATCCTGAAATTCTAGACGAGCCAGAAATCATTGAAAGATTAAATGACCGTTTCGATATCTTACAAAACAAAAAAAATGCTACACATTTATTCTTTTACGGTGCCGGTTGTGGTACTGATAGAATGAAAGAGTGGTTGAAAAGAATTTTCCAAGAGTATTTTTCTAACGCAATTGTAGACGTTCAAGAAGATACTTATGCAGCGGTTTATGCAACAACTCCAAAAGGACAAGAAGCTATAGTTTCTATCTTAGGAACAGGTTCTAACTGCAGTTACTTTGATGGAAAAGTGTTACATCAAAAAGTACAATCATTAGGTTATATTGTAATGGATGATTGTAGCGGTAACGTTTTTGGAAAAGAATTAATTAGAAAATACTATTTTAATAAAATGCCTAAAGAATTGGCTGTTGAACTTGAAAAAGAGTACGACGTTGATCCAGATTTTATTAAAAACAAATTATATAAAGAGCCGAATCCGAATGCTTATTTAGCTACTTATGCTAAATTCTTAATTAAGCATAAAGACACGGAATTCTGCAGAAAAATCATTTTCAAAGGAATGAAATCTTTCGTTAAGAATTACATTAAACAATTCGATAACTGTAAAGAAGTTCCAGTACATTTTGTTGGTTCTATCGCATTTTATTTGAAAGATGAATTACAAGAGACATTTAATAAATATGAACTTCAATTAGGTAATGTTTTAAGAAGACCTATTGATGGATTAATTGCTTACCATGTCGCTAATCAATAGTTCTGGTTTTATGGAAATTGCCATTATTGCTCATGATGGAAAAAAAGCTGATTTAATTGATTTCTTGATCAAAAATGAAGCTGTTTTGCACAATGAAAAAATAAGGCTTATCGGTACTGGTACTACGGGAGGAAAAGCAGAAGCTGCTGGATTTAAAACTCAGAGAATGCTTTCTGGACCTCTTGGAGGCGATGCGCAAATTGCAGGAAGAGTAGCGGAAGGAATTACGCAGATGGTTTTCTTTTTTAAAGATCCGTTATCAAGTCATCCGCATGAAGCAGATATTAATATGTTAATTCGCGTTTGTGATGTGCATAATGTGCCGCTAGCAACCAATGAAGCAACGGCACAATTATTATTAGATGCTATTGCACAGCAATTATAGAAATTTCTACATTAACATTTTTTGGCAAACAAGCCACTTGAACCGTTTCACGAGCTGGAGCGGTTTTTTCGTTAAAATAAGATCCGTAAACGGTATTTATTGCTCCAAAGTTGTTCATGTCCATGATGAAGATTGTTGACTTCACAACGTTCTCAAAAGTCATGTCTGCAGCTTCAAGAATGGCTGCAATGTTTTTCATAACTTGAGTAGTTTCATCATTAATGTTGTCTGTAACCAATTCTCCTGACTCAGGATTGATTGCAATTTGTCCAGAAGCATAAAGTGTGTTTCCAGACAATACAGCTTGATTATACGGCCCGATTGGAGCCGGAGCTTTCTCTGTGAAAATGATCTTTTTCATAATAAAATTATTTTGATTCGAAAGTAGTTTATCTATTAGAAACGCTTCGTTTGTTCCATTTGATATCGCTAAGCATACCAGATTTAATTCCGATGAAGAAGTTCCAGTTAGAATTCGTTCCTAATGGTTGCCAGTTAAAAGCCATTCTCCAGCTTAATAAATCTCTTTCAAAACGGAATTGTGTAAAGGTAACTCCTTTTTGCACAAAGTCATAACCTGTGGAAACACCGGCTTTCCATTTAGGAGTAAGATCGGTATTAATAGAAACCATGATCGAGTTACCAGAAATAGTATTTTCTCTTTTTACGTTAGAATACGTTAACGAATAGGCAAGTGTCATGTCCCACGGGACTTTAGAATTAAAGAATTCTGTAATTACATCGTCTTTTTCAGGCTCGTTGGCAAACTGGCTGTTACGGCTGTCATTTAAGTCGGTATTTGTACCAAACAAGTCGTCGCTTCGTCCTCCGTTCCGCTGACTCTGGGTATTTTTGTCTTTCTCTTTTCCGGTTCCTTTATTCGAGAATGAGTAGTTTACAGTTACGTTTGCACTAGTCATTCTAAATAAACTTCCGCCGTTGTCAATATTGTATTTGTCAATTTTGTTACCTCCATTGTCAATCGCATATGGATCTAATGTGGCACCAAAGTTCATATTCATTTTATTGTCAAAGAACTGCGTTCCACCACTAACTAATACAGGTTGCCATGCAAAAGTAGATTTACCATCAGCATTGAAATTATAACTTGTGCTAAAGTTTAAGTTGTTTAACAGCATTATTTTTTTAGGCTCTGTTTTTGTGCTGTCTCGGTCTCTCACTTTTGCTTCAAAAGTATTACTCAAGGCAAAACCAACAATGTTAGAGTTGTCTTTTCCTGGCGCTCCGAATAATCCGTTTTCAAATCTTGTGTATTCAGACTTAATTACTCCGGAAGCATCGACGGTATAAGTGTCGTAATATTTCTCAAAACTTGGTGTATAAGCATAAGTAATACTCGGACGCATTACGTGTCTAATAGACTGAATTCTTTTATCGTCTCCGAAGTTGAAAGTTCCGTAAATAGTCGTTCCTAAATTGGTGCTGAAATTATAAGTTCTATAAGAATCAAAACCATTTACAGATTTGTTAACTGTTTGTCCTGCAGAAGGATCATATTCTTTTTGAATTGTTTTGTTAACCCAAGTTTCTTGATAAGTTGTAGATGCTCCAGCACTAAAATATTTAAAAAGCTTAAAGTTAGTACTCAAAGGAATAGTCTGTTGTAATCCTAATTGCGCATCGTCAAACATTTGCGGTTTAAAAAACAAAGAATCTTTTGTTTTAAAATAGTTTTTACCGCTTACGTTATATTGTAAGTTGATGTTTTTGATTAGACCTTTTTTTACACCATCTTTTCCAACAAAAGGATATACACGATCAATACTTCCTTGTAAGGATGGAAGCGTCATGATGATGTCTTCTGTTTGTGTATTTTGACTATGCGTTGCAGATAACGAAATACGTGATCCAGGAATAGTATTAAAAGTCTTGTTGTATGAAATAGATGAACTTAAGGTGTTATTTAAGTTCGATCCAATATTGGCTTGGTTGATAGACTGCTTAAAGTACTTACTACTACCCATGTTAACAGAAGCAGAGAAAGTAGAATTCGGATTTGATTTTGTGTCTTTAGAGTGTGACCACTGAATATTGTAAATGCTTTGTTTTGAATAATCAGGATAACCACGTTCACTGCTAATTAAATTTTCAAAACGAATGTTCACATTTCCTCGATACTTATATCGTGTGGCGTATGCAGATTCAAAACGCATGGCGTAACTTCCGTTGGTATAATAATCTCCAAGTACAGTTAAATCGTAATTATCACTTAAAGCAAAGTAATAACCTCCATTTTGTAATGAAAATCCACGAGTGTTAGAATCGTTATAACTCGGAATGATGATACCCGAAACACTCTTTTCTTTACTTAAAGGGAAAAAACCGTAAGGTAATGCAAGTGGAGTAGGAACATCAGCAATTACCATTTGCGTTAAACCGGCAACAATTTTTTTGCCAGGTACAAATTTAATTCTGCTAGTCTGAAAGTAGTATTCAGGATTGTCAATATCTTGTGCAGTTGTAATACGAGCTCCTTTTAAAAAGTATACAGAATCGTTTTCTTTTTTGGTAACAGAAGCTTTAATATTTAACTCACCTTGTTTTGTTCTAGAATTGTAAATTAAAGCCTTTTTGGTTTTAAAATTAAAACGGATCGAATCTGGTTGTACTTCGCTTGATCCTTGTTTGAAGTTAGGATATTGTGTTAGAACTCCTGCAGAATCTTTAATTCTTCCTGCATAAACTTCATCTTTTTCATAATTAAGAACAATTATACCCGATTTTAATTCTACATCTTTATAATATAATTCCGCTTCATTATATAAAGTGATCAGCTTTTTTTTCTGATCAATTTTTGCATAGTCTTTTGCCTTGTATCTTACTTTTCCATCCAAAAAAGTCTTTTTTGGTTTAACCGTATCTAGTTTTATGGTATCTGTAATAGCAGGTTTTTCTTTATCTGTTTGTTTTACAGCAGGTAAAGGCTTTTTTTTGTTTTTTATTTCTTGCGAGTATAAATTACCACAACCTATAGTTAGGAAAAATGATATTAAAACGATATTAAATAAGTTTGTGTGCAAAGGTTTAAATGCTATTTTTGTAAAATTATGGCTTGTTTTTTGACATGTCAAACTTACATATAATTTTTTGGCAAAAATAATCAATTCTAAAAATTATAACAGCTGCATTTTATTAAAATTAACTTTTAGATTTATGAATAGAATTAACAAATTTAAGGTAATATTTACTTTATTTCTAATAATATCGTCCTTTTGTGCTCATAGTCAGTCAAATGTGTTTAAGGTAACACTTGACGCCGGACATGGAGATCATGACTTTGGAGCAGTTTATAGCGGACGAATTGAAAAGAATATTGCTTTAGCTATTGTTTTGAAAGTGGGGAAGATTTTAGAACTTAATCCGAATGTTAATGTTATTTATACTCGAAAAACAGATGTTTTTATAGATTTGGTGGAGAGAGCTAACATCGCAAACAGAGCAAATTCAAATATTTTTGTGTCTATTCACTGTAATGCAAACAAGAATACAGCTGCCGACGGAACAGAAACTTATGTAATGGGTTTAAGTAAAGTAGCGTCAAACCTTGAAGCGGCGAAAAAAGAGAACTCTGTAATTACATTAGAGAAAGACTATAAACGTAAATATGAAGGTTACGATCCTAATTCTCCAGAATCTATGATTGGTATGACTTTAATGCAAGAAGAATATTTAGATAATAGTATTACGCTTGCTACCAAAATAGAAGAGAATTTTGAGAAATTAGGAAAAAAACTTCGTCATGGAGGAGTAAAACAAGCACCTTTCATGGTACTTCACAAAGCATATATGCCGAGAGTTTTGGTTGAAACTGGATTTGTGTCGAATCCAACAGAAGGAAATATTTTGAATTCTGAAGAAGGTCAAGATGACATTGCAAAAGCAATTGCAGAAGCAATCTTAAGTTATAAACGCGAATATTTTGGGACAGGAGCGGAAGCTACTGAGAGTCGGCCCGTAAGAGATACTACTCCCGCAAAACCTAAAACGACTACACCAGTTGCAGTAGTAAAGAATACGCCAAAAGGAACTTTTTTCAAAGTACAGCTTATTGCGAGCATCAAAAAAACACCTTTAGAACCTAAAAACTTTAAAGGATTGAAAAATGTAACGATGATTTATGAAAATAATATTTATAAATATTTCTACGAAGAAACTTCAAGTTACGAAACAGCACAAAAATTTCTGCAAGAGGCTAAAAGTAAAGGATATGGCGCAGCATTTTTAGTAGCAACTAAAGATGGTGAAAAAATCAGTATTCAGGACGCGATTAAATAATAAGCTCAAGTTCGAATATTTATATTAATTTTGTACAAACACTTAGAATTTTGAAACTAACAAGAGAAATTAAAACGGCTATTTTAGTCATCGTATCTATTTTATTATTTATCTGGGGATATAGTTTTTTAAAAGGTAGAGATCTTTTTACTAATTATACTGTATTATACGCTGAATATGATAATGTTGAAGATTTAGCGCCATCAGCTCCAGTAACACTTAACGGACTTGCAATTGGTAAAGTAAGTAAAATTACAATTAATGATGTAACTGGTAAATTACTAGTTGAACTTCAACTTAAAACAGACTTTCCAATTTCTAAAAGCAGTACAGCTGCAATTTATGCTCCAAGTTTAATTGCAGGAAAGCAAATTAAAATCATTCCAAATTTTGCTGACAAAGAATTAGCTGAAGACGGACAGAAATTAATTTCGACTGTTGAATTGGGTTTGACAGAATCATTAGGAGGTAAAATTGAGCCAATTCAGCAAAAGCTAGATAAAATGCTTCTGAATATTGATAATTTGGTTACAGGATTAAACAATACTTTAGATAAAAATACTCAAGAAAACCTAAAGAAAACAATTGCTGAATTAAGTCAGACAATGCAACAATTCCATAAAGCATCTGGAAGTCTTAACAGTATCTTGGATACTAATAAAGGTCAGATTAATGGAATGGTTACAAACTTCAATAAGATGTCTGGCAACTTCAATAAAATTTCAGATTCATTAAATAAAGCAGATTTAGGTAAAACAGTTCGTAATTTGAACCAAACTTTAGCTAAAGTTGATGTTTTAATGAGCAACTTGAATTCAGGAAAAGGAACAGCAGGAAAAATACTTAACGACGAGGCATTGTATAATAACCTGACTAAAACTTCAAAAGAGCTTGAATTGTTATTGCAAGACTTACGTCTTTATCCAACACGTTATGTAAACGTTTCTCTTTTCGGAAAGAAAAATAAACCATACGTAGCACCAACAGAAGAAACAAACTCAACTGATAAAAAATAATTATAAATGAGTTATTTAGATAATATTTTATTCGCAGTACTTCTTATAGTAGGTTTCGGTTTTTTTGCAGCGAGCGTAAAAAAAATCATCCGAAATATTAATTTGGGAGTCGATGTAGATCGAAAAGATAATCCTAAAGCTCGTTGGAAAAACATGGCATTGATTGCACTTGGGCAATCAAAAATGGTGAGACGGCCTGTTGCAGGAATCCTTCATATCTTTGTATATGTAGGTTTCATAATAATTAATATCGAATTATTAGAAATCATTATCGATGGACTTTTTGGAACACATAGAGTTTTTGCACCTTATTTAGGTGTTGTTTATGATGTTTTAATTGCTTCATTCGAAATTTTGGCAATACTAGTTATAATTGCTGTAGTTACGTTCTGGATTAGAAGAAATGTAATTCGTTTAAAGCGTTTTATTAATTCTGATTTGAATGGATTTCCAAAAAGTGATGCCAATTACATTCTGTATTTTGAAACAGTTTTAATGATTCTGTTTTTATTGATGAATACTTCAGATTTGCATTTGCAGAATGTTCCAGGAGGATATTCTCATTTTCATAAAGCAGGAAGTTATCCAATAAGCCAATTTATAGCTCCAATATTTAACGGTACATCTAACGAAGTTGTTGGCTTGTTGTTTGAAGTTTTTTGGTGGTTGCATATTGTTGGTATTTTAGTTTTCATGAACTATTTATACTTTTCAAAACACTTGCATATTCTTTTGGCTTTCCCGAACACGTATTTTGCAAACTTAAAACCAGAAGGGCAATTTGATAATTTAGCTTCGGTTACAAAAGAAGTGAAATTAATGATGGATCCAAATGCAGATCCGTTTGCGGCGGCTCCAGTTGATGAAAATGCAGCTCCAGCTAAATTTGGTGCAAGCGATGTTCAGGATTTAAACTGGGTTCAGTTGTTAAACGCTTACACTTGTACAGAGTGTGGACGTTGTACTTCTTCTTGTCCAGCAAATCAAACCGGTAAAAAATTGTCTCCACGTAAAATTATGATGGACACAAGAGATCGTTTAACGGAAGTTGGAAAAAATATCGACGCTAATAAAGGTGTATTTGTTCCAGATAATAAATCATTATTAAACGATTATATTACTCCAGAAGAATTATGGGCTTGTACATCTTGTAATGCTTGTGTTGAGGAATGTCCTGTAAATATTAGTCCGTTATCTATTATTATGGATATGCGCCGTTATTTGGTGATGGAACAAAGTGCTGCTCCAATGTCATTAAACGCCATGATGACTAATATTGAAAATAATGGTGCGCCTTGGCAATACAGCCAGCAAGACCGTTTAAATTGGAAAAACGAGAACTAAAATTTATTGTTTAATCGGTTAGTTGTTTAACCGTTTAATCGATTTTAAAATAATATTTCGGTTTTTATAGAATTGTCATTTTGCTTTTAGCGATTAAACAATTTCACAATTAACCGATTAAACAAAAGTGAGAGAGATGTCAGAAAATTTAGTAGTACCAACAATGGCAGAAATGCTTGCCGAAGGAAAACAGCCAGAGGTTTTGTTTTGGGTAGGTTGCGCAGGAAGTTTTGATGATAGAGCAAAAAAAATTACTAAAGCGTTTGTGCGAATTTTAAATCGCACCAATGTTTCTTTTGCAGTTTTAGGTACAGAAGAGAGTTGTACTGGTGATCCTGCAAAAAGAGCTGGAAATGAATTTTTGTTTCAAATGCAAGCCATGATGAATATCGAGGTTTTGAATGCTTATGAGGCTAAAAAAATCGTTACAGCTTGTCCGCACTGTTTTAATACATTGAAAAATGAATATCCTGAATTAGGAGGTAATTACGAAGTGATTCACCATACAGAATTTTTGAAATCATTAATTGATGATGGAAGATTGACTGTTGAAGGTGGGCAATTTAAAGGAAAAAAAATCACTTTCCATGATCCTTGTTATTTAGGTAGAGCAAATAAAGTTTACGAAGCGCCAAGAGATTTAATTCAGAAATTAGACGTTGAATTAGTTGAAATGAAACGTTCTAAAGCAAACGGTTTATGCTGTGGAGCAGGTGGAGCGCAAATGTTTAAAGATGCAGAACCTGGAAATAAAGAAGTAAACGTTCTTCGTACAGAAGATGCTTTAGAAACTAAACCAGATATTATTGCGGCTGGTTGTCCGTTCTGTAATACCATGTTAACAGACGGAATTAAACACGCGCATAAAGAAGGAGAAGTAAAAGTAATGGATGTTGCTGAATTGATTGCTAATGCACAAGATTTATAATCTAAGGCTCAAAGTGACAAAGTGACAAAGGTTCAAAGTTTTTTAACTTGAAACTTGAAACAAAAAAAAAACAAACAAAAACAAAATTTAAAAATGTATATACCTTTTGAAAATTTGCCAGGTGAATCTAGAGTTTGGATTTACCAATCGAACAGAAAATTTTCTGAGGAAGAGTTTTCTGAAATTGAAACAGATTTAAAAGCTTTCGTTGAGCAATGGGCTGCACACGGCACAAGTCTTGAAGCTTCTTATTTGTTGAAATACAACAGATTTATAATATTAGCTGTGAACCAAGAAGTTCAAGCTGCAACAGGATGTTCTATTGATAGTTCAGTTGAATTTATTCAAAGTTTAGAAAAGAAATATGACGTTGATTTATTAGATAAAATGAACGTTACTTTTAAGCTTGGAGAACATATTGCACACAAACCATTAATTGATTTCAAGAAAATGGTTAAAGATAAAGCAGTAACAGCAAATACAATTGTATTTAATAATTTAGTTACTAATATCGAAGAATTTAATGATGCTTGGGAAGTTCCTGCTGGCGACAGTTGGCACAGTAGATTTTTCTAAGAAGAATTTATAGTATATTTGAAAGGCATGAAATTTAGATTTTGTGCCTTTTTTTGTGGTTTCAGGTTTCAAGTTCTGAAGTTGACGTTCGAAACCTGACAGGTTTTTAAAACCTTTCAGGTTTATTCTCGTTTTACATTTGTTGAACTTTGTCAAAGTTTTAAACTTTGACAAAGTTGGAGAAAGAAGCTTTTTCTAAAAATAGTTATTAACTAGAATTGATCTAATTTTGTCAAAAATCTAACAATTTAAAAGCCTGATGAAACGCTATTTTTGAGTATTTTCGTAGAATTAAATTTTATCCATGAAAATAGCAATAGTTTGTTATCCTACTTTTGGAGGTAGTGGTGTAGTAGCCACAGAGTTAGGTCTCGAGTTAGCCAGAAGAGGACACGAAATACATTTTATCACATATAGTCAGCCAGTTCGATTGGCACTTTTAAATCCAAATGTTCATTACCACGAAGTAAATGTTCCGGAATATCCATTGTTTCATTATCAGCCGTATGAATTAGCCTTGTCGAGCAAATTAGTCGATATGGTTAAATTGTACAAAATAGAGCTTCTGCACGTGCATTATGCGATTCCTCATGCTTATGCGGGATACATGGCAAAACAAATGCTGAAAAATGAAGGAATTAATCTTCCGATGATTACAACACTTCACGGAACTGATATTACATTGGTTGGAAATCATCCGTTTTACAAACCTGCGGTAACATTTAGCATTAATAAATCAGATTATGTGACTTCGGTTTCTCAGAGTTTGAAAGACGATACTTTGAAATTATTCAAAATCAAGAATAAAATAAAAGTGATTCCGAATTTTATCGAATTAGATAAAGTTAAAAAAGATCCAAGCGCTCCTTGTCATCGTTATGTAATGGCAAATGAGAATGAACGCATTATTACGCATATTAGTAACTTTAGAAAAGTAAAACGTATTCCAGACATTATTAAGATTTTCTATAATGTTCAGAAAGAAATTCCAGCTAAATTGATGATGGTTGGAGATGGACCTGAAAAAGAAAAAGCGGAACTTTTGTGTCAGGAATTAGGAATTTTAGATAAGGTTATTTTCTTCGGAAATAGCCATGAGATTGATAAAATCTTATGTATGACCGATTTGTTTTTACTTCCTTCTGAAACAGAAAGTTTTGGTTTGGCGGCTTTAGAAGCAATGGCATGCGGTGTTCCAGTTATTTCTAGTAATTCTGGAGGTTTGCCTGAAGTTAATTTTGATGGTTTTTCTGGTTACTTAAGTAATGTTGGAAATGTCGAAGAAATGGCTCAAAATGCATTGAAGATCTTAAAGGACGATGCCGTTTTAAGTCAGTTTAAAGCAAACGCTCTAGAAGTGGCGAGAAAATTCGATATCAAAAACATTTTGCCTAAATACGAAGCTTTGTATCAAAAAGCGGTTGACGATTACAAGTATGAAAAGCATTAATTTAAAAAGATAAGAATGAAAAAAGTAATTTCTGTTTTAGCAATTTTTGTTTTGATTTCGTGTGGAGTAAAAAAAGTGGAAAGTTCAAACGCAGCATTGTATGAAGTTTTAACGAAACAATCAGATGGTGGTGGAAATATCAAATTTTTTGAAATTTTGACTGAACCAAATGAAATCAAAATGCTTGAAAACGATCCGAATTTGTCTCATAAGATGAAAGATCCAGATGTTCAAGATTACAATTACGTGATTTTGAATATGGGCGAAAAAAACACAAGCGGTTATTCTATTGATGTTGAAAAAGTAGAAGAAACAGATAAGAATATCATTATTACCGTAAAAGAAAACAATCCTGCAAAAGATGCGATGACTATGCAGGTAATTTCATATCCGTATACTGTTGTGAAAATTCATTCTAAAAAAGAAATTATTATTAAGTAATTGTTTGAAAGGTGAAATGTTAGATGTTAACATGAAACTTGAAACAAATAAAAAAAACCTGTCGCTTTCAAACGACAGGTTTCTTTTTTACAATTTTTTTTATTTTTAATTAGAATCTGAATTTAACACCTAAACCAACGTCAAATCCAAAATTATCATCGTCATAATATCCAGAACCAATTTCAGGTCTCGCGTCTAAAGACAAAGTAATTGGCACTTCTTTAAATCTATATTCTATACCGATATCTCCAGCAGCAAAAACATAAGTTCCGCTATCTTTATATCTGTAATTGTTACTGTAGTAATCGTAATTCCAAGAAGCTAAACCTCCACCGACACCAGCGTACCAGTTAAAACCTCCATCGATGTTCCAAACCCATTGGTAAAGTGCTACACCTTTTACAGCATCAACATCTCTACTGTTTCTCCAACCTAAATCGAACTCCAATCTGTTTTTTTGATTTAATCCTAATTGGTAAGAGATTTCTCCTCCAAATCCATTGTTGTCTCCTAAACGTAATCCTAAGGCGTGTTTTGAAATTTCTTGTGATTGAGCCGTGAATGCTAAACCAAGAAGCATAAGGGCAGATAAAAGTATCTTTTTCATAAAAATGGTTAATTAATTTTTTTCAAATGTATTATTTCAGTGAAATAGAGAACGTATAATATTTTTGAAAATTGTTATATAATTTACATTTTTAGAAATTTCGATCGTTAAAATTCTTAAAAAACTGCTTCTGAGGTCTTTATTTTAGGATTATGGAAGAAATTAGCTGTGAAGTTAGAAGGTCTTCCATTTCTAAAAGATTTTCTTCTTCTGCAAAATTACTCGCCTTATAAGAGAATAATTTCCAGCGTTTTTTATGGTATTCCAATGCAGTTAAGTTTTCTACCCAATCTCCTGAATTTAGATACAAAGTAGAGCCGTGTTTATTTTCTTTAGTCATAATTTTTGGCTCATGAATATGTCCGCAAATTACATAATCGTAGTTTTTCTCAATAGCTAGATCGGTTGCTGTGGTTTCAAAATCAGAAATAAATTTCACAGCTTTCTTAACGCTTGCTTTTATTTTTTTTGAAAAAGAATAAGGTTCGCGTCCTAGTTTTGCCAAACACCAATTGGCAAATCGATTCGTTAAAATTAAATAGTCATAACCTAATCCGCCCAGTTTTGCAATCCATTTGGAGTGCTGAACAGAAGCGTCAAAAACGTCTCCATGAAAAATCCAAGCTTTTTTATCGTCTAATTCTAGAACTAATTTATCAACCAAAGCAAAATTTCCCATATTCATATCACTGAATTTACGAAGTATCTCATCGTGATTTCCAGTAATATAATATACTTTTGTTCCTTTAGAAGCCATTCCAATAATGCGCTGAATAACTCGTAAATGCGCTTTTGGAAAATACGATTTACGAAACTGCCAAGCATCAATTATATCGCCGTTTAAGACTAAAGTTTTTGGTTTAATGCTTGAAAGATAGTTGTTTAATTCTTTAGCGTGACTTCCGTAAGTTCCTAAATGGACATCAGAAAGGATGACCAATTCGACATTTCTTTTTTTCAATTTTTCTTGATTTGAAGTTTTACAAATGAATGAAAATTTGTGAAGTTTGATTTTATTAAAAGGTTATCAAAAAGAGGGTAATTTTACCAAATTGTGATTTTTATCCCATTTAATGTTTCGTTAATAATACCAGTTTTAAATTTTTTAATTTAATTCATAAAACTTACATTTGCTCAAAACAAAACACAATGGCAGGAAACAGCTTCGGCACACTATATAAAGTAACTACATTTGGGGAATCTCACGGTGAAGCTTTAGGCGGAATTATTGATGGATGCCCTCCAGGAATACAATTAGATTTTGAAGCAATTGAAGTAGATATGGCAAGAAGAAAGCCAGGTCAGTCGGCAATTGTTACACAAAGAAAAGAACCAGATAGCGTTCAATTCTTATCAGGAATATTTGAAGGAAAAACAACTGGAACCCCAATTGGATTCATTATTCCAAACACCAATCAGAAATCAGACGATTACTCTCATATAAAAGATAATTACAGACCAAGCCATGCTGATTATGTTTACGATCAGAAATACGGTTTCCGTGATTATCGTGGCGGCGGAAGAAGTTCTGCAAGAGAAACAGCAAGTAGAGTAGTAGCAGGAGCAATTGCAAAACAAATGTTACCTGAAATTAAAATCAATGCTTATGTGTCTTCTGTTGGTCCAATTCATTTAGATACACCTTATCAAGAATTGGATTTTTCTAAAATTGAAAGCAATCCAGTGCGTTGTCCAGATGAAAAATCGGCAGCGATTATGGAAGAATATATTCGTGACATCCGTAAACAAGGAGACACTGTAGGCGGTGTTGTAACTTGTGTAATTCAGAATGTTCCTGTTGGTTTAGGAGAACCTGTATTTGATAAACTTCATGCAGAATTAGGAAAAGCAATGCTTTCTATAAATGCAGTAAAAGGTTTTGAATACGGAAGCGGTTTTTCTGGATCTGAAATGAAAGGAAGCGAACACAACGATTTATACAATCCTGACGGAAGTACAAAAACAAATTTATCAGGCGGAATTCAAGGTGGTATAAGCAACGGAATGGATATTTATTTCAGAGTTGCCTTTAAACCAGTTGCAACTATTATGCAGACTCAAGATTCTTTAGATAATAAAGGTAACATTACACCAATGACAGGAAAAGGACGTCATGATCCGTGTGTAGTGCCTCGCGCAGTGCCAATCGTAGAAGCGATGGCAGCAATTGTTTTGGCTGATTTTTATTTAATCAACAAAACATATTAATAAAAGGTAAGACAGTGAGGGTCTTATATTTTAATAATTAAAAAATAATTTAATGCAAGAAGTTACAGAAACTAAAAAACAATCATTTCTTTCGGGATTAACAGGGCAAATTATAATTGCGATGGTTCTTGGAGCCATTTTAGGAATAATATTGCACAATACCATTTCGCCAGAAGCAGCGCAGGCATTTAGTAGCAAAATCAAAATGCTGGCAACGATCTTTATTCGTTTGGTGCAAATGATTATTTCTCCGTTAGTTTTTACCACTTTGGTCGTAGGAATTGCAAAATTAGGAGATATTAAAACCGTTGGAAGAATTGGAGGAAAAGCTATTGGGTGGTTTTTTACAGCTTCATTTATTTCTCTTTTAATCGGATTGTTTTACGTAAATGTTCTGCAGCCAGGTGTTGGTTTAAAACTAGAGCACGTTGATATGGCAGCGGCTTCTGAAGTTACTGGTAAAACACAAAATCTATCTTTTGACAATTTTGTTGAGCACATCGTGCCAAAAAGTATTGTTGAAGCAATGGCAACTAATGAAATCCTTCAGATTGTAGTTTTTTCTATTTTCTTCGGATTGGCGGCAGCGTCTTTAGGAGAAACTGTAAAACCAATTATTAGTGCTTTTGATAAACTATCGCATATCGTTTTGAAAATGGTAAATTATGTAATGAAGTTCGCTCCAATTGGAGTTTTTGGAGCCATTGCAGGTGTGTTTGCTATACGAGATGCAGAAGAACTGGTTATTACTTACTTTAAATTTTTCGGTTCGTTCTTAATCGGGATTAGTACTTTATGGGCAATTTTAATTCTTATCGGATATATTTTCCTTAAAGGAAGAATGACAGAATTGTTACGACGTATTACAGGACCTTTGGCAATTGCTTTTGGTACAACGAGTAGTGAGGCTGTATTTCCTAAATTAACTGAAGAATTAGAAGCTTTTGGAGTAAAAGACAAAATCGTTTCATTCATGTTGCCGCTTGGATATTCATTTAACCTTGACGGAAGTATGATGTACATGACTTTTGCGAGTATCTTTATTGCTCAGTTTTATAATGTGCATTTAGATTTAGGAACACAAATGGCAATGCTTTTAGTTTTAATGCTTACTAGTAAAGGTATTGCAGGTGTGCCGCGTGCAAGTTTGGTTGTAGTTGCTGCAACATGTGGTATGTTTGATATTCCGATTGAAGGAATAGCATTAATTCTTCCAATTGACCACTTTTGCGATATGTTTAGAAGTGCAACAAATGTGTTAGGAAATGCATTAGCAACTTCTGTTGTAGGACAATGGGAGGACAATAAAGAATAATAAAACAACTGAGATTCTATTTTTTTTATCTTAGTTATCGAAATAATATTTGAAAAGCTGTATTTTTTTATGAAATGCAGCTTTTTTTTATTTTAAAGTGTATATTTGATCAAATTAGCCGATTAATGCCCCAAATACGGATTTTTTTACTATTATTCTTGGTTCTGAATTGCTTTGCCAATTCGGCAATTGCGCAATCTAACTGTAATCTCGATCCTAAAATTGATAAAACGGTAAAGGAAGCGCTTTTAAATTTTAGGGAAGCTAATTTCGAAAAATCACTCATTTATTCCAGAGCAGCCTTAAATGCAGCAACAGCAATAAAAGATTATTGTCTTATTGCTCGTTCCTATAATATTATTGCGGCCAATTACAACGAATTAACAGAATTTGATAAAGCTATTTTTTTCTATAAAAAAGGCCTTTACTACGCTAATAAAACCAATAACGATTCTATAAAATGTCTTCTCTATAATAATTTAGGGAATATGTATTGTTTTGAAAAGAAACAGTTTGATGAAGGAATCCGAAATTATAAGAAAGCAGTCGCTTTTGCTTTGAAAATTAATGATTTAAAAGAAGTTTATTTTACTAATGTCAATATTGCTTGGGCTTATTTTGATATTGGAAATTTCAACCAAGGACATCTTTTTTTGAAATACGTAAACAGCACAAAATTAAAATACAATGACGGTTCGACAGAAGTCATTGTTGATATGCTGAATGGTATTTATTCTAGCCATAAAAATGATGATAAAGCTGCTAATGCTTATTTTTTAAGTGCTATTGAGTCAGGGAAAAAATGTCAGGAAAAGTCAGATCTGGCACATGTTTATTTAGAATATTCTCATTTTTTAAATAAAATCAATAAACACAAAGAAGCTTATGACGCTCTGGTTAATCATTACAATCTTTCGGATAATCTGTATGATGTTAAAAAGCTTAAAAGAGCATCTCAGGCTGGTTTAAGTCTTGAATTGGACGAATACAAAAGGCAGATTGATAAAGTAGAAGGAGAAAAAGTAGAACAATCTCAGAGTTTGAGAAAATCTAAAATCATTGTAATTCTTTTTATTTTGATTTCTTTGATTCTCTTGATTTTAATTGTCACTTTGGTAAAGAACATCAGATACAAGAAAAAACACAATTTAGAGCTTCTTAAAGCGAAAGAAATAGCAGAAGAAGCCTCTTTGCTCAAAACTCAATTTATATCGACTATAAGCCATGAATTGCGCACGCCGCTTTATGGAGTTGTCGGAATTACGAATATGTTGCTCGAAGAGCATAAAGAAATTTCGAGAAGCCAGCATTTGAGTTCTTTAAAATTTTCTGCTAGATATTTGCTGTCACTTGTAAATGATATTTTGCAGATTAATAAAATTGAAGAAAATAAAATCGTTCTGGAAAACCTGACTTTCAATATTTCTGATGAAATTACGGTAATCAAGAATTCACTTTCTTTTCTTTCGCAGAAAAATAATAACAGCATTTCTATTGATATTGATCCGCGTATTCCAGAATATTTAATTGGAGATAAATTGCGTCTGGCTCAAATTTTAATGAACTTGGTAAGCAATGCATTGAAGTTTACTAAAGACGGACAAGTTGAAATTATTATAAAACTTAACAAAGTAGAAGGGAAGCTTCATTATTTGGACTTCTTGATAAAAGATAACGGAATTGGAATTGCTATTGTAGATCAAAATAAGATTTTTGAGAAGTTTGTACAAGTTGGCAGAAAGGATGCCGATTATCAAGGTACAGGTTTAGGACTTAGTATTGTTAAAAGGCTTTTAGGCCTATTTGGAAGCACGATTACTTTGGATAGTGATTTAGGAAAAGGAACTTCATTTTCGTTTACAATCGCTTTTGAACACGATTTAGCCAAAACAAAAAGTATTATTGATGAGATTGAAGTGGATTTGACTTCAAGCGAAGTCTATAAGATTTTAGTCGTTGAAGACAATTTGATTAATCAGTTGGTTACCAAAAAGATTATCGAAAAAAACAATTATGCCTGCAAAGTGGTTGATGATGGTTTTGCTGCGCTTAAGATTTTAGAAAGCGAAACTTTTGATTTGATTTTAATGGATATCAATATGCCTTTAATGAACGGATTTGAAACCACAAAAAGAATACGTCTTCAAGGTATAGAAACTCCCATTGTAGCTCTAACAGCTTTTGATAAAGATGAAATTACAGATGAAGCAATTTCGTCTGGAATGAATGATATTATAATTAAACCTTTTGAACCAGTTAAATTATTTAAAATAATTAATTTCTTGATAAACGAAAAAAACGCTGTTTAGTACCAGCGTTTTTTGTTTTTCTTAGCATTATTTGATTTTCTCGATTTGTGAGCACCACCACTTCTGTTGGAGTTTTTAGGCTTTTCTCCAGCTTCTGGACTTCCAGAATGCCATTGATACGGATGATCGGCAATTGTTTTTACATCTACTTTAATTAATTTTTGAATGTCTTTCCAGTAAGGAAGTTCATCTTTTCCGCAGAAAGAAATTGCAATTCCGCCGTTTCCTGCACGACCTGTACGACCAATTCGATGAACGTAAGTTTCTGGGATATTAGGCAAATCAAAATTAATCACGTAAGGAAGTTGCTCAATATCAATTCCTCTCGCTGCAATATCAGTTGCAACCAAAACGCCAACTTCTTTGTTCTTAAAAGCATCCAAAACTCTTTGTCTAGCGTTTTGAGATTTATCTCCGTGAATTGCTTCTGCTGGAATATCTTTTTTACGAAGTGCTTTTACAACATTGTCAGCGCCGTGTTTTGTTCTTGAAAAAACAAGTACGTTTGATAAGTTTTCTTCTTTAATCAAACTGTATAGTAAGTTTCTTTTTTCGGTTTTATCAACAAAATAAATGCGTTGTTCTACGTTTTCTGCAGTTGAAGAAACTGGAGAAACTTCCACTTTTTCTGGATCTTGAAGAAACATTTCTGCAAGTTCGCGAATTGCAATTGGCATAGTTGCAGAGAAAAGTAAAGTTTGTCTGTTTTTAGGAGTCAGTTTTACGATTTTTTTGACATCGTTTATAAAACCCATATCCAACATCTGATCGGCTTCATCTAACACTAAAGTGTGCAAATGATTCAAATCAAGAAAACCTTGTTTGTGCAAGTCAAGTAAACGTCCTGGAGTGGCAATTAAGATATCAACGCCATTTTTTAAAGCTTCAACTTGCGGATTTTGAGAAACTCCTCCAAAAATAGTCAACTGCGTTAAGTTGGTGTATTTTGCATAAGTATCAAAACTTTGTCCAATTTGCACTGCAAGTTCGCGAGTAGGCGTAACTACAAGTGCGCGAATTACTTTTGCTTTTTTTGATGAACCGACAATTCGGTGTAATTGATGTATAATTGGAATAGCAAAGGCTGCCGTTTTTCCTGTTCCTGTCTGTGCACAACCAATTAAATCACGACCTTGTAAAACAACAGGAATTGATTTTTCCTGAATTGGAGTCGGATTTAAATAGCCTTCTTCAAATACGGCTTTTTGTATACTTTTTGAAAGTGATAGATCTTCGAATAACATATCTTTGGTATTAAGTATTTTAGTTTTAAGTACTAAAATGCTGTGCAAAGATATGTTTATTCGTCCAATCGTTTGTTTGAATTTGCTTTTATTTGGCAAAGAGGCCTCTCAGCATAATCAAACAGGATATTTAAAATCAAGCTGGTTCTATGTTAGCTTTGATAAAATCGGTGACCAAATAACCAATTAATTTGCCAATTAAATTATTATTTGGAGAATTGTCTAAATCGGGTGCGCCTTCGCAGATATGCAAATATGTAGCATTTTTATGTTCACCAAAGAAAGAAACAAATTGTCTCAACTCTTCAACAGAAAAACCGCTGATTGTCATAGCGCTACTGGCAATGTTTGGAATTGCATCAAGATCGACTTCAATTCCGAAAGCATCATTTTTAATAAAATCCAAAGCAGTAATCATTTCTCGATTAAAGTCTTTTTCTTTTCTAATATTGACACTGTCATACGTATTGTAACGAACGCGGTCTTCTAATTTTTTAATAATATCTAAAACGCTTTTTGAAGTGTAATTTTCGTGAAGACCAAAAATGAAATATTTCTTTAAAAAACCTTCTTCGTAAGCATAAGAGAAACCATTTCCGCTATGACGGCCTTCTAAAATTCTGAAATCAGAATGTGCATCAAAATTAATAGCATTTACTGGTTTTCCTTTTGCAAGAGCAGCACCTTTAATGTTTCCGTAAGCATTATTGTGGCCTCCGCCAATAATAATTGGAGTTTTTCCAGCTTTAATTATGGTAAAAATGATATGAGAAACTTCTTTGTCTATTTTTTCAACCAGCTGACTTAATTTAGAGCGATCGTCAATGTCATTAAAATCTAAATTTTCGACCTCTCGCATTTCATCGGCAACATTGATATGTCCTAGAATAATAATGTTGCTTCCTTTGGCAAAACGATTATGCTGAATGTTTGCAATGCTTTTTATAGCACATTGCCATGCAGAAGCCGCTCCAGGTCGTCCGTAATTGGCGCGCACACCAATATCTTCAGGAATTCCTAAAAGCACATATTTAGCTTCACTTTCTTTAATAAAATTAATCTTATCAATTCCTGGCGGAATGACAATCATTTTTTCTCCGAACTTTATTTCACCACTTCTGTGATTTGTGATTTTTGCTAAATCATTTATAGTGAATGGGATTAATTTTTCCATGAAAAAAATTTATTTTCCAAAAATAATATAATTGTAGAAACTTACGTTATTACCTTATATTAATTCTTAAATTTGTTATTAAAGAAAATTATTTAAATATGGAAAACCCAAAGAACAACAATTCAAGTCTAAAGGCGGTAATCGCAGTTTTAGCAGTCCTACTGATCGGTAGCTTAGTGTATATTTTTAAATTATCTTCTGACACAGACGTAGTTAAGACAGAACTTACAACGACCTTGACTGAAAAAGAATCTGTAATGAAAGATTTACAGGAGTTAAAAGCGACTTACGATGCTGCAATTGCTGAAAACACTTCAATGTCTGACGAATTAATCCAAGAGAGAGACAAAGTTGTGGCTTTAATGGATGATTTGAACAAGTCTAAAGGAGATGTTTCTAAATACAGATCTCAAGTTCAAGCAATGCAAAGTAAAATGAAAACTTTAGTTGCTGAAAACGATGAGTTGAAAAAACAAAATGGTGTTTTAACTACTCAAAGAGATAGTACTATTGTAGTTTTAGGAGAATCTAAAAAATATAACGAAGTATTAGTTGGTCAAAACGAAGAGCTAGCTAAAACTGTAGAAAGAGGTTCTAAATTATCTGTATTGAATACTAAAACTTCAGCTTACAAATTGAAAAGCTCTGGAAAACAAATCGAAACGGATAAAGCAAGCCGTGCAGATATGTTGAAAGTAAGCTTTACAATTGCTGAAAACCAAATTGCAAAATCTGGTGACAAAACATATTATGTTCAAGTTATCGATGCTAAAAACAATGTTTTAGGCGAAAAGAAAACAGAAAACTTTGGAGATAACACATTGACTTATAGTTTTAAAACTACAGTAAAATACGAAAACAAAAGCGTGAATGTGAGTGAAGATCTTCCAGGAAAAGATTTTGCTAAAGGAACTTACTTTATCAATGTTTTTGATAACGACGAATTAGTTTCTAAAACTAGTTTCAGTTTAAGATAATTTGCCATTAGGAAAAATACCACTTAAGATATTAAAGGTCTGTGATTTTCACAGACCTTTTTTTATGGAATACGATTATAAAATCTTTCCTTCAACAAAAACAGATTCTATAAGATTGCTTCCAAAAGCATAAGGAATCTGGTAATAAGAAGAAATTGGTTTTGTTAAGATCAGATTGGCTTTCTTGCCTTTTGTAATGCTTCCGTGGGTTTCTGAAAGTCCCATTGCGTAAGCACCATTTATTGTTGCAGCGTTAATAGCTTCTTCTGGTGTCATTTTCATTTTGATGCAAGCTGTTGCCACAACAAAATTCATATTTCCCGATGGAGTAGAGCCAGGGTTGAAATCTGTAGCTAATGCTAAAGGGAGACCTGCTTTTATCATATCGCGCGCTGGCGTGTATGGAATACTTAAAAAATAAGAGCAAGAAGGCAAGGCTACGGGCATTGTTTCGGTGTCTTTTAAGGCTTGAATATCTTCTGGATTCATAACTTCAAGATGATCTACAGAAAGTGCTTTAAATTTAACTCCAGCTTGAATTCCGCCAATAGAATTAAATTGATTGACGTGGATTTTTGGCTTTAAGCCGAATTCAATTCCAGCTTGCATAATTTTTTCGGTTTCTTCGACAGAAAAATAACCGCTTTCGCAGAAAACATCTACATATTCTGCTAGTTTGTTTTTAGCAATTTCAGGCAACATTTCATTAATAATTTCATCCAGATATCCTGCTTTATCTTCTTTATAATGAGAAGGAAAAGCATGTGCTCCAAGAAAAGTTGCTTTTATCGTAACAGGATAATTTTCTGATAATCTTTTAATAACTCGAAGCATTTTTAATTCACCATCAACTGTTAAGCCGTAACCAGATTTGATTTCAACGGCTCCAGTTCCTAAATGCATAACTTCTTCTAAACGAATTTTAGATTGCTCGTAAATTTCTTCTTCAGAAGTTTCGTTTAGTTTTTTAGCTGAATTTAGAATTCCGCCTCCGCGATTAGCGATTTCTTCATAAGAAAGTCCGTTGATTCGATCTACAAATTCTTGCTCGCGATTTCCTGCATAAACAATATGCGTGTGGCTATCGCACCAAGATGGAAGAACAACTTTTCCTGTTGCGTCAATAATTTGATCAGCATTGATTTTTGGAAGATTTTCCATTGAACCGAAATCTTCAATTAAATTGTCTTTTAATACTAAAAAAGCATTTTTAATTGTTGGAAGTTTTGCCATTTCAGAACCTGAGACTTTGGCAACCGAAGTTTCGCGAACTTGCAGTAGTTCTTGTATGTTTGTTATTAAAGTGATCATCAATACGAATTGTTATAAAACACAAATTTCACAAATTTTCACGGATTAATATGTGAAAACTTGTGAAATTCGTAAAATTGTTTTTTGTCGGTAATTATTCCGAAACGGTTATTTCAAACATTTTGCTCCAGTTTTTACCTGTAACAAAAATAGTTTTAGTTTTAGGATTGTATGCAATACCGTTTAAAACGTCATCTTTTGTAATGTCTGTCATTGTTTTTCTTAAATCAGATAAATCTAAAATTCCTTCAACAGCTCCCGAAGTTGGATTTACAACAGCAATAGCATCTTTAAACCATACATTTGCATAGATTCTACCATTAATCCATTCAATTTCATTAACCGCTTTAATTTTTGAAGCTCCTGAATAAACGTTGATATAATCAATCATTTTTTGAGTTGCAGGGTCTACTTTCCAAATTTTTTCAGTTCCATCTGTTTGGTAAATGTACTTTCCATCATTTGTCATTCCCCAACCTTCAATATCTTTTTCGTAGTCAAAAGTTTTTTCAAGTTTTAAAGTTTTAGCGTTATAGATAAAACCTTTTTTGTTTTTGTATGTTAATTGGAATAATTTGTCATTTATAAAGGTAATTCCTTCTCCAAAATATTGTTGGTCAAGATCAATCTGATGATAAACTTTTCCAGTTTTATAATCGTATTTTTTTATAAAAGAAGCTCCTTCTTGTCCAGTACTTTCATATAAAGTGTCTTTATAAAACTCTAAACCTTCTGTAAAAGCTTTTTTGTCGTGAGCAAAAGTATTTATGACTTTATACTTTAATAATTTAGGTTCAACATCAGAAACAACCTCAATTCTTTTAGTAGCATCAGAAGAATCTCCGCCAAAATAAACTTTAGCTTTTAGGTATTGATAGCCTAATTTTTGATCTATTAATTCAAATCTAAAATTTGTAGCGCCTTTTGTGCCTCCAACTCTTTTGTCGTTTACGAAGTAGGCAACGCTGTCAATTTCTTTCGATTTTGGATTCAAAATTCCAATATTTAGCGCTTCTTTTTGCGTAAGATGAGCCGGAAAAGCAGAATCATCGATAGTAAATAAAGAATTTTCACCTTTATTTTTTTCTCCGCATCCAATCATTGTTATTCCTAATAAAATGACAGCTAGGAAGTTATATTTTTTCATAGTTTAAAATTTGAATAAGGCAATATACGATGATATTTTTATTGTCGCAAAGGTCTTGCAAAAATATAAAAAGGTTGTATATTTGCACCGGCAAGTCCTACACGACCAGCTCCTGCAGACTCCCCCAGGATGGGAACATAGCAAGGGTACGTGGTTGAGCGGTGCGATGTAGGTCGCTTGCCATTTTTTTTAGAATTTAATAGTTTTGTAATCTTCCTTTTCAGGAGGATTTTTTTATTTTTGACCCTATCTGAAGTTAGATGTTATTGGTTAGAAGTTAAAAGCTGACTACTTAGTGTAGATCAAAATAAACCCAATTCCAAAAACTCAAAACTTATAATCTATAACTTATAACTAAAAAAATGAGCAAAGTCGTTTTAATTACTGGAGGATCATCAGGAATCGGAAAATCTATTGGTGAATTTTTGCACCAGAAAGGTTTCGTTGTATACGGAACAAGTAGAAATCCTGAGAAAGTTTTAAATTCAATTTTTCCTTTGGTTGCATTGGATGTTCGAAATTCTGATTCTATTAAAAATGCTGTAAACAGAATTATAGAAACTTCAGGAAGATTAGATATTGTAATTAATAACGCTGGAGTTGGAATTACTGGTCCGTTGGAAGAAATTCCAACAGAAGAAATTAGAAACAATTTTGAAACTAATTTTTTTGGTCCAATTGAAGTTATGAAAGCGGCATTGCCTCAAATGCGCAAACAAAATTCGGGACTTATTATCAATATTACTTCGATTGCTGGTTATATGGGACTTCCGTACAGAAGTGTTTATTCGGCGTCGAAAGGAGCTTTAGAATTAATAACAGAAGCTTTGAGAATGGAAGTTAAAGCTTTTGGTGTCGAAATTACGAATGTAGCGCCTGGAGATTTTGCAACTAATATTGCAGCTGGACGTTATCATGCGCCAGTGATTAAAGATTCTGCTTATGAAAAAGTTTACGGAGAAGTTCTAGCGACAATGAATGATCATGTTGATGCAGGAAGTAATCCGAATGAAATGGCAGAAGCAGTTTATAAAATCATTCAGACTAAAAAACCAAATGTACATTATAAAGTAGGCGCTTTTATGCAGAAGTTTTCAATTGTTTTAAAACGAGCTCTACCAGACAAAATGTATGAGAAAATGTTAATGAACCATTATAAATTATAAAGTCATGGATAAAGTAAGTGAATTTTTGCCTACAATTTTAGGAGTTTTAGTTTTAGTTGTTATTTGGTTTGTGATTCGTAGAGTCTTAGGATCGATAAGTGATAAAATTAATAATTCTGATGCTTATAAAGAAGATACTTTAAGGGTTCTTGAAGAAATTAGAGATGAGCTGAAGGAACTGAATAGAAATAATCCGAAGTAATTTTAGAACATTTTCATAAAGAAAAAACTTATAAAACTTTATAATCGATTAAAAAATGTAAAAAATACACTTATTTTTAACATATAATTTTAAAATGGTTTTAATTTTAAAAACGTTATTGATATTGATTTTGTAATTTTGCAGCTAGATTTCTTTAAATGCTTTATTTGAAGAAAAATTTTTAAATACGAACAAACCATTTTTAATTAAACAAATTATGAAATTTTTTATAGACACAGCTAATTTAGCTCAAATTAAAGAAGCACAAGCTTTAGGTGTTTTGGATGGTGTAACAACTAATCCGTCATTAATGGCAAAAGAAGGAATCACTGGAAAAAACAATATCCTTAAGCATTATGTTGACATTTGCAATCTTGTTGATGGTGATGTAAGTGCAGAAGTTAACGCTCTTGATTTTGACGGTATGGTTAAAGAAGGTGAGGAGTTGGCTGAATTACACGAGCAGATTGTTGTAAAACTTCCTATGACTAAAGAAGGTGTTATGGCAGCAAAATACTTTTCTGATAAAGGAATCAAAACTAACGTAACTCTTGTTTTCTCTGTAGGACAAGCAATTTTAGCGGCTAAAGCTGGAGCTACTTATGTTTCTCCATTCGTTGGACGTTTAGATGATATTTCTACTGATGGATTGAACTTGATTCAAGAAATTAGAGAGGTTTACGATAACTACGGTTACGAAACTCAAATTTTAGCAGCTTCTGTTCGTCACACAATGCACATTGTAAACTGTGCTAAAATTGGTGCTGATGTTATGACTGGACCACTTTCTGCAATTTACGGTTTATTGAAACATCCATTGACAGATATCGGTTTAGCTCAATTCGTAGCTGACTTCGAAAAAGGAAATAAATAATCCTTAGATACTTATAAAATAAAAAACGCCTTTTTTCTAACGAGAAAAGGCGTTTTTTTTTACTTTTATATTGAATCTTAAATAGTTGAATATGAAAGTTATACTGCTAATGTTGTCTTTTTTTGCAATGAGTATTTCTATAAATGCTCAAGCCGCTAAAGTTATTACTTCGGTAAATGAGGCGGGCGATGTTGCTACTTATGAATTGGACTGTTCTGTTAAATTTCAAACTCTTGCGAAAGGTCTTCGTTACAATATTACGAGACACGAATTTAAAGGGCCGGATTTAAAGAATAGTTATCGTTTAATGCTGGTAATGGACGGGTTTTATTCGAAAACATTAAATAGCGAGATGACGATTTCTGCAGTTTTAAGTGATGGCACCAAAATAGAAGCTAGAAAAACTATTGAAGATGACGGCTTTTTTGATGGAGCCTGCACTTTGAAAATAAAAGATCCTCAAGCGCTTTTAAATGCCGATATTGATAAGATAATAGTTCATGCGGATAAAGATGTCGTTTATTCTATAACGACGCAAAATAAGGCTACTTTTAAGAAAAACTTGAGTAATATTATTAATGCGAAATAAAAGGTTCAAAGGCTCAGAGTTACAAAGGCTCAAAGTTTTTTCCTTCGGAAATAAAAAAATCCAAATTCCTATTGGAGATTGGAATTTGGATTTTTTTATTTTTAAATTTTAGTGTCCGCCACCAGCACTTTCTATGTGACTGATACCTTGTCTTTTTAAGATTTTTGGACAGTAGAAACCGTAGAATCCTAAATATGCAAAACCGATAAGCGGTACAATGTAAGAGAAATGAGTGTATGTGATACCGAAAATTCCATCTGGATTTGTTGCGTCTAAATCACAGATACTTCCTTGTACTAATGGAATAACTCCACCACCAAGAATCATCATGATTAAGAAAGAAGATGCTTTTCCTGTATTTTTTCCTAATCCTGCAATCGCTAAATCGAAGATTGAAGGCCACATGATAGATAAGAATAATCCACCAGAGATAAAGAAGAATTTAGCAATTTCTGGGTTCGGCCATACTAATCCTAATACCATCATAGTTAATCCAGAGATTCCGAAAAGCATTAATGTTTTTCCAGCGTTTTTACCACCAACAAAACTTACTGCGATAAATAGTAAAATCCAAAATGGGTAAATGTAGAATGAAGAAACATCGTGTGCAGCAAAGATGTTAGCTCCAATAATTACTCCAAATGCAGCAGCAGGAACGATAAATTTAAGTGCAGTATTTACCAAGTTTGAAGTGTTAAATACGTTTGCTCCACCATTCCAACGACCAATCATTAAACTACCCCAGTAAAGCGCAATAAATGGTGCAACAGCGTCTTCTAAGATGTTTCCGAATTCGTGAGTGTGTAATAAAGCAGGTAAATTACTGATGATTGTTACTTCAGTTCCTACATAAATAAAAATTCCTAACATACCCAAATATAATTGTGGATAGTCAAGAATGTTGAAATTACTGTGTTTGTCTTTAATTATTGCTTCTTCCTCTTTTACAGGATCTTCGATTTTTGAGAAATTCATAAATACTGCAACAGCAATAAATGCAAGACCTAAAATGATGAAAGGCAATTTAATATCTTCTAATGAAAGAGCCGTTTTTTTGTTGTCTCCCATTCCGAATAAAGCGATACCTAATAAAATAGCTCCGATTGTTGTTCCGAAAGAGTTGATTCCGCCTGCAAGTGTTAAACGGTGTGCTCCAGTTTCTGGACTTCCCATTTTAATAGCTAACGGATTGGCAACAATTTGTTGAATAGAAAAACCTAATCCTACTGTAAATAAAGCTGTTAAAAAGAAAGGGAAACTTTGGATTGTAGCTGCTGGAACGAATAAGAATGAACCTACAGCAGATAAAACTAATCCTGCAGATAACGTTCTTTTGTAGCCGTATTTTTGTAAAACGTCTACTTTTAAAGAAACGATAAAGAATATAATTGATCCAACAAAATAAGCAGCGTAGAAAGCCCATGCTACTAATTGAGATTGTACTTGCGATAACGTAAATACTTTTTTGAATACTGGAATCAGGATGTCATTAGCAGAACCAACAAAACCCCAAAAGAAGAAGACGATTATCAAAGAGATAAATTGCCCCCATTTGGTTTGAACATTTTCTGAACTCATAATAATAAGGTTAATTTTTTATTTTATTGTTTTTTGAAGACCGTAAATATATTTGTTAGGATTATCAAAAAAAAATAAAAAGGTATAAATAATGTTAAATTTAAACCAACGGCTATGTTTTTTCAACAAAGTGTTAATTTTAACCCAGTTAGAAAATGTAATTCGTAATTATATTTTATTCCAATATCTTGTTTTTAACCTCTTTGCTGTAGTTTCGGCCTATTGGAATGTTGTAAGACTGTATTTGAACGCGGTTTCCTTCTATAGATTTTACCTTGTTTAGGGCAATTACATAAGATTTATGTATTCTAAGGAAGCGATCTGCGGGCAATTCTTCTGATAATGATGTAAGAGATTTATGTGTAATATAGGTTTTATCGGGAGTAACCACTTTTATATATTCTTTCATTCCTTCAACAAACAGAATTTCTTCAATATTAATTTTCATCATTTTTTTATCGACTTTGATAAAGATATGAGAATCGCCTTTTGAGGTTTCGACTTTAATATTGTTTTTGAGATTGTACTCGGTGGTGATTTTATTGATGCATTTTATGAATCTTGGTAACGGAATAGGTTTTACCAAATAGTCTAGAACATCCAAATCATAACTTTCTGCAGCAAATTCTCTAAAAGCAGTTGTAATGATGACTTTGGTTTTGTTTTCAATAAGACTAATCAATTCAAAGCCAGTCATCATTGGCATGTTAATATCCAAAAAGACAGCATCGACAGGTGTACTGTTGATAAAATCGAGTGCCTCCAAAGAATTAGTGAATGTTGCTATAACTTCAAAATCTGTAAAATTGGTAAAATAATTTTCTAAGACTTTGATAGCTAACGGCTCATCATCAATTAACACGCATTTAATCTTCATTGTGTGTAGGTATTTGTAATCGGATTATGTAGAAATTTAGTTTGGTTTGTTGTTTCAGGCTGAAATTGTTTCTGTAAATTAGTTTCAGTCTTTTTTTTGTATTAACCAAACCAATTCCTCTTTTCGGATTATGATTTTGTGAAATTACAAAATTATTTAAGATTTCAAAATCAAGTATTTTATTGTCTATAACTTTGCAATTGATCTTTATTTTTAAATTTTTATTGTTCAGCCCTCCATGTTTAAAAGCATTTTCGACTAAAGAAATAAAAATTAATGGAGGTACAACAACGTCTTCTATGTTAGATTCTAGATTTATAGTTACTTCAACATTTTCAAAGCGAAGTTTTTCGATTTCGATATAATTCTGGATGTAGTCGATTTCTTTTATCAGCGGAACAAACTTGGTTCCTTTAACATCATATAAAACATACTCCATCAAATTAGAGAGTTTGATAATTACATCTGGAACTTTCTTCGATGATTCTAACGATAAAGCATACAGATTGTTTAGCGTGTTAAAGAAAAAATGCGGCTGAATCTGGTTTTCAAGATACTTTAGTTTGATCTTAAATTGGTTCTCTCTTAAAGATCTGTTTCTTTCTCGTTCTCTTAACCAAGTTAGAGTAAGATAAATAGATGATGCCATTGCCAAAACATACAATTCTCCGATGCAAACAGCAACAATGTGATTGAGCTCAAAAGGATGGTATTCACGATTGGCTTCGGGCCAGATATTTTCAGATATGATGTAATAGGTAAGTGCTGTTTTGGCTAAGTAAATTGCAAATAAACTTAGAAGCAGTAAAAAAGTATACATAATATACTTTTGTTTGAGTACATACCTCGGAACCAAAACAAATAAATTCAAATATACTAAAGGAATTACCAAGGAGAATTCAATTAAGTTTGATTTGAAAGCATATGGGTAATCATTAAAGTAAGCGCCCCATCTTAAAAAATTTAAAGTAAAATATACTCCCCAAAACCAGAGGTGATTTTGCAGTTTGATATCAAATTTAACTTTTCGTATTTCTTTCAATTGATTGTAAGTTATTTGGGATTTTTAGTTTTTCTTAACAATATTTAAATATTCTGCAACTTTAAACAATTAAGCGGTAAATGGCAATTTTTTTGCATAAAATTTCTAAAAAAAAGGATATTGGTGCTTAATTTTTGCATTAGAACGTTTTCGTAAAGCGTATTATTGAATAATTCATGTCGTTCGTTTAAATTTTGTTGCTGTTGGTTTAATTTATTTTTTTTAACAATGCCTTAAGAATAATTTTACATCATAACTAACAAAATAAAATAAACATGAAAAAAATTTTCTTAATCTTTATGATTGTTTTTACGGCGCAAGTTTCGCTTGCTCAGGTAAAAAGTGTCAAGGGTGTGATTACAGATTCTGATGGTATGCCATTACCAGGAGCTTCTGTTGCTGTACAAGGAGGTCAAAAGGGAGCAACTACCGATTTTGACGGATTGTACACTATTGAAGTTCAAAAGGGTCAAAGTTTAGTTTTTACTTATGTAGGACTAGAAACTCAGACAATAGCTGTAGGAGATGCTTCTACAATTAATGTAAAGATGGTTCCAGCATCTTCAAATGCATTAAATGAGGTTGTTGTGACTTCTTTAGGTGTTAAGAAAACAAGAAAATCTTTGACTTATGCAGCTCAAGAGCTTAAAGGCGATGAGTTGGTTCGTGTAAAAGATGCCAATGTTATTAATACAATTGCAGGTAAAATTGCGGGTGTTGCTGTTACAAAAAGTTCTGGAGGTACTGGAGGATCTACAAAAGTTGTAATTCGTGGTAACTCTTCTATCATGAACAGCCAGCCACTTTATGTTATTGATGGTATTCCTTTGTATAATGGAAGTTCAAACCAACCAAACGACTCTTTTGGTAGTACTGCAGGAGGTAACCGTGATGGTGGAGACACTGTGTCTTTAATCAATCCTGATGATTACGAAAGTATGACAGTACTTAAAGGTGCGGCTGCTTCTGTATTATACGGATCTCAAGGAGCAAATGGGGTTATTTTATTGTCTTCTAAAAAAGTTAAAGAAAACGCAGGAAATTTAGCTATTTCTTCTGTTACTACTTTCGAGTCTGTACATTCACTGCCAAAATTCCAATATGAGTATGGAACAGCTGATGCGCAGAAATCATGGGGAGGAAAAGTAAATTCTAAAGATTTTGTTGATGATTTCTTTAATACAGGAGTTACTCAAATTACTTCTGCTGCATTTACTACAGGTACAGATATTTCTACTACTAGTATTTCTTATGCTAATACTTCTGCTTCTGGAATTATTGAAGGTAACGGATTAAAGAAAAACAATTTTGGAATCCGTCAGACAGCGAAATTTTTTGATAACAAATTGACTGTTTCTGCTGATGCAAAATATACAACACAAACAATTGATAACAGACCTGTAAACGGACTTTATTCAAACCCATTAACAGGAGTATATTTATTTCAAAGAGGAAATGATTTCGATTATTACAGAAAGAATTTTGAAATATATATGCCTGATAGAAACTTATATGGACAAAACTTTTATGGTGAATTAAATTCTGATATTTATGTTCAAAACCCTTATTGGTTAATTAACAGAAATAAGTCTATAGATAAAGACAATTTCTTTAATGGAAATATTGCTTTAGATTATAAAGCAAACAACTGGTTAAGCATTGGAGCAAGATATAGCTATAACAGAATTGAGAACGATTTTGACAAAAGAATCTATGCTACTACAAACACTTCTTTGTCTAATATAAATGGTAGATATATTAATGTTGCTACTTTAAGCACACAGCGTTATGCAGATTTAATTGCTAAAATCAATACTAATTTTGATGAAAACTTTAGTTTCAATGCTATAGTAGGAACAAGTATCAACAATACACTAGCAAATCATGCTACTACGTTAGATTCTGGTATTGTTGGAGGACTTGTAAATGCTAACTTGTTTACTTTAGGTAATTTTGGATCTGCTACTGGTTTAGACAACTTAAGTCTTCAGGCTACGGGTTCTTCAAGAGAAGTTCAATCAATATTTGCTTCTGCAACTTTTGGATATAAAAACATGTTATACCTTGATGTTACAGGACGTAACGACTGGTCTTCTACTTTAGTAAATACAGATACTCAATCTTATTTTTATCCATCTGTAGGGGTTACGGCTCTTATTAGTGAAATGGCAACAATGCCAGAATGGATTAACTTCGGAAAAGTAAGAGGAACTTATGCACAAGTAGGTAACGACATTTCAGCTTTTGTAACTTCTCCAAAATCAACTATCCAAGGTGGTAACATCATTCCTCCTTCAGTAGGGCCAAGACCAGGTGAGTCATTAAAACCAGAGTTAAAATCAGAATTTGAATTTGGTACTGAGTGGAGAATGTTCAACAACAGATTTGGTTTTGAAATCTCTTACTACAACTCTGAAACTAAAAACCAATATGTTCAAGTTCCTGCACCTGCAACAAATCCTTACGGTTATACAAACTACGGAATCAATGCTGGTAGTATTTCTAACCAAGGTATCGAACTTGTTGTAAGCGGAAAAGTAATCGAGGGACAAAAATTCTCTTGGGAAACTATGGTAAACTACTCTCATAACAGAAATAAAGTTAAATCGATTCCAGAAGAATTAGGAGGTACAATATCTTTAACTCCAGTAAACAATATTAATTACAGATATGCTTTAACTGAAGGAAGACCATTTGGTGTTATCGAAGGAAAAGGTATCGTTAAAAATGATAAAGGAGAAATTGTTTTAGATAAGGATGGAAACTTAGCAATTGAAGCTGATTTTCATGAGGTTGGTAATGCAAACCCTGATTTTATGTTAGGTTGGTCAAACACATTCAAATTTGGTTCATTTACTGCTAACTTCTTGATCGATGGTCGTTTTGGAGGAGATGTAATGAGTATTACTGAATCTATGAATGATTGGTATGGAGTTTCAAAAAGAACTGGAGATGCTAGAAACGCAGGTGGTGTTGCTGTAAATGCAGTTTTGCCTGATGGTACAAAAGTAACAAAAATGAATGCGCAAGACTATTACACTGCAGTTGCGGGACTTAATGGAGCAACAGCTGAATATGTATACGATGCTACAAACGTAAGTTTAAGAGAGGTTTCACTTGGTTATACTTTCAACAAAAAAGCTATTCCATTTGTTAATACGGCAACTTTATCATTAATCGCAAGAAACTTATTCTTCTTTTACAAAGATGCACCATTCGATCCAAACATTGCTTTAAGTACAGGTCAAGGTTTACAAGGAGTTGATATTTATGGTTTACCATCAACAAGAAGCATTGGTCTTAATTTAAATGTAACTTTCTAATTAAAACATCATGAAAACAAATAATATAAAAAAATCGCTAATCTGTCTTGGTCTTTTGGCCGTAGTTGGTTGTACAGGTAACTTTGATGAGATTAATAGTAATCCTGATGGTTTTACGCAAGAGGAACTGACACAGGACTTTAATCATATTAAAGGTCCTTTTACAACGATGTTTGACAACGTGATGGTAAATGTGCCAGGTTGGAAGTATCAGGTGGCTATTGATTTATCAGGAAATACTTGGGGAGGCTATACAACAGCACCAGGTTTCGACGGTAATAACAACCTTTCTTATGCACTTTCTGATAACTGGAACCTTTGGGGATGGGAAGCTATTTACACTCAGGTTATGGCAAGTTACTTAAAAGTTGAAGCTGCTTCTAAAGGAAAATATGATGAGTTTTATGCTTTGGCAACTATTGTAAAAGTGCAGACTTTACATAAAGCAGCAGATTCATGGGGACCAATTGTATATTCTAAATTAGGTACTACAGATGCTGCAATTGGATATGATTCTCAAGAAGAAGCTTATGCTTTAATGTTTAAAGATTTAGATTTTGCTGTTGCTGAATTAACTAAAAGAATTGATGCAGGTGAAAAAAGTTCTTTTACAAAAATAGATCGTTCTAACTATAAAGGAGATTACACAAAGTGGGTTATGTATGCAAACTCATTGCGTTTAAGATTGGCAATGCGTATTGTAAAAGCAAATCCAACATTAGCTAAAACAGAAGCAGAAAAAGCAATTAGCCAAAAATTTGGTGTAATGACAACCGTTTCTGATAGCTTTGTTTTAAATAAAGATGTTTCTCAACATCCTTTAAGAGTTGCAGCTTACGAATATAACGATAGCCGTATGTCTGCAGATATGGAATCTATCATGGGAGGTTACAACGATCCTAGAATAAGTGTTTATTTTAAAACATCAGAGCAATTTCCTGGAGAGTATAAAGGAATTCGTACAGGTGGTATTCTTGGGGACAAATCAAAACACATAAAGTTCTCAAATTTTGGTAAAATAATAGACGAAGACAAACAAGTAGTTTGGCTAAATGTTTCTGAGATCTACTTTTTGAGAGCTGAAGGAGCTTTAAGAGGTTGGAATATGGGTGGTGACGCCGAAACCTTCTACAAAGCAGGTATTACGGCTTCTTTTCAGCAGCTTTCTGTGGGTGGTGCTGCTGATTATATTGCAGATAATGTAAAAGTAGCTAAAGATTATGTAGATCCAGTTGCTCCATTCAATAGTGGTTTGGCTGTAAATAAAGTAACGGTTGCTTGGGATGATACTGCAAGCAATGAAGTGAAATTACAAAAAATCATTACTCAAAAATGGATTGCAAACTTCCCTGACGGTATGGAGGCTTGGGCTGAACACCGTAGAACTGGCTATCCTAAATTATTACCAATTCTTAACAACCAAAGTGCAGGTGCTATTACTACAGAATATGGCGTAAGAAGAATCAACTTTGTATCTACTGAAAAAGATGGTAACCCAGAAGGTCTTAAAACAGGTATCGCAAAACTTAACGGTCCTGATAATGGAGGTACTAGAACTTGGTGGGATGTGAACGCTCCTAACTTCTAAGAAAAAAAATGGAATATTAAGTTTGGTTAGTAGTATTGGTATAGATGGCGAAAGCTATCTATACCATTCTTAAAACCAAAATGGTACTTACTACAAAAAAGAAAAGAAATGAAAAGTGCTTTAGAAATAAAACCTGATATTAGTTACAAAAGCGCCGGAAAATTTGAAGAAACACGATTTGAAAAAATTCATATTGAAATATTCAAAGGTTCTATTGATGCTTCTGTAATTGTAGCGCAGGAAATTGCGCAGCTAATTAGATCTAAGCAGGAAAAAAATAAATCTTGTGTTTTAGGTCTAGCAACAGGTTCTTCTCCTATCAAAGTTTACGAGGAACTAGTGAGAATGCACAAAGAAGAAGGACTAAGTTTTAGCAATGTAATCACTTTTAATTTGGATGAATATTATCCAATGACTAAAGAGAACAATCAGAGCTATCATTATTTCATGCATGAGCATCTTTTTAACCATATTGATATCAAACCTGAAAATATTAATATTCCTGATGGTACTGTAGCAATTGAGGAAATCAATCAATATTGTATTGATTATGAAATGAATATTAAAAACGCAGGTGGTCTTGATTTTCAATTGCTTGGAATTGGTAGAACAGGTCACGTTGGATTTAACGAGCCAGGTTCGCATATTAATTCAGGAACAAGAATTATTACCTTAGATCATATCACAAGAGTCGATGCATCATCAGCTTTTAATGGTATTGATAATGTGCCAAAACGTGCGATTACAATGGGAGTTTCGACCATTCTGAGATCAAAACGTATTGTTTTAATGGCTTGGGGGCAAAACAAAGCAGACATTATCAAAAGAACGGTTCAAGGCGATATTAGCTCAGAAGTTCCTGCTACATTTTTGCAAAATCATCCAAATGCAACTTTTGTTTTAGATCAATCGGCTGCATCAGAATTAACTCGTTTCAAAACTCCTTGGTTAGTTGGCGAATGTTTATGGACTCCTGAATTAAAAAGCAAGGCTATTGTTTGGTTATGCCAAAAAACAAAACAATCTATTCTGAAACTGACAGATCGTGATTATAACAATAACGGAATGTCTGATCTTTTGGCTCAAGAAGGTTCTGCGTACGATATGAACATTAATATGTTTAATATTTTACAGCATACTATTACCGGATGGCCAGGAGGAAAACCAGACACAGACGATTCATTTCGTCCAGAAAGAGCAAATCCTGCAAAAAAGAGAGTTATACTTTTTAGTCCGCACCCAGACGACGATGTGATTTCTATGGGAGGAACTTTTTCTAAGTTAATCAAACAAGGACACGATGTTCATGTAGTGTACCAGACTTCAGGAAATATCGCTGTTTCAGATGATGAAGCTTTAAAATTTGCAGAAGTAGCCAGTGATTTTATTGGAGATCAAAAAGCAGACATCAATTTCAAATCGGTTATTGAATTTCTAAACAACAAATCCGAAAATCAAATCGATTCTTTAGAAGTTCGAAAATTAAAAGGACTTATTAGAAGAAGAGAATCTTATGGAGCAACAAGATATATCGGACTGAAAGATGAGAATACACACTTTTTAGATCTTCCTTTTTATGAAACAGGACAAGTTAAAAAGAATCCGTTAGGACCAGAAGATATTGCTATTGTAAAAGATATTATCGCAAAAATAAAACCACATCAGGTTTTTGCTGCAGGAGATCTTGCAGATCCGCATGGAACACATGAGGTTTGTTTAAATGCCATTTTTGCTGCTTTAAAAGAACTAAAACCAGAACCATACATGAACGATTGTTGGTTATGGCTTTATAGAGGAGCTTGGCACGAATGGGACATTCACGAAATTGATATGGCAGTTCCGTTAAGCCCATCAGAGGTTTTATTGAAACGTCATGCTATTTTACACCATCAGTCACAAAAAGACAGGGTAATGTTTCAAGGAAATGACTCTCGTGAATTCTGGGTTAGGGCAGAAGATCGAAATAAAAATACAGCCATTTTATATGATGAATTAGGTTTGGCTGAATATGAAGCGATTGAAGCTTTTAAACGTTTTGATTATTAAAATTCTATGATTCTATAAATGAATCAAATGACAAAATTCAGATGATTGCTTGTAAAAGTGAGGTACTGCAGAAGTCATTCTGGATTTTGTCTTTTTATATAAATATTAGGATATACACTAAAAGTATCCGACCAAAAAAAAGAAAAATGAAATATCTATTTGTACTATTATTTGCGGGTATAACAGCAGGTGCTCAAGTCCAGAAGGAGCAACTGAATCTTATGCCTTGGCCTCAGAATGTTGTTATTAATGAAGGTAATTTTAATTTAACTAAAAGTTTTAAAGTAAACATTACAGGAAATCCAAATGCAAGAATATTTGGAGGAGTAACTCGTTTTTTACGCCGTTTAGATGGTAGAACAGGTATTTTCTTTGAACAAGGTTTTATAACCAAATTAAATGAAGTTCCAAGTGCAGAATTACAAGTTAATTGTACTAAAAGCGGAAAAATTGGTTTGTATGAAGACGAAAGTTATCATTTAGATATTACTTCAAACAAAATTACAATTAATGCAACCAGCGATTTAGGAGCTTTACATGGTTTGGAGACATTGTTACAAATGCTTCAAAACAATTCAAAATCTTTTTATTTTCCAGTTTCAAAAATTTCAGATTTTCCAAGATTTACTTGGAGAGGTTTAATGATTGATGCTTCAAGACATTTTCAGCCAATAGATGTAATTAAAAGAAATATCGATGCATTGGCAGCAATGAAAATGAACGTTTTTCACTGGCACTTGGTTGATGATCAAGGTTGGAGAATCGAAATGAAAAAACATCCAAAGTTTACGCAATTGGCTTCGGATGGAATGTATTATACACAAGAGGAAATTAAAAATATCGTAAAATATGCTGATGAGCGCGGTATTTTAATTGTTCCAGAAATAGATGTTCCTGGTCACGGATCTGCAATTTTAACGGCGTACCCAGAAATTGGCAGTAAAGTAATCAAGTTGACAGGAGGAACATCCGAAAAAAATATTCAAGGTACAGCAATCGCTACCTATGGAATTGAAAGAAATGCTGGTATTTTTTCGCCAACATTAGATCCTTCAAATCCTAAAACATATCAATTATTAAGTGAAGTTTTTGATGAGGTTTGCCCATTATTTCCAGGCGCATATTTCCACATTGGAGGAGATGAAAACGAAGGAAAGGATTGGGATGAAAATCCGAAAATTCAAGAATTCATGAAGAAACATAATCTAAAAAACAATCACGAATTACAAACTTATTTTACCATGCAATTAGCTCCTATGTTAAAGAAACACGGAAAACAATTGATGGGTTGGGAAGAAATTTTAACGAAAGATTTATCTAAAGAAGCAATTGTTCACTCTTGGAGAGGTCCAAACGAAGGAATGCCAGCAGGAAAATCTTTAGTAGATGCGGTTAAAAAAGGATACAAAACAGTGCTTTCAAATGGGTATTATATCGATTTGATGTACCCAATTGCTAGTCATTATTTAAACGATCCGATGCCAAAAGGAGCGAATTTAACAAGCGATGAAAAAGCAAGAATTCTTGGTGGAGAAGCTACAATGTGGACAGAATTGGCTACACCAACTACTATCGATTCTAGATTGTGGCCAAGAACAGCTGCTATTGCAGAAAGACTTTGGTCTGCTGAAGATGTGGTAGATGTAGAAAATATGCGTAAACGTTTAGAAACTGTTTCTTTCAGATTAGAAGAATTAGGAATAACTCATATCCGTAACAAAGATGTTATTTTAAGAAATATTGCCAACAACCAAAGTATTGAGCCTCTTGAAGAGTTTTCTAAAGTAAGCGAACCATTAAAAGGATATACTCGAAACAAAGGAGGAACAGAGTACCAGATGTATTCTCCATTTACGTTGTTTGCAGATGCTTGCGGGCCAGATGCAAAAGATGCACTTGCATTTGATGCGGCAGTAAACCAATATTTAGCCAATAAATCGGCAGAAAATAAAGCAAAAGTGACTGCATTTTTCAATAAATGGATAACAGTACATAATGACTTGACAGCGCTAAGCGCAAATGCTCCATTAGTGCAGCCAATTTTGCCTTTGTCTCAAAAATTAAGTAACGCATCGCAAGAATTGCTATTGGTTTTGGATAACAAATCGACTTTAAAACCAGCAGATTTGAAAAGTTTAATAGAGCAATGCAATACAAAAGATCATGCTGACGTAGAATTGTCAGTTTATGAAAGTTTGAAGAAACTAATATGAATTTTGGTTGAGTTAGTGTTATTAGAGTTACATTAATTAGGCTTTTAATTATCTCTGCCGTAGTTCCGCAGTAGAGATGATTATGGCCGAAATAGGTCTAACAATTAACACTTAACTTATTCGAATAATAAAAATATAAGCCGTGAGAAAATTATTAACCTTTAAAACCAAATAAAAGAAGAAGAATACAACAAAACATGACAAAAAACGAGAGTATAGATTGATGATTAGTCCCAAATTTATCATTTGTATTTACGATTAATTTTTAAAATTATAAATAAATATCAATCACTGCTATTTACTAAATGATTATGAATGAATCAGAAATAGTAATATTTATCTATAGAATGTAATTTGAGTTTATTTCCAATCGACCGCGGGGTTCCAATCTGCTGTTGAGCGAAACCCAGAAGATTTTAAGCTTCTGTGGCCCAATTATTTATTTTCTATTAACTAATATTTATTAACTATGAAACATTATTACAGATTACTCTTTTTGTTACTGTTTCCCTTACTAGCGTTGGCCCAACCGGCTCACGGAAAAAAAGTAGTGGGGTATTATGCGCAATGGTCTATTTATGCTCGGGATTTCAATGTTCCGAAGATTGATGGAAGTAAGATTACGCATTTAAATTATTCTTTTTATGGCACAACTTACGATCCTGCCCATCCAGAGAATACAAAGTTAAAATGTTTAGACACCTATGCCGATTTTGAGCATATGGAAGGAGGTATTCCTTGGGATGCTCCAGTAAAAGGAAACTTCTATGATTTGATGAAATTAAAAGAAAAGTATCCGCATTTAAAAATTTTAATTTCTGTTGGAGGCTGGACAAAAGGACAAGATCTTTCTCCAATTGCTGCAAGTCCTGTAGCAAGAGCAGCTTTAGCAGCAGATATGGCAAACTTTATTACTACATACCCTTTTATTGACGGTTTTGATATCGATTGGGAATATCCTCTTTCGGGCGGAACTGACGGTACAGAAATAGTAAATGGTTCGCCTGTTCCTCCGCAAAAATACAGCCCAGACGACAACAAAAATTTGGTGTACTTATTAAAAGCCATGCGTCAGGCAATGCCAAATAAACTTATTACTATTGCCGCAGGAAACAATGTTAGAAATGTTTCTAAACAGTATTTAGGACCAAACAACAGATCACAATATGGCATGAGCGAAGATATTTCGACGTATTGTGATTATATAACCTATTTCGGATATGATTTTGGAGGAAACTGGTACGATAAAACTTGTTACAATGCTCCTTTATATGCGAGCGGAAATCCAAACGATCCGTTGTATGGCGCAACGCAATCGGAATCTTTAGACGAATTAACAAATCAATATTTAAACGTAATTGGTTTCCCAGCAAATAAATTGATCATGGGATTGCCTTTCTACGGAAAAAAATTCGATAACGTTGCTGCAAATTCAACAAACGGATTATTTGTTGCAGCACCAAGATATAATGTTCCTGGATGTACAAATCCGCAAAACCCAACGGGAACATGGGATGGTTCTGGAGCATGTGAAAAATCTGGAAGTATCGAAATCTGTGATTTGGTTGGAAATCCAGTTACAAATTCGCACGCTTATTTAGATCCAAATACCATGATGGTAACGCCATCTGCAGCTTCGGCAGGATGGGTTCGTTATTTTGATAATACCACAAAAGTGCCTTATTTATATAATGCTACTACAAAAGAGTTTATCTCTTATGAAGATAAACAATCAATGGATTTAAAAGTACAGTACATTAAATCTAAAAACTTAGCAGGAGGAATGATTTGGGAATTATCTCAAGATACTAGAGGTTCAATTCCGAATTCATTACTTACTCAAGTTGATACTTCTTTTGGAAGCGTAGTTCCAGGTACAGTAAGCATTGCGGGTTCTGTAAAAAACGGATCTGCTTTAGTAACAGATGTTACTGTTGAATTACGAAATGCTTCTAATGCAGTTATTCAAACAATAGTTTCTCAAACAGGAAACTTCACATTCAATAGTTTAACTTCTGGACAAAACTATTCAGTAACAGCTTCAAAAGCGAGTTATACATTTGTTCCAGTTTCGTTAACAAACGTTACAACAAATCAAACAGGAGTTATAATCAACGGAACTCAGCCAACTTACACTGTAAGCGGAACGGTTTTGGACGGATCGACACCAGTTTCTGGCGTAACAGTTTCGGCAGTTTCAGGAAGTACAACTTTAACAGCAGTTTCAAATGCTAGCGGAACTTACAGCATTACAGGTTTAACAGCAGGTCTTAATTTTACAGTTACTGCTGCGAAATCAGGATTTTCATATACACCAGCTTCAACAGTTTATAACGCAATTGATGCTAATAAAACATTGAATTTCACTCAAGGTGCGGCAGTTGTTAATTACACTGTAAGCGGTACTGTTGTAAACAATACAGCACCAGTTTCTGGCGTAACAGTTACTGCTTCTTTTACAGGAGGAAGTTATGCAGCAGTTACCAATGCAAGTGGAGCTTATTCAATCAGTTTGCCTTCTGGTGGAAATTATACGGTAACAGCAGCTTTAACAGGACAAACATTTACTCCAGCATCTACAGTTTATTCTAATTTGAATGCTAATAAAACATTGAACTTTACACAAGATGTTGTAGTAAGTTCAAGCAAAATTAGCGGAACTGTGAAAAACGGATCAACTCCTGTTGCAGGTGCAAAAGTAGAATTGGTTTTACCTTGGACAGACAATACACACAACTGGAAAAGCGTTATCGCAACTACAGATGCACAAGGAAAATACAGTTTTGATAATTCGGTTACAGATGGTTATACAACTGTTACAAGTTTAAAATTAAATACTTGGTCAAACGGAGAAGTAAATTATTATCCAAACAATTTGGCAAACTTCCCAGTTCCATCAACCCCAACAGTTTACAATTTTAATACAACTGCAACGGCAAGAGTAGCATTAGCGGCAGCGACAAACTTAATCAGCGGAACAGTTAAAAACGGTTCTGCTCCAGTGGCAAATGCTAAAGTAGAAATTGTTTTACCTTGGACAGATAACACGCACAACTGGAAAAGTGTTTTAGCAACAACAGACGCGTCAGGAAATTATTCTTTTGATGATTCAGTTGTAGCAGGTTATACGCAAATTTTAAGTTTGAAATTAAACTCATGGCAAAATGGGGAAGTAGCTTATTTCCCAAATAATCTAGCAAACTTTGCGGTTCCAACAGCGCCAACAGTTTACAATTTCAACACAAATCAATCTACACCGCCGCAAATAACTATTACAAGTCCATCAACGGCAAGTGTGGCTATTGCTCCAGGAACTGCAATTCAGCTTAAAGCGACTGCAAGTGTAGATGCAAGTTTAACAATTACATCAGTTGTATTCAACATCAACTCACAAAATATTACAGCAACACTTTCTGGATCAGAATATGTGGCAAGTTGGACACCAGTTGCAGCAGATTTCAACAAAAATTATACGTTGAAAGCAACAGTAACAGCTTCAAGCGGAGCAACTGCAGTAAATACAAAAGATTTTTCTCTGCAATGTTCAGGAACAACATGCCCAAATTCATTGCCTGTAATTACTTGGAATGCATCATCAAATACTACAGTATATCAAAATACTTTCCAAGTGGTACCAATTTCAGTTACAGCTGTTGATAGTGATGGGACAGTTTCTGGAGTTACTATTACAATCAATGGAGGTACATACAATATGACAGCGGGTACAAATAATACTTATACGTACAATTTTACGCCATCTGCTTATCAAGATTATCCAATTGTAATTAAAGCAACTGATAATAAATCTGGTGTAACTACATTAAACAATACTATTAAAATTGCTACTGTAGGTACTAACAGATTCATTCCGCTTCCTTCTAAAGTTATTTTAGGATATGCACATTCTTGGGAAAACACTTCAGCTCCATTTTTATATTTCTCTCAAATGGTCGGAAGTAAGTTTAACGTAGTAGATTATTCTTTCGTAGAAACTGTTAATCGCGACGGTTATACGCCAATATTAACTACAAACGACGCTAGATATTTGACTAATGGTGTTTTTGATAAACAATTGTTGAAAAACGATATAAAGACTCTTAGAGATAGCGGAGTTCCTGTTATCGTTTCTATTGGAGGTCAAAACGGACATGTTGTTTTAGACAATGTAACGCAGAAAAATATTTTTGTTAATGGTTTAAAAGCAATTATTGACGAATATCAATTTGATGGAGTTGATATTGATTTTGAAGGCGGATCGATGAATTTTAGTGCAGGAAATTTAAGAGATATCTCTTATGCGGGTATTTCTGCTTATCCAAGATTAAAAAACGTAGTCGACGCTTTCAAAGAATTAAAAGCGTATTATGGACCAGGATTCTTATTAACTGCAGCTCCAGAAACACAATATGTACAAGGCGGATATACAACATATACAGATACTTTTGGTTCATTCCTGCCAATTATTCAAAACTTGCGTAATGAGTTAGACTTGTTAGCAGTGCAATTGTATAACACAGGTGGAGAAAACGGATTAGATGGCCAATATTACGGTACAGCTAAGAAATCAAACATGGTAACGGCTCTAACTGATATGGTAATTAAAGGATACAACATTGCTTCAACAGGAATGCATTTTGATGGTTTACCAGCTTCAAAAGTTCTTATTGCATTACCAGCTTGTCCAAGTGCAGCAGGAAGCGGTTATCTAACTCCCACAGAAGGAATTAACGCTATGGATTATTTAAGAAACGGAACCACATTTTCTGGAAGAACATACACCATGCAGCCAGGCGGTCCATATCCTTCTTTAAGAGGTTTAATGACTTGGTCTGTAAACTGGGATGCCTCTTCTTGTGGAAATTCATCAGAATTGTCTAAAGCTTATGCTGCTTATTTTGCATTGCAAGGAACAGCAAAAACATTAGCAGTTGAAGATATTTCGGCTACAAACAGCAAAACGGTAGCCTATTTTAAAGATAATGCTTTGGCTGTTTCTAATGACAATGAAGATATCGCTCAGGTTGATGTATTTAACACAATCGGACAAACGATTGTAACACATAGAAATCTTCAAAATAATAAAGAGATCGTACTTCATAATCATAGTTTTACAAGCAAACAAATATTTGTCGTGATCGTAACAGATAAATCTGGAAACAGAAAATCATATAAAGTAATGAACTTTTTAAACTAAAAAAGAATTGAAAATCTAGAAATAAAAAATCGGGACGATTAAAATTGAGTTTGGTTATTTATGTTTTAATCTATTTTATTTCTAACAAATGTGGCTTTAGGTAATTTGTTATTTGGTTTTTGCCTAAAGATGCACATTATGAACCTGGTAGTTTTACTGCCAGGTTTTTTTACGTTTAAAGAATTTCTAATGTTTTATACATCCAAATAAGGATCTAAAACTTCTGCAAGTTTGTTAAGCCAATAAAAACTATCATCAATATTTTTCACTCCAAATTTGACGGTTTCGCAATCTCTCATAACACATAATGAAAGCGTATTATTTACTTCACGAATTATTTTCGCCATTTCTTTACAATCAATTTCATCTGTAAAAAGATTGTTTAATCTAGTTTGAATTTTTTCTATAATCATAATCTCATATTTTTGTAAATTAAAGAATGATTATTTTAAAACATGATACAAATTTGTGTCAAAGTGCTGTAAATGCTTATTTTATGATTTTTTGTAACGTCTTTTAAATTAAAAAACCTTAGCGAACTTTGCGTAAACCTTAACGTCTTCGCGGTTAAAAAACTTTCACTACTTTTGATATAAAATACAATTGTTTCAGAATCCATGCAGAAATTCATTAGCCTACTTACACTTCTTTTTATTTTCACAATAAGCAACGCTCAAACTAAATTCGGAAATCCAGAAGTTGATCCCTTACAAATTCAGAAAACTTACGAGCAATGGTCGGTTTATAATAAAGGAATTATGCTTTCAAGAGATTTCACAGCTTTGGATGAAGCTTCAAAAGAAATCTCAAAAGAAGCTTTTCTAGATCAATTAGCAAACGGAAACTTCATTCCTGTTCGATTGAAATCAGAAGCGAATATTTATGTTTATAAGCTATTCAAAATTCAGCCCAAAACCGATACAAGTATAAAAGCAACAATCAATCAAATTGGTTTTGATGCTTACAAAAACTTCAAGATGGAAGGAACAGCTTTTCCTGAATTTTCATTCAAAGATTTAAACGGAAATTTGGTTACCAACGAATCCATGAAAGGAAAAATCATCGTAATAAAATGCTGGTACATTCACTGCACGCCTTGCATTAGAGAATTTCCGCAAGTCAACAAATTAGTGGAAGAATACAAAGACAGAAAAGACATTATTTTCATGAGTTTAGCCGAAGATTCTCCAGAACAACTAAAAACATTTCTGGCAAGAAAACCGTTATCCTATTCTGTAATTCCAGATATGAAAGAATACATGAATAATTCATTACAGCTGAATTCTTTCCCAACACATTTCATTATTAACAAAGAAGGAATTATTTCGAAAGTGCTTCCTAATTTTGAGAGTTTAGAAGTTGCTTTAGCAAAAGAAAGCAAGTTATAGTTGAATCTCGCAAAGTCGCGAAGGCGCAAAGTAACCTCATTTTTGTCATTTCGACTGAAAGGAGAAATCTCCGCAAGTAGCTCCGCAGCAATAAGCCAATCTTTGTAGAGTTTCTCGCGAAGATTTCTCCTTTCAGTCGAAATGACAAGATTGCGTGAAAATAATCTGGTAAAACAAAACTTTGCGCCTTCGCGTCTTTGCGAGAAAACCATTCGTTAGCATAAAAAAACTTAGCCTCTCAGCATCTTTGCAACTTACAACCTTTTTCCGTACTTTTGCACCAAATTAATTAAAAAGACATTCATGTTAACAGTCAATAATTTATCAGTTCAATTTGGTAAAAGAGTTTTATTTGATGAAGTAAATACAACTTTCACTCACGGAAACATCTACGGAGTTATTGGAGCCAATGGTGCTGGAAAATCTACTTTTCTAAAAATCATTTCAGGTGATATGGACCCAACTTCAGGTCACATTCATTTAGAGCCAGGAAAACGTATGTCGGTTTTAAACCAGAACCACAACATGTTCGACGAACATACCGTTTTGGAAACCGTTTTAATGGGGAATAAAGTTTTGTATGCTGTTAAAAAAGAAATGGATGAGCTTTATTTAGACTATAACGACGCAAATGCTGACCGAATTGGAGAGCTTCAAGTTCAGTTTGAAGAAATGAACGGATGGAATGCCGATTCTGATGCAGCATCAATGTTATCTAACTTAGGTATCACAGAAGCAGATCATTATACTTTAATGAGCGATATGGAAGGAAAAATGAAAGTACGTGTGCTTTTGGCGCAAGCACTTTTCGGAAATCCTGATGTATTGATTATGGATGAGCCTACCAACGATTTGGATTTCGAGACAATCGCTTGGTTAGAAAACTTCTTGGCAAACTACGAAAACACTGTAATCGTTGTATCTCACGACCGTCACTTTTTAGATGCGGTTTGTACACATATTTCTGATATTGATTTCGGAAAAATTAATCACTACTCAGGAAACTATACATTCTGGTACGAGTCTAGTCAATTAGCGGCAAAACAACGTGCACAGCAAAACAAAAAAGCAGAAGAGAAGAAACAAGAGCTTGAAGAATTTATTCGTCGTTTTAGTGCAAACGTGGCGAAATCGAAACAAGCAACTTCTCGTAAAAAAATGATTTCGAAATTGAATATTGCTGAAATCAAACCTTCAAGCCGTCGCTACCCTGCGATTATCTTCGATCAGGATCGTGAGGCTGGAGATCAAATCTTGAATGTGCAAAACTTATCTGCTTCTGTAGATGGTGAAGTTTTATTCAAAGATGTTGATTTGAATATGGCAAAAGGCGACAAAATCGTTCTTTTCTCTAAAGATTCACGTGCAACAACTGCTTTCTATGAAATCTTAAACGGAGAACAAAAAGCAGATTCTGGAACTTTCGATTGGGGAATTACAACCAACCAAGCGTATTTGCCAGCTGAAAACCATAAATACTTCGAAAATGATTTGACTTTAGTAGACTGGTTACGTCAGTACGCTAAAACAGAAGAAGAGCGCGATGAGGTTTTCATTAGAGGTTTCTTAGGGAAAATGATTTTCTCTGGAGAAGAAGCTTTAAAAACATCTAGAGTTTTATCTGGAGGAGAAAAAGTACGTTGTATGCTTTCTAGAATGATGATGGAACGTGCGAACGTTTTAATGCTTGATGAGCCAACAAATCACTTAGATTTGGAGTCTATTACAGCTTTCAACAACTCTTTGAAAAACTTTAAAGGTTCTGTAATTTTCACAACACATGACCACGAGTTTGCTCAAACTGTTGGTAACCGAATTGTAGAATTGACACCAAACGGAGTAATCGATCGTTACATGACATTTGACGAATATCTTGATGACGAAAAGATTCAAGAACAAAGAAAGAAGATGTACAATCTTTAGTTTTTAAATTTCAATATTTAAATTCCAATTTTGAACTTACAACTTTGTCAAAGTTTGAAACTTTGACAAAGTTCTACAAATAAAAAAATCCCAATTTCTAATTAATAGAATTTGGGATTTTTTATTTGTTATTTTTCTTACGTTTGTAGAATTGTTTTTAATCAATAAAGAATGTTTTCTGAATATGAAAAAATGCCCAATAGTCTTCAAAAACTTGGGCTTGATAGTAGGGATTTATCTAAAATAGAAAAATATAAATGGGTCGTTACAGAAAAGGTACATGGAGCAAATTTTAGTTTTGTTTATGAAAACAACAGCCTGAAATTTGCAAAAAGAAAAGAATATTTATCGTGGTCTGACGATTTTTTCGGTTATCAGCTTGTTGCACATAAATTAGAAGAAAAAATACTGAGATTGTTTGAGCAATTAAGTACCAAAATTAAGGCTTCCAAACTTGTGGTTTATGGAGAACTTTTTGGCGGTAAATATCCTCATCCTGATGTTGAAGCTCTAGAAAATTTACATCCAATTCAAACCGGTGTTTATTATGCGCCTTCGATTGAGTTTTGTGCCTTTGATATCGCTATAGAAGATTCAGAAACGAAGTATTATTTAGACTATGAAAAAGCACTGAGTTTATTTGAAAAGTTTGAAATACTGCATGCAAAACCTCTTTTTATTGGAAAGTTGAATGAGGCTATGAATTTTAATAAAAGAATAAATTCATCCATCCCAAAAGAACTGAATTTGCCTGAACTCAAAGAAAATCTTATTGAAGGAATTGTAATAAAACCTTTTAATGCATTGGACTCTAATATTAATTTGGAAAGGCCAATTATTAAATTTAAAAATCCAGAGTTTGATGAAGAAAAGAAATTTCATGAGGCAGAAAAATGGTCTTTTGTTCCCAATTTATCTTCAAAAACAGAAAGTTTATCTTTTATAATGGAGGAGTTGCGAAATTATGTTACGCACAATAGATTGCAAAGTGCGATTTCAAAAATCGGAAGTTTAAATTTGAATGATGCATCGCGTGTTGAACAAATTAAAACCGAATTTTTAAAAGATACTATTATTAGTTTCAATGAAAACAATAATAATTTGTTTGAAGATCTGTCGTCAGATGAACAAGAATGGTTGAAGGAAAGAATTCTTTTTGAGATCAATAAAATAATAAACTAACTTTTTGCTAGTGGAAAATGTCAAGTCTTTGATAAATAAAAATCCCCGTTAATTTAATAACGGGGATTTTTTATGTTTTACTTTTTGAAAACTCTAGCAAAGATCCAGATAATAATCGCAATGATAAAAATTACGATGAAAATCCCGAATCCCATTCCGGCTTTAAAAATGTCTCCTATAACTTCACAGCTTGAAAATGAAAATAGTATTACAAATACCATTAACAATCTTAGTATTTTATTTTGCATGATCTTGAGTTTTTAAGTTCAATACTAAAATTACTTCAAGAATCAGAGAAATGTGTTATAGAATTTTTTGGAAATGTTTTAGGATTTTGATTTCGACTATTTGATTAAGTATGTTCTTTATTCTCCAATAGTTCCCGTTTTAACTTCCCGCTTTTTTGTAGCTTACAGCAATGTCTTTCTTCCTAAAAGTATATCAGCTGGCTTCATTTGCTCCTGCATCACATTTTCATACTCTTCATCTCCAAAAGGAGCTACCTAGCCTCCATATTCAAAACCGCCCGAAGTATCTTCTTCAGGACCACCAGGTGCCTGCATGACACCATCGATGGTAATCATGGTTATACTCATGATTTTGAATTAAAATTACTTAAAAAAGCAGAGAAATGTGTTGTAGGATTTTTACGGGTTTTATTGAGGATTGATTTCCCTCTTTGTATTTAATTTTTTTGTCTATTGTAATACATACTTAACAAAGAGCTCGCTTCTTATGACTCTTGATTGTCTATTATTTGTTCCAGTGTACATATTAGCATAGTAGAGAGCAAACTCATTTGAACTTTTATCTTCACTTTTATTTACTATTATAGATTCTTCAAAATTATTTAGCTTTTCTATTATGTCAGCAACTTTAACGTTGTGAATATAAAGTTCTACTACAATCGTGAAAAAGTTAGATTTTCTAAACCATATAGAATCATCTTCTAATTCACTTGTTAAGATGTCTACTAAAACATCTGAAAGCTTGGTCTTTTTTTGATCTTGATCAGGATATTCATTGTTGAATTTTGCAATATATTTCTCTACTTCATTATCACGTGTAAAATATCCTCCTTCCTCAATTGTTGCGAGTACTAGTAGAATGAAATGTAAATCAGCCATACGAGTTAATTCACTTTCACTAAAAATATCCACTTCTAAATCTTTCGATTTTATTATTTCTAAAATTTCTTTTGCGCATGAAATGAATTCACCATTATAAATTGCTTTGTTTATCTCAATTGCAGTTAATGTGAAGTTTGTTGAATTAATGCGTCTAAAAATTTCAATGATTGTTTCTGGAGCCGCATCTTTTAAATCTCTTACAGTAACATCATAATTTAAAAAATCAGTTTTATCAGAACCATTTAAATCTTTAAATAAAGGTATAGATTTTTCAAAACCATATGTTCCATCAATATATCTTTTGATTGTAGTAAGTCTTTGTTGTCCATCTACTACTACATTTTGAGTAGTTAATGTGTCGAGATTAATACCTTTTTGAGATATATATATTTCTGGAAAAGGAAAACCATCAAGAATAGTTTGTATGAATTTTTCCATGTGTTTCGGTGTCCATACAAATTCTCTTTGAAATTCTGGTTGAAGAATTAATTCTTCCCTTTGAATTTTTCCTATTAGGTCTGATATAGTTTTTTTGTCTGGATGAGCAGGTATTTGTTTTGCCATTTTATATTTTGCTTAGTTTATTAGAAACTTCTTCAATTGATGAACGATAATATTTTTCTGCATAGTAATAACTTTTAAAAAGTCCTCCTTTTACGATATAATTCCCAACCTCCGATTTTGAATGTGATATACTTTTGAAAAAGTCATCCCAGCTTTCTTTTAATTCTTTAAATTCAATAGTGTTTTGTGGTAATAAGTCTGGACGCATCCATCCCATTACAAAGTATCTTATAAATTTTTGATGCTGTTTAAGTTGGGACTCATTTAACCTTATTTTTTGTGTTCGAATTTGATATTGATATTCACTGATTAAATCATGAAAATTATCAAATAATCTTTCATTAAATAGTACAACATCAATATCACTGTTAAGAGAAAATTTGCTGAATTTGTATGGACTAAATCCAAATTTAGAAGATCCTACTATTATTACCTCGAAGAACCCGATTTTAAATTGGTCAGCAATCCTTTTTCTAAAATGATAATAGTCATTTTCACGACTATCAAAAACAGCTGGAATGCCATGAAAATAGTGCTTTTGGGTGAAAATTTTCTTTTCATCTTCATCTTTAAGAGCCAATATTTCCTTTTTATATTCTTCAATGGTTACCATATGAAATTTATATTTTTTTGATGTTCAATCTAAATAAACAAAGTGTTTCTAAAATTAATTTAATTAAGGTTCTCAAATATAAAATCTTTAATTTAATTTTTTTTACGGGAATCCATAAAACACTATTTTTTAGTTTTATTCCTCTTGTTGATGTATATAAAGACATGTGTAATTACTAATGAAATATTTCCTTTCCCAACACCCCAACAAATAAAATCAGATTCCGTATATTTGCCCGATCAATCATTACAATTAATTATGAGCCAGAAAGTATTACTTAATTCAAAAGAAGTTACTATCATACTTCACCGTTTGGCTTGTCAGTTAATCGAAAAACATCTTGATTTTTCAAATACTATTTTAGTGGGAATTCAGCCAAGAGGCGTTTTTTTAGCTGAACGTTTAAAACAAATATTAGAAAACGAATACCAAGTTCCTGAAATTTCTTTGGGTTATTTGGATATTACTTTTTTTAGAGATGATTTCCGTCGTACAGAAAAACCACTTGAAGCCAACAAAACTCAAATCAATTTTATAGTCGAAGACAAAAAAGTCATTTTTATAGATGATGTTTTGTTTACAGGTCGAAGCATTCGTTCTGCGCTAACTGCTATTCAATCTTTTGGAAGACCTTCAGAAATTGAATTGTTAGTTTTAATTGACAGACGTTTCAGCCGTCATTTACCAATTCAGCCCGATTATCGCGGTCGTCAGGTAGATGCTATTAATGGCGAAAAAGTGATTGTAAGCTGGAAAGAGAATGATGGCGAAGATGTAGTTCATTTGGTTACAAATTAGTTTAATCGGTTAACCGGTTATTTGTTTAATCGGCAAAACGACATTTTAACGATTAAACAAATTAACGATTAAACAATAAAGCATGACAGAGAACGAAGAGTTTATTTATGAATCAATTTTTAATCAGGTAAGAATGGGGTTTCTTTCTATTGATGATATCAAGGATAACATCATGGAAGAGATCGAAGACAACGAATTTGAAGATGAAATTTCTGAAGCTTGGGCTTTTGAAAAAATTGACGAAGAATATCAAAAGTTATTAGAAGAAAGTAAAAATTGGGAAAGCCCAACAGATACTGAAAAGCTTATAAATGCGTTTGATGATTTATGCGATCAGAATATCATTGCGCTTCATAATGCTGGATATACAACAAGCGACGGCGAATATGAAGTGGTTGAGGTCGAGAGAGATCTTAGAGATAATGGAGTAGAATCTGACGGTTACTGCTTTTATCACGAACAAGATTTGGCTAGAGCTGTAATGCAAGACGAACCGAGTTTGTATATCGCTTTTCAAAAAGTAGATAATTCAGATGAAGAAACTACTATAAAAGTGGGAAACAAAGTAGCAGAAGTTCTTAAGAATAATGGATTTGAAATCAACTGGGATGGATCTGCTAAAAGGAAAATTGAAATTCCAGGTTTTAGATGGCAACAGATTTATGATGAAGACGGAAGAGATTTGCAAGATTACAGCGAAGTTATAGAAAGAATGATCCAATAGAGTAGCTGCTCTTTAAAGAAGCATTGAATGCCGAATATTTCGTCATTCAGAATTTGACAAATAATATTAAAGAAAGAAAAATGAAAGAATTAAGCGTAAATCATTTATTAGGAATCAAATATATCAACGAGAATGATATTAACCTGATTTTTGAAACGGCAGATCATTTTAAAGAAGTCATTAACAGACCGATTAAAAAAGTTCCTTCATTACGAGATATTACCATTGCCAATATTTTCTTTGAAAACAGTACTAGAACCAAACTCTCTTTTGAATTAGCGCAGAAACGTTTATCTGCTGATGTTATCAGTTTTTCTGCAGCTCAATCATCGGTTAAAAAAGGAGAGACCTTGATTGATACTGTAAATAATATCCTTTCGATGAAAGTTGATATGGTTGTAATGCGCCACTCCAATCCCGGAGCGGCTTATTTTTTATCTAAAAATGTTAAAGCAAGTATCGTAAATGCAGGCGACGGCGCGCACGAACACCCAACTCAAGCTTTATTGGATAGTTATTCGATCAGAGAAAAACTGGGCGATGTAGCAGGAAAAAAAGTGGTTATTGTGGGTGATATTCTGCATTCGCGAGTTGCTTTATCAAACATATACGCTTTGCAAATGCAAGGTGCAGAAGTAAAAGTTTGCGGACCAAAAACGTTAATTCCGAGATACATTGAATCTCTTGGAGTTACGGTTGAACCAAATTTGCGTAAAGCTTTAGAATGGTGCGACGTTGCAAATATGCTTCGTGTACAAAACGAACGTATGGATGTGAATTTCTTCCCATCAACGCGTGAATACGCACAGCAATACGGAGTAGACAAACCACTTTTGGATTCGCTAGGAAAAGAAATCGTAATCATGCACCCAGGACCAATTAATAGAGGGGTAGAAATTACTTCTGAAGTTGCAGACTCTGAACATTCTGTGATTTTGAATCAGGTAGAAAATGGTGTAGCGATTAGAATGGCGGTTATTTATCTTTTGGCTTCGAAAATACAGTAGATTTAGTGTTCAGTCGCAGTCAAAGTTTTCAGTTATACTTTGTCACCCTGAGCGAAGTCGAAGGGCTTTTTATCATGAATGTCTTTTTGTAAATGAGGGCTTCGACTTCGCTCAGCCTGACAAACTTGAAATTTCAAACATGAAACCTGAAACAAAAAAATAAAAAAACTTCGTACCTTAGCTCTCAGAAAATCAATTTTTATAAGCCCCATAAATTAAAAAATGAAAGTAGATCAAAAAGGACATACCGTTACTATTAAAGATACGCAAGGAGATGTAAATGCTTTCTTGGAAAAAGTAACGCAACAAATTAAAACCTTTGAAAAACAAAATATTATAATCGATTTGTCTTCAGATTCTAATATTTCAGAAAATGATTTAAAAGCTTTTTTACCACTTTCTAAAGTTCAGAAAAAAGCAAAAAAATCTTTTGTAATAGTAGCAACAGATCTTGATTTTAATGCTATTTCAGATAAATTGGCTGTAGTTCCTTCTCTTTTGGAAGCTCACGATATTATCGAAATGGAAGAAATTGAAAGAGACTTAGGATTTTAAATATTGGTTTAATTGTTTATTCGTTTGACCGTTTAATCGATTTGATTTAATTTTATACGATTAAACGATTTACCAAATAAACGAATAAACAATAAATTGAAATTAACGATACTTGGCTGTTATGCCGCGACTCCCAGAACACTTACTAATCCGACTTCGCAGGTATTAGAAATTAAAAACAGATTGTTTTTAATTGATTGCGGTGAAGGAACTCAAGTGCAACTTCGTAAAAACAAGATTAAATTTTCAAAAATTAATCACATTTTTATCTCCCATCTTCATGGAGATCATTTGTATGGATTAATTGGGACTATTTCGACTTTTTCGCTTTTAGGAAGAACTACAGATTTACATATTTATGGTCCAAAAGGAATTAAGGAATTGATTCTTCTTCAATTAAAATTGACGGAATCTTGGACAACGTATTCTTTGTTTTTCCACGAATTAGAATCGAAAGAAAGTGAAGTAATCTTTGAAGATAAAAAGGTTATTGTAAAAACGATTCCGCTAAAACATCGTGTATATACTAATGGTTTTCTATTTCAAGAAAAACCAGATGAAAGAAAGCTAGATGTTGAGGCAGTTCAACGTTATGGCGTTCATGTTGCGTATTATCAGAAAATTAAAAACGGAAGCGATATAACACTTGATGATGGAACTGTAGTTGAAAATGAAAAATTGACTTTTGATCCCCCTCCAGCAAAAAGTTATGCTTTCTGTTCGGATACGGTTTATAACGAAGAGATAATTCCAATTATTCAGAATGCAGATGTCTTATATCACGAATCGACGTTTTTAGAATCTGAAGCGAGATTGGCAGAAAAAACATTGCATTCGACAGCAAAAGAAGCTGCAAAAATTGCTTTAAAAGCCAATGTAAAACAATTGATTTTAGGTCATTATTCAACACGATATGATGGAATAGAACCATTTAAGAAAGAAGCGGAAACAGTTTTTCCAAATGTTCTTTTGGGAGATGACGGTTTAAGTTTTGAATTATAAAAAGATGCTAAGGTTCTTAGGTTCTGAGATTTTTTATAAGATATAATTTAGGCTTGTCAGGCTTAGTACTTCGTTCCTCAGTATGAACTTCGTCGAAGCCCACGTTTTTAAAATTAAATTCTGTAATAAGAGTGCTTCGACTCCGCTTAGGATGACAACGTGAAAAACCTGAAACTTGAAACAAAAAAAAACAAAAAAGCCATGAACGATTTAAGTAATTATAGAAAGTCATACGAGAAAAGTGAATTATTAGAAACTAATATTCCAGAAGATCCGATTAATCTTTTTAACCGATGGTTTCATGAAGTTGAGGATTTTGGCGGAAGCGGGGAGGTAAATGCCATGACAGTTTCTACAATTGGATTGGATGGTTTTCCAAAGGCTCGTGTAGTTTTATTAAAGAAATTCTCTGAAGAAGGATTTATATTTTATACCAATTATAATTCTGAAAAAGGAAAAGCAATAGAAGCAAACCCGAATATTTGTTTGTCTTTTTTTTGGCAAGAAATGGAACGTCAGGTTATTATAAAAGGAATTGCTCAGAAAACATCTGAGATTATTTCAGATAATTATTTTGATTCTCGCCCTGATGGAAGTAAGCTAGGCGCAATAGTTTCGCACCAGAGCGAAGTTATTCCGTCAAGAACTTTTTTAGAAGAAAACTTAAAAAAATTAGAAACTGAATTTGAAGGAAAACCTATTCCTAGACCTGAAAATTGGGGAGGTTATATTGTAACTCCACTTCAAGTTGAATTCTGGCAAGGAAGACCAAATAGACTTCATGATAGAATTAGATATACAAGTCAGTCTGATTTTTCATGGAAAATTGAGCGACTATCTTCTTAGTTGTAAGAAAATACATTTTTAAATAAAAATTACATGCATTTCGTCGATTAATTTTGTAGTTTAACGGTAATTTGAATACGTTTGGTATAGAAAAATGCAAACGAAATTTTATTCAAAGATAAATTTAAAGGATTTGCCCCAACATTTACTTTAAACCGCTAAAATGCTGATGATTATGAAAAAGATTATGCGCACCATGTTGTTCATTGCGATTTTGTTCGCAATGAACGCATGTTCTGCTGACAACGCCGAAGCAAGCTTGGATAGTACTACTCCAACAGAAGCTCTTGTTGTAAACTACACTTATAACGATACCGAGATAGAGACTATGAAGCTAATAAACGAATACCGCGTGAGTGTTGGTTTAAATGCTTTAGAGAGAATTAATCATATATCTTTTAAATGTGAGGAACATAATAAGTATATGATTGAAAACAATGTTGTAGATCATAATGATTTTGTTGCTAGATCTAGTAATATGACTAGTGTGCTAGGAGCTAAAAAAGTAGGAGAGAATGTAGCCTACAATTATAAAACTGCAGAAGCAGCTGTACGAGCTTGGCTTGACAGTCCGGGTCATAAAGAAAATATAGTAGGCGATTATACCCATTTTGGGTTATCTGTAACAACAGATCCTGCTACAGGAAAAAAATATTACACTAACATTTTTGTTAAGATTTAAAAGTTTATTGAACAGGTTGGTTTTTTAGAGGTCGTTGTAATTCATAGAATTGCAACGACTTTTTAAATTAAAAAAGCTGCCATATAGGCAGCTTTTTTGTTGATATATTTTATTATTACAAGGCTGTAATAATAAATTCGCTTCGTCTGTTTGCTTGATGTTCTGCTTCTGTACAAGGAACGCCGTCTGAACATTTATTTACAAGTTGGGTTTCCCCGTAACCTTTTCCTGTTAATCTATTAGGAGCAATTCCGTTTTTAATCAGCCATTGAATAGTTGATTTAGCTCTTCGATCAGATAAAGCTTCATTATATTGATGTGAAGCTCTACTGTCTGTGTGCGAACGAATATCTAGTTTCATTGTTGGATAATCATTCAGAACAACCAATATTTTTTCTAGATCTAAGGCAGCTTCGCTTCTAATATTAGATTTATCCAAATCGAAATAAATCATTTTAATGCCGAAGCATTTTCCTAAATCATCGCCTACAGTAACTTTACAAGTTGATTTTTCTAATGCGATCGGTAGATTAGTTTTTCCACTCGTTTTATCTATAGTAACAGATAGTTCTTTTGTAGCGTATTCTGGTTTTTCGGCTCTTACATAATAGGTTTTTCCGCATTCTACAGAAAAGCTGTATTTGCCAGACGCATCTGCAACACCAGAATTTTTAAGATTCATTTGGTCATCATATAAAGTCACTTTAGCTCCAGGAAGTGCTACTCCAGTTTCTGCATCTGTTATTGTTCCGTATAATTCCTGAATGCATCTTAGTCTTCTGGTTTCTAAAAATCCATAGATGTCATCAGAACCTTGCCCGCCGTCTTTATTAGAAGAGAAGAAACCTCTTCTTGTTTCTGGATCAATAATATAGGCAAAGTCATCTTTTGGAGAATTGACATCTGCTCCGACATTCTGGATATTACTTATTTTTCCATTATTGTCAATATTAGCAACAAAAACATCTAAACCTCCAAGTCCTGGATGCCCGTCTGAGGCAAAGTAAATTTCATTTTCAGAAGTTAGATAAGGAAAAGTTTCTTTTCCTTCAGTATTAATTGTATTTCCAAGATTTTCTGGTGTACCATAACCTCCATTTGGATTTATGCTTACTTTATACAAATCGGATTGTCCGATTGAACCAGGCATGTCAGATGCAAAGTATAGTGTTTTTTCGTCTGGACTTAAAGCGGGATGAGCTGTGCTATAATTATCACTATTAAATGGAAGTTCCTTGATGTTAGTCCATTTATTATCTGGTCCAAGTTCTGCTTTGTAAAGTTTGATTAAAGTAATCTTGTTTTCATCTTTCCCTTTTTTTCCGTTGATATAATTATTTCTCGTGAAATAAACGGTCTTTCCATCTTTGGTAAAAACTGGCGAAGCTTCGTGAAATTTAGTATTGATAGCCGATTTAAATTTATTAACTTTTGAAGTAGTTCCTGTTGCAGGATCTAGATCGGCATCATAAATATTAGTAAAATATTCTCCTGTCCATTTGTGTTTGCGCTGTGTAAAATTCCCTGTATCTCGTGCAGAAGCAAAATAAATTTTGTTGTTGTATACAAATGATCCGTAATCTGAATACTTACTATTGATACCTGCGTTTTCTATTTGGTACCTCCCAGAATTAGCTTTTATCTGATCTAAATAGTTTACATCTTCTTTATAAAGTTTTCCTCTACTGTCATTTTTTGATTTAGCATTAAACTCCTCTAGAAGCTTATTTGCTTTAGCGATATCTCCACTTGATTTTAGAGATTGTGCATATCTAAAATAGTATTCTGGCTCTACATCTGTATTCATTGCAAATAATTCGCCATACCATTTTGCGGCATTCTGAAAATCGGAATTAAAATAATAGGCGTTACCTAGTTTTTTAAACATGTCTTCAGATTTGTAGCCTTTATTGGCAACTTTTTCATAAGTTTTAATGGCATCAACATAGGCATAACTGTCGTATTTCTTGTCTCCAGAATTAACCTTAGCCTGTTGCGCATAAGTGCTAAATGAAAAAGCGCCTATAATTGTAACGAAAAGTATTGTATAGTTTTTCATGATACCTTATTTTTAGAAGAAACGAGGAGTTGTCATTTTACCTTTGTTTGAGAAGAATTCATAACGCAGGAAGATTTCGTGCGAACCTGAATTATAATTGTTCAATTTGGTGGTTTCCCGATCATATCCGTAGCCTAAATAAAGTCCGTCTGTAATTTGAAATCCAACCATAGCACTTAAAGAAGCGCTCCATCGATAAGCTGCACCAATCATAAATTTATCATAGAACATAAAATTGGCAGAAACATCTACTTGAAGTGGTGCTCCTTCAACCATTTTAGTTAAAAGTGCAGGTTTAAATTTTATATATTGATATTTATCAAGATCGAATACATAACCTGCAATTAAATAATAATTGATTTTGTCTTTATAAATTGCTACATCATTATTATCGTAACGATTGGTTTCAATAAAGTTTGGAACAGACAAACCAATGTATGCTTTATCAGAGTGCCAATAAACTCCGGCACCAACATTAGGACTGAATTTATTATTTAAATCCTGAAATTGGGGGTCTCCCTGATCTGCAGGATTTAGTTTGTTTACATCTAGATTGAAGATATTTGCAGTTCCTTTAATACCAAATGAGAGTTTAAAATCTGCAGATGTCTGAATTGTATAAGATAGGTCGACAGAAATGTTGTTCTCATTTGTTGGGCCAATTTTATCATTAACCAATGATGCTCCTATACCTAATTTGCTGTTATTTATTGGTGTATTAATTGAGAAACTGCTTGTCTCTGGTGCTCCATCAAGACCAACCCATTGGGTGCGGTAAAGGCCGAATACGCTAAATACTCCACGAGAACCTGCATAAGCAGGATTTATGGTTATTGTATTGTACATATACTGTGTATACTGTGCATCTTGCTGCGCATACCCTGAACATGTAACTAACAGAATGACGAAGAAAAATAATTTTGTTCTCATAGTAGATTTTATTAATTTAATAATTACTATTGACTTTTTAAAACATTGAAATTCAATGTGCTCTTAATCAGGATTGGTCAAAAAATCAATTTTTTTAAATACGCTGTAAAGAAAGCTTTACAGCGTATTTTAATTGTTATTTCGATAGATATAAATACCCGTCTAATTTGTGATCTTGAGCATTGTTGTTTCCATCTAGAGATTTATAATTAATGATATAAAAATAAGTTCCAGTTGGTAGTCCATCAGATTGCTTAACGGTTGTTCTTCCTCTTGAAGTTCCGTCGAAAGCATTTGTTGTATTATTGTAGTTTGTAGTTTCAAAAACTAAAACTCCCCAGCGATTATATATTTCAACAGAATTGGTTGGATAACAAGTTGTGTCATCAATATTGTCAATTTTGAAGAAATCGTTTATGTTGTCACCGTTTGGAGAGAATGCGTTATGTACTAACACATCACCACAAGCTAAGACTTTACAATCATCATTGATTTCCATATTTAAAACTATGCTTCTTGGACATCTTTCATCGGCTATTATATATTCGAAAGCATAATTGCCCAATGTTAAACCAAACGGATTAAGAATACCTCCCTGAAGGGCATTAGTATTGTTTCTGTCCTGCCAAACTCCTGTTGAAGGAGTTCCTTCAGGAAGTAGGCTGCTTAAGTTAATCAATGTCGAATCGTTGTTACATGCTTCACCTCTAACTTCTACAACACCATTTGGAATTACTATAATGGTAACAGTTGCAGAATCACAATTATCTGGACTTAATTTGTCACAAATTGTGTAGATGTACGTATAAGTACCAGCAGGCGTTAAGCTAGATACATTTACATTTCCAGAAGCGTCAACAGTAATGTTAGGATCTGTTTTGGTATTGTTTCCTTCAGTAGTAAGCGTAAAGTTTACCAATTCTAATGTTGCTGGTGTTCTTCCTTTTAAATCGTTGCTTAAAACATTACCAACAAGTCCGAATGAATTACATCCAATATTGCTGTAAGTATCATCATTCGCAACTATAGGAGAAATCACAACGACAGTTACAATAGCAGTATCACAGTTTCCAAAATCGGCTTTTTCGCAGATTTGGTAAGTCAGCGTATAAGTACCACCTGGAGTATTTGCAGCGACATTTATAGTTCCGTCAGGGTTTATTGATATTGAGCCTGTTGGATCAGGAACTGTTGTTGTTAGTGTTACGTCGTTTATATTAACCGCAGAACCATTTAATGTATCGTTATTTAAAACGTTATCTAAAGTGGTTTGTGTTGGACTTGATATTATTGGTGCAGGATTATCATCATTGGCAACAATTGCAAATGTTGGTCTTGCAGTACAATAAGGATCTGCCGGTGGATAATTAACTATTATAGTCTCACTCGGATTTACAGATAAAGTCACATTAGCAGTTGGACGTAATTTCTCAAATCCATCAGCGGCTTCAATCCATTTGTTGTTTTCAAAAACCCAACCTGGCCAATCAATTCCATTTCCTAGATCATCGACTACTGCTCCAGGCCATAATACTCGACCACTTAATGGAAGATTCTCCATTGTTGTTACAACATTGTTGTTGCTGTCTGCCCAAGCAATCGTTACACCATTTACAGGAGTAAAGTTTACTGGCGTTACAACATAATCAATGTAAGGAACATCGTTAACACATATTGAGGTTGCAGTAACAGTCATAACTGGAGCTTCAATTGTAACGGTAACAGTTGCAGTATCGCAATTGTCTGTCTGGTCGGCTTCGCAGATTTGATATACCATTGTTAATGTTCCTGCTGGAGCATTTGGCAATACATCTACTGAACCATCAGGGTTTAATTGTAAAAACTCATTTGGAGTAACTGTTGTTATTATAACATCAGATGCAGTTATGGTGTTTCCTTCTAATGTATCATTTGGTGATACATTCAATACATTGGTTGTGGTATGATTTACTCCTGGAATTGGACCAGCAGAGTCATCATTTGCAACAATATCTTTGTATTCTTTACAGCTAACTCCGAAGTCATTGTCTAAATGAACTAAATCTTCTGGAGTAATAGTTACAATATATCCGCTGTCTGTTGTTGTTTTACAAACGGTATGTAGTTGCATTTTGCTTGTTTTACCCGCAATGTTTTTAGCAGATACAGATGGAAGTACTTTTACTAAACCAGTTAATCCTAAGTTCGCAGCCATAGTGTCGAAATTTGCATCTCTAACCAATTTTATAGTGTATTCTCCGTAAGGATTTGCTATGTCTGGACGGTTTCTCCAGAATCCTTCGATTCCTACAATCACTTCATCATGATATCCGTTTGGTCCATCAATAATTATATTGGAGCTTAATGCATTTCCGAAACCTCCAGCATTTAATTCTCCGACGTTTTGAGGACCAGTATAGCTTCCGTCTCCGTTGAGATCGATCCATTCCCATTGGCTATAGTCAATATTTCCATTTGAATCTGGTATGTTTTTAGTTACAACTCCATCGTTGTTAGCATCATACCATTCGTCCTGAATTCCGTTACTATTGGTGTCAAACCAAACGTAATCTCCAAGAACAGGAAGTTTTGAAGCTCCATATTCGAAATTATGAGTTTGTATTTTACAATCTTCAAGAGTAGTGAAGAACAAACTAGAGTTAACAGGGTACAATTGATACGCACTATTTAAATTAGCATCTTGTACTTGAACTAAGTAGTTTCCAGCAGGCATTCCAGAGAAGCTATACATTCCGTCTGCACCTGTAATACGCATTTGTATTGGTCCTGGTGTTGCTCCTTGAGGAACTAAAGTGACAGGTACATTTGCGATTGGAGCGTTAGTATCGATATTGATAATCTGTCCAGAAATTTTCACAGTATATTCTGGTTGTGTAATCACAACTGTAGCTGTAGCAGAACAAGTCTGATTTTCGCCATTTATTGGTGCAGTTGCAGTAAGAGTATAAGTTCCTGCTGGTAAATTAGTATTGCCAACAACCTCATTTCTTTCATTTGTAATTACTACAGTTGAGCCTGGGCTGCTTGTTACTGTAATTGAACCATCTGAACCTCCAAAACAGCTTGTGTTTGTTGCAATTCCACTAACAGTAACTTTGCTTTCAACTGTGAAAGTTTGAACCAATTCGGTTTTATTTCCTGCACAATCAGTTAAAGTATAAGTTCTTGTTAAGATATATGGTTTGCCATCACATCCATTTCCGCCATTGTTTGTGTCTGTAACCGTGATATTCACTGTAGGACTGCAATTGTCAGCTGCATCTTTAATATCTGATGGATTTCCTACAGGTATTAAATCAATGCTAGCTAAGTTGCTTACACTTTCTGGCGCTGTTCCTGTCGGAGCAGTTTTATCTCGTACTGTGATAACTTGAACATGAGTAGTAGTATTACCGCCACAATCACTAATTTTCCAAGTACGAGTCAAAGTGTAATTAGATGGACATTCATTTTCAATACCTGATTTCGTTTCTGTATAAACTATTGGCAAATCTCCATTGCAATTATCAGAAGTATGCATTTCTGCTGGTTCTGGAACCGCATCGCATGATACTTCAATATCTAAAGGAAGAGTACCAGTAAATATTGGCGCTGTCGTATCTTGGATTGTAATTACTTGAGTGAAAGTCTGAGATTCATTTCCACAATCATCTTTTACAGTCCAAGTATTGGTGTATGTTCCTGCATTTGAACAGCTTTCAGAAGCCACAAATTGTCCGCTTACTTTAGTGATGTTTGTAACATCGACATCGCATAAGTCAGAAGCTATAGGGAATTTAGCTTGAGCAGAAGCTAAACCTTCTGTATCATTACATTCTAAAGTTGCATTCAAAGTGCCAGCTAAAGTAGTCCAAGTTGGAGCACTAGTATCTTGAATTGTAATGATTTGTGTGAAAGTTGCAGATTCGTTTCCGCAGTCATCTTTTACAGTCCAAGTGTTGGTGTATGTTCCCGCATTTGCGCATCCTTCAGAAGCCACAAACTGTCCGCTTACTTTGGTGATGTTTGTAACATCAGTATCGCATAAGTCAGAGGCTATAGGGAATTTTGCTTGAGCATTTGCTAAACCTTCTGTATCATTACACTCTAAAGTTGCGTTCAAAGTGCCAGCTACAGTTGTCCAAGTTGGAGCACTAGTATCTTGAATTGTAATTATCTGTGTGAAAGCCTGAGATTCATTTCCGCAGTCATCTTTAACGGTCCAAGTGTTTGTGTATGTTCCTGCGTTGGCGCATCCTTCAGAAGCCACAAACTGTCCGCTAACTTTAGTGATGTTTGTAACATCAGTATCGCATAAGTCGGAAGCTGTTGGGAATTTTGCCTGAGCTGCTGCTAAAGCTTCCGTATTGCTGCATTCCACAGACACATTTAAAGCCCCAACTTCAGTTGTCCATGTCGGTGCTGTAGTGTCTTGGATTGTAATGATTTGAGTGAATGATGCAGATTCATTTCCGCAGTCATCTTTTACAGTCCAAGTGTTGGTGTAAGTTCCAGCATTTGCGCATCCTTCAGAAGCCACAAATTGTCCGCTTACTTTCGTGATGTTTGTAACATCAGCATCGCATAAGTCAGAAGCTACTGGGAATTTTGCCTGAGCAGCAGCTAAAGCTTCCACGTTGCTGCATTCCACAGACACATTTAAAGATCCGGCTTCAGTCGTCCATGTCGGAGCAGTTGTATCTTGAATTGTAATGATTTGAGTGAATGATGCAGATTCATTACCGCAGTCATCTTTAATTGTCCAAGTGTTGGTGTAAGTTCCAGCATTGGCGCATCCTTCAGAAGCCACAAACTGTCCGCTTACTTTGGTGATGTTTGTAACATCTGTATCGCATGAGTCAGAAGCTACTGGGAATTTTGCTTGAGCATTTGCTAAACCTTCTGTATCATTACACTCTAAAGTTGCGTTCAAAGTGCCAGCTTCAGTTGTCCATGTCGGAGCAGTTGTATCTTGAATTGTAATTATCTGTGTGAAAGCTTGAGATTCATTTCCGCAGTCATCTTTTACAGTCCAAGTGTTTGTGTAAGTTCCAGCATTTGCGCATCCTTCAGAAGCCACAAACTGTCCGCTTACTTTCGTGATGTTTGTAACATCAGCATCGCATAAGTCAGAAGCTACTGGGAATTTTGCCTGAGCAGCAGCTAAAGCTTCCGCGTTGCTGCATTCCACAGACACATTTAAAGATCCGGCTTCAGTCGTCCATGTCGGAGCAGTTGTATCTTGAATTGTAATGATTTGAGTGAATGATGCAGATTCATTACCGCAGTCATCTTTAATTGTCCAAGTGTTGGTGTAAGTTCCAGTATTTGCGCATCCTTCAGAAGCCACAAACTGTCCGCTTACTTTGGTGATGTTTGTAACATCTGTATCGCATGAGTCAGAAGCTACTGGGAATTTTGCTTGAGCATTTGCTAAACCTTCTGTATCATTACACTCTAAAGTTGCATTCAAAGTGCCAGCTACAGTTGTCCAAGTTGGAGCAGTAGTGTCTTGAATTGTAATTATCTGTGTGAAAGCTTCAGATTCATTACCGCAATCATCTTTTACAGTCCAAGTGTTGGTGTAAGTTCCCGCATTTGCGCATCCTTCAGAAGCCACAAACTGTCCGCTTACTTTCGTGATGTTTGTAACATCTGTATCGCATAAGTCAGAGGCTACTGGAAATTTAGCTTGAGCAGAAGCTAAACCTTCTGTATCATTACACTCTAAAGTTGCATTCAAAGTGCCAGCTACAGTCGTCCAAGTTGGAGCAGTAGTGTCTTGAATTGTAATTATTTGTGTGAAAGTTGCAGATTCGTTTCCGCAGTCATCTTTAACTGTCCAAGTGTTGGTGTAAGTTCCAGCATTGGCGCATCCTTCAGAAGCCACAAACTGTCCGCTAACTTTAGTGATGTTTGTAACATCTGTATCGCATAAGTCAGAGGCTATAGGGAATTTAGCCTGAGCATTTGCTAAACCTTCTGTAGCATTACACTCTAAAGTTGCATTCAAAGTGCCAGCTACAGTCGTCCAAGTTGGAGCAGTAGTGTCTTGGATTGTAATTATTTGTGTGAAAGCTTCAGATTCGTTTCCGCAGTCATCTTTAACTGTCCAAGTGTTGGTGTAAGTTCCAGCATTTGCGCATCCTTCAGAAGCCACAAACTGTCCGCTTACTTTGGTGATGTTTGTAACATCTGTATCGCATAAGTCAGAAGCTACTGGAAATTTAGCTTGAGCAGAAGCTAAACCTTCCGTATCATTACACTCTAAAGTTGCGTTCAAAGTGCCAGCTACAGTTGTCCAAGTTGGAGCAGTAGTGTCTTGGATTGTAATGATTTGAGTGAAAGCTTCAGATTCATTACCGCAGTCATCTTTAACTGTCCAAGTGTTGGTGTAAGTTCCAGCATTTGTGCATCCTTCAGAAGCCACAAACTGTCCGCTAACTTTAGTGATGTTTGTAACATCTGTATCGCATAAGTCAGAAGCTGTAGGGAATTTTGCCTGAGCCGCAGCTAAAGCTTCCGCATTGCTGCATTCTACAGTTACATTTAGAGAACCAGCTTGCGTAGTCCATGTTGGCGCAGTAATATCTTGTACGATTATTGTTTGACTAACAGGAAGTGAAATGTTATCACAAGCATCTTTTGCAGTCCAAGTTCTTGTTTTAGTATAAGATCCAGCGCAATTTCCTTCCGTGATTGTGTCTACATAAGTTAATGAAGAAACTGTTCCGCTGTCATCTGTTGCTGTTGCTTGCGCAAAAACTGGTTCTGCTGGGCAATTTATAGTTGTTGTTTCTGGTAATGGATTTACAATTGGTTTAATAGAGTCTCCATCCAAAATCGTAAATGATTCTGAAAGCTCACATCCATTTGCATCAGTTATAAGAACTGTATAATTTCCTGCAGGAAGATTATTGGCTGTAGCTCCTGTTTGAACTGGATTTGAATTCCAAGAATATAAATAGGCAGGAGTTCCTCCAGAAACGGTTACAGTTGCTGAACCATTGTTACCTCCACCACAAGTTACATTAGTTTGAGCTTTTTTAGCTGATAATCCTTGTTGAGGTTGAGAAATTGTTACAGAACAAGTAGTAGTATAATTTAACTTATCTGTTACAGTTACGTTATGAAGGCCAGCACTTAAAGCAATTGCTTGTGCGGTAGTTTCGCCGTTATCCCAAAGATAAGTATATTCACCATTACCTCCTACAGCTGTAATAGTCGCTTTTCCAGTATTTTCTCCAAAACATTTTACAGCGCTATCTTGAGAAATACTACAAGAAAACACATCTGGTTGAGTTATATTGACAGTACAAGTTGTTGTACATCCTTTTGAATCCGTAACAGTAACTGAATGAAGACCTGCGCTTAATCCAACCGCTTTTTGAGTCGTTTCATTATTATCCCATAAATAAGTATAGCCAATATTGCCTCCAATTGGTGTTACAGTGGCTTCTCCATTGCTTAATCCATTTGAAGTAACAGCTTTGTTTTGAATAATTGAGCAACTTAAAGCTATAGCAGGTTGTTCTATAGTTACTGAATTTGATTGAGAAGAGCAAGAATCAGTAATTGTTAAAGTGTATATTCCTGCTGGAAGGTTCGAAACAGAAGCAGTAGTTCCCACTTCAATATTGTTACCGTTTTTCCAAGAATAGTTTACAGTTCCAACCGCATTTGTAACTGTTCCAGCTGATACAGAACCAGTGCTCGCTCCAAAACAGAAAACGTCCGTTTTAGATGATGCGCCTAAAGTCAAAGCTGCTGTAGGCTGTCCGATTGTAACAGAATTAGTTTGTGAAGAGCAAGAATCAGTAACAGTTAAAGTATAAGTTCCTGATGGAAGATTTGAAACAGTTGCAGTTGTTCCAACTTCAATACCTCCGCTATTTTTCCAAGAGTAGTTTACAGTTCCAATTGCGTTTGTCACAGTTCCTGCTGTCACGGTTCCAGTGCTGGCACCGAAACAAGAGGCATCTGTTTTAGACGATGTTCCTAAAGCCAGGGCTGCAGAAGGCTGTCCGATCGTAACAGAATTAAATTGAGAAGAACATGCATCTGTAACAGTTACTGTATAAGTTCCCGCAGGAAGGTTAGAAACAGTTGCTGTAGTTCCTACCGCTGCATTTGCACTATTTTTCCAAGAGTAGTTTACAGTTCCAACAGCATTCGTTACAGTTCCTGCTGTCACAGTTCCAGTGCTGGCACCGAAGCAAGAAGCATCTGTTTTAGATGATGTTCCCAAAGCTAAAGCTGCAGAAGGCTGTCCGATTGTAACAGAATTAGATTGAGATGAACAGGTATCTGTAACAGTTACTGTATAAGTTCCCGCAGGAAGGTTAGAAACAGTTGCTGTAGTTCCTACCGCTGCATTTGCACTATTTTTCCAAGAGTAGTTTACAGTTCCAATAGCATTTGTCACAGTTCCTGCTGTCACGGTTCCAGTGCTGGCACCGAAACAAGAAGTATCTGTTTTAGATGATGCACCTAAAGCTAAAGCTGCAGAAGGCTGTCCGATCGTAACAGAATTGGATTGCGATGAACACGTATCTGTAACAGTCACAGTATAAGTTCCCGCAGGAAGATTTGAAACAGTTGCTGTAGTTCCTACCACTGCATTTGCACTATTTTTCCAAGAGTAGTTTACAGTTCCAACAGCATTCGTTACAGTTCCTGCTGTCACAGTTCCAGTGCTGGCACCGAAACAAGAAGCATCCGTTTTAGATGATGTTCCCAAAGCCAGAGCTGCAGATGGCTGTCCGATTGTAACAGAATTGGATTGCGATGAACACGTATCTGTAACAGTCACAGTATAAGTTCCCGCAGGAAGATTTGAAACTGTTGCTGTTGTTCCAACTACTGCATTCGCACTATTTTTCCAAGAGTAGTTTACAGTTCCAACAGCATTTGTCACAGTTCCTGCTGTCACGGTTCCAGTGCTGGCACCGAAACAAGAAGCATCTGTTTTAGATGATGTTCCTAAAGCTAAAGCTGCTGCAGGCTGTCCGATTGTAACAGAATTGGATTGTGAAGAACATGTATCTGTAACTGTAACGGTGTAAGTTCCCGCAGGAAGGTTAGAAACAGTTGCTGTAGTTCCTACCACTGCATTTGAGCTGTTTTTCCAAGAGTAGTTTACAGTTCCAACAGCATTCGTTACAGTTCCTGCTGTAACAGTTCCAGTGCTGGCACCGAAACAAGAAGCATCTGTTTTAGATGATGTTCCTAAAGCCAGAGCTGCAGAAGGCTGTCCGATTGTAACAGAATTGGATTGCGATGAACAAGTATCTGTGACAGTCACAGTATAAGTTCCCGCAGGAAGGTTCGAAACAGTTGCTGTAGTTCCTACCACTGCATTCGCACTATTTTTCCAAGAATAGGTTAGAGTTCCAATTGCATTTGTTACAGTTCCGGCCGTTACGCTTCCTGTACTTTTTCCAAAGCACGAAACATCTGTTTTAGTTGATGTTCCTAAAGTTAAAGCTGCAGAAGGCTGTCCGATTGTAACAGAATTGGATTGTGAAGAACAGGTGTCTGTAACAGTTACTGTATATGTTCCTGCTGGAAGATTTGAAACAGTTGCGGTAGTTCCGACTACTGCATTTGCACTGTTTTTCCAAGAGTAGGAGATCGTTCCAACAGCATTCGTTACAGTTCCTGCCGTAACAGTTCCAGTGCTGGCACCGAAACAAGAAGCATCCGTTTTAGATGATGTTCCTAAAGCTAAAGCTGCAGAAGGCTGTCCGATTGTAACAGAATTGGATTGTGAAGAACAGGTGTCTGTAACAGTTACTGTATATGTTCCCGCAGGAAGGTTTGAAACAGTTGCGGTAGTTCCAACTACTGCATTTGCACTATTTTTCCAAGAATAGGTTACAGTTCCAATTGCATTTGTCACAGTTCCGGCCGTTACGCTCCCTGTACTTTTTCCAAAACATGAAACATCTGTTTTAGAAGATGCTGCCAGAGCTAAAGCGGCTAAAGGTTGTGTGATTACAACGCCATTCACATTTGCAGAGCAACCATTTGCATCAACAACTTTGATATCATAAGTTCCTGCTGTTAAATTTTGTAAAGTATTTGGAGTCGTTCCGCCGTTTATGTAATAGGTATATGGAGCTGTTCCGTTGGTGGCTTTTATCTGAATAGTACCATCATTGCCTCCAAAACATTTTACATTAGTTTTTGTATCTAATGCAACCGTGTAAAATGGAGGTAAAACAATAGTTGATGTTACAAAATCTCGATTGGCATACCACCACGTATTTATGGTATTTAAATTTCCATATTGTGGAGAACCATTATTGTTAGAATTAAAACCATTCCATCTGTGGCAATTACCAGGAGGAGTGCTGTTGGGAGTACAACCTGTAAGATTTACTTTAGAATCAAAAGTACCGCCAGTATAAGTAATGGCACTGTCATCCCAATAAAACTTTAAAACATATCCTGCTGGAGCAGCTGGTCTTACAGTTGTACATGAAAAACCGTATTGGTTTTCCTCTACATCATATATTGGGAAATGGAAAGCGGCTTGTCCAAAAGTAACCACAATGGGTATATTGGTTCCTTGCGCAATTGTATTTCCTAAACCATCTTTTCCGTTCCAAGGAACACTGACAGCATAAGGAGGAGCGCCCGATGCCGTTACAGTTTGAGTAGTCAAGACATCTTTGGTTCCTGGAGTATAAACCCCATCTCCGCCATTAAAATCAAGAAGTATTTCAATAGTTCCGCTTTTAAAAACGCTGATATTGATATTGCTTTCGCCAATACCGCAATTGGTAATTCCGTTAATGACTATGTTTCCATTATAAGTCCCGTTTTTCCAGACATTAATGTCAGGATCATTTAAGAAAACTTCATACTTCGGACTCATTTTTGTTGCGTTAGAAGCATTGTAAACACTTTTTTGATCATTAGCAGCATTTCCAGTATTTCCAGGACCTGTATTGTTAAAAGCAACATTGAAGTACCATGGTCTAAAACCGGCACCATTAAAATTGATTTTATTTACAAAACCGTTTTGTGTTGTAGCTCCAGTTGTAGAACCGTTGTCAGGTGCAAAAACATAGAAAGCTCCTGTAAAATCGATGTCAACATTATTCATAGCAAAAGCCCATCGTTTTGAATAAAGACGACCAGGAATTGAATTTTTAGTGCTGTTGTTAGCTACTGTAATATCATAATAATTATAATAAAGTTCAGAGTAATTTGAGCTGTTACTCTCAAATTCAATCCAGTAATCGCCTGCAGGCATTCCCGTTGGATCAAAAATAATAGGGACATAACCAGCAGAAGTAACTCCATCAATTCCATTTGGACCATTTTGAGCTTTTGAAAGGCGTTGAGCTTCAGTACCTGTTATGTTTGCTGTTAAGCTGGTTAAATTATAACTTGCAAAAGCAATAGAGCCGTCAGGTTTCATGATTCTAAATTTAGAATCAATTTCGTTACTGTTATCTGGTGCAGTTCTTCTGGCTCGAGTGAAACCTAAGTATACTTTTTCACTATTTGGATTTTGAATTCTAATGTAAAGCCTTTGCTCATTGGTTGAGCCATATCGAGCAAAATTTCCGTATTCGTCATTGTTTATACAAAGTGAAGCTCTATGATTAACATCAGGAGTGGTTTGTTTAGAACCTTCTCCAGCATAAAGACTCATGTATAAAATGCTCAATACAAGGCTAAAAAGAATATGTAAATTGATCTTAAATGTAAAGTTTTTCATATTAAATATTTTTAATATTGCTGTAATTTAGACTACGAGTAAAAACGAATTGCAACTACATTTGGTAGTTTAAAGCATAAAGTGTTTTAGAAACCGCAATCTTTTTAAAATCTAAGAAGGAGTCGTTAAACCCAATCCCTTTTGTTTTTTTGGGAGGGACATAAGTGTAAACAACAGTTTGGCTTATGCTTTGAGGACAGGTAGAAGATGTTGCAATGACTTTAGTGCCGTTCCATTGATCAAGCTGACTAAGATCGCTCGGACTAAGCTTTATATAAAATTCTTTGCTTTCTCCTGGAGCAAGAGTAATAGATTTGTTTTCCAGTCTGTTCGTAAACAAAACATTATTTTTTGAAGAACTGCCATCTGGATTTTCATTGAAGTCTGAAAAGTTATCTGCAGATAATTGATAAGTATCTGTTGTGTTTCCAGTATTTTTAATTTGAAGCACAAAAGAAGCTTCTGCACCCGTAAATTTTTGCTCATTTGATCCATCAATAGTGATTTCTGAGCCACACGAACCGGACTGAGCAAATAAAACCGTCGTAATCAAGCAGAGTAGCAGCGTAAAAAAGTTCTTTTGGAAAATATTTTTTCTTTGCGAAAAAATAATCTTACAATTGCTTACAAATTTCACCGCTTTTTCAAGAGTAGATTTAGTTTTCATAACTTAAGATTTTATTTTAAAGTATTTATGAAATTTTAACAGAATCAAAGTTATATTAGAGTTTTTCTAATATTATTTTTTTATCTGTAACTAACCTAAAAACTCGTTGAAGTGTTGATTTTTTATAAAAAATGGACTCAAAAACACATTTTTTTAACCCAAAAAAGTAGAATTTTTTCGTACATTTTTTTGCTCTTTTGATGAAAATGAGTTTGTTTTTTGTGTTGCAAATAATTAATAATCAGGTATTTAGTTAAAATTTTAAAAAAATATATAATATCGATTAAATACTGATTTCTTGGATGAATTACATAAAAAATAAAAATTTGCGTTTCTGTTTTGTGTTAATGTTAATGTTTTAGGAATAATGCATTCTTGTTAAAATTTAATTAGAATGTTAACAGAAATAAAAAAAAGAAAAGGTTTAAAATATCTTTTGTAAATTAGAACTTAATTAAAAAAATAACCTACAAAACAGGTTTTTAAATTATGCTGCTTATGAAAAATCTTATTTTAATTCGTCATGCCAAATCTAGCTGGGAAGCACCATTGAAAGATTTTGATCGTCCTTTAATGAAAAGAGGGATTTTAGACGCGCACGACGTTTCATTAAATATTTCAGAGTATCTTCCTAAAACGTATATTATTTGGAGCAGTACCGCTGCGAGAGCTTTAGAAACTGCTTTAATTTTTGCGCAAAACATTTCTTATCCTATAGAAAGTATCGTTTTCAAAGATGAGTTATATACTTTTGATGATAAGCAACTCGAAAAAGTTATTAAATCGTGTGATAATAGTTTTGAAAGCGTTATTCTTTTCGGACATAACGAGGCTATTACAAATTTTGTTAATAAATTTGGGGATGTTTTTATAGAAAATGTTCCAACTTCAGGCTTTGTATCATTACAATTTGAAGCAGAAAGCTGGGACACTATCCATAAGGGCAAAACACATAAAACTATTTTCCCCAAAGATTTAAAATAATAACAGTGTACGAACAGAAATATATCGATAGAGAAAAAAGCTGGTTAGCGTTTAATGCAAGAGTACTTCAAGAAGCTGCAGATAATACGGTGCCACTTTTAGACAGACTGCGTTTTGTTGGAATTTTTTCAAACAATTTAGACGAATTTTTTAGAGTTCGATATGCAGCCATTCGGCGATTAAGCCTTTCAGGTATTTCTGGCGAAAAATATTTAGGCGGTATTTCTGCTCATCAATTAATTAAGGATATTACCGAAATTGTGATTCAGCAGCAATCTGAAAGTTTACGTATTTTAGGAAATATCGAAGCGGAGCTAGAATCTGAGAATATATTTATTATAAACGAAACACAGATTACACCAAAACAAGAGTGTTTCTTAAAAGACTTTTATACCCAAAAATTAAGTCCAGAACTGGTAACGATTATCTTAAATGATTTAGCGGTTTTTCCAATTCTAAAAGACACATTAGGTTATCTGGCAGTTCGCTTAGAATTGGCAAACGATGAGGTTCGTTATGCCTTAATCGAAATTCCGAAAAACATCAACAGGTTTGTCGTCCTTCCGTCTGATGACGAAAAACAATATGTGATTTTAATTGATGATGTGATTCGCTTCAAACTGAAAAACATTTTTAATATATTCGATTATAAGAGCGTTTCTGCTCACATGATTAAAATTACCCGCGATGCACAATTAGATATCGACAGTGATTTGAGTAAAAGTATGCTCGAAAAAATCGCTTCTTCTGTAAAAGATCGTCGTATTGGAGAACCAGTTCGTTTTATTTATGATAATTTAATTGAAGACGATACACTGCAATTTTTCTTAGATAAAATGAAAATTGTAGAAACAGATAGTATAATTCCGGGAGGAAGATATCATAATCGTCGCGATTATATGAGTTTTCCAAACTTAGGCCGTTACGATTTACTGTATAAACCAAATGAGCCTATGCCAGTTCCTGGCTTAAGTTTAGAAGGAAGTATTTTAGAAAAAATCAGTAAAAAAGACTATTTAGTTCATGCGCCATATCAGTCTTTTTCTTATTTGACTAAATTTTTGCGTGAAGCGGCTTTAGATCCAAAAGTAACAAGCATCAAAATAACTTTATATCGTTTAGCTAAAAATTCACAAGTAATTAGTTCGCTGATAAATGCGGCTAAAAACGGTAAAAAAGTAGTGGTGCAAATCGAACTTCAAGCTCGTTTTGATGAAGCTTCAAATATTTCGTATGCAGAACAAATGCAGATGGAAGGAATTGAACTTATTTTTGGAATGAAAGGTCTAAAAGTACATAGTAAAATATGTGTAATAGAAAGATTGGAAGATGGCAAAAACCGCCGTTACGGATTTATTTCGACAGGAAATTTCAACGAATCGACCGCTAAGATTTATACAGATGTAACACTTTTAACTTGCCATCAAGGAATTTTAAAAGATACCTCAAAAATATTTGAGTTTTTCGATATCAACTATAGAGTTCACCGTTACAAACATTTAATTGTATCTCCTCATTATACAAGAACTAAATTTATAAAACTGATTGATCGTGAAATTCTTCATGCACTTGCAGGTAGAAAAACACATATCAAGTTAAAAATGAATAGTTTATCTGATTTTAAAATGATCGATAAATTATACGAAGCAAGTAATGCAGGAGTAAAAATCCAGCTTCAAGTAAGAGGAATTTGCTCTCTGATTCCGGGAATTCCAGGAATGAGCGAAAACATTGAAGCAATAAGTATCGTAGATAATTACTTAGAACATTCAAGAGTTTATATTTTTGGAAATGCTGGTTTAACCGAAGTTTACATTTCATCTGCCGATTTCATGACCAGAAATCTTGATGCAAGGGTAGAAGTAACATGTCCGATTTATGATCTTGAAATTAAGAAAGAACTAATCGATAACTTCAACATTGGCTGGAAAGGAAACGTAAAAGTAAGATATCATTCTTATAAATTAGATAATAAATATAAGCCGAAAAATCATCATGCCCCGTTTAGAGCGCAGTTTGAGACCTATAAATATTATCAAAATAAAGTTGCAATAGTAGATGAGGTTCCTCAAAAAGTAAATTAATAATAAATACCAATTTTCAAATCATAAAGTGAGCATGATTAATATTAGGAAGTTTGCAGCGATAGACATCGGTTCGAATGCCATGAGGCTTTTGATAGCTAACGTTGTGGAACAAGAAGGAAAAGAACCGCAGTTTAATAAAAGTTCCCTTGTTCGTGTGCCAATTCGTTTAGGGCAAGATGCCTTTACAGTTGGAGAAATTTCACAAGAAAACATAGATCGAATGGTTGATGCCATGAAAGCATTCAACCTTTTGATGAAAGTACATAAAGTAGAACGTTATATGGCATTTGCAACTTCTGCAATGCGCGAAGCCTATAATGCCAAAGAAGTTGTGGCTTTAATTAAGAAAAAAGCCGATATTAAAATAGAGATTATTGACGGTAAAAAAGAAGCGGCGATTATTGCTTCTACAGATTTGCATCATTTAATTAAATCTGACGAAACATATCTTTTTGTTGATGTTGGAGGTGGAAGCACTGAGTTTACCTTATTCTCTGACGGAAAAATGATTACTTCAAGATCTTTCAAAGCAGGAACAGTTCGTTTGTTGAACAATATGGTGCACGACGTGGTTTGGGATGAAATTGAAAAATGGATCAAAACCAACACAGCCGATTATGATGAAGTAACGTTGATTGGTTCTGGAGGAAACATTAATAAGTTGTTTAAAATGTCTGGAAAACAGCAGGAAAAACCGCTTTCGTACATTTATGTTAATTCGCAATATGCATTCTTAAACTCGTTGACTTACGAACAAAGAATTGCTGAATTAGGTCTGAACTCTGACCGTGCCGATGTAATTATCCATGCAACTCGCATTTATCTTAATGCGATGAAATGGAGTGGTGCGCGCCAAATTTATGTTCCTAAAATTGGACTTTCTGATGGTATCGTAAAAGCAATGTATTACGGTAAAATTTAATATTTATATTTTTTAAATGAATAAAGGCAGACTAGAAGCTTTTAGTGATGGTGTTTTGGCAATCATTATTACCATTATGATTTTGGAGATTAAAGCGCCAGAAGGGCATCAATTTGCAGATTTAAAACCGCTTCTTCCAAAATTTTTAAGTTATATTTTGAGTTTTATCTATGTTGGAATTTACTGGAATAATCACCATTATTTGTTGCATGGATTGTCAAAAGTAAACGGAAAAGTGTTATGGAGTAATTTGCACTTTTTGTTTTGGCTTTCCTTAATTCCTGTTTCTACCGCTTGGATGGGAGAACATAATTTTGAGAAAGCTGCAATGTCGCTTTATGGAGCTATTCTGTTTTTGTCTGCAATTTCATATGTGATCTTGCAGTATACAATTATGTGTTCTGAGAGAGATGATTCTGCTTTGAGAAAAGTGCTTAAGAAAGATTTTAAAGGTAAAATCTCTTTGGTTTTATACGTAATCGGAATTGTTGCCGCATTTTACAATCAGTGGATTTCTGGTGTTGCATATTTTATTGTGGCAATGTTATGGCTTATTCCAGACAAAAGAATCGAAAAAGTTTTTGCTTCTAACGAATAGTGTATGAAATCTATTTTTCAGTTCATTCAAGATTTTTCTGCCGACGAATTAAGTTTATTAGATGATTTAATTACGTTTCGAACATTAAAAAAAGGAGAGCTTTTATTAACTGAAAATCAGGTTTGCAACGAAATAGTTTTTATCAAAAAAGGAATTCTTCGTTCCTTTTTTGTTAATCATAAAGGTGATGAAATCACCAATTGTTTTGCTTTTGAAAATGAGTTTATGGCCTCTTTTGCCAGTTTCATTACAGAAGAAAAAGCAGAAGAAAACATTCAGGCTTTAAGCGATACAGAGCTTCAGATTTTAAATCGAAAAGCTTTAGAAAAACTGTATCAATCAGGATTCAATTGGCAGGAAACAGGCCGAAAATTGACCGAAATAGAATTTGTAAATCTGCATAAAAGAATGATTTCTTTTCAGAAGTTGTCAGGCGCAGAACGTTACAAAGAATTGTATCAGAACCATCAAAAATACATACAGTTAATTCCGTTGCAATATTTGGCTTCTTATTTAGGAATTACACCAAGACATTTAAGCCGAATTCGTAAAGCGATTGTCTAAAATTTTGCTCTCGCAGATTGTACAGATCTTTTTTCGATTATACTATGTGTTCAAATCTAGATTTGTTTTGCGCTCTTTATTAGAGAATAAAATCTATGTTTCTATGTGTTTAAATTTTGCAAAAGCATTTTAATAATCATTTTAATCTGTGAAATCAGTGGCAAAAAAAATAGGACATTTGTCTAGTAAAAGAAAATGTACGAATAGTATTTTTGGAAAAACATTGATATGAAAAAAATATTGATTATAAACGGACATCCAAATGCTGAAAGCTTCAATTTCGGAATTGCTGAAGCTTATAAAAACGGAGCAATTACTTCTGGTGCTCAAGTAGAAACCATAACAATTGCTAATTTAAATTTTAATCCGAATCTACAATTTGGTTACCAAAAGCGTACAGATTTAGAGTCAGATTTATTAGATTCATGGGAGAAAATAAAAAGAGCAGATCACTTAGTTTGGATTCATCCCGTGTGGTGGGGCGGACTTCCTGCGATAACCAAAGGTTTTATTGACAGATTGTTTTTGCCGGGAATGGCTTTTCAATACCGTGAAAATTCTGTTTGGTGGGATAAATTATTGAAAGGAAAAACAGCTCACATCATTACAACACTTGATCAGCCAAGCTGGTATTATAGATTGGCTTACGGAAGGCCAAGCGTTAATCAGTTAAAGAAATCGACTTTAGAATTCTGCGGTATAAAGACTGTAAAGGTGAGTTATATCGGAATTGTAAAAGGTTCTAATGAAGAGCAAAGAAAAAAATGGCTTGAAAAAGTCTACACTTTCGGACTCAAAAACAAATAATATTTTGCCTCGAATTAGTAAAATTAGTTGCAGAACAAAAAACTTAAAGATTTAAATCCAATCCAAACGTAGTGCGCAAAAGTTCGATGTTTGGATTGATTTCTAAGAAACGATTGTATCGATCTTGATCATTAAGAGATCTTAGGGCTTTAATTTCTTCATTCACAATTACTTCAATTGTAATATCATGATTGTGTAAATGACCTTTTAAATATCCTAATAAACCATTCATCTGACCTTCAAAATCCAATTTAGAGCCTTCATTTGGCAGTTCATAAGAAATTGTTGTACCATTCAAAACAGGATCACTAATCAATAAAATCGATTCCATAATCTTAAGGCCTTTTTGGCCTAAACGTTCCGCATATTTGTTCCAATGCAAACGCATGTCGGTTTCGTTAAACTCTTCGGTTAATAAAACAGTGGTTGGTTTAACATACGTTTTACTGCTGGCTTCCAATTCTTTTTTCGCACGAATACTAGCCAAAGAAAAAGCAGAAACTTTAGGAGCGCCACTTGTGTCTGCTTTTGGAGCTTCTTGAGTTTGGACTTTTGGAGCTTCAGCAACTTGTTGCGGTTGAGAAACAGCTGTTTTGTTTTCAGCAGGAGCTTGAGAAGTTTGATTTTCAGTTCCAGCAGAACTTTCAACTTTCGATTTTGGACTTTGGACTTCTACAATAGAATAACCTCCGTTTTTAAAGTAAACGGGTGGAATTATGAATTGCTCAACTTTTTTTTTTCTCCATCAAAGTTGATAGAGGCCAATTGCATCAAGCATAATTCAACTAAAAGTCGTTGATTCTGACTTAATTTGTATTTTAAATCGCAGTCGTTTGCAATGTCAATTCCTTTCAATAAAAATTCCTGAGAACATTTCTGTGATTGCGCTGCGTACATTTGCTGTGCTTGTTCTCCAACTTCTAACAAAGCAATAGTCGAAGGTGTTTTACTTACTAGCAAATCTCTAAAATGAGAAGCTAAACCAGCGATAAAATGATGTCCGTCAAAACCTTTGGCAAGAATGTCATTGTAAGCCAATAAAAGCTTCGGAATTTCATTTTCTAAAAGTAAATCGGTGATCGAGATATAAGTTTCGTAATCTAAAACGTTTAGGTTTTCGGTTACGGCTTGACGCGTTAAATTTGTTCCGCAGTACGAAACTACACGGTCAAAAATAGACAAAGCATCACGCATCGCGCCATCTGCTTTTTGAGCAATAATATGCAATGCATCATCTTCAAAAACGATTCCTTGACTTTCAGCAACATCTGCTAAATGTTCTTTAGCATCTTTTACTGTAATTCTTTTGAAATCAAAAATTTGACAACGAGATAAAATCGTTGGAAGGATTTTATGTTTTTCTGTTGTTGCTAAAATAAAAATAGCATGTTTTGGCGGTTCTTCTAACGTTTTAAGAAAAGCATTAAAAGCAGCCGAAGACAACATATGGACCTCGTCAATGATATATACTTTGTATTGTCCAGTTTGTGGCGGTATTCTAACCTGATCGATAAGGTTACGAATGTCATCAACAGAGTTGTTTGAAGCAGCATCTAGCTCAAAAACGTTAAATGCAAAATCTTCTGTAGGATCGTCATATCCAGGCTGATTTATTTTTCGAGCCAAAATACGAGCACAAGTCGTCTTACCAACTCCACGTGGTCCTGTAAATAAAAGAGCAGAAGCCAAGTGATTGGTTTCAATAGCATTCAACAAAGTGTTGGTAATGGCTTTCTGTCCCACAACATCCTTAAAGGTTTGCGGGCGATATTTACGTGCCGATACTACAAATTGTTCCATATTCTCTTTTATTGGATAGCAAATATATGACTTTTGTTTCGTTGTTTAAAACCGATTTTGCTTATTTGGCAAATTTCTTTTTCTTCAAAAAATTAAAGATCAAACTTAGCAATAATACGATGTTGACAATCAAAGAAATGATGATATATCTGCTATAAGTTTCCAATTTTGTCTCTGCTTTTTCTTTATCAGAAATTTCTTTTTGAGATTTTTTGTAGGCTCTTAACTTTTCTAATTGGTAAATCCAATCAGCTAAATTATCTTTTTCATATTGAAGTTCATGAACTTGCTCAAATAAAGCTTGTGTTTGTTTATTGCCAATGTTTGAGTATATATTTTTTGGTAGTGGTGGAGGATAAGAAGATTCGTAAGGCATAAATCCTCTACTTGGTGAACAAAGACTTATATCTATTATTTTACCTTTTTCATATTGTGCATACACAATCCAAAGTTGTTTTGTTTGAGGAAATAAGGAACAACTATTAAATTCTTTTCCCTGAATGTAAATTGAATTTGCCTTTCCTTTAAATAATTCTATAATTTTAAAAGTATAAGTTCTCGTTAAAGAATCACTTTTTATAACTTCTCCGTAAAAAGCAATTTCTGAATTTGTTAAACTATTTTCAGCAAAAGTTTTCATTTTAGGAGGTGGACAGTCACAAGAAAAAGCAGAATTAGCAGCTAATAGAATCGAAAAAAATAAAAGGTGTTTCAATCTCATAAAAGAAAATTTTACTACAATAATAATGATTTTTAACTACTTTATTTTGTAATTAAAAAAGTGCTATTTTCGTGTTAATTAAGATAAATTAATACAAAGTATAGAAGTATAGGATATGGGAATATTTGATTTTTTATGGAAAAAGAATTCTGGAATTGAAGAGTCTAAATTTAATTCATCACAGTTTCAACATGAAGTCTGTGCTTTAGCACTAGCAGAGCTTGAAGAAAATGGATTAAATCCTGATACAGCAATATATGAACTTGAAAAAATAGGTTTGAGCAATGAACAAATTAAGTATGTTTTAAACAAGGTTAATGTATTTCTGGAAAAAGAAAAAAAGAGTGATAATGCTATAGATGAATTAAAGCTGCAGGAAACTGATTTTCAAAAGGCTCTTGATTCGGGAGCAATTTCTGAGATTAAAATTATTCCTAATCCTGATCATGTTAAAGGAAATACAGATTCTGACCAGGTCGATAAATATATTGGTTTTGGTGCTTATCAAATGGATAGAGGAGACTTCGATAATGCTTTAGAACTTTTTGATAAAGCTCTTGAACTTGATGAAAAAGCTACTTTAGCTTATGCTAATAAAGGAACTTTGTATGCTAGAAAAGATGATAATGAGAAGGCATTACATTTTTATAACAAAGCATTAGAGATAGAACCAGATAATCTTCAGATTTTAGAAAACAAAATGGATTTGTTATTCGAAATGATGACAGAATCTAATGAATCTGAATTTATTGATACAGTAAGAGCGATTCTTAGAAATGATGAAACCAATCCAAACGCTTTAATTTTTATAATCCAATTTTATTCTAAAAATAATGAACTAGAAAAAGCATTAATTGATTTAAAGAAGTTATTTTCAATTTACCATAGAGAACATGTTGCAATTGATCTTTTGCTTAATACCTTTCATAGACTTTCTAAAGAAAGAGCTTTATCTGAGTTTGTGAATTTTAGAAAAGACTTCGACGAGCAAGCGAAATATCAACTCGATTACTGCCGAGGTTTGTATTTAAAAGGAATGGGTGATTTTGAGGAAGCAATCGCTCAGTTTGAAGAAATAAATAAAATTCATGAGTTTTCATGGAATTATTATCAGATAGCAATCATGAAGAATAGACAGGATAAGATTCAAGAATGTTTTAAATATCTCAAAACTACTTTTGAATTAGAACCGGAATTAAAGAATGATGCGAAACAATATCCAGAACTTCAAAATTTATGGTTAAATCAAGAATTTATTGAGTTAACAAAATAAAAGATGGTTTCTCTTGCATTGTTGATTTTTTTTAAGGTTTATAAATCATGAAAAATGCTTTTGATGATTGGAATTAGATATTGAAGTAGAATTGTAAGAGATGTTTCTTTTTAATGAAAGTTTGAATTCGAAAAAGAATAAGAAATATTTTTTTACAAAACCTTTACTGAAAAACTTATAAAACTCACCACAACATCATATAATCTTTTGATAATTAATCTCTTTAATTTTAAAAAAGTTAATTATTAAAAGATAGTATTATGAAAATGAGATCCATTTTATTAGGAATGTGCCTTAGTGTTGCCTTCGTTTCGTGTAAACCTAGTGATGCTGATATTGAAAAAGCAATACAAGAAAAACTAGGTGATGCAACATCAATACAAGTTGCTGTGCATGATGGTGTTGCAACTATAACGGGAACATGCGAAGACGAAATTTTCAAGAAAAATATTGAAAAAAGCGTAAGATCAACCAAAGGTGTAAAATCTGTAGTTAATACCTGCGAAATTGCTAGAGCCAATCAAGAACCTGCCGCAGCTACTGTTGTCATTAATTCAGATGCTGATTTAGATAAATCTGTTAGTAAAGTAGTAGATGCTTACGATGGTGTTAGCGCAACTGTTGTGGGTGGCGTAGTTACGCTTTCTGGAGAAATTAAAAGAGATAAACTACAGCCTCTTATGCAAAGCATTCAGGAATTGAAACCTAAAAAAGTCGATAACAAATTAATCATAAAATAAGTTGTTATGAGTTTACAAGATAAATATAAAGAAGTAGCAGATTTAGCCTTTCAATTAGGAATTGAAAATTTGCAAATACGAGAACAAGATAATGTCTTATATATTGATGGAAAAGCAAAAACTGCTGCCGATAAAGACAAGCTTTGGAATGCTTACGAAAAAATAGATCCAGATTACAGATCTGGAGATGTAGTGATGAATATTGAAGTTGAAGAAGGCGTTTCTAGAGAGTATACAGTTGAAAGAGGCGATTCTCTTTCGAAGATTGCAAAAGCTTATGGAGTTACATGGCAGGATATCTTTGAAGCCAATAAAGATATTATTTCTAATCCAGATTTAATTCAGCCAGGTTGGAAATTGAAAATACCAACATCTTTGTAAGTCTTTTTAAAGTTGCAAAGATTTATTTTATGTCATTCCGAAAAACGGAGAAATCTGAGTTTATCGGAATGACATAGATTATTGAATCGTTTTTTGTTCTCATTTGTTTTTTACTTGATTTAAAAGATGTTTTCTTCTGAAAACTACCTTCCCCTAATACTTAAATCAAATAAAAATTTTGCTGTTTCCTGATCTGAATCTGCCGAAAAGCCAGCAACATAAACTCCTTTTTTACCAGAAGTCGATTTAATTCCGTATACAACTGCCTCATCCGCCGGGTCCGAATTACCCTCGTATCGATACACATGAACAATTTCAAATTTCTCAGGATTCTTTTTAATCGCGTCTGAATTTCGATTAAAATCGCACGTAAATCCTTTCTCATTCAATTGATCTAAAGCCTTTGAAACAGTTGCGTAATGATACATTCTTTTCATGATAAACTGAATTTAAATTATAGATTTTTAAAGATAACTATTTTAAAATTAAAAAGTTATGATAAAATTCATAAAAACTGAAATTTAAAATCATTATTGTTAGTTCTTAAATCGCTACTTTTGCAGCGCAGACCGCCTTATCGTCGTCCGCCTCGGCGGAGGGAGGAAAGTCCGGACACCATAGAGAAGCATAGCGGGTAACGCCCGTCGGTCCCGATGTAAATCGGGATTAGGACAAGTGCAGCAGAAAGTATGTACAGGTAATGCTGTAGTGAAACCAGGTAAACTCTATGCGGTGAAATACCAAGTATATCGGCATTTAAGGGCTTCTCGTTCGTTGCCGAAGGGTAGGTAGATTGAGTCCAGTAGTAATGCTGGATCTAGATAAATGATAAGGTATTGTTTCGTTGAAAAACTAGACAAGAACAGAATCCGGCTTACAGGTCTGCATTTTTTATATATTTGTGAAACTATCTAACTCGTTTTCATGAATACCGCCACTCCAAATCCTTCTTCACAATCTAAAAAAAGCCTTTTTAGAACTGTTGTGACCAATCTTACTTTTTGGGTTTTAATTGCAATTATTTTGGGTATTCTGTTAGGACATTTTTCTCCTGCAAATGGTGTGAAAATGGAATTTCTAGGCAAGAAGTTTATTCAGCTTATTTCTCTTTTCATTGGTCCGATTATTTTCTTGACCATCGTTTTAGGTATTTCAGGAATGGGGAATCTAAAGAAAGTGGGGCGAATTGGCATAAAAGCATTGACTTATTTTGAAGTAGTTTCTACCGTTGCTTTAGCAATTGGAGTGACAATAGCTTATATATTTAAACCTGGAAAAATAGACAAATCGGGTTTGACATTTGGAGATGCGAGTCAATATACAAATGGAGCTGCAAAGGATTTTTCGTGGTTGCAGTTTTTCTTATCAAATTTTACACTACAGGTTTTATTAGCAGCAATTATCTGCGGAATTGCATTGAATTTTTATACGAAAAGAGAACAAACTATTTTGGTTCTAGAACGATTCTCAAAAGTGGTTTTCTTTTGCTTAAAATATGTAATGTATCTTGCTCCAATTGGTGCTTTTGGCGGAATGGCGTATACAATTGGTAAATTCGGTTTAGCAACTTTGATTCCGCTTGGGAAACTGATGCTTTGTGTTTATCTGACTATGGCGCTTTTTGTCTTTTTGATTTTAGGGAGCATTCTGAGATATTATAAAATAAGTATTCTTTCTATTTTAAAATATATTAAAGAAGAACTATTATTGGTTTTAGGAACTTCATCTTCTGAAGCCGCTTTGCCAAGTATCATGGTCAAATTAGAAAGAATGGGCTGCAGTAAATCGGTTGTAGGATTGGTGATTCCGACAGGATATTCGTTTAATTTGGATGGCACTTCGATTTATCTGTCAATGTCGGTGCTGTTTATCGCACAATTGTATGATGTTCATTTGAGTTTTTTCGAAATTATGACCGTGATCGGAATTTTAATGATTACTTCGAAAGGCGCAGCTGGCGTAACAGGAAGCGGATTTATTGTTTTAGCATCGACTTTAACCGCTTTGCATAAAATTCCAGTTGAAGGTCTAGCATTTTTATTGGGTGTAGATAAATTTATGAGCGAAGCCAGAGCGATTACCAATCTTATAGGTAATACAGTAGCGACGATTATAATTTCGAAAACAGAAAGAGATTTTACAGAGTTGGATTTGAGTTATAAAGAGGATTAGTAACAAAGTGACAGAGTTATAAAGATGCAAAGTTTTTAAATTCTTTGTCATTTTGTAACTCTGTCACTTTGTTGCTTAAAATTAAGACTCGTCTTTCGTAGTTCGTACCAAACTAATGCCAGATGTAAAAAAGACAATTCCTAATATTCCGTATATAATAAGTGATTTTATATCTCTGGTTTCTCCAGATGTGCCGGCAAAAATAACCGCCGTATAAATAAGTCCTACTATTCCGAGGATTGTAAGCAACCCACCGAAAAATCTTTTTAGGTTCATGATTGTTAGATTTTAAAGTTCTCTAACAAAGTTAAATTCTGATAAGTTAATTGCTGTTATACAATTGTTTAGGAAAATTATATGATTTTAATTCTGCCATTTGTAAGAAAATAGTTTTCGCATTCAGTAGTTCGTGTCATTTAAATACTATTTTTGTCGCAACTAACCAATTGAAAAACAATGAAGAAAAACTACTTTTTATTGCTCTTATTTATTATTTCATTTACCACAATTTAAGCACAAGAAGAAGCTCCAGTTTCTGTTGCTAAAAACCAATTTAAAATTAATTTATTATTATCTCCAGGGTTTGTTTACGAACATGGATTCTCTACAAAAAACACACTTTATTCTGAGGCTGCTTTAGGTTTAGGATATCGATACAACAGTTATTATGATAGAGGTAATTTTTATCTTTTTCCGTTAATAAATGAACAATTTCGTCATTATTATAATTTAGAAAAAAGAGCCAATAAAGGAAAAAGAACAGCTTTTAATTCTGGAAATTATGTTGCTGCAAATGCACTTTATAACTTTCCTTCAATTTCAACGAATGACAAATACGGAAATTATATTGGATCATTCACAGTTGCGGCATTATGGGGTTTGCAACGAACTTATAAAGGAAGATTTAATTTAGAATTTAATATTGGACCTGGAGTAAATTTTGATAAATACGATACAGAATTTGTACCCGTTAGTAACTTTACTTTAGGTTGGGTTATCAAATAAAAAAAAATAGAAAAACCTTGAGAAATCAAGGTTTTTCTATTTTAAATTCCAATCCAATATTTCGAACACTTTCAATCTTGATTTTCGGATCTGAATTGAAATATTTTCTCAATCTGCTAATAAAAACATCCATACTTCTTCCTGAGAAATAATCGTCTTTTTTCCAAACCGACATTAAAATTTGATCTCTTTTTAATAACTGATTATGATTCAGATACAAATATTCAATTAGAGAAGCTTCCATTTCTGTAAGCTGCTGAACATGATTTTTATTATTGAGCGTTAAACGTTCATTGTCAAAAATATAAGAACCAATTTCGATTATATTATTTCCGTCTAAACTTCTCTTTTGTTCAATTCTTTTTAGAATATTCTGCAAACGAAGAACCAATTCATCCACTTCAAAAGGCTTTGCGATATAATCGTCTGCGCCCAATTTTAGACCAATAATTTTATCTTCTTTAAGCTTTCTTGCCGTCAGAAAAATAAATGGAATTTCAGGATTGATCGTAATTATTTTTTCAGCCAATGAAAACCCGTCCATTTTGGGCATCATTACATCAAAAATGCAAATATCAAAAGTCTGATTTTTAAAAAAGTCCAGAGCTATTTCGCCATTTTCTGCCCAGATTACTTCAAACTGATGTAATTCTAGATATTGTTTTAAAATCGCCGCAAAGTCAAAATCGTCTTCGGCTAAAAGTAATCTTTTCAAAATAAGGGAATTAAACTTTTAATAAAATAGTAAACTGAGTTCCTTTTCCTAAATCGCTAATCACGTTTACAGAACCCTGATGCGCTTTTACGATTTGGTCAACATAATACAATCCTAAACCTAAACCTTTTGTATTATGAAGGTTTCCTTGTTCAACACGATAAAATTTCTCAAAAAGAAAAGCTTGCTTGTTTTTGGCAATTCCAATTCCGTCGTCTTCAAAACTGATTGAGAATTGTTTTTCGACAATTTTTGTTTTTACTGTAATCGTGTTAGAACCGTATTTTACGGCATTTTCTAGAACATTTAAGAAAGCAGTCGTCAAATGAAATTTATCCAAAACCAAAATAGTTTTCTCTGTCTGAAAATCCGTTTTGAGTGTGATTTTCGGAAACGTGATTTTAAAATCATTTACAATAGAAAGCAAAAAATCTTCGGCTTCTATTTTTTCTTTCTGTAATTCAATTTCATTTTCAGCCAACGAATTTGCCATTACCTGATCAATCAGATTCTGAAGACGATTATTTTGGCGCGAAATAGTATTTACAATCGAATTGAAAGTTTCATCATTCTCACGAATGTTTTTTTGAGCTAAAATCTTAGTCGAAATCCCTAAAGTTGCTAAAGGCGTTTTCAGTTCGTGTGTAATATTATTGATGAAATCGGTTTTAACGTCGCTTACTTTTTTCTGTTTAATTAACGCTTTAATTGCAATTACAAAAAGACCAATTAACGTTGCAATCGAGAACAAAGAAAGAATTAGAATAAACGTCATTCGTCGCAGAATAATCATTTCCCAATCTATTACAGAAACATACATTGAATCTTCTGTCAATAATTTATATTCTTCATTTTCAAAAGTTCCGTTTGTTGTTCCGACATAACTTCTTACCAAAAAAGCATGGTTTAAAGAAGCAAGATTTCCATACAATTTGTTTTGAATAAATGGTTTTTCAGAGAAAATAGTATCTGTTTCTTGTTCGTTTTTGTAAAGAATAAACTTGTTTAGAACAATGGCAAAATCAATTTTAAAATCGGGCAAATCTCTTTCAAATTTTCTCTTGATTTTTTGAGTTATGATGTTTTGAAATGGAGTATTCAAAACGCCATTTTTAATATCCAATTTGCTCTTTTTTCCTTTCATGTATTTTTCTGAAAGGCTCTTGTAAAGCATCTCTTTTCTAGAAACCAAAGCCGAATCGATGTCACTGTAATTATTGGTAATTGCACCAATTTCATTTTTAATCTGTGTATGAAACTGTGCCACTTTATATTCGTAAGCCGTCTTTACCAAATAGCATTGCACCGTCATAAGCACAAAAAGCGCTACGACAGAAAACCCGATTAGTAAATTGATTCTTTGTTTCATATTGGTTTAAAATGCTGTTTCAAAAATACAGCTTTTACGAAACAAATAGCAGATTAACCTTGCATTAACCTACGATTAACTTTCAGAAGTCGGTTTTCAAAGCATTTTTGCAGCAACGCTAACTAATTTAAATTTTAAAATGAATTTATATCTGCCCTTAAAACTGCTTATTACCATTTTACTTTTTTGTCTTTCTCTTATGGCAAATGCTCAGAATGAAACACCAAAAGATTCAATTTCAAATGAATTAAATGAAATTGTAATTACTCAAAACAAAAAAACGTTTACTAATTCTAACGGTAACATAAAAGTTGATGTAGCGAATTCTGTTTACAGCGCCGTTCCAGATCCTGTAGAATTACTTTCTAAATTGCCTTTGGTTCAAGTGAGTTCAGATCGTGAAAGTATTTCGATTGTCGGGAAAGGAAATCCGTTAATTTATATTGACGGTCAAAGAGTTGGTATGAACGATTTAAATGCTTTATCTGTTGCTGATATCAAAACAATCGAAATCATTCAAAATCCATCTTCTAAATACGAAGCTGAAGGTCGCGCCGTGATTTTAATCACCAGAAAACTGAGTAAAAAAGACAGTTTTAAAACAGATGTTACAGAAACAGCTTCTTTCAAAAAAAATTATAATAATTATTTGGGTTTTAACTCCAGTTTTAAAAAAGGAAAAATGGAGTGGAAGGCTAATTTCAATTACAATCGTTTAAATCCTTGGGAAAGACATAGTATTGCTTATCAGATTCCTCAAGCTTCTATTGTTTCCGATTATGATGTGTCGGCGGTTACGCATAGAAAACAATATGTTTTTGGTGGTGGTTTGTTTTATAAAATAAATGATGATGATTATTTGTCTGTCAATTTAAATGGAAAAATGCAAAATGATGTTTTTGATATAAACACATTTACTTTCAATCAAAATCAGAATGAAATAAATAATGTTTTTACTTTCAGTGATAATTCAAGTTCGAAGAATTTTATTAATTCATTTGTGAATTATTCGAAAAAAATAAAAGCGATTGACACCAAACTATTTGTTGGTTTTCAAGGTTCCAATTTTAATCAGCATTTATGGAGTTTGGTGCAAAATAACTACAATGATACCGAACTGGAATTATCTCAAAATCGAGATCAGAAATTTAATGTCGATGTTTTTTCTGGAAGAATTGATTTAGAAAAAAAGTTTAAAAATGAAATGATTTGGGAATATGGTGGACTTTATTCTACAGCAAAATCTAAATCGAATTATGATGTTTTTGATTACGACAAAAATGAAAACACCACTTTCGTTTATAACTTTAAAGAAACCAATACAGCAGTTTATTCTCAACTTTCAGGAAAAATTAAAAAAGTAGATTTTTCAATCGGACTTAGAGTTGAAAATACTAATGTTAATGGAAAATATAGTACAGAAAGTACTGCTTTAATAGATAAAAATTACACCAATTTATTTCCAAAGGCTCAGTTTTCATTTTCGATAGACAGTACAAAAAGCCTTAGTTTCGATTATTCTAAAAGCATTTCTAGGCCGAATTATTCTGCGTTGAGTATGATTGCAACTTACATAAATCCATATTTTATTTATGGAAGCAATATCAATTTAGGGCCAACATTTGCCGATGTAGTTTCTGCTTCTTTTCAATATCATGATAAGTCGATAAAATTGACTTTCTACCAAAATAAAAATCCAATTTATCAAGATTTTGTTTTTGATAATCAATCGAATGTGTTGACTTTTACAGATAAAAACTTCCAGAAAGAATCTGGTTATAATGTTGAGTTTACGCTTCCGTTTACTTATAAGTTCTGGACAAATACAAATTCATTAGTTTTTGCAACAAACAAAATCGAAGACGAATCGGCATTGTTTAATTCTTCAAAAACATATTTGTATTATTACTCCAATAATACGTTTAACTTGACAAAAGATTTTACATTCGTTTTGTCATTTTGGGGAACAACCAAACAAAAAGAAGGTGTTTTTGAACGAAATGCAAAACTAATTTTCGACATGTCGCTAGCCAAAAAACTAGGTAAAAATTGGACTTGTACTTTGAATTATAACGATATTTTTAAAAATACAATTTATGCAGAACGCTTTACAATCAATAACATAAGCTCTCGAGCAAGATATTTGGTCGATGCGAATGAAGTTTCTGTAACGCTTCGTTATTCTTTCGGAAAAATTAAAGATTCTGAATTCAAGCAAAAGAGCGTGAACGAAAGTGAGAACAGAATCAGATAAGATGGAAATTCCAATTTTTGAAATTCCAAATTCCAACCCAAAAAATGAAAATTCCAATAATAAAAATTCCAAATTCCAATTTCTACATTAGGGGAAAAATTGGAATTTGGAACTTGAGATTTTGATTTTAAAATTTGGAATTTGGAATTTCAAAAATTAAAATATTAAGAATTTTATCCTTCGTCTTCTTCTGTTTCTTTTTTAGAAATATCATCATGCGGCAATTCTTCATCGTCGTCGGTAGAATTTAGTTCGAAGAAACTAAAATAAGAACCGCCATAACTTTTCTGAAAAGAAAAATTAATCATGTGATCAAGCTTGGTATATTTTGAATGTTCGATAATCATCATTCCGTCTTCTTCCAATAAATCTCTTTCAAAAACAGTTAGAACAATTTTCTCAAAAGTAGCTTGATCCAATCCGTAAGGTGGATCTGCGAAGATGATATCGTAAGTTGTTTTAGAATTTTCTAAAAATTTAAAAACATCACTTTTGGTTGCGGCAATATCAAAATCATATTCTGATGAAACTTGTTTGATAAATTTAACGCATCCGAAATCGCCATCTACCGAGGTAATTGGCGCGCTTCCGCGTGAAGCAAATTCATAACTGATGTTTCCTGTTCCCGAAAAAAGATCTAAAACCTTTAAACTGTCAAAATTAAAATGATTATTCAAAACATTAAACAATGCTTCTTTACTCATGTCAGTCGTTGGTCTTACAGGTAGATTTTTTGGCGGAAAAATTCTGCGTCCTTTGTATTTTCCTGAAATGATTCTCATGATTGAAATAAGATATAATGTTTTTGATTTTGAGCGGTTGTAAAGCTATTTCTTTCTTTTAGTTTCGAAACGTCCATGAAAGAAATATGGCGCACATATTTGTAAGCTATTGCATAAAACGGATCATTTTCTGTAATCGTTCCTAAAAGTTCTAAATTGAAACTTTCCGGGTTCATGCTCATTTGCTCTGCTGTAAATAAAATATAGTAGATAAAATCTTCTGGCGTATTGTATTCGAATGAATTAAAAAGCAAAAGTTTTTGATTCTGAACTACAATAATTTCGAAATTACCAGGATTAAAATTGACGATCATTTTCTTGTCGTCGTTATTTCTTGAATTATCCAAAAGTTTTTCGACCAAAATGCTATTGGCATGTTTATAATCAAAAGATCCAACATTATCGATTAGGAAATTGTTGATATTCACAAACGGAATATAAACAGAATTCATTTGATAATTAGGAATTTGATCAAAAGTAAAATGATCTGTTTCAAATACTTTTGTAGTGTACTGCAAATAACTTCCTAAGTAATTTTCATCAAACAAAGCAGTCGGAACAAAAGTCGAAAGGTTATTGTTGTGAATAACCATTACTTCATCGTAAGTGTTTTTTAATTCAGGATTGTTTTTGAAAGCATCACTGAATAAATCTTCAATTCGAGATGTTTTGTTAGTAGTATCAAACTTTATTTCTTTGAAAGAAGTAATGATATTATTTAAAGTATCAAAACAGCAATATGAAAATCCAGTCAGAGAAACCTGAATAGAAAGTTTTCTGTAATTTTTTGAAGTAATGTTAGTATTTTGTAATGACATAGTTGATTTACAATTCGTTACCTGTTTTAAATCAAGAAAGAATTTAAGCGACCACAAACTTACAAATTAAAAAGGAACAATTATAATTGCAATTTCAAAAAACAATTTGGATTTAAGTTTAAAACAAGGTTAAGAAAAAGTTTATTTAATTGAAATATAGTGGGTTATGTGTTTTTGAGTTTTGTGCTTTAAGTATTTTTAAACTTAGAATTTAAAGTTTGGAATTTGGAATTTGATTTTTGGAATTTAAAATTAAAAAAGCCGAACTTTGTATCTCAATATCACTTTATGAATTCTGCACAGTTTTACGGTACTTTACAAAAACGATTTCCTTTTGCTCCAACTTACAAACAGGATATTTTTTTTCAGAAAATTGCAATCTTCCTAACCGAACCTCAAAATGATACGATTTTCGTTTTGAAAGGATATGCGGGAACAGGAAAAACTACCGTTATTTCTACTATTGTCAATAATCTTGGCGATATCAATAAAAAATATGTTTTGCTGGCACCCACAGGACGCGCGGCAAAAGTAATTGCCAATTATTCGAATAATCCAGCATTTACAATTCATAAAAAAATCTATTTCCCAAAGAAATCTTCTGGCGGCGGAGTTGCTTTTACGAAACAAGTTAACAAACATAAAAACACCATTTTTATCGTCGATGAGGCTTCGATGATTTCTGATAGCACATTAGACAGTGGTTCACTTCTGGATGATTTAATCAATTATGTGTATTCTGGAAACAATTGCAAAATGATTCTTTTGGGAGATACAGCACAGCTGCCTCCAGTAAATTTAGATATTAGTCCCGCGCTTGACATTCAGACTTTGGGAATTCATTACGATAAAGAAATCGAACATATCGAATTGGACGAAGTAATGCGTCAGGAAGAAAGTTCTGGGATTTTGTACAATGCTACAGAATTGCGTGAATTGTTGAAAGAGAGTTTTATAACCGAATTCAGATTCAATGTAAAAAGGTTTAAAGACATTGTTCGACTAACTGATGGTTACGATATTCAAGATGCGATTAATACAGCATATAGTAATTATAGTATTGAAGATACTGCCTTTATTGTTCGTTCTAATAAACGTGCCAATCAATACAATGAGCAGATTAGAAGTCGAATCTTATTTAAAGAAAGCGAACTTTCGGTTGGAGATTTCTTAATGGTCGTAAAAAACAATTATTTCTGGTTGAAAGAAACAGACGAAGCTGGATTTATTGCCAATGGTGATATTATCGAAGTTTTAGAACTTTTCGGAATCAAAGAATTATACGGATTTAAGTTTGCCACAGTAAAAATCAGAATGGTCGATTATCCAGAACAAAAGCCTTTTGAAACGGTTTTAATTCTAGATACTTTAACAAGCGAATCGCCTTCTTTAACGTATGAAGAATCGAATCGTTTGTACGAAGAAGTAATGAAAGATTACGAAGATGAACCAACTAAATACAAGAGATTTCAAAAGGTAAAAGAGAACGAATATTTTAACGGATTACAAGTAAAATTCTCTTATGCAATTACCTGCCATAAATCGCAAGGAGGACAATGGAATACCGTTTTTATAGAACAGCCATTTCTTCCAAACGGCATTGATACAGATTATATCAGATGGCTTTATACTGCCATGACACGTGCTAAAAATAAGCTGTATTTGATAGGATTTAAAGACGAGAGTTTTGAGGAATAGTTTTTTTTCGCCACGAATTTCACGAATTAGCACGAATTTTTTAGGTTTTACAAATTAGCGTAATTCGTGAAATTCGTGGCAAAAAAATATTTTCACGTTTATTTCTTCAAATTATAAGCATATAAATAACCGTCTGCACTTCCGTAAAAAATAACATTGTTATTAATAAACGGAGAAGAAACAATTGGTCCTAATTTGTAGAATTCATCCATTACTTTTTTGTTTTCGGCATAAATGGACAAGTCAGCTTGTTTGGCTACGAATCCAAAATCTAAATGATTGTTGTTGAGAATAGTTCCTGCATATTTATTTCTGTTTTCTGTTGAAATAGTATTCGATTCTTTTCCATCAGAAAGAAGATTTAAGTCAAAGAAATTACCAGTAAAATCACCAAAATAAATTGTGTTTCCAGCAATTGCTGGAGAAGAATATACATATCCATTTCCTTTAAAACGGTATTTTTCTTTTCCCGTTTTTGCGTCCAAAGCCAATAAAGCATACGTGTCTGAAGTTCCCACGTAAACAGTATTGTCTTTAACAACAGCCGAACTTAAAATCCATGAATTTTCAGCATTATATTTCCAGATTACTTTTCCTGTACTAGTATCAAGCGCAAAGAAATAAGGATCTCTTGCGCCAAAATAAACTACGCCATCAGAAACTGCTGCAGAAGCTTGAATTCCGGTAAAGCCAGTTTTAATTTCGGTAGAAAACTTCCATTTTTCTTTTCCTGTTTTTGCATCTAAAGCGTAGAAAATACCATCCCAACCACCAAAATAAACCGTGTTTTTGTCTAAAACAGGAGTGCTGTGTATGGCAGCTTTTGTTTCGAAAGTCCATTTTAAATTTCCATTTTTAGCATCAACCGCGTACATGTTTCCATCGCTGCTTCCAAAAATTGTCAATGCCGATTTATTGTCTAGGTAAATAACAGGTGTCGAAAGATAAAAATCCCATAAGTCAGCCATTAGTAAATCGCTTGGTTTCATTCCCCACATTCCGATTTCGCTGTACCAATGTTCACCTTTGGTTTTAAAGCGCCAGATTTCTTTTCCTGTTTTGGAGTTTAAAGCGTAATAATAGTCGTCAAAACTTCCGAAATAAACAATATCGTTATAAATACTGGCAGAACTATGAACTGCGCCGTTGGTTTTAAATTTCCATTTTAAATTTCCTGATTTTTCGTCAATGGCATAAAAATAACCATCTTCACTACCAATATAAACAATTCCGTTTTGTACAATTGGAGAAGAAAAGATTTTGCCTTCAGTCTTGAATTTCCATTTTAAATCTTGAATAGGTTGATATCCTTTTCCTGAAAAAATGCGATTAGAAAATGCATTTATAATATTAGAATTGCTGGTTTGAGAAAAAGTATTGGAGCTTAGAATTAAAAAGAAAAAGAGCAGGAGTGGAGTAAAGTTTCTTTTCATGTTTTTCTCATAAAAGTAAAAATATTATAAGAGATTAAAATGCAGTACGTTAAGAAATATGTTATAAATATATTTTTGAAAGCTCTTGGTGTATAGTATATTTGTTTTTGTATGGAAATAGTAAACGAAAACATCAAAGTTTATCAAACATCTCAAAAAGGAAAATTAATTCCGCTTGGGATTATCGGGTTACTGATAATTTTATTTTTTGCATTTAACGGATTTCTAGTTGTAGTACTTTTTACGTCTGTATTTTTTTTAGCCATTGGAATTATCATGGTGGTAGCATCAATTGAATTGAAAATAAAAATTGATCCCGATAAAGAACTTGTGACTATAGAAAAAATAAATTTTTTAGGAAATGTAATTGAAATAAAAACATTTTTGTTGAGTCGTTATCATTTTTCAATTACTACTAGAGAAACTTATAAGCATAGAAGAATACGTTGTTTTGCATTTAGAGATACCAATTATAAAGGCGGAGAACTGTATTATAATGAGTATTTTTATACTGACGAATATCCTGTTAATGCATTTCCTAAAAGAATAGTCAAATTAATAGAAAGTGATATTCTAAAAATACAAGATAAAAATGTTGTTTTGTCTGATGAATTTAAAATGAAAAAAGAAATATAAAAATGAAAATAATAGCTGTAATTCCGGCACGATATGCTTCAACTCGTTTTCCTGCTAAGTTAATGCAGGATTTAGGAGGGAAAACTGTGATTTTAAGAACGTACGAAGCAGCAGTTTCGACACAATTGTTCGATGATGTTTTTGTAGTAACCGATTCTGATTTGATTTTTGATGAAATTGTTTCTAATGGCGGAAAAGCGATTATGAGCATCAAAGAACACGAATCTGGAAGTGATAGAATCGCTGAGGCAATTGCTAATCTTGATGTTGATATTGTGGTAAATGTGCAAGGTGACGAACCTTTTACAGAAGCTGGACCTTTAGAACAGGTTTTGTCGGTTTTTAAAAACGATGGAGATAAAAAAATTGATTTAGCTTCGCTAATGCGCGAAATCACAGATGAAGAAGAAATCAATAATGCGAATAATGTGAAAGTTGTGGTAGATCAATCGCAGTTTGCTTTGTATTTTTCTCGTTCAGTAATTCCGTATCCGAGAGAAAAAAATGTTGGCGTGAGATACTTTCAACATATCGGAGTTTACGCTTTTAGAAAACAAGCATTATTAGACTTTTACAGCCTTCCAATGAAATCTTTAGAGGCTTCTGAGAAGTTAGAGCAATTACGCTATTTAGAATTCGGAAAACGCATTAAAATGGTAGAAACGAATCATGTTGGAATCGGAATTGATACGGCTGAAGATTTGGAAAGAGCGAGAGCTATGCTGAGAGATCTTTAGATAATTGTTAATGGTTAATGATTAATTGTTAATGATTAATTGTTAATGGTTAATGGTTGATTCTTGATTGTTGAATTGTAAACGAGAACTTTGTCAAAGTTTCAAACTTTGACAAAGTTTTGCGCTAAGAATATCACACAATCTTGTCATTTCGACGAAGGAGAAATCACACGCGGGATTCCGCAATGAGAAGAGAAAATCTTTGTCGAGTTTCTAGTGTGATTTCTCGTTCCTCAAAATGACAAACTAGATGAAAATAAAAAACGCTCCTGAAAAGGAGCGTTTTTTATATGTAAAAATCTAAAATCTTGTATATAAAGCAGGATATTTAGAAGGATTTACTTCATGCATCATGTCGTAAATTTTCTCGTAGATATCTTCAGCTGAAGGTTTAGAGAAATAATCGCCATCAGTTCCGTAAGCAGGTCTGTGTGCTTTTGCTGCTAGAGTCTGAGGTTTGCTATCTAAATGTTTGTAAGCATCTTGCTCTTCTAAAATCTGTTGTAAAATGAAAGCTGAAGCTCCACCAGGAACGTCTTCATCAATTACTAAAAGACGATTTGTTTTAGCGATACTTTTTACAATGTCTTTGCTAACGTCAAACGGAAGTAAAGATTGAATATCGATAACTTCGCATTCAATTCCTTTTTCTGCCAATTCATTAGCGGCTTGCATAACCAATCTTAGAGTCGATCCGTAAGAAACCAAAGTAATATCAGAACCTTCTCTTAAAGTTTCAACCACTCCAATTGGAGTTTTGAATTCACCAAAATTAAGAGGCGTTTTTTCTTTTAAACGGTACCCGTTCAAACATTCGATAACCAAAGCAGGTTCGTCGCATTCTAACAAAGTGTTGTAAAAACCAGCAGCTTGTGTCATGTCTCTTGGAACCAAAACGTGAATTCCACGAATTGCATTAATAATCATTCCCATTGGAGAACCAGAATGCCAGATTCCTTCCAAACGGTGACCACGAGTTCTAATGATTAGCGGTGCTTTTTGTTTTCCAACCGTTCTATATTGTAATGTAGCTAAATCGTCACTCATGATCTGAATAGCGTACAGTAAATAATCTAAATATTGAATTTCAGCAATAGGGCGTAAACCTCTCAAAGCCATTCCGATTCCTTGACCAATAATAGTCGCTTCACGAATTCCGACATCGGCAACACGAAGTTCACCGTATTTTTCTTGCATTCCTTCTAAACCTTGATTTACGTCTCCGATGTTTCCAACATCTTCACCGAAAATTAAAGTTTCAGGATATTTTGCAAATAAAGCATCAAAGTTATCACGCAAAATCATTCTTCCGTCCAAATCTGGTTTTGCATTTTCTGCATATTTAGGAAGAACTTTTTGTACTGAAAATATATTTTGAGCAGATTCAGAATGTTGATTGCTGCTGAATTTCTCTTGAGTTTCGTTTAAGAATTTTGTAATCCAATTTGATAATTGAACCTTACTGTTTGGTACCTCAATAAAACGAAGAATCTTTCTAGCATAAACTAATAATTCCTTTTTTAAAGGCGCTTTAATTGCAGCTAATTCAGAAATTAATTTTTTGATTCTCTCTTTATGGTTGATGCTTGCTTCAGCAATTTGCTCCAATAAAGCTAAAAGATTTTTCTGGTCTTCAATAATCGGATTTATAAAAGCATTCCAAGCGTCTTTTTTAGCTTCTAGAACTTCTTTCTTTAATTGGAAATCAAGTTCTGATAATTCTTCTGGAGAAGCAATATTAATTGCAATCATCCATAAACGCATTTGACGAATACAATCAAAATCTCTTTCCCAAGCCAATCTTTCTGCACTTTTGTAACGTTCGTGAGAACCAGAAGTAGAGTGACCTTGAGGTTGTGTCAATTCGTTTACGTGAATTAAAACAGGAATATGTTCTTGGCGTGCAATTGCTCCAGCTCTTTCGTATGTCGAAACCAATTCGGCATAATCCCAGCCTTTCACTCTAAAGATTTCGTAACCTTTAGAATCTTCATCGCGTTGGTATCCTTTTAAAATCTCAGAGATATTTTCTTTTGTAGTCTGATGTTTAGCATGAACCGAAATTCCGTATTCATCATCCCAAACACTCATTACCATAGGAACTTGAAGAACTCCTGCAGCATTTATTGTTTCAAAAAACAAACCTTCAGAAGTACTTGCGTTACCAATAGTTCCCCAAGCAACTTCATTTCCATTAACAGAAAATTTGTCTTTAATTGTGATTCCGTCAACTTCTCTGTATATTTTTGATGCTTGAGCTAAACCTAATAATCTAGGCATTTGCCCTGCAGTTGGTGATATATCCGAACTAGAATTTTTTTGTTTGGTTAAGTCTTTCCAAGAACCATCTTCGTTTAAACTGTGCGTTACAAAGTGTCCGCCCATTTGTCTTCCCGCAGACATCGGATCAAAAGCTAAATCGGTATGACCATATAGACCAGCAAAAAACTGTTTTGCATTCAATTCACCGATAGCCATCATAAAAGTTTGATCGCGATAGTATCCAGAACGGAAATCTCCGTTTTTAAAAGCTTTGGCCATTGCTAGCTGCGGAACTTCTTTTCCGTCGCCAAAAATTCCAAATTTTGCCTTTCCTGTTAATACTTCTTTTCGACCTAAAAGACTACATTCACGGCTTGTTACAGCAATTCTATAGTCATTCAATACCTCAGTTTTGAAATCTTCAAATGTCAGTGTAGTATTGGTTTTTTCTTTTATCATAATCTTGTAGGGTCATGTTATTATGTCGCGAAATTACTTAAAAACAATCAATAATCATAATTCTTTGAACTAAATATAATTTAATTATTTTTATTCAAAATCGTAAACTACGTATTTTAATTGTTTAATTTTTATGTAAAATTTAATTTTATTGATAATTTCGCAAGTTTTTGTTTAAAATTCATTTGATTAAAACCATTTTCGAGTGAAAAGAGTAACTAATGTTTTTGGTGAGAAAGTAATTATAAATCGTATTTTTTCATTGTATTTAGGTTGTGCTATTTCCCATCCATTATTAGAGTAAACAGGAAAATAAAGTTCAAAATAATCTGGAACCAAGTTTAAACGGACTCCCGAATCGTAAGCAAAGAATTCGCTTTGATGCTTGTTTTTCAAGAAACCAATGTCGCCGTAAAGCTCTACCCAGTTCCATATTGCGTAGCTCGCATTTAAAGTAGTTATCCATTGATTGGCGTATGCAGGTTCTAGTTGCGATTTGAAACCACCTTCGGCAATAACATACTGTTGGCTAAAAAAACCGGTGCTTTCAGATCTTCCGAATAAATTATAATCGAATAAATAATCAGTTGGGCGGTCTAAACCAAAACTAAAATAATCGGAGTTTGTTGTGTTGTACAAGAAACTTCCTGCGTATAATCTTAAATTTAACTTTTTATTGTTTTCAAACAGCCTTCTGTATTCTACTTCTCCAGACATTTTTCCGAATCCGCTAGAAAACTGCAGATCGGTCATAAAACTAAAGTGATTAATTAATTCTGTTTTAGTGTTTCCATAACGGGCATTAAAAATAGAATAATTAGGTTGTGAGTTATCTGTTATATAAGCACTTTCTTCACGATTTACAATAACCTGACGTGCTAGAATATACTGTTTTCTGTTGTCTCTAAAATCTTTTTCGCGAATGCGAAGCTGCACCATCGGATTTAATTTCAAATAAGTGGCATCTGGAGCATAATGGTAATAATTTTGACTGATAGAATAGCGAACATTGTATAAAGTACTGTTCCTATAATTCTGATTCCATGAAAAAGCTGACGAACCAGAAATTGTACCTGCTTTAATAGAATAAGCGGGGTTAACATCAAAATTAAAAGGTTTGTCTAAAATGGTCTTATTATGAAAACGAATTCCAGGTGTTATACCATCATAATAGTTGTAATTTAATGTCGGAACATATAAAATCTGATTATGGTCTGGGTCTTCTAAATCTTTTGAAAAATTAAATTTTAAAGGACGATTTAGAGAAACATGTTTTAAAGATCTCCAATTGTTTCTTTGGTTATATTCTGGAACTTCATTGTCATAATTAATTACAATTTTGTCTGCATTTTTTCGGCTAAGCTCATAAACAGAATCTTTGGTTTTGGGCTCAATCCATTTTTTAAAAACAACTTCTTTCTTTTTAATTCCGTAAATCGGAATAGGAGCATAGATTCCAGTTTTATTTTTAATAGAAAATTTTATGCTGTCTGCTGTTCTTGAAACATGAGAAAATTTATAATCGATAATATCTCTTGAATCGATAATGGTTTTAAAGAACCAATCAATATTTTTTGGACTTTTTTGAGTTAATATTTTTTCAAAATCATAACGATTCGATTGACCGAATTGATTTAAGTAGTAAAATTCTTTTATGCTTTTTGGAACAATATCATGATTAAGATAATCATCTAAATAACTCAAGCTTAAACCAGCACGATATTTACTGGCAATTTGTTCGTTAAATTTGATTAGCGTGTTTTTAGGATCGCCCAACGGCTGATCCAAGTTTTTACGGGCCATTAACATATAGTAATAGCTGTATTGCTCGTTAAAAGTTAGATTTGTAATGTTATAACTTTTAAAGAGTTTCATGTCTGAAAGTTTTCCCAGCATTTTTTCGTCCCGATGATGTTCTTCCATATAATTCATCATGGTATAAATCTGGATAGCGTCATAAACCCAGTTGTCTTTTCTTGGGTCTAAACGAAGACTGTTTTTGAGATAATTGTTTAAAAAAGTCTTTAAAAACTGAATCTCAAACATAAAATCATCCTGAAAAGGACTAATAAATGAAGGCAGTTGATTTAAACCGTAAAACGGATTTCTGTCATAATCGATTTGAGAAACGGTTATTTTTTCATGCGGATATTTCCCAATAACCTTTTCAGCATAAGAAACCACTCGGTTAATTATAATAGCTCTCTGAAATTCGTCTATTTTTTTGTTTTTTAAATTGGTTTCAACAAGTAAAGAGCCATTATCATACGTTCTAAAGCTATTTTGTTTCTCGATATAAAGGCTGAAATCAGTTCTGTTTCTCCCAGAAAAAGAGTAAATGCTATAGGTTTGATTGGTCGTGTCTTTTGAAATCGAATTCAAATCGGTTGTAATAGAATATTGGTTCGGAATTTTAATTTCGACTTCGTAATCGCTCACCGTATTTGCAATATCATCTAAATTAAAATTGTTGTATTTTACAAAAAGACCATTTTCAAAACGAGCAGGACTTAAAAACCAGTTTCTTAAAGCCATTCCTCCATTTTGATCAAAACCAAAACGGGTGAATTTATCGTTTGGTATCTTTACAATGTAATTAAGATGCAGATCAATTTTTTCGTTAGGAAGAAGTTTACGATCCAGTTTAACAACAATATAATCAGGATTCTGAGCGCTTCTTTCCCATTCCAGAGCCGAAAAATTAGTTTCGGTTAAATTAATGATTGTTGTTTTTCCTCTGTCGATGGCTTTAGCCAAATGGAAACCTCTATAAAATTCATCCGAAAAACGTTTTGCCAAAGGCGTGTTTTTGTCAGCAAAAGCATTGTTCCAATCGTTTAGAACAATTGTAGTAAGCGTATCATTTGTGGTATTATGATACGTGATATCTTGTTTTACATTTAGTGTTTTAAGCTCAAGATTCACCGCCACTTCCATCTTCGAGAGATGTTGTGCTGTTAGTTTTATCGAAAATGATAAAGCTAAAAAGAGGCAAATAATTTTATAAAGTGCTTTCAAATAATGGCTTAAAAAATTATGAGATATACTTAAGTTACTGACATATTATGGCTTCGGATTTTTGTAAAAATAAGATAAAAAAAGCTGTTTAAAAAACAGCTTTCAATTTTTATGTATTTGTAGTATAATTAACCATATAAGTGATATAAGTGCAATGCTTAGAATAATCCTTTATATGGTTTGAAAATTAGAAATTCGGACTTAAATCGTATTTTTTGTAGAATTTATCCAATGCTTCTACAACTTCGTCTTCTGTATCTACGATTTTAAATAAATTTAAATCTTCTGGGCTAACCGTATGCATTTTTTCAACCAAAACAGTTTTAACCCATTCGATTAATCCAGACCAGAATTCAACTCCAACCAAAATAATTGGGAATTTTCCAATTTTTTTAGTTTGAATTAAAGTGATAGCTTCAAACATCTCGTCTAAAGTTCCGAAACCACCTGGCATAACCACAAAACCTTGCGAATACTTTACGAACATTACTTTTCTCACAAAGAAATAATCGAAATTCAAGTTTTTATCGTGATCAATATACGGGTTGAAATGCTGCTCAAACGGAAGCTCAATATTCAAACCAACAGAAGTTCCACCACCTAAATGTGCTCCTTTATTCCCAGCTTCCATAATTCCGGGACCACCTCCTGTAATCACACCGTAACCTGCTTTACTAATTTTGTAAGCAATTTTTTCAGCCAATAAATAGTACTTATCATCTGGTTTTGTTCTTGCAGATCCAAAAATAGAAACACACGGACCAATACGCCCCATTGCTTCATAACCATTTACAAACTCAGACATAATTTTAAAAATTGCCCAGCTGTCATTGGTTTTAATCTCATTCCACGTTCTTTGTTTCAAACGATCCTGAATTACTTTATCTTCATCATTATCAAAATCTTCTAATCTCATTTTAGGTATTTTAATTTGTTATTTTACTTATGTCTTTTGTTTTAATGAGCGGAATAAAAGGAGCTGATTCCTGCTGTCCGCTGTATCTTTTGTGGTTTCGTTAGAAAAACGAGAGGACAAAAGGATGCCGCTCCCATCAGGGCTAGGGCAATTGGTTTCAAATAAACAATAGGTTTAATTGAAAGATCTTTCTTTAAAACTTTGAATATTTCAAAAAAAGCGGACACTAAATTAACGCTTTTTTCTAGAATTGTTACAGAAAACACGAATTATAATCCAAAAGTAATCTTATGATAATAATCAAATAAAGGTTTTTGATTCATTATCAAGTATATAGTTCGTAAAAATCTTTTTGGGTTAGAAATGTAATCTTTGTCAAAGTTTTAAACTTTGACAAAGATTGTTATATGTAGCAAACCTATCAGGTTTCGCTTACTCTAATTCCTTTTTCAAAAACTTAGCTGTATAGCTTTTTTTATTCTTCGCTACTTCTTCTGGAGTTCCTTTAGCAACCAATTGTCCGCCGCCTTTTCCGCCTTCAGGACCAATGTCAATAATATAATCCGCAAGTTTTATAACGTCCATATTGTGTTCGATAACTAGAATCGTATTTCCTTTATCAACCAATTTATTGATTACTTCCATCAAAACACGAATGTCTTCAAAATGTAATCCTGTTGTTGGCTCATCTAAAATATAAAATGTATTTCCAGTATCTTTTTTAGACAATTCTCCTGCTAGTTTAATACGTTGTGCTTCTCCACCAGAAAGCGTGGTGCTTTGCTGACCAAGTGTAATATACCCTAAACCAACATCTTGAATCGTTTTGATTTTTCTGTAAATCTTCGGAATATTTTCAAAGAAAGGAACTGCTTCATCAACCGTCATATCCAAAACATCCGAAATAGATTTTCCTTTGTATCGAATTTCTAAAGTTTCTCTATTGAAACGTTTTCCTTGACACGTTTCGCATTCTACATAAACGTCTGGTAAAAAGTTCATTTCGATAGTTCTTACACCAGAACCTTCGCAGGTTTCACAGCGTCCGCCTTTTACATTAAAGCTGAAACGTCCTGCTTTATAACCGCGAATCATACTTTCAGAAGTCATGGTAAATAGATTTCTGATTTCGGTGAAAACCTCTGTATAAGTTGCAGGATTCGAACGTGGTGTTCTACCAATCGGACTTTGGTCAATATCTATTACTTTGTCTATATGTTCTAAACCTTCAATCTTTTTATAAGGTTGCGGTTTTTTCACGCCATTAAAATAATAAGCATTCAGAATAGGATAAAGCGTTTCATTAATCAAAGTCGATTTTCCACTTCCAGAAACTCCCGTAACACAAGTCATCTGACCTAACGGAATTTCAATTGAAACGTTTTTAAGGTTATTTCCTGTTGCTCCAGTTAATTTCAAGAATTTACCGTTTCCTTTTCTTCTTTCTTTCGGAATGTCAAATTTCATTTTACCATTCAGATATTGAGCGGTAATAGTATTTGAAGCTAATGTTTCTTTTGGAGTTCCAGTACTTATGATTTGTCCACCGTATTTTCCAGCTTTTGGTCCAATATCAATTACATAATCGGCAGTTTCGATCATGTCTTTGTCATGTTCTACGACAATTACAGAGTTTCCAATATCACGTAATTGCTCCAATGATTGAATCAGTTTTTCGTTGTCTCTTTGGTGCAAACCAATACTTGGCTCGTCCAAAATATATAAAACACCAACTAATTGCGAACCAATTTGTGTTGCTAGACGAATGCGTTGCGCTTCACCACCAGAAAGCGATTTTGAACTTCGGCTTAAAGCCAAATAATTCAAACCAACATTCATCAAAAAGTTCAAACGATCTTTAATTTCTTTTACAACTTCAGAAGCAATTAAAAGCTGTTTGTCTGTTAAATGATTTTCTAAATCTAAAAACCACGCTGTCAAATCTGAAATATCCATATCACACAATTCGGTGATATTTTTTCCATTTACTCTAAAAAATAAAGCTTCTTTTTTAAGACGAGACCCATCGCAAACCGGGCAATTAATTTCATCCATGAAATCTTTTGCCCAACGTTTTATACTCGTTGTAGCACTCTCGTCATATTGATTTTTAATAAAATTAGAAATTCCTTCAAAATCAATTTTATATTCTCTTGTTACACCAAGATCTTTAGAATTGATAGAAAATTTATCTTTTCCTCCATACAAAATCATCGTCATGGCTTCTTCAGGAATTTTCTCAATCGGATCTGTTATTTTAAATCCGAATTTTTCTCCAATGGTTTCCAATTGCTTGAAAATCCAAGAAGATTTATATTCGCCAAGAGGTGCAAAACCTCCAGCTTTAATCGATAATTTAGGATTTGGAATAATCTTTTTAACGTTGATTTCGTGAACAGTTCCCAATCCGTTACAGTGCGGGCAAGCTCCTTTTGGAGAGTTGAACGAAAACAAATTCGGTTCTGGATTCTGATACGATATTCCTGTTGAAGGACACATTAAATTTCTACTGAAATAACGCACTTCATTAGAATCTTGATCTAAAATCATTAAAACATCTTCACCATGATGCATGGCTGTATTAATGCTTTCAGACAATCTTTTTTGAGTGTCAGGATTGTCTTCAATCACCATTCTGTCTACAACAATCTCAATATCGTGAGTTTTATAACGATCTAATTTCATTCCAGCAACCAAATCTTGAACCTCTCCGTTTACACGAACTTTCAAGAATCCTTGTTTAGTGATTTGTTGAAATAACTCAGCGTAATGACCTTTTCTAGCTTTAATAACTGGCGCTAGAATATTAATGCGTTTTCCGTTATAATCCTGAATAATCAAATCTTTAATTTGCTCATCAGAATACGAAACCATTTTTTCGCCCGTGTTGTAACTGTAAGCATCAGCACCACGCGCGTATAAAAGCCTTAAGAAATCGTATATTTCAGTAATCGTACCAACCGTAGAACGTGGACTTTTGCTTGTTGTTTTTTGTTCAATTGCAATAACAGGCGAGAGTCCGTCGATTTTATCAACGTCTGGACGTTCTAATCCACCAAGAAATTGCCTTGCATACGCCGAAAAAGTTTCGACATAACGGCGCTGTCCTTCAGCATAAATCGTGTCAAACGCCAAAGAAGATTTTCCCGAACCAGATAAACCAGTAATAACCACCAGTTTCTCACGCGGAATTGATATATCAATGTTTTTTAGATTGTGAACTCTTGCACCAAGAACTTCTATAGTATTGTCTTTATCTAACATAATTTTGAGCAAAAACGCAAAGTTACCACTTTGATTTGTTCTTTTAGTGCTCGATAGCAAAAGTTTATGTTACAATTAGTAACAAAAAACGCTAATCATAAATTAGCGTTTTCTTTTTCGGGTTGCCATATAGTTTTCAATAGCTTCTTTGGTGGTATACCAATTTCGGCCTTCTTTGTAAGCATCAATTTTTCCGGTACGAGCCAATAAGCTTACATATTCTTGACCGTAAGGAGTATCAGGTTCGCTAACAATATTTTGAATAGATTGGTAATCGTAACTACTTCCTGGCATTGCTCCTAAATAAATATTAAGCGTTCGCTCAAGTGCCTGACACATCAAAAGCGTTAATTTTTGATAGTTGCCATTGTTAGCCTGATTAAGCGCTTCATAATATTTTTTCCTGTCATTTTTTAAAATAATAGCAGGCGGAAAACCACAACGCATTAGCAATAAATTCATACTCAAGCGAACAGTACGGCCATTGCTATCAAAAAAAGGATGAATCCAAACTAATTTATGGTGGTAAACTGTTGCAAGTTCAATATCATTTAAACCTAATGGATTTGTATTAATAAAATCAATCAATTCATCTAGATAATTTGAGACTTTATTGGCATTTGGTGGCATAAAATTGGCTCCGGAAATTCTAACGCCTCCGTTACGAATTCTTCCAGCAAAATCTTCTTCAATAGAGCGCATTACCAAGCCATGAAGAGATAGAATATCTATGCTTCTTAGTTTGTAATTTTCATCAACAATAGAGTAGAGGTAATCAATCGCTTTGTCATGATTATGTGTTTCAAAATGTTCGCGAAGTGATTTCCCTTTTATAGTAATTCCTTCTTTAATAACCATTTGGGTTTCTCTCAAGGTAAGGGTATTTCCTTCAATACTATTAGAATTATAAGTCCATTCTAATGCAAGGCTTTCTCGTATTTTGTTCAAAGCAATATTGGGCAAAGGTCTGCTATTTTGCAGTTCTTGCCTTTTTTGATACAATCTATCAAAGGTTGATTCAAATTCTGGTCTGTATGTTAAATCGATGTTCCACATAATGCAGACAAAGGTATGTCTTAATATCGGATAAATAAAATTTTTAACTTATCCGATATTAAGCTTATTCAATCGTCATAGAACGAAGTTTTGTTCTATAAGCTTCAAGAGCTATTGATTTAGAAATAAAACCATAATATTTTCCGTCTCTTAAAACAGGTAGAAATGCTGATTTTGAAGTTTCAAATTTCTTCATAACAATCTCCATACTATCGAGAGTTGAAATTGTGGTCAAAGGTACTTTCATAACATCTCTAATATGCGTGTATTTTACACGGTAGGCGTTGAAGATAATTTCGCGAATGTCATTAAAATGAACAACACCAATTAAATCTTTATCATGATTGACAACAGCAAAAACTACTTGGTTAGAATGCGAAATTAGATCAACTAATTTACTTAAGTTTTCATCTGGATGAACGGTTAAATAATCGCACTGAATGATAGTGTCGATTTCTAAAGTCGATAAAATATTAGAATCTTTATTGCTGGTAAAAGCATGTCCTTTTTTGGCTAAACCTTTTACGTCAAGCGAATACTTCTCGTAACGTTTAGAAATGGCAAAACTGATTGAAGAAACAATCATAAGCGGAATCATTAACCCGTAACCTCCAGTAATTTCTGCAATTAAGAAGATTGCAGTAAGCGGAGCGTGAAATAAACCGCTCAAGATTCCCGCCATTCCGACCATTGTGAAATTACTAATTGGAAGTTTTGATAAACCAATAAGTGTTATAAGTTTAGAAAAGAAATAACCTAAGTAGGATCCTAAAAATAGAGAAGGAGCAAAGTTTCCTCCATTTCCACCGCTTCCGATTGTTAATCCAGAAGCAAAAACTTTAACCATTGCTGTTGCGCCAACAAACAAAAGTAAAACCCAATGATTGTTTCTAAAATCGGCAAAGAGAGTATTGTCTAACAATTTCCCCGGATCTGTTTCCGAAAGTATTTTAATACTTTCGTAACCTTCGCCAAATAGTGTTGGAAAAATAAAAATCAATAAAGCCAATAAAGATGAACCGATTAAGGCTTTTTTGTACGGGTTTATTTGTTGTTTGGCAAAATAATGCTCAACTTTTTGGAAATTTCTAGAGTAATAAATAGCAACTAATCCAGTAATAACTCCTAAAATAACATAAAATGGGATATTATGATAATCGAATGTTTCTTGTTTTTTGAAACTCAATAAAATGCTTTCGTCTAAGACAATGGCAGAAACCAATGCACCTGTAGCAGCAGAAATCATAATAGGTGTAAAGGCCGAAATGCTAACATCTACTAATAAAACTTCGATGGCAAAAAGAACTCCTGCAATTGGTGCGTTAAATGCGGCAGCAATTCCGGCAGCGACTCCACAACCAATTAATAAAGTTCGGTCTTTGTATTGCAGCTTATAATTTTGGGCGAAATTAGATCCAAAAGCAGCTCCTGTAATTACAATTGGGCTTTCTAAACCTGCAGAACCTCCTAAACCAACCGTTAAGGAACTGGTAACAATCTGTGCATACATTTGCTTTTTCGGAATAATACTTGCTTTTTTTGCAACTGCATACAGAATTTGTGAAGTTCCTTTTTGAATCGTTCCGTTAAGGACTTTTTTTACAACAAGAACTGTCAGTAAGATACCAATAATAGGCAAAATACTGTTAATGAAACTCAATTTTAAGATTCCGTTTATATAAGTTGCAAAAGAGAAAACGCTGTGTGCGAATGTTTTAAGTATGATTACAGCAAAGGCACATGAGATTCCTGTTAAAACACTGGATAAAAAAAGAAACTGTTTTGGAGTCATTAAGGATTGAGCCAAAGCAATTATACTTTCAAGTCGTCTGAAATATTTTTTTATCATTATGTTTTAAAATTAGCGATCTTACAAAATTAAATTATAATCTTCTTTAAAAAAAATAAAATCGAGAAACAATTAAAAACCAGACGCTGTATCATCTCCTCTAAAATCGGCTCCTGCTTCTAATTCTTTGTTAGGTAAAACCAAAATAGCATCTACTTTTCCTATAATTGGAGTTGGTTTTTCGTTGATAATGTAATGTTTAGCTTTTAGAGCATCAATAGTTTTGGTTTCAAAAGTATTTGGTTCAAAAGTAATTAAGTCCGGTAACCATTGATGGTGAAAACGTGGAGCATTTACAGCTTCCTGCATACTTAATTTATATTCGTAAACATTTAAAATCGTTTGTAAAACAGAAGTAATAATTGTTGATCCACCTGGAGTTCCGACAACCATAAAAAGTTTTCCGTCTTTCTCTACAATAGTTGGCGTCATCGAGCTTAACATACGCTTTTGCGGTGCAATGCTGTTGGCTTCATTTCCAACCAAACCAAACATATTTGGAGATCCTGGTTTAGCACTGAAATCGTCCATTTCGTTATTCAAAAAGAAACCTAATTCATCACAATAATATTTAGAACCGTAACCGTCATTTAAGGTTGTTGTAGCGGCAATTGCATTACCAAATTGGTCTACAATTGAGTAATGTGTCGTTTCTGTGCTTTCGGCATAGTTTACTTTTCCTTCTTTAATTTCGGTAGATAAAGTTGCTTTTTCAGGATTAAAACTTGCCATTCTTTCGCGCAGATAATTTTCATCTAATAATTCTTTCATCGGAATTTTTACAAAATCTGGATCGCCTAAAAAGTAGCTTCTGTCTGCATACGCTCTTCTTTCTGCTTCAACAATAACCTGAATTGCATCTGGCGTATTATGTCCCATTTTGGCTAAATCGTAAGGTTCAAGCATTTTTAAAATTTGAGCCAAACAAATTCCACCACTGCTTGGCGGAGCCATAGAAGTTATTTTTAAATCTTTATAAGTGAATTGAAGCGGTTTTCTCCATTTAGCTTCATATTTAGCCAAATCAGCCATGGTTATAATTCCGCCTTTTCCTTTAAGATATTCAACTAAGATTTTTGCAGTTTCGCCTTTGTAGAATTCGTTTCTTCCTTTTTTCTGAATTCTCCTTAAAGTCTTTGCCAACGCTGGATATTTTATAGTGTCATTTTCTTTGTAAGCTTTTGATGCTGGAGAATCTTCGCCGTTTATTTTTACAATGCTTTCGTGATAATCTTTTAAGCTTTTCTCTTGTTTTTTGGTCACAATAACGCCTCTTTCTGCTAAAGCAATTACAGGTTCAAGAATTTTAGAAATTGGCATTGTACCATACTTTTTATGAACAGCAAAAACACCCGCAATAGTTCCAGGAACACCAATAGCAAGTGCAGTTTGAGTACTTTTTCCTTTTATTACATTTCCTTCGCTATCCAAAAACATGTCTTTTGTGGCTGCCAACGGAGCTTTTTCTCGATAATCTAAAGAACCCACTTCGCCATTAGCTTTTCTATAAACCATAAATCCGCCGCCACCGATGTTTCCTGCAAACGGAAAAGCAACCGCAAGAGCCAATTCAGTTCCTACCATGGCATCAAAAGCATTTCCACCTTTTTTCATAATCTCAGCTCCAATTTTTGAAGCTTCTTCACGAGCAGAAACGACCATTGCTTTTGTAACGACCAATCCGGTTGGTTTTGAAAAGCCTTCTTGTGCAATGCTGCTATTGAGATATAAAAGTGCTATTAAAAGTGTAATTTTCTTCATGTGCATTAAATTAAATTGATTTAGAGCGTAAGCAGTTTTTGTTTTGCTTGCGCTCTCATTTCTTCAAAGAAAAGAGTGAATTCTTCTTCAAATTCATTATAAAATTCAATAAGTTCTTCAACGGCAAACTGCATTTGAGAAATATTTTTAGATCTTCTGTCCATTTGTGTTAAAATATGCTGAATTCCTTCAGTTGTACGATAACTTACAAGCCAGTTTCTTTCAATCATATAAGGCATTAAACCTTGTGTTTTCTCAGTTAAAATATCATAATTATCATGTAGGGAATGATAAAACCGTTTTACGAAAAGTTCTAGTTTTTCATCGGAATATTGTGTCCAGTTTTTGGCTAGAAAATGATCGTAAACAATATCTACGATAACTCCTGCATAATGATGGTATCTATCATGAAGGCGTTTGGTGCTGGTTCTAAAAATATCGTGAGAATCGGTATAGGTATCTATGAATCGATGCAGCAAAATTCCTTTTTGTACATCTTCGGGAAAATGCTCAAATTGTTTTCCGCGAATTCCGTCAGCCATAAAATTCCCTATTTTAATTAGATCATTTTCTCCAGAAAGGTATATGTGGGCTAAGAAATTCATTTTTTTTTAATTGCCAAGAACCTTAAAAGCTAAGATTTTGCGTTATTGTAGTAAATGTATAAAAACTTTTTTAAATCATTTTGTTATAAAAATGCCGAGATATAAGTGGTTTCTTATAGGTTAAATTTAAAGTCTTAGAAACTTAGCGCCTTAGTAACTCGGTAACTTTTTTATTTAAAGTTGCTAAGGTTCTAAGATACTAAGTCACTAAGTTTTTTGTTTAAGTGCTATTTGTAGGGCTTGTACGATTTAGTTTATTACTATTTATATAGGTACAATAATAATAGATTCTTAATATTTGGTCAATTAAGCGTGTTTTTTTTGTAGCTTTTTTCTTAGTGATTGGAGAAACTTAGAACCTTAGCAACTTAGTATCTCAGCAACTTTTTTATATTTGTAAAAAAATAACCCTAACTCACAAAAATGACTCTAATAAAATCTATTTCTGGAATCCGTGGAACGATCGGAGGAAAAGTGGGAGATAATCTAACTCCTGTTGATGCAGTGAAATTTGCGTCGGCGTACGGAACTTTCTTAAAAAATAATATTGCAAAAGATAAATTGACTGTGGTTATTGGCCGTGATGCTAGAATTTCTGGACCAATGATTCATAATTTAGTAGTGAATACTTTAATTGGTTTAGGAATCGATGTTATCGATCTTGGACTTTCTACAACGCCAACTGTTGAAGTGGCTGTTCCGTTAGAAAAAGCGGATGGTGGAATTATTTTAACGGCATCTCACAATCCAAAACAATGGAATGCTTTAAAATTATTAAATGCAAAAGGAGAATTTTTAAGCGGTGCAGACGGAGCAAAAATTCTTGAAATTGCAGAAGCAGAAGCTTTCGATTTTTCTGATGTAGATAGTTTAGGCGAAGTTATTTCTAACGACGCTTATATGGATATTCATATCGACGAAGTATTAAACTTGCCATTGGTTGATATCGAAGCGGTTAAAGAAGCTAAATTTAAAGTGGTTGTTGATGGTGTAAATTCATCTGGAGGAATTATTATTCCGAAACTTCTAAAATTAATGGGGGTTGAAGTAGTAGAATTGTACTGCGAACCAAACGGGCATTTCCCTCATAACCCAGAACCTTTAAAAGAGCATTTAACTGATATTTCTGAGCTTGTTGTAAAGGAAAAAGCAGATTTTGGAATCGTAGTTGATCCAGATGTTGATCGTTTGGCTTTTATTAGTGAAGACGGAGAAATGTTTGGTGAAGAATATACTTTGGTAGCTTGCGCAGATTACGTTTTGAGCAAAACTCCAGGAAATACAGTTTCGAATATGTCATCTTCTCGTGCTTTAAGAGATGTTACAAAAGCGCACGGTGGAAGCTACGAAGCAAGTGCAGTAGGAGAGGTGAACGTTGTCGAATTAATGAAGAAAAACAACGCTATTATTGGCGGTGAAGGAAACGGTGGAATTATCTATCCAGAATTGCACTATGGAAGAGATAGTCTGGTAGGTGTTGCTTTATTCTTAACGCATTTGGCAAACAAAAAAATGCCAGTTTCTGCATTGAGAGCTTCTTACCCAGAATATTACATGAGCAAAAACAAAATTGAATTGACACCACAAATTGATGTCGATGCAATTTTAACTCAAATGACAGAGAAATATAAAAACGAAGATATCTCAACGATTGACGGTGTAAAAATTGATTTTGCTACAGAATGGGTTCATTTAAGAAAATCAAACACAGAACCAATTATTCGTATTTATACTGAAGCACCTTCTCAAGATGCTGCGGATAAATTGGCACTTCGAATTATTGATGAAATTAAAGTAATTGCTGGAATTTAATATTTCAGTTTTTGAAATAAAAAAGCCTCTTTTGAAATTTCGAAAGAGGCTTTTTTCTATTTTGAGGAATCTTAGTTTTTAATGATTTTAATTGATTTTTTAATGTTTCCGTATTCAGCGTTGACGATGTAAACTCCTTTTGCAAGTTTTTCTCCAATTTTAATATCTTCATTCGTAAAATAGTCAGAAGAAGTAAAACAAACATCTCCTTTCATATCAATTATTTTAATGGTTAAAGGTTCTGTTGTATTCGATTTAATATGCAACGTTGCCTGCGTTTTTACAGGATTTGGATAAATAGTAAAATTGTCTTTTTCCACCTCGTTCTCATTTACACCAAGATTGGCAACAGCAACATCGATAAAATTAAAGTTGAAATCTGTTGATTTAAATTTTATTTTCAGATAAACTTCGCCTTTGGGCAAATAAACGCCATTTACAATTTTATTCGAAAAAGTCTGCCAGCCTCCAGTTGCTGGAAAAGTTTCGTTGGTTTTTACCACAACATCGTTTACGAGAATATCAAATTTTCCATCTAAAACAGGAGAAGCAACTCTAAAAGTAAAATTGTACGTTCCTGCATTAGCAACAGTGAGCATAAATTCGTTCCAATCTCCATCGTTTATAAAACAAACGTTTTGGCCTGTATTTGAGTCTGTCGTTGTTTGTAAACCTGTTCCTTTTCGTCTGTAATGTTTATTGGCTGTCACACGACCAGGAACGTTGATTTTTTTTGATGTATAAGGAACATTAATATATTCGGTTCCAAATGGTCTTAAAACGCCGCTTGTAGAACTTAATAATTGCCCTTCTAACATATCTATCCAATTTGGATCGACTCTGGCAGAAAACCACGAATAGCGAAAGATATCTGGATCGTTTTCATAACTGGTTAAGATCTGTTTCATGAAGGCCGTTTTTTCACTAGCAGTCTGAATAACTCTATTGGCAAACTCGGTAATCCAGAGCGGACGATTGAATTGTTTTAGGTTTTCTGTAACGCCAATTACAGATGGTGCCGTACTATCATAAGTATGAAAAGCAATAAAATCGACTTTGCATGTTGGACAAAGCTGAAAGAACTGATTATGCCAAACTACAGGATCTGTAATTCCGCCATAATTATTAGATCCATTGTAAGCGGGAGATGCACTTACTATTTCTAGATTTTTTGCTGTGGCAATCTTTTCGATATTTGCCCATGTAGCAACTGCTTCTTGAGGTGTTAATCTTGAGCCATCATTAAAGTTTGGTTCATTAAAAGCTAGTAGATATTTTGCTCCGGGTCTAATTTTATTGATAAAGTCTTGCACATCTGCATCGTTCACTTTTCCCCATGCCATTGGGACAAATTCAACTCCAAGAGATTCATAATTTGCTTTTAAATCTGCATCAGGCTCTGGCGACCAATTGTACCACCAAGAAATTCCTGGTTTTAGCGCGGCCATATCAGCTTGTGAATGATATCCATAAGCGACTCCTCTTTTCGGACTTTGAGCCGAGACAGAAAAAAAGAGAAATAAAAATAAAAATGTATTAAATAGTTTTTGGATCATGGTTAATGATTTTTTGGTTTTTTGGATAATTGGAGAAGAGCCAAATTTAAATTGTTTCTCTTTTTTATCCATTCAAAAAAATCATTACAAAAACACATCAAATTTTAATGTAGAGAATGTATTATGGCTTTTTAGAATTAATTTTAAAAAAGAAAGTCCAAAAAACAACATTTGTTTTTCGGACTTTCCCTACTATTCTTTTTCAATTCGGTGTTTCCATCTTTTGTGTGTCCATAAATAAAATTCTGGAGCTTCGAGAATTTGTTTTTCAACTTCTTTTAAGTACATTTCTGTAATGTCAAAATTTTCAAATTCTTTCGGATTATCAGCAAGAGAAAGAAAAGTTGCTTCGTAAAATCCTCTTTTTACTTTCTTTACTTTAACCATTATGACAGCCAAATCGTATTTTTTTGCCAACATTTCGGCGCCTGTATGAACTGGAACTTCAACTCCCATAAATTTCATTGAATGAAAAATTCGATCCAGTTTTGGAGATTGATCGCTTGCTAAACCATACAAACTTAAAACTCCATCGCGTTGATGTTGCGCCATTGTTGGAATTGCTTTTCTAGTTTCGATCATCTCAGTATTATATTTAGTTCGAATTTTTCGAACTAACTTATCAAAATAAGGATTAGCCAGTTTTTTGTAAACAGCAACTCCTTGAAATCCAAGTTTAGGATTAATCGTTAAAAGCCACTCATAACTAGCATAATGCGAAGCTACAAGAATTACACTTTTTCCTTTTTTAGCATAATCAAGAACAAGATCAATATTGGTTACATGGAATCTTCTTTCCATTTCTTTTGGAGACATGCTCATGGTTTTGATCATTTCCAAAAACATATCACACATATGCTTGTAGAATTTCTTTTCGATTACTTTTCTTTCTGCATCGCTTAAATGAGGTAAAGTAAGTGCCAAATTCTCACGAACCACTTTTTTACGATAACCGATTACTCTGTATACCAGAAAGTAAACAAAATCTGAGAATAGGTAAAATATTGGAAATGGAAGTATAGAGATAAGCCAAAGTAATGGATAGGCTAAAATATAAACAAGAAACTGCATCTAAATTTTTTTGACAAAGATAAATTAAAAATGATTAGCGATTGATATTTTGCTTTCTTGCTAACTTATATTTAAGAATGATTATATTTACAATTCACAATAATTAGTACTTATGAATTTTATTTTAATAGCGATTATCGTTGCGAACGTTGTTATTAGTTACAAAGGTTTTAATGATCTTTATTTTTTTAGAAAATACGAATTTCATGTAGGAAGTATTCGTTCTGGAGAGCAAATCAGAATGTTATCTTCGGGATTTTTGCATGTAGATATGATGCATTTAATTTTTAATATGCTGACATTGTATTTCTTTGCTCCTGTTGTTTTAGGTTGGTTGGGCAATTTTTCTTTTGTTTTGGTGTATTTTGGAAGTCTAATTTTCGGAAGTCTCTTAACGATGTTATTGCATAAAAACGATTATAGTTATCGAGCTGTCGGAGCTTCTGGAGCGGTTACTGGAGTTTTGTATTCAGCAATATTGTTACAGCCAGATATGATGCTTGGAATATTTTTTGTCATTCCGATGCCAGCTTATATTTTTGGAATTTTGTATTTATTGTACTCAATTTATGGAATGAAAGCCAAAAATGATAATATTGGGCATACAGCACACTTTGGAGGTGCTATTGGCGGATATTTGATCACTTTAATAAAAATGCCTTCATTACTTACAGACCATACAATGATGGTTATCCTTCTTGCAATTCCGATTTTGATACTTTTTGGAATGGCAAAATTGGGGAAACTATAAGGTTGGCACAACTTTTGAAATGTCTTTTTCGAATATTAAAATTTAACAAAAATGAAAAAACTAGTATTATTTTTAACAATCATGTTTATGACTATGTCTTACGGCCAAGAAATCAAACAAGTACCTCTAATTAATGTTAATGGAGAAGGAAAAGTAAAAGTAGCACCTGATCAAGTTTGTATTTCAGCTTCTGTTGAAACAAAAGGGAATAATGCTAAGGACGTTAAAAAACAAAATGACGAAAAGATGGATGCTGTTTTAAAATTCATCAAAAAAATGAACATTCCAACAGCAGATTTCAAAACAAAACAAGTAGCTCTTAATCCGCAGTACGATTATGAGAAAAAGAAAACTTCTTATAATGCTGTACAAACTGTAGAGATTGTAGTGAAAGATTTAGCTAAATACGATGAGTTAATGGAAGGTTTGGTTCAGCAGGGAATCAATAGAATCGATAGAGTTTCTTTCGAATCATCTAAATTAGCGCAATACGAGTCTGAAGCTAGAAAATTAGCGATGAAAGATGCTAAAACTAAAGCAGAAGAGTATGTGTCTGTTTTAGGACAAAAAGTGGGTAAAGCTTTTACAATTTCTGATAATTCTCAAGTTTACCGTCCGCAACCAATGTACGCTGCGATGAGAATGAAAAGTGAAGCAGATTCAATGGGAGCTTCAAACGAAACTTTAGCAATTGGCGAAATCGAAATTACAGCAAATGTTAGCGTAAGTTTTGTATTAGACTAAACTTTTCTAAAATTCCAATATCAAAAAATCCAAATTCCAATTAAAACTGGTATTTGGATTTTTTTGTTTTTTAAAGCACTTTTATCGGAAGCGTAAATCTAAAAGTACTTCCTTTTCCAAGTTCGCTTTCTACCCAAATTTTTCCGTGATGAATATTTACAAACTCTTTACAGAGCAACAATCCGAGTCCGCTTCCTAGTTCGTTTTCTGTTCCTTTTTGCAAAACCTTTCCGTTGATTTTGAATAGCTTTTCTTTTATGCTGTCAGGAACTCCAATTCCATTATCTGTAATCGAAATTTCTACTTTTTGATTGGTTTTGACAAGCTTAACTTTTATCTCACCGTTTTTGTCAGTAAACTTAATCGCATTGCTTAATAGATTTCTCAAAATGGTGCTAATCATGTTTTTGTCAACTTCTGCTTCGACAAGATAAACCGATTCAAAGGTGATGTTGATATTTTTATTTAAAGCGACATTTTTGCTTAGTTCGATATTCTCCTCAATCAAGGCATTTAAAAGCAAATTTTTCGGATTGAAAGCAATCATTCCAGTTTGTACTCTCGACCACTCTAAAAGATTTTCAAGCAATTTGTAAATGTTCTTGTTTGAATCATGCAGAAGTTCTGAAATTTCTTTAATTTCTTCTCGGCTGTATTGTTCGATGTTTTCTAGTAAAATTTCAGAAAGAGAAACAGAAGAACCCAAAGGACCTCTTAAGTCATGAGAAATAATAGAAAAGAACTGATTTTTATCGTTTAACAGCTTTTTAATTTTATGATCCTGTTTTTCTTTAACCAAAAGTAAAAAGCCTACAATACCAATTAAAGTCAATAGAAATAAGCAAATGCTGTACAAACTATCAAAAGTGTCATTAGAAATAATAAGATCTTGAGGATGCAAGTATCGGTGAACAATTCGTATTGTAATTAAAATTTCAAATGCCATGTAGCACAAAACATAAAAGGTCTTAAAAAAGCTTTTTCGTTTTTCTGTAAAATAAGTTATCGTTGGCAATAAATAGATAGCAAATACTCCAATACCGCCAATTATGACGCGAGTATTCATCGATGCGTCAAAAAGTGTCGAAACATTAAATAAAACTATTGATGCAGCAGTAATTGCTATCTGAAACCGATAATGTTTTTTTACCTGCGTTAAAATTAGAGACAGCATAGCCATTGTTTCAAAACAGCAAGCAGCAAGAATCATAGAATTGGCAATGTTGATAGAAACAAAATCAGGAATGATATTTCGCAAAAGCGCTAATACCCAAGCAAGCGTAAGTATTAATTTTCCTAATCCGAACCATTTTAAAGTTTTTCTATTATCGCTGGTGGCATACGAAAATGAAAAACTAAATATAAGGATGCAAGTAAATAAATTGCCCCAAAAGTAAAGTAGAAATATTGTTTTTGGATCTACCGGTAAAAGTTCGAACATTAGAGGGATTTTGCTTTTAGAAATCGATTTTACAAATATACGAATAAACTAAACATTCAGATCAGTAATGACGCGACATGCGATGTGTTCTGGCATATTTAACAATTTGTTTTCTTTCTGATGTGTTATAACAGTAAACTATTTTTGAAAATTAACAGCAGTTTATATTTAAATTAATTTCTAGCATTTTGAGATATTAAAACATAAACTGTAAAATCTTGTTCCTTAAAATTATACAATAGTTTTTATAATTTGTGTTATAGATTTAAAAATAAGCCTTTTATGTGCGCTTTTTATGGAATTAGTATTAAAAAAAGCAAAATTAAAAGAAAGAATTAAATTACATATTGAATGATTTCTTAGCTTTGTAGTAAGTACCATAAAAAAACACTTTGTTATGCCATTAATTGAACAATCAGAATATAATTCTCCTTCTATTATTCATCGCAATAGGCATATATCAACCATTTATGCCGCGTTGATAAAAAAGTTTGAAGTTCCTGAATATACTAGAGAAAAACAGGAATTAAACGACGGAGATTTTATCAATATCGATTATATTATCAATAACCCTAAAAAAGCGGTTATTTTATGTCATGGTTTAGAAGGCGATTCTCGAAGAACATACAATAATAGCTGTGCAACTTATTTTCAACAGAAAGGTTTTTCGGTTTTTGCTTGGAACAATAGAACTTGTGGCGGAGAAATGAATCGTTTGCCAAGATTGTATCATCACGGTGCAGTTGATGATTTGGACGAAGTGGTTCAGTTTGTTTTAAGAAAAGGATTTGAAGATATTTATTTAATTGGATATTCAATGGGAGGTGTTCAATTGCTTAATTATTTGGGTTGGACAAAAATTGATGAACGCATAAAAGCAGCGGTTTCTATTTCGGTGCCTACTCATATTGCAACAAGTGCAGAAGTGCTTAAACAAGGTTTTAATAGAGTATATCTAAAGAATTTTACCATTGATATTAAAAAGAAATTGAAATACAAAGCGGCGCAATTTCCTGATTTCATCAATCGCGATCAAATAGATAAAATTACTTCTTTTGATGAAGTCGATCAATATTTTACTGCTCCGTTGCATGGTTTTGCAAGTAAAGACGATTATTATCATCGAGTTTCTCCAGAATTTTCACTTAAAGATATTACAACACCAGTTTTGATTATCAATTCGCTTGACGATCCATTTTTAGGAGAAAGATGTTACCCGAGAACAATTGCTAAAGACAGTGCATTTGTTTATTTAGAAACTCCGAAGTATGGCGGGCATTGCGCTTTTCCTCTTCGCGATTCTACATATTCTTATGCAGAAAAAAGAGCTTTTGAGTTTTTCGAATCTTTCAAGTTTAACGATACGCTGAACTTAGAGGCAGTATAATTTATTCATCGCCAGAATTTTCAATGGTCGGAATTGGTTCTTTTCTAATTCTTGTATTTAGATAAAAGAACAATCGTATCGTGTGATTCATATCATATTGATAACCCGAATATTTCTGCTGATAAACATTCATATAGCCAAAATCAAAACTCCATTTCGGGTTGATTGTTTTTTTAATTCCGATGAAAAAACGATTCTGGTCAAAGGTATTGTAAACCGCTTCTTCGCCAAATTGCATAAGAATTTCGTCGGAAAGAACCATCATTGGCCATGATTCTTTATCAGAAATAGGAAAAGTAAAACTCATCAAATAACGAATTCTATTGGTAAAACGCCAATCTCCAGTGGGTTGGTCATTGGCCATTTTTTCCTGCCAGCGCTGTTCGTTTCGTAAACGTTGTAAAACATGCACTTTTCCAACTTTGGTATTAAACTGTGCTTGTTGATAAATCCTGTTTTCATCAGAAAAATTATGCCAGTCTGGATTGGTTGGAGCCAGCCACATATGGGCATATCCTCCAGTTAAGGATAAATTTGAATTTACAAAATAAGTAAAACCACCTCTCAAAAAATAAAAACTAGGATCGGCGGCAAAGTCGGTTCGCCTGATGTGAAAATCGCCAACTACAGCCCATTTGTCTGCAAATCTGGTAACTGTATTGAGAGAAAGCCAAGTCTGAACCTGCTGGTTAATCTCTTTTTTTTGGTCAGTTTGTCCCAAAACCGTCAAAGGAATCATGAAAAGAAAGATTCCAATAAAATTGCTTTTCATATTAAATACAATAGAAATTAGTTTCAAGTAAATTTCTTTTAGATCGAAAAAGGCAACCATTTAAACAAATATAAAGTAAAGATATTCTTTTTTTGTGAGAATTTATGATGTAAATTGGTGTTTTAATTGCTTTTATATCAGTTAATTATAATATGTTTTTTATTTTAATCAAAATATTTAATCATTTGATTAAAAAAACTGTTTAACGTGTTCTAAAATAAATTACATTTGTAATGAAATTATTAAAATGAAAATTCAAATGTCAGAAAGAAAAGATTCTACGACAGAAGAAAAAATTAAAACAGCAGCAAAAGCTGTTTTTTATAAAAAGGGTTTTGCGGCTACGAGAACGAGAGATATTGCTGAAGAAGCAGATTTGAATCTTGCTTTGCTGAACTATTATTTTAGAAGTAAAGCGAAGCTTTTTGAAATTATAATGGAAGAAACCTTATCTGGTTTTATTAGCAGTATGAAAGTGATTTTGAATGACGAAAAGACTTCATTGGAAGAAAAAGTAAAAATTATTGCCGAACGATACATCGATTTTATTATTGCGGAACCAGAAATTCCAACTTTTATTTTGACGGAAATTAGAAATAATCCCGACGGACTTTTGAAGAAACTGCCCATTAAAGAAATTGTGAACGATTCGGTTTTTATAAAACAATTTCAAGAAGCAGTTCAGAATAAAAAAATAGCAGAACCTAATCCGTTGCATTTTATGATGAATCTTATGGGATTGATTATTTTTCCTTTTGCAGCAAAACCTATTGTTATGGGAAGTAAAAATTTAGAAACATCGCAGTTTCATGATTTGATGCAAGAACGCAAGAAAAAAATCCCGATTTGGATTGCCATGATGTTTGCTACTGTATAATACTAACTAGAGTTAATTTATTTTATGATGAAGAAATTATACTTTAAATATATCGGAATCTTATCCTTTTTGACAGCACAAGCACAGACTTTGACTATTGATCAAAGTTACAAGCTGGCCGTTGAAAATTATCCTTTAATCAAGCAATATGAACTCATTGAAAAAAGTAAAGAATATACTTTGAGTAATGCTAATAAAGCCTATTTGCCTCAAATAAGTATTACAGCTATTGAAGGATATATTTTTGGTGATTTTCCGACTTTAGGAAATTCTGGAAGCGACAGCAAATTTAAGTTTATTGGCCTTGGACAAGTAAATCAGACTATTTGGGATGGAGGAGCAACCAAAACGCAAAAGAAGATTATCGAGGCATCATCTAATGCAGATAAAGCTTCGGTAGAAGTTTCACTTTATGATCTGAGATCGAGAGTAAATCAGCTTTATTTTGGCGTATTGCTTATTGATGAACAGCTAAAACAGTTGGAAATACAAAATAAAATCCTTTCTAATAATATAGACAAGGTTAAAAAACTTCACGAAAATGGTTTGGCTTACAAAACAGATGTTGATGAAATGAAAGCCGAACAACTTAATCTTAGTCGACAGAAAAAAGATTTTGAATATACTAAATTAGGTTATCAAACAATGCTTTCGTATTTGATTGGGAAAAATATCAATCAAGAAAAACTAGAAAAGCCTTTTAATTCTACAGCGATAGACACCATTATTAAACGACCAGAACAATTGCTTTATGCGAGTCAGCGCAATCTCATAAATGCACAATCAGAGATGCAGAAAGTGAGCCTGATGCCAAAAGTTGGTTTGCTTGGTGCAGGCGTAGTATTTGCGCCCGGAATTAGTTTAGGTACCAATAAAATTTCTACTGTTGGAGTTGCTGGATTAAGTGTTGGGTGGGATATAAAAGGATTGTATAAAAACTCAAACGAAAAAGAACTTACCAAACAGCAATTGAAAAAAGTAGAAGTGCAGGAAGAAACATTTCTATTTAATACCCGATTTCAAATGAACCAGAAAACGGCAGATATCGAAAGGCAAAAAGCCATTTTAAAAGACGACGACGATATTGTAAAACTCCGCCAGACTATCCGAGAAGAATATCAGTTAAAATACGATACTGGCGCAGGACCATTAATAGATTTGCTGAATTCAGTTGAAAAAGAAGGAAATGCACGCGCGGAAAAAGCCATGCACGAAATTCAATTGCTTATGTCAGAATACGAGTATCAAACAATCAAAGGAAATTAACTCTATATATTATGAAAAAGATAAAGCTTTTATATTTTCTTATGCCAACGATTTTCATGTTTTCGTGCCACAATAAAGAAAATGATTTTGATGCTTCAGGATCTTTTGAAGCTGTCGAAACAATTCTATCGGCAGAAGCAAACGGTCAGATTTTACAATTGAATGTAGAAGAAGGCCAACAACTGGAAGCGGGACAAAAAGTGGGTTTTATAGACAGTACGCAATTGGCTATTAGTAAAATGCAATTGCGCCAGAATGAAAAAGCAATTTTGAGTGGCAAACCTCAAATACAAATTCAAACGGAGAGTTTAAAAAGACAGCTTGATAATGCGATTTTAGATCGTAATCGAACTGAAAAATTGGTAAAAGGCGGAGTAGCTTCGCAAAAACAATTGGACGATATAAATTCTAAAGTTGCGGCATTGCAAGCTCAGATTACGGCGCAGAAAAGTTCGTTGGAAACTACAACTGAAAACCTAACAGAGCAAGGAAATACGGTTGGAGTTCAGTTAAAAGGGATTCAAGACCAATTAAGCAAAAGTGTTATTGTAAATCCGATAAAAGGAACTGTACTGGCTAAATATGCGGAACAATATGAAATGGCTGTAATTGGAAAACCATTGTACAAAATTGCGAATCTGGAAACGCTAGATTTGAGAGCGTATATAACAGGAACGCAATTACCGCAAATTAAAATTGGACAGCAAGTAAAAGTGCGTATCGATCAAGGCGAGAAGAAATACAAAGAATATCAAGGAACTATTGGATGGATTTCGAACAAATCTGAATTTTCTCCAAAAACAATTCCGACCAAAGATGAAAGAGCCAATTTGGTATATGCCATAAAAGTAAGAGTGAAAAACGACGGTTACTTGAAAATTGGAATGTACGGTGAAGTGCTTTGGTCAAAATAATAGGATAGTATGGCTTCAGTTACACTAAAAAATATTACTAAAAAGTATGGCGATTTTGTCGCTGTAGATGAGGTTTCTTTTGAGGTGCAAAAAGGAGAGCTTTTTGGATTAATTGGTCCAGATGGCGCTGGAAAAACTTCGATTTTTAGAATCTTGACTACATTATTGCTGCCCGATGGCGGAAGTGCTACAGTTGAAGGTCATGATGTTGTGCAAGGATTTCAGGAAATTAGAAATAAAGTAGGGTATATGCCTGGAAAATTTTCCTTGTATCAGGATTTGACTATAAAAGAAAATCTAGAGTTTTTTGCGACGGTTTTTGGCACTACGATTGACGAAAACTATGAATTGATAAAGGATATTTACGATCAGATAAAACCCTTTAACGATAGACGTGCTGGAAAACTTTCGGGCGGAATGAAGCAGAAATTGGCTTTGTGCTGTGCCTTAATCCATAAACCTGAAATTTTATTTCTAGACGAACCCACAACAGGAGTTGATGTAGTTTCTAGAAGCGAATTTTGGGAAATGCTAGGAAAACTGAAAAAGCAAAATATTACAATCGTAGTTTCGACGCCTTATATGGATGAAGCAAAATTATGCGATAGAATTGCGCTTATCCAAAACGGAAATATAATGACGGTTGACACGCCAGAGCAAATTATAAAAAGTTTTCCGAAACCGCTTTTTGCTGTAAAAGCAGATCATATTTATAAACTTCTCCAAGATCTTAGAACCGAAAAAGAAATTGAAAATTGCGATGCTTTTGGAGAGTTTCTTCATCTAACGCTCGTATCTGAAAAAGCAGATGTTGAAACGGTTAAAACAATTACAGAAAAGTATAATCCTGAAAATTTAGAAGTAAAAAAAATAGAGCCAACTATTGAAGATAGTTTTATTCGTTTGATGCGAGAAAAGGACAATTCAACAGAATCAAAAGAAATGCTGCATGAAAAATAAAGCTATAATTTGTAAAGATTTAACCAAACAGTTTGGCGATTTCAAAGCGGTTGACAAAATTAGTTTTGAAGTGAGCGAAGGTGAGATTTTTGGCTTTCTAGGAGCTAATGGAGCAGGGAAGACAACAGCGATGCGTATTCTCTGCGGACTTTCGTATCCGTCTTCAGGAGAAGCCAGCGTAGCAGGATTTGATGTTTATCATCAGCAAGAAAAAATTAAAAAGAATATTGGTTATATGAGTCAGAAGTTTTCTTTGTATGATAATCTGACTATTCTAGAAAACATTGAATTTTTTGCTGGCGTTTATGGTGTTTCTCGACCAGAAATTAAAGAAAGAAGCAATAATTTGATTCAAACTTTAGGTCTTGAAAAAGAAGCAAAAAAGTTGGTTGGCGGATTGCCTTTGGGTTGGAAACAGAAATTGGCTTTTTCTGTAGCTGTATTTCATCGTCCGAAAATTGTTTTTCTGGATGAACCAACTGGAGGTGTCGATCCAATAACAAGAAGACAGTTTTGGGAAATGATTTACGAAGCTGCAGCCAACGGAATCACGGTTTTTGTAACAACTCATTATATGGACGAAGCCGAATATTGTGACAGAATTAGCATTATGGTTGACGGCCGTGTTGCCGCAATAGATTCTCCTTCAGCACTGAAAAAACGCTATAATGCCCCTTCTATGGATGAGGTTTTTTATGAACTGGCGCGAAATGCCCAAAGAGCAGCAGATTAATATGAAAAGATTTTTGGCTTTTATTCGAAAAGAATTTTATCATGTTTTTAGAGATCAGAGAACACTTCTGATTCTCTTCGGGCTTCCTGTGGTACAGATTATTCTTTTTGGTTTTGCCTTAAGCAGTGAAGTCAAAAATATCGGAATTGCTATTCAGGATAATTCGCATGATATTCATACCGAAAAAATTATAAGAAAAATTGGGTCAAGTTCTTATTTTCATATCGAGAATTCGATTTTGAATTATACCGATATTGAGAGCAGATTTAGATACGGAAGCATTAAATGTGCAGTTATTTTTCCGTCCAATTTTGGTTCAGATTTGCAGCGTCTCGGCGGAGCAAAAATTCAAGTAATTGCCGATGCATCCGATCCGAATACGGCAACTATTGTAACCAATTATTTAAATGCCATTATTAGAGATTATCAGCAAGAATTAAATCCAACAGCAAGATTCAATTATCAGATTATTCCAGAGTTAAGACAGCTTTACAACGAGCAGCAAAATGGTTCGCTTAACTTTATTCCAGGTGTAATTGCTTTGATTTTTATGATAGTTAGTACAGCTTTAACTTCGGTTTCTGTTGTTCGGGAAAAAGAACTAGGAACTATGGAAATTTTGCTCGTTTCGCCTTTTAAACCCATAATGGTTTTGATCGCAAAAGCAATTCCGTATTTAGTGCTTTCTATAATTAATTTTGCTATCATTATTTTTCTTTCGGTTTATCTGCTTGATGTCGAGATTAAAGGAAGTTTCCTGTTGCTTTTTGCAGAAAGTATTTTATTTATTATTACTTGTCTTTCGCTCGGCTTGCTGATTTCGAATGTTACAGATTCGCAACAGACTGCAATGCTTATTTCGATGATGGGAATGATGCTGCCTACGTTATTGCTCACAGGATTTATGTTTCCTTTAGAAAATATGCCTTGGATTTTTCAAGCAATTTCTCATATAATTCCGTCACATTATTATTACATCATTGTAAAAGCAGTTATGCTAAAAGGTTTAGGATTTTCTTATATCTGGAAAGAAACTTTAATACTTGTTGGAATGACGATTTTATTGCTGACGATATCTCTGAAAAAATTTAAAATTAGACTGTCATGAAAGTGCTTCGTTTTATATTGCAGAAAGAATTTCGCCAGATATTTCGAGACAAAACCATATTGGCAATGATGTTTTTTGTTCCAATTTTTCAGTTAATTATTTTGCCTTTGGCGGCTAATTTTGAAGTGAAAAGCGTAAACATTGTTTATGTCGACCATGACCACAGTTCGTATTCTCAAAAATTAATTAATAAAATTGGTTCTTCTGGATATTTCCATATTGTTGGAACTCCATCTTCTTATTTAGAAGCTTTGGAATTTATTGAAAGAGCAGATGCCGATTTAATTTTAGAAATTCCTTCTGGATTTGAACGAAACTTGGTTAGAGAAGGAAGTCAGAAAGTCAATATTGCGGCAGATGCCATCAACGGAACAAAATCTAATATTGGAAATGCATATCTAAATGTCGTGTTGGCCGATTTTAACAATGATCTTGATATTCGGGTAAAATTACCGCAACAATTAAGTGCTGTTTCTCCATCAATAATTACTTTGAATAGCACCAATTGGTATAATCCGAGAGCAGAATATAAATATTATATGGTTCCTGGTATTTTGGTATTACTACTTACTTTGATTGGCGGATTTATTACAGCATTAAATATTGTAAAAGAAAAAGAAATAGGGACAATCGAACAGATTAATGTAACGCCAATTCAGAAATGGCAATTTATTCTGGGTAAACTAATTCCTTTTTGGATTGTTGGAATGACGGTTTTTACAATTGGTCTTATTGTAATGTATGTGATTTACGGCATATTTCCTGCTGGAAGTCTATTGGTTTTATATCTCTTTGCAGGAGTTTATTTGACAGCATTACTAGGTTTGGGACTTCTCATTTCAACCTTTGCCGATACACAATTGCAGGCTATGTTTATTGCCTTTTTCTTTATGATGGTTTTTATGCTCATGAGCGGCTTTTTTACCAGTACCGACAGTATGCCAAATTGGGCAAGAACCATTTCTGAATTTACTCCTGTAACACATTTTATAAAAGTAGTTCGTCTTATCGTTTTAAAAGGAAGCGGTTTAACAGAGGTCGGAACAGAATTAGTGTATTTGTTTATTTTCGCTGTTGTATTAAATGCATTGGCGATTTATAATTACAGAAAGACAAATTAAATGAATTTGTAGGACTTAGTTTTTATCAATAGTAAGGTCTCCTCAGTACGAAATGGTATAGAAAAATATTGAAAATATATTTTTTTGATTTTAATTTATAAGAAAAAAGGATTGAATTTGTAGTGTATATTGCTGTATTTTAGTTTGTTATGCTTTTTTATTTGCATGTTGATACATTGGAGTACGGGAAACCGTATTTTAATGATAATTAAAAATGCTACTTTTGCTTTTTTAACATGGAAATAATTACATCTTATGTCCCCAAATAAGTTTATTTTTTTCTTTTTATTATTTATATCGGTATCCTATTCGCAGACTAAACGTCCTGCTGTTATGGTGAATGCCAGAGCACAAAAGGATAAAATCTTAATTCGCTGGGCTGTTAACTCTCCAGCCGAATGGCAGAAAGCAAATAAAAAAGGATTTATAATTACCAGAACTACAGTTTTACGTGATGGTATTGTCTTACCTAAACCTGAAAAAACGCTTCTTACTCAAAAGCCATTAACTCCCGAACCATTAGATTCTTGGATTGATTTTGTACAAAAAGATAGTAATGCTGCTATTATTGCGCAATCTATTTATGGCGAAAGCTTTGAAGTAACTGGTGCTAAAGAAGGTGATATAGCACAAATAGTAAATATGGCTGACGAACTAGATCAGCGATATACTTTTGCTTTGTATGCGGCAGATATGAGCTTTGAAGGAGCTGTAAAAGCAGGTTGGGGCTACGTAGATACAAACGTAAAGAGTAACGAAGTATATGCTTACCAAGTAAAGGTTTTTGAAAGTCCGCAGGTAAAAGAATCTTCTTATATGATTGGTTTGAGAGACTATACAGTTCTTCCTGCGCCAACAGATTTTATCGCGGTTCCCGATGATAGAAAGGTACTGCTTTCTTGGGATTATGAAACCTTTAAAAGAATTTATACCTCGTTTATGGTAGAAAAATCTTCAGATGGAATTAATTATACACCAATATCAAATACGGCACTTGTTAATTTAAATGATAAAGACGAAAGTCCGTCTAAAAATATGTACTATGTTGATACACTTAGTGTAAATGACAAAGTTTATCATTATAGATTATATGGTATCACTTCGTTTGGAGAAAAAGGAGAAGTTACAAAGCCTATAACTGCTACAGGCGTTGCAGCAATTGTAACTCCTGCAAGATTAGTAGATTATTCTATTGTAAATTCAAATGAAGTCAATCTTGAATGGGAATATCCTAAAGAATCGGAAGGTTTTATTCAAGGTTACGAAATTAATTTAGCGAATAATGACAAAGGACCTTATAAAGTTATTTCTAAAATTATTCCGCCTTCTCAAAGAAAACTCAATTATAAAGAAAACTTATATCCGTCTAATTACTTTACGATTTCGGTTGTCGGAAAAAATAATCAAAGATTAACCTCTCAAAGTATGTTGGTTCAGCCTGTCGATTCTATACCGCCAGCAAAACCAATTGGATTAGAAGGTGTAATTGATAGTCTTGGTACGGTTAGACTAAAATGGAAAGCTAACACAGAGAAAGATTTACGCGGATATAGAATCTTAAGAGCCAATACAGCAGGAGAAGAATTTGTAGATATTTATCATCAATCTTACATTGGTAATGAATACAAAGACAGCGTGAGTTTAAAAATGACCAACAGCAAAGTCTATTATAGAATTGCTGCTGAAGACATGCGTTATAATATTTCTGATCCTTCTGATATTTTGGTATTAGATAAACCAGATAAAATTCCGCCGGCAGCGCCAATCTTCAAAGATTATGATAATAAAGATGGTAAAGTGCATTTAAAATGGATACGAAGCTATAGTGAAGATGTTGTAAGTCATAGCCTTAGAAGAAGAGAAAAAGGACAGGAAAAATGGGTGGAAATAAAACAAATAAACGACACTATTCAAGAATTTACAGATGATAGAATAGAGAATAAAAAGATTTATCAATATGCTATTCTGGCTAAGGATAAAAGTAATCTTTGGTCTTCATTAGACCATTCTGTTATAACGGTTAGTGTATTAAATTTTACACCAGTAAAGGTTATTGCATTTTCGCAGGGAATAGCTGACAGAGAAAATAGAAAAATAGTTCTTTCTTGGGATTATGCTAAAAACAAAGGCAAGGTCTTAGGTCTTAGCATTTATAAAAATGAAAAAGGTCTTCCGCCGACTTTGTGGAAAGAATTAAACAATACTGTTTTCACTTTAGAAGATAAAAATTTAAACATTAATAAGGAATACGAATATCATCTGGTTCCCAATCTAGAAAACGATAGTCCAGCAAAAGCAGAGACCTTAACAGTTATTTATTAAGCCTATGAAGAAATTTTACTTATTTGTTGTTTTATTGGTTTATGGATTAGGACATGCTCAGGTAAATTTATCAGGAAATGCGAATTACCATGCAATAGTTACTGCCACTATGGGAAATGCTACTGGCGATGGTTGTAATGGTGGTGGATTAGGGAAAGTCAGTTTAAATGGTATTGGAGCTACAAGTGTTTTAAAAGATGATAATGATTTTTGGGAAGATAAATCTGGTACTTTTGAGAGAGATTATACAGAAAGTAATTTAGCAACCACTATTTTTGTGCATACCAGAAGAAGAACAAGAAGTGGAGGATGTAGGATTACACAAGAAAAATCGGTTACTGTTCCAGTAGGCAGAAACCAAGATATTACTTATAAAGACTGGGATGACAATAATGTTACAGGTGTTTTTGCTTATTATGTTTATGGAACATTCAGAGTTCAAACTTATTCTGTAATTAATTTAACTAACCCAAATACTCTTAATAATTTAGTTGGTACCGAAAGTTTAATTAATATACCTGCAATTTCTGGTGTTAAAGAGGAATATTTCAATTGGATGTACCATATAGATGGCGACCAAAGAGAAATTCGAATTGGCCGTATATCGATTTGGGTAGATGTTTGGAGAAGTCTTCCTGCTGCATATCAAGGTATAAATTCCCTAAATATACTATGTAAAGATTTCTTGCCTTATGAAGCAGTTGGCAAAAAAATATGGTTAAGAGCCAATGAATATGGAAGTACTGTTGAATTGCTTTATGTAAAATCTGCTCCACATATTTTATCGGTAGATCCTATTGAGACAAGTTGTTTTGATACCAATGACGGAAAAGTAAAGATAAATTTTAGTAGACCCTTAGACCCTGGAGAAATTTTATCGCTTGATTTTGATGGTGTGAATGGAACAGATGTTCCTAACATTACTAAAGATGGAGTTCTTGATGGGAAAAAGTTAGAAGATGATAATTCCTATACAGTTGGAAATTTAAGCAAAGGATTAACAACTCTTAGATTGTTAGGGTATTTTCAACAAGGTACTTTTAAGGCCAATACCTATGTAATGGACCCAGAACACCAAACGAGTTTCACGATTACTTCTCCAACACCAGTAGATTTTTCTATTGAAAAGAAAGATATTAGTTGTTTTGAAGGGAATGATGGAGCAATTGAAGTATCAGCCACAGGAGGAACTGAGAATGGTATTTATCAATATTCAATAGATGGTGAAGCTACTTGGGGCACTTTTTTATATGGAGATAAAACTACGATAACTGGCCTTGGTCTGGGAGAACATTTTGTTAAAGTTAGAAAAATAAAAGACGTTAATGACAATGTTGGCTGTATAGCAAAAACACCAGATGATAAAGAAAAAGTATTGTCAAAGGTAATTGATCAGCCAAAAACTCCTCTTGCTCTTTCGAGTGCTATAATTTTTAATAATCCTACTTTTAATGGAGCTCAAGACGGGTCTGTTATAGCTTCAGTAAAAGGTGGTAGCCCAATTAATGATAATAAGTATTCTTATGAATGGAGAAATGAAAATGATGAGCTTATAGATGAAATCAATTCAACGGCAAATTTCTTTGATGGAATTTACACAATAAGGTTAAATAATGTTCCTGAAGGTAAATATACTTTAATAGTGAAGGATAAGTTTAATTGTGAATTGACACTAAAAGATGCTGCAATTTTAGATGATCCAGAACCAATTGAAATAAAGCTAAAAGTAAAACAAGATATTTTTTGTAATTCAGCAAATCTTGGTGAAGAGGGAAATAAAAAGCCTGAATTAGCATCAAATGGTAGCTTAGTAGCTTTAGTTACAGGAGGAAAAGTATTTGATAAAGGGTTACCCTATATTTTTCATTGGAAAAAGTTGATTGCTACGGATGATTGGGAGGACCTGAAAGTAAATGATTCAATAATAAACGATCTTCCTAAAGGGACTTACTCTATAAATGTAGAAGACGCCAACGGAATAATGCATGGCACTTATACACTAACAGAACAGACTCCAAAAGCAGTTGAGCTTACCATTGATGAACCTGATGCAATGGAGGTTGTATTTGACTCAACAGATGTTTCTTGTTTTGAAGGCAAAAATGGCCGAGCTAAAGCATCTATCAAGAACGGAAAATCTAAGTATACTTACACTTGGTATGGACCAGGTCATAATGGAACAGTAGGTGACGAAATAAAAGATCTGGTTGCAGGAACTTATTACCTCGATGTTGTTGATACCATAAAAGGCTGTTTTGTAAAGGATAGTGTTGAAATAACTCAGCCTCTTAAACGGGTAATGATTGATTATTCAACAATAGAAACTCCTACTTTTTCAGGAGCAAGTGACGGAAAACTTGTAGCAAAGATTACAGGTGGAACAATGTTCGATCCAGAAAAAAATCAAGGCAGATTATATGATTACGAATGGAAAAATTTTAATGGAGAGGTGCAAAATGTTACGGCTACAATTGAAAATGGAGTATATGTGATCACTTTAGAAAATGTACCAGCAGATTCTTATTTTTTAACCATAAAAGATAAAAATTACGATGAATCGACTGGTCAGACAGTTAATTGCTCTGTGGTAGAATCTAAAATGAAATTGACAGAACCAGATCCTCTACAGGTAGTCTTTACAGTTGTTCGGTCTATTTCGTGTAATGCCAAAAATGAATATGGAGATAAGAAAGATACAACTCCAAAGGATGGACAGCGTGACGAATCGCAGGACGGAATTTTGCAAGCTCACGTAACAGGAGGTACTCCTTTGGATGCCTCAGCAAATAACGGATTACCTTATTATTTTTCTTGGAAAAAAGAAAAAGAGGATGGCACTTGGGAAGATTTGAATATACAAGATTCAATCATTTCAAACCTTTCTTATGGAAAATATGCTCTTAATGTTAAGGATAGAAAAAATGTTATTTTAGGAACTTATGAAAATGGAAATTGGATTGCAAAAGATTCAATTCAATTAATGGATCAGCCTCCAGTTTTATCAGTAAGAATTGAAAAGGGAAATGCTTTTTGTTATGACGGTAACGATGGATGGGCAACAGCAATTGCAGAAGGAGGAAGCGGAGATTACGATTACAAATGGTCTAATGGAGTGGATATAGATCAGAATACTATTTTAAAGAAAGGAGATTATTGGGTTATCGCAACAGATGAAAAAGGTTGTACCGCTTATGCAGAGGTTTTTATTGACGGACCTGATGCACCACTTTCTATTAAATATACGGAGGTTTTAAATCCGAGTTTCTATAAAGCGACAAACGGAAAAATTGTAGTTGAAGTAACAGGAGGAACAATAGCAACAGATAATACTTATTGGTTTGAATGGAAAAATAGTAAAGGAGTAGTGCAAACGACCACAACGACAAGTTTTAGCGATGGTATTTACACGATAACCTTAAACGGACTTCCAGAAGAAATCTATAGTTTAACGGTTCGTGATGCGAATTATAATGCAGCAACAAATAAAACAAGTTGTATCGTAGCAAATTCTGTTACAGAATTAGATGATCCAAATCCTCTTGAAGTTACTTTTGAAGTTATTCGTACTATTTCATGTAATGTGAATAATGAATTTGGAAATGAAACAGATGCTAATCCTTTAGATAATCAAAGAGACGAATCGCAAGACGGTATTTTAAAAGCACATGTTACAGGAGGAATTCAGCTTGACGCTAGTAAGAATAACGGATTACCTTATTTCTACACTTGGAAGAAAAAACAAGCTGATAATTCTTGGGCTGTTTGGAAGAATACAGGTGATACAGCAGAATATCTTTCAGAAGGAACTTATGCTTTAAATATTGAAGATGCCAACGGAATTAAACTGGGAACTTATGTAAATAATGTCTTAGTTAAAGAAATAGATGTTGAGAAGTATATTCCACAGCCAGATCCATTGAAATTGACTTTTACGAAGTTCGATGTGGGCTGTACAACTGGTGATGATGGTTGGGCAGAAGCACACGTAACAGGAGGAACAGCGCCTTATACCTATCAATGGACGAATGGAGAAACAACTCCAAAAATAGAAAACATTACAACAAATAATTATTTTGTAATCGTAACAGATGCAAAAGGATGCGTGGTTCAAGGAAGTATTTTTGTTGGAGATCCTAACGGAATATTTACTACGGAAACAGTAAAAGATCCTATTTGCTATAAAGGAAACGACGGTTCGATAACACTTAATGTAACGGGTGGCAATTTGCCGTATTCATATTTATGGAATACAGGAGCAGTTACCAAAGATTTGAATAATCTTTCTGCTGGAAATTATGAAGTTACCATTACTTGTCCAGATTGTTGCGTTTACAAAAAGAGATTTGTTTTAAAAGATCCTGATCCTGTTATTGTTAATGTTGGTCCAGATAGAACTTTGTGTATTGATCAAAATTTAGATTTAGATGCATCAATTATAGATCCGCAGGCAAAATACAGTTGGACATCTACAAACGGATTTACTTCAAATGAAGCAAAAATCAATGTATCAAAAGCAGGCACTTACCATGTAAAAGTGACTACAGCTTTAGGATGTATTGGCGAAGACGAAATTGTAATAAAAACAAGCCAAACGGCAATTAGTGCTGAGTTTTTATTAAGCTCTCAAGCTTATTTAGATGAGGAAGTAATTTTAGTTAATACGAGTGATCCTTTTGGAGAAAGTACAGATTGGGTTGTTCCAAACGGGGCAAAAGTTGTAGAACAAAAGGAAAAATACATCACCTTAAAGTTTGATGCAGTTGGAGTTTATTCAATTGGTCTAAAACAGACACAAGGAGAATGTTATGCCGTTTATACCAAAAATATTATGGTAGAACAGCGCGGAACCTTACCAAATACCGATACTGCGTCACAATTTATTATAGATTTTATTGTAACCCCAAATCCAAACAATGGTAATTTTAAAGCAATTGTAAATTTAGAAAACAGTAGTGCGATAAATTTAAGATTGTTCTCTTCTTCTGGACAAAATACCATGATTCAAAAACAAGAATCAGGAAAGAAAAAGTACGAAGTAGATTTTAATACTTCATTACAATCTGGTATTTACATCGTCGTATTAGAAACGGGACAGCAAACATTGGTTAAAAAAATTATCATCAATTAAAAAATGAAGAACCTTTTCAATAACATATATTTCTTTGTTCTATTTCTGTTTTTTAATGCAGTTGGATATGCGCAATTATATCCAGTTCAGTTAACACCAGTTTTTAATAGTCCGTACAGCGTCAAAATATCCGATTATGCAACAAGCATGGATACTAAGATGCAATTGCTAATTAATCCAACCGATATTTCGATATCGCAAAGAAGAGTACGCTTAAAACTATACATACAAGGTAACGGACTAAATATACAAACCTCTGATTATGCAATAGAGCAAAGGCCAATATATATAAATGGAGGGGAACTGCAAACCTTAACCAACGTTGATATTGCATCGCTTTTTAGGTTAGAAAACCTGCAAGGAATCACTCCCGCACAATACGCGAATCCGCTGCCAGAGGGAATGTATAATTTTTGTTTTGAGATGTACGATTTTGCAACCAATCAAAAAATATCTCAAAAAAGCTGCGCCAATTTATATCTAATATTAAATGATCCGCCGTTATTAAATACGCCACAAAAAAACGAACAAATTGCTTCGACAGAGTTTCCTAATATTTTATTTACTTGGACACCTCGTCAGATCAACGCAACGAACATATCGTACAAATTTGAATTAAAACAGCTTTTAGATCCAACATTAGATCCTCAAATTGGGTTTCAAATGTCGCCAACTTTATACGAAGAAACTTTGTATGGTACAGCAGTTTTGTACAATTTGAGTATGCCAATACTTACTCCAGGTTTGCGTTATGCGTGGAGAGTAAGGGCGATTTCGACAACAGGACTTTCAGAAAATTCTGTTTTCAAAAATGATGGCTATAGTGAAATATATTCTTTTAAATACACTGCGGCATGTGCTGCTCCAACATTTTTATTAAGCGAAGCCCAAAGCTCAAAAAGCGTAAAAATTACTTGGGAAGGGATTCCAGAACATACGCGTTATCAAGTGCAATACAAAAAACAAGATGTCCGTAATGCACAATGGTTCTCATCAAATAGTTTAAACAGACAGAGTTTAATTACCAATTTAGAGCCAGGAGTTACTTATGAATTTAGAGTTGGATCGAGTTGTGATCCAGCCGAAGATGGCGTTCAGTCGTTTACTTATTCCAACAGTAGTACATTCACTACGCCTACAGAAACTAATGGTGTTCCTGCGTACAATTGTGGTATTGTACCTCAAATCAATATTCAGAATCAAAAACCGCTTACCAATTTAATTCAAAGCGAAACTTTTAAGGCTGGCGATTTCCCTGTAACAATTTTAGAATTACAAGGGCAAAACAGTCCATATTCAGGACGTGGATACATCATTGTTCCTTATTTAGCCGATACTAAAATTGCAGTTGAGTTTAAGGACATTGTAATCAATACCGATTATCAGCTGATAAGTGGTGTTGTAGAGACAAGCTATAATCCTGATTGGAAAAATGTTACCGATGTAGAAGATTTTACTGGAGAAGGAAAAGGCGGACAAATTGAAGAGAAAGTTCCTTTTGTAATTAAAGATATCGTCATCAATGCCAATGGCGACATAGTGGTTAATGGTGAAAATGGTGAACAGATCACTATTCCAGGTGGAAAAGACACTGTAATTACTGACAGTGGTGTTGTAGATGAGAGCGGAAAAGTTATTGTTCCTCCAAAAGTTTATACGGTAGACAGCCAAGGAAACGGAAGCAATCAAGGTGTTGCAGTTGCTGAAGGAGGAAAACCATCACCAGAAAATACAGATGGTGTAGATAAAAGTGGTCAAGCTACAGGATTTACAGCTAAAGGTGTTTCGATTGCTTTTTCTGGAAACGGTAGCAAATATGCTTTTGATGTAATGCCAGACAATGCATCTGCGGCTTTAAAGAAAATGTATGCCAAAGCAGGTGATAATATATTGCCTTATAAGGCAGTTTTAAATGGTGACTCAGATACGGTTATCGCTACAGTAAAACTTACAGATTCTAGCATAAAATTAGACAGTATAGTTTTTAAAACTCAAAATGGAGCAAAAATTGACTTTAAGAGAACTGATAACGTATTCGTTCTTACTGTAAAAGGAAATCTAAGTTATGCTGAAGAAGAAATCTTAGCTACTGTAAAACAAGGCAAGAAATGGCAGGTTATTGGTGCCTTTATGTTGGTGCATATTTCGCCAAAAGATGTAAATGTAGCACTTGTTCCTACATATGATAATTCTGAAAATAGGCTTAATGAAATTGTTGCTAAAACTCAGGAGATTTACAGTAAAATTGGAGTTAAAATTAACTTTAATAAAGAAGGAAAATTAAAAGATTTTGAAGACGTTGTTTCAAAAGATGTAAGTGTAATTCAGACAGAAAATAATACTATTACATCAACTTACAGTGCACAACAACAAGCTATAAATGCGCTTTATAAGGGAGGTAGTGGCAGTTATGTTTTATTTGTAACCAATAAAACTTCAAGTACCAAACAAGAAGGTTATATGCGTTTGAATGGCCAGTTTGGATATGTATTTACCAAAGCCAACGGTCAAGAAAATCCAAATACTGCAGCTCATGAGTTAGGACATGGAATTTTTAAATTGCAACATCCTTTCGAGCAATATAAAACTGAAGAAGGAAGCACAGATTTCTTAATGGATTATAGTTCAGGAAGTGTTTTAAATCATATGGATTGGAAACAGATCAATGATCCTGCGTTTAAATTATATGCATTTCAGAGTCAGAGTAGTGGGGAATTAGCAGGAGGATATGCGCTCGCTCCAAATTTCAAATTTGTATCGACAAATACACATAGTATAGTATCTGATGCTACGGTTGTAAAGGATCCTTTTCTTGGAGGATTCATTTTTATAAACAAAGATAAAAAGGAAGAATATTATTACTGGAAAGGCAAAAATTATCAAACAAATTCAGGAAAAGTTTATTCGGAAAATACAGAAACTATAACAGATCAAAGTACGATTTGGCTTCTCGTTAATAATAGTAAAGAGTGTAAGGAAAGAAAATATGTAAGAACTAAATATTCAGAAATAAAAACTTACATTGAGAATGGAAATGAATCTGAATTATTAAACTTTATTTCTAGAAACATAAATGAAACAGATACTGGGAAGAAGACATATTCTGGCGCCCTTGGTGGTTGTTCTAGTTCTAATAATAAAGAGTATCAGCAATTGGTTGATGCTAGAAAGGATTTAACGGATATTCAGAAGCAAAAACTTAATGCCGTATTAGGCAGTTTATCAACGATTCCATATGATATTTTAACGGGGAAATGTACAGATATTGATAAACAAAATTGTAAGTGTATAGATCTTCAAGATCAAGAAACAATAATTAATAATGATTGTTTAGAAAAATTAATTGCTGCTATTCAAGGTTCGACTTGTACTCAAGAATTTCTTTCTGCCTTTGAAGAAAGAATGGATGCTACAGAGTTTATTGATGCTCCCGAAATTATTGATTTATTAAAGAAAGTTGATAATTGTATCATAAGTAAATTAAATAAGAAGACTAGATATAAGTTGTATGAGCTGATGTTTCATAACTCAATTATTGCACATCCTTATAGCTCTTATGGAGGAGGGTATATTCTAACAAAAATAAATGACGGAAAAGACTACCTGATTCTCAATTTATTAAAGACAGCTTCAAGCGAAGAACAGGCTTGGTTTGTCAATACCTTTTTGAATTCAAAAGATAATGTAAATAATACAAAACTTAATTTTCTAATCAGACAGAATCCTGATTTAGTATTAACTGCCGAAATTTTAAAAATTTTAACTGATTTTATTGCAAGTAATAGTTCTATAATTATTAGCAAACCAATCGTTGAAAGTAGGATGTTTTTGGATAAGCAAATAAATATACCTACGAATATTAATCCAATAATGGTTTATTTTGAAAACTGGTTTTCTGGTTCAAATGAATTTAAAGTAGGTAAATTTAACGTTACTATAGATGAATCTAAATTAATTCTAAATTCTGAAAATAAATTAAATGTAAAACAAAGTGGAGATTTTTTAAGATCTGGAAGCGATATTTCTATTGAAATAGAAGATGATTATCTAGTGAATCCTTGGGATGACGTAACTGTTATTTTAGCTAAGGACATGGAAGAAACAATAGGTTTGCAAGTTGGTAAAACAATAAAAACGAAAGCTATTTATGCTTTATTTCTGCAAGAAATAGGTAATAGAGTAGTTGCTGGAGAAAATGCTCAGATAGCGACATCAGCAGTGGCAATTGTAGGCGCGGTCTTTACATATGGTGCTTCTTTAGAACTTTTGGCGGCAGGTGAATCTATAGTTTTATCAGGAGTACAAGTTTTGTCTTCAGCTTTGGTTATTTCATCGTCGGCTACTAACTTGGCATTATTAAGTCAAGCAGGAAATAGAACATTGAGTCCCGAAGAAAAGGTTGTAATGCAAAAGTGGAATAAATTTTACAACTATTTACTATTAATAGATGGAGGAATTAATATTTATTCAACCTTAAAAAATATAAGTAGCCTTAATAGTGCAATAAAGGCGGAAAACATGATCATCGATGCTGAGAATGCATCGACAAATATGGGTAAAGTAATTCCTCTTTTTGGTGACACAGGCGGTTACATAAAAACAACTACAACAGCATCAGGTACAGCTATTACGGCAGAAAGAGGCGCAATGACAATAGTAAAGGGTGTAAATGATGAAGGAAATGTCATCCGTACTGCTGCTGCTGAAAATTTTAACAAATCGTTTGTTTATGATGGTAATACAGTGTTTAGACTAAATTCTGAAATACATCCAGAGTACACATTACTTCCAAAGGGTAAGCTTATACAGTTTCCAAAAATAGATTTGGCAACTAAGTTAATACCTGAAGTAGAGATAGGAAGTGCATCACAATTAATACCCTACAATGTAAGCTACTATACAGGATTAACTGGTGCAGTAGAAATAATTGTTGCTACAAACGAATTAACAAAAGATACACCACAAGTAGTCTATGCATCACCAGAAGCTGCTAAAAAACTGAAAGAAACAGAAGAAAATGACTGTACGGTGTATACTAAATTTGGTGCCATTAACTGTCTAAAATTCCGTACTTTATTAGCTGAGACAGCAAAAAAAGAAGGTGTAGATAAATTGTATAACAATTTATTAAGCAGCAATGTAAGTCCAGTATTAAATAAATTGATTATTGCGCAGCCTCAAAACAAAATTTTCTTAGATGATATATTAAAAAATACATTTACATTGTCTACTCATATTTCACAGTATACTAATGCTACCATTGCCAACTGGAATACTTTATATGATAATAAAAAAGAATTTGCACGTAAGGATTGGAATACATTAATACAATTTGACAAACTAAATACACAGGTAAAGGCAGAAATATTAAAATTTTCGGATGCAAGTAATACCCAAAGTACTTTAAAAGAGTTTACAGCAGATTTAGAAAAAATACCTGGATTTACTGATTTTATAAATAAACATGTTGAGTATGCTAAGGCTTTTGTTGGACATAAGCAAAATGAAATTTATACTCCTGAACAGTATGAGCTTTTAACTCCTGAAAATATAGAAGAAGTTCCTTTAAATCCTGAATTACATGATGCAATTATTGAATGGGTAAACTATTCGAAAGAAGATGCTAAGCGTAAAAACTATTTTGAAATGGGCAAAAAATTTGAGAAAAAAATAGAAGAGGATTTAAAATCTAGCAGTAGTGATGTTTATATGGATTTATTAAAGGTAATACCTGATTTAAGAGAGAGACAAATTCTTACCCAAGTACAATTCTGTATAAATAACAGTACATCTTGTACTAAAGAAGGAGAGTATTTTATCGCTGATTTTGTATTTATCAGAAAAATAAAAAACGCCTTACAGCAAGATGAATGGGACGTTATAATTGCTGATACCAAATTAAGTAAAAATACAAGCTTTACAAATAATCAGACAAGGGCAATGGGGTTACCAAGTTTCAATGTTAAAGCGTATAATTCTGAATTTGATATTAATGATAATAAAATTGAATTAAGGGCTACTGATAAAGTATTCAGAAGTATAAAAAAAGACAAGTTTATTAAGATTTATAGTGATGGTTCTGGAAAATATAAAGCAATAGAATAAAAATGGAAAATAGATATAAAAACACAAGGTATAATGAAGGGGCCACGATTGAATACATTCGCAAATTTGTACTAGAGCATAACCCGTTTTTGAAGGATTATTTTTATGAAAATAGCCCTGAGAGTTTATATTTTTATCAAAATAGTGCTCACAGCAATAATTTTCTGAGCATAGGATATGTTGCAAAATATACAGGAGAATTATACAGAGGGGGATTTAATTGTTATACTAGTATTAGAATAGTAGAAAATTTGCTTAATAGTTTAATTATTAAACATATTAATTTATTGTCAGATTTTTCAACGAAGTTTAGCGCAACAGTTGATTTTAATAAATATACAGTATCTAATTTTGAGACGATATGGGATTCATTCAAGCAATTTGATAATTATGATTTGTCAAGCAATAAGGAAATGTTAGAAAAATTGTGCGTCCATTATGTTGAAATAATTAAAGAATATTTCATTCCGTTTTGGGAAAAATATAGCAATATACAACACATAAATGATGAAATTATAAACAAAGTTGAAGAAGAAGATTTAAACAACTATTTGCCAGGGATGGGAAATTTTAAAAAGCTAATCATAATGAAAATTTGTTGTAACGCTAATTATGGTGAATATAAAAAGTATCTTATGAATTTAGTAGAAAATGCAGTTTCACAAGACAAAGAAAAATATGGTTCTTATGCAAATTTATTCAACGAATTGATTGAAATTTTGGAAACACAATATTAATAGGTTTTTCATGTCCTATTGTTAGAGTAAGCATCTTACTAGTGAACGCAGAGTAATATTAAAATAAAAACAAAAAATTACACATGAAAAAAAAATTTTTAACCCTAATAGTAATGCTAATAAGCATTTGCACTTTTGCACAAAAAATAAAAATTGACAAAGGCGAAATAAAACTAGACGAAAAAACAATTGGTTTTGTCGAAGGTAAAAAACCGTTGTTTACAATTTTCAGTGTAGATAAAAATTATGCAATTACAGCAGAATTAAAAAAAGCACCAAACGAAGAATCTTTAATATTACCATGGATTGAAATTAAAGACCAATCTACTGGGAAATCAAACGAATTAGAATTTAAGAATAAAAGCAGAAAATTTAGTGCCTTTAATTATGACCGCAGTATTGTCTATGAACTAATGGACAGAGATATGATCGGAACGGAAGGACTAAATAAAGAAGTGATAGATAGTTTTATCAATGGAGCTTCAACAGGTATAGCTGCAAAGCGTATGGGAGTTCAAAGCGAAATAGATAATGCTAATAAAATTGCAGATACATATCAATTAGCGATTGATGATTATGGTACTATTTTTAGCATTAAAGCACAAAATCAAAATATAGACGATAAAAGAATTGGGTTTATAAAAATGACTTCGCCGTCTTCAAACGGAGATTTAAAATACGAGGTTTTAGACCTTGATAATAATTTAGTAGGAACGTGGTTTGCTAGAGGCGGAACTTTCAGCGGATATGAAAAATTGTTAAATCAAGAGGTCATTACATTTAACGGGAAAGTTTTTAAAGCAGCTTTTGAAAATAGAGGTAATCCGGTTGGTTACAAAATGAGCCAAGATATTACAGCAATGAATGTTGTAAGAGCATTAGTTGGTAATGGATATACTTTAGGAAGCAGATATAATACAACTAAATAATAATAGAAAAGATAAAATAATGAAAAACAAAATTTTAGCAATTGCATTATTACAATTTTTATTGGTGTTAAATGGTTGCAGTTCGGACTCTGGAGATGATACAACAGAACAACCAGTAGTGGTAGTAAAAACTCCGAAATTAACGTCATATTCTAAGAACGATGGAGAAGTTGGGGAAACAATTACAATAAATGGAGAAAATTTTCCTGATAAAGTTAGTGACATCAAAATAACTTTTGATGGATTGGCGGCAACAATTGTTTCGACTTCAGCTACTGAAATTAAATTTGTTTTACCACAAACAGAAAAAATAGTACCAAAAATTATTATAACGATTTTAGATAAAGAGGTCTATAATGGCATTTCAAATGGTTATGGTGGATATATTGCTATTTTTCCAGCTCATTCGCTAACCAATTGGGTAACGCAGGAGAATACGCTAAAAGAGGATGGTGGAATACCACGTATTATGGTTCTTAGTGATAAAGTAATTTATCTAAATTCAGATATAACTGGGGCTCGTGTTTATAGAACATTAGATGGTGGTGTTACTTGGAATCAATGGGCAGTCAATGGTTTTAATGCTGGATTCTATGCAACTAAAAATGATGAAGGATGGTCTCATACAGGTTTCGGAATTTCAAAAATTGCAAAAGGAGGTTATTTAGGAATTGACACATTTGCAAATTTTGGTGAAGTAAAAGATGTTCAGGCTTCATATAGCTTATACGTAGAGGATAATATGACAAATGGAACTATTGTTACACAATTTGGAGATGTTTTCACAACTTCTAATGGAGTTGACTTTACACAAGTTTATGATGCACATTTAAACGATGCAGGTTATGATCGAGGATCTGTTAATAAATCTGTAGAAATTGATAACAATCATATCTGGGTAGCTGGACAAAAAACGATAAAAACAGTAAGATACCCATTTGTTTTGTTTAAAAGTAATGAAACAGACGGTTGGAAAGAACATTATTTGGAGAATGAACCAAATTCGTCTGTAAATGAAATATCTTTCGCTGATACAGTAAACGGCTTTCTTCTAATTAAAGGAGAAACTTCTACTACTTTTTACAAAACTACAGATGGCGGCGATACTTGGGCTAAAGTTTATACAGGAGAAAAATTCACAAAATTCACCTTTAAAGATGGTAATACAGGTTGGGCTGTTTTAGAAAATAAAATTTACAAAACAGTAGATGGCGGAGTAACATGGACTCTTGACTATACACACGATCAGCCTATAAAATCAATTGCTTACAAAGATAATATTGTTTGGGCTATCTCTACAGATAAGATCATCAAGCGTTACTTGTAATTTTTAAGTAATAGAAATTCAAAATATACAATAAAAAGCACTGCAGTTTTTAGAACTGCAGTGTTTTAAAATGCACTGAATGAAAAAAACTTTACTCTTATTCTTATTTTTTGTTATTACTTCTTGTTATCAAGAGACTGCTATAGCCATAGAAGGTGAGTTTACCACTTCTTATGTCGATCAGGATGAATCTATACCCGTTATTATTAAAATTGATAATAAAGTAACGGGTGCAGATACGTATGAATGGACATTTGAGGGAGGAAATCCTTCTGTTTCAAATTCTAAAAATCCTGGCGAGATTTTATACAGCAAGCAGGGAACTTATACCATTAAATTAATAGCAAAAAATGTAGACGGAGAGAGTCAGGAATTCACTAAAACTGTTGAAATAAAAGACGGAATCAATATTGATTTTACTCATGAAATTGTAAAAAGCAATTATTCTCCTGTTGAGGTAATTTTAAAGAATTCAACTATTGGCGAAGGATTAACTTTTAAATGGGAATTTCAGGAAGGATCGCCAACTTCTTTTACAGGAAAAACACCGCCAAATGTTATTTTTACAACTCCGGGAGAGCATACTATAACTTTAACGGTATCGAATGGTTTTGAATCTGAAACACAAACCAAAACCATTACAGTTAATCCATATTTGGTGAGCTTGTTTACCTATGAACCAAAGTTTGAAGACGATGATTATGAAGCTTCTGTAACGATAGATTTTACAAACAAATCAATTAGTGCAACAAGTTATAAATGGACATTTGAAGGCGGAAATCCAGCTGTCTCTACAGAAGAGAATCCAACAGTTGTTTTTGCAAGTGCAGGAACTCATGAAGTTATTTTGGAAGCGTCTAACGACAAAACAAGCCAAGTTTTCAAATCGACAATTACAGTTTTACCCGATACCAATCTGCGAACATTTACGAATGTAAAATTAGGAATTAACACAGCACATAATGGCAATAATGTTGGTGCAATGTTCTCGACAGTAACGCGCGAAGTTTACAAAGCAAACGAAATTAATGATGAGAATAGTGGTTTAATAGATATTGTATTTCAAGGCTTAAACAGCAATTTTACATACAACAGATTTATCTCTCCAGATCAGGCTAATAACTATGGATTTTTAGCATTAAAAAATGCACAAAGTACCATTTTTGTAAACTCTCAAAATTTATGCAATTGCGGTTTAAATTTTACCGAAGCACAATTTGATAGTATGGTAAATGACACACCTATAAAATCATTAAACATAAGTTATACCGCTGGAGGAGCGCAAGAATTTGGTTTTACCTATCCGAGAATTATTTTATTTAAAACACAAGACGGCAGAAAAGGCGCCATTAAAATCAAAGAAATGGTAAAGAACGGTACAAGTTCTTACATTTTATGCGATATCAAAGTCCAAAAACAATAACCAGTAAATGAAGATAATAAATAATAAAATCTTGTTTTGGTTATGTATTGTTTTGGCCTGTTGCTTTTGCAGGAAAGGATATGCACAGGACGTTGATTTACAAAATTTTTATAAACCTAATTTTAAGGTAACAGGTAACATTAATGCCAATATGATGTACTATACTTCTAATATGGAAAATTCGCGTGAACCTTTTACGTATCTCTTTTCAGGAAATTTGAACATTAGTGCTTTTAATTTTAGCGTTCCGTTATTTTACAGTTTTACCAACCAAGGAAGCAATTTAGGATATACCGCTCCATTTGATTTTAACAGATTGAGCATTATGCCTAAGTACAAATGGGTAAAAGCTTATATTGGAAATGTAAGCATGACATTTTCTCCTTATACATTAAGCGGATATCCGTTTAAAGGAGTTGGATTAGAATTAACGCCAAATAGTCCGTTTAAAATATCTTTAATGGGAGGACAGTTGCTTAAAGCAGTTTCTGCAGAAAATGCTTCTGGCGGAATTCCAGTATATCAACGTTTTGGTTATGGAGCTAAAGTAGGTTTTGAGAAACCACAATATAAATTAGGCTGGATTGGTTTTTATGCTAAAGACGATGCCAGTTCATTAAACATGGTAAACGATAATGGAGTTACGCCAAAAGAAAACTTTGTAAACAGTTTGCTTTTTAGTACTTCTTTGGTAAAAAACTTAAATCTTAACGTGGAGTATGCTTTGTCTGTATTAACAGATGATACAAGAAGTGAAAGTATTTCTGGCGGAGGTTTTCGTGATAAAATATTTTCTGGTAAAGAAAGTACAAGTTACATGAATGCCTTCAATGTTAATTTCGATTATAATATTCAAAAAAGTACAGTCGGATTAACCTACGAGCGTATTGATCCAAATTATAATACGCTTGGAGCATTATATTTTAATAATGATTTAGAAAACATTGCATTGCGTTTTGCAAGACCTTTTTATCATGATAAAATTACAGTTTCTACCAGTTTAGGATTTCAGAAAGACGATTTAGATAAAGTCAAAAAACAAGATACAAAACGTGTTGTTGGATCTATTAACATGAATTATAGAGTAACAGATCAGTTAAACATCACAGGAAGTTATTCTAATTTTTCTACTTATACCAATAAAAAATTAGATCAGTTTGAGCTTATAAATAATCCAAATGTTGTGCAAGCAGATACGTTAGACTACAGACAATTGTCTCAAAATGCTAATGTAAATATGTCTTATGCTTTCGGAAAAAAAAGGAATCAAAATTTAAACTTTAATTATAGTATCGCAGGCCAAGCTAACGAACAAGGAGGAGTGATTAGAAAAGGTCAGGCGAGTACGGTTCAAAATTATAATTTGGCGCATACAGTTAGTTTTCTTGCCACTAAAGTTTCTTTAAACAGTTCGCTTAATTATACCAAAAATGAAGTGAGCCGAAATAACAATTCTTCTATGGGAGCTTCAGTTGGAGCTTCAAAAAAACTATTCAAAGACAAGCTGAATACCAATCTCGGTGTACTTTATAATAACTCGCAAGGTAATATGAATTCAAGTTCTGTATTTGGAGTTAAGTTTAACAATAGTTATGTAATGTATCAGAGACATAATTTTGGTTTAAATGTCATTTCAATGTTTAGGAGTAGTACTAATACTGATAGATTTAACGATTTAACAGCTACTTTAAATTACACTTGTTCATTAGATAAAATAAAACTGCCAGCCAAAAAAGAGCCTAAAAAAGAAAAAGAAGAGGTTTTAAATCCGATTCTAAAAATAAATTACAAAGACAAAACATACGAAGGAACGAGAGACGAAATTATCAAGCAACTTCAAGATATGCAGTCAGCACTTCGTCCGATGCCGAAAGAAGATTCAGAAGAGTTACAGCATCTGCTAACGCTTACTACTTTGACTCCAGATGATGATAGCTTCAAAGAAAAAGCTTTAAATTATTTAAAAGCATACGATTTAAATAATGACATCTTAAATAAATACGACAATTACATTCATGAAACTGTAAAAAGTTTGAGAGAAGAAATGGTTCGTAAAGACGAAGGATATGAGAATGATTATGTTATGGCTTTAGGAAGAGTTAATAAACATAAAATGCACGGTGTAGATGCAAAAGATGTAACAGATAAAGTGAGTTATAACTCGTATTTGAAACTCGTAGATCGAAAAAATAAAAAATTGCAGCCTTTATTAGTTCATAGATGGATGTATAATGAGATTTCTATTCTTTCAAATACACCTGTAGATCAGATTCATCAAAATGAAAACCTTTCTGCTTTTAATAAAGAAGAATTGGGGGATTTCTTTAAAATGATGAAAGAGAAAAAAACAGATGCAGCTGTAATCGAAGAAATAAAAATCAAATTGATTCCATTCTATCATGATTTAGCACTTAAAAATGTTAAGGATGAAGAAGTCGATTTTAAGTTTATAAAGAATAATTAATAGTCAAAAAAAACTCTTTATAGTTTGAAAGAGTGAAAAATATAAAAGAAGTCGGTATGCTTTATTTTTCAAAAAAACAGAATGATTTGCTTATGAAAAAGAAATACAAAATACATTTTGCGGCACTGCTTATCTTGCTTTCGGTTGTTTTTTCTTATGGACAAGAAATTGCAGCTCCGAAAGAATTAAGCGCAGCTTCAAGTTCAATACAAAAGATTGAAGCCGCTGACCGTTGGGTAGATAAATTTTCAAATCAAGATTTGGTAGAACTGCCAATTGGTATTCGTAATACAGTAAATAACATTCAATATTCTATCGGAATTACAAAGGCTACTTTTACGCCAGAGTATACAACTTTGACCGTTTTCTGTAGAGTTGATATTCCTCAGAAAGATAAAAAAACCGGACAACCTATGCAGCTTTTCTTTGGTGCAGATAATGTGAAATTATCGCACCAAGGAGGTATTATGGGTGAAGCAAAATTAGTATTGCTGGGTAATGTTGATATTCCGTTTAATGAAGATAAATGGCAGATTTCTTTATATGGAGGTTTTGATATGGCGACCGGAAATGTAAACGATCTGACTTATGTAAAGATTGATTGTGACGGATTTAAAGAAATGAAAATTTCTGGAGCTGTTGAGTTTTCTAGAGATTTAATTCTGCCAATTGATCCATTGACAAAAACGGTTGACGAAGCAAAAACAACAATTCCGAAAACATATTACAACGGAAAAACAGTTGCAGTACCAAATAGAGTTAGAGGAGAATTTAGTTTTACAGCAGGAAGCTGGAACGATATTTTGCTGAATGTAAGTTTGCAACCATTCGTTTTAAAAGACAAAAGAAACGGAAAAGATTTTGAAGGTAATTTTCAGTTTTTGGTAAACAATGCGGTTTTAGATTTAAGTGATTTAAAAAATGATCCCGTAGTTGTTTTTCCAGAATTTTATGCAAAAAACTCGCTTTTAGTTCCAAGTCAGGAATCATGGAAGGGAGTTTTTGTTCAGACTTTTGATGTAGGTCTGCCAAAAGAATTTCAAACGACAGATACCGCATCAAGTAAGGAAAGACTTCACGTAGGTGCGCAAAATCTTATCATCGATAAATTTGGAGTTTCGGGAACTTTCTATGCAGACAATGTATTTCCTTTAGACAGAGGAATAACCAGTCAGGAAAAATCATGGGCGTATTCGTTGGATCATATAGATGTAACTATTGCGGCAAATACGTTCGTAAAAGCAAATTTAAAAGGGCAGATTCTTTTACCAATTAGTAAAGCAACTCCAGAGAAAAAAGAAACAGCAGCTACTCCCGCAACAAATGCAACAACAAATACGGGAACAGCTAGTACTACTACAGGAACAGCTTCTGCTAAACCGCAACAGACCAATAGAGCTGGTTTAGAATACAACGGATTCATTTCTATGGAAGAACAACAATTAGTTGTTATTACCAAAGATTCTATAGCTTTTGATATCTGGAAAGCAAAAGCTTTATTACTGCCTAATAGTTCTGTTGAATTAAAATTAGTAAACGGTCGCTTTTTACCTAAAGCCAATCTAAACGGCTCGGTTTCTTTTGGAACCAATAAAGGAGCAACAGATGAGAAAGATGTAGAAGGCAAGAAAACCGTAGACTTTAAGGGAATTACTTTTGAGAATCTGCAGTTGCAGACAGTTTCGCCTATTATTTCAGTTAGAAATATGGGATACAAAGGAACAGTTGGCTTTGGTAATTTCCCTGTTTCTATCGGAAATATTAACGTTGCCATTAATGGAGATGATACCCGAATCGATTTTGATTTAGGAATCAATTTAATGGAAAGTGTTGGAGCAGGAGCAACTGCAAGAATTGGAATAAAAGGAAAAATGTACGACGATGGGTATAGGCAAAGAAGCCGATACGCAGGTCTAGATCTTTCGGCCATAAATATAGACTGTAAGTTTAGTGGATTAACCATTAAAGGTGGTCTGATTTTAATGGAAAAAGATCCTGTTTACGGAGATGGATTTAATGCTGATCTTGAAGTCGATGTTGTGGATATTGTCAATGTAAAAGCAAAAGCAATTTTCGGACGTACCACTTTTAGATATTGGTATTTTGATGCGGCTGTTAAATGGCCACCTACGCCAGCACCTTTTATGATTAATGGTTTTGGAGGAGGAGCTTATTACAAAATGCGTCGAAATTCAGATATTGCTATTGGCGATTTTTCTCCTTCAGGATTGAGTTATACTCCAGACGAAAAAATAAGTTTAGGAGTTAAAGCTTTAATTTATTTTCACGTAGGCTCCGAAACGATTTGTGATGGTGAAGCAGGATTTGAGATAGCGTTTAACTCAAAAGGAGGAGTAAACAGATTGGCTATTTTTGGAAAAGCCAATGTTATGGCTAAAATTCCTGGGCTTAAAAATGTTACCGATTTAATGGGTAAAGTAGCTTCAAATGTTACTGCTAAGAAAAGCTTTTTAGGAATAACAGAAAATGATCTTAAAGGTTCTTTTGCCAGTAAATATATTCCAGCAGCAAAAGAGTCAATTCCAGGAGATTTATCAGAAGCAGTGGGAATAAAAATGGCAGCAGCAATCGAATTTGATTTTGAAAACAAATCGATGCACGCCACTACAGATGTATATATTAATACGCCAGGAAACTTCCTTTCAGGAATTGGAGAAGGAGGAAGAGCCGTTTGGGGAGTTTTCCATAAAGATCCAAAAGATTGGTACATGTATATGGGAACACCAGACGATCGATGTGGGATTAAAATTGGAGTTGCCGGAATGTACTTAAAAACTACAAGTTATTTTATGGCAGGAACGGTGCTTCCTGGAAGTCCGCCACCACCTCCTGAGGTAGCTCAAATTTTGGGTGTCGATTTAAAAGAACTGGACTATATGCGCGACGAAAATGCGCTGGCAAATGGAGGAGGTCTTGCCTTTGGAGCAAGTTTAGAGTTTGATACGGGAGATTTAAGTTTTCTACTTTTCTATGCACGTTTTAAAGCAGGAATGGGATTCGATATTATGCTTAAAGATTACCAAGAAGCAAGATGTTCTAACACAGGAAGTCGTGTAGGTATAAACGGCTGGTATGCTAATGGACAATCGTATGCTTACCTTCAGGGAGAACTTGGAATTAGAGTTAAATTATCATTCTTAAAATTAAAAGTTCCAATTATTTCTGGTGGAGCGGCGGTTTTATTACAAGCGAAATTGCCAAATCCAGTTTGGATGAGAGGTTATATGGCAGGAAACATGAATATTTTAGGCGGATTGATAAAAGGAAAATTCAGGTTTAAATTTGAAATCGGTCAAGAATGCCAATTTGAAGATGCGTCGCCACTTGGAGGTGTAAAATTGATAACCGATGTAACTCCAAAACAAAGCTCGACAGATATAGATGTTTTTGCTGTGCCACAAGCAGCATTTTCAATGAAAGTTAATGAAGCTTTTGTAATACCTGAAGATGCAGGCGATGTGACTTACAAAGTAATATTGGAAAAATTTAAAGTATTTGACGGAACAAAAGAAATTCCTGGAACTTTTGAATGGAGCGCGATGAAAGACAAAGTTAATTTTGTTTCAACCGATATTCTTCCTCCTCATAAAGAATTGAAAGTTCAGGTTGAGGTAAGTTTCCAAAAAATGGTAAATGGCGCTTTCCAACCTATAAAAGTAGACGGAAAAATAGCTACAGAATATGAAGAAAGAATGTTTACAACAGGAGGAGCACCAAATCATATTCCGCTTAATAATATTAAATATTCGTATCCAGTTGTAGATCAAAAATATTTCCTTGAAGAAGAATATCCAAAAGGATACATTCAGCTTAAACGAGGTCAAGATTATTTGTTTGAAGATGCAAGTTGGGAAACCAGTATTAAGATGGAACAAGATGGAATTCCTAACTCAAAAGCTATTGTATTTAATTACGATACGACTTCAAATGAAGTATATTATAACTTGCCGAATATTGATCAAGAAAAGAAATATAATTTCTCAATTGTTAGTAATCTAAAACAAAATAATGCATCGAGAAGTACAACATCTAATACAAAAGCAAATACCATTAGTGATGATGGTAACGATATACAGATAAAAGAAAATCAAGCAGATGCATTGTCTAAAGCTGAAGGAAGCATTGAACGTTTGACATATTCATTCAATACAAGTAAATACAAGACTTTTGTCTCTAAGATGAATGCAATCAATACGCAAAGCTATAATTTTGGAGTTTTATATTCAGATGTTATTTATTTGAGCAACACTATTTCAAGTCAAGAAGCATTTGATTTAGTTGATTTAAGAGGAGTTGCTTACACAGACAATAAAGCTGTAATAACAGCAGAATCTAAACTAAATGATCAATATTATACAACAGATATTTATCCTTATTTGTACAAAGATTATCCATTAAACGGTACTTTTTCTATAACGAATAGAGATACTAATGAGTTTGGAGTTATTCCAGCAAAGGCAATTCCATTAAATGCGTATTATATGACCAGTTTAGAAAACGAGACCAATCAAGCATGGACAAAAAGTAATTTCCCATTTAAATACAATATGCCATTGCTTTACAAAGAAGATTGGGTCGATTTAAATAATCAAATAGTCAATTCGCACATTAACGGAGAACCAGGTTTTGCTGCACTTTCTCAACGCTTTTTAAGCAATATTTTCCAATTCATGAGATATGGAAATTACGAAATAGTAATGAAGTATAATTTGCCAGGAAATAAACAGGCAAATGAGTATGTTTACAAATACAGAAACAATAATAACTTCAGGTAAATTATAAAAACAAGAGATAAATAATTAGAAAACCCGTTTGAGAATTCTCAAACGGGTTTTTAATTTCTATACATTTAGATTTGGTAACAGTTTTTTTAAGTTTTTTTTATTAATTTTCATAAGATTAAAAATCAGATTATTATCTAAAATTAAAAGATGGAGGATAACAAAGAAGAAAAGAAAGAACAAAACGCAGTATTTATGCTTCCGTGGGTAACCGCAATTGCCATGTTTATGCAATCATTAGATGGTACAATTCTCAACACTTCGTTACCGTCAATAGCCAAAGATATGGGATATTCAGCAACCGAAATGGATTCGGTTATTGTAACCTACACGCTTACATTGGCGATGTTTATTCCGCTTTCAGGATGGCTGGCAGATAAGTTTGGTACAAGAACAATGTTTATGATTGCTGTGTTTCTGTTTATCATGGGATCGTTGTTTTGTGCCCTTTCTGTTGATTTAAAAACGCTTAATATGGCACGTGTTTTACAAGCAGTTGGCGCTTCAATGATGGTACCAATTGCCCGATTAGCTATTTTGTATCAATACCCCAAAAACGAACTGCTAAAAACCATGAACTTTATAACCTTATTTGGATTATTAGGAATGGTTGCCGGTCCAAGTTTAGGAGGTTTTCTATCTGATAATTTTAGCTGGCATTGGATTTTTCTAATTAATATTCCAGTAGGTCTTATCGGAATTTCGATGGCATATCGTATTATGCCAAATTTTAGACATGCAGTAGGAAGATTTGATTTTAGAGGATTGGTGTATTTCAGTTTGGCGTTGATTTCTATCACTTTGGTTTTAGAGCTGATAGGAAGCGGAAGGATACATATGATTGTAATACTAAGTTTGCTGTTTCTATTCGGACTCCTTTCTCTATTTTATTACATTCACTATAAAAGAACCGAAAAACCTATAATAGATCTGCATCTTTTAAACATTAGAACCTTAAAAATAGGACTAATGGGAAGTTTAATTACCAGACTAGGAATTGGCGGACTTCCATTGCTTTTACCGCTAATGTTACAAACCAGTTTTGGTTATTCGGCATCTGTATCAGGATTATTGTTGTTGCCTTCAGCCATATCCAATGTCGCTGTTAAACCTTTTATGGTAAGCATTATAAAGTTTTTTGGTTACAGAACCGTATTAATAAGCAACACCATTTTGCTAGGAATTGTTTTAATTGTTCTCGGATTTGTGACCAAAGAAACGCCAATTGTCTACTATATTTTACTTATGATATTTTATGGAGTCTTTACGTCCGTACAAATGTCAGCTATGAATACCATTACACTTTCAGATTTGGATCAAGATACAGCTAGCGGAGGAAATACAATGTTGGTTATTATGCAGCAGCTTTCGGTAAGTTTTGGAGTTTCTGTTGCCAGTCTTGCACTTTCTTTATTCCAAGATGGAATTTTCGATTTAAATCCTGCAAAAGCATTTCAATATACTTTTATAGCATTGGCTGTCTTTACCATTTTTTCAAGTTTTACTTTTTCTAAATTAAGTAAAACTGATGGCGGAGGATATATGTAATTTGTTTTGCCTATATAAGTTTTTAGTAATTCACAACTTATATAGGCAATTAAACATATTTATTATTGCGTTATTCTAATTGTCAAAAAAATAAACAATCAGCATTTTGCACGGCTTAGAACTTTTGTTTACAGGCACGTGTTTCAATCTTCCATCAAAAAACAGAGAATCTCCTTCTTTTAAAGTATAAGTTTCATTCGCGATCAAATAATCAACTTCGCCAGAAAGAATGTATTTGTATTCGTAAGCATCTGTTGTAACCTGATCTCTGTAACTATTTGGTTCTAAGGTTAAAAAAACAATATCAACAGTCGAATTTTTTATCGTACGCGTCAAGAAACGTTCGTACAAGAAACCGCTTGAACCTTCTTTTTGAAACTGATCGTAAGTATCTTTTCTTTTTATAATAACCAATTCTTCGTCTTGCGAAATATCTTTAAAGAACTCGCTGAGGTTAACTTGCAAAGCTGTTACTATACTCAAAAGAACAGTCAGCGACGGAATGCTTCTTCCGTTCTCAATCTGCGAAATCATACCTTTTGTCACACCGCTTAAATCTGCAAGTTCCTGTAAGGTAAAGCCTTTGTCAGTTCTATATTGTTTGATTCGTTTGCTAATTTCTAAAATTACTACTCCTTCCATGTTTAGTATATGTATACAAAGTTTATTTTAATTAAACATTATTTTACCTTTTGTTTACATATAGTAAACAAAGGTATAGTAATATTGCACTGTAAAAATAAACAAAAAATATGGAATTAATTGTATTTGACATGGCTGGTACTACAGTCCAAGACGAAAATAAAGTTGGCTTAACATTACAAACTGCTTTAAAAGAATTTGGTTATGAATTTTCTTTAGAAGAAATCAATGTTGTAATGGGATATGAAAAACCAGTTGCGATTTCGATTTTATTAAACAATCAAGATGGAGATGTTTCTCTGATAAATAAAATTCACCAATCGTTTGTAGAAAAAATGATTGCTTATTACAAACAAAGCAACGAAGTGCAAGCAACACCAAATGCTTACGAAACAATTCAATACTTAAGAAATAATGGAATTAAAGTAGCATTTGATACAGGATTCTCAAGACCAATCGCCGATGCTATTTTCGAAAAACTAAACTGGAAACAGGGAATCGATTTTGATTTCAGCATCACTTCAGACGAAGTAGAACACGGACGTCCTTATCCAGATATGATTTTCAAAGCGATGGAATATTTTAATATTTCTGATGCTTCAAAAGTTGGAAAAGTGGGCGATACTATGTCTGATTTACAGCAAGGAGAAAACGCAAAATGCGGTTTAGTAGTTGGCGTTACAACGGGCGCTTATAGCAGAGAAGAACTGCAAAACCATTACCACAATTACATTATTGATAATCTCTCAGAGTTAAAAAACAATCTTTAATTTTTTAAAATAATCATGAAAACATTCCTGTATGTTGTTATTGCATTGATCTTTGGCTCTTCGTATGCGCAAGAAGTCAAGGGTAGAATTAGTACTGAATCTGGACCTTTATATCCGGCTTCCATTTTGGTTGTTGAAAAATCAAAAACAGTAGCCAATGATCGTCATGGTAATTTCTCGATCAAGCTTGAACCAGGAATATACCATTTAGAAATTTCGAGTGAAAACTATGCTGTAAAACATATTTCGGTAACGGTTTCAAACAAAAATGTTGATTTAGGCAATGTAATAATGACAGGGCAGGAATTAGACGAGGTTGTCTTAGAATATTACACTAGTGGAGAAAAAAAGGCGATAGAAATGCGTCAGAAATCAAACGCCATTATGGATGTCGTGAGTGCCGATGCAATGGGTAAAATGCCCGATATCAGCGCTGCAGAAGCTGTTCAAAGAATTCCTGGTGTGAGTATCGATCGAGATCAGGGAGAAGGAAGATATGTTACCGTAAGAGGGACTCCGTCCCAATGGAGTTCGGCTACCATTAACGGCGATCGTATGCCGTCTGCCAAAACTTCGGGAGATTTGTTAGGAAATCGTACCGTTCCGATGGATTTGCTTCCAACTGAATTCTTGGAATATATTCAGGTAATTAAAGCGATTACGCCTGAATATGAAGGTGACGCTATTGGGGGAACAATTAATTATATTCCGAAATTTTCTCCTAAAAAAGAAACACTTCGTATTACAGGAAGTATTCCGGTAAACCTTCGTGCCGACGATAAAGTAGGTTTCAACAGTACTGTTTTGTACGGAAACCGACTTTTTAATAAAAAGTTTGGCTTTTTGGTCATGTCCAATTACAATCGCCGTACCTATTCTACAGATGATTATGAAGTGGTTTACGGAAATGAATTGCATAACGTAAACACGCTTGACGTAAGAAATTATCAAGGAGTTAGAACCAACACAGGATTTAACGCAGCAACCGATTTTCGTTTCAATAAAAGAAATAAAATCTATGCTAGAGGATATTACAGCCAGTTTTTAGATGAAGAAGAAAACAGAAAAACCATGCATTATTTTAATAAAACCACAAATAATGCAGTTTTAAGATGGAGTACTGTTGATTATTTATTTAAAAATTATGGAGGTGAATTTGGTTACGAAAGCAAACTAACCGACAAATTAAAAATGAATGCAAAAGTAGCGGCTTATACATCTTGGGCAGGTTACAACGGACCTTCATCTGCAACTAAAAACGATCGCGGTTATTATTACGGAAACTGGATTCAAACCGTTAAATATGGCAATATGGTTAAGGTTGATGGAAAAGATTATAAATTTCTTCAAGGTGATGGACCAGAAGGATATGTAGGAGATCCAGCAAATAATATTCAACCACATTTTGTTACAGCTTACGATCCTGAAAAGTATTATTTGGATAGATATGTAACTTCAATTCGTAACGTAGAAGAAAAAGACAAGGTGGCTGCTGTAGATTTTGATTACAATGCGAATAAGGATTTGAAAATTAAATTTGGAGGAAAATTTAGAAATAAAACAAGTACTTACGACTATCGATACATTACTTGGATTTACGATACAAAAGCGCCAAAGGCCTATTTAAATCAGTGGGAAAGAGAAGCATTTCCATCAAAAAATTGGTTTCCTGAATTGAATAATACGTACGATAATCTAAAATTCAATTATCCGACAGAACGTTCTTTTATAGATCCGATGGGGAATCCTGAAATTGCAAAAAATCTAAAATACAATTACCAAGATGCTACAAACTCGAGTTATGCAACAGGAAATTATGATGCAACAGAAAAAGTTTGGGCAGGTTATGCTTCTGGCGAATGGGATATTAATGAAGATTTCCGTTTAGTAGGAGGTGTTCGTTACGAAAACACAGCGGTAGATGCCAAAAGTTATGAGTATAATGACATTACAAAAGTGGTAACGCCAGTTTACGGAACAAAAAATTACGGGGCTTTTTTACCAATGGCACATTTAATTTACAAACCATCTCAAAAATTAGATTTAAGAGCTGCAGTAACGAGAACTTTTGCACGTCCGGCGTTTAACGAACTAAGTCCGAGCACAAGAGTAAATCCAGATAATCATACCGTTGTAGAAGGAAATGTGGATTTAAAGCCAACTTTCTCTTGGAACTATGATGTAATTGGAACGTTTTATTTAAACAAAACCGATTACCTGACTGGAAGTGCATTTTATAAAGATTTGTCGGATCTAATTTATACGCAATCGCATGATGAAATTAGAACCGTTGGAGGCGAAACTTTCTTGTATAAAGTATCAAAACCATTAAACTCTGATAATGCCTTTTTATACGGATTTGAAGTTGGTTTTAATAAAAAGTTCTCTGAATTGCCTGGATTTTTGCGCTTTTTCAGTTTGAAAGGAAATTACACTTTTACCAAATCTCAAACGACATTAGAAGAAAGAGGAGATGAAAAAATCGGATTGATGAATCAGTCGCCAAATATCTTTAATGCATCGCTTATATACGAGTATAAAGGTTTTGCAGCAAGATTAGCAGCTAATTATCGTGAAGCATTTTTAGTTGAAATTCGCGATAATCCAGGAGCAGACAGATATCAGGATAAGGACTTTCATTTGGATATGAACCTTTCGTATACGACATCAAACAAAATCACTTTTTTCATTGATTTGAATAATTTGAACAATCAAGAATTGCGCTATTATCACGGTGTAGTATCAAGACCTGAACAAGTTGAATATTATGGGGTTAGAGGTCGTGTAGGAGCGAGTTACCGATTTTAATAATAACCGTTGGGTGAAATTAAAAAGCACAACCATTTAAACACATAGAAACATAGATTTTTGTGTTGGAAAAAGAGAATGGAAGAAACAAGTTTCCACACATAGCTCAATTATGTGCTTTTAAACTAGTGAAACGCCTTTTTTAAGTTTAGATAAACTATGTTTCTATGTGTTTAAAATAATTTCACACAACAGGTTAATAATAGTAAGCCAACATACAGATAACATTCAAGCAGTAATATTGCCAATTTTATATTTAAGATGAACAGAAGACGTTTTGTAAAACAATCAATGCTGGGGATGATGCCGATACTGTTCCCTACATCATTTTTATCGCTGCTAAATTCAAACGAAAACAACTATTTCATTCACGGAATAGCTTCGGGAGATCCGACCGAAAATGCGGTAATTATTTGGACACATATTAACACCAATTCTATTGGAGAATGCAAAGTAGAATGGCAAATTTCAACAGATAAAAATTTCGATAATGAAATTAAAAAAGGTTTTGTCGCCACTTCGCAAGCAAGAGATTATACGGTGAAAGTAGATGTTACAGATCTTAAAAAGAATCAGGTTTATTATTACCGATTTATTTACAACAATGCTGTTTCAGATATTGGAATTTGTAAAACGCTTCCAGATTCGGCTGTAAAACCGTTACAAATTGCGGTAATTAGCTGTAATAATTACGAAGACGGTTATTTTACCTCTTTCCGTCATATTGCAGACAATCCAGAAATTGATTATGTTTTTCACTTAGGTGATTATATTTACGAATATGGAACAGGACAATATTGCAATAAAGTGTTTTTGGAACAAAGCCATAGAATAAATGATCCGCTGCATGAGTTGGTTTCACTATCAGATTACAGAAAAAGATATGCTCTTTATCGTAAAGATAAAGAGCTTCAAAAAGCGCATCAGCACAAACCTTTTATCTGTATTTGGGATGATCACGAATTGGCAAACAATGCTTATAAAGACGGTGCTAAAAATCATCAAAGAGACGAAGGAAATTGGACAGATAGAAGTGCCGCCGCCATGCAAGCTTATTTTGAATGGATGCCCGTAAGAGCAAAATCAGCTTCAGAAATGATTCGTTCGATAAAAATAGGAAACGATGCTAATTTCGTTTTTATGGAAGAAAGATTGGACGGAAGAGATAAACAGCTTTTAAGTAACGATCTAGGAAAACAAAGTCCAGACCGAAAAATGATTTCGTACAAACAATTCAAATTTTTATCTGACGAATTAAAAAATAGCAATGCGCGTTGGAACTTTCTTGTAAATCCTGTTATGTTTACGGGATATAAAAGCAAAAAAGAAGAGTCTGTAAAAGAAGAAGATTGGTGGACAGGTTATCCGTATCAAAGAAATAGACTTATTGAAGTTTTTCAAAGCTTAAAAAATCCACCGATTATTTTAACGGGAGATCATCATCAAAGTCATGTTTTGGAATTGTATGTTGAAAACAAGATTGCAAAAGAAAATTTTGCAGCATGGGAATTTCTAACGCCGTCTATTACTTCGAAAAATGATGATCGTCTTTCTGAAGAAAAAATAATCAAAAAGAGTGAAATGCTTTATAAATTGAATCCACACATGGTGTACAATAATATCGCGGCTCACGGTTATTTTATTTTGAAAGTGGCTCAGAAAGAAATAAATATAGGCTACAAATTCAATCAAGATATTTTACTGCCCAACAGCGGTGAAAAAAACGGACCTCAATTTAAAATTGATAATTTAAACAACTTAACAAAAAATGTGTAATTCATGCGTAATGCTCTTCGATGACAGAGAGCGCAGCATTCTTCCAGAATTTACAGCACTTCCTGAGCTTAAAAGAGGAGAAATATTAGTAAAAAATAAATACGCAACCTTATGCGGAAGCGATTTACACACTTTTACAGGAAGAAGAAAAGAACCATCTCCGATTGTTTTAGGCCACGAAATTGTGGGCAAAATTATAGAAATGGCTTCCAACGAACCTTTTTATGATTTGAATGGAAACATTTTAAAACTAGGCGATATTGTTACTTGGACGATTTTTGCAGCTCCAAACGAAGATGAATTTGTAAAAGATAAAATGCCTCAAAAATCGGCAAGTTTATTTAAATACGGACATGTAAAATTTACCGAAGAAGAAAAATTTAACGGTGGTTTAGGAACACATTGCATACTTAAAAAAGGAACAGGAATTCTAAAAGTGCCCTCTTCTATAAACGAAAAATTTGCCCCGATAATCAATTGTGCGGGAGCAACTGCAATGGCAGCTTTTCGTCTAATCGATAAAATTGAAAATAAAAATGTACTGATTCTTGGTGCAGGAGTTCTCGGATTAATTGCTTCATCAATTGCAGATCAAAAAAAAGCAGCTTCTGTTACCGTTTTGGATATTGATAAGGATAGACTTGAAAAGAGTAAATCTTTTGGTGCCAAATACATTTATAACGCTTTATCGCCAATTGAAGAATTGGAAAACATTACGTCTCAATTTTACAAAAAAGGATTTGATGTTATAATTGATATGAGCGGTTCTGTTGATGCTATAAAAACAGGATTAAAATACAGCGGAATAGGAGCACAGCACATTTGGATTGGAGCGGTAACGCCAACAGAAGATATCGCCGTAAATCCCGAAATGATGATTAGAAAATTGTTGAGCATAAAAGGAATGCACAATTACAATTTTGAAGATTTTGTAAACGCCGTTTCCTTTTTTGAAGAGCATTTTGAGGATTATCCTTTTCAAACTTTCATAGAAAAAGAATTTGAACTTAAAGACACCAAAGAAGCATTTGAATATGCTGTAAAACATAAACCTTTCAGGGTTTTAATCAACATTTAAAATGAGAACAATCTCAAAAAAGTATCAAATGCTTTTCTTGACCATGTTCTGTTACCTGTTTTTTTACACAGGCAGACATAACTTTGGTTGGGCAACAAAAGCAATGCGAGAAGATTTAGGAATCTCGTACACTTTCATTGGCTGGATCAGTTTTGCTATGCTAATTGGCTATTCAATCGGTCAGTTTATTAATGGAAATTTAGCAGATCGTTTCAGTCCAAAATACATGGTGCCGCTTGGAGCTTATCTTTCCATAGCATGTAATCTAGGAATCAGTTTTACACATTCGCCTTACATTATTTTGATTTTATGGTTTTTGAATGGCTATTTTCAATCAATGGCTTGGGCGCCAGGCGGAAGAATTATTGCCAATTGGTTTTCTAGCGAAGAAAGAAACAAAGCCTTCGGAATGTACACGATGGCAGCAGGATTTTCATCAGCAGTAACTTTTGCCATTTCGATTTACATTACATCATTGCATTTAGAATGGAGAATGCTGTTTAGAATTCCAGTTTTATTACTTCTAGTTTCAGCAACCGTTTTTCTGATTTTTATAAAACCATCGCCAGTTGCAATTGAAAAAAAAGCATCAGGATTTGATTTCGATGCAATCAAAAAAAGCTACAAAGAGGTTTTAGGAAATAAAAAGTTTCGAATTGTCTGTCTATCATTCGGTTTAGAAAGCATGGCACGCTATGGATTGATATTCTGGATTCCAGTTCATTTTTTAGGAAATGATTGGAAGAATGATCCTTCTTTAATTTGGGTAACCTTTCTATTGCCTTTAGGTATGGCATTAGGTGCTTTTTCTTTCGGACAGCTTTCAACTTATTATTTCAAAAGCAATTACCGATCCATTTTTGTTGGAATGTTGATTTGTTCGTGTCTTTCATTTATGATGTATTTCACGCACAATGCAAACCTTATTATAATTAGTGTTCTTTTGGTTACCTGCGGATTTTTCGTTTATGGTCCGCAAGCAAATTTTTGGGCATTGTGTCCAGAAATAATGGGAACCGAAAGAACAGGAACTTCAATAGGAATTATGAATATGTGCGGTTATTTATTTGCCGCATTAGGCGAACCGCTTTTAGGATTTATTATCGAAAAAACAGGCGAAACAAAATTCCTGTTTATGATAATTGCTTTAATCTGTATGTTTTCTTCTTTGAGCATTTATGCGGTCAGCAAAGAAAATTAAAATATTGTGTTTATGTTTTTTTTTAATTTTTGCCAAGTGATTTTCATTTGGCAAAAATTGCTTTTTTATACTCGTTGGGTGAAATTATTTTAAACACATAGAAACATAGTTTAGCTAAACTTAAAAAAGGTGTTTCACTAGTTTAAAAGCACATAGTTTAGCTATGTGTGGAAACTTGTTTCTTCCATTCTCTTTTTCCAACACGAAAAATCTATGTTTCTATGTGTTTAAATGGTTATATTTTTTAATTTCACCCAACGGTTTTTTTTATATATTTTGAAATAAAAAAAGCGGTTGAATTTCAACCGCTTTCAATCGTAAAAAAATAAGAAACACAAACTAATTACTTAGTATATTTTTTTCTCAATAGAGTAATTTCTTTAGAACCAATTCCCATTTCTTGTTGCAAGAAGTTTTCTATACTTCCGTATTGCGTTTTGATTCCGCCAAAAAACATTCTTATTAGTTCTGGTTTTAAAGCCATTTCGTTCTGAATTTGCGCTTCTGTCAAACCGCTCATTTTCGCTAGTGGAGCCATCATTCCGTTATTCATTTTCTTCAAATAGATATTTGATGCTACATAATCGGCTTCGATAGTTTCTTCTGGAACATTCAAGATATAAAGGAATAAAGCTGTTGCCATTCCTGTACGATCTCTTCCTCCTGTACAATGGTACATTACAGCTTCTTTTTTATCTGTGGTCATTAATTTTACAAATAAAGGACGAAAACGGTCTCCGCTATATTTCACTCCGTCTGAACCATAGAATTTTTCAAGAAAGTTTCCTTCTTTCAATAATTTTACCATTTGCATCGCATTCGGAATACTGTCGCTTCCTGCTGGACTTAACGTGTAATCTGTATTTTTAGGTAAACGATCTGGAGCTGCTTTTGCTTCGGCAACACCTCTAAAATCTACTACAGTATGAATTTTCTTTTTATCTAATAAAGCTACATCAGCATCAGTCAATTTGTCGATTGCGGCACTTCTGTACACTTTTCCCCAAACGACTTCTTTTCCGTCTTTCGTTTTATAACCTCCGACATCTCTAAAATTTAATCCTCCTTTTACCGGAACTAATCTTTTTATACTATCTGTAAGCTGTGCGCTTGCAGCGGTTTGTACCAAAATGGCGATTGCAATAATTGTATTTTTCATTGTTTATTTAATTTATAATTTATTTTTTTAGAAAATATCGTAGCGTAAACCAACTTGTCCGCGGCTTCCGTACCATTCTTGAGAAGTAATACGACGTTTTTCTGTACCCATATACATTTTAACAGGCGAGTCGCTTAGGTTATTTAGCTCAAGAAACACTTTTAATTTTTTAGAAATATTTACCGTTGCAGAAGCGTCAATCGTAAAGTTTGAATCTGTCCAGATATAGTAATTTGGACCTAATTGTTGGTTGATGCTTTCTACAGAGTTACCACGGTAGTTTCCTGCCAAACGAACCATTACACCATTGCGTTCGTAGAATAAAATAGCATTAAACAAGTTTTTAGACTGGTTTGGCAAACTTGTTTTGTCATTAACCGTTTCTGTTGCTGTAACACGAGGAACTTCTGTTTTAGAATCGATAAAAGTGTAATTGAATTCAACTCCAAATCCGCTCCAGAAACCGTTTAAGAAATCAAACCTTTTATTAATTCCAGCTTCAAATCCAACTAAAGAAGCTTTGTTTAAGTTTTTTGCTTGAGTAACGATATAATCGCTTCCTCCAATGTTTTGTGAGCTGATGTCAGTAAAGACAACATCAGTAATGTTTTTATAAAAAGCACCTCCAGAGATAAGTCCAACATTATCAAAATAATATTCTCCCATAAGATCAAAATTGTTACTGAAAGTTGGTTTCAAATCAGGATTTCCCTGAGTAATTGTCATAGGAGAAGAAGTCGTATTAGTTGAACTTCCTGGCGTCATGTCTCCAAAATTCGGACGAACAAATGTGCGCGTATAAGCAGCACGAAGATTTGATTTGTCACTTAATTTATATTTCAAATGAAGCATCGGAAGGAAAGAATTATAATCATTCTCAACCACAGAAGGACTTAATGTAATAACTGCAGGAGTTCCTTCAGTAGTCGCTTTTGTTCCGTTCAAAGTCATTTTTGTGTATTCATTACGTATACCTCCAATGATTTTTAAATTATCAGTAGCATCAATTTCTGCCATTGCATAACCAGCCATTACATCTTCATCACCTGTATAAAAAGCTGTCGCATTTGTTTTAGATGTAAAATCCATAAATCCATTTGCCGTTTGGAAAGGCTGTCCGTACATGTCAAACAATTGATTTTTGGTTAACGGATTTACAATGAATTGACTGAAATCTCCATTCATGTTTCCGAAGAATTTGCTTCCGCTTGGGAAATTTGTTGTCTGCAAGTTAGAAAGCGGAACTAGAGCAGGAGAGTTCGGAATTCCAACTGCTGCTGCAGGCAGATAAACATAGTTTGAACCGTAAGTATTTGTTCTGTCTTTATGGCGATATTTTGCACCAAACTTAAGGTTAACTCTAGAACTTGCTTCCACTTTTAAATTTACTTGTCCGATTTGGTCTCTTTCGCTATTATCAAGCTGTGCAATTACCAATTGATTCAATAATAATTTTGAAGGATCCATAACATCGCTTGTCGCAAGACCAGTTTCAAAATTATCTACCGTACCTCCAACACCGTTTGGAGAATCAAATCCCCAGTAACGTTTTCCGTCGCTAGAAAGATTATTGAATCCGCCTAAGATTTTCTGACGAAATGTTGCAATCGGCAATCCTTTATTTGCAGAAGTTGGAGGCGTGTCTAAATAATATTCTGATTTATGATTGCTGTAGCTCCAATCCAATTTGAATTTTTGGTTCATCTGATGTTCTCCGCCAACTTCAAATCCGTTTAGAGCTGTTTGGTAGTGGGAATATCTGTAATTGTATTGAAAACGTGTATTCGTATAATCAATATAAGATTCATAAACTGGACGAATATCATCAAATTTGTTGGCCATTCCTCTAAAGAATATTTTATCAGAAGGCGTTAGTTTGTATTCTAAGCCAACATTTAATCCTTTAGTTTCACGTTCTCCCATATAGCGTTTAAACAATACGGTATTCAAAGATCTTTTTTGTTCAACAACAGATGCACCTGTGTTGTAAGTAGCCTCAAAAGCATCAGAACCCCATTGTCTGCTCCAGATTGCTCCAGAAACAATTACGCCCAATTTATTATTGAAAAAACGATCTCCATAAGTGATAGATCCATTATAAGTTCCGTTTTCACTAAAAGTATTGTAACCACCCGCCGCACTTACATTTAAAGTACGTTTTGTTGGAGCCGTTCTAGTAATAAAATTGATTGATCCTCCAATTGCATCACCTTCCATATCTGGCGTAACTGCTTTTGCCACTTGAACATACTGAATCATTTCTGAAGGAACAGCATCCAATACAGAAGAACGATTTCCCATAACGTTAGAACTCGGCAAACGATTTCCATTAAATAAAGTAGAAGTCCAAGCAAAAGGAGTTCCGCGCACTGTAGCCTGATCGGCCTCACCATGATAACGTGCCACAGCAACACCTTGCATACGCTGTACCGCTTCGGCAGCGTTACGGTCTGGTAATTTACCAATTGCATCTGCCGCCATAACATCCATAATAGCTAAAGAGTTTTTCTTAATGCTATACGCTTTTGCCTGAGAAGGCGCCATAGTTCCGCTCACTACAATTTCTTTCAACGCATTCGAGCCGTCAGGACTCATTTTAATTAATCCTAAATCGTTTATTCCTTTTACTACATTAATAGTGATTGATTTTGTTTCGTAACCTAAATAGCTAATTTCAATTACAGCTTCTCCTTCAGAAGGCGCTGTAATAGTAAAAGTTCCTTCTAAATCTGAGATAGTAGAATTGGTAAATGTTTTTCCAACAATGTTTGCAGTTGGCAGTGATCCAGATTCGCTGGTAACGATTCCTTTAATAGTCTGCGCATAAGACGAGACAAAAGAACCGATAGTAAAAATCATTAAAAAGAATGCTTTTTTGAATATCTTTTCTCGTTTTAATAAAGATTTTGATTCGATTTTTGGTGTCATGTTTAATAGTTTTTTTGCAAAGATTGCGACGATTTCAACTACGAAACGACTTTGTCGAACTAGAACTACTTTGATCAAGTATCAATCTTTTGATTTTTGGTTAATGTGTTGATTTGTAGCGTTTTGTTTTTTGTTATTAAATTGTTACGAATCAATTTTTTCTCAATTACTAAACATTAACTTAACAGGGGCTTGATACTTTAGCACAAAGATTTTAAGATGAAATACATTATTGCCATAGGAATATTTCAGGCTCTTTTAGCCGCAGTTTTACTTTTAAGAAGCCGATACCGAAAAAACGCAGACGATTTATTAATTTCTCTCGTAATATGCATAGGATTACATCTTTCGATCAAATTTTTTATTTTCACTTTCGTGGAAGATCAGCAGGTGCTTACGATGATGAATACCTTTATAGGATTCTGCTATATTCCTTTATTGTATCTCTATACTTTAAAAACAATACGACCAGAATTGGTTACTGCTTCAAAATGGTATCTTTTTATTCCGTTTATCATTGGAGCAATTGGTTATTTTTCGACTGTTTGCGTTTTAACCGTAACATCACCAAATGCCTATTTAGTTTTATATTGGTACAACACTATCAGTCTTTACACTTTGCTTCCTATAGATATTATATTCTCTTGTGGCATCATTTATTTAGCCATTCATAAACTGCCGAGAACCTGTCAGGAAAAGAAACTAATTATTCAGTTGGCTTCTTTATTCTTGTGTATTGGAGTTTTGGGTATTCTGTTTACCATTTTTAGTTCGACAATGTTTTCTTTAAACTATCTCAGCAGAAGCATTATTTATACATTACTAATTATTATTACCATAAGAATAATAACCTTTAAGTATGGTGCTGTAATCGAATCTGCAATGCAAGGTTCTAATCCAGAAATGTTTTTATCAGGCGCAAATTATGGAGTGATTTCAGGACTAAATGAAGAAATAACTTCAACTTCAAGCAATGATTTTCTAGTGAATACATCCGTAGTTGAAAATACAGTTGTGGAAGAAAAAACGCCTTCTCAACCTCAAAAAAGAAAAGAAATACTAAGTCAGACTGAAATGTTTAAAATATTGCTCAAACTTGAAAAAGCAATGGAAAAGGAACAATATTTTATGGAAAGCGATCTTACGCTTGATAAACTTTCAAAGCTTACCAATTTAAACAAATATCATGTAAGCGAAACGTTGAATCATTTTGTAAATAAGCCTTTTTACACTTTCGTGAATGAATATCGAATACTGTATGTGAAAGATAAGCTGACGAATTTAGCCAATCAGAATTCTAGCATTAATATTTTGGAATTAGCTTACGAATCTGGTTTTAATTCGAAATCATCTTTTAATAGATATTTTAAGGAAATCACTTCGCATACGCCAACAGAATATGTAAACTTAATAGAAAAGCACGTTGAGGTTTAGAAACTAAAATTCCAAAGCTTCAAAAATTTGTTCTTCAAAGGCCTTTTGTATAATTTTACAGACTATGTATGAAATATTCCAAAAGTATCTAGAAGAAAAAACCGAACTGACTCAAGCAGAGTCTGAGCGTATTCAATCCTTTGCCATTATTAAAAAACTGCGTAAAAGACAATATCTGCTTCAAGAAGGAGATGTTTGGAAATACGACGCTTTTATTACACAAGGTTGCGTTCGAACGTATACTGTTGATGAAAAAGGAAGCGAACATGTAAATAGCTTTAGCATAGAAAATTGGTGGACAGGAGATCGCGAAAGTCTAATGATGCAGCAGCCTTCTCGTTTCAACATTGATGCAATTGAAGATACAGAATTGGTTCTTTTCACTCACGAAAATTTTGAACTGCTGTGCAGAGAAATCCCAGCATTTAATAATATGGTCAATAACATCCTGCAAAGAAGTTTTATAGCCGCTCAAAATAGAATTCAGGCTTCGTTGACTTTAACCGCCGAAGAAAAGTATTTAAACTTCGTAAATAAATATCCAGGATTTGCTTCTAGGATTCCGCAGACCATGATCGCCTCGTATTTGGGCATGACACCAGAAACACTAAGCCGTATTCGAAAACAAACGGCAAAGAAATAATAGATAAGGAGCTTTTAAAGCTCCTTTTTTTATGGCTTCTTCAAACTCTTGATCTAGATCAAGTTTTTACTTATTTCTAATCAATGTGCAGGTTTTGCATTCGTCGCAACTTTGTAATGTTCAAAAGAAACAAACATTATAAACATTTAAATATTAGAAATCATGTCAAAAACAATTTTCATTACAGGAACAAGTACAGGCTTCGGAAAATTAACAGCTGTAACATTAGCAAACGCAGGTCATTCAGTAATTGCAGGAATGCGCAACACAAATGATAAAAATGCCGCTGCCGCGAAAGAATTAGGAGCAATCGAAAACATTGAAGTAGTAGATATCGATGTTACAGATGATGCATCAGTTAGCCAAGCAATCGAAAAAGTATTAATTAAATACGGAAAAATTGATGTTCTAATCAATAACGCAGCAGTAAGCGGTTTTGGTCTTTTAGAAGGATATTCTATCGATCAGGTTCGCAGAATGTTTGACGTCAATGTTTACAGCGTGCTTCGTATGTATCAAGCAGTGCTTCCTTCTATGAGAAAAGAAAAAAACGGATTGGTGATTAACATTACAACTGGAGCAAGCGGACATACATTGCCATTCATGGTTCCGTACATCGCATCAAAATTGGTTGTTGAAAGTTTTACAGAAGGATTGCAAGATGAACTTGCAGATTACGGAATTGAAAACGTGAGCATTCAGCCAGGAGTTTATCCAACAGAAATGAACAACGGATCTAAAGCTGGTATTCATGCTGATAAAACTGAAATTATTGAAGAATACGGCGACGCAGCAACAGAAAAATTCAACGCATTAGGAACAGCATTATTTGGTAAAATGGCTCAGTTCGATATGAATCCGCAAACTATTGCCGATGGTATTTTAGAATTGGTAAGTATGAAAAAAGGAGAGAGACCGCTTCGTTTTCCACTTGACGCAATCGCTCAAGGAACTGACAAAGAATTCATAGAAGCTCGCGCCAATATCAAGGCAAAATGGGTAGCAGCTTACACAAATTAAATAACAACAAGCAATTAATAATTTACAATTAACAATTAACAAAAGTAATCATGAAAACAACTCATAATAAATCAAATAAAAAAGTACAAACTTCAGCAGCAGCAATGCTTAATCTATTAATACTTTTTTCTGCTTCAGAAAAAACAGTTGCACAAACTAATGCAGGAATTGTCGGAATCGATCATGTCGGAATCAATGTTCCTGATCTTAATAAAGCCGTTACATTTTTTGACGATGTACTTGGATTCAAACCAGTAACACAATTAGGACCAATTCCGCTTGACGCTGATTGGAAAAAAATGAACCACATTAATCCTGAAACTGGAGCTGTAACCATAAAAATGATTAATGCAGGAAACGGAGCAAGTATCGAAGTATTTGAATATGCAGAAAATAAAGGAAGCAAAACACATCCAAACACAGATGATATTGGAGCATCTCACATTGCATTTTATGTAAGCGATATTAATGCATCTGTACAATATTTAAAAAGCAAAGGCGTGAAAATCTTAGGAGAACCTTTTACAATGCCATCAGGCGATACATCTGGAGAAACTTGGGTTTATTTTGAAACGCCTTGGGGTTCTAAAATGGAATTGGTTTCGTATCCAAACGGAAAAGGATATGAAAAAGCGGATCCAAAAACGATATTATGGTCTCCAAAAAACGAAACAGTTAAAAAGGTTTCTGACGCTGATTTCGATGCTAAAAAGAATACAGCAATTGTAGAAAATCATCTTAAAATCTGGAATGAAAAAGATGAGGTAAAACGCAAAACGTTATTAAATCAAGTTTATGCTTCTAATGTAGAAATGGTGGATCGTCATTTTATTGCTGAAGGAATTGATGATATTAGCAAGTTTATTGTTGAACTTCAAACCAAAAATCCTGAATTTAAATTCACAGTAAAATCTGTTGAAACCAATCATAATATTGCTCGATTGTATTGGCAATTTGGTTCAAAAGCAAAACCAGCTGTAGTAAGCGGAATGGACTTGTTTGTAATCGAAAATGGTAAAGTGCAGAAATTGTATGTTTTCGTAGATTCAAAAGAATAATTTTTGATTCATTTTGAAAGTTTTAAAAAGCCAGACAATTAAGTTCTGGCTTTTAAATTTCTATTATTTTTTAAGAACTAAAAACAATCCAGCAGCAAAACCTAGTCCCATAAGTGCGGTTTTAGCAAAATTGAAGTCTCTTTTTAAAGGAGGATTTCCATAGACTCTCAAAGGTTCTTTAGAACTTGAAAGTACATTTCCAGGATTACCTTCTTTATCTTCGTTCAATTTCATTTTCATGCGAAGTGCTGTCGATGAGGTATTGCTAATTATTTTCGGAAACAATTTATAGGTTTTGGTAATTGCAGCCGCTTTAAAATCTGGAAACAAATCTTTCTTAGGATGTTTTGCCAAATAAACCATTTTAGCCGCAGTTTCACGAGGATCTGAAGCGATAAACGGAATTGTTATATCAAAACCCGAATATTTGGCAGAATGAAGATTTCCCGTAGAATTTTGCAATTGCGGATACAGATTGCAAACATGAATGTGTTTGTGATTAGAAATTTCTCCCTGTAAACATTCCATCATTCCTTTAATTCCAAATTTTGAAGCAGAATATACAGCACTGTAAGGTGCAGGCATAAAACCTCCGATCGATACATTATTAATTAATATGCCTTGATTCTGCTCTTTAAAAATTTTGATGGCGTTGTAAGCGCCGTGCATATATCCAAACAAATTGGTTTTAATAACTTGTTGATGAATTTCTAACGGAATTTCTTCAAATTTTCCGCTTGCCATCACTCCGGCATTATTTATCCAAATATCGATTTTACCACTTGTAGCAAGAGCTCCTGCGGCAACTTTTTCTACATCTTCAGCTATTGAAATATCTGCTGAAATGCCCACAACATGAACTTTAAATGTTCGGCAATAGGCTACAACTTCATTAATGCCTTTCCAACCTCTGGCAACTAGAATTAAATTGCATCCTTCCTCTGCAAAAGCTTCTGCAGCTGCACGACCGATACCACTGCTCGCACCTGTTATAACAACAGTTTTTCCTTTAAGGACACTGTTGCGCGTTTCTGTATTTTTCATAATCTAAAATATTAAGTACGTAAAGCGCATTTTACTGCGATGAGTTACTCAAATTGCTTTTAGACGAGATAATAGTGCTCTTTTCATTTGTTCTGCTCGAAGTACTTTTTAAAATATATTTTTTCTCAGATGTGCGTGTGCTGGATATTCTATTTTTTTGATTGGAAAAATTCATAGCAAGTAATTTAGCAGCGAAATAGCTTTTCGTCTAATTGAGATATAAAATTAGAGTTAAACTATTCGCTGACTGTTATATAATTACGTTTGCTAATTGTTTAATTAAGAGGTTGTAAGCGTTATAAATTGCTTATCTAATTCGTGTAAATTTTAGATTATCAGTTTTAGTTGTAATAAAAGTTTGCACCACTGCTGACGGTTTCTTTTTTAATATAAAATTTGATAAAATAAAGTTGTCTTTATAAGATAATCTCATTTGATAATCTGAAATAAATCGAGATCTTTTTTTTAATATGAAATGTTTTAATAATTAGGTTTTTTCGTATATTTATATTGCAATAAATAAAGAATAAAGCTATGCAGAAACAGTACTTTCTTTTATTTGTTTTGTTGACTTTGTTTTCAGTCAATGGAATTTCTCAAACCGATTACAATCTTCAAAAATCCCTTCAAACAGCAAAGAAAAATAATCCCGTTCTCAAAGGGCAATATTATGACGTAGATATTGCAGAAAGCGATATTGTAACGGCGAAGTTAAGACCAAATCTAATTTTTGGATTTAATTATATTGGTGTGGCAAAAGAACAAAATTATGCGCCTAATACAGGTTTTTTTAATAGTGCTAATACGCAAACGAATTTACAATTAGGAAAAGTTTTTCAGCTTGCTGGAACACGCAAGAATAAAATTGATTTTGCAAGTCAAAATTCAGTTCTAACACAAAAAAACTACAATGAAATTGAACGTAATCTTTTTCAAGATGTTGGCTTGAAATGGGTTGATGTTTGGGCAGCGCAAAAACAATTAGAAATAGTAAAAAAAGCCAGTGGGAACTTAGATAGTTTGGTCATTATAAATAAAGTGCGTTTAAAAAATCAAGTAATTACAGAAACCGATTTAAATCGTACAACTCTTTTGGCCAATCAATATGTATTAGAAATAAAAAAAGCAGAACAGAATTTAAAAAATGAATTACTCAGCCTTAAATATTTATTGGGCACTCAAGACGAAATAAATATTGATTCTAATGACGATTTTGCATTTGTACTGCCTTCAAGTTTAGAAGATTTTTTACAAGAAGGTCTAGATAAACGAACAGATGTTTTGGCTTCTAAATCAATCTTAGATGTGGCCAATACCAATATCAATCTTCAAAAATCATTAGCGTATCCGCAGCCTGAATTGGGAGTAATTTACAATCCGCAAAATATGATTCCTTATGTTGGTTTATACGGTACAATTGAACTTCCTTTTTTTTCAAGAAATCAGGGAGAAATAAAGAAATCAAGTTATATCAAACAACAGGCCGAACAAAATATAGAAGCTACTCAGGTTTTAATTCGCACAGAAATAACCAATGCATATAATGCTTATCAGACTCAAAAAAGCAATCTTGAGAATTTTAGCGGACTTCTGACAAGATCAGAAAACATCTTAAAGAGTGTAAAATATTCTTATTTAAGAGGCGGTACAACCATTATTGACTTTCTGGAAGCACAACGTAGTTGGCTCGACATACAGCAGCAATATTATGATTCTATGCAAGAATATAGAAGAAGTTATATCACATTACTTTATGCTTCGGGATTAATTAATCAAATAGCACAGTAATGATTTGCGATATTCATTATAAAATAAATACTATCTACATATGAAACATTTAATAAAGTATAGCGGCATTATAGTATTATTTCTTTACGCTTGCGGCGGAAAAGAAAAGAAACAAGATCAGGTAGTAAACAATTTGCCACAAGTAACGAATAATGGAAAAACCATTGTGTTTCCTACAGACAGCAGTGCTGTTTTCTTCGAAACTGAATCTATAGGAAATTCGGTTCTTAATAATCAAATTATGGCTCCAGCCAAAGTTTCGGCAACGGTAATGAAATCTCAAGAAGGAGCGTCACAAAATATTATTTTATTTGAAAATCCGGATTTGGCGGCTAGTTATACCCAGCTTATTCAGCACATCGCTAATATCAATCAAATTCAAAATAAAAACATAAAACAAAAGCAGATAGAAGTTGACCGTGCTAAGGACTTGTTGGCTCACGGTGCAGCAACAGGAAAAGACTTGTTGGAAGCGCAGACAGCATTATCTGTAGAACAAACTAATTTGGCCAACGAAAGAGCTGCATTAATAGAATACGAAACAAACTTGAAAGCTGGAGGATTTGAACCTGAAGCACTCAAAAAAGCAAAAGCAGGAACATCATTTATTATTTGTGATATTCCGGAGAATCAGATAAGCAGAATAAAAAGTGGTGATAATTGTACGGTACAATTTACAGCTTTTCCGAATGAAAAATTCTCTGGAAGAATTGATGACATTGCTGATATGATTGATCAATCTACCAGAATGGTTAAACTGCGAATCAGCTTAAATAATGCAAGCGGTAAGTTTAAGGCCGGAATGTTTGCAAATGTTTCTTTTGGAATAAGTGAAGGTGATAATATAAGTATCGATAAAAATTCGTTGGTTACGGTTCAGGCAAAAAATTATGTTTTTGTAAAAAAGAACAATAAAGAATTTGAACGTACTGAAGTTACAATAGGAAATCAAATTGGAGACAGAATTGTTGTCTATAATGGTTTAATGAGTGGCGATGCTATAGCCGTTAAAGGTGTCATGCAGTTGAAAGGACTCAGTTTTGGGTATTGAAAGTAAAAGATTATGTCTATAAAGAATGCTAACATTTTAAAGGAAAAACAATGACACAGGCGCAAGTATATATAGATAAAGATGAACTAAAAGGAACACAGCCTTTATACGAGTACATTTTAAGATTTTTGATTGAACACAAAATTAAGGGAGCAACTATATTTCATGGCAAAATAGGATATGGCGCCAGTCGATATCTTAACAGACCTCATGATTTGTTCAGTTTTGATAAAATACCTTTGCTGATCAATTTTATAGACGAAGACGAAAAGGTGAAATCTGTTTTAACGGCTTTGCGAAAAGTGTATAAAGGAGGTTTTATAGTTACGAATCAAGTAGAAAAATGGTAAAGAGATGATTAAAAATTTACTCATATTCAGCCTTCGTAACCGCTGGGTTATCATTGCAATTAGCGTTGTTTTAATGGCAATCGGTTTTTGGTGTTTTACTAAATTAAAAATAGAAGCTTATCCAGATATTGCAGATACCAATGTAATTATAGTAGCCCAATATGACGGAAGAGCCGCCGAAGAAGTAGAACAACAAGTTACCATTCCTATTGAAAGAGCTTTGCAAAATACGCCAAATGTGTTGGATCGCAGAAGCAGAACTATTTTTGGTTTGTCAGTAGTGCAACTCACTTTTAAAGATGGTACCGACGATTATTTTGCACGCCAGCAAGTAACAGAGCGACTTTCAGAAGCTGAATTGCCAGATGGTGTTGCGCCTTCGTTAGCGCCACTTTCTACAGCTGTTGGTGAGATCTTTAGATATGTTGTAGAAGCGCCATCAAACTATAGCCAAGCTGAACTTAGAGATTTGCAGGATTGGGTTATAAAACCAGCTTTACTGCAAGTTCCAGGAATTGCCGATGTAACTACTTTTGGCGGACCATTAAAGCAATTTCACATCATTACCTCTCCAGAAAAACTTAGAAAATACAATCTTACGCTGAAAAATGTAATGGACGCGGTAGATGCAAACAATCTAAACACTGGCGGAAATATTATTGAAAGAGGCGGACAAGGTTTTGCGGTTCGCGGTTTGGGAGCTATTAAAACGGAAAGAGATATCCAAAACATTGTTCTTAAATCTGAAAATGGGGTACCGGTTTTTGTTCGTGATGTTGCAACCGTCGAGATTACGCCACCGCCACCAAGTGGAGTTATGGGATATACCGTTACCGCAGACAAAAAAGATGTAAGCAGCGGTGTTGAAGGAATTATTCTTTTAAGACGATATGAAAACCCTAGTGAGGTTTTAAAACTGTTAAAAGACAGAATGGCCGAGTTACAGGAAAATGATTTGCCTCAAGGTGTAAAATTGCGCCCTATGTACGACAGAACGTTCTTGATTGATCATTCGTTAGAAACCGTTGCGCACACCTTATTTGAAGGAATTTCTATTGTAATTATTCTATTGATTCTGTTTTTAGGAAGTGTTAGAAGTGCCTTGGTTGTAGCTTTGACAATTCCGTTTTCATTATTATTTGCTTTTATTTTAATGAGACTTACCGGTATTCCTGCCAATCTACTTTCGTTAGGGGCAATAGATTTTGGAATTATTGTAGATGGCGCCTGTTTAATGGCAGAACATCTTATTCGGAAATACAGAACAGCCACACCAGAAGAAAAACAAGATGGAATTGTTCAACTTACATTACAAGCAGCTCAAGAAGTTGGAAGAGAGATTTTCTTCTCTGTAACCATTATCATCTTGGCTTATATGCCAATTCTTTTGATGACTAGAGTAGAAGGTAAGTTGTTTTCACCAATGGCTTTAACTTTGGCTTTTGCGGTAATTGGTTCAATGTTGGGAGCACTTACATTTATTCCGGTTCTGATTTCGTTTGTTTATCGAAAAGCAATGCTCGATGTTGACAAACCTATAAAAGAGCATAAAAATGTAGTATTAGATTATTTGACTAGATCATACGAAAAAACATTGTCTGGATTTTTAAATAATTATAAAAAAACTACCATAATTGGTTTCTCGATTGTTGCCATATTTATTCTGTCGGGCTTAAAATTAGGAACCGAATTTTTACCCACATTAGATGAAGGATCAATCTTTTTAAGAGGAAATTTTCCAGCGGGAATTTCGATACAGGAAAACGCTAAGTATGCTCCTAAAATCAGAAAAATAATCGCGAAGTATCCTCAAATATCTTACGTGATAACACAAACCGGTCGTAATGATGATGGAACGGATCCGTTTCCTGCCAACAGAAATGAAATTTTAGTGGGATTAAAAGATTACAAACTTTGGAGCGATACGATTGCCAAAAAAGATTTGGTCGAAATAATAAAAAATGATCTCCGACAAGAAATTCCATCAGTACAATTTTCTTCTGGACAGCCTATTATCGATCAGGTTATGGAAATTGTAAACGGAAGTGCGGCAGATCTTGCGGTTTCTGTTGTGGGAGATGATTTGGAAATGATGCGAAAAAAGGCAGAAACGATTGCACAAATTGCCAAAAATACTCAAGGTGCTGAGAATGTTAATATTGAGCAAGAAGGAGAACAAGAGCAATTGGCAATTGATATTAATAGAGAACAAGCAGCGAGATTCGGAATTAACGTGGCTGACATTCAAAATATGATTGAAGTCGCAATTGGAGGAAAAACAGTTTCTACCTTATATGACGGAGCAAAACGTTATGATATTGTAGTTCGTTTTTTACCGCAATACAGAAGTTCTATTGATGCGATAAAAGATATTTTAGTGCCATCTTCAAATGGTGCTTTAATTCCAATGAATCAATTGGCAAATATTCATTTTGTTGAAGGGCAAACGAATATTTATCGTTATGGAAGCAAAAGAATGATTACCGTTAGAACCAATATTAGAGGAAGAGATCAAGGAAGTTTTGTAAAAGAATTACAAGAAAAAGTAGGCAAAAATGTTACCGTGCCAAAAGGATATAGCATCATTTATGGAGGACAATATGAAAATCTCGAAAGAGCTGGAAAACAATTAGCATTCACTATTCCGCTAACTATTATTATGGTTTTCTTATTTCTATTTATGCTGTATAAAAATTTTCAGCATACTATGATAACCATGAGTTGTATTTTATTTGCCTTAGGAGGCGGAATAATGGCTTTACTCCTTAGAGGATATTATTTTAATGTCTCTGCAGGTGTTGGTTTTGTGAGCATTTTTGGAATTTCGGTAATGTCGGGCGTTCTTCTTGTATCGGCTCTTAACAGGAAAACAATGTTTAAGAATGATAATTTGCAGGAAAATGTATTGCAAGCTTCAAAAGAACAATTAAGAGCTTTGTTGTCAATTCTTGTCGTGGCTATTGTAGGTCTTGTTCCTGCGGCTACATCTTCAGGTATTGGTTCAGATGTGCAGCGGCCGCTTGCAACAGTAATTATAGGCGGACTAAGTAGCACATTGTTTTTTGCTCCAATATTAATTCCTCCTTTATATTTTTGGTTAAATGAGAGAAAAACAAAATAAAATCTAGCATAAAAAAAGTCCCAATCAAGGTTGGGACTTTTTTTATGTAGAACAAAACTACCTTTTCTTGCTTTCCAGTTGCACTTCAAATTTTCCCCAGTACGGATTTTCCGCCATTTGTGAATGTCCAATAATTAGAATATAATCACCAGCCTGTTTGGCCTCTATTTTAAGTTCTGCACCAAAAGGACCGTCTGCTGTTTTGTCTGGATAAATAATCTGATTGAAACGTATATTGGCATTAGTTCTCTCTGGTATAATTTTTCCGTTTAATTCACTCGAAAATTCATTTTTAAATTTGATGTATATTCTAGAATGTATAGAGTCAATGCTTCCTTCTGCAGTAAATAGATCCTTTTCATTTTTATAATTCATAAAAATGGTATCGCCAATCTGCTTATTTTCATTTCTTTCTGGATCTTCTACTGCTGTTTGCGGTGTCGGAAGAGAAATGTCTTTGCTTTCTTTTTGTTTCTGGCACGAAAATGCCACGACAGCTATCATAATTATTAAAACACTTTTCATAACGGATTGATTTAATATAACTCAAATTTACGTGTAGAAGTATTAATTTCTGTTACATAATTACATTTTGATTTTTAATGATCTTATTTTTTTTAAAATATCATATAGAGCTTTATTTGAATTAGTTAAGAGATTTGTTGACTCTGGTTGATTCTACTTGTAGAAATTAAAAGAGCAGTTTTAAAAAAACATCTAGTGCTTTCAGAAGATTAAATTTGGAAATAATTTACTAAATGAACAACCGATTGTCTTTTTAAAGATTTTTCCAATCTATTTTATGCTATTTTCTGATAAAATTATAATTAATATGCAATTTACAGGCTTTGTGCTATTATTTTTGTTTTAAATAAGAGATTTGATTATTTTTTTATCAACGTTTATTTTGTTTTTTATTCAATTATAGGGCAATTATAGTTTCTTTTTTTGCGAGATTCAGCAGCATTTTATTGGTTTATGTTTAAATAATTTAAGATTAAAATATATATAATGTTTTTTTAATGTATATTTTTTGAATAATAAATAAAAAAATAATTACACAACCGATTGTTTTTTTTAAAAAAGATATATATTTGTTCAAAGACTTATTGTTTCTGTCGAGAAAATAAGTTTTGAAATGCTAACTAAACCATAAACCATATTTTAATTATTAAATCAATTTTTATGACTAACTTTTTTGTTGCAAGTCAATCGAAGCTTCTCAAATGCTTTGGTTTTTTGATCTTAATGTTTGTCTTTTCGATTCAATCGAATGCACAGACAACAGTCACAGGAACAGTCTCAGATGCCAATGGGCCAATTCCTGGTGCGAACGTAAATGTAAAAGGAACAAAGACTGGTGTTAGTACCAGTTTTGATGGAACTTATTCTATCAGCGTGCCTTCAAATGGAGTGCTTATTTTTAGTTTTTTAGGTTTTACAAGCCGAGAAGTAGGAGTTAATGGTCAGAAAACCATTAATGTAAAACTAGAAGAAGATTCGAATAATTTAAAAGAAGTAGTAGTTATTGGGTATGGAGCTCAACGTAAAGAAGCAGTTACAGGATCTGTAGCTTCGATTAAAGGTGGTGAAATACGTGAGGTTCCTTCTGCAAATATTACTCAGTCTATGCAAGGACGTCTTCCTGGTGTTCAGATAACGCAGACTTCAACCAAGCCGGGTGCTGCCATGCAAATTCGTATTCGTGGAACGCGTTCATTAACTGCAGGAAATGATCCTTTGGTAGTTCTTGATGGTATTCCGTTTTCTGGTACTTTGGCAGATATTAGCCCTGAAGATATTAAAAGCGTAGATATATTAAAAGATGCATCGGCAACAGCTATTTATGGATCGCGCGGTGCAAACGGAGTTATTTTGGTAACAAGTAATAGAGGGACTAAAGGACAAAGAACTTCGATTGCTTATAATACTTACACTGGATATAAGACTGCTGTGAAATATCCAATGATGGAAGGTCCTAAATATGTTGAATTCCGTAAGCTTGCAGGAAAAAATCTGGTAAACGGAATCGATGAAGCTGATGATGTAAATACAGATTGGCAAGATCTTTTTTATAGAACAGCAATCGTAACAAATCACGATATCGCAGTGACTGGAGGAACAGAAAATGGAAATTATAATGTGGGAGTTAATTATTATAAAGATCAAGCAGTTATTCCAGGATCTGAGTATAATAGATATTCTATTCGTGCGGCTTTAGATCAGGAAATTGGTATTTTCAAGATTGGTTTTTCTTCTAATAATAATTATAGTATAACTGATGGTGCTAGTTTAGGAATGTACGGTGTTTTAAGTATGTCGCCTATTGCAAATCCTTATAATGAAGATGGTTCTTTAAAAAGAACAGTAAAAATGCCTCAAGATGAAAACTGGGTTTACACTAGAGAAAGCATGAGAAATTTAGGAGACAAATGGGCAGATACAAACAAAGCTTTCGGTTCTTACAACTCTATTTATGGTGAACTTAAAATACCAGCAATTGATGGACTAAAAGCTCGTGTGAATCTAGGAGGTAATTACAGAACAAGCAATTCTGGCACTTATACTGGTATTGGAGTTTTTAATGCTAATCCAGATAATCCAAATGTGGCTTCGATTGGAAATACGCAATCTACAAGCTGGACGGTTGAAACGTTGCTTACCTACGATCGTACATTCGCTGAAAAGCATAAAATAAACGCGTTAGCAATGTATTCTTCTGCACAAGATACTTACAATAGCTCATTAATTTCAAGAAGAAATATTGCAGGAGATAGCTTTCAGTATTTTAATTTAGGTCAGACTTCTACAGGAGACAATGATGATATTACTATTAATAATGGTAATCAGACTTATACTCAGAGTGGATTGATTTCTTATATGGCTCGTGCAATGTATTCTTATGCAGATCGCTATATGATAAGTGCTACAGTGCGTTCAGATGCTTCTTCACGTCTTGCACCTTCTAATCAATGGCATACATATCCAGCATTCTCAGCAGGATGGAATATTAGCAAAGAGTCTTTTATGAAGAATGTAAAATGGATAGACGCATTAAAACTTAGAGGGGGATACGGACAGACGTCTAATCAATCAGTAGCGCCTTACGCAACGTTGGGATATTTAAATACAAGACCTTATAACTTTGGTTCAAATAATGCGACAGGATATTATGTTTCAACTCTTCCAAATCCAAATTTAGGATGGGAATATTCGATAACATCTAACTTCGGATTGGATTTCTCTCTTTTTAATAACAGATTATCAGGAACAGCTGAATATTATACAACAGATACAAAAGATCTTTTGTTAAGTGTAAATCTTCCTGTTACTTCTGGAGTTAGTTCTTATGTTGGAAATGTTGGATCAACTCAAAATAAAGGTTGGGAACTTAGTCTTAACGGTGTGATTCTAGATAATTATAATGGATGGACTTGGGATGCTGGTGTTAATATTTACAGTAACAAAAACAAACTGGTATCGCTTGCTTCAGGAATGACTGAAGATCAGAATAACTGGTGGTTTGTTGGAAAACCTCTTAATGTGATCTATGATTATAAAAAAATAGGAATTTGGCAAACTGATGCTGAGGCAAAACAATATGAAGGTCCAGCAGGTCAAGCGGGTATGATTAGAGTTGCATACACAGGAGATTATAATGCTGATGGAACACCGACAAGGCTGATTGGAGCAGATGATAGACAAGTTTTAAATGCAGATCCTGATTTTCAAGGTGGTTTTAATACTAGAGTGGCGTATAAAAATTTTGATATAAGCGTTGTAGGTCTTTTTCAAAGTGGAGGTATCTTAAACAGTACGCTTTATGGTTCTAATGGATATTTAAATATCAATGATGGACGACGCGGACAAATTGATGTAGATTACTGGACGCCAGAAAATACAAGTGCACAGTTTCCAATGCCAGGTGGCCCGACAGAAAGTAATAATCCTAAATACGGTTCTACTTTAGGTTATTTTGATGGTTCATTTGTTAAGTTAAAAACGATCACTGTCGGATATAGTTTAAACAAACAATGGATTAAAAGTGCGGGAATGGAAAAACTAAAACTTTATTGTACTATTCAAAATCCGTGGGTAATTTATTCACCTTATCATAAAGTATCTGGACTGGATCCTGAAACTAACTCTTATGCAAATGATGCGTCAAATATGGCAGTTGCTTATTCAGGAAACTTAAGCCGTTTGTTAACTGTAGGGTATAATACGCCACAGTCGCGCAATCTGATTTTAGGACTTAATATAATTTTTTAAAAAGACAGTAATGAGACATATTAAAGTAAAAAAATATATTGTAACGGCACTTGTTTCAGTTTTTCTGGTAGGGTGTTCAGATAATATTTTGGACGAGAAGCCTAGAGCTATTTTTACTCCAGACTATTTTTCTACTCCAGAAGGTGTAATGGGAGGAATAACATCAATGTATGGTCATTTAAGATATATGTACGGAAGTGGATATTTTTTAAATACTGGACAAATTGCAACTGATGAGTCAACTTGGGGACAAAACTCAGATGGAAACGTTAAGAATTTAGACTTTTCGGGAGTTGGTGTAATTAGTGCTCAAACTAGTAATACTGGTATCGTGTGGGGTGCTACTTTTCCAAATATTAATACAGCAAGTGGTGTAATCGAAAACGCATCTAAAATTGGAACGATTTCTCCAGCATTAATTGCAGAAGCAAGATTTTTTAGAGCTTTTGACTATTTTTTGTTGGTGCAAACTTTTGGCGGAGTTCCTTTAGATTTAGGAGCAGGAGAATTGAGATTTAATTCTTCAACCGTAAGAACTTCTGTGCGTAATACAGTTCCTGAAGTTTATAGTAAAGCGATATTTCCAGATTTAAAGCAAGCAGTTGAAGATTTGCCAGTTGCAGGACGTGTAACGGGAGGTCTTACTAAAACAGCAGCACGTTTTTATTTGGCTAAAGCGTATTTGACATTTGCATGGTGGCTTGAAAATCCAAATAATATTCCAACTTATCCTGCAAGCGATCGTAAAGATTTAGATGGACATGATGCGGCTTGGTATTATCAGCAAGCTTATGATGTTGCAGTGGAAGCAATTAATAATCCAGGTCCCTTTGCGTTACTTCCTTCTTTTTACGAAGTAAGCGTAGGTAAAAACGATCGAAATAAAGAGATGCTTTTGTATGCTGATCACACAGAAACTAGTTCTCTTTATAATGGTGGAGACTTAAGTTATAGTGGCGGCGGTTTTAGTACCGATTATTTTGCTGGATGGTTTGGGCAATTTAATTATACAGGAGTTAGAAGTTCTTCGAGTAATACTGGTTGGGCAGCGGTTAGTTCTGTACAGCGTGAAGCAGAGCAGCATTTGGGAAGACCTTGGACAATGTTGGCGCCTCCTATTGAAGTATTTAAAAAGACATTTGCTGATAAAATTAATGATTCTCGTTATGATGGTACTTTTACCACCGTATATCGAGGAAACTGGGCAAAAGCAGGAATAACTGCTCCAGTGTTATATAATGCAAACTATTTGCCTATTGCAAACGGTGAACCAGTTCTAACTTTCTTAAATGATGATACATCAGGAATTGATTACTCTAATTCAGTATTTAATAGCTCAATTGGAGCAGGAGTATTGCCAGGAAGAGCCGATTTCGTAATTGAGCCAAGTGTAATTTCTAGAATATGTTATCCAGGAAACTGGAAATTAGGACCATACCGTACAGATAATGGAGCTGGTTTAGGATCTCCGAATGGAAGTAGCACGCGTCCGTTTCCGGTGGCTAAATTTTCAGAGCTGTATTTCGTTGCCGCTGAAGCCGCTGTTAAAGGAGCTTCTGTGCAGGGAGGAAAAACAGCAAGAGATCTAATTAATGTTATTCGTGCTCGTGCTGGAAAATGGACTTTTGATAATAATGGAAATAAAGTAAAAACTCAGGATAATAGCGCGGCAATGACTGCAGCAACTCCTATGGTAATTGATATTGATTATATTCTAGCAGAGCGTTCAAGAGAATATTTTGGAGAAGGTTACAGATGGTATGATTTAGTACGTACGCAAAAATGGAGTGAATATGGAAACTCATTTTCAATTGCAGGAGCAACTAATCCAAACGATTGGAAAGATCATACTGTTAAAGTCTTTACAAGAACAATTTCTCCTCAGAATTACCTTCGTCCAATACCAACAAGCCAACTTGATGGTATGCAGATGTCTGCCGAAGAAAAAGCAGCTTATCAGAATCCTGGCTATTAGCCATTTCAGAATAAGGTTAGTTTAAGTTAGTTGAAAAATAGGAGCAAAAGTTTATCTTTTGCTCCTATTTAGTTTTTAGAAAGTTCTGTAATTCAATTACAGGTGTGATTTCTTTTTCTTTGAATTAATGTATTTAAATAAATTCCCATAACTACGTATTTTTTTTAAGTATTAATACTTATATTTGTACGTATAAGTTTTTTAGTGTAAAGCTAGAATTGAAAAATTAATCTAAAAATTTTTAAATATGATGGACTATATTACACCACATGAGGTTGCAGAAAATATGATGGCAACAGCAATCAATAAATCAAAATTAAGTATCAAGGATTTATTAATCAGAGGGGGCTTGTCAGGTGCTCTATTGGCAATTTCTGTTGCTCTTGCCTTAATGGCAACTACACAAACTTCATTAAGTCTAATAGGGGCTTTTGTGTTTCCGGTGGGATTTGTGATCATCATTATCCTTGGTCTTGAATTAGTAACTGGAAGTTTTTCGCTAGTGCCATTAGCTTGGCTTGAAGGAAAAATATCAGGTTATAAAATGCTTAAAAATTTAAGTTGGGTATTTATAGGTAATTTACTTGGAAGTTTATTATTTGCGGTTTTATTTTGGGCAGCTAGTACAGAGACTGGACAGCTAAAAGAATTGGGTTTAATTGAACAGGCAATAATCAAAATTAGCGAGAAGAAAACTATTGGTTATGCTAATCACGGAATGTTAGGGCTCTTTTCTGCTTTTGTTAAAGCGATTCTGTGTAATTGGATGGTTTGTATGGGAGTAATTATGTCTATGACTTCAAAATCAACATTAGGTAAAATATTAGCAGCGGGTATTCCTATTTTTATCTTTTTTGCATTGGGATATGAACATGCGGTCGTTAATATGTTTGTAATCCCAGCAGGTATGATGTTTGGAGCTAAAGTAAGTATTTCTGATTGGTGGTTGTATAATCAGTTAATCGTTACTGTTGGAAATATTGTTGGAGGATTACTATTTACAGGTATGGCAATATATTATACGCATACAAATAAGACAAAATCTGTTGCTAACGAATAAAACATAGTTTAATCAATGATTGTTCTGCGATCCAAACAAAAAGCTTGTAAAGTTTTATAGATTAATTATGTCCTTGTATTAATCTATAGAATTTAAAAATGCTATAAAATTTGTTTTCTGTAAGTGAGATTAGATTATAGAAAAAAAAGTCCTAATCATTTTAATAAATTTGAGCATAAACACGATAGATCTTGATTGTGTTAAATTTTTGGTTTTGCAAAATTACATTCATATATATAATATGTATAGTGAACTATGTATTTTGAAGGTTATTTGTTTTATTAGTTGATAAAGGAATTTATGCAACTAAATAAGTAGGCATACTAACTAATAGTAAGCTTTAATGATAGGGCTCTAAAATCTTTGTTGTTTCGATAGTTTTGAAAGAGCTTTGGTTTTGTTCCAATAAAAATAAATATCTGGATGTTTTATCAATTTAATAGGGAGTTCTGTTTTAGTTTTGCTTCAATTGCAAATGCTTTTTATGCAAGTCATTTTGCTTTTAACTTACGAAAGAAGGAAAATTCTTTATTATTTGTAAATTTTTTTAAATTTTAAACAATGCGTTATCAGTGAGTTAGGAAAAAGTTTTAAAAAAACATTAAAAAAACTCCAGAAAAAAGCTTGCGGAAGCGGAAAAAGGTTCTACTTTTGCACCCGCTTTGAAACACAAGCGAAGATAAAAAGACACGTTCGTAGACATATTGAATTGACAGCCGTTTTAATGGAGACATTAGAACAGAAGAAATAAGAGCA